>Ga0105239_10000002_pt1 | contig 610298 bp, 569 predicted proteins | sample KBSC44metaG_FD_92761 | JGI IMG/M metagenome (GOLD analysis project Ga0105239, IMG submission 92761) | Corn rhizosphere microbial communities from Kellogg Biological Station, Michigan, USA - KBS C4-4 metaG | ecosystem: Host-associated > Plants > Roots > Rhizosphere > Soil | place: Michigan...
AAAAAACAAATAGAATAAAAAAGTCATGAAAAGAACGTTCCAGCCTTCTCAAAGAAAAAGAAGAAATAAACACGGTTTCCGTGAGCGCATGTCTACTGCTAACGGTAGAAGAATATTAGCAGCCAGAAGAGCTAAAGGCAGAAAAAAGCTAACTGTATCAAGCGAGAGTCGCCACAAAGCATAGATATTCGGTTACTTTCCTGTTATAAGGAGTTTTGAACCTATTATAGTAAAATCGCGGTTCATAATTAGTAACTATGTACACCTTTAAAAAAGAAGAACGGTTATGTAACAAGAAGCTTATTGATGAGCTTTTTCATAACGGTTCTTCTTTTTTATGTTATCCCTTTAAAGCTTCCTGGCTTTTAATACCCGGCGAACAGCAGGTTCCGGCGCAAATTTTGTTTTCGGTATCAAAAAAACGTTTTAAACGTGCGGTGGACCGTAACGTAATAAAAAGACGTATGCGCGAAGCATACCGGTTAAATAAGCAACAGCAATTATATGAGCTGTTATTTGCTACAGATAAAAGAATAGTGTTTTCGGTAGGTTATATCGGTAAAGAAATTGTCCCTTACGAGTTGATAGAAAAAAAAATGCTGAAACTTTTAATACAGCTTAACGCAGAACTTGTAAAATGAGAGCCGTTGCAGCTATATTTAAAGCCGTTATAGGTGCTTTTTTTGTATTGCTGATAAGAATATACCAATATTTCATTTCGCCGCTTACGGGTGCCTCATGCCGTTACACGCCAACCTGCTCGCAGTATGGCGTCGAGGCAATAAAGAAACACGGCGCTTTTAAAGGCGGATGGTTGACTATAAAACGTATTGCCAGTTGTAACCCATGGGGCGGGCACGGACATGACCCAGTACCATAGTGAGTGAGTATTTTTACGTGTTTGAACTTGCTTTAATGACCAATGACTATTGACTAATGACCATAATACTTCAAATAGAAACTGCTACTACTGTTTGCTCTGTCGCTTTAGCTAAGGATGGCGAGGTTATTGGGGTTAAACAACTCAATGAACGTAATATCCACGCTGAAATAATTACTTTATATATTGATGAGCTAATTGCTTCGTCAGGTTTAAAATATGCTGATATAGACGCTGTGGCTGTTAGCAGCGGGCCCGGATCATACACCGGTTTACGTATTGGTGTGTCAACTGCCAAGGGTCTTTGTTTCGCTTTAGATAAACCTTTAATTGCTGTTCATACCCTGGATGCTATGGCACAAGGAATTGCAGAAGCTTTTGATATTGATAGTCAAACTTTGCTTTGCCCCATGATAGATGCCCGTCGCATGGAAGTTTATACAGCACTGTTTGATAAAAATGGTAATGTTATAAAACCGACATCAGCAGAGATCATAGACGAACATAGTTTTGCGGCCGAATTAGAAAACTGCAAAATTGTGTTTTTTGGTGATGGCGCAGAAAAATGCCGGGATGTGTTAGGTAACAATCCCAACGCCGAATTTATAACCGATTTTACCAACTCGGCAACTCATCTTACTAAAATAGCTACCGAAAAATTCGTTAAACAAGATTTTGAAGATGTGGCTTACTTTGAGCCTTATTACCTGAAAGATTTTTTAGTTACCCAAAAAAAGGGTTAGTAGTTATGGTCTTTATGGAATATGCCATCCCATATTCTTCCCACAAAGCCTTTGTCGCCCATAGGTATTGAGCTTGAATTTAAGCGGTGTTCAATATCCGGCCCAAATTTAAATGATACACCAAGGAAAATGTCCATACCGCTATAGGGGCCTAAATCTATTTTTCCCTGGGGTTGAGAAGTGCTTGTTTTGCTAATTATAGCCCTATGCGCTAAAGAGGCAGTTTGATACGCCCGTTCACTGCCAATAAAAAACTCAGCATTATTTGCCTTAAACATAAACTGTCCGCCAAAACCAAGCAGTTTTAAGTCGTTATAGGTTGTTGTAAGCGATACTATATATTTGCCATATTGCACCGGGGTAACTAAAGCACCGGTAAACCCCGAATAAAAAAGCTCTTTAGATGCTATCAGCGTAGGCGAAAATTTAAAGTTTTTATCAAAATCGTCGCTTAACCAGTATGTTTTGTTAACACTTACCTCTAACAGGCCATTTGTAGGTGTATTAAAACCTTTCACTTTTGTATTGCCGTAGTTGCTGGTAATGCTATCTAACCGGTTAAAAATATTGTTTTCACGGTTGCTGGTGGAAAAACCTGTTACCACACCACTACCATTAAACTCTGATATTGTAGATTTACTGTTCCAGTGGATAAACCCCAGATCCTTTAAATTCCCCTGCCATTTGTAGCCGTTATCATCAAGGTATGACGTACCAATGCTTATTGAAGCTCCGGGATTTAGAAAAGTTGGTAAAAATATATCTTTGTTAGGAGTTCCGTTCGGAATAATACTGGCGTAGTTTTTTCCCTGTGCAAATATGGTTGCTTCGTCGGCTTCCTTATCAAAGGTAACACTTGAGTGATCAACCGTAGTTTGGCGATAGGCGATACCTGATAACGCGTTTATTTTGATACCAAAAGCAAATCTCTTTGTAACCTGTTCGCGATAGGTAAAGCCAATTTGATTATATGCCTGGTAATAATAATTGTCATTAAATAAATTACTGTACGAGGTTTGCGGGAAGTTGGTGTAAGCGTTAAATAAAGAGATAGTTTCGTCTGTAAAAATACCTTTTGCCTCGGCTTTGGTATTTAACGAAAAACCTAATTCCTCGTCACCATTTTCGCTGGCATAAACCTTAAACATAATGCTGTAAGCATTGGCATTTATATTAATATGGTTGTATCCACCCTTGCCTGTTAAAAGGTTAGCAGTGTTGTAGTATGATGAAAAAGCACGGGTTTTTAATGCTTCCTGCCCATTGCCGGCTACAAATAAATTAACGGTAAAATTGGGGATGAAAAAATTGAAGGCAAATTGCCGGGTAGTATCGGGTATAAATGCCCTTTGCGAGGGGTTTTCGAACGACTCGTATAAAGAACCTGTATTATACTGCGAAAACTGTTGCCCAAAGACTTTAACTGTAATTAAAAAGAAGCAAAAAATAAATAAACTTTTTTTCATCCAATATTATAATCATGAGCACTCAATTCGTCCGCAAAGGTAAAATTCAAAACTTACTATTTGTAAAATAAGTTGAATTAAACATTTCCCTTTTAAACGTTAACTATCAGGATTTGTTTTACGGCTGATTATCAGTTTGGTTAAGATTCATGCAAAAACTGGTATAAAAATTCTTGTCCGAAGCGATCAATTGATAGGAGGCCGCGTAAAAACTTTTCCAGCCTGTTTCATTTTCATTAAAGTTTTTGTAGAAAGAGTCGCTTAGATCTTGTTTCAAAATGGGCTCTGAATTTTTAAAATTGATAAACCAGGCTACATTGCTTTTTTCGGCTACCAGGTCATTAAACTGGTTGTATTGTTGTAGTTTGCTTTGAAATTTACGGTTGAAATAGGAGTCGTAGTAACTCTTTAATTCTGATTCGGTATTGGCCAGGATCAGGTAATTATCAACTATCATAAACCAGGGATGATGAAATATGCGGAAAGCATCCCCCAATAAAAAAAACGGCAATTTGCTATAGTTCAACTCTCCAATATCATCAGTGGTCATGTTACTGATGTTTTTCATAACAGGCTTAAATAGTGAACCGTTACTTAAAGCAATAATAGCATATTTCTCCATGTAACGGGTGGTTACTATGGCAAATTCATTGCCTAACACCCTATTAAATTCGGCTATTAAATTTACCCCGGTTTCTTTTGTAACCTTAGTAAATATCGAATCCTTCTCGTTTTGCAGTTTAGCTTTAGCGTACCAATCTGAAAGATCTGATTTGAATTTTTTAGGATCAGACACGGCGAAACTAATGCTGTAAGCCGTAGTCGACGGAAAAATATCTTTTAAATGATTGGCTACAGGCTGCTGGTTGGCAAACAAGTTTAAATAGGCCAACGGCTGGTCATACTGAATGTTTGAAAAACCGGTAAACATCAGCGCGTCGTTTTTGAAATTTAAATTGAGCGCGGCCAAGGCAGGCAGCAATTTAAAGCTTTTAAAAATATCGGTATTCTTATTTTTAAACAGCGCGTCAAATAAAGGGTTTAAATGATTGTAGTTAACATACAGGTTAGCCAGTGAGTTTGCATTTTGCTGATCAGGTAGCATTAAAAAAAGCTTTTTGTCTTTTTGCGGCGCGTATTGCGCGCTTTGTTCTATTAGCTCTTTCGAGAAGCTGCCCTCATAAATACCATCCTCTTTATTAAGCAGGTAAAACCTTTTCTTAAGAATGCCCGAGTAAAGGATATATCCTTTTTTGCCGCTAAAAGTCACTGGCGTAACCAGCAGGCTTTTATTGGATTGTCCTGGCAATTTATCGATATCGGTTACATCAAAACCTTTATCCGCCGCAATAGTGATAAGCAATTGTACGGTATGATCTTTTAAAGGATGCAGTGATACGAATATATTTTGCCCGTTAAAGAATTTTTGAAGCGGAGAGTTAGTCAATAATTGGCTGCGCAACGTATCCAGCTCATCAATTTGTTGTTTGCCAACTACTGCGGCAAATAACTTGTTGCCGGTAAAAATATCGTAAAAGCCGTTATCGTTATTAAACTCGAATACCAGCGCAGCGTTATCAGGGATGGCACGCATGGTTTCGTCGGTATGTAAGCCGGTGGTTCTTAATTTTTTAAAATAGACAACCGTTATAGCAACTGTGGCTATAAGCAAAATTATTGTAATAATAATAAATCGTCTCATGTAATAGTTTGCGATGCAAGTTAGATTTTTACAGCGAGGCATTCAAGTAATACTTTCAATTGGTTAACTTAGCCTTTTATATTTTTCATGAACAGATCAATAATTATTACCGCGGCGCTATTGGGGATGGTGGCAGTTATAGCAGGTGCCTTCGGCGCGCATGGACTAAAAGCATTAATTACGCCCGCGCAGCTTGAAGTATGGCATACCGCGGTCGAGTATAACTTTTACCATGTTTTTGCATTGTTGTTCCTGGCTGTTTTTGCAAAAGGTAAAAATGGTTGGATAACAACAAGCTATTACATGTTCACTATAGGTATTATATTTTTTTCGGGGTCGTTGTACTTGTTAGCATGTCGCGACCTGTTACATATCGAATCAAAAGTAATAGGGCCCGTAACACCACTGGGCGGCCTGTTTTTTATTATAGGTTGGTTCTCGCTTGCTGTGGCCGCTGCCAGGAGTAAATAAATTATGCTTGAATTTGCAGAAGCCCAATACACAGATCGCAAAACGCTTTTTGTAGAAGTAATTTTACCGCTTGCCATAGCTAAAAATTACACCTACCGCGTGCCTTTCGAATTAAATAATATTATTGAAGTTGGCAAAAGGGTGGTAGTGCAATTTGGTAAGAGTAAGCTTTACACAGCTATTATAGCGGCTATAACCGAGCATCCACCTGAGAAATATGAAGCGAAATATTTACTGGAGATATTGGATGACCGCCCTGTTGTAACCGACAGACAATTGCAATTCTGGAAGTGGCTGGGCGAATATTATATGTGCTATGATGGCGAGGTGATGAATGCCGCTTTGCCATCAGCCTTAAAACTGGCCAGCGAAACAAAGATCGTGCTTAATAAGGATTTTGAGTATGACAGGTCGACTCTCCATGATAAAGAGTTTTTAATAGTAGAGGCGCTTGATATACAACCCGAACTAACCATAAGCGATATTTCAAAGCTGCTGAGCCAGAAAACGGTAATGCCCATTTTGAAGGGCCTGTTTGAAAAAAACATCATCAATATATCCGAAGAGGTAAGCGACCGCTACAAGCCGCGCAAACGCACCTTTCTAACCCTAAATCCCGATTACCAGGCGCAAGACAGTTTAAAAGAATTATTTGGGATCTTAGAGAAACGCGCCCCAAAACAAGCAGATGCTATATTAGCGTATATTAAATTGGCACGTCATCAAAAAACAATATCAAAAACCGAACTGATAGAAGAAAGTGGGGCCGGTACTGCAAGCATTAATTCGTTAATAGAGAAAGAAATTTTTATTGCCGAGGAAAAGAATGTAAGCCGTCTTTATTTTGAGGAAGAAGACCTTGACGCTAATTTTGAGTTGAGTGATCAACAGCAAGAAGCCCTAACCAGTATTAAACAGCAGTTTGCACAAAAAGATGTGGTGTTGCTGCATGGGGTTACCTCGTCAGGCAAGACCCAAATCTATATCAGGCTGATAGAGCAAATGATAGCGCAGGGCAGGCAGGTACTTTACCTGTTGCCGGAGATTGCGCTCACTACCCATATTATTGAACGCCTGCGCCAATATTTTGGCAGCAGTATAGGTGTTTATCATTCGCGCTTTAATGATAACGAGCGTGTTGAGGTTTGGCAAAAGGTGTTGAACAATGAGTATAAGGTAGTACTTGGCGCGCGGTCGTCTGTTTTTTTGCCGTTTGCCGACCTGGGTTTAATTATTGTAGATGAGGAGCACGAAACATCCTACAAACAATTTGATCCGGCACCGCGCTATAATGCCCGCGACGCGGCCATATTCCTGGCAAATATGCATAATGGAAAGGTATTATTAGGATCGGCGACGCCATCATTCGAGAGCTATTTTAATGCCCGCACGCATAAATATGGTTTAGCCGAATTGACCGAGCGCTACGGCGGCGTACAACTGCCGACTATTGAGGTAGTAAGTATTGCCGAAGAAACTAAAAAGAAAACTATCCAGTCGCATTTTACAAGTGTGCTGATGGCAGATATCCAACAGGCGCTCACCAATAAAGAACAGGTTATCCTGTTTCAAAATCGCCGTGGGTATGCGCCGGTTTTGTTGTGCAGGATATGTGCCTATACACCAAAATGTATTAACTGCGATGTAAGCCTTACCTTTCATAAACACAGCGGCAAACTGCATTGTCATTACTGTGGCTATAAAGAAGATACGCCGTCTATTTGCCCAGCATGCGGGTCAACCCACTTGGAATACAGAGGCTTTGGTACCGAAAAAGTAGAGGATGAATTGATGTTGCTGTTACCCGAAGCCAGGATTGCACGTATGGATCTTGATACAACGCGGTCGCGCAACTCGCTCCAAAATATACTGAATGACCTTGAAGAGAAAAAGATAGATGTGCTTGTGGGTACGCAAATGGTTGCCAAAGGGCTGGATTTTGCAGGAGTCACCGTAATAGGGATCATCAATGCAGATAGTTTGCTAAAGTACCCCGACTATCGTGCTAACGAGCGCAGTTACCAGTTGCTGGCCCAGGTAAGCGGCAGGGCAGGGCGCAGAGGTAAGCAAGGTAAAGTAGTAATACAAACCTATGACCCGGCACACAGGGTGATCAAACAGGTTATTGAGAATAATTACAGCGATCTGTATTTTACAGAAATGGAAGAGCGCAGAAGCTTTCATTACCCGCCGTTTTACCGCATCATTAATTTAGATATTAAACATAAAAACCCGGATATACTATATAACCAGGCTACTTACCTGGGCAATGAGCTGCGTAAACATTTTGGCGAAGAACGGGTAGTGGGCCCGCAAGTGCCGCTGGTTAGCCGTATCCGTAATTATTACATACAATCCATTATGCTCAAATTCGAGAAGGATGGAGTATCAATAAATAAGGTGAAAAGTACTATAAGGGAGGTAATTACTCAATTTCAAACAACTAAATTGAGTAAGGGAGGGATAGTACAGCCGGATGTTGACCCGTATTGATTTATTTATCCTGTTTAGCGTGGATTGTTTTTATTTCTATCCGGGGATACTTTAAATTGGCGGCAATGCCACATTGGTATTCTCCAAGCAGTGTTTTATAGGTGATATCTACCTTTTTATTATTTTTTTTATACTGATCGGGCAGATTGGTAGGGCTGTAAAGATCATTATCAATTCTCATCATCCATCCGCAGCCATCGGCAGCCGGCAGGCCTTCATCAATAATAGTCGCGCTTGTTGTATCACCGTTTTGTTTACACGATAAAACTATAATTATGACAGCAATTACCAACGACACATTTAAGCTAAATGACTTGCTCATAGGTTTAAAATAAACATAAGTAAACTGTTTATTGGATGAAACGAGTGCCGGATAATTTTCGCTACAGTTGCTGCGGATTATTTTAAATGATTTTAATTAGTTCTTTGTCAGGCACACCCGTAATATTTTGTTTCAGGGCGATATATTGCCCGTAATTCAACCTGCTTTTTGTATAACTTTGTTTGTATAATGGCTTATAAGTATATTGATAATTACCGCGAACAGGGAGCAAGAAAAAAGCTGGTAGAAGAATTAAGGAAAAAGGGTATTGAGGACGAAAATGTGCTTAAAGCTATAGGGAAAGTTACACGCCATTTTTTCTTCGACGAAACTTTCTGGAACCAGGCTTACAAAGACATTGCCTTCCCGATAGGCGAGGGCCAAACTATTTCGCAACCCTACACGGTTGCTTATCAAACTGAACTGCTGCATATTAAAAGAGGCGATGAGGTGTTGGAGATAGGTACCGGTTCCGGCTACCAAACCTGTATTTTGTTAGAGGTTGGCGCCAAAGTTTACACCATCGAAAGGCAGGAAAAATTATACGAACGTACCCGGCTGCTGTTACCCCGCATGGGCTACAAAGCCAAATTCTTTTTAGGCGATGGCTCAAAAGGTATAGCCAGCCATGCGCCTTACGATAAGATCATTGTAACCGCCGGTGCACCCACCGTGCCCGAAATATTGTTAAGTCAATTAAACATTGGTGGTATCCTGGTTATCCCGGTAGGGGATGAAAACGCGCAGAAAATGGTAACCATACTAAAAACCGGCGAACACGACTACGAAAAACATATGCTTGATACTTTCAGGTTTGTACCGTTGGTAGGCGAACGTGCGTGGTAATTCAGTTTGCAAACTATCTCTTCATCGCTCTATCCATCTCCACCTTTGTGTCACGCTCTTTCAGGGTTTCGCGTTTATCAAAAGTCTTTTTACCTTGGGCAAGGCCAATCTCTAATTTGGCAAAGCCGCGTTCGCTGATAAATAATGCCAGCGGCACTATGGTAAGTCCTTTTTCTTCGCCGCGGGTTTGCAGTTTCTTTAGTTCTTTTTTATTGAGGAGTAAAACACGGTCGCGTTTGGCTTCGTGGTTATAGAATGATCCGAACGTGTATTCGGCAATATGTAGGTTGCGCACGTAAAGCTGGTCGTCAATAAATGTACAAAACGCGTCATTTAAGTTAGCCTTTCCGCTGCGGATAGATTTGATCTCGGTACCCAGTAGTTTTATCCCCGCAGTGTATTTGTCAAGGATATGGTATTCAAAATAAGCCTTTTTATTCTTTATGTATATTTTATCGTCGCCCATTGCACTGCAAACTTAAAGAATTTAGTGATTAGTTAATTAGTGATTAGAGATTAGTTGGAATTCATGGGTATAACTAATCTCTGATCAACCATTTTCTAATCTCTACCCCTGTGCTTTAACAACCAGCACCGGTATATTAACCATGTGGCGTACTTTATTTACGGTAGTGCCAAATATCAGATCTTTTAAAGCTTTATGCCCATGCGAGCCCATTACAATAAAATCTATTTTTTGACTGTTCACAATTTCGGCTATTGAAGTGGCAGCCATACCGTAACCAATTTTTGCTTCGGCCTTATAGCCCAGTTTATGTAACGTGTCTACATACTGGTTCAAATTGTCAACGTCACTTTGGGTTTCATGATCCATTGCCTGGTCGCCATAGTAACGGGCTCCGGCAGTTTCAACAACATGCATTAAAATATAATTGGCTTTTTTGCCGCCCTGCATAATAGCATGCCTGATAGAATTGGTATCGTTTTTAGAAAAATCAATACTCACACCAATGGTATGGTACACTATGGCGTCAAGGTTATCAATTTCGCCGGCAATACCATGAGGAATGTACGTTGGCACATCAGCATGTTTAAACAATAATGGCCGTAAAAACACGTAAAGCAATAACAGTGCGATACCTATCACAACAGGTATTACCAATATGTACATCCAAAACGCGGTTGAAGGTGATGCTTTGGCCCAGGAGTTTATTTGCTCGTACACCAGCTTGCCATTAAGGCCCACAATTATTAAGGCGCTTGCCCAGGCCAAAATTTTAACTTTTAAGCTGATGGTAAAATTCCCCATTTTTTTTCTGTCGGATGTAAAATGGATCAGCGGAATAACCGCGAAACCTAACTGCAAACTTAACACCACCTGGCTTAAAATAATAAGGTTACCTAAACCATCTTCGCCCGCATAAATAATGGTAAACATTGCAGGTACAATGGCCAGGATCCGCGTTAGCAAGCGGCGCAGCCAGGGCTCAACCCGCAGGTTTATATGGCCCTCCATAATAATTTGCCCTGCAAGTGTGCCCGTAATGGTCGAGCTTTGCCCCGCGGCAATTAAAGCAATGGCGAATAATACCGGGGCTGTCCTGCCAAAAATATGTTCTAATAGTTTATAAGCATCCTGTATCTCTGCTATCTGGAAATAACCATTTTTAAAAAATGCACTGGCCGCCAGTATCAAAATAGCCGCATTTACCAAAAACGCCAGGTTAAGCGCAATTACGGTGTCAAACAGGTTAAACTTTATGGCCGTTTTTATACCCTCTTCTGTGCGGGTAATTTGCCGCGTTTGTACCAATGAAGAATGCAGGTAAAGATTATGCGGCATCACCGTGGCCCCAATGATACCAATGGCTATATATAAGGCGCTGCCGGTTAAGTTATGCGGTATAAAGCCTAAAGCAACCTCTTTTACGTCAGGGGTTACAATAAACATCTCTATTAAAAAAGACAACCCTACAATAAATATCATGGATATGATAAAAGATTCAAGCTTGCGCATTCCTTTATTCATCAGGAATAGCATCAGTAGGGTATCAGTTATGGTAAGCGATACGCCCCATATTAATGGTAAGTTAAACAGTAGATTCAACCCGATAGCCATACCGATAATCTCGGCCAGATCGCAGGCAATAATGGCTATCTGTGCCAGTATATACAGGCAAAAGTTAATAAAGCGGGGATAGGTGATCTTTGAAGCCTGCGCCAGGTCAAGCCCGCGCACAATACCCAGTCGCGCACTTAACGATTGCAGCAAAAGAGCTATCAGGTTTGACGCGAACAGCACCCAGATCAGTTTATAACCAAAAGCACTTCCGCCGGCTATATCGGTTGCCCAGTTGCCGGGGTCCATATAACCGACACTAACAAGATAAGCAGGGCCAATAAATGCCAACATCTTTTTCCAACCGGTTTTATTTTCGGTAGATACAGACGCATGTACATTCCCTAATGATTCATTGTATTTTTTACTCATATCGCTATCAGTAAATTTTTAGCTACTTCGCGGCTGATGTGCGTAGTTATGTTCTCAACTTGTAGTATCATGGAGTTGTCGTATTCAATAATATCTGTAACTGTTATTTTTTTTCCTATGGTAAGTTGTTGTTTTTCAAGGTATTGCAAAAAGGTAGGCGAGTGGTCATGCACACCTGATATCACACCGCTTTCGTTAACATTGAGCGATGCAATTGGCTTAAGCTCATGCTTCTTAAAATTGCCGTCGCGGTCGGGGATAGGGTCGCCATGCGGATCATGCTTAGGGTAGTCCATAAATTTATCCAGCCGGTCTATCAGTTCAACTGACGAGATATGTTCCATCTCCTCGGCCATTTCGTGCACTTCGTCCCATTTGAAATCTAACTTTTCTACCAGAAAATATTCCCAAAGCCTGTGTTTTCTGATAATGTGCAAAGCGATCTTTTCGCCTGCATTGGTTAAGGTTACACCCTGGTATTTCTCGTAGTTGATCAACTCTTTATCAGCCAATTTTTTCAGCATATCCGTAACCGAAGCTGCTTTGGTGTTTATTGCTGCAGCAATTTGGTTGGTGCTCACATTAGTATCATTTAATGAGAGATGGTAAATTGCTTTAAGATAATTTTCTTCGGCCAGAGTATTCATTTAAGCAAATCTAATAAAAAATTTAGGCTTGTCTAAAAATAAATGTTTAAAAAATTATATTTTACATATCTTGATATTGACAAATATAATTTTGTAATTTGTAGGTAATATAGACGTTATTATGGCAGAATTAGATAAGATTGACTTACAAATACTTAAAACATTACAGGAAAACGGAAGGATCACAAATCTTCAGCTTTCAACAGAAATAGGTCTGTCGCCGGCACCTACACTTGAGCGTGTACGTAAACTGGAAAATTCTGAATATATAAAGAGTTACCATGCCCTTGTTGACGAAGAAAAGCTGGGCCTGGGTATAAAAACATTTATCCAGATCTCGCTTGACTTTCACCAGAAAAATACCATCCAGACTTTTATTAACGAGATCCAAAATATTAAGGAAGTTACTGAGTGCCATCACGTAACCGGGCAGTGCGATTTTCTGCTTAAAGTGTACGTTCGCGACATCAAATCATACGAACAACTCATTATGGAAAAGATCAGCCGCATCAGTGTTGTAAAAACTTTCCAAACGATGATGATCATGTCAACCAGCAAAAAAGAGCCGATAGTGCCGTTAGAGTATTAGGCCTTTGGCAGAGATTAGAGGTTAGTTAATTAGAGATTAGGCTTGTGCTAATTACTAATCTCTAACCTCTAATTAACTAACCTTAATGTATCTGCCAGTCAATAGGCTTTTCGCCGTGTTGTTGTAAATAGGTATTTGTTTTTGAGAACGGTTTTGACCCGAAGAAGCCACCACGACTTACGGCAAGGGGAGAGGGGTGTGTCGATTTTATCATCAGGTGTTTGGTTTCATCAATCAATACGCTTTTTGATTGCGCGTATGCGCCCCAAAGAATAAATACAACGCCTTCTTTCTTGTCGGATATGGTTTTGATAACCGTATCGGTAAATCTTTCCCAGCCTTTTTTCTGGTGCGATCCGGCGTTTGCAGCCTGCACCGTTAAGGTAGCGTTTAATAATAATACGCCTTGCTCTGCCCATTCGGTCAGATTGCCGGTTTTGGGTATGATAAAGCCGGGGATATCGGTTGCCAATTCTTTATAGATATTTTGCAGCGATGGCGGTGTTGGTATCCCTCTTTGTACAGAAAAAGACAAACCATGTGCCTGGTTAGGGCCATGGTAGGGGTCCTGGCCCAGTATTACTACTTTAACTTTATCAAAGGGTGTTTTTGCAAAAGCGTTAAAAATATCGCCGCCTTTTGGGTAGATAGTTTTGCCTGCCTGTTTTTCTTCTTTTAAAAATTGCCTCAGCTTTAGCATGTAATCTTTCTCAAATTCATCACCTAAAACTTCAAGCCATGAGGCTTCTAATTCAATTGCCATAAATATTCGCGAAATGTTGATTAAGAGTACAAATAAACGGATATTTGCACTTTAATTTAGAGGATAACAAATTATGTCAAATATAGTTCGGCTGATAATAGCCTGCGTTTTTTTTGGTGCCGCTGTCGCACTATGTGTGTTTAGTTTCTGGGGATGGGGGATACTGGTATTATTATTAGGCGGTATTATCCTGTTATCATTCTTCTTTAATGAGAATATGATCATAGCGCAATATTTTCTGCGTAAAGAAAAATCAGATAAGGCAGAAGAGTGGTTGTTAAAAATAACAGATTATGAAAAGCAATTGCACAAAAACCAACACGGTTATTACAACTTGTTGTTGGGTTTGATCGAGTCGCGTAAGGCGCCTTTAAAATCAGAAAAATATTTCAAAAAGGCGTTGTCTTTGGGCATGACCATGTCGCACAATACGGCATTGGCCAAATTAAGTCTTGCGGGCATATCAATGGCTAAACGCAACAAGCGTGAAGCACAAATGTATTTGCAAGAAGCTTCTAAAGATGATAAGAATAAATTGCTTACAGAACAGATAAAAATGATGAAGCAGCAAATGGCCCAAATGGACAAACAGGTAGTAAAGGGCGGATATCGCCAGCAGTTTTAAGTAATAATAAATAGGCTTTAAAACAGAATGTTTTAAAGCCTATTTCTCTTCAATCGAGCTAAAATAATCAGGCTCAGACGAGTGGTTCTGATTATAGCTGATGTTTCTGTCAGGCGTCGAATAAGTATCCTCCGTCGGATTAGCAACCTCAACCATTTTTAATAAGCTTCTTATAAATGATAAATTGAAATTTGATCTGTTCAATTTTATCAAGTATTCATTGTCTGTTATTTCTAATATCGAGTTAGTCATGTCTTTACATTCAAAGTGTGATTGTAAAAATACATAACACATTAAACGCCAAAGTTTCCGGCGTTTTATTATTACATTAAAGAATTGTTAATAGCTAATGTGAATAATTGCCTGAATAACAGATTGTATAGTTATATATGATAAATTAATAGTTCAGGCAGAGCGTTATACAAACCAGGCCATCACTACTTCTTTAGCAGGGATGGTAATATCAAGCTTTAATTTTTTGCGCATCCCGCCCAGATCATTAAACACTTTATTTGGATTTGCCGCCTTTAATTCTTCGACGGTATTAAAGCCCATTTTATTAAGCACCTGCACCCATTCTGCCGGTACACCTATTTTTACAAAATCATCGGCAGTGGCTACTTTAGCTTTTTTCTCGGGGCGCATTTGCGGGAAGAATAATACTTCCTGTATAGTGCTTTGATTGGTAAGCAACATTACCAGGCGGTCAATACCAATACCTAGGCCCGATGTTGGCGGCATGCCGTATTCTAACGCGCGTAAAAAGTCGTCGTCCATGGCCATTGCTTCATCATCGCCACGGCCCGCTAATATCAATTGCTCTTCCAGGCGTTCGCGCTGGTCAATAGGGTCATTTAATTCAGAATAGGCATTAGCTATTTCCTTTCCATTTACAAACAACTCAAAACGCTCTACCAAGCCATTTTTTGTACGATGCTTTTTGGCAAGCGGGGTCATCTCGATAGGGTAGTCGGTAATGTAGGTAGGCTGGATCAGGTTAGCCTCAACCTTAGCGCTAAAGATCTCGTCAATCAATTTGCCTTTACCCATGCTGGCGTCAACTTCTATTTTTAAATCTGCACATACTTCACGTAAACCGGCTTCGTCCATTGCAGATACATCAATACCTGTATATTTCTGAATAGACTCATACATGGTTAAGCGGGTATAAGGGCCTGCAAAGTTTATTTCGTTGGCGCCAACCTGTACTGCTGCAATGCCGTGTACAGCGCGTGTAACCTGCTCTAAACATTCTTCAACCATAGCCATCATCCAGATATAATCTTTATAGGCTACATATATTTCCATAGCGGTAAACTCCGGGTTATGTGTGCGGTCCATGCCCTCATTACGGAACATTTTACCAAACTCATAAACACCGTCAAAACCGGCTACAATAAGTCTTTTTAAATACAACTCATTAGCTATGCGCAAAAATAAAGGCATATCCAGTGTATTGTGATGCGTAGCGAACGGACGCGCCGCAGCGCCGCCATGCACAGGTTGCAGGATAGGCGTTTCTACCTCCATCCAACCCTGGTTGTTAAAGTAGTTGCGCATGGCGCTGATCACCTTTGATCTTTTAATAAAGATCTGTTTAAACTCCGGGTTAACCGTTAGATCGACATAACGCTGGCGATAGCGCATTTCGGGATCGGTAAAGCCATCGTGAATGTTTCCTTCCTCGTCGCGTTTAACAACAGGCAGCGGTTTTAACGATTTTGATAAAATGGTTAGCTCCTGTACGTGTACAGAGATCTCGCCGGTTTGGGTCAGGAAAACGTAGCCTTTAACGCCTACGTAATCGCCGATATCCAATAGTTTTTTAAATACCGTATTGTATAAAGTTTTATCCTCGCCCGGGCAAATATCGTCGCGTTTAATGTAGATCTGCATGCGGCCTGTACTGTCTTGTATTTCGGCGAATGATGCGCTGCCCATAATACGACGCGTCATGATCCGGCCGGCAATAGCTACATTTTTATAGGTATCCGGATTAGCCTGGAAATTATCGGTAATATCCTGTGCAAAGTCAGTAACCTTATATTCTTCGGCAGGGTAAGGGTTAATGCCTAAGGCACGTAATTGTTGTAAAGATTCGCGGCGTATAATTTCCTGTTCGGATAGTGCAATACTCATTTTTTGTAACGATATTTTATTGAGGTGCAAAAATAGGATTTTTTCCCGTTGTATGTTAGGATAAGCTTAACTTTGAATATGTACCAGATAGATACCGAGATCGCGATACCCAATTATGCGCTTGCGCCTGATATGATAACGGGCAGTAAAACATTCACTATCAATAAGGCCAATTGCAGCGTTAATTACAGGTTAGAGGATTTTTTGGTACCACACCGTAAAGATTATTATTTCTGGGCTTTCGTAAAAGATGGGTCAACCCGCCACTGGATAGACATGACGCCTTATACGCTAAAACCCAATAGTTTTTATTTTACGATACCCAGCCAGGTACACTTAAAAGAAGAGGCCAAGCCTTTAACCGGCATGATGCTTTGCTTCACAGATGATTTTTTGGCACTTGAAGAGAATAGCTTATTAAGGCAATTACCCATTATCCAAAATCCTGATAATGGTCATGAGCTTGCATTAAATAATGCTGATGTGGTATTTATTGAGGATATGATGGAGCGGATCTACCAGGAGAATCAAACAACCAACAGTAACTGGCGGCAAAGTATGCTGATGGGTTATATGCGGATCTTGTTTATATACCTGAGCAGGCTGTACACTGAACAATTTAGCCGAAATGACGCGGTTCATGACCGCGTGTTACTTAAACGATACCTGTCAAAGATCGAAGAGCGCTATACCGAACATCATGAAGTATCTGCCTATGCGGATATGCTGAATATTTCTGCCGGGCATTTAAGTGAAGTGGTGAAAGAACAAAGCGGTAAACCTGCCATTACGCATATCCACGAGCGTTTGATGTTAGAAACCAAACGCCTTCTTTTCCATACCGATCAATCCATTAAAGAAATTGCCTTCGGACTGGGTTTTGAAGATGCTTCTTACTTTAATCGCTTTTTTAAACGATTGAGCGACCAGACACCTGCCGGCTACAGAAAGCATATCCGCGAAATGTACCATTGAAACCTATAGGAGTACAGTGTTGTTAGTTTTGCGGCCGGTACTTTTGTATCGACTTAAAAAACTACTATATGAAAAAAGTACTGATTACCGGAGCCAACAAAAGTATTGGCTTTGAAACAGCCAGGCAATTATTACAACAAGGCTATTTTGTATACCTGGGCAGCCGCGACCTTAATAACGGCGAACAAGCAATAACCCAACTAAAAGCTGAAGGTTTAACACATGTTGAACTCCTACAGATCAACGTGAGCGATTCTGCATCAATAGAAGCGGCAAGTAAACAGGTAACAGAGCTTGATGTATTAATCAACAATGCGGGCATATTGGGAAGTGTACCACAACCACCAACAGCTGAGCCATTACCATTGATCAGAGAAGTGTTTGATACCAACTTTTTTGGCGCGATAAGTATGGTCCAGAATTTTATTGATGTACTTAAAAAGTCCCCTGAACCAAGGATTGTAAACGTGACTTCAGGACTCGGTTCACTAACCTTGCACAGCGACCCGAACTGGAAATATTACAACGTTAAAGGGGCTGCTTACGGACCGTCAAAAACCGCTTTGAATGCTTACACCGTCCACTTGGCTTATGAACTACGGGATACCGCTTTTAAAGTAAATGCAGTTGATCCGGGTTGGACAAAAACAGACTTTAACCGTCACAATGGCCCCGGTACCATTGAAGATGCGGCAAAGATCATTGTAAAATACGCGACCATTGGTGCCGATGGGCCTACCGGCAAGTATTTTAGTAATGATATAGAAACGGCAGATCAGGAAAGCCCTTGGTAATGTTTTGCAAATGGTTTCTGTTTGATACCTTTGCTAAATGGACATTAAAGTAATTGCTTTTGACGCTGATGATACACTTTGGGTAAATGAACCTTATTTCAGGCAGTCGGAAGAAGCATTTTGTACTTTATTGGAAGAGTATCTGCCCCGGCATGAGCTTGAACGCGAACTGCTGAAAATAGAAATAGGGAACCTTGGATTATATGGTTACGGTATTAAAGGCTTTGTGCTATCCATGATAGAGACGGCCATGACCGTAACCAATAATATGATCAGCGCTAAAACCATAGGCGATATTATAGAGCTGGGTAAGCAAATGCTAAACCAGCCTATTGAGTTGCTGGACGGCGTTGAAGAAGTGCTGCGGGCGTTAAAAGGAAGATACCGCCTGGTAGTAGCCACCAAAGGCGACCTGCTTGACCAGGAACGTAAACTCAAAAAATCAAACCTGACCAATTACTTTCACCACGTGGAGGTGATGTCTGAAAAAGACGATGCCAACTATCTTAAATTGATCAAACATCTTGATATTCGCCCAAGCGAGCTGTTAATGGTGGGCAACTCGCTTAAAAGCGATATACTGCCGGTATTAAATGTTGGCGGTTATGCCATCCATGTGCCTTACCACATCACCTGGGCACACGAAGAAATTGAGCACAGCATTGATAGCGGTATGTTTAAAAGCGTGGAGTGTATCAGGGATGTTTTGGGGTTTGTGTAGGCCTGTTTAATTGTGTTTTGTTTCACGAAAGTGTGAAACAGATGAAACAAATGAAACAAGATTTTGAGTTAACTATTTGTAAATAAATTAGTTACTAAAAGTCAGTGAAACAAAATGAAACAAAGCATAAGTCAGTAAATTTATAGCTAAAAAAGTTATAAATAGCTGTAAATAAGATGCTTGAACTTTGTGGATTTTTGATCAGAAATCGGACAAGTCATTATAAATCTAATCCGCCTCCACATCCCTTTTATACAGATCCTCTATCGCGTCAGCATATTTCTTTTCAATCACCTTACGCTTTGGTTTCATGGTAGGGGTAATCTCGCCGTCTTCCATGCTGAAGGGTTTGCGTTTTATCTTGAAGTTTTTGATCCGTTCGAATTTAGCCAGCTCGTTTGATAGTTTACGGATATCCTGGTTAAGCCAGTCTTTTATGTCTTTTCCGTCAATAAAAGGATCGTTATCGTCAAAAAAATCCTCTTTTAAGCCAAATTGTTCTTGTAAGGCTTCTTTCGCGGGGATGATGATCGCGGTAATGTATTCGCGTTTATCGCCTAATAAAAATACACCTTCAATTTTAGGACTTTTCAGGTAGGTGTTCTCCACCGGGGTTGGATATATGTTTTTGCCGTAGGCATTAACCAGCATGTTTTTTAACCGGTCGGTAATTTGCAGGTTGCCTTTGTAGTAACGGCCTATATCGCCGGTATGCAGCCAGCCGTCTTTATCAATCGTAGCCGCCGTTTCTTCAGGCTTATTTAAATAGCCCTTCATTACACAATGCCCGCGCACAATGATCTCACCTTCTTCCGACTCAAAACTTTCTTTAAACGATTCGTGGGTTTGTATAGTGTAGATCTGCTTGGTATCCACATTTTGTATGGCCACCTCAATGCCCGGTACTATGCGGCCTACCGTGCCATAAACCTGGCGGTGTACTTCGGTAACGGCCATTACCGGCGATGTTTCTGTAAGACCGAAGCCTTCCAGCACTTTAATGCCCAGGTCGCCAAAAAACTCGCCGATATTTTTAGGCAGCGCACCGCCGCCCGATAACATGATCTTCAAATTACCGCCTGTGCGCTCCTTTATCTTGCTGAACACCAGTTTCTCTGCCAGCGCGTGTAGCGCGTTAAGTATCGGGCCCGATCTTTTACCATTCTCATTAGCTATGCGGTGTTTCTTGCCGATCTCTAACGCCCACAAAAAGATCTTCGATTTTAAACCGCCTGCACTGGTTCCGTTCTTCATGGCGCGGTCATGGATGCGCTCTAATAAACGCGGTACGCAGTTCATCACATTTGGCTTAACCTCGCCCATATTTTTTGCCAAAAGCTCCAGGCTTTGCGCAAAGGCTATTTTGGCGCCCGAGTACAGGCAAACGTGGTAAGTGGCTGTACGCTCAAATACGTGTGACAATGGCAGGAATGAAAGAAACACGTCTGTGCTTTCAATAATAGGGATCTGGATCAAACAAACCCGGACATTCTCAACCAAATTATGGTGCGTAAGCATAACTCCTTTAGGCGTGCCTGTAGTGCCTGATGTATAGATCAAACAGGAAAGATCAGTAGATAGTATAGCTTCGCGCGCGATATTAATTGCCGATTGATGCTGGCTTACCAAAGTCATTCCTGTGGTAATTAAATCTTTAAAGCCTATTACGCCGGCATTTAATTTCTGATTTTCGAGATGTTTTTCATAATCATCAAAAGCAGGGATGATTCGCTCAAGCGCTGTACAATTGTTAGCTACCTTAAGCACTTTCCTGAACAAAAACGGGTTGCCGCAAATGATGGTTCGTGCGCCTGAATCATTTAAAATATATTCGATCTCGGCCTCGGTTAGGGTAGGATAGATGGAGGTATTAACCGCCCCGATCTGCTGCAGAGCCTGGTCGTAGTAAATATAGTCGGGTCCGTTTTCAATGATCAGCGCCAGCCGGTCGCCTTTTTTTATACCGATGTTGATGAACCAGGCAGATATGGCATCTATCCTGTTTAACGCCTCGCGATAGGTAATATCAACCCATGCATCACCAACTTTATGACTTAAAAAAGTATGCGTATCCGGGTGAATGTGTTTAACTAAATAGCGGATAAGGCTGGGTATGGTATTGCGCTCAGTTGCTTGGCTCATTGGTATCTATTAGGTTTGTTAGTAAGACAAAACTAATTTATTTTTATGATGATTTCACAGATGTAATTTTGATTTCACAGATATAAAGATCACCGATGCCTGTGTCCTCACAGGCATCTAATCTAACGAGCCAATGAGGTTTGTGAGGACACAAACCTCATTGGACGGTAGGTTAAATATTTATTTCGATTCCCGATGTCTTTGTCTCTACGGACATCTATTTAAAATATTTTCCTAATTTCCACTTATGGAATTGAATGTAATTTATTTTTATACTGTTGCTATTACCGATTGGATCCCGCTTTTAAAAACAGAGAAATTTAAGTTTATTGTTTTAAATAGCCTTATCCATCTTATCGAAAAGAAAAAGCTGATTGTTTACGGTTTTGTTATTATGCCTAATCACATTCATATTATCTGGGAGTTGACGGAGAAAAATGGTAAAGAAATGCCTCATGCAAGTTTTATGAAATTTACCGGCCACGCATTTTTAGAAGAATTACGACAAGCCAATGATCCTTTATTATATAAATTTAAAACGGATAGAAACAGCCGGAATCATCAGTTTTGGCAAAGAAATGGCTTGCCAATTATGTTATATGACAGAAAGATAATAGAACAAAAATTAGATTACATACATTATAATCCGTTACAGGAACATTGGAATTTTAACGATTACTTCTTTTCCTCATGTTCGTTTTATGAGCAGGAAGATAAACGATTTAACTGGTTAACGCATTACATGGATGAATTTTAACTGTTAGTAAATTGTCTGTGAGGACACAGACAATGGTAACTTTTTACTACTTTTAAAGCATAATTACTATCCACACATATCAAAAAACAGGATTACCAAAAATCCGGCCTGTTAAACAGGTTTTATGTTGCCGATATCATCGGTAGCGAAGCGCTATTGCTTTAATTCGAAAATTTTATACTAAAATATTTACAGGGCAAATTTATATCTGCCCAAAACAATTTGATATGGAAACAATATCCAATAAAGCCTTAGTGGCCCAATTTTACAAACAGATCGTCGGTCAGCGGAATGAAAGACTGATCGATATTTACGTCCGCGAAGATTATATTCAACATAGCCCTGCGGGAAAAGACGGCAGGGAAGGATTACGGGAAATGATCAACTTTCTGAAAACTTTGCCCCCATCTACAGATAAAACATCGCCTGTAAAACTATTATTAGAAGATGGCGACCTGGTTGCGGGCTTACTGTACATTTCATTTATGGGTAAGCAAATGTTGGTGCTTGATCTTTTTAGATTACAAGATAGCCAACTTGCAGAGCATTGGGATGTTGTGCAGGAGGTTAATTACTTTGAGCTTGATGAGATTATAATTGATCTCAGCGCAAACGCAGAGACCAATAAACATTTGATTAAAACAAGGTATGAACCGATGGAAGGCTGTAAAGTTTATCGGGTGATAGGAGAGGGTGATATGGTTATTGTTCAATTAGCGCTTACAGAACAAGGTAAGCGCTTTGCGCGATATGATATCTTGCGGGTAAAGGGCGAGGTGGTCAACCTGATTTTAAGTGTACGGCAGAAAATCCCTGATGTGATGATGCATGGTAATGGGATGCTTTAACTGACAATCAAAAAAACGTAAACCAGAAAAGGCGCTAAAAGCGCCTTTTCTGGTTTATCAATATTGAAATCTATGCAATCTTTATACCGAAAAACTTTCGCCGCAACCGCAGGTACGGCTGGCGTTGGGGTTATGGAAGTTAAATCCTTTACCGTTTAGTCCGTCCGAAAAGTCAAGCTCGGTACCGGCAAGGTACAGGAACGATTTCATATCTAAAGCCATACGCACGCCTTTGTCCTCGAAAAATTGGTCGCCCTTTTTTTCTTCATTATCAAAGTCGAGGTTATAAGATAACCCCGAACATCCTCCACCCTGAACAGAAACCCTTAGGAAATAAGAGGCATCAAGCCCCGAATCCCTCATTAGGTTCTCTACTTTACTTTTCGCTTTATCAGTTACAGTTACCATGTTTGTAAGTCTTAAGTTTTAAGTCTTAAGTCGATAGTCCAGACTTTGGACTTTCTACTAAAGACTCAAGACTAATTAGTGATGTACTTTTTCGCTTTCAATAGCTTCCATGCCGTTTTTTACGCGGAAGTCATTAATAGCTGCTTTAATAGCATCCTCTGCCAAAACAGAGCAGTGGATTTTTACCGGTGGCAATGCCAACTCTTCAACAATATCCATGTTGTCAATTTTCATTGCGTCGTCAATAGTTTTACCTTTTAACCACTCGGTAGCCAATGATGATGATGCGATAGCCGAACCGCAGCCAAAAGTTTTGAATTTGGCATCGGTGATGATGTTATCATCGCCAACTTCAATTTGCAGGCGCATAACGTCGCCGCACTCGGGTGCACCAACCAGGCCGGTACCTACCTTATGACTGCTTTTGTCTAAGGTACCAACGTTACGTGGGTTAGTGTAATGATCAATTACTTTATCTGAATATGCCATGTCTTTAGTATTTAGTCTTAAGTTATGAGTCTTGAGTCACCATGACCCTTAACCCTGTATTTATATTTATAAATTCGAAATCGAACATTCGAAATTCGAAATCAAAATTAGTGTTCTGCCCACTCAATCGAGTCAAGGTCAATGCCTTCTTTAAACATTTCCCAAAGCGGTGATAGTTCGCGTAAATGCGTAACAGATTTTTTAGTTACCTCAATTGCATAATCTACTTCCTCTTCGGTAGTAAACCTGCCTAAACCAAAACGTATCGAAGAGTGTGCCAAATCATCAGATAAGCCTAAACTTTTTAATACGTATGATGGCTCTAACGATGCTGATGTACAAGCAGATCCTGAAGATACAGCAAGATCTTTCATTGCCATCATCAAACCTTCGCCCTCAACATATTTAAAACTGATGTTTGCTACATGCGGTAAGCGATGCTCAACGTTTCCGTTTACATAGCTTTCTTCCAACACGGTTAACGCATTTTGTAATTTATCGCGTAAAGCTGATAAACGTTTGGCTTCGCTTTCCATTTCCAGTCCGCATAGCTCGCACGCCTTACCTAAACCAACAATGCCCGGTACGTTTAATGTGCCCGAACGCATACCACGCTCATGGCCGCCACCGTCCATCTGTGCAGTAACTTTAACACGCGGCCCTTTACGGCGAACGTATAATGCGCCAACACCTTTTGGTCCGTATATTTTATGTGCCGATAAAGCCAGCAGGTCGATACCGTCTTTGTTAACGTCAACAGGTATTTTACCAACTGCCTGTACAGCATCGGTCATAAACAATGCGCCATATTTATGGGCTATCGCGCTTATTTCTTTTATAGGTTGTATAACACCGATCTCGTTGTTGCCATACATTACAGACACCAAAATGGTATCAGTGGTCATGGCAGCTTCTAATACAGCAAGATCAACCAGTCCGTCTTCTTTAACCGGCAGATAAGTAACCCTGCCGCCCAATTTTTCAACGTGCTTACAAGCATCTAATACAGCCTTATGTTCGGTAACCGTGGTGATAATGTGGTTGCCTTTTTCTTTATACATTTCAAAAACACCCTTTATTGCCAGGTTGTCTGATTCTGTAGCACCTGATGTAAAGATGATCTCTTTCTCGCTTGCGCCAATTAACTTAGCTACCTGCTCGCGTGCATAATCAACACCCTCTTCGGCCACCCAGCCAAACGGGTGGTTACGGCTGGCCGCATTACCAAACTTTGTGGTAAAGTAAGGTATCATAGCTTCCAGCACCCGTGGATCCATAGGTGTCGTAGCATTGTTATCAAGGTAAATTGGGATATTCATATCTATAATATATTAACAGTACAAAGATATGCAAACATTTTAATTTAAAATCATTCAATATAAGGCAAAACAGTCATATTAAACTAATAATTTTGGCTTTTTATGATTTAGAAAATACATATTTTAATAATCGCCATGGTTTAAGACGGCAGAAATTGCCTCGTTTACTTTTTTAAAAAAACAAATCGCCCGTGTCTTAAAAAGTCGTAGTTTTAAGTCGTTCTTACCAACACAATGGCAACAGTAAATTACAAATACCTAAGTGTATGAATATCACCTATAATAAAGATATTGGCACAAAACAAAAAGCCCTTGCCATCAACCTCGACCCCGAAATTTACGGATCATTTGCCGAAATAGGCGCGGGCCAGGACGTAGCAGCCAATTTTTTTAAAGCCGGAGCATCATCAGGTACTATAGCTAAAACCATGTCGGCTTATGACATGACAGTGTCTGACGCCATTTATGGCGCGCTAAAAGTTAAACGTTATGTAAGCGAGTCGCGACTGATGGCCATGCTCGAACATGAATATAATTTATTGATAGAGCGTTTGGCCAGTCAACGAGGCGATACCACCACATTCTTCGCTTTTTCTGACACCGTATCTACCCTTAATTACCATAAAACAAACGAGGCCCACGGCTGGATGGGCGTACGTTTTCAGTTAGAGCCCAACGGCGCTTTTAACGATGTAATCATACATGTTAAGCTGATGGATAATGACAGTAATTTGCAGCAACAAGCTGTAGGCGTACTGGGTGTAAACCTGGTTTATGCCTGTTTTTACTACCATGCCACGCCAAATATTTTCCTGCTGTCGCTGATGGACGAGCTGGCAAAAGATCGCATCCAGATAGATATGATCCGTTTTGAGGGCCCTGATTTTGAGAAGGTGGATAACCGTTTAATGAGCCTGCACCTGGTAAAATACGGATTCTCTGACGCGGCTTTGTTTGGTCCGGATGGCGAGAACCAGCAACCGTCAGAAGCGTTATATAAAAAACATATCTGCGTTATCCGCGGCCGTTTCCGGCCCATCATCAACGTGCACCTGGATATGCTCCATACCGGTGTAAAACAGTTTAAAGAAGAGCCCGACGTTGACAAAGAGAATGTTACGGTAGTAAGCGAGCTTACCCTGCAGGCCCTGAAAGAACGCAACGCCGACGAAAGCGCCGAAATTGACGAAAAGGATTTCCTGGACCGTGTAGATATTCTTTGCTCGCTTGGGCAAACCGTATTGATCTCTAACTTCCACGAATATTATAAACTGGTATCGTACCTGTCAAAGATCACCAATCTTAAAATGGGTGTTGTGCTTGGCTATCCCAACCTGGAGTATATCTTCTCTGAAGAGCATTATAAAGATCTGCCGGGCGGCATCCTTGAATCGTTTGCTACATTGTTTAGCCGAAAGGTAAAGCTGTTTATATACCCGACGCTGCGCAACGGCGTGATCATGAACTGCCTGCGGTTTTATCCGCCCCCGCACTTGATAGACCTATACCGCTACCTGATAGCTAATAACAAGATCGAGGATATCCGTAACTATAACGAAAGTAACCTGCATGTGCAAACCGATATTGTGCTGCAACTGATCAAACAGGGTGTTGAAGGCTGGGAGCAATATGTGCCTAACGAAGTAGCCGCCATGATCAAAGAGCGTTGCCTGTTTGGCTATCCATGCGCTACCGACCAGGCTAAGGAGTTAGATCAGCCTACGGAAAATACGACGGCGCAGTAGTTTTAATAACCCGTGCACGTGTGCCAAATTGAGTGTCTCCCGGAGATACACTTTGGTATACCTGTTTTCGTATCTTGCTGTAAATAAATAGGTTAATTTCCTTAATTCGGTTTCGTGGTACACTTTGGTACACTTTTTCTGACTTATGGGTGCATTTTTGTGCAGCCATTTTCTGACATTATAGCGCCACCAAACTTCTAAAATATTCACATATTTGTATATGAACAAAATAGAACATATTGGCATTGCCGTAAGCGATCTCAACGCTGCCGGCAGCCTTTATGAAAAGCTATTAAACACCACTGTTTATAAAATTGAAGAAGTAGCCAGCGAAAACGTTAAAACCGCATTCCTGCAAAGCGGCCCCAATAAGATAGAGCTGTTAGAAGCATCATCTGCCGATAGCCCGATAGCCAAATTCATCGCCAAAAAAGGAGAGGGGATCCATCATATCGCATTTGAGGTTGACGATATCAAAGCCGAAATGGCGCGTCTGAAAAGTGAGGGCTTTGTTTTATTAAGCGATGAGCCTAAACCCGGCGCCGATAATAAATTGGTTTGTTTTGTGCATCCTAAAAGCGCCGGTGGGGTTTTGGTGGAGTTGGTACAGGAGGTGAGATAGTTAGCAGTTTCAGTTGGCAATAGGCAGTTGACATATAAATCCATCCACTGTTTGAAGATTCTGCGAACCACTATGCAACTTACTTATGAATGCCCCAATATTCAAAAGCTGCTTTAGCAATCTTCGCAATAGTAAGTTCACGATCTGCCTCGCTGGACCTGGAATCTGAAATAAAAACCGTTATCGCTAAATGTTTTCCGTTAGGCAGGGTAATTATCCCAACATCGTTAGTCGCTCTTGTTAAACCGTTAATGGTACCTGCCGTGCCGGTTTTGTGTGCTACAATGGTTCCTGCCGGCAGTAGGCCTTTTAATCTTTTAGCACCGGGAGTTGAGTTGATCATGTCATTTAATAATACAGCCCTGCTGCCTGCAGAAAGTTTATGTTGGGTATAGAAAATATTTAGAAGGCTGGTCATTGCCTTTGGTGTAGCCCAATTTTGATATTGTATCGTATCGTTTTCAACCTGGATCTTCTCGGTTGTAGCTATCGCGATGTCTTTTACGCCAAGTTGATGAATATATCTGTCCGCGTATTTTGTGCCACCCAATAGCCGCACCAATATGTCAGATGCTGAACCATCGCTTTCTGAAACGCTATATTTTACCAGGTCTTTGATAGCAATGTCAGTGCCGTTTGGAAATTGATCACGCAACGGGCTATGCCCTATCTTAGCGATATAGTCTAACTTAGTTACCTTGATCTTTTGATTGAGGGAAAACTCTTTTTTATCCACTCTGTCAAGCACAACCATGGCGATAGGGAACTTGTACACACTTTGCATCGGGAACTTTTTATCACCGTTAAAGGATACGGTTTCACCGGTTTCCAATACCGATGCGCAAACACCAACATTGCCATTCACATTTTTAGCATATTGGCTGATCTTTGCTTGCAGTGCATTCTGTCCGAACGATAAATTGGTTTGGAAGAGAAAGATTAAAGCGAATGAAATGTTTAGTAATGATGTTTTACAGGTGAGCATTATTGAATAATTAATTAACATCAATGCGAATCAGAGCATAAAGTAACTTCCTCAAAACTACCAATCTTTAATCTTCAATAACTAATCTTTAAACTGTTAATAATTTTTTACTTTTTGAATTTTTACTTTTCAATTAAAATGCTACATTTGCACCTCTTTTATAAGAAGAAGAGGTAATTACGCAATGAAAAAAGATCTGCATCCATCAAACTATAGATTAGTTGTATTTAAAGATATGTCTAATGACTATTCTTTTATCACTAAATCATGTATCGACACCCGTGAAACTGTAAAGTGGGAAGACGGTAACGAATATCCGTTAGTAAAATTAGAGATTTCTCATACATCGCACCCTTTTTACACCGGTAAAATGAAACTGGTTGATACTGCGGGCCGTATTGATAAATTCCGTACCCGTTACAACAAGTAATCACAACTTGTTAATAAAATATTTTCTGGTCCCGGCTTTGCAGTCGGGACTTTTTTTATTTTTGCGCCATGGCAATTATCTTTTTTGACGATAACGCATACCAAACACTTCTACCGTTAACTTACACCCGCCCGGTTGCTGACCTGCGCATTGGTATACTTACCATTGCCGAAAAGTGGGCAAAGCACCTAAATGCGGAGTATTCTTTCCAGACCCAACCTTATTTGGCAGCTAAGTACCCAACTAAAACGGGTATTGATGATCTGTATATCAACGGATCGGTTTGCCCCGATGATGGGCTGTTAGAAGCCATCAGCCGGTTAAAAACCGGCGAGGCATTAAAGCAAGGCGAGTTTTTAATAGCTGCTAAAGCTGCTACGGATAGTGAGTTTAGCAACATTATTAATTACGATCCGTTTTTTATCAGCATAAAACATCCTGAACATATTTTCAGCAAGAATGATATCGAGCTGCGTAAGGATTTTAAGCTGTTAACCAAAGGCCGCGAAAGCGCTCAGATCAGCGATACCAATACCATTATAGGCACTGATTTTTTTGCCGAAGAAGGCGCGACAGCCGAGTGTTCGACCTTTAACACTACCAACGGCCCCATTTACCTGGGTAAAAACAGTAGCGTTTGGGAAGGTACAAATATCAGGGGCGCTTTGGCGCTATGCGATAACTCGCAAATTAAAATGGGCGCCAAGATCTATGGCGCTACTACCATAGGCCCGTTTTCGCGTGTTGGCGGCGAGATCAATAACGCCGTGATTTGGGGCTATTCATCAAAAGGACATGAGGGTTATTTGGGTAATGCAGTATTGGGCGAATGGTGTAACATAGGCGCCGACAGCAATAACTCCAATCTTAAAAACAATTATGCCGAAGTTAAACTTTGGGATTATACAACAGAACGCTTCCGTAAAACAGGCCTGCAGTTTTGCGGTTTGATCATGGCCGATCATGCCAAGTGCGGTATTAACACCATGTTTAATACAGGTACGGTTGTAGGTGTTAGCGCCAATGTTTTTGGTGCAGGCTATCCGCGTAACTTTATACCCGATTTTGCATGGGGTGGGGCGCAGGGTTTTGAAGTATATTCGGTGAAAAAAATGTTTGAAACCGCCGAGTTGGTTTATCACCGTCGCGGCCGCCCATTTGATGAAATTGAGCAGGACTTGTTGAAAGAAGTTTTTGCACTAACCGAAAAGTATAGAAAAGTCTTTTAATAAAAAAAAGCGCCAGCCTGTGCGATCCCCCTCTTGAGAGGGGGAAGGGGTGTGTCCATTACGGGCGAATAACACACCCCTGCAACAGCACTACCAAACGCTCCCCCTCTCAAGAGGGAAACTTAAATTGATACCAATAAGAATATATTAAAAAACCAATCATGAGAAAAAAAATTGTTGCCGGAAACTGGAAAATGAACTTAGACTATAACGAGGGTTTATCCTTGTTTTCTGAAGTTGTAAATATGGTTAAAGACGAAGCGACCGGAACGCAGGAAGTTGTGGTTTGCAGCCCGTTTATTCATTTGCATAGCCTGGTTCAGTTGGCTAAAGGCTCGGCAAAAGTTTCTATTGGCGCGCAAAACGCGCACCAGGCAGAAAGCGGCGCTTATACCGGTGAAGTATCTGCCAGGCAAATCAAATCTGTTGGTGCCGCTTACGTTATTTTAGGCCACTCAGAGCGTCGCCAGTATTTTGGCGAAACCAATGCGCTGCTGGCTAAAAAAACCGATACGGCGTTAGCTAATGACCTGAAACCCATCTTCTGCATCGGTGAGACTTTACAGGAGCGTGAAGCAAACCAGCATTTTGATGTAATTAAAAGCCAGTTGGTTGAAGGTGTGTTCCATTTAGATGCCGCGCAATTTGGTAAATTGGTTTTGGCTTATGAGCCTGTTTGGGCCATTGGTACCGGTGTAACCGCAACATCAGGCCAGGCGCAGGAGATCCACGCGTTTATCCGTAAGGAAATTGCCGCAAAATATGACCAGTCGGTTGCCGACGCCACTACCATTTTATACGGCGGAAGCTGCAACCCGAAAAACGCTCATGAATTATTTGGCTGCGCGGATATCGATGGCGGCTTAATTGGCGGCGCATCACTAAAATCGCGCGATTTTACCGATATTGTAAAAGCTTTTAACTAAGCGTTAGTATAAGTATCAAGCAGCCGGTATCAAGATAATGAAACTATTTCAAACAAAATTAATGTCTTGTTGCTTGATACTAACTACTTGATACTTAAATGAAGTATTTTATCAAAGTTATACTGCCCCCTTTATTTGCCTTTTGGGCGTTTGCCCTGTTTATAAAATTCACCCCTGTTTTCCATCATGTTAACGCGGCAGAGAATATGGGCGAAGATTCTGTTTACGGCCTGATCTCCTATTATAAAATATTCGCGCCTGCACAGATCGTTATCGCCTTACTTACACAATGGTTGATCGCCATGCCGTTATGGAAGAAGATCCTGGCTAAACCCATGTCGGCTATTCCTATTTTTATCACTTTAATTTTGATTTGCGCGATATTTGCTTTTGGATTGGCATATTTGATCTGGGATCCTGAAACAAAAAAGAGCCGCTTTATTGATATCGGCTGGTTTATGACAGGTGTCCAGCTGTTTTATTGGGTGATCAACTTTTTATTACTCTACCTGTTAGATTGGAAAGCGTTTAGAAAAGCTAAGCCGATCGCCGAAACTGATAACGAATCATGAATTACTACGAACTCCTTTTTACCACCATAACTACCGAAGATTACCAGCAGGACCTTTTGATCAACGCTCTGGGCGAAATAGGTTTTGATACATTTGAGGAGGTAGACCTGGGTTTTAAGGCATATATCCCGGATGGTGATTTTAATGAAGAATTATTACATGAAATATTGCAGCCTTACCGGGACCTGTTTACGTTTAGCTATGAAGTAATGCTTATCCCACAAAAAAACTGGAACGAAGTATGGGAAAGTAATTTTGAACCCATAAGCATTGGCGACCAGGTATTTGTAAGGGCGACTTTCCACGAGCGGCGGCCCGAGTTTAAATATGAAATAGTGATAGACCCTAAAATGGCCTTTGGTACCGGCCATCACCAAACGACAGCTATGATGTTGCAATTAATGCTGGAGAATGATTTTGCCGGCAAAGAAGTATTAGACATGGGGTGCGGTACGGGTATCCTGGCTATCATGGCCGGTAAACTGGATGCTGCACATATTGTAGCTATTGACTATGATCCGGTTTGTTATGACAGCACTATTGAGAACGCGCAATTAAACCATATCGACAATATTACCGCGCTATGCGGATCAAAAGAAGCCATTCCTGACGAACAGTACGATATTATCCTGGCTAATATTAACCGCAACATATTGATCGATCAGATGCCGCGCTACGCGGAAGCTTTAAAACCTGATGGCGAGATCTATTTCAGTGGCTTTTATGAAACACCCGACCTGGATATCATCACGGACGAGGCCCGCAAATATGGGTTGAAATATATCATCCACAAAAAAGATAAAGAGTGGGTTGCAGCTAAATTTATTAAATAGTTTACTGCAAAAAAACGCGTTGTCATGCTCTCGGGCATGTGTGGTAGTGCCTTCGCTCACCCTTCCGGAGCCTCAGGGTAACACCCTATTTATTTCGCGAAACTCTATTTATATTTATGTGTTTTATTTGACAAAGACCAACTGTATACCAATTAACTTTGTATTAACTTTTAGACCTAAATAGTCAAAAAGACATATATCTAATTTCAACTGTAATGAAAACCTATCTTATACCTATCGATTTTTCGAATGCATCAGTACACGCTGCAGAATTTGCCGCCGAATTAAGTAAACAAACCAATGTTGAGCGCATCGTATTATTAAATGCTTATTACGTATCGCCATTAGAGACAATGCTGCCCAATCCGGATATGGTGCAATTACGAGAGGAAGAGATAGAACAAAATGCAGCAGACAGGATAAAAAACCTGGAACACCTAAAGCATAAATTAAGCAAATTGGTTAGAGAAGGGGTAGTGATTAGCACCCATCTAAATAGGTCGCACCTTTTACGTGCGGTTATTGAAAATGTAGCCGCTAAAAATGCCGACCTGGTAATTTTAGGCAGTAAGGGTAACACCAGTAAAAACGATTCGCAAGTAGGTGGCCACGTTATTAAAATATCAAAGGCCAGCCCTGTGCCTGTAATTGTTGTACCACCACTATACGATTATAAAAACATCAAACGCGTTGTAGTGGCCTGTGATTTTGATAAGGTTAAAGAGACCGTTCCGCTCGAATCTTTGAAACGCCTGCTGGATAAGAAAAAATTTGAGCTGCTGGTGGTAAATATTGATAAGGATTCACGACACCTATCAGGTGATGCTGAACGTAGGGCAGAAGAAACCGCCTTATACCACATGTTATCGCCCTATCATCCTAAGTACAGCTACGTAAACAGTACCGATGTTATAAACGGCATACTTCATTTTGCTACAGATAATGACGCACAACTGGTGATTGCATTGCCACATAAATATAGCTTTTTCCAGTCGCTTTTGCATGACAGCGTATCGCAGCAACTGGCAGAAAGCGCTGCCGTACCTGTATTATTATTGAAATGATAAGGCAGCCCCCTCTAAATCTCCCCCGGGAGGGGAGACTTTTATAAAGCCCTCCCTACCGGGGAGGGTTTGGGAGGGGCTTATCGATAAATGATAACGTTTGTTAAGCCAATCGTTTTTGTGTTTATTTGCAGCTTATAAAAGCGTCTGCTAAATTATATGAAGGTACATTTTATAGCTATAGGCGGCAGTGCCATGCACAATCTTGCCATTGCTTTACATAAAAAAGGATTTGAGGTAACAGGCTCTGACGATGTATTATTTGAGCCATCGGTTTCACGCCTGGCAAAGTATGGTATCTTACCTAAAGAAAATGGCTGGCATCCTGAAAAGATCACTAACGGTCTTGATGCGATAATCCTGGGGATGCACGCGCGCATAGATAATCCCGAGCTGTTAAAGGCACAGGAACTGGGTATAAAAGTATATTCATATCCTGAATATATTTACGAGCAATCAAAAGATAAGTTAAGGGTTGTGATAGGGGGGAGCCATGGTAAAACAACCATCACTTCCATGATATTGCACGTGCTGCAGGCGGCCGGCAAAGACTTTGATTACCTGGTAGGCGCGCAGCTGGAAGGTTTTGAAACCATGGTCAAGCTGACCAAAGAAGCCCCGATCATTGTGATTGAAGGTGATGAATACCTGGCGTCGCCGATTGACAGGCGACCTAAATTTCATTTATACAAAGCTAATATTGGTGTGATCAGCGGGATAGCCTGGGATCACATCAATGTGTTCCCGACGTTTAAAAGCTATATAGACCAGTTTAAAATATTTATTGAGACGATACAACCCGGCGGAACGCTGATCTACAGTAAAACAGACAAGGTTTTAGACGAAGTTGTTGACGAAGATACATCGGCTGCGACCAAACAACCTTACGCTTTGCCCGAATATAGTATTGAAAATGGAGTTACCACCATTTTGTCTGATGGCGAGAAATACCCGTTAGAGGTGTTTGGCGAACATAACCTGCTTAATATGCAGGCCGCACGGTTGGTTTGCGAAGGCCTGGGCATTGCCAAAGCCGAATTTTACAACCATATCACGACATTTAAGGGCGCGGCGCGCAGGTTAGAGTTGGTTGGCAAAAGTGATAACGCGACGGTTTTTAAAGATTTCGCGCATTCGCCGTCAAAGTTAGAAGCGACCATTCACGCGGTAAAAACACAGTTTCCTGACAGGAAGTTGATTGCCTGTATTGAGCTGCATACCTTTAGCAGTTTAAATAAGGACTTTTTAGCGCAATACGCAGGCACTATGGATGAGGCTGACGAAGCAATAGTTTTTATTGACAAGAAAACTTTCGAACAAAAAAAGATGGAACCATATCCTGCCGAAACTGTAAAAGACGCATTTTTAAAGGACGATCTGGAGTTTTTTAATGACCCGCAATTGCTGTTAACCCAGTTGAAAAAAATAAAATTAGTTAATGCCAATCTGCTGATGATGAGCTCCGGAAATTTTGGCGGGATAGACCTGGTTGACCTTAAAAATAAAATAATTGAATAAATTGTTGTAAATAAAAAATAATCAGTAACTTTATTAACTATTGAGAAACCCTTATCCCCGAAATGAAATCACTAGGAAAAAAAATCAGACTATTACGTCACCAAAAGGCATGGAGCCAGGAAGATGTAGCAAAAAGGTTAGATATTTCTATTCCTGCTTTTTCTAAAATAGAAACCGGTATTACTGATATCAACCTGTCCCGACTTGAGCAAATATCAAATTTGTTCGAAATGTCGGTAGTTCAATTACTTACTTTTAACGATTTGGAGCAAGAGCAAAAATTTGTTAATGAGTTAGATATTGTTAGTAAGAAATTAACTGACAGAGAAATAGAAATAATAGAGCTGCAAAAGAAAGTTATTGAACTTTTTGAAGAATTACGACACAATAAAATAACGGCCTGAGGTTAACGTAGGTTATTATTATAAATTTAAAGGCTTATAAGCGCATGAGATATGTGCATATAAGCCTTTTTTGCGTTGGTCTGTTTTCGGCAAGATCAGAAAATATAACGCATAGTTAAATGCTTGTTGGCAAAAGTGGCTCCCATTGAAGCATGTAGGGCTACCATTTTTTCATTAAAATCGCCCACCCATGATAATTCTAATATATCATACTGGTTAAGTGGTAACACATACTCTCCCAATTTAATAAACAATGCGGATTCTAAACCATGATTTTGAAACTTTTGCTTAGTACCCATTACTATGGCCCGCATACGCTTTACACCTTTCCATTTATAATATAAAAACTTTAGTTTCCCTATTAGGTTAAGCTTGCCGTTTAGCGGTTTTAGCATTTGGTTTGCATCCGGCAAAACTATGTTAAACGATGCGGGTTCGCCATTTACATAGGCAAACAGGATTAAATTTTCATCCATAATAGGCTTCATTTTATTAAAGCTTTCTAATATGGTATTGTAATTTATAGGCACAAAGTTTTCAAAACCGGCCCATGCATCATTATATATTTCAATAAAATCGGCCGCGAATTTTTCAATCTGTTTTGTTTCCAGGTGTTTAAATTCATAGCCGGGTTTTCGGCTAACCCATTTTGCTATTTTATAAAAACGCTCGGGAAATGGCTTGTGTACATCCAGGTGGTTGGTTATCTGCTCGTACATTTTTTTAAAGCCATAATTATCAAAAAGTGCCTGGTAGTAGGGTGGGTTGTAGTTCATTCCGTATGATGGCGGCGAAAAACCTTCAACTAATAATCCCCAAAAGGTATCATTCTCGCCAAAATTAATGGGGCCGTCCATAGCCTGCATGCCGTTTTCTTTTAACCAGTTTTTTGCAGTGTCAAACAACAGGAAAGCAGCGTTTTCGTCGTTAATACATTCAAAAAATCCCATCCCGCCGGTAGGCTGTTCATAATGATAGGCTTTCTTATTGTTGATAAATGCGGCCACCCGCCCAATCAGATCACCTTTGTCATTTTTTAAGATCCATCGGCTGCACTTCCCATCTTTATGAAAGTTATTTTTAAGCGGATCAAAAACAGCCTCAATATCATTATCAAGCGGACAAACCCAGTTATCATCATTTTTATAAATGATCCGGGCGGTATCTAAGAACGCTTTTTTGGTGGCTTTATCTTTAACTTCAATTACGGTCATGCAGAAATTTTAAATAAAAAAAGCATCCAGAAAGGTATTCTGAATGCTTAAAATACGTTAGCTAATATAGTTATTAATAATCGTCGTCCTCGTCGTCATCACCAAACTCTTCAAAGCCCAGGTCGTCCAAAGGCCCATCAAAGTCGTCGTCCTCGTCAACTACTTTTTTCTTTGGCGTTGTTTCCAAGTCGTCATCATCATCTTCTGCATCCGTGTTTTTAGGAATGTTCTTGTCAGTATTTTTTTTTGGCGCTCCCATAGGGTGATATTTATTATAAAATTAAAATTAGGATAAGCTTAATAATTTATAAAATCTTCCTTTAATAATGTGTTTGTTATTATTAGTAAAAATAACGAAAAATCAATTTGAAAAAAAAAACATTTAAAATTTATTCCTGTTGCTCACCAATTGAACTTGAGCCATCTGTAAGTTCTTTTATATGAGGTAATTCTTCAATATTATTTATTCCAAAATAGTCCATAAAAAGTGCGCTTGTGCCATATAAAATTGGTTTTCCAAGCGCCTCAGACTTCCCATTTATTGCGATCAACTCCTTTTCCAGCAACTTTTGTATCGAGTAGTCACAATTAACACCGCGTATTTGCTCTACCTCAGTCTTAGTTACGGGTTGTTTGTAGGCAATGATGGCAAGGGTTTCTAAAGCGGCCTGGCTTAATTTCTTTTTTGACCGCTGCAGTTGCAACAAGCTGATAACAGGATGATAAGTTTTTTTTGTAAGAAACTGGTAACCGTTATTTACATGAACCAGTTCAATGGCAAAATTATCTGCCACATATTTGTCTTTAATGGTTGCAATGCTCGTATTTACTTCCTCGGTCGTAAAGTCGCGTTCAAAGGCAGCCTGCAAACAGTATATTATTTCCTCAGCGCGAATGCTCTGTTCTGAAGCAAAAACAAGTGCCTCTATATACAATTCAGGATTCTCCATTATTCAGTAAAATTAGTATTCCTTGCATGTGTAACAAGTTTTAAATGAAAAAAGGGCCAGCGTATAGCTAAAGATATACGCAATATAGACTTCTTACATTGAAATTAACTCCCGACATGATTTTAACATCATACTGCGATGGTTTTAACTATGTGGGGGCATAACCGAAATTATAAATATTTTAATATTTAATAGTGTTTTTTAATAAAACCTTAATAATTCCTGAGAGGAATAACAATCTATTAACAATATGAAAACCGCATCCGTTTCATTACACGTAGGTTAAAAAGACAACCAGGAAAATTATTACTGAATTATATCTAAAACATCAAATTAACAATCACTCATGGAAACAGAAAAATTATTTGAGAAAACAGACGTAAATATGGCCAGGCGGTCGTTTTTACGTTATGCCGGGGCAGGTGCCGCAGCAGTAGGCGTATTTGCAGCAGCCTCATGTCATAAAGACAAATCACCGGGCCCGACTACTTCAACAGGTATAGACATAGGCGCTAAAGGCGATTTGGCTATATTAAATTACGCCTATGCACTTGAGCAACTGGAAGCTGCGTTTTACATCAATGTTGCAGCCCATATGTACACAGGCGCAACGGCTGATGAGATTGCTTTATTAACTGATATTCGCGACCATGAAGTTGCACACCGGGAGTTTTTTAAAGCGGCTTTAAGCACCCACGCTATTAAATCATTAACGCCAAATTTCAGCGCCATTGACTTCTCAAAACGCGACAGCGTATTAGCTGCGGCAAAAGCTTTTGAAGATACCGGTGTTAGTGCTTACAACGGTGCAGGTTATTTAATTCAAAATCCTGACTACTTGTTAATTGCAGGAAAAATTGTATCGGTTGAGGCGCGTCACGCTTCATACATCCGCAATTTAGTAAGCCCGGGAAGTTTTGCTGACACTACAATACTTGACGTTAATGGTATGGATAAACAACAAACCATTGCACAAGTGTTGCCTATTGCAAATACCTACCTTACTACCAAAGTGAGTGCGTCTAATTATGGTTATGTAGCATCTTAAAAACAGAAAAGTCATGAATTTATTTGGAATAATAGAAGAAATTGAAAAAGCAGATCCCGAGTTCCAGGACAGGATCAGCCCACGTCGCGCAGCGATAAAAAATATCACCAGCTTTGGTTCAAAAGTGGCCGTTGCTGCTATGCCGTTTGCATTTAGCACCCTATTTAAAAAGGCTTACGGCCAGGCTGCTACACCATCTGTAACAGATGTGTTGAACTATGCTTTGAAATTAGAATATCTTGAATCAGCATTTTATAATGCAGGTGCAGCTTCATCATTAGGGTTTTCTACGGCAGAAAAAGGGTATATCACGCTTATCCAGGGCCATGAAAATGCGCACGTTAAGTTTTTACAAGGTGTCTTGGGCGCCTCAGCGGTTGCTCAAAGCACTCAGGGTACTAACGGAGTTTATGATTTTACGGCAGGTGGAACTTTCCCAACCGTATTGACAAACTTAGATACCTTCTTTGCGGTAGCGCAAGCTTTTGAAGATACAGGTGTACGTGCTTATAAAGGCCAGGCCGGTTTCTTATTAGGAAACAACGGAGCTTTAACCCCGGCATTGAATATCCACTCTGTTGAGGCGCGTCACGCGTCTGCTATTCGCCAGATTCGTAGAACAAGGGGTGCAACAACCACCAAACCGTGGATAGTTGGAGCAAATGATACCGGTATAGCTGCTGTTGACGGTAACTATGCAGGCGAAGATAACATTAGTCAAGGCGGTGTAAACATTACCAGTCTTACGGGTGTAAGTGGTAACGTAACCAACGCAGCCGCGACTGCAAGTTTCGACGAGCCGTTAACTTCGGCACAGGTTGTTGCTTTGGTTGCGCCTTTCGGTGTAAAATAATATTAAATACCTATGTTAAAACGCCCCGGCTTACCGGGGCGTTTTTGTTTTATGCCTTTTGCAGATTACCTGAATCCGGATTTAAATCGCATTTTTATATAGTTATATAAGAACGATATGATAAGATCAATTTTCTGTTTGCGATGCCTGGTGATATTCTTAATATTATTTAGTGGCCATACAGCATTCGCAATTCCTCATATTGATACTCCAACTCATAAACCCTCCAGGACCCTTACCGGCAATAGCGGCAAAAGCATCGAACAATACGGCATCAAACAAGAAATAATGGGCACATGGATGGGCCGGTCAAACTGGAAAGATATTGCCAACGGCAACTGGCTTTGGGCAAAAGAAAGTGGTGTACCAGCCTGGAAGGCAAACCATTTCGACCGCCCGATCGATGTTGGTGTACCATTGATACCTACTGATCAGGGTACTGATTACAACGGTTATCTAAAAGAGATTATTTCAGGATCACAAGACAGTACCTTCTTATCCCTTGGCAGATGCCTGGCTAAATACGGCCCGAAAACAGTTTACGCCCGTTTATGGTGGGAATTTAACATGAACCCGATGCGGCAAACGCCTGATCTGTTTATAGCGGCCTGGCGCAGGGCGGTGCCTTTGATCAGGCAAGGTTTTAAATCAGCTGCTGTTAACGGGCAGGTAGTTAATATAGTGTGGTGCGTAAATGCCGGCACACCGAACCCTGTGCCGTTTTACCCGGGGGATGACGTGGTAGATGTTATCGGATCAGACACTTACGGGATGATATGGGGCGATAAAGACCCAACCCAACAGCAAATGCTCGACAGGATAACCAAAGGTGAGTATATGCTGCAGTGGCAGGCAGGCTTCGCCAATCAGCATAAAAAACCAACCTGTATTGGTGAGTTTGGCAATGTCTCCCCGAAAGAAACCAAACCAAACGAGTTACATGGCGTTGGGGATTGTCCCCAATATATTGACACGATCTACGATTGGATAAAAACCTGTAAGCACGGTTGCCGTTATGTTTGCTACTTTAATTTACCAGACGGCGGCGTTGGTCAAACATTAGACCAAACACCATTATCACTTAGGCGCCTAAAAGTAAGGGCTGTAAAGGGCGGGTTGGATTAGTGCTTTTAGTTCTAAGTCCGAAGTCTTTAGTCTCAAGTCAAAATCTGCACTTGCGACTAAGGACTTTAGACTATCGACTTAAGACTAATAATTAATCACCTGTTCTTCCAACTGCACAGGCATCTCGCGCCAATCATATTTTTGATTGCGTAGCTGTGGCTCAAACCCTGCTGCTATAATAGAATCCTGGATGCCTTTGGCCGTGAAGCGATGCGGAGCGCCTGCGGCTGATACTACATTCTCTTCGATCATGATCGAGCCAAAATCATTGGCGCCGGCGTTTAAACAGATCTGTGCCACCTGTTTGCCTACGGTTAGCCATGAAGCCTGTATGTTTTTAATGTTTGGCAGCATGATCCGGCTCAGCGCTATCATCCGGATATATTCATCGCCGGTTACATTATTGGTGATACCGCGCACTTTACGCAATAAAGTGCCATCGTCCTGGAACGGCCATGGGATGAACGCGATGAAGCCATGATGCCCCTCGGGTTTTTCTGACTGTACCTCGCGGATCCAAACTAAATGCTCAAAGCGCTCTTCAATAGTTTCAACATGGCCAAACATCATAGTGGCCGAGCTTGGCAGGTTCAGTTGGTGCGCGGCGCGCATTACGTCCAGCCATTCTTTACCGCCGCATTTGCCTTTCGAGATCAGGCGGCGTACACGGTCGTTCAGTATTTCGGCCCCGGCGCCGGGCAGCGAATCCAGGCCCGATTCCTTCATGGCACGCAGCACATCAATATGGCTCATGTTCTCCAGCTTTGCCACGTGCGCTATTTCGGGCGGGCCTAACGAGTGGAGTTTAAGTGTTGGATATAGCTCTTTTAATTTCTTAAACAGGTCGGTATAGAAACTCAGGCCCAGGTCGGGGTGGTGGCCGCCTTGTAATAGAAGTTGGTCGCCGCCCAGGCGGAACGTTTCTTCTATCTTTTGTTTATAGGTTTCAATATCTGTGATATAGCTATCCTCGTGGCCGGGGCGACGGAAGAAATTGCAGAACTTGCAGTTAGCTATACAAACGTTGGTGGTGTTAACATTCCGGTCAATCTGCCAGGTTACTTTGCCGTGCGGCACCTGCTTTTTACGCAGCTCGTTAGCCACATACATCAGGTCGGCGGTAGACGCGTTGTAGTGCAGATAAACACCTTCCTCGATACTCAAAAATTCAAACCGCGAAGCACGCTGTAACAGATCGGCAGTATTCATACAGCAAATATACAAAGTAGTAAGGTGAAAGGTGAAAGCAGGAAGGTAAAAGGTATTTTGAAAAAAAAAGTTTACGGCAGGCTAACAAACATCAACGTGTAATTAACCCCAAACGTTGACGCAGGGATATGGCGTGGAGCGATGTTTTGTTTCACGAAAGTGTGAAACAGATGAAACAAGTGAAACAAGATTTCGACTTAAATTTTGTTAACCAGTATTTTACGAAAAACCAGTGAAACGAAATGAAACAAAGGATAAGTCAGTAAATTTATGTGTAATTTTACTATTAAATGCTGATAATCAGGTGATTGTAAGATGTTGATTTTTGTGAGGATGAAATAAGATTTTGAGTCGGACGCCCGATCAAGTGTCTGCACTTGATTGTTAATAACACGAGCGTCCTCGCTCGTCCAGGCTAAATATTCGAGTGTAGACACTCGAACAGGCGTTTGAATTTATTTTTCGTAAGATGTCGTTGTTACAAAACAAAGATTTTTAATTTTATCTATGGAGATAAATACCTTTATCGTTTCATTGGAATCTATCCAAGTATTGTCACTTATCTTTTTATAAGAATCAGCTGTCATCTTTCCTGTAACTGATGACATGTATTTTAGAGGCATGACACTTATTGATTTATAACAAATGTCGTTCTTGTAGTCGAAAATAGCTTGCATGCCTTGTGTGAAATCCAAAGTATCACAATCTTTCCCTGCTAATAGCTTAAAATTAGGATTTGATTGGATGATTTTGCGAATATCTTGTTTTGATTTTCCTACGGTATTTTGTGCACTCAAACAAAAAGGGACTAAAATAATAGCTAACAATGTTATTAGTTTTTTCATTCGATTTAGAATAATAAAAAGCTACTTATAGGTGACCTAAATGTAATGAATAAGTTGGTCAAATCAATCAACTAATCCATCAAACCACCACATTCCCCTTCTCCAACTTCAAAACCTTATCCACGCTTTCCGGTATCTCATGCTGGTAATGGGTTACATAGATCAGCGTAACTTTACTCAGCCCGCAAATGGTATCTACCAGGCTTTTAAAATGTTGCTGCTGGTGCGTGTCCATGCCCTGGCAGGGTTCGTCAAAGATCAGCAGGGGAGGGTTTTTGATCAATGCACGGGCCAGCAGGCATAAGCGCTGCGCGCTGGCAGGGATGTTTTTTAAAAGCGTCCGCGCGTATTTATCTATCTCTAAAGCCCTCATCCAGCGCAATGCTACTTCCGCCCGTTCTTTATTGCTGGGCCTGAATAGTCCAAGTGTGTCATAATAACCCGATTCGATCACCTGCAGGCAACTGTTATCCGTTGGGAAATACTGGTGCAGCTCGGGCGATACAAAGCCAATCTTCTTTTTAATGTCCCAGATACTTTCGCCGCTGCCGCGCTTTTTATCAAACAGGATAATGTCATTAGCGTAAGCCTGCGGGTTATCGCCGTTGATTAAACTCAGCAAGGTCGATTTCCCGGCACCGTTATGCCCGAGCAGCGCCCAGCGGTCGCCTGGGTTAACCTGCCAGTCCACATCATTTAATATCACGTTGTCGCCATACTTAACATGTACCTTATTCATGTTGATGATCTGCTGATAATCAGCAGATGAGGTATTGGTATTTAAAAGCGACCGCAGTTCATCCCTGTCAATATTGTCGGCTTGCTGCAGTTCTACCAATTTTGGTGTAAAATCGGCTTTAGTAACCGAGGCGGTTATCGCGCCGTTTTTCAGCACCGCCACGTTGGTAATAGCATCCGGGATCTCATAGGGCGATGTAGCCATTACCACGGTAATACCCGACGCTGTTATCTCGTCGATAATGGTATTAAATTCCTGCCGGGTTTGCACATCCAGGCCGGTCAGCGGGCTATCCAACAATAATAAAACCGGGTTTTTTAACAAAGCCGCGGCTATGCGCAGGCGTTTTGTTTCGCCGTTGGATAGCTTGATGAGTTGTTTATCACTCAGCCGGTCTAATTTTAAAGTTGCAATGGTTTTATCAAAATCCCAATAAATATCAGGCCGTGGCGCAGGCCTTATAGTGTGCAGGTATTCGCTAACGGTCAAGGCATCTTCACTGTCAGACGAGTTATAGCGCTGCTGATAATAAAAATCGCCGGTGTTTGACAGGTTTTTAAAATGATGCCTGGCTTCAACAATGGCGACTAACTTATGATGCGTTAAGTTTTCAGGATTACCGGGGTGCCGGTCCAAATAATCCTCAAAAAAATGATAACGTACTTCGCCACCGGTCACATTAAAATTACCGGCGATGGTTTGTAGCAAAGCGCTTTTGCCAGATCCACTTTCGCCCACCAGCGCCCAGCTTTCGCCTTTATTGATGCTGAAATTTAAATGATCAAACAATAGGTTATTTAAAAACCGTACAGTAATGTTTTGTGCTGAGAAGATAGGAGATGCCATAGCCGGTAAAATTAGGTATCTGCGGTAAAAAGCCCAATTTATAGCGCCATAATTGAGCAATTTTCTAAATAATGGATAGGGTGTAGCTATTGCTATACATTATATATAAGATAAATTGCCGGGACTAAGCTATTTTGAACATTTAGCCGCGATAGGCTTAGTTATTGCATATAGATTTTAAACAATTTAAACCATGAAAAAATTAAACATTTCCCTATTTGTATTAGCTATGATCGCCCTTAGCGGCTGTTCTGTTATCACCGGTATTTTTAAAGCCGGCGTTTTTGTAGGCATCTTAGCTATTGTTATAGTGATAGCGGTTATTATCTGGATCTTCTCCCTGTTTATGGGTGGAGGTAAGTAGTCTTACTTTTTTGATATTAAATTATTCAAAAGTTAATTATTGGCAAGCTTTTGGTTGTATCCATCGTAATAAAATAACTAAAATCATGGAAAACAATAGAGCAACCATCGAAACTTTGAACGACCTTGTTCAAATTAATAACGACCGGATCAAGGGCTATGAAAATGCCATAAAAGAAACCAGGGATAATGATGACAACCTGGTATCTGTTTTTAACAACAAGATATTAGAGAGCCAACAATTAAAATCAACCCTGGCCGAAGAGATCCAGGTATTAGGTGCCGATGTTGAAAACACCACAACCGTTAGCGGCGCTATACACCGTACCTGGCTTGAAGTTAAGGCCGCTTTTACCGGCCATAGCGAAAAAAGTATTTTAGAAGATTGCGAGTTTGGCGAGGACGCTATTAAAAAAGCTTACCAGTCGGCCTTAAACGAAGATCATTTACCGGCTTATATCAGGGATATCCTGAACGATCAGAAAGCTATTTTAGATCAATCGCATGATGAGATCAAAGCCCTGCGCGATTCTGTAATTGAACATTAATCAACACAAAGTTAATTGCAACAAAAAAGCCTCCATGATAAAGATCAGAAGGCTTTTTTGTTTTGTTACTAACAAAGATTACATTTTTTTAGCTGTATCTTTTTTAGCAGTGTCAGCTTTAGCTGTGTCTTTTTTAGCTGTATCAACTTTAGTAGTGTCAGTTTTTACTGAATCAGTAGTAGTAGTTGAGCTAGAACCTTTACAAGCTGCGAAAGAAGCTACAACAAGAGCTAAAGCAGCGATTTTTAATGAATTTTTCATGATAATTTTTTTAAAAGTGACTATATAGTTTTCATGTTAATACTGTAAAACACAAAAGGTAACCCACTATTTGTAAAATAATGTGCTACCTTTTGATAAAAAACTAATAATCAGGTATAAAAGTTGTTAAATTTATTTTTTAACCGAGTCTTTTTTAACAGTTGTGGTAGTTGTTGTGGTGTCTTTTTTTGTAGAATCAACCTTAACTGTTGTGTCTGTTTTGACTGAATCGGTCTTTTCAACAGTGGTGCTTTTTGGAGGGTCACAGGCAATCACAAATGTTGAAACGGTTAGAGCCAAAGCTGCAATTTTTAATGAGTTTTTCATGGTTAAATGTTTTTAATGGTTTTTGTAATGATTAATACAATAACCTTTAAAAGGTAACCCTTTAGTAAATTGCTTAACAGGTTAAGGGTATTGTGAGCAACAAAAAAGGGAAGTCCTATAACTTCCCTTTTTTTTAATGTTTCAGAACCTTATTGTTTTTTGTGGGTTTCGGTTGTTTTGGTTTTTACCTCTGTTTTTTGTGTGCTGATGGTAGTGTCTTTTTTCAAAGAATCGGGCACGGCAGAGCTGGTGTCTTTTTTAACTGAATCTGTTACGCTGGTAACACTTGATGAGTCGGTCTTTACAGAATCTGAAGAAGAAGCAGATCCTTTGCCCTTACAAGCGGCAAATGATGCGGCAATAACTAAGGCCAACAGGCCGTTTTTTAATGTGGTTTTCATAGTTGTGCGTTTAAATAAGTACAATTTGTTTAACAAAAGTTAAAAACATTACACATTAAACATGCCAAACCAATTTGTTACGCTTATTTAACTGTTTGCAAATGATAATGTTAGTACCTTGGGCCATAATCAGGGCAAAATATTGAAAGGCCAAACGCAATATTTATTTAATTTAGATTTTTCTTACCCGCAATGGGTTACAATTTTGTATAAACAGTATTAAGTAGTGAATAAACAGTTAAAAGATTCAGCGCCAACAGACAGCGAGGTTATTCTTGGGATACTAAATAATTCGGAAAGCGCATTAAAAAAGCTTTATACAGCGTATTTTCCGATGGTATTACAACTAATTATCAATAACAGCGGCGATGAAGATGATGCTAAAGATATATACCAGGAAGCGATAATTGTTCTTTATAATAAGGTTAAGGCCGGCGATTTTGAATTAAGCAGTAAGCTTAAAACTTACATTTATTCAATTTGCCGCAGGTTGTGGTTAAAAAGGTTGAGCCAGCTTAACAGGTACGGTGGGGACATCAGGGATTTCCAGGAGTTTCTGCCTATTGAAGAAGAGGATGTTGAGCAGCATAGTGACCGGGATATACAGTTTAATAAGATGGAAAGTGCGCTCAGGTTATTAGGCGAGCCGTGCAAAACCATAATGGAGGACTTTTATATCCACAATAAATCAATGCAGGATATCTGCGAACGTTTTGGTTATACCAATGCAGACAATGCCAAAACGCAAAAATATAAGTGCCTGCAAAGGCTGAAGAAACTATTTTTTCAGCAAAAATAAGAAGGAGTAAGAAATGAGTGATGACCAGCTTTTAGAAGTAATTGAACGTTACCTTAACGGTGAAATGAAACCGGATGAGCGTAAGAAATTTGAATTGCTGCGCAAGGAAAATGCCGGGGTGGATGGAAAAGTTGTGGAACATAAACTTTTTGTAAGCCTTTTAAAGCAATACGGCGAACGTGTTGAACTGGAAAGCCGCCTGAACGCAATTCACGATGAGATCGATGTACATACGCTGAAAGAAAACCTGATGATCCACCCGATGTGGATAGTGCAGATGTGGCGTAATCACCATTCAAAAATATCGGTTGCCGCATCGGTAGCTATATTTACTGTACTAAGTGTATTGTTGTTTACAGGTAAGATGAACAACAGCGATAACTCGAACATTATCGAATTGAAAAATAAGGTGGACAGGCTGGATAAATCAAACACCAACTTAAGCCGTTCTATCAATGCTATTAGATCAGATAAATCAGGAAAAAGCAAACCTGTTATTGATAAATATAGCGCTACCGCTACAGGTTTTGCTATTACTGCCGATGGTTTAATTGCTACCAACTACCATGTGGTAGATGGCGCGAACGCGGTATCTGTGCAAAATGCTGATGGTACTACTTATAAAGCGGAAGTATTATATGCCGAGCCACAGCATGACATCGCTATCTTAAAGATCGTTGATAAAACTTTTGAAGGATTAGACGCTGTACCTTACACATTTAAACGTGCCGAGAGTAATATAGCCGAGCAGATCTCAACCTATGGTTATCCTGATGGTTATCCGGCATATAGCCCGGGTTCGTTATCATCATTGGTTGGTCAAAATGGCGACAGTGTACATTACAAGGTTACTATACCTATTAACCCTGGTAATAGCGGCGGCCCGTTATGGGATAGCAAAGGCAATATCATCGGTATTACCGATGCCAAACAATCGCAGGTTGAAGGAGAGCATTTTGCTATCAAATCAAGATACCTGTTAAATGCCATCAAAAATATTCCTGCCGATTCGTTAGACAAGAAAGTTATCCTAAACAAAAAGAATACGCTTGCCGGTTTAAGCGATGCGCAAAAAACAGAAAAGACAAAGAACTTTGTATTTATGGTTAAAGTTTATAACTGATAAATACTCCATTTACCTATGGACGGGAAAAGGCGCTTAATAGCGCCTTTCTTGTATATGAAAATCTGCGACGGCTGTCATGCTGAGGCTCTCGAAGCATGTGGGCAAAGGCCTTTACGCTTACCCTTCGAATGCTTCAGGGTGACGTCCATTGTTTATCTATCCACTTCCCCCAATACAATATCAATAGAGCCCAAAATAGCTATCAGGTCAGCTATCATAACGCCTTTGGTAATCTCTGGCAATACAGATAAATTATTAAAACTGGGTGAACGCACTTTGGCGCGGAATGGTATTTCAGATCGCGCGTCGTTATGTATAAAGTAAAATCCAAGTTCGCCTTTGGCGCCTTCGCATCTTACGTAGTAGTCCTGCGGTTTCGGGGTAAGTTTGCGTGGTAATTTAGCGCGCGGATCAAAATCGGGAGTGCGTTTGAGCTCATTTTGTAAGCGGTCAAGGCATTGCTCCATGATCCTTAACGATTGTTCGATCTCATCAACCCTAACTTTGTAACGGTCCCAGCAATCGCCGACGGTACCCATTTCGCCTTTACCTACGGGGATTTCAAAATCTATCTCCGGGTAAACCGAATAATTATCTATCCGGCGCAGATCCCATTTTAAACCCGAGCCGCGCAACATAGGGCCGGAGCAGCCGTAATTAATGGCCACATCACGCGGTAATACGCCTACATTGGCGGTACGGCTGATGAAGATCTGGTTATCGGTTAACAGTTGGTTCAGCTCGACCATTTTTGGCCTGAAGTAATTAATAAACTCGCGGGCACGTTCTTCAAAACCAACGGGCAGGTCGTAAAACAAACCACCAACCCAAATATAATTATACAGCATGCGTGAACCCGACGCCCACTCCAGCATGCCCATAATATGCTCACGGTCTTTAAACAACCATAAAAAGGGGGTAAAGGCGCCGATATCGATACCATAAGTGCCAATTGCGATCAGGTGCGACGCGATGCGGTTCATCTCACACACCAATACCCTAATATATTCAACCCTTTTGGGGATGTCTTTATCGATACCCAGCATGCGTTCAACACCCATTACCCAGGCGTGGCTGTTATTCATCGATGCCAGGTAATCCAGCCTGTCGGTAAACGGGATGGTTTGCTGATAGGTTAACGATTCGGCATGTTTTTCAAAACAGCGGTGGAGGTAACCCATATGAGGTATAACCTCCTTAACGATCTCGCCGTCGGTAATCAGCTCAAGCCGCAAAACCCCATGCGTAGACGGATGCTGCGGCCCCATGTTCAGCACCATGTCCTCAACGCTGGCAGTAGCGATTTTTTGATTGTATTTTTCTAATGCGTCCGTCACTTGTATTTCGGATTTCGGATATTCGATTTCGGATTTATTTATTTTTTTTGATTTTTAATTCTTTGATTTTCTTTAGCTGTTTTACCTATTGCAGTAAAAATGGCTGTTAGCTCGTTAGCTTCTTTGCGTAAAGGTAAGACTATCTTTTCTGAGACCAGTTCCGCTTCAATCATCAAATCAAACCAATAGATTGATTCGTCTGCCTCTTCTTCACAGATCACAATTTTATTAATAAAGTCAGCCGTTGATTTGCCTTTACAGGCGGCGCGGTAATTAGCGCCTACTGAAGTTGAACTTCTTAATACCTGGTTAACCAAAACATTAAGTTCACGGTTATTAGGCAGTGCTCCGACAAATTTGATAACATCAACGGCAAATTTCTGTGCTCTTCTTTTTAGTTCAATTTTATCCATGAAAAATAAAAAATTATATTTCTTAAATCCGAAATCGAACATCCGAAATCCGATATCAGAAATCAATTTTAATCCCCTTGTAAAATTCTGCTGTTTGATAATCCTTGCGTAACGGATATCCTTCCCAATCGTCGGGCAATAATATCCTGCGCAGATCAGGGTGGCCTTCAAAAAAGATCCCAACCAGGTCGTACGCTTCGCGTTCATGCCAGTCGGCGGTACGGTAAACGGATGTAATGCTTTTAAAAACAGGTTCGCCTGTGGCGCGGTCATGTTCCCTGCTGATCTTTAACGTCAGCTGTAATTTGTAAGGGATAGATGCCAAATGATAAACCACACCAAAACGCCCCGCCTCAACGCCATAATCAACCCCGGTAAGGCATGAAAGAAAATCAAAATAGGTTTTCGAATTATTGCGCAGCTCAAGGCAAACATCAATGATCAGGTCGGGCGCTATCAACAACGCCGGTTGCAAACCACCGGTTTCTTCGCCTTCAATTACTTCAGTGCCAAATTTATCAATCAGCAATAATTTAATATCCTCAAAACTCATGGTGCAAGCCGTACTTTTTTCCAGGTTTTATTATCAATCTTTTTAAATACAATACGGTCGTGCAGGCGGCTATTACGGCCCTGCCAAAACTCGATCAGGCGAGGCTTTAAAATGTATCCTCCCCAGTATGATGGCTTGGGTACTTCTTTATCGGCATATTCGCCTTCCAGTTGGGCCATTTTAGTTTCCAGTTCATCGCGGCCAGCGATCTCCTGGCTTTGCGGCGACGCCAGCGCGCCTATCTGGCTCAGTTTAGGGCGCGAATGGAAATATCGCTCAGACTGCTCTTTGCTTAACTTTTCTATGGTGCCCTCAATACGCACCTGGCGCTCTAACTCGCCCCAAAAAAATACGATGGCTGCGTTTGGGTTTTTTGTCAGCTCCTTACCTTTGCGGCTTAAATAATTGGTGTAAAAGGCAAATCCGTTGGCGTCAAATCCTTTCAGTAAAACTATCCGTGCCGAAGGCCGGCCATCTGAAGTTGCGGTTGCCAGGGTCATGGCGTTAGGTTCGTGAATTTTGGCTTCGAGCGCCTCATTAAACCATATGTCAAACTGTTTTATCGGGTTTACATTTATGCTGGTTTCTGATAGGGTAGCAGCACTGTAATCCTGTCTTAAGTTTTGTAATTCTTCTTTATTCATTTATGCAAACTTACAAATTAAATATACCGTAAATAATTATTATTGTATTTCAATGTTAACGGTTTGAACATATTTTACGTTAACTTGTTAATCTAATTTGTATTATAAACTACGTTTATGTTAAATTCAATCACAGCCGCGGCGGGCCGTTTATTAATTTCGGAACCCTTTATGACAGATCCGAATTTTAAAAGATCAGTTATCCTGTTAACAGAATATGCTGATAGTGGTGCCATGGGCTTTATCTTGAACCACCAAAGCGACTATTTATTGGGCGATGTTTTGCCTGATACTTCATACTCCGAACTCCCGGTTTATATTGGCGGGCCGGTAGCGGCCAATACGCTGCATTTTATTCATTGTGTGCCCGATAAGATAGAAGGCGGCATTGAGATCTGTCCGGGAATATACTGGGGCGGCGATTTTGAATCTGTTAAAGAGCAGATAGCCGGTTACCAACTAAACGAATCAGAAATAAAGCTTTTTATGGGTTATTCCGGCTGGACACCCGCCCAGCTTGACGGCGAGCTAAAAGAAAACAGCTGGATAGTTGCAGAGAAGTGTAGCGCTAATACCATATTTAACGTTTCAGAACAAAACATGTGGAAGGAAGTGGTTATTAGCCTGGGCAGCAGGTATGCGCACATCGCTAATTTTCCCGAAAATCCACAGTTGAATTAAGAGATTAGTTAATTAGAGGTTAGAGATTAGTTAAAAATGGTAAAAAAGCTATTTGTGCTGATGGTACTTGGTTGTACTTTTGGCTGTCACAAAAATCAACAAAAGGCCGGCTGCGGCATACAGGTATGTACCGATATATTTGCAAGTGTGGGGATACATTTTACAGATAAAAACGGTAATGCAATTGTGGTAAACAATTTCACCGCCGTAGATCAACGCACTCACTTAAGCGTGGTGCCTGCGCACCCCGTTACCGGGATAGATAATGTTGGGTATTATGTGGTTACTGATGATAGCATGCGCCCGCAATTATCAACCGAAGGCGACGACATCTTGATATCAGCAACCGATCCGGCCACCAATCAAACTAAAACCGTCACATTAAAATTATCCGGCGGATGCAATTGCCATGTCGGTAAGGTATCGGGGGTAGAAACGGTGAAATTTGATTAACTAATTTCGATATCCTTTTTAAAAGGTTTGTGTGTGATGGAAGCCTTTTCTATGGTAAGCTGGATCTTATACAGTAGGGTAGTCATTTCAAAACGCTCTTTGTAAGTACGTTTTAAACCTTCTTTTAAAAGATCTAATTCGGCTTTATCAAATTGTTCTTCCATTATGCACACCTAAAGGTATATCTCAAATTTAGAAAAAATGGACGTGATTTTCAAATAGCTTATTGACGCATGTGACAGCTTTTTATTTTGATACCTTCATTTCTTCCGCCGATTCCTCAACCTTTTTCTTTAAGTTTTCTTTGTAGGCGATCAGATCGAAATGTTCATCTTCGGTAACATGTTTCTTTATTGATTCCATGTCATTATTCATAGCAGTTGTGGTAGTGTATCCTTCACTAGTAAAAATAACTTGTCCAGTCTTCGCTAAAAGATTAAAATAATGCAGACCGTCTTTTCCCACTTTGGTCAAAAATTTCACCGGGACCTCATTTTTCTTAACAGATTTCAAATTCTCCGTTTTCATTTCCTCTGCCGACTCCTCAACCTTTTTCTTTAGATTTTCTTTAAAGTCGATCAGGTTTTTAACTATCGCTTCGTCGGCAGTTGATATGATCTGAGCGGCCAGTATTCCCGCGTTTTTGGCGGCGTTTAATGCTACCGTGGCCACCGGGATACCGTTTGGCATTTGCAGGATGGACAGGATAGAATCCCAGCCATCGATAGAGTTGCTTGATTTAACAGGGACGCCGATAACCGGCAGGTGAGTTAATGACGCCACCATGCCCGGCAAATGCGCGGCGCCACCGGCGCCAGCAATAATCACCTTGATGCCACGGCCTGCGGCCTCGCGGGCATAAGTAAACATACGGTCGGGCGTGCGGTGTGCCGATACGACGGTTATTTCGTACGCTACACCTAGTTCTGTTAAAACGTCAGCGGCATCCTGCATAACCGGTAGATCCGATTTGCTACCCATGATTATACCTATTTTTGGAGAATTCATAATAAATCAAATAAAAGCTGTTGGTGTTAAACTGTTTTTCGGTATGCTATTTTTTTAATCAGAAGCACTATTCCCAAACCAATCCCTACAAACAAAATTACCATAAATATTCTTGCTGTCACTTTTCCTGCATTTGATGCAAAATTAAAGTTGTTTATTTCTGCTACTTCTTTAGGACTAATGACTTTAAAGCCGTTGAAATACCTTAGTAAATTAGGGTTGTCTTTTGCCACTAAATTAGATGACAAAATTCCGCACGTAAGCAAGCTATCATTAACACTGACGGTGCGATAATATCCATAAAGTTGTTGTCCCTTTATTGGAGCAGTAAACGAAAATTGAGCCCCACGATTGCCATTAATATCTACTGTTTCCTTGTATAAAAGCTTACCCTTAAGGGTTTTCAACATTCCATTTATAAAAGCATCGTAATTAGAATCGGTTTTTGAGGTTTGGAAAAGACCGGGCGAGATATCAGCCACACTGGCTGAGAATATTACACCCTCATAATTTAACATAAACTGTTTCTGTCCTTTTAATGTAACCGTTTTGGGAGAATCGGGCATGGTAACCGTACCAAGGTCGCTAAGTTTTTGAACATAAATATATTGAGAAAAACCTGTTATTGAGATAAGGATGAGGCCTGATGTGGCAATAACCGATTTTATATTCATGCTAAAGATGAAATCTAAATAATTGTTGTTAACTGATAACTTTCAGCGTTTTCTGCACAAACCTGGCCTTTTCAATCGCTTTTTCGCGGTCGTTATCCACTATAGTAACATGGCCCATTTTTCTAAAAGGTTTAGTTAAAGCTTTTCCATACAAATGCACGTATACGCCGGGACATTTTAAGATCTTTTCAATCCCCTGGTAAACTGCAGGGCCTTCAAAGCCGGGTTCGCCTAATACGTTTATCATTACCGCGTTGCTTAAGCAGGCTGTGTCGCCAAGCGGCTGGTTAAATATCGCCCTTAAATGTTGCTCGAATTGCGACACCACATTGCCTTCAATGCTCTGGTGGCCGCTGTTATGCGGGCGTGGAGCCAGTTCGTTCACCAGGATCTGTCCGTCTTTGGTTAAAAACATTTCGACCGCCAGCAAACCAACGATCTTCAGGTCCTCGGCTATTTTTTTGGCAATGCGTTCGGCTTCCTGCTGGATCTCGAACGAAAGGGTAGATGGCGATATTAAAAACTCAACCAGGTTAACGTCAGGGTTAAATTCCATTTCCACCAAAGGGAAGGTGCTTACTTCGCCGCTTTCGTTGCGGGCCACTATCACACCAATCTCTTTTTCAAAATCAATTAGGCGTTCTATCAGGCTGGGCTCTTTAAAGGCATTCGACAGGTAACTTTCGTCAGTCACTTTGTAAACACCACGGCCGTCATAACCATCGCGTCTTAGTTTCTGTATGTATGGATAGGGAATTTCGTTTTGATGTTTCAGATCATCGGTGGATGCAATAACCTTGAACCCGGCAGTTGGGATATCATTCTGTTTAAAAAATTGCTTTTGCAAGCCCTTATCCTGTATCAGACGAATGATCCTTGGTTGGGGATAAACCAGTACGCCTTCTTTTTCTAATTGCTCCAGCGCGTCTACATTTACCTTTTCTATCTCGATAGTAAGCAGGTCAACCTTTTTGCCGAATTTATAAACGGTTTCATAGTCGCCCAGCGAACCAACCGTAAATTCGTCGCATAATTTACGACAAGGTGCTTCGCGGTCGGGGTCGAGTACCTTAACGGTTACGTTATAATTGATGGCTTGCTGTATCAACATGCGGCCAAGTTGCCCGCCGCCTAAAATTCCAAGTTTAAGATCTCCGTAAAATGCTTTCATTTGCTGCGGTAAATTTACCCCAAATATTTCAAAGATGTATGAGGGATTTTGGTTTTATGGGTTTGGGTGAATATGATGGCGGGTGAAGTTTCGTACCTACGGCACGAAATGGCGTGTCGTTTTTTGTGCTACCGACCTTTTGCTCCTATGGAGCAATATGCGATGATGGCGATAAATGTTCACAAAATACAATTTGTATTAGTGGCTGCTCCGTAGGAGCAAAAGGTCGGTAGAAAAATAAAAGAAAAGTATTTTGCCCTGTAGGGGCAATACTTGACAAAGCGCTTATTCTAACGGTTTAAATATGTATTGCTCATCAAATTCCACTTCAAAATGTTCCAAAAATTTCTTATATTCTTGTAAAAATGTAGTTTTTCGATGATGATCTTCTTGGTTTTCAACATACAATGCAACCGTTTTTATTTGTGAACGCGAATAAGAAAACGCACCATACCCTTCCTGCCATCTAAATATGCTTTTATTTAAGCGTTCTTTATTTATCCATTCAGAAGACTCGCCTTTTACAATCCTCATCAAATCTGATAATGATTGATTCGGCCTAAATCCAAAGAAAAGATGCATATGATCGGGCATGCTGTTTATGGCAATCATTTTATGGCCGTTGTTTTGTATTATCCCTGTGATGTATTGATGAAGTCGTTCTTTCCAGACTGATTCAATAAGTGATTGACGAAATTTTACGGCTATTACGCATTGGACATGTATCTGAGTATAAGTATTCGCCATGTTAATTATTCTGCTTATCCGCCACCGTCGCCACCGGCAATCCTATACATAAGATCAATGCAAACAACCCGGTCAAAACGTCTTGTATTTTAATAGGATGAGTCCCTATTTTACTTAATGGTACTACTACAATGTTCATAACTACCCATGCTAATGCACCAAATACTATGGCCACTATGTATTTATTTTTAAATACCGTGTTAAACATAGGATATAACCTATAGAAAACTGTTGTAAACAAAATCGCAATTAAATAATGAAAGATTACACCGGAAACGATCATTTCAGGGCCACCCTCAAACGCGGCTCTACCGAATACGCCGCTGGCTATGTATCTGAAAATGGTTTCGGGGCCCAAACTTAAATTAAGCAAAATGGCTGCAATACCATCAAGTGTGCCGGTTAACAGGCTTAGCCAAACGATAGTTATTAACGCTGTTATTTTGTTATTGGCAGGTGTTGGCATGAAATATAAATTATTAAACAGCGATATTATTTACTTGTATTGTTAAAGAGCGAATAGCAAAGTAAATTATCAAACTCTTCGTTGTTTTTGTTCTTATCCGTAAGTTCGTTATCGATCTTGAAATTGTTTCTATCCAACAGCGTTAATGAACGCTCATTTTTTTCATGGGGGAAAGCCGTAATTATTTTAAATCCGGGATCATTAAATCCAAACGCGATAACTTCTGATATCGCTTCCTGCATTAATCCTTTTCCCTGGAAATCGGGGTTAAGCTCATAACCTATTTCAGCTTCCGTTTTGTCATCACTTAAATTATAGAAACAAATCGTACCGATCAGTTTATCATCGCCGGGCAGCGTAATTGCCCAATAAAACGATTCACCGCTATCTACGCTAATGTGGATTTTATTAATGAAATCAAAAACCTGGTCGATAGATGTGGTTTCAGGCCGGTTAAGGTATTGGTTGACTGTATCGTCAGTTCGCAAAGCGAATAATGCATCGGCATCCCCGGTTTTCAATTTTCGCAATGCAAGCCGTTCGGTAAAAAGTTCGCGAAATCCAAAAGCCTTATCCATGCAATCAGGTATTTACCAAACTTTCGCCTTCTATTTTTTTCTGCAGTTCTAAAATGGCGCCTATCAATGCTTCAGGGCGCGGAGGGCAGCCTTGAACATATATATCAACAGGGATAACACGGTCGACACCTTTAACCACATGGTAGCCGTGTTGCCAGTAAGGGCCGCCGCAATTAGAGCATGAACCCATAGAGATCACATATTTGGGCTCGGGCATTTGCTCGTACAGGCGTTTAATGCGTTCGGCCATTTTAAAGGTTACTGTTCCGGCAATAATGATCACGTCCGACTGGCGGGCCGACGGGCGCGGAAAAACACCCAGCCGGTCCATATCATAAGTCGACGCGTATGACCCCATCATTTCTATCGCGCAGCAGGCTATACCAAAACCCATTGGCCATAAAGATGATAACCTCGACCAGTTTAACAGGTCATTTAATTTGGTGACAACTATGCCGCCACCTTCACTGTTGATATCGTTACTCATCGGCTGGTTTTTTAAAGGTGGGTTTAAACATGGGTTTGCGTACAGGAGCCTGTTCTGTGGCAACTGCAACAGGAGCCGTTGCGGCTGTTACTACAGGTTCTAACGTAAATACTCTTACTTTAAATATGCCTTGTTCAATATTTAATTGGTCATATAACGATGCAGGGATATTGGCGTTGGTAGTTGGTATGGCCGGTTTTGGTTTTATCCACTCCAGGTCGCCTTTGCACCAAACGTAAACCAGGCCCAATATCAAAATCCCCAGGAAAATAAACATTTCGGCTAAAGAGAACCAGCCCCAGCGCGCATCTGCGGCTATAATTTCATGGCTGCCAAATACCGTCGCCCACGGAAAAATGAATACCATCTCCACATCAAACAATAAAAATATCAGGGCTATTACGTAAAAGCGCGAATTAAAAGGGAGCCATGCATTACCGGTTGGTTCCTCGCCACATTCGTATGATGTCAGCTTTTCGGCAGTTGGGTTGCTGGGCGCAATTAAGCGGTTCAAAAAAAACATCAGGCCGACAGCAATAATTCCTGTTATTAAAAAGATAAGTATCTTTCCAAATTCTGATATTTGCGAAACTTCAACCATGCCGGCAAATTTAATAAAACAAACAGATTTTGATGCTATAATTATTGGCGGCGGTGCCTGCGGATTGATGTGTGCCGTGCAGGCAGGTTTTTTAGGTAAGCGTACGCTGATCCTGGAGAAGAACGATAAAGTAGGTGCTAAGATCCTGATCAGTGGCGGCGGGCGGTGCAATTATACCAACCTGTATGCTTCGCCAAAACAGTTTATCTCACAAAATGAGCATTTTAGCAAGTCGGCCTTTGCACAGTGGACGGTGGATGATACCATCAACTTTTTTGAAACATACGGCATTGCGGGTAAAGAAAAAACGCTGGGCCAGTTGTTCCCGGTTAGTGATAAGGCTAAAGATATTGTACAAGTTTTTACAGATCTATGTCATGACCTGGGCCAGGAGATCCGCTGCGAGGCCGATGTTAAAAGCGTCGAACAAACAGCCAACGGATTTGAAGTAGTATACGAAAGGAACGGACGCGAGGCACGCTTATCAACAGAAAAGGTGGTAATAGCTGCCGGCGGCCTGCCAATACAAAAAATGGGCGCGACCGATTTTGGTCTGCGTGTAGCCCGCAAATTCGACCTGAAAATTATTGATACTGCCCCTGCATTGGTGCCGCTTACCATCACCGGTAAAGACCAGCAATGGTACGAGCAACTATCAGGCAATAGTATTTTTTGCCGTGTGTGGAACGACAGGGCCAGCTTTGAAGAAAATATTTTGTTTACACATTGGGGACTAAGCGGACCCGCTATTCTGCAGATCTCGTCTTACTGGAAAGCTGGGGAATTCATCTATATCGACCTGTTACCTAACGAAAACATCACAGCACTGATACAGGAAGACCGCGAAATAAACGGCAGAAAAACATTGCTTAATTACCTGTCCGGCATCTATACCCGCAAGTTTGCCGAGGCGTTAAGCGGTTACTTACCAATTGAAAAAAACCTGGCATCATTAAACAAAGCCGACTTTGAGGCTATTGATAGCCTGATCCATAATTTTAAGGTTAAGCCTGCCGGCGACAAGGGATATGATAAAGCCGAGGTGATGCGCGGCGGCGTGTCGACGGATGAACTGTCGTCAAAATCGCTGGAAACAAAAAAAGTGCCCGGCCTGTTTTTTGGCGGCGAGTGTGTGGATGTTACCGGCTGGCTGGGCGGCTATAATTTTCAGTGGGCATGGGCCAGCGGGTTTGTGATAGCGCAAAATCTATAATTAGTCATTAGTCATTAGTCATTAGTCATTAGTCATTAGTCATTAGTCATTAGTCATTAGTCATTAGTCATTAGTCATTAGATTTTGGGATATACAAATTACTAAAAAAGGGCGACAAGCTATTAGATGTATTTAATTAAGCACTGCCCAAGCGAGATATCACATCCCTTCACTATTCATTTTCTTATCACACACCACTCACTATTCACCACTCACCACTTATATTTGCCGATATGAGCAACAAACGGGTTCTTTATTTAAGCGGCTATCAATGGCTTTGGGTATTATACATTGCTGTTGCGGCTTATACCTGCCTGTTTAAATATACCCGGCATATTGATAACAATTACAAGATCTTCCGCGCGTCGTACTATCATGCCCGCGAAGAAAAGACGCTGTATGGATTTTACCCCAACGAGTACGGCGACGAGTATTTTTATGGCCCGGTTTTTACCGCTGTTATCGCGCCATCGGCATTGCTGCCACTTGCCTGGGGCTTTTTATTATGGGAAGTTGCTAACGCGATAGCCATTTTAGTGGCCATACACCTGCTTCCATTTACCGTCCGGCAGAAGAATCAATTGCTGTTGCTCTGCGCTATCGAATATGCCAATTCGGTATTTTATATGCAGTTTAACCCTGCTATAACGGCCATGATCCTGCTTAGCTTTATATTGGTTGAGCGTGGCAAAGATCAGTGGGCTACGCTGTTTATTGTATTAGGTTTCCTGATAAAGCTTTACCCGGTAATAGGGCTTACCTTCTTCCTGTTCTCCAGGAACAAGGGTAAATTTGTGCTATGGTCGGCAATATGGCTAGTGGTGTTTTTTGCTTTGCCAATGGTGTTGAGCAGCCCATCGTTTGTACTCAATTCATATTCAGAATGGTTTGCCAATTTACACAGAAAGGTTGGCCTTAACGCGTATTTTGACTCGCCACAGGATATTTGTGTAATGGGTGTGGTAAGGCGTATCACAGGAAATATTAATATACCCAATCTACCATTTATCATTGCCGGGGCGATGTTGTTTCTGCTGCCATTATTGCGCTTTAGCCAGTATAAATCATTTATGTACCGCATACAGGTGCTGGCATCGGCATTGATATTTATTGTGATATTCAGCACGGGCGCCGAGCATCCAACCTATATCATTGCCGTAACAGGAGTATTTATATGGATGCTGATCCAGGACAAGCCCTACACCACTACAAATATCATTTTCCTGGTATTGGTGTTGGTGTTAACCGGGTTAGGGTTAACCGATGCTTTCCCTAAATTTATACGGCAACCCTATATTGCGCGTTATTCCATGAAAGCCTGGCCGGTGATCATCATCTGGGCAAAAATAGTTTACGAACTGCTGTTTAAAAATTTCGTAGCCTAAAACTCAAAGATCGATCAGCAATATGAGCGGCTAAAGAATAAAGATTGGCTTATAAAGATTAGTTAATTGAAGGTTAAAGATTAAGAACTGTCAGTCGAAGAAAATGCCAGAAAAAGTAGAGTAATTAGGATCCCGGTAATCATCGTAAAAAAAACGTGTCAGGCGAAATTGTACATGTCCTGTCACGGTATAATTTAGATAAATGCCATTGTCAAACTTTGATAATACGTTTGATTGCAATACCTTTTTTGTGTTGGCATCGATCACATCCACCAGTATTTGTCTATGATAATGCTGCCAGTCAAGAAAGTAAAGCGAAATCTTTTTCTTTGACCGGTCTTTTAATTCTACGTCAATTATTTCGTGTAGTATGGATGTATTACCCGCAGCAACGCGCCCGTCTTTTTTAGAAGACTTATATGGCGCACGTATATCGGTCGAATTTGAATCCCATGTTTCTGAATTGTTGGCAATGTAATTTAAGTTTATTGAAGCGGGCAGATCGCGCTTACCCCCAATGATATCATAACCCGATTTACCATACCTGCCGACCCAGTTACCTTTTGTATTTCGGTCTTGCCCGTCGAAGGTAACGGTTCCTGTTGCCGGAAGTTCGTATATCGTACGGATATGGCGTATATCCGTGCCATGCGGAACAATGCTCACACATTCGCCGGCTTTCAATGCTAAAGTTACCGAATGATCTGTAATATCTCTGTTGGCTTCTTTTAGCGTTATGGTATCAGGAGCAATCAGGTAAAGGTCTGCTGATTTAACCCTGTTCCATGTTTTGGGGAATACCCACGTGTGGTTGTTTCCGTCCAGTGAATAACACATTGTTTCTAAATGATCGAGCCAGTAAACCGGCATAAAAATATCATAGCCTGATTTGATAAGGTTCCCATCCCTTGTTATTGTTTGCAAATCATTTTTATAGCTGCTAACGATGTTTTCTGATAGATTTAATGTGTAATCGCCATTATCAACGGTGTATTTCTCGCGCAATAAACGGTTCAGGTTAAAATAAGTAAGCGTATGGTGTGCAAATTCGCGCTGTGCCCGTTCAGGAAAGCGTTGAAATTGAATGTCTTCAAACTGAACGCTGCTGCCAAATACCTGTAATGCAGGCTTTATGTCGAGCCGTTGATTTAATAATTTATCATGAGCGATGTCACGTCCACCACATATGAGATAGGATGGGACCTCCATTTGGTTAATACCCAATGAGTATTCGCCCCAATCCCAGGTAATTCCCTGCGAAAGATATCCGTATAGTTTTTTGTCACCATATTCGCCAATTAACTGAATGCCATATTTTTGTTTGAGATAGCGCGCGACCTGCTTTATGGTATTTCGCTGGTCATCACTTGTATGATTATGGTAAGGGCTTGCCGGATATTGCGTTATATTATCAAAATACAAAACGCCTGTTTCTTTTAATTGAGGAAAGGTAGCAATCAGGTCATCAATGCGCTCTTTTGTGACACCCGATCTCCATTCATTTACCAGGTCTACAAAATAGCTTTGCCTGCCCCACCATTTGTTGCCCTTTACATAGGCCCCGTCTGTTTCTTTGCATATCAGATCTTTACTTGCGTAATAATTCCATTTGGGGCTTTCCATATAAGCATCAAACGGGTTTACGTGAAATGTGCAATGGGTATGGTATTTAATGGCCTCTTTCATTAACCAATTAATGGCCGGCTGTCCTTTTAAGCCGCCGGGCGCGAAGAGTGTATTATCTGCGGGAGTCCACCATGGGTATTGATGATCGTGCCCATCTTGTTGGTAACCACCAAGAATAACCACTTTGGGTAATCCCCGTGTTATATTATCTATTTGCTTAATATATTTTAATACCGCGCCCAGGTCTAAATTAGATACCTGGTCGGCAGTTGCACAACGCAGCATGATTTTATAGGTCATGGTTTGCGAAAGATCTTTTCCGAACGGGTAAGCCGTTTGGGGTTCCTGCGCAAGTAAGGGATCAATGAAAAAAAGCGATGCTAATAAGATAAACAGGTATTTCATGAGATTTTATCGACCTGAAATATAAGAAGTTTTCAACAGGTAAGGCTCAATTATCAAAGATTAGAGATATTTACAAGTTACTAAAAGGGCGATAAGACTCATACTTATCGCCTTTTTATTTAACACGTGACAGGCCTAATCTCTAATTAACCAATCTCTAATCACTGCCCCCGCGCCGCCTGCACCTGCTTAAAGTAAGCGATCAGCTTCTCGATGTTATTAGGGCCGAATTTTTTGGTTTGGATCTTCTCGACCACCTCGGGTTCGTCGCCCATTATTTCGCTCATTACATCAACAAAGTTTTCGTTGGTGATGAGTTGCATTTCGGCTGTGTTGGCGCCGTAAAAATAAAGCGTTTTGCCGCCGCCCCGGCCACCACCGCCCCCGAAAATGGGGATGGATACGCCGCCGCTTACTCCGCCGCCAAAACCACCACCATAGCCGCCTGTGCCGCCGCCCGCGCCAACACTCAGGCCGGGACTAAAGCCCCCGCCGCCCCCGCCTGCACCGCCCTGTGCTTCAAACAGTCTTAAGGGAGCGTCAACAACCACCTGCACAAAATCAAGATCGTATTTTGACCAGCCCTGCCTTGGGGCAGCTGCTACTATAAAACTGTCTTTACCTGCAACAAATGATCGCAGGTCACTGGCGCTTAGTTTGATAGATTCGGCTTTCGCGTTCTCTTTATATTCAATAAATCCTTCGCCTTTTATGGGACCTTTTCCGCGCGGGTCTATCCGTATAAGTCCCGGATTTTTTGTTCCTTTAACATCATAAAAATAACCGGGTAGCCATGATTGTGATTTTGCTGTTATACCTGACAGCATCAGGCATAAAATGATTAAAATTGGGCGCATAAGATATAAAAATACAAATAACGCATTTTTAACATATTTAATATGACTACTATTGATTTACGCAGCGATACCGTAACTAAACCCACCGCCGGCATGCGCGAGGCTATGTTTAACGCCCGCATAGGCGATGATGTTTTTGGCGAAGATGAAAGCGTTACCGAACTGGAAGAAAAAACTGCCGCGATCTTTGGCATGGAAGCAGGGCTGTATTGCCCATCAGGCACCATGACCAACCAGATAGCTATTAAATGTTTTACCCAGCCGCTTGATGAACTGATTGCCGACCAAACGGCGCACGTTTACCGGTATGAGGGTGGGGGAATAGCTTTTAATTCGGGCGTGTCAACCCGTTTGCTAAATGGTTACCGGGGCATAATTACCCCCGAAATGATCGAGCCGGAGATCAACGCAGAAAATATCCATTACCCGCATACCAGTTTAGTTGTTTTAGAAAATACGGTTAATAAAGGCGGTGGCAGTTGCTATACCCTTGAGCAGATAAAGCCTATTGCCGCGCTTTGTAAAGAAAAAGGCCTGAAGCTGCACTTAGATGGTGCGCGTATTTTTAACGCGCTTGCATATACGGGCGATAAAGCCATCGAATACGGTAAATATTTCGATGGGATCTCGGTTTGTTTGTCAAAGGGATTAGGTGCGCCGGTAGGTTCAGTTTTATTGGCGGATAAAGATACTATCAAGTACGCGCGACGGATCCGCAAGGTATTGGGCGGCGGTATGCGCCAGGCTGGTTTTTTGGCAGCGGCAGGTATTTACGCGTTAGATCATCATGTAGAACGCCTAAAGATCGATCACGCCCACGCGCAGATAATCGCGGAAGCGCTGACAAAATCGGCAGCCGTAGCTAATGTATTGCCTGCCGAAACCAATATTATTTTGTTTGACACCGTTGAACCGGCCGCTTTAGTCTTAGAAAAGTTAGCAGAACATGGTATCCAGGCCATGTCAACCGACAAACACCGCATCCGCTTTGTATTGCATTTGGATGTACACCCGGAGCAGGTGGAGCATGTGGTGTGGGTTGTGAGCAGTGAATGGTGAGTAGTGAATGGCGAATAGTAGATAAATATTCACTACTCACCATTCACAATTCACCATACTATTTTTTCAACAACCTATCGCTCATCTGTCTTTCAACCATCCATCCGGGATATTCTTTTGGCAGGGCGCTTACTTCGTCAATTCTTTTTAGTTCGTCTGCTGATAATTCGATATCGACAGATTTTAAATTATCATGTAACTGATCAATAGTTTTGGCGCCGATAATTGTGCTGGTAATGCCTTTTTGCAGGCGTACCCAGGCCAGTGCCAGCTGCGCTACAGAAACATTATGTTGCTTGCCGATATCGGCCAGTACGTCAATAATATCATAAGCCCTGTCTTTATTTATAGGCGGGAAATCAAATTTATCGCGGCGAGAGTCGCCGGCTGTTTCGTTATTGCGGGTATATTTACCTGACAGGAAACCACCGGCCAATGGGCTCCACGGGAAGATAGCCAGGTTTTGATCTTCGGCCATTGGCACGATCTCGCGCTCAATATCACGTCCCGACAGGGAATAAAAATACTGCAGGCCTACAAATTTGTTCCAGCCATGTTTTTCGATGATGCCCTGCGCCTTCACCACCATCCAGGCGGGCCAGTTACAAATAGCTATGTAACGCACCTTGCCGGTTAGTACAATATCATTTAAAGCGCGTACGGTTTCTTCTACAGGTGTCACAATATCCACGCCATGTACATATAAGATATCTATATGATCAAGCTGCAAGCGTTTCAGACTATCGTCCACACAGCGGAAAATGTTAAAACGGCTAAGGCCGACATCATTAACATCAGGGCTCATGCGTCCGCGCAGTTTGGTGGCTATCAGCAGGTTGTTGCGGTTAAGCCCAAGGTCGATAATAGACTGCCCCAGCAGCTCCTCAGATTTTCCGTATGAATAAACATTAGCGGTATCAATAAAATTGATGCCCGTGTCTACAACTGTTTTCATCATCTGGTTAACTTCGGCTTGCTGTACGCGGCCTATACTATCCCAAATACCACCTTCGCTGCCGCCAAAGGTCATGGTACCAAAACAGATCTCGGATACCAGCACGCCGGTATTACCTAAAAAATTGTATTTCATAAAAGTTGATTGGTTTGTTGTGAGTTAAACCATAAAATTGGCTATTGTGTTTAAATAAAATGGTCAGGAAAGGGTAAAAGTTAAAAAAGAAAAATCGGTGTTACCGTGAAAATTAATTTTAATTTACTGAAGACGATACCAGTTAACTTGTATATCGCGATTCAAGCTTTCTTCCTACCAATTTATCTTCTTTATGGCCTAACGGCCAAACTGTAACAAAATCGTACATCTACTGTGCGGAATTGTTACATCATCATCATTATAAATATGTTTTAACAATCAGTTAATCAGCAACTTATATTATAGGCATGGATATTATTTTAATTTGTCTGTTGAAGGGAACGCCGAACGTTTTTTCGCGTCATATTCAACTAACCCTGGCGAATAAGTAACCAACTGGCAGTGTCAACTAACCATTTATCATGATAAGAAATTATTTAAAAATCGCTTTGCGCAATATCGTCAAACATAAAGGATATTCAGCTATTAACATCGCAGGTCTTTCGATAGGGATATGTGCCTGTATTGTTATATACCTGATTACCAGTTTCGAGTTGAGTTATGATACTTTTCACCCGGATAAGGATCGCATTTACCGCCTGGTGGCACACGAAAGTGATGAGCATGGTTTGACTGACTATATAGGCGGGATGATGAACCCTTTACCAGCCGCAATACGCGGTGAACTGAGCGGATTTGAGAATGTTGCGGCTTTTCATAATTATTACGCGGGTGTAGTGGTACCCAATGGCAGGTATGAGCCAAAAAGATTTGCCGAAGCAAAACGGGGTGAGCAAGCCTCGCCCATTATCATTACTGAACCTCAATATTTTGATATCTTTAAATACCAATGGTTGCAGGGTAACCCGAAAACAGCATTAAGCGAACCTTTTGAAGTGGTCCTATCCGAAAATGAGGCCCGGCGATATTTTGGAAATGAGCCGTTGGGAAACGTCATTGGCAAGGTCATCATTTACAAAGATGTTTATAAGAACGAGTCGCTACAGGTTACGGTATCGGGTATTGTAAAGGATTGGGACAAGAATACCGATTTTGGTTTTAAAGATTTTATCTCTCTTGCTACCGTAAAAAGTAGTTTTTTAAAAGATGAGATCCAACTCGATCATTGGGGCAACTGGCCACCCGACGGACAGGCTATTATAAAACTTGCGAAAGGTGTAAGTGCTGCCCAACTGGAAAAGCAATTTCCTGCTTTTGTGAGTGAGCATGTGCCGCCATACCCGGGCCATAAAACCACATTATCACTTCAGCCCTTGGCCGATTTTCACTTTAACAGCCTTTACCACGATCTCTATTCGCGCAAGGCTGATTTACCGGTTTTGTATGGACTTATGGCTATAGCTGCTTTCATCTTGATCATTGCAGCTATCAACTTTATTAACCTGTCGACGGCACAATCGCTGAATCGGGCTAAAGAAGTAGGCGTACGCAAGGTACTGGGCAGCAGCCGTGCAAGCCTTTCCGTTCAATTCCTTATAGAAACGCTGATCATCACGCTGTCGGCGGTTATCGTTTCCGCGCTGATGGCTAATCCGGTTATTGCATTATTCCGCAATATTATTCCACCCGGAGTGACATTAAATATATTTGACCCAGCGGTATTGGTTTTTTTGCTGCTTATCACAGTTATAACGGCTGTGCTCGCCGGATTTTATCCATCCCGCGTATTGGCTTCGTACCTGCCTGCATTGAGCCTTAAGGGGCGGACAAGTACCGGATCTGTACAAACCGGGTATATGAGGAAAGGCCTCATTGTATTTCAGTTTACCGTGTCCATGATTTTCATTGTTTGCACGGTGGTTATCGGTAACCAGATGCATTTTATATTGAATAAGGATTTGGGTTTTAACAAGGACGCTATCATCACCTACCATACCCGCTATAACAGCCCGGCCGGTAAGCTGGACGTATTTATACAGAAAATAAAACAGATACCCGGCGTACAGCAGGTGAGCATACATACGGAAACGCCCGCCGCAAAAGATCACTCACACACTCACATTGACTTAGCCGATACCCAAGTACCGGCTTCTTATGAACTGGGCGATGCAGGTTATGTACCGCTTTTTGGTTTAAAAATAGTGGCTGGTCAAAATATTATGCCTTCGGATAGCATCCGCGACTTTTTAATAAACGAAACGGCTGTCCGGGCTTTAGGTTTTAAAAAGCCGGCAGAGGCTATTGGTAAAATGGTGTCTACCGGTATAAATGATAAAAAGGGACTTATTGTTGGAGTTATAAAGGACTTTAATGCCACATCACTGCATGAACCGATAGCACCGTTCTTTTTTACATCCGACAGGCAAAGCGAACATGCTGTCAGCATAAAGATCAGCAGCGCCAATGCGATTAATAATTTCACTACTGCCGTAGAAAAAATAAATGAAGCTTGGAAACAGGTTTACAGCGATGAAAAGAGTGATTATAGCTTTTTTGACCAAAGCATCGCGTCACTTTACGCTACCGAACAAAAAACATCGCAATTGATGAATACTGCCATGACAGTTGCCATCCTGATCTCATGTATGGGCTTGTTTGGTTTGGCGGCATTTACGGCAAAGCAACGCGTCAAGGAAATTGGCATACGCAAGGTTTTGGGCGCTACCGCTGGTAGTATTACCATATTATTAACCAAAGATTTTTTACGACTTGTAATAATATCCATCGTTATTGCCTCGCCGGTTGCTTATTATTTTATGCATCAATGGCTACAGGGGTTTGCGTATAGGGTAAACATAAACATTTGGATGTTCTTTTTTGCAGGATTTACAGCCATCACTGTGGCAGCTATTACAGTAAGTTTTCAATCTATCAAAGCAGCGTTGACAAACCCGGTGCAAAGTTTGAAAGCAGAATAGCGAAATCTGCAACCAGCTATTGACTGAAAGATAATTTTTCTATCGAGGACACCAAACTATCAAAAACTTATTACCCCATCAATCGTTGTGATGCCAATGGATAGACTGGTAAAAAAGCTCGAAAAGATTGGCCGCGACCCTAAAATTACCGCCAAAGCGGTGGGCCTGCATTACGTTGCAGATTCAAGCCCGGGTTATACCCGTAAAAAAGCAAGCGGGGGGTGGAGCTACCTGGATGCGGATGGCAAAACGGTTAAGGATAAAGAGTTGATCAACCGGTTCAATAAACTGGTTATTCCGCCGGCTTATACCAATGTCTGGATCTCGCCTTATGATAACGGGCACCTGCAATTTACCGGTACCGATGCCGCGGGGCGTAAGCAATACCGCTACCATGCCGACTGGAACAAGATCCGTAACCAGTCAAAATACCACCGACTGCAAACCTTCGCCGCACATTTGCCGGAGATCCGCAGGCAGGTAGACAAGGACTTGGCAAGGCATAATTTAGATCATGAAAAGGTGGTTGCATTGGTGGTCCGCCTGATGGAGTTAACCAGCATAAGGGTAGGTAATGAATCCTATAAGAAACTTTATGGATCATTCGGCTTAACCACCTTGCAGGACAGGCATGTAAAAATTGACGGCGCCGGTCTGAAATTTGAGTTTAAAGGAAAGAAAGGTGTTTTTCATAAAGTGTCTTTACAAAGCCGTAAGCTGGCTAAATTGGTAAAACAATGCAGGGATATCCCCGGTAAAGAGCTGTTTCAATTTTATGATGATGAAGGTAAACGCTGTTCCATTGGATCGGGAGATATAAATACTTATTTAAAAGACATTACCGGCGAAGATTTTACAGCCAAGGATTTCAGAACATGGGCCGGTAGCGTAAGCGCCCTGTACGCCTTTAAAGAGGCCGGCGAATTTGATACCGTAACCGAATGTAAAAAGAAAATAGTAAACGTGTTAGATGAAGTAGCCATTAACCTGGGCAACACCCGCACCGTTTGCAAAAAATATTACGTGCACCCAACGGTAATTAAAAGCTATGAAGAGGGGACGCTGTTTAATTACATTAAAAAACTGGATGAGGATAAAGATGTAAAGGCAGCCGAACTGAATATTGCCGAAAAAGCGTTGTTAGAGATATTAGACAAAGAGAAACTGGCGGAAGCCAGTTGAAAATCAAAAAAAAGCCATACCGGGTACCCGATATGGCTGCACTACATTTAACTAACTAATTTTATTCTTTACTCTTTTTGGTGACGATATATATCATGCCATTTTGTGCTTTTTCACCGTACTTTTCAACATAATCATCCACGTTGCCGGTGTAATTTTCCACGTTAACAGGCGTGATGCTTTCAATATCTAATGGTGAAAGTTTTCTCAATGCTTTTACGTCTGCTTCTTTCCCGTCAATCAGGATAACTTTGTCCTTAAAATAAATTTTAGTTGGGCGGGCACTTGTAACCATTGCAGTATACGTTGCATTCACAGGCTGGGCGGCTGGTGTTAATATAACTCTTTGGTACGCGGTGCCTTTACTAAGTTTGGTAAACGGTGCCATATAAACGACCGTAGCCTGTTTTGTTGAGTCTGCCATTGTAGTGCGTATAGAATATTCAGTAGTAGCAGTTCCGTCGGGGTTGTCATCCAGGCGTATTTCTTCCGGCTGATTTGTTTTTAATTTTTTAAAATCTTCTTCAGAAACCTTTTCGCCATTGATATAGTAAGCTGTTGTATCACCATGGCCGCCGCTTGAAATGGTGTAAGTAAAATTTTTGACAAAGCCAGTGTCTCTTTTAAAGCGGACGGTGACAATTTTGGTAGGTTTTTTATTGGTGTCGATATGTTCAACAACAGATTCTTCATCGACAGCTGTTGGTTTAAGATATGGTATTGCTACAAGGTTATTTACAGAAGCCGAGATGTTTTTATAGGCAACTTTGCCATTTCTAACTAATTCTGCTTTTGATATGCTGAAAACAAACAGGCATATTAAAACAGTCGGTAATAAAAACGCGTAACGCGTTAATGTTACATTGGAAGATCTTTTAGCGTTCATCATTTTAATGCGTTTTTTAAGAGTTGAAAAATTGAAGTGATTGGTAATTCCTGCCGAAGCGGCCGCCGCCACACTTACATTAAGCAGGCTATATTGATAAGCTTTGCTATCCATGCCTTTTTGCAGGATCTTTCGGTCGGTAATAAATTCTATGTTTTCGCGAACGGCCTTTTTCATAAGCCATACGCCGGGATTGAACCAATAAAATATTACGCTGATCTCGGCCAGTAAAACATCCAGCGTATGCCATTCGGTAACATGCACTTGTTCATGCTGTAAAATACTTTTAAGGTCTTTGGCGTCAACATTATCGGGGTTGATATAAATGTTTTGCCAAAAAGAAAAGGGACTTACATCCGCGGTGGTGATCCTGACTTCATGATCCTTTATATTGCCGGGTTTTGAGTTAAGATATAATCTATATAGTGACAGCAACTGCATCGCTAATCGTGTAGCAAAAACTACTACACCAAGCCAAAACACAATGCCGGCCCAATACCAATAAGTTGGCTGCTCTGTAAATTGCATAACCGGTACCTGCCAGTTTAATGCAACTTTTTGTACCGGCGCGGCCAGTTCATGGTGGCGTTGCACAAAATCAGTGAAATTGATAGCCGGGTAAACGGATGATAAAACTATAGCTAAAACCAGGTATACCCGGTTAAGCGTGTAAAAAGTAAGCTTGCGCAATACAAGGTAATAACCCAGGCAAAAAATTAGTAGCGCTATATTTACTTTTAGTAAAAAAACAAATAATGCAGGCATGGTTTTTAAGGTTTAGGTTTTTCAATAAGGTTTATGATCTCTTTTAATTCGCTCGCGCTGATTTTTTTATTTTTGGCGAAAAAGGTAACCAGGTCTTTGTATGAGTTTTCAAAATAGTCGCTTACAAAGCCACTCATAAAGCGCTTTTTGTATTCTTCTTCCTTTATGGCTACCTTGTAACGGAATGAATTCCCCATTTTTTCGGCCGATAAAAATTCTTTGCGTTCCAGGTTCTTGATGGTTGATGCGAGGGTAGTGTAGGGTGGTTTTGGTTCTGGCATTTCGTCAAGGAAATCTTTGATAAATCCCTCGCCTAATTGCCATACCGCCTGCATTGCTTCTTCTTCCTGTACTGATAATTTCTCCATAGCTTTTACGATTATCTCGTAAAACTACGAACTATTCGTAAGTCTTCAAATTTATTTTAAGTATTTAACATTTTATCCGCCTTTTTAACATAATTTAACACCATGGCAATAACAACTACCGTATTAACAGGCGCTACAACAGGAATAGGCGAGGCTACCGCCTTTGCTTTGGCAGCAAAAGGGCATACGCTGTATCTGTTAGTAAGGAATGTACAAAAAGGCAATGCGCTTAAGCAAGAGTTGTTAAAGGAAACCGGTAATAAAAACATATTTATAATCTATTGTGATCTTGCCGATCTACAGAGCATCACAAACGCAGCTGACGAATTGCATGGAAAGTTATTTAACATTAACGTGCTCATAAATAATGCGGGCGGTATGTTTAATGATTTTATATTGAGCAAGGACGGTTTTGAAATGACTTTTGCTTTAAACCACCTTGGGCATTTTTTGCTGACCAAACGTTTGATGCCTTTGTTAGAACGGGGCCATGCGCGCATTATTAATGTAAGCTCTGATATGCATAAAATGGGCAAGCCCGGGTTTGACCAGTTGCAAACCCCGGATAGTTATTCGGCCATGAAGGCTTATGGCAACAGTAAGTTATTTAATATTTATTTCACCAAATCGTTAGCCGAGAGATATGCCAAAAAAGGCGTTACCGCTTATGCTTTACATCCCGGCGTAGTTAAAACTCAATTTAACTCAAAACTTACCGGTCGTTTAAAGCTATTCTTCTCGCTGGCCACGCCGTTTATGATCACTGCCGAAAAAGGTGCTGAAACCTCTGTTTATTTGGCGACCGAAAGTAAACTGGATAGCAAAAGCGGGCAATATTTTATTAAAAAGAAAGTGGCTAAACCCGCCGCCATTGCTGACGATTTGGATGCACGTAACCGGCTATGGGAATTAAGCGAAGAATTGGTTAAAAATTTTGATGTGTAATAAACACAATACAATTAAATAATTGTTGGAACATTAAAAAGAATCAGCTATTTTAGTGACTTAAATATGACAAACATGCATTTTAATAAAAAACTATTAATTCCGATATGCTTATTTTCTGTGGTGATGCTTTTGGCTTCTATGACTTTGATACAGCAAACACCAAAAGAAGAAGACGAAAAAGCGGTTAACTTAAAAGTATTGCCTAAGAACATATCTCATAAAAATCTTGAAAAAGTAATGAAACAATGGGCATCATCCCTGGGTGTACGATGTAATTTTTGCCATGCCCGGAATGACGAAACCAAAAAAATGGATTTTGCCAGTGACGCTAAGCCAGAGAAAAAAATGGCCCGCGAAATGTATTTAATGGCAACCAAGATCAATAAAAAATATTTTAAATCAGGCGATAAGGATTCTATCGGCGTAGCTAAATTAGGTAGCGTAAATTGTTATACCTGCCACAATGGTGTAGCGCATTTGGAAGATGCAACCTGGCCAAAACCGGGTAATGGTCCGGGTATGCCGCCTCCGGGTGCGCCGGGTGCGGGCGGCCCTGCTGGCCAACCAAAGCCACAAGGCGGTCGCTAATTTTTTAATTTAAAGATATTAAGCCTTCTGATTTTCTATCAGAGGGCTTTTTTGTTTGTCGTTTAAACAAATCTGCTACATTTGTTAGTTATGCAAAAAATACTGATCGCCAACAGGGGTGAGATCGCTTTAAGAGTAATACGTTCGGCGCGCGAGATGGGAATAAAAACGGTAGCGGTTTATTCGGCTGCCGACAGGGACGCACTGCACGTACGCTATGCCGACGAGGCTGTATATATAGGCGAGGCCCCGTCTAATCAATCCTATTTAGTTGGCGATAAGATTATTGATGCCTGCCGCCAAACCGGCGCAGAGGGCATCCATCCCGGTTATGGTTTTTTAAGTGAGAACGCCGCTTTTGCCCGCCGGGTGCGCGAGGCTGGCTTAACATTGATCGGCCCGTCGCCCGAGGCGATGGAGATTATGGGTAATAAGCTGTCGGCCAAAGCGGCGGCTATGAAGTACAATATCCCTATGGTACCCGGCACTGAGGAAGCGATCACCGATGTAAATGAGGCAAAAAAACGAGCAGTAGAAGTCGGTTTCCCCATCCTGATAAAAGCTGCTGCAGGTGGCGGTGGTAAAGGCATGCGTATTGTTGATGCCGTGGCCGATTTTGAGGAGCAAATGCAGTTGGCCGTATCAGAAGCTACGTCGGCTTTTGGCGATGGTTCTGTTTTTATTGAGCGGTATGTATCATCGCCTAAACATATCGAGATCCAGGTGTTGGGGGATACGCACGGCAATATAGTCCATCTGTTTGAGCGCGATTGCTCGGTACAGCGCCGGCATCAAAAGGTAATTGAAGAGGCGCCGTCATCCATATTGACTCCAGAGATCCGTAATGCTATGGGTAAATGCGCGGTTGATGTGGCGCGGTCTGTAAATTACACCGGCGCGGGTACAGTCGAGTTTATCATGGATGATCAGCTCAACTTTTATTTCCTGGAAATGAATACCCGCCTGCAGGTAGAGCACCCGGTAACCGAACTGATCACCGGTATTGACCTGGTAAAGGAACAAATAAAAATTGCAAGGGGGGAGGCTATCAGCTTTAAACAAGAAGATCTGGAAATAATTGGTCATGCTGTCGAGCTGCGCGTTTACGCCGAAGACCCGGCCAATAATTTCCTGCCGGATATTGGTACCCTGCAAACCTATATCACCCCAAAAGGCCCCGGCATTCGTGTTGACGATGGATTTGAACAGGGAATGGAAATCCCGATTTACTACGATCCGATGATAGCCAAACTCATCGCCTGCGGTAAAGATAGAACGGAAGCTATAGAACGTATGGTAAGAGCAATAAACGAATACCAGATAACCGGTATAACGACAACACTCGGCTTCGGAAAATTTGTAATGCAGCATGAGGCGTTTACCTCAGGAAACTTCGATACGCACTTTGTTGAAAAATACTTTACGCCCGAAGTATTGCAAACCGGTAATGAAGAAGAGGCTTTAATAGCTGCTTTAGTGATGGAGAAATTATTAAGTGCTGTTAAAAATACTGTTGATGTTTCGGTGGATGGAATGTCGGATTGGGTTAAGAATAGGAAAGGGTTTTAGAGCGTCATTGGTGTTAGCTCTTACCTGCCGTAGTGGACACTGTAAGCATCGTCCCGCTCAATCGCCGCGGGTAGGCTTTATTCTTTTCCTTGATGAAAAGAACCAAAACTAAGCGTAGCGACTTCATGAACACCTTGAAAAAAACAAACAATACGTGAATAAATCAAGTCAGCCGATATGCTTCTTTGCGCACAAGGCCCTTTCCCTGCAAACCAGGTAAAACCGAGGGCCCGGTCCTTTTGCCGCCTGTTGTCGCGCAGGGCCAACGCTTCAGGCAAAATTACCAATGCCCTTGCAACCGCACAACCCACCTTGTTTTACCTGCTTTCACCCGAAGCTTTTCGTCTGACGATCCAAGTTATAACCAACATTTAGTAATTTGTGCACATTCAAAAAAAGAGCGTAAAGGCCTGCCAATCCACCGGGCCGGGAGTATGGCCTGCGGCATGGAAGCGATTGGATTGGCTTGATGTTTGGTTACTTTGCATCTAAGGTAAAGTAACTGGCCTCCGCGGCCAAAAGCGGACGATGCTTTCAGTTTGCACTACAGCAAATTAGAACCGAAAATAACCGAATTCGAAAAAATCAAATAAGCAATCCCTCCAACTCATCAATCAACGCAACCTGCGCCGGGTTGATTTTTACCTTAGCTTCATCAGCCCCAAACCAACCACCACGATCAACCTCGGCAAAGCTGGCTTGTTTGCCTGATTTGGGCGGCCATTCTATTTCGAACAAATTACTTACAATATTTTCAGGGTCAATATCACCCTCTATCGCCCAGGCGACGACAGTTTTGCCACTTTTTTGCCTGATGGGTGATAGTTCAATAAATTTTTCGCCGACCAGCTTTTGGCCGGTTTCTTCCAAAAATTCACGTCTTGCAGCCAGTAGCGGGTCTTCATCAACAAGGACCTCGCCTTTAGGGATAGACCAGGCGCCTTCATCTTTATTTTTAAAGAATGGCCCGCCGGGATGCACCAGGAAAACTTCAAGCCGGGCGTTATTGTTGCGGTACAGTAAAATTCCGGCGCTTTGATTAGAGATCTGCATACGTGATAGATAAACCTAAATTAATATAATTAGTTTTGTTAATAAAAAAACTTCCTTTTAAGAAACGATTAGAGCGAATATGTTTACAGGAATAGTAGAAACATTAGGCAAAATAACCAACCTGCGCACAGACCAGGGTAACTTACATATCACAGTCGAATCGGCTATATCAAACGAACTGAAAATAGATCAATCAGTTGCACATAACGGCGTGTGCCTCACGGTTGTTGCTGTTGCCGATGGTAAACATACCGTAACCGCCATTGAAGAAACGCTGAACAAAACCAGCCTGGGCCATTTAAAAACCGGCGAACCGGTAAACCTGGAACGCTGCATGCAAATGAATGCCCGCCTTGACGGCCATATCGTGCAGGGCCATGTAGACCAAATCGCCACCTGTACCCAATTTAAAGAATTAGACGGCAGCTGGGAATATACTTTTGAATACGATGCGTCTATCGGTAATGTGACCGTGGAGAAAGGCTCTATCTGCGTTAACGGTATCAGTTTAACGGTTGTTAATTCGCAAGCTAATAGTTTTTCGGTTGCTATTATTCCTTATACTTTTGAGCATACCAACCTGCACAATGTACGTGTCGGGTCAGTTGTGAACCTGGAGTTTGATATCATAGGCAAATACGTTGCACGGTTAATGAACAGATAATGATTATCTACGTGGTGCGTAGATAATTATACACGCGCCTATAACCGCTATCAATGCGCCAATAACATCATACTTATCGGGCTTGAAGCCATCAACCTTCCACGCCCATAACAAAGCCATAATAATAAATATGCCGCCGTACGCCGCGTAAACACGGCCAAAATTGGCTGTTTGCCAGGTAGCAACAATGCCGTAGGCTATCAATATTAGCCCGCCGATTATACCATACCATAAAGGTTTTTCTTCTTTAAGCCAAAGCCAGATCAGGTAACCACCGCCTATCTCGCAAAGGCCTGCCAAAATAAATATCGCTAATGATCTGATAATTGCCATGTGCCTAATATAGCTATTTATGGCTTAAAGCGGTAATGCGTTGGGTGCTGTAATCGATATAAGATTGTTGTTTTTTGCCAGGTTGTGTGGCCAGGTATTTCTTAAAGTATTTTAACGCGTTACGTTTATCATTTAGCTTGGTATCCAGTAACGTTGCCAGGTAATAATAGATTAGCGGGGTTTCATCATACAGCAATGCTTTTTGGTAAGCGGCCTGCGCTTTTTTAAGCTGACGGGTATTTTCATAGCTGTCAGCCATTTCACTATAGTAGATTGCAGTACCTTTTGAGATACTTAGATCAATCGCCTTGCTGAAGCAGGATATCGCGTTTTTCTGGTCCTTAAGCATTTTATAGCAAATGGCGGTAGTGTAAACCGTGTTCTCGGTCTGGTTTGTTTCAGGCAATGCGGTTAGCACCGCAATTCCGCAAGTATAATTTTTAGTTTGATAGTAAGCCCGCCCTAATTTTGATATCGTTGAAATAGAACTATCACCAGCCAGCAATAACTGTTCGCCGGTAACAACCGTTTCATGCCATTTATTTTGGATATAATTAAGCTTTAGCATAGCCTGCTGTAATAAAATATTTTGCGAGTCGGCAGCTATGGCAATGTTTAATACTTTTTCAGCCTTTACATTTTCTTCCTGAATCATGTAAGCTTGGCTCAGGTCAAAAGCCACATCCGCATCGATGGGGTTTAAATGATTGGCTTTTTCAAAATTAGATACTTCACTTTTCAGGTCGCTTTTATCACGATAAAGCTGTGCCAGATTGTTGTAGGCGTTAAAATTTGTTGAATCGATAACTACCAGTTTTTTATAATAAAATTCAGCTTTAGCATTATTATTTCGCCGTTGATTAATGCCGGCCAGGTTATAAGTTACGGATACATTGGTTGTATCTTTATCATAGATCTGCTGATAATAGCCTTCCGCTTCGGGCAGTCTATGCGCCATCGCGGATGTATAAGCAAGCCTTGAAAGTTCTTTTAAATCCGTTACCGGCTCAGTGTAAACGCTTTTAAGATAGGTTAAGGCATCTGCAAAGCGTTGGTTTTGATAGTACTCTAACAACAGAGCATCATCCGCTTTACGCATTTGTTGCGCGTTGCAGACACTAATAATTGCTACTGTTAAAAAGGCAAATAGGAGTAGGTTTTTCATTTAACTAAATTATTAGTTATAAATGAAAATTCCAAATTCGGAACAATTTTTAGTTAACTCTGTTGTAATTACAGTATTAACTAAAAAACACAACCTATGGATACGTTAAAGAAATTTGCATTGATGGAAAAGATAGTCCATGAATTAGAGGATCTTAAAAATAGCCAGCAAGCTATCATAACCAAACTGACAAAAATTGAAGTAGACAATATAGATCTTGGTGATAAAAAACTGGAAAAAGACCTGCCCGATATGCACCAGCGTGTATCAGACAACCTGGATACTATTGCCGGCCTGCTTGAAGATTTTGCCGGCAAAACAGATGCTTTTAGCAATAAAAACAACATTACTGCTTTAAAGGAGCAGGAAGCTTTAAAGGCTTAAATAACAAAAAAGGTTCCATAATTATGGAACCTTTTTTGTTTAAATAGTAACTTACATAGCTGTAACGGTACCAGTAAAGGTTATAACCTTATAATTATTGACGGTTAGTTCCAACTTCGCGGTACCATCTGGTGCCAACTCGAAAACATATTTGCTGGCTTTATCAGTATCAGCTTTCGGCTTGATCGTAATATTTACTTTACCATCTTTCTTTTCTTTTACCTGGTAATCATATGTGGCAGCTAAAGATCTGTTTGGGTCTTCCAGGACTGTCGTAGTGCTGTTTTCTCCCGCTGCTTCAGTCTTGCTTTTATCATAAAAAGGGAGATACGATGCTACAGAGTCCGGTGTCAGCGAGGCATAATAAGAACCTGTTAAGTCGTAGTGATTATCTGCAATGCCAGAAGTACCCGATGATCCACTGGTATGGTCTGCATCTACAGCCAATGTTGCAGTTACAGCATTAAACTTGAATTTTTTATTATCGGCGATTTTTTTAATGTCTGTGGCCGATGCTGGTTTCGACTGGTCTTGCGCGTAAGCTGTGTGAATACTTACGACAGTAAAGATTAACAATAATATGCGTTTCATTTTCTTAGATGTTAGTTTAAAAATAAACAATTAATATTAGTACAAATAGAATTAACTACTGTTTAAAAAATTTGCTATTTTTATTGTAAACAAGCTAATTATGAAACTGTTATGACTGTTGAAGAAATAATGGCCAACCTGAAAGCTCACGGCAGCGAGAGCATTAAAAAGATCCTGATAAAACATGGTGTGAAAGAACCTTTTTTTGGTGTTAAGGTCGAATATTTGAAGATCATTCAAAAAACGATCAAAAAGAATTATCAGTTAGCTAAAGATCTATATGCGACAGGCAATGCCGATGCCATGTACCTGGCCGGGTTAATTGCTGATGATAAGCAAATGACAAAAGCCGATCTGGAAACATGGGTGCAGCAGGCGGTATCAAATAATATTGCCGATTATACCGTCCCCTGGGTGGCGGCCGAAGGAAATTACGGATATGAATTGGCACTCGAATGGATAGACAGCCCGCAGGAGCATATTACGTCAGCAGGGTGGTTTACTTTATGCCATGTTGTAGCATTAAAACCGGATAATGAATTGGATCTTGATCAACTGAAAACCTTACTGGCAAGGATTGAGCAAACTATCCACACCGCGCCAAACAGGATCAGGTCTGGAATGAATATGTTTATTATCTGTGTTGGCAGCTATGTAACAGCTTTAACTGATGAGGCCATTGCCGTAGGTAACAGGATAGGGCCGGTAACGATCATCAAAGAAGGCACCGCCTGCAAAGTGCCCTTAGCTACAGATTACATAGATAAAGTAAAAGCAAAAGGCAATTGGGGAAAGAAAAGAAAGACGGTGAAGTGTTGAACACCTTATCGTTCCGAAGGTTATGTTTAAATACTTGTTAATCTACTTTATCATCAACGCTCTTTCCCTTCATGGCTGTACTGATGGCCTGATCCATTAACCTTTCTGCAAATGGGCGGGTAAACTCATTTACCTCGTCAATTTGTTTTAGTATAGCGTCTTTTTCGCCGGTGGTTAAGATGTTTTTCAGGCCGGCTATATATTTTTCTGTAGCGGCCAGTTCATCTGCGGATAGGTAGCTGCCGTTTTTCTGGATAAAACGCTCAACAGTATATACCATTTGCTCGCCTTCAGTACGGGCCTCTATCAACATGCGTTGGCTTACATCGTTTTTGGCGTGGGTTATGCTGTCCATCAGCATTTGCTCTACCTGGTCGTCTGTGATGCCGTAAGTCGGCTTAACCTCAACTTCCTGTTTAACACCCGAGCGCAATTCTACAGCCTGTATCTTCAGGATACCGTCAGCATTCAGCAAAAAGTTAATATCCACTTTAGGGAAACCTGCCGGCATGGACGGGATACCCTTTAATTCAAATTCGGCCAGTTTACGGTTTTCTTTGATCAGGTCGCGCTCGCCCTGGTAAACGGCGATTTTCATGTTTACCTGCCCGTCTTTCGAGGTAGTATACTGCCTGCCGGCCTTGGTCGGTACCTTGCTGTTACGCGGGATGATCACGTCCATCAAGCCACCCATAGTTTCAATACCCAGGGACAACGGAGTTACATCCAGCAGTAAAATATCTTTACGGTTACCGGCCAATATATCGGCCTGGATAGCTGCGCCTAAAGCAACTACTTCGTCCGGATTAACTTCATCATGAACAGGACGTTTAAAGAAATCGCCCACCATTTTTTTCACCAGCCCGGTACGGGTTGATCCGCCCACCATCACTACTTCATCAATTTGTTCGATGGTTAATTTGGCATCGCGCAAAGCGTTTTCGCAAGCGGTAATGGTTTGCTGTACTTTGGGTAATATCAGTTGCTCGAACGTGTCATGATCAAGCGTACACCAAATGTCGCCAACTTTTTCATTAAACAGGCTTTGGTGGCTGAATGCTTTCTTGGCTTCTTCTGCTTTTTAACGTAACTCCTGTGCCAGTTCGTGGTTTGTTACCAGTTCAGCTTTATTCAGCTGATTTTTTTCAATCCAGTAATCAACAATAGCGCGATCAAAATCATCGCCGCCTAAAAATGTATCGCCGTTGGTTGCCAGTACTTCAAAAATGCCGTTCTGTATTTGCAGGATCGATACGTCAAACGTGCCGCCGCCAAGGTCATAAACCGCTATTGTTTTTGTTTCGTCGGGGTTTAAACCAATGCCATAAGCTAAGCTCGCGGCCGTAGGCTCGTTAACTATACGCAACACATCAAGCCCTGCCAGTTTGCCGGCATCGCGGGTGGCTTGGCGCTGCGAGTCGTTAAAATAAGCCGGAACGGTAATAACCGCACGATTTACCGGCGTTTTTAAAGCATGTTCGGCACGCGCCTTTAATTCTTTTAATATAAGCCCCGAAAGTTCTATGGGGGTATAAAATTTGTCGCCCACGTTTATTTTTACAAGGCTTTCGCTATCATCGTCAATAACTTTGTAACTAAAAAAGTCTTTGTAGTTTTCAATGTCTTTATAACTGCGGCCCAGTAACCTTTTAACAGAAAATACGGTGTTGTAAGGGTCGGTTATTAAGTATTCTTTTGCTTCGTTACCTACGGTTACATCGCCGGTTAGGCCAAAATGCACAACAGAGGGCACCAATACGCCTTTACCGGTATCATTAATTACCTGCGCATTTTTATCAGGATTGATAAATGCCACTAACGAATTAGTGGTACCCAGGTCAATACCTACAATGATTTCTTCTTTTTGTATAGAACCCGTTGCCAGGTTAATAGATACTTTAGCCATTATTTACGTTAACAAAGGGACAAATGTAGTCAGTTTTGGCTCACAGTATGTCATGTTATTGTGAATTGACTTATTTGTTTTTCTAATTTTGTTGTACCTTTCGATCTCTGATGCTAACCCATACGTATAAACTAAGTATAATATTATTATTGTTTTTTGTTGCCGCCACTGTATCATTAAAAGCGCAGGAGTTTGGTGGTAACCCGCCGTCCATTAAATGGAAACAGGTAAATGTACCGGTTGCAAAAGTTATTTTCCCTGCGGGGATGGACTCCATAGCATCACGAGTGGCCGACATTGTAGAACGTATGAACGGCGCGGTACAACCTACCATTGGTTACAAACAAAAGCCGGTAAACATACTGCTGCAAAATCAAACCACCATATCCAACGCATATGTTGGGCTGGCGCCTTTCAGGAGCGAATTTTATTTAACGCCCGATCAGAACAGTTTTGAAATAGGCAGTTTGCCGTGGTCTACCCAACTGGCTATCCACGAGTTCAGGCATGTACAGCAGTATAATAACTTTAATGTGGGCCTGTCAAAAGCGCTCCGCACGGTTTTCGGCGAGGGCGGGCAGGCTTTAGGCAATGATATTGCAATACCCGATTGGTTTTTTGAAGGCGACGCCGTTTTTAATGAAACCCATGTAAGCGAACAGGGTAGGGGCCGGTTACCTTATTTTTTCAATGGCTACCGCGCGTTATGGGATGCAAAAAGGGATTACAGTTGGATGAAACTTCGCAACGGGTCGTACGTTGATTATATACCCGACTGGTACCCCATGGGTTATATGCTGGTAGCTTATGGCCGCGAAAAGTATGGCGATGATTTTTGGAAAAAGGTGACACAAGATGCAGCTGCCTATAAAGGACTTTTTTTTCCAATGCAGCGGGCGATTCAAAAATATTCCGGCCAAAGTTTTGAACAGTTTAGAAACAGTAGTTTTGATCATTTTAAGCGGCTGTACACCGCGGATGAGCCGGGTAACCCGTTATCTAAAGCTTTGATCGCTGATAAACATCAGCATTTTATCAGCAGCCAGGAATATCCTGCTTATATAAACGACAGTACACTTGTTTACATGAAGAGCACCTATGATCATTTACCGCAGTTTGTGATCAATACTAATGGTAAAGAAAAAATAATAAGCGTCCGGTCATTATCACTGAATAATTATTTTGCTTACCATGATGGTAAAATTGTTTATTCGGCGTTGCATCCTGATGCCCGCTGGAGTTATAGAGATTACAGCGAGATCCAGGTGTTGGATACTAAAACCGGTAAAGAACAGCGGCTTACAAAACATACCAAGTATTTTTCGCCGGCATTTAGTAATGACGGCAAAAATATTGTGGCAGTGCAAGTTGAGCCATCGGGTAAAAACCACTTGCATGTTTTAAACGCCCATAACGGTGCACTTATTTCGGTGGTGCCTAACAAGGAAAACTTGTTTTATACTTATCCGCGATATTATAATAATGCACAAGTAGTATCGGCGGTGCGTAACCCAAAGGGACAAATGAGCCTGGCACTTATCGATATTAAAACCGGCGATTCCAAATATCTCCTGGCGTTTTCTTATCAGCCTATCGCTTTTCCTGTTGTGCATGGCGATACCATCTATTTCTCGGCAACCACCGGCATAAACGACCGCTTATTCGCGATCAACACAAGCAGCGGTAAATTGTACGCGATAGACCATGCCGGCATTAGCAAATATGAACCTGCCATTACTACAAAGAAACTGGCCTGGGTGGAGTTTACCGCGTTTGGTTACCAGGTAAGACAAGATGAAAATAATCCCACCCAATGGACGACCTTACAGGGCAACGCTATCCCCGGCGGATTATCCGGCTTTAACATATCAGCTTTAAAAAGGGATTCGTCGACAGATATATTGGCAACAGTACCTTACAAGCCTTTAGATGTCACTAATTACAGTAAAACCCACCACCTGTTTAATTTTCATAGCCTGGTACCCGACCTGAGCGACCCCAATTATACGGTGACACTGGAAGGTGAGAACGTGTTGAACACTTTTCAATCGCAACTTGTATTTAATTATAACCGCGATGAAGGTTATAAGGAGTTTGGTTTTGACGCGGCTTACGGGGCCTTGTTTCCCTATATCCTGGCCGGCTTTGATTATACACTGGACAGGCGTGCCCTTTACCGAAGCACAAATATATACTGGAACGAAAGCGATATTCATGCCGGGCTGCAGGTACCCTTTAATTTAAGCGGTGGTAAACAATTAACTTCATTAAGTTTAAATAGTTCCGTGCATTATAGCACCACATCGTTTCAACAGGTTTATCAGCGTATTTTAAACAGGGCTTATACTTATCTTAACAATAGTATTGTGTTTTCTAATACCATTCAGCAAGCAAAGAAAAATATCTATCCCCGTTTTGGAGAAAGTATCGCTTTAAATTATAAAACAGCAATAAGTAGTGTACATTCTAACCAGTTTTTAGCGACCGGTACATTTTATTTGCCGGGAATATTTATTAATCACAACCTGCTGATCAATGTTGCGCATCAGCAAAAAGCACAGGAAAGTGCGATTAGTTTCTCAAATGATTTTCCGTTTAGCAGAGGTTATACAGCCGAGAATTTGCAAACAATGAACAAGATAGGTGCCGATTACCATTTTCCGATAGCCTACCCCGACGCCGGTATAGCAAATACGGTTTATTTGCTGCGGTTAAGGGGTAACCTGTTTTATGATTATACCCACGGCAGCTTTAATATCAGCAACACCGCCTTAGCAACAAGGAACTTTAGATCGACAGGTGCCGAATTGTATTTTGATACTAAATGGTTTAACCAGCAATCGTTAACTTTTGGTGTGCGTTACAGCCATTTAATAGACAAGAATATTTTTACCGGCAGTAACGGTCGCGATGTATTTGAGGTTGTATTACCGGTCAGCTTCTTTTAAAAGGCATAGCTTTAAAAAGGCTTCTCGTTTGCTTTTATGAGGATGTTTCTTACTCTATCAACGCCTGTAACTTCGTAAGCATATTCATCGCCGTAGTTGCTTCCCATAACAATATGGTCGTTATTGTATTGCATTTTGCTTTTAACCCGGGTAAGTAAAGTGCCATGGATCTCTTTAACCCCGGTGAAAAGGATAAGATCGGCAACGTTTATCTCGGCGACGCCGCTACCTGCCATTATGGAGATCCGGCCATTGGCTTTTTTTACCAGCTCGGCAATCGCGCGCGAACCTTCAATAGCCGTACTTCTTCCGCCCGAGGTAAGTATTCGTTCAAACCCCATATCAATAATATCCTCCAAGGCCTGAAACTGATCAACACACATATCAAATGCCCGGTGAAATGTAGCACCTAACCCGGCCTGTTTTGCCAGTTGCACCAATTGTGTACAGCGTTCTTTATCCACAGTACCATCGGCTTTGAGTATGCCGGTTACAATCCCGTCACAACCAACGTCAATGCAATATTGCACATCGGCAATCATGGTTTTAAACTCTATATCGCTGTATAAAAAATCACTGCCGCGCGGGCGGATCAGCACATATAATTTTATGTGCAGCTTCTCGCGTGCAATTGAAATTTGCCCCGGAGACGGCGTTGTGCCACCCTCGTTAAGGTCAGCGCAAAGTTCAACTCTTTGCGCGCCGCCTTCCTGCGCAGCCATTGCAGACATAATTGAATTGGCACAAACCTCTAATAAGATCATTTGGCAGATAATTAGGGGGTTAATAATGTAGTTAAATATTAATCCTTCACTGTTTCGTAGAAACTCTCTCCCGGTATAATTAAATCCTGTTTTTTGGCATCACAAACTGCATAGGTAAAACCTTTATGCAGCGCATAAGCGCCATATTCGCCTTTTTTGTTGATCGCCAAAAATCCAACCTGGATCTCTTTCGACGTATCCGGCTTCCGTTTGATAATCCGTTTGCATGCTTCTTTACACGCATCAGTCGGCGAATAGCCCTGGCGCATCAGTTCAACCACTAAAAAGCTGCCGACGTTGCGGATCACCTCTTCGCCAACACCCGTTGATGTAGCGCCCCCCACTTCATTATCCACATATAAACCAGCGCCGATTATGGGGCTGTCGCCAACGCGGCCATGCAATTTCCACGCCATGCCGCTGGTAGTACAAGCGCCGGATATATTGCCTTTCGCGTCAATAGCCAACATGCCAATAGTATCATGGTTGTATTTGCCGCCGGGCATTTGATTTTCACTGTTCATTACCGGCTTATACTCATGTTTTATCAGCCACTCTTTCCATGCTTTTTCTGATTCGGGCGTTAACAATTTCTCTTTTTTAAAACCGTGCTCTATAGCAAACTGGCGTGCGCCATCGCCAACCAGTAAAACATGAGGCGTTTTTTCCATCACCAAACGCGCTACTGATATCGGGTGCGCGATATCCTCCATGCCGGCTACAGCGCCGCAGTTGCCCAACTCATCCATGATGCAGGCATCCAGTGTAACATGCCCATCCCGGTCGGGATAGCCGGCCCGGCCCACGCTGTGGTTATTCATATCCGCTTCGGGCACGCGTGCGCCGGCTTCTACGGCGTCAAGCGCACGGCCGCCCTTTTCTAATATTTTCCAGGCCTCTTTATTGGCAGCAACGCCAAAGTCCCAGGTTGATATTACGATGGGTTGATTGGCAGGCGCATTGCGCAAAACCGACTTTGCCATACCCGATGCCGAAATTGCTGTTAAAGAAGCGCTTAGAGAAGATAGCTTTATAAATTTTCTGCGGTTATACATAGCTGCAATATAAAAAAATTGTGCCGTACTGTCAATAAACTATGTAAATACTTGTTAAACAGATAATTAATTGGTTGGTTGGTCAAAATTAGCACCGCAATCTGTACAGATCCATGTTTTATGCAGATAAAAAGGGTAAGTACTAAATATAAACGATATCAAAATGTTAAACCAGTTCCTTTTTACCGGAGCCGGGCCGTAATACACATTTTTTGATTTACAATTAGGACAAGTTATCAATTCTTCTTCGCCCGGTGCTATTTCTACTTCTTCTGCCAGTATTTCTCTGCATTTGTCCAGGTCACGCTCAAATACTTTTATTTTGATACCGCCTATGGCCTGGTTATAAAACGGATTAGCAGCCAATGTGTTATCATCGGCAATAAAACAAGGGATGCCGTTGGCTTCTAATCGCCCGCGGATGATCTGGGCAAGCATAGGGTCGTAGTAAGATTCGAGCGTTATAATTTTGTCTTCCATAAATAGCGGTAAGGTTTAGCTAATGTAATTAGTTTTTTTTAATTTGGCGTAATGAATCGTATCGACCGTATATCAGCTATTTTGATCCAGCTGCAATCGCGCAGGGTAGTAAAAGCGGCCGATATCGCCGAGCGCTTTAATATCAGCCTGCGTACTGTTTACCGCGATGTAAAAACGCTGGAAGAAGCCGGGATACCCTTAATTGGCGAAGCCGGGGTAGGTTACTCTATTATGGATGGCTACCGATTACCGCCGGTGATGTTTACCAAAGAAGAGGCCACTGCGTTTTTAACTGCCGAAAAATTTGTGGAGAAACTGACAGACGCCTCAACATCGGCAAACTATAAATCGGCGATGTATAAGGTGAGAGCGATATTGAAAACTACCGAAAAGGACTTGCTGGAAAGCATGGACGACCGGATAGCGGTTTTGAAAACGGTTAAGATGCCTGAGACGGGTAATAATGATCATATCCAAACCATACTGAACAGTATTGCGCAAAAAAAGGTATTGGCGCTTAGTTATTTTGCCCAGCATAGCCAGGAACATACTAAACGCTATGTTGAGCCTGTCGGAATATTTTTTATGGCCGGGTTTTGGCATTTGATAGGTTATTGCCGCCTGCGCAATGATTATCGTGATTTCAGGATAGACCGGATTAAAAACCTGACGATCACAGACGAATATTATACCGACGAACACCCGTCTTTAAAAGATTACATCACTAAAAAAACCAAAGAGAAAGTGCTTGACGCGGTAGTTATTGTGGTGGATAAAGCTATACACCCCCACCTCGAAAACCAGAAATACTACAGCGGTTTTATATCCGAAAAAGTAGTTGGCGATGCGATTGAAATGACTTTCCTGACCGAATCTTTAGAGGGTTTTGCCCGCTGGTTCATGATGTACGGCGAGTGTGCTGAAATAATTACACCCGATAGCTTGAAGGACAGGGTAAGGGAGCTTACTGAAAGATTGTTGCAAAGAAATTTCTCGTCGATAAGTTATTAAAGCCTCACCCCAACCCATCTCCAAGGGAGAGGGGCTTTAAATACCGAAAGTTTATAAATTTAGGTGAAGCTACTGACATACAGTTGTCAATAACGGCCCTAATTTTGTATCATAAATAATTGATGATATGGAAACTACCACCCGATATTGGATAACCGTTGTGTCAAAAGATCATTTGGTGAACGGAATTGCCGGCGGTTTTATGCAGGCTAATCATGGTAAAGCCGGTCCGCTAAAACGTATGAAAGCAGGTGACTGGGTAATATTTTATTCGCCTAAACAAACCTTTAAAGGCAATGAAGTTTGCCAGGCGTTTACCGCGATAGGACAGGTTGCCGACGACCATGTTTATCAGCATAAAATGAGTGACGATTTTATTCCCTTTCGCCGTAATGTAAAGTTCTTTAAATCTACAGAAACTCCCATTGCGCCGCTTGTAAATGAACTTGATTTTATTCCCAATAAAACCTCGTGGGGATACCCTTTCCGGTTTGGATTTTTTGAGATAGAACAACATGATTTTGAGCTGATCAAGGCTGAAATGATAAAAGGAGATCCAATAATTATAAAACAATAATCCTGTTTAAAAAGTACTAATTAAAAACAATCACCATGGCAAACATCAGTTTAAAAACATCCATCAACATTAAAGCGCCGGCGGCAAAAGTTTGGAAAGCATTAACAGATGCAGAAATTGTTAAGCAATATTTTTTTGGTACAGATCAAAGATCTGATTGGAAAGTAGGAAGTGATATCACCTGGGCCGGGGAGTGGGAAGGTAAGACTTACCAGGATCATGGAAAGATCCTGGATATCACTCCCGGTACCTATGTGAAATACAGTTACTGGAGCAGCATGGGCGGTACTGAAGATAAACCCGAAAACTATCAGAACGTGAGTTATAACTTAATTGAAAACGATGGGGTAACAAATTTAGAAATTGGCCAGGATAACATCAAAACCGAAGAAGCCAAAGAGCATTCGGAACAAAACTGGCAGCATATTTTTGGTAAAATGAGGGATATGGTGGAGAGCGGGAAAGCGGACTAAGATTTGTAGGATTTTTAAGATTATAAGATTAAATCCTACTATCCTAAAAATCTTATAAATCTTAGTCTATCGAGCAAAACTTAACCGCTTACCACTTACGTCCGTGGTGAACTTGCCGTCGCTCCAGGCCAGGTTGCCTGATACGATGGTATGTTTTATGGTCGATTTAAAAGTTGTACCTTCAAACGGGCTCCATTGGCATTTATACAGGAGATTGTCTTTGTTTACCTGCCATGGTTTGTTCAGGTCTACCAATACCAGGTCGGCAAAATAGCCTTCGCGGATAAAACCACGTTTTTCTATCTCGAAGCAAATGGCTACGTTGTGCGCCATTTTTTCGGCTATCTGTTCTAACGTTATTTTGCCGTGATGATATAGCTCAAGCATGGCAGGCAAAGCGTGTTGTACCAATGGGCCGCCTGACGGCGCTTGCAGGTAAGGCAATGCTTTTTCTTCGATGGTATGCGGGGCATGATCGGTTGCAATTACGTCGATCCGGCCGTCTAACACCGCTGCTAAAATACCATCGCGGTCCGCTTCGGTTTTTACGGCGGGATTCCATTTTATCAGGTTACCCTTCGTTTCGTAATCCTTATTGCTGAACCATAAGTGGTGTACGCAGGCTTCGGCTGTGATACGTTTGTCTTTTAGCGGTGTAGTATTGTCAAAAAGGTGCGTTTCTTTTTCTGTCGAGATATGCAGGATATGAAGCCGTGTATTGTGCTTTTTTGCTAACGCGACCGCCATGGATGACGATAAATAACAAGCTTCTTCGCTGCGGATCTTAGGGTGCAGCCTAACAGAAATATTATCGCCCAGTAATTGCTTGTAATGCGCCAGGTTACTTTGTATGGTAGCTTCGTCCTCGCAATGCGTGGCTATGAGCATGGGCGTTTGCGCGAACAGGTGCTCTAAAGTAGTGGGGTTATCTACCAGCATATTGCCGGTTGATGATCCCATGAAAACCTTAATGCCGCAAACATTTTTTATGTCGGTGCGCAGTACTTCGTCCAAATTGTCATTAGATGCACCCATAAAGAACGAGTAGTTGGCCAATGAGCCATTAGCCGCTATCCGGTATTTATCTTCCAATAATTGCTGTGTTAATGTATTGGGCACGGTATTAGGCATCTCCATAAAAGAGGTAATACCACCCGCCACAGCCGCGCGCGATTCTGAATGTATGTTTGCTTTATGTGTTAACCCCGGCTCGCGGAAATGCACCTGGTCATCAATAGCGCCCGGCAGCAAATGCAGGCCCTCGGCATTAATGGTTTGATCAGCAACTACCTCAATCTGCGGAGCGATCTTTTCTATCAGGCCATCTTTAACCAGGATATCTGCAATAAATTGTTTATTCTCGTTTACTACGGTTGCTGCTTTGATGAGGATGGATGCCATAAGGCAAATATAAGGTTAAAGGCGAAAGGTAAAAGCAGAAAGGTTAAAGGTATTATTGATGCAAGTCACCTTTTACCCTTCACCTTTCTGCTTTCATCTTACAAAAAGGTATCTTTGCGCCATGGCAGAAACTTTTGAGGATTTTAATTTTAACCGGCAAATTTTAAATGCCATTGCCGATTCTGGTTATACCGAACCCACCCCTGTACAGCAAAAAGCCATTCCACCGATAATGAACGGACAGGATGTTATGGGTATTGCACAAACCGGTACCGGTAAAACCGCGGCCTATGTGTTGCCCATTATTATGCGGCTTAAATACGCCCAGGGCGATCATGCCCGTGCGCTTATCATCGCGCCAACACGCGAGTTGGCAATGCAGATAGAGGAAAACGTTAAGGCATACTCTAAATATACAGACCTACGTATCGTGTCGGTTTACGGCGGACTTGGCCCAAAAACACAAATAGAAATTATTAATAAAGGGGTAGATATTATTGTAGCCACTCCCGGCCGTTTTATGGATATCTATTTGGCGGGCCATATTGTTACCAAAACTTTACAGGTATTGGTGCTTGATGAGGCCGACAAAATGATGGACATGGGCTTTATGCCGCAGATAAACCGGATATTGGAAGTGGTTCCGCTAAAGCGGCAGAACCTTTTGTTTTCGGCCACCATGTCTGATAAGATCCATGAGCTTTCTGCCAATTTCCTGGAGTTTCCTACGGTTATCGAAGTGACGCCGCAGGCTACACCGGCACAAACAGTTACGCAAAAACTGTATCATGTGCCTAACATGAAAACCAAGATCAACCTGCTGCGCGAATTGTTGAAAGATGAAGGCGACATAACCAAGCTGATGATCTTTTGCAAAACCCGCACAGCGGCAGAGGATGTATATAAGTTTTTGTTGCGCAAATTCGGCGAAGGACAGGTAAAGGTACTGCACGCTAACAAAGGGCAGAATACCCGCATCAACTCCATGAACGCTTTTAAAAACGACGAGGTAAAGATTCTGGTGGCGACAGATGTAGCGTCGCGCGGTATCGATGTAAGCGATGTGAGCCATGTTATCAATTTTGATGTGCCGGTGGTGATAGAGGATTATGTACACCGTATTGGCCGTACCGGCCGCGCACTGCAATCAGGCGAAGCCATAACTTTTTGTAACCCCGCCGAAGAATATTATTTAAACAAGATCCAGAAATTGATCAGGCAGACCATATCGGTTTATGCTATACCCGACGAGGTTTTTATTGAAGAAACACCTTATGAGGAACGCCAGGATCAGAATAAGGAAATTGATATGCAAAAGCGCCGTGAGGATCCTGATTTTAAAGGCGCTTTCCATGAAAAGAAGACATTAAATCAAAAGAAAAAGTTCCAGGCTGAACGTGCCAAACGGACTGGTGAGAACGGGCCGCCTAAAAAGGGAAAACCAAAGAATTTTAAAAGAAAACATTAAGCCCCCTCTAAATTTCCCCCGGCAGGGGAGACTTTTTTAAAAGCCCTCCCTACACAGAGGGTTTGGGAAGGGCTGACAAGTATTATAATATCACAATGAAAACCAAAATAACCCCCTTAAACTTTGCTACCGCGTTTTTTTTAATACTATCAGTTTATGTCTGGATAAACGGTGCTGCCGTTACGGGCATGAAGTTTCCGCATTTGGGTGGGGCCATCAGCCTGATATTTTTGTTGTTTGCCTTTGTAGTGTCATTTATGGATATAATGTTCCGTAATTTCTTCCCCGAGCTTAAAAAATTATGGCTAATAGAACTAAGCTTTATAACTTTGGCCGCAATACTATTTTTACTTGTTAAATAACTTAGATGAAACCATCAGAAGCCGCCAAAAAGCAAAAATGCTTCTGATAGCTTCATTACCGATAAAAATCAAATTACTTAAATGAAAACCGCAGAAATAAAAGTAACCGTTGAGCTTGACGAAAACAACGTGCCCGAAAATATCTTATGGGAATCGACCGATTCGACCAATAAAGAGGCCGTGCCTGTAAAGTCAATGATGCTGGCCCTATGGGATCAGAGCTATAAAAATGCTTTGCGTATTGACCTTTGGACGAAGGATATGCCTGTTGACGAAATGAAGGTGTTTTTTTACCAAACGCTGATGACTATGGGCGATAGCTTTTTACGCGCCACCGGCGAAACAAATATCATAGAAGACCTGCGCGATTACTGTGCTCACTTCGCCGAAAAAATGGAGATCTCTAAATAACCGGGCCATGAGATTACCATCGCTGATATCATTTATTGGGTTTGTATTGTTAATGGCCGGTACGTGGTGCCCGTTGCTGCGCCCGTTCCACCTGTTAAACTGGGATGCTTATGATCTTAACCGCCCTTACGGCATGGTAATACTGTTAATATCCGTAGTAGGAATATTAGGCGTAATATTAACCCGGATACAACTGGTACGTCTTACCGGCTGGATCTCATTGGTATTAGTGCTATTGTTATTTTTAGCAGCGTTTATGAAGGTGCATACTACCTTCAGCTTTATACCCTTTAAATCGTTCGCCGGGTTTTTAGCCGGTCAGATCAAGTTTAAATGGGGATGGTATTTATTATTTACCGGCCCGGTTATAGCATTGGCCGGTTCAATGGTAAAAAACTCAAAATATTCACGATAGCTCTATTGGTAAACAGTTTTTTGGCAATAACAATTAAAACCAACTGTTTACTATTGCGTTACGTAAATCAAAAAGACTTTTTTTACATATTTGTAAGATCAAACTATCTAGAATGCTAAATTTATCTTTCCGGAACCGGGTGTTAGTGGGCTTTGCCGTGTCTATCGTGCTTGTTTTTGTTGTTGGTATATTATCATATAACAGCATTGACCAATTAGAAAACGACACTGTAATGGTTGATCATACCCAAAAGGTGATCAAAACATCAACCAGCTTGTTACAATTGCTAATTGATGCCGAAACGGGTATGCGTGGCTATGGTGCTACAGCTAAAAAAGCTTTTCTTGATCCTTACAATGCAGCATTGCCAGGCATCCGCTCAGACCTGGAAGATCTGAGGTCTTTAATACCTGATAATCCGATCCAGGTTAGAAGGGTCGACTCTTTAACTCATTTGGTAAGTGATCAGCTAACTATCCTGAAAACAAATGTTGATACACGCGAGACCAAGGGGTTGGACTTTATGGTGCAAAACAATATGTTTTCTAACGGGAAGCAAAATATGGATGGTATCCGCAAGATAATTGGCCATATTACAGATACCGAAACCCAATTGCTTAACGCACGCAAAGCCAGTTCAAAAACAGCATCGACCAATGCTATTATATTTATAATTGTTGGCTGTATAATTTTCCTTTTCATAATTCTTTTCCTGTTCCGTTTTATACAAGCATCGTTTGCTGCACAAAAGAAAGTAGAAGATGAGATAAAGATCACCAATATTGAGATTGAAAAAGTATTAAACGAAAACGAGGCTAAAAATTGGCTGCTTACCGGTACAGGGGCCCTTAACGAGAAAATGCAGGGCCAGCAGAGCGAGAAGGAATTGGCAGGAAACATCTTATCGGAAGTATGTGATTATACCAAGGCTTTAACCGGTACCTTCTATTTGTACAATGAAAAGGAGAGCCATCTGGACCTTTATTCAACTTACGCGTTCTCAAACTTTAACGCGATTAAAAATACAGTTGCCTTAGGCGAGGGCTGGATAGGCCAGGTTGGCAAAAATGGTAAGGCTACAGTAGTAAAAGGCAAGCTTAATGATAAGCTGGAGCTGCAATCGTCAGTATTGCTTGGCGATTTGATCGAAACTTATATAGTGCCGTTCTTTTTTGATAAACAACTAAAAGGTGTTATTGAAGTTGCTTATAATGATCAGCTTAAAAACCAGGATCAGGAGTATTTATCAGCTATTGCAAATGATATCGGTATTGCTGTAAATACCGCCCAGGCACGCACCATCATGCATGACCTGTTTGAAGAAACCCAGCAACAGGCAGAAGAATTGGCAGCACAGCAAGAAGAAATGCGTGTTACCAACGAGGAGCTGATAAGCAAAACAGAAATGTTAGAAGCATCAGAAGAGGAGCTGAGGGTACAACAAGAAGAATTGCGCACCATTAATGCCGAACTTGAAGAAAAGGCCAGTTTATTGGAAGAGAAGAACCAGGCCATTGAAGAGGCACGGGCAGCCATCAATATTAAGGTTGAAGAACTGGAAACTACCGGTAAATATAAATCAGAATTTTTGGCTAACATGAGCCATGAATTGCGTACCCCGCTTAATAGCATATTGGTATTGGCGCGCATTCTGAAAGATAACAAACCTGCTAATTTATCAGAAGACCAGATAAAATACGCTAGCGTGATCTTTAACGCCGGAAATGATCTGCTTACGCTGATCAATGATATTTTGGATCTGTCCAAGATTGAATCGGGCAAGTTGGATATGCAAAATGAGGATGTTAAAATAACTGAGATTCTGGCTGATATAGAAAGTCTGTTTGCCCAGGTTGCCACTAACAAAAAAATAAAATTCACATCGAGCGTAAAAAATTTAGCACCTACTGTATTTACTGATAAAATAAGGGTAGAGCAGGTAATCAAGAACTTACTGTCAAACGCGTTTAAATTCACGCCTGATGGCGGCGATATCGCTATTAACGTTGAGCCGGGTAAATCGCCGGAAACTGTTAGTTTCTGCGTGCGTGATTCGGGTATAGGTATCGCTCCCCAAAAACAAAAACTGATCTTTGAAGCATTTCAGCAAGCGGACGGCTCTACAAGCCGTAAATACGGCGGTACAGGCCTGGGCTTATCAATAAGCCGCGAGTTGGCAGCTCTACTGGGCGGTGTAATTACACTGCGCAGCAAGCAGGGCGAGGGCAGTGAATTTATTCTGACCATACCTTTACGGGCAAAGGAGGTTGCTGTTACCCATGATCAGGATCTGCCAACCGTAGAAACCTTTGCGCATGAAAAAGAATTTTTAAAACCAATTGTGAAACTTGCAGGTCACCCGGGCCGCGATCCCTTAGTAGTAATTGTTGAGGACGATAAAAACTTTGCAAGCATACTACAGGATTACTCACGTGATCATGGGTATAAATCGGTCATAGTAAATGAAGGTACTACAGCGGTTCAAACAGTAAAGGACAACATGCCCGATGCGGTGATATTGGATATCATGCTACCGGGTAAAGATGGCTGGCAGATCTTGAAAGAATTAAAAGAAGATCCTGAAACAGCAGGCATACCGGTGCATTTAATGTCGGCCGGCGATGCCGCGGCGACAAGGGTGCGCAAAGAGGGGGCTATAAGCTTCCTTAAAAAACCGATAGATGCCGGCGCGCTTGATAAGTTGTTTGGCGATATTATGGTCAACACAGGCACCAAGTTTAAACAAATATTACTGGTTGAAGACCATAAGGCGCAAAGCCAGGCATTAAAAGAAATGATGCAGGCAAACGGCATTACAGTCGACCAGGCATTTGATGGCGCGTCTGCCTTCAGGATGCTGCATGATAACGAATATCAATGTGTAATACTTGACCTTAATCTACCGGACATTTCAGGACTGGATCTGCTGGATAAGATAAAGGAGGTTGACCGCTTTTCGGCATTGCCGGTTATTGTAAACACGGCCATGGAGTTGGATAAGACATCGGTAGGTCGCCTTATGAAATACGCCAATGCGATGGTGGTGAAAACAAATAAATCGTCGGACAGGTTAATAGACGAAGTGAACCTGTTTTTAAACAAAATAAGTAATGCACCACAAGCGGGTACCATTGCTGCTAAAGTAGCTGCAGCATCGGGTAAAGATGGCGTTAAAGGTAAAAAGGTGCTGATAGTAGATGATGATATGCGAAATATTTTTGCGTTAAGCAGTGCTTTGCAGGGATATGACATGAATGTTGAGATTGCCGGTGATGGTGAAGAAGCCATTGCTAAGCTGGAGGAGATGAACGACATTGATATTGTGCTCATGGATATCATGATGCCTAAAATGGATGGTTATGAAGCAACCCGTTATATCAGGAAGCAAAGCAAATGGGCCAGGTTACCGGTTATTGCGCTTACAGCAAAGGCTATGAAGGATGATCGCGAAAAATGTATTGAGGCAGGAGCAAACGATTATATAACAAAACCTGTTGATATGGATAGGCTGATTGCATTAATGCAATTATGGCTTGAAAAATAACATGCATGATTCCGTCGAAACAATAACAGCCCCGCAAGTAATCGAGATTATTGATCTGGTAAAGCAGATATATGGGTTTGATTTTGGCAGCTATACAAAAGCGTCGCTAAAAAGGCGTGTCACCAGGATAATGCAGTTAAAGAAACTTCAGTTTTATGATCTGAAACATATCCTGGTAAATGATAGCGGTTTTTTTCAGCAATTTTTAGAGGAGATCACGGTAAACGTTACCGAGATGTTTCGGGATCCTACCTTTTATTCATCGTTTAATAAGCAGGTTATACCGTACCTGGCATCGTATCCGCATGCTAAAATATGGTGTGCGGGGTGTTCGTCAGGCGAAGAAGTGTATTCGCTTGCTATACTATTGCAACAAGCCGGTTTGCGGAAGAAATCATTTATATACGGTACCGATATCAATACCGAATGCCTTAAAGAAGCCCGAAAAGGTATTTATAGCCTGCGCAAAATAAAAAGTTATGCAGAAAACTACCAGCTCGCCGGGCTTGAGGGCTCTATAACAGATCATTTTACAATATTATATGACGCGGCCAGCATCCATAGCGAATTAAAACAAAACACCCTGTTTTCGGTTCATAATTTAGTGTCAGACAATGTGTTTAATGAATTTCAGCTAATAACATGCCGTAATGTGTTCATCTATTTTGAGATTGCATTACAAGAGTGGATACTTGATCTTTTTTATCAAAGCCTGGCACCACTTGGGTTTTTATGCCTGGGTGCAAAAGAGACTATCCGTTCAGATAATTTCAGGAAAAAATTCAAGGTAATTAATCAGAAAGAAAATATATATCAAAAAATTGGCTCTTGATAATAACATAATACAACGCTGGCGCAATAGCGATCTTCTTTTATTAGGTGGATCCGCCGGCTCGTTCAAGCCAATTTACCATTGCGTAAAATTATTTCCTAAAAATTTAAACAAGACCGTAATAATTATAATTCACAGAAAAAAAAATTTTTTTAGTGAAATAGAAAAACTGTTTGCCGATAATAGCTGTATGATGATGAGGGAAGTTACGGACAAGGACGTTTTGAATGCAAATACTATATACATTGCGCCTGCCAATTATCATACCCTTATTGAAAAAGACAAATCTTTTAGTTTAGATGTATCTGAAGCTATATGGTATTCAAAGCCATCAATTGATGTGACTTTTGAAAGCGCATCAGAGATTTATAAAAACCGGTGTACAGCAGTTTTATTTTCGGGCGCAAACCCCGATGGGGCAGAAGGACTGCTAAAGTTACGCCATAAAGGAGCGTTAACTATAGTACAGAACCCTGATGATGCTGAGATGAGAGAAATGCCGCAAGCAGCTATCGCCTTAAATGCAGCGGAATACACCTTAAACACAAAAGACATATTTGAGCTTTTCCAGAAATAATATTTTAAAATTAACGTTTATAATTTGAAAATGCCCACCCCTGTAAATATCCTTATTGTTGACGATAGAGAAGAAAATATTGTTGCACTTGGAGCCCTATTAAGCCGAAATGATATTAAGCTTTTCACTACCACATCGCCAAACGACGGCCTTAAAATCGCCTGGGAAAATAATATTTCGATAGCTCTTGTTGACGTGCAAATGCCTGAAATGGATGGCTTTGAGTTTGTAGAGATGCTAAAATCAAACCCACGAACCAAAGACATATTGGTGATTTTTGTTACCGCTATTTCAAAAGATGCAAAATATGCAGTTAAAGGATTAGGTGTTGGTGCAGTTGATTATTTGTACAAACCGCTTGACCCATATATAACAGCTGCTAAAGTCGACTCATTTATACAGCTTGCCCGTGCGCAGGCAGAAGTTAAACAGAAAAACGAAGAGCTTGAAAACTTCGCCCTGGTTGTAAAAAACTCGGCGGATATTATTTGTGTGGTTGATGCTGAAACGCTGAGAATAAAAAGCATAAATCCTGCTGTAGAAACTATTCTTGGCTTTAAACCGGTTGAGTTAATTGGCAAAAGCATAGTAGATGCTGTTGTTGAAGGAGACAAGATTCCTTTTCGTAAACGATTAGGTGGAATCATTAAAGAAAATCTTAACCTTGCGGTTTTAGATTACCAATTTGCTACCTTCTCAAAGAACCCGATATTTGTGGAGTGCCGCGTGGCTTACCGTAACAAAACATTGTTTTTTAATATCAATGACGTTACTCCGCAAAAAAGCTACGAGAATCAGCTGATCAAATCAAAAGAGCTGGCCGAATATGGAAAAAAAACAAAGGAAACTTTCCTGGCTAACATGAGCCATGAGTTGCGTACACCTATCAATGGTATAATAGGTTTAACATCGTTGTTGCGTAAAACGCCTATAAATGATCAGCAAAGTAATATGCTTGACTTATTAGAGGTCTCTTCACAATCATTACTTGGAGTGATAAACGATGTATTGGATATATCAAAAATTGACGCAGGTAAATTCAGTATTATACGAACTGCAAATAAGCTGACCGATCTGATAGAGGCCGTGTACCGTTTACTTAAATTTAAAGCTGACGAAGATGGCATTGAGTTCTTTTTAGAAATGGATCCTGCCTTACCGGAGTATTTAATGTTAGACTCGTTACGGTTGAACCAGATCTTGATGAATTTGCTGAGTAACGCCATTAAATTTACCAAGCGTGGATATGTTAAATTAAAAGTAGTCATACTTGATAAGAGGGCTGACAGCGTTCAGCTTAAATTTGAAGTAGAAGACACGGGTATAGGCATACCGGCACACCGTTTAGATGATATTTTTGAATCTTTTGAACAGGCCGATGATGATATTACCGCAAAATACGGCGGTACCGGTTTAGGCCTGGCCATTGTTAAAAAACTGGTCCATTTAAAAGGCGGCGACCTGACGGTAGTTAGCCGGCCAGGGAGTGGCAGCACTTTTACCTTTGTCAATTGGTATACAATTGCCGGCAAACCGCAAAACGAAAAAGTTGTAATAACTGATGACGACCTTAAACCATTTACCAATATCAAAATATTGGTTGCCGAGGATAATTTGGTTAACCAGTTTTTCTTGTCAAAGATACTAACTGATTGGGAGGCAGAAGTAGAAGTAGTGAACAGTGGGGTTAAAGTTCTGGAAAAGCTAAAAGAAAACGACTATGATATCATATTGATGGATACGCATATGCCTGAAATGAATGGCTACCAGGCAGTAAAGAAGATAAGGATAGACTTTGATGAACCTAAACGCAGTATCCCCATTATTTCATTGTCGGCCGCGTCATTTGATTATGAGCAGCAGGAAGCTTTAGATTCGGGTATGGATGATGTGTTGTCAAAACCATTTCAATCGGCCCAGCTGCACGAAAAAATAGAGACTTTGTTAAATGAACGGTTGGCTAAAAAGCCAGTTTAGTTTGGCCTACGCCCATAACTTTGGCCTCGTGCTCAAGCAGCCATTGCTTGCGCCATAAGCCACCGGCGTAACCGGTTAGGCTGCCGTTTGACCCGACAACCCGGTGACAAGGCACAACAACCCATAAGTTATTTTTACCATTTGCCGAGGCAATTGCACGGATAGCCAGCGGGCTATTCATCCGCTGTGATTGCTGGTTATAGCTGATAGTGGTCCCGTAATCTATTTTTAACAATTCCTGCCAAACCTGCTGTTGAAAATCGGTACCCGGCTGTTTAATCGGGAAATCAAAGATCTTACGGGTACCTGCGAAATATTCGTCCATTTGTTTTACAACCTTTTTTAACAAAGGCGTTTCTGCAGGAGTAGGCTTATGGTCCTCATCCAAAATATGTATCCGGCTGATAAATCCGTCCTCTTCTGTTATCAAACAAATACCAACGGGCGTTTTATAATAGGTAACTGGCATAATGTAAATTTACCTCTTTTTCACTAATCGCCAATTAACTAATCTCTATTCGCTATTTTTGCCCCATGAAACTCTTTGACCAAACATGGGAGCTTTTTAAAAAAGAAATAGTGCTTGAGTGGCGATCAAAATACGCGTTCAACGGCGTGTTGTTGTATGTAGTTTCGACGGTGTTTATATGTTATATATCTTTTAACCTCACACCGGGCTTTGATAAAAGCCAGGGCTATAAAGTAGTTTGGAACGTATTGTTCTGGATCATTATTTTGTTTGCATCAGTTAACGCCATAGCCAAAAGCTTTATGCAGGAGAGTAAGAGCCGGTTGCTGTATTATTATTCTATTGCCAGCCCGCAGGCTATCATATTATCAAAAACCATTTACAATATTCTGCTGATGTCGTTACTCAGTATACTGGCATTAATAGTTTACCTACTTTTTTTTACCAATACCATTGGCGACCCACTATTTTATTTTTTGGTAGTGATATTGGGTAGTATAAGTTTCTCTACAGTTTTTACTATGATATCGGCTATCGCATCAAAAGCAGGCAATAATGGTACCTTAATGGCAATATTAAGTTTCCCGGTTATTATCCCGGTTATTTTAATGCTGATCCGCCTGAGTAAAAATGCCATGGACGGCATAGAACGCAGCCTGAGCTACGGCGATATAGGCGCGCTTTGCGCTATAAACGCCATTGTAATAGCAACAGCTTTATTACTCTTTCCATATTTATGGCGAGATTAACAATACTAACACCCGATGTGCGTTTTAATAAATTTTGAAACAAGCATGTAATTATTCCGCATGAAATTATTCCGAATATTGTTTTTGATGTTGTTGCCTGCTGTTACATGGGCGCAAAATGTAGTGGTTACAGGTAAAATATCAGCAGCTGATACAAAAGAGCCCATAGCCGGGGCAAGTGTTTTTTTAAGCAACTCGTCTTTTGGTACCTCAACAGATAAAGACGGAATATTTACTTTAAACGGGCTTAAGCCGGGCCAATATAACCTGATCGTTACCACTGTGGGGTATGCGGATCATACTGAGGTTATCACCTTAAATAATGCCCCGCTTAACCTCAATATAACGTTGTTGCCAAAAAGCACCCAGTTAAAAGAGGTTACTATTTCGGGTATGTCAAAAGCTGATAAAAAGCAGGCACTCGAACAATTTAAGCAAGATTTTATAGGCGTTGATGACAATGCCATGGATTGCAAAATAACCAATCCGCAGGTATTGAACTTTAGTTATACCGAAAATAAAACCATCCTTGAGGCTTATACTAATGAGTTTTTGATCGTCGAAAACCATGCCTTGGGTTATCGCGTTAAATTTTTATTAAAAAACTTTAAAAGCGAATTACTTACCGGCAATGTAGTGTACTCCGGCAATGAAGTTTTTGAAGAATTGTCCGGCAGGAATTATGAAATAAAAAAATGGCACCAAAAACGCGATGAGGCTTATTATGGCTCGGCAATGCATTTTTACAGGTCACTTTTTAAAGACAGCCTGGAAGATGCCGGCTTCAAGATCTACCGGTTGCACCGCGAGATTAACTCAAAACGGCCTGATGATAACGTGATCCAACAAAACCTGGAGAAAGCAAAGGGAACCAAAGACGACTCGTTTTTATATTGGACTCAGATGCAAAAGGCATCGCATTATTCACATCAAAAATTGCTTGGACAGTTCGCGGTGAAAGATATCGTTCATAGATCAGATAAGCCAGGGTTAACCGAGGTTTCGTTTCCAGATCATTTATACGTGGTATATACCAAGCGGTGGGACGGTAATTATTACAGGGACGTGTACCGTGTGCCCCATGATCTGAGCTACCCGACAACCATCATAAGCCTGATCAATGATAACACAGCCATAACCCTGGACGGTAATGGAACTATCATAGGCAATAGTCCGCTGTACGAAGGAACCTGGTCGCAGGCACGGATCTCGGTGCTGTTACCTGTTGATTACGCACCTTATAATAAACAACCCTAAGTGGTTAGCCGGAGATTAGAAGGAGATTAGAATATGTACATTTAACATTTTTTATATTTCTTTTGGTCAAAAATTTAGTGCTAAATGTTTTAATTAGCATTTTTAAAAAAAGCTTAATGTCAATTTATCTATGCGGTTTTTCCGGTTAGTAGTATGGTGTCTTTTGTTGCCTGTGTTTGCTATGGCACAAAACGTGAGCATAACCGGTAAAGTAGTAACAAAAGAGTCCAAATCGCCTGTGGCAAGGGCAAGCGTTTTTTTAAGCAACTCATCATTCGGAACAATCAGTGGTAATGACGGCACGTTCGAATTAAATAAGCTCAGACCGGGTCAGTATACCCTGGTAGTTACAGCAGTAGGCTTTGAAGATTTTGTTAAAAAAGTGCAGGTAGGAGAGGAAACGATCGACGTTACTGTCGAAATGCAGCCCAAAACTATCCAACTACGGGAAGTTGTCATATCAACCAATAGTAAAGCAGATTGGCGGAGAAATTTCGAACAATTTAAAAAAGAATTTATAGGAACTGACGAAAACGCCAAGCTTTGCCAGATCCTTAACCCCGACGCCTTGTATTTTACTTACAGCAAAAGGAGACTGACATTAGAAGCCGAAACCGATAATTTTTTAGTGATAGAAAATAGAGGACTCGGCTACAGGGTGAAATTTTTGCTTAAAGATTTTAAAAGCGATGGCATAGCAGGTGTCATTACTTATGGCGGCGAACGTTTGTTTGAGGATCTTCCGGGCTCTCCAGGCCAGAAAAAACTCTGGGCTAAAAATCGTGATATAGCGTATTACGGTTCGGCAATGCATTTTTTCCGGTCGTTATATACTGATAAATTAAAAGAGGAAGGGTTTGAAGTACACAAGTTAACCAGGTATCCTAACCCGGCGCGCCCCTCTGATGAGGTGATCCGCCAGAAAATAAACAAGTTCAAAAGTATCAACCGGATAGATTCTGCCAACCATTGGGTAGAGATTGCCAATCTTTCAAAATATTACATGGACCGGCTTACGCAGATACCTTATTTCTCATTCGAGCTATTGAGGTCCACACCGACACCCGGCATATACGCTATAACGTTCACCAACTATTTGTACGTGATGTATACCCGTAAACGCGATGAAGCTAACTACAAAGATATTTTCAGGCCGCTGGATATGCCCAATTATGAGATAAGTGTAATTACCTTACCTGATAATAAAAACCCTTACGCGTTATTTGATAAAAATGGCATAGTTATAAATGGCGAGCCGCTTTATGAAGGTACTTGGAGCCAGTCGCGCTTATCAGAACTATTACCGGTTGATTATGTGCCCACACAAAGCTTCGAAGACACGCAACATAAATAATTTAATTTTACTCGTTGTAGCATTTTATAACTTTTGCACGTTTTACCAATAAACTTGATCATGAAAAAGCTAATTCCAATTATTTGCGTAGCATTAATAATTTTGGCTTGTAAAAAATCAAAAGTTGTACCGTATTCAAGTCATGGAGTTATTACAGGGTACGACCTTGGTACGTGTGCCACTTGTGGCGGCTTAAAAATTGTAATCAAGGACGACACGGCTAAAAATCCGCCGCCTTTTTATAGAATTAATGAAACTTTAACCCAATTAGGTATTAGTGAAACCGCCAGCTTTCCTATAAACGTCGATCTAAACTGGCAACACCAAACGGGTGTTGAAAACAGTAATTATATAATCGTTAGCCAAATAAAGGTTGACAATTAATCTGCTAACATCACTATTTCCCGGATAGTCATAACATCCTTAGTTAATTCCCCTTCCATGGCAATAATTTTCCATCTTCATAGAAAATAAACGATCAATATATCAATATAAATAATTACTACATTTGCCAACTGATCAACATGAAATTTATATATCAAACTTGGTGGAAGGTATTAGTAGTAGTGCTGATACTCTCTACATTTATAACAGGTTTAATACTGCCTGTTCCTAAGTTACCGGTTCTTCACGAAACTATCCGGAACCTATATTTCCACGTACCTATGTGGATGGGGATGCTGTCGGTATTTTCTATATCTGTATTCTTCAGTGTTAAATATTTGAATACGGGCAAAGAAGAGTATGATCTGGCAGCTGTAGAATGTGTGAATACGGGCCTGGTATTTTTTACTTTAGGATTGATAACCGGCATGATGTGGGCCAAATATACCTGGGGCGAGTTTTGGAGCGGTGATCCTAAGCAGAACAGTGCGGCGATAGCGTTTTTATTGTATTGTGCTTACCTGGTGCTACGTAACTCGATTGATGAAGAACAAAAGCGGGCAAAGATCTCTGCCATATATAACATATTCGCTTTCCCGATAATGATCGTGCTGATATTTGTGTTGCCACGATTAACAGACTCACTACATCCGGGTAGCGGCGGTAACCCTGCTTTTGGTAAATATGATTTGGATAACGGTATGAAACTGGCCTTTTATCCGGCTATGCTGGGTTGGAGTTTTATGGCGATTTGGATAGCTACCCTGCGTTTCCGGATCCGTTTAATTGAAAACAAAAGAAACAACATAAACTAAATGAAGAAGTCACTCATTTTAATATTATTACTCCTGTCTTTCGTTACAACTTTTGCCCGGCAACCACAGTCTGTTGAAATGGCTGATGCCTTTCGCAGCTCGGGAAAAATATATGTTGTTATAGCTACAATTGTTATAATTTTTGTTGGATTATCGATTTACCTGTTCTCCATTGATAGAAGATTGAAAAAAATCGAAAAAGAAAAATAGCCTGAAAAATAGTCTATAGCTGTTTAAACATAGTTTTTATACTGTTGTTAATATAAGTATCCGGTATTCGGTAATAATAAATTGCGATTTTGATAAAATATGTATCAAATTTGCACCGTTTATTAAGAAATTTATATTTATAACATCAAGCTATGGCTACCATTAATTCATCATCCTTAACCCTGGATACACACTTTTTTGCTGATGTATGTAGTAATTTTGATTACGCGGCACAATTTACCAAACACGACGCAGGTTTATTAGACCAGATAAAATCATGTAACAGTGTTTACCGTTTCCGTTTCCCTATCCGCCGGGGCAATGGCTTTGAAGTGATAGACGCCTGGCGCGTAGAACATTCACAACACCAATCGCCAACAAAAGGCGGTATCCGCTACAGCGAAATGGTAAATGAAGACGAGGTAATGGCGCTTGCTGCGTTAATGACCTACAAATGCGCTATCGTTAATGTGCCGTTCGGCGGCGCGAAAGGTGGCATCAAAATAAATCCTAAGAACTACACGGTACAAGAGCTGGAAAACATTACCCGCCGTTATACCGTTGAGCTGATCAAGAAAAACTTTATAGGCCCAAGCATTGATGTGCCTGCACCCGATTATGGATCGGGTGAGCGCGAAATGAGCTGGATAGCCGATACCTATGCCACCATGAACCCGGGCCAATTAGATGCCATGGGAGCCGTTACCGGCAAACCTATCGCTTTGCATGGTATAGCCGGCCGCCGTGAGGCTACGGGCAGGGGCGTGGCCATCGCTGCACGCGAATGTGTCAGCGTAGCAGAGGACATGCAAAAGATAGGCTTAACACCGGGTATGTCCGGCAAAAAGGTTATTGTACAGGGCTTAGGTAACGTGGGCTATTATTCGGCTAAGTTCCTTGCCGAGTTTGGCGCTTTAATAGTTGGCTTGTGCGAATTTGAAGGTGCCATTTATAACGAAGACGGTTTAGATGTTGATGCTGTTTTTCAGCACCGTAAAGCAACCGGGTCTATTCTTGGTTATCCCGGTGCCAAAAAAGAATTTAAAAACACTTTAGAAGGCTTAGAGCAGCCTTGCGATATATTGGTTCCTGCCGCTTTAGAGAACCAGTTAACCGTTAACAATATTCGCAACGTAAAGGCAAAAGTGATCGTCGAAGGTGCAAACGGCCCCACCAGCCCCGAAGCCGAAACTATATTTTATCAGATGGGCGGCATTGTTGTGCCTGATATGTATGCGAATGCCGGCGGTGTAACCGTATCTTATTTCGAGTGGTTAAAAAACCTTTCGCACGTAGCGTTTGGCCGTATCAACCGCCGGTTTGAAGAAAATTCTAACCTTAACCTGGTAAACATGGTTGAAGGTATTACCGGCCTGGCTTTAACACCGCTGCAACGCGCTACCATCGTTAAAGGCGCGTCCGAGTTAGAGTTAGTAAATTCAGGACTGGAAGATACCATGATCCGTTCATACCACGAAATAAGAGAGGTTTATAAAGCCAATGAAAAAATAGACGGCCTGCGTACTGCAGCTTTAGTTGGCGTTATCAACAAAATAGCCGTATCATACCAAAACTTAGGTATCTGGCCATAAGAAACCTAAATGTAAATATAAATAGGGGTGGGCTGATCAGTCTGCCCCTTTTTTGTTGCCAGGCAACGGTTTTTAAATAGCTAACGTATTAGCTAAAAAGAGGATACGTAAACAAAACGTTTCGTAAATTCATGCTGTTAAGCCAATTATAGTGATTAAAAACCTGGTTATCTTGTTCTTATTGATAAGTATGAGGACGTTTGCCCAATTGCCCCCTAATATTGGCTTTGAGGACGGCTCTTTAAATCATTGGAATTGCGCTGCCGGTAAAATAGTGGCCACTGATTCCACAAGCACCATTATACTTGGTGCCAGCAATCCAATTCCGGGACGACATACTATTTTTAGTAAGTATAATTCGGCAGGGGTAATGGATTATTATGGCAATTTTCCTATTCTTTGTCCTAATGGCAGTGATTACTCCATAAGATTAGGCAATGACTCGGCCGGGGCCCAGGCAGAAAGTGTAAGCTATAGTTTTTTTGTGCCGCCTGCTCCGTTTGCCTATAGTATAACATTTAATTACGCGGTGGTTTTACAAAATCCGCCGCATAAATACTTTGAGCAACCACGTTTTACTGCTCGTGTTTATGATGTCGCTGCTGATAAATATGCCGATTGCCCGTCGTTTGATTTTGTTGCCGGATCTGCCCTTCCCGGGTTCCAGTTATCTACACGTAAGTTAAAAGATAGTGATGGTACACCTGCACCGGTCTTTTACAAGGAATGGTCATCTGCAACAATTGATATGCGCCCTTATAGCGGCAAATTAATGCGGCTGGTGTTTACCACAAACGATTGTACTTTCAGTAAACATTTTGGCTATGCCTATATTGATGTAGACGAAACTAACTCGTCGCAACCCATAAGGGGTAATACCTATTGCGAGGGAGAAAAATCGATCCTGTTAAAAGGTCCCATAGGGTTTGCCGACTATAAATGGTATAATGCCGATATGTCCGAGGAATTAAGCACAGGGCAAGTCTTAGAGATCTCCCCGCCGCCGCCTGATCAAACAGAATATGCATTAAAGATCACGCCATATCCGGATCTTGGGTGCGAGGACGTTTTGTACACGGTAATAAACAAGATCAATAATGGATACAAACTAAAAGTGGTTGATACCGTAAGGGGATGCCCGGAGACAGGGGTAGATCTTACTACCCCGGATATAACTACGGGCAGTACACCGGGCATGACGTATAGCTATTTTTCGGACGTTGCCGGGACATATATTCGTGACCCTAAAAAAGTAATGTTACCCGGTACCTATTTTATCCAGGGGCTTAGCCCTGATGGTTGTACCAATACGTTGCCTATACAAGTTAAACTAACCGCTCCTGTTATCAAGGTTAATCAGCCGCCGCCCATACGTTATCCCAATACATTTGATATTACTACCGCTTTTCAGCGGGTAGACAGCCTGACCTATAGTTATTACATGGACGCGTATACAACTATTCCGCTTGAAAATTATACGGCTATTAATAAAACGGGAAGATATTTTATTAAAGTTGAAAACAAGTCTGGCTGTGTGACCGTCACAGATGTTGAGGTTACGCTTTTGCCACCGTTACCCTATGTAGTTACCGCCCCCAATTTGTTTACGCCTAATAATGACGGGGTAAATGATACCTTTAGTCTGCATATAGAAGGTTTTGTGCAGTTTAACAATTTAAGCATTTATAACCGGTACGGCCAACTGGTTTACAACACCAAATCGCAGGCCGATCTCTGGAACGGGAATTTAAAGAATAGACCGTTGCCTGACGGCACTTATTACTGGATGTTCAATGGATTGGATACCTATCATCATACCAAGATCACCAAGAGTGGATACGTCGAAATTATTCGATAGTATTAAGATTAATTCTAAATAGCATATATCGTTGGCAATAAACATTATTCCCTGTACGTTTTGTACTTTTGTAAACTTGAATTACAGGAAATAAACCATAAATGAAAAAATCTTCCATATTTGGCCTTGTTGTTATAGCTATTGCTATAGCAGTAATTATAAGTGTTTACTCTAACTCAAGCACTTACGGCTCATTTAAAGATGCGTCAAACACTAATAGCGAGTTGCATATAGTAGGGCATCTTAATAAAAATAAGCAACTGCTTTATGATGCTACCAAAGACGCCAACTACTTTTCTTTTTATATGAAAGATAATAAAGGCGAGGAATGTAAAGTGGTATTTACCGGCGCTAAACCGCAGGATTTTGAGCGTTCAGAACAGATAGTTTTAACCGGGCAAATGCAGGGGAATGAATTTCACGCGACACATATACTGATGAAATGTCCGTCTAAATATACCCAGGACAAAGTAGAAATTACAGAGGCCAAAGCTAAACAGGCCAGCATATAACCTAATTTTAATGGATAATCCTTTTAAAGGCGAACACCTTTTACCGGGCCACCTGGGCCAGTTCTTTACTATTCTGGCATTTGGCTCGTCATTATTCGCGGCAATAAGCTATTATTTTGCAACTAACAACCCTACTGATATCTCGTGGAAACGTCTTGGACGTATAGGCGCGCGTATCAATATGATAGCTGTTGTTGGCATAGGCGCTTGTCTGTACTATATCATTATTAATCACCTTTTTGAATATTATTACGCCTGGGAGCATTCGTCAAGAGCGCTGCCTACCCATTATATCATTTCAAGTTTTTGGGACGGGCAAGAGGGTAGTTTTTGGCTGTGGACCTTCTGGCAGGGTGTATTGAGTAATATTTTGATCTGGAAAGCCAAATCATGGGAGAGCCCTGTATTGGCTGTGATCTCCTTATCGCAGGCCATAGTGGCCACTATGCTGATAGGTGTAGAAATATTTGGCAGCCGCATAGGTACATCGCCATTTATTTTGCTGCGCGACGCTATCAACCTGAAAGAGTCGGCACCCATATTTGCCACTAATCCAGAGCTTTACCATAACTACTTAACCTACATAAAGGACGGTAACGGCATGAACCCGTTGCTGCAAAACTACTGGATGGTGATACACCCGCCAACGTTGTTCTTAGGTTTTGCATCAATGGTGGTGCCTTTTGCTTATGCGATTGCGGGCCTTTGGCAAAAAAGATATACCGAGTGGATAAAGCCTGCTTTGTCATATTCGTTATTCGCGATGATGGTATTAGGTACCGGTATTATTATGGGCGCGTTTTGGGCGTATGAATCTTTATCATTCGGTGGCTTTTGGGCTTGGGATCCGGTAGAGAATGCCTCTATCATTCCCTGGTTGATACTGGTGGGTGCGGTACACGTAATGATCGTTTACAAAAACACCAAACACTCGTACATTACAGCTACAATTTTAACGCTGACCAGTTTTGTACTGGTATTATATGCCTCGTTCTTAACCCGTAGCGGTGTATTGGGCGATACCTCGGTACACGCGTTTACAGATGCAGGTATGTTCTGGCATTTGGTTGCCGATGTGGTTATTTTCCTGGTGCTGGCTGTTGTATTGCTGGCTATCCGCTGGAAAGAGCTGCCACGTACCACTAAGGACGAAGAAACCTACTCGCGCGAGTTCTGGATGTTTGTAGGGGCGATATTTTTATGCCTGTCGTGCTTCCACCTGGTAGTAGTATCATCTATCCCGGTATGGAACCTGATGTTTGGTACCAAATTGGCCCCGCCTATTGATCCTGTAAAGCATTATAACATTGTGCAGGCATCATTCGCAGTGGTGGTTACGTTGTTAACCGGCTTTACCCAATTTTTAAAATACAAGAAAACAGATAGCGCGAAGTTCTTTATCTCGACGGTAGTTTATTTAGTGGTAGCGGCATTAATTACTTTGCCTATTATTTATTTTACCGGTGCCAATAAATTGCAGTTTGTATTCATCCTGATCATGATGGGTGCCATTTACTCTGTTTTAGCTAATGGAAAGGTGTTGATAGATGCCTTTAAGGGTAAACTGAAACTGGCCGGATCGGCAGTGGCACATATCGGTTTTGGGCTGATCATGATTGGTGCTTTGATATCTGCAGGTACCAGCAAAGTGATCTCGGAGAATACTACCGGCCAGGATTTCGGCGCCGATTTTGTAAAAGTGAAAAATAATCCGCGAGAAAATATTATCCTTTATAAAAATGCCCCGGTAGTAATGGGTAAATATACCGTTACTTACATAGGCGATTCGATAGCGGCACCAAATCATTATTTTAAAGTGAACTATAAAGTTATAGATGCGGCAGGCAAGGTTACAGAAGAGTTTTTATTGAAACCTAACGCGCAGGCTAATGCCAAAATGGGCCTGATCGCAACACCGGATACCAAGCATTATTTATTTAGTGACCTGTATACCCACGTTAATATGTCGAACGCTATCGCGGTTGGCGAGGGCACAGAAGCTGCCGGCCATGATGAAGCGGACGACGATAAAAAATATGAAGCGCCAATACCTTACGAGGTAGCGGTAGGCGACACCATACGCTTTAGGGATGGTTATGTTGTTTTAAGGAGCATAGGCAAGGTAGATAAAGTACAGGATATAACACTGAATGATAAAGATGTTGCCATAGGCGCTAAGTTACACGTTGTTGCCAACAGCAAGACCTACGATGCCGAGCCTATCTACATGATCCGCAATAACAATGCGTTTGATTTTGCGCGCAAAGTGGAAGATGCCGGGCTGAAGCTGCGCTTTACCAAAGTACTGCCGCAAAAAGGCAAGGTGGAGATCACGCTTTACCAACAGCCTGAAAGCGCCAAAAAATGGATAGTAATGCGCGCCATCCAGTTCCCGGATATTAACTTCCTGTGGTCGGGTACTATCATCATGGTTATTGGTATATTGCTTTCTATTTTTAGAAGAAATAAGGAGTTGAAGACTGCCTAATCAGCCCCTCCCAACCCTCCCCGGTAGGGAGGGCTTTTAAAATATTGTTAACTATTAAAAAAAGTCTCCCCTACCGGGGGAGATTAGAGGGGCTATGCGCATCACCATTATCGGTTCGGGCAATGTTGCCACACATCTGGCTGCCGCGTTTAAAAACGCAGGGCACCGCATTGTGCAGGTATATAGCCGCAGCATGCAACACGCGGCGCTGCTGGCTTACCATGTAAAAGCCGAACCGCTTGACGACCTGATCCAGATAGACCCCGAAACTGATATTTTTGTTATAGCCGTTAAAGACGATGCCATTGGTATAATAGCCGAGCAATTGGCGCCTCATCAAAAACTAATGGTACATACATCCGGCGCTACAGATCTATACGTGCTGCTGGCTTTTGCCGATAACGTAGGGGTGTTTTATCCGCTGCAAACGTTCAGCAAAACCAGGGAAGTAAATTTCAGGAACGTACCTGTCTGCATTGAGGCCGCCGATGAAAACATTGCCAAACAATTAAGGCAACTGGCGCAAACAGTTAGCAACAGTGTTTACGATATAGACAGCAAGCAGCGTAAAGTACTGCACCTGGCGGCTGTATTCGCCAATAACTTTCCCAATTACATGTATACTGTCGCGCAGCAGATCATGGCGCAGCACCAGCTTGATTTCGACCTGGTAAAGCCCCTGATATTAGAAACTGCCGAAAAAGTACAAAGCGGCCTGCCTGCCGCCATGCAAACCGGCCCGGCTGCGCGCCACGACCAAACTACCATGGATAACCACCTGCAATTGCTTCAGGACAACCCGGGTTTACAGCAGTTATATGCTTTATTAAGTCAGGGTATTATCAAAATGGATATTGACCGGCACGGGGACAAGTAATTTTGTTACTTTTGCCAAAATGAATATTTTTAAAGTAAAGATAAACTTTGAGGAAGCAGGCCATGAAAGTGTTGAGCTGCCGATAGCCGAAGGGGAGTCTGTGTTGGATGTTTGCCTTGAAAACGGCATTGAGCTGCAACATAACTGCGGCGGCGTGTGCGGATGCAGTACCTGCCATATCTATGTGAATAAAGGGGGCGACAACGTGCAGGAGATCTCTGATAAAGAAGAAGACTTTATTGACCGCGCCGTTAACCCGCGCATTACTTCAAGATTAGGCTGCCAGTGTATAATGATAGACGGTGATATTGAAGTTACATTGCCGGATCAATCGCAGTTTTTAGGCCATTAATACTTAAACCAAACATAATGACAGACGATAAATTTGCCCTTCCTATCCACTGGAACGACCATGAAGACATTGCCATGTCGCTTTATGAAAAATTTGGCGATGATTTTAACGAATCAAAAATATACCGCATCCGCTTTACCGACCTGTTGGAGTGGGTATTAGAGCTGCCAAACTTTGCAGGCACCCGCGAGCAATCAACCGAAGGCCACCTGGAGCAGATCCAATCGGCTTGGGTATACGAGTGGCGCGATAACCAGTAGATAGTTTGCAGTTTTTAGTTTGCAGTACCTGCAAATTTTAAATAGTTGTAAATTTGCCCGAATTATTAATGTTAACTGCCAACTGCGTACTCAAAACTGCAAACTAAATCCAATGGAATCATTCCTAAGTAAGCTAAAAGATATTACCACCTTTATTTTTGATGTAGATGGTGTGCTAACCGATGGTTCTGTGTTTGTAACCGAAACCGGCGAACAAAGCCGGGCCTTTAATATTAAAGATGGTTACGCGCTGCAGCTGGCTGTAAAATGCGGCTATAATGTTTGCGCCATATCGGGCAGTCGCTCAAAAACGGCTATATACCGGTTAAATAGCTTAGGTATTACTGATGTGTTTATTGGCGCGCACGTAAAGATCAATAAGTTTAAGGACTATTTGGAATCAAAACATATACTACCCAATAATGTACTTTATATGGGCGACGACATACCCGACCTGGGTGTGATGAAACTGGCAGGTTTACCTGTTTGCCCGGCAGACGCCGTAGAAGAGATCAAAGCGGTTAGCCAATATGTATCCCCGTTTGGCGGCGGCAAAGGTTGCGCCCGCGATGTGATAGAAAAAGTATTAAAAGTACAGGATAAATGGATGAGCGAGGAATCTTATAGCTGGTAAATTGGTGTTACGGATTTGGACTCTCCATGTCCGGCGAAATTATTACTAATCCGTTTTTTCTAAAATTGTATTACATCGCCAAAAAGGGGTAAAGCACGCTTTACTGCTGCCGGATGTTTCTGAAATTTTGAAGCAGGATTAAGCATAGATCCTTCATCGGTTGTGCCAACTACCTTAAAAGTAGAAAATACGTAGGGTATACCTTCTGATAGTTCAAATGTAGGTTTATCTGATACATGAAAGTGGAGATGAGGCCCTCCTGCATTTCCGGAGTCACCTAAATAAGCCAATACGTCGCCTTTTTTTACATGCTGTCCTATCTTAACACGGATACTTTTATTTTGTAAATGCGCATAGTGTGCGTATATGCCCGGCGCTATTTCTAAAACAACAAAGTTTCCGTAAACCCCACGGGCAGTAATTTCTTTTGGTTCAGGTAAAGGTGCTAACGGCGCATGGTCAGGTATACCATCGCGCATATCCTTGACAATGCCATCATTTACAGCAAGTACCTCGGTACCAAAACCGATCCATTGCTTATTATTAGTCTGGTTAAGCTTGTCCGGCTGCGCCTCTACGGCATGACCTGTATCGTTCAAACCAAAAAAATCAATGGCAAAACGCTGTGGAACAGTCACTATCCCGTTTTCCGCCAACATACTGCCCCAGTGATGAGATTTAGGGTTACCCGGGCCTTCATCAACAAACCACATGTGTCCGCGTAAAGGGGCGCCAAGTGCTAATACAGGCCGCTGATCTATCCGCGTTTTTGCGCCGGCAAGTGTGTGAATTTTTTTGGTTGAATCGGCAAAATCAATAATATGATGTAAGCTCTTTGGCAGTGGACTATCCTTTTTAATTGTCAGCCATAAAAAAAGAACCGTGCGCCTGCCCGGTGCTATGACCAGATCTGTGCCGGTTTTTGGCATTTCTTCAAAATTGAGCAGTTTCATCAGTTCCTCTTTAGAGAAAACCGCTATCGGGGGTTTAGATGAGCTTCCATAAACAGATAGCGATTTGATCGTTAATGGCCCGGTTGACTCATAGAAATTGGTAAGATGTATCTCGTATTCGACATGAAGCCGATGATCACTACCTTCAAAAACGGTAGGGGCGTGGGGGATATGCGCCTCAACAGGCGCGTCATTTACTTGTGCTGCTGCGGTAGATGCACCTATAAGAAATAAAGCAAAAAGCAGTAACCGTTTAGCCGAACGAAATTGAAACTTGCCGATAGGGTAATTCATGTTTTGAGTAGGAGTGATGCTGGTTGAATTTGACCTTTATTAAGTGAAGAATCTATCGGTTTTAGGTTGCGACAGATCCTTCACTACAGAAAAATTATAAATAGTTAACGTTTGTTCTATCTTAATACTGATACCGCTTTATTGTTATCACCCACGCCCCAGACAGTGCCCGGTTTGCTGCCCATGGTAATTTCCAGTTCGCCGCCATTCATAACATCGGTATGTTTAAAATAGGTTTTAGTGTAGTTAATGCCATTCAATTTCATGGCGTTGATATACTTGTTTTTTGGGCCGTTATTTTTAACTACAACGTGAAAGGTTTTGTTACCTTTTAGCTTAAGCGTTGCCTCGTTAATAACCGGGCTGCCAAAAACGTATAATCCGTTTGCCGGGTTAACCGGGTAAAAGCCAAGCGCAGATAACACATACCAGGCCGACATCTGGCCGACATCCTCATTACCGATAATGCCATCCGTTTTATCAGTGTAAAAATTGTCTAAGATAAACCTCACTTTTTCGGCAGTTTTCCATGGCTTGCCCGAGTAATCATATAAATAGGTCATTGGGTGGCCAGGCTCATTACCGTGCGCGTATTGCCCAATTAAGCCGGATACGTCAGGCGATTTAAATTTACCCATATCACCCTGCGCGATGAATAACGAATCAAGCTTGATGTTAAACTTGTCCGGCCCGCCCAAAAGGCCAATTAAGCCTTCAACATCCTGCGGTACCAGGAACGTATATTCCCAGCCATTGCCCTCGGTAAAATCGCCATGCTCATGTATAGAAATGAACGGGCTGTAAGGTGTACGCCATTGGTTTTCTGACAGGCGGCCCCGCATAAACCCGGCTTTTGGGTCGTAATAGTTTTTATAGTTTTCTCCGCGTTTGCTAAAATAAACGTAATCATCCGTCTTGCCCATTTTTTTGGCAACCTGCGCTATGCACCAGTCGTCAATGGCATACTCCAGGCCCATCGAAACAGATTCGGCCGTACTGTCCGCCGGGATATAGCCCAGCCTTTTTACATATTTAACCCCCCGGTCGTCCTTCATGGCGGTAGTTTTCATGGCCTCGTAAGCAAGGTTGGCATCAAAGCCTTTATAACCTTTCAGCAAAGCATCGGCGACGACAGGCACCGCGCTGTAGCCTACCATGCAATTGGTTTCATTGGCCATAAGGTGCCAAACCGGTAAACTGCCCTGCTGCTGATAAATAGTTAGCATAGAGTTGATCATGTCATTAGTATGCTCGGGGTGGATGATAGTTGACAAAGGATTGTTTGATCTGTAGGTATCCCATAACGAAAACGTGGTGACGTTATTAAAACCAACATTTTTATGTACTTTTTTGTCAGTTCCCCAATAATCGCCATTAACGTCATTAAATATAGACGGCGCTATCATGGTATGATAAAAAGCAGTGTAGAATTTTTTAAGCTGTGATATTGAATCGGTTTTAATGATGATCTTGGCAAACTGCTTGTTCCAGGCCATATCAGCAGCTGCAACAACTTTGTTAAAATCCCATCCCGGTATCTCGGCTTTAATATTGAGTAAAGCATTGGCCGAACTTACCGGCGAGATACCCACCTTCGCATAAACCACTTCGCCTTTTGTGGTGGTAAAGTTTACTATGCCTTTAACGCGTTTGCCCTTAAGCTGCGTGCCCGGTTTGCTTTCAGTATCATTGTATACATTGAATGATTTTATTGGTTTTGAAAACACTGCGGTAAAATAAATGCGCTGATCGTTGGCCCAGCCTTTTGAAAAACGATAGCCTTCAATAGTATTTTTATCTACCTGCTTAATATATGTTTCCATCGATTCGTCCCAGCCTATTCCTTCTTTCAAGTCAATAACAATGTGTGCATTGTTTGATGCCGGAAAAGTGTATTTGTGCATGCCTACGCGGGTGCTGGCTGTAAGCTCAACCCCAATATCATAACGTTTTAACTTAACTTTATAATAGCTTGGCTTTACCACTTCATCTTTATGGCTGAACAGCGAAAAGTAACCGCTTTGCGGATCTTTAAGGCTGCCTTTAACAACTTTTACCGGGCCCGTTGTCGGCATAAAAGAAATATCGCCCAGGTCGCCTATGCCAGTACCGCTAAGGTGGGTATGTTGAAAACCGATGATGGTAGAATCAGAAATATGGTAGCCTGAACACCAGTCCCAACCCTCGGACATGTTGGTTGGCCCTAATTGCACAGCGCCAAACGGCACACTGGCCCCAACAAATACGTGCCCGTGAAAACCGGTACCAATATATGGATCGACATATTTTGTAAGATTTACCACAGCCTGTTTACGGGCCTGGCCAAATGTACTTAAGCTAAAAATAGCCAGCATCCCGGCTAAAAAGATCTGTTTTTTCATTATTGATTTATGAAAGTAATGTTTGCTTTAAAGATTCAAAGGTAAATATAGCCAAATACCTAATAGTTTACGTTCTTAACTGCTGTTGTATCTGTTCATTAATCAGATAACTCACCTAAAAATAACAGGGTAAAATCTCCCTTGTCCTGAAATAGGTTTACAAAAATGCAAGCATCTCATATATAATTATTTATAGATTTTTTAGCTATAAATTTACTGACTTATCCTTTGTTACATTTTGTTTCACTGGTTTTTACCAACAACTTCAATTACAGAAGATTAACTCAAAATCTTGTTTCACTTGTTTCATTTATTTCACACTCGCGTGAAACAAGCTTACCTTTGTTGCTGCAACTACTAATAATTAGAATGAACAAGTTTCCGCTTATCATACTTGCCTCAAAATCGCCCCGCAGGCAGGAGCTGTTAAAACTGATGGACCTTGATTTCAAGATCGTGCTGAAAGAGGTTGATGAGTCATACCCCGACAATTTAACGCCCGAAGAAATAGCGGTATACATCGCCCAAAAAAAAGCTACCGCGTTTGATGAAACAGTCGGGGACGAAATTGTGCTAACTGCTGATACCATTGTGAGTATTGACGGCCATATACTGGGCAAGCCTGAAACCGAACAGCACGCCATTGAGATGCTGCAAATGCTGTCGGGCAAAGTACACCAGGTTATTACCGGTGTTTGCCTGTTTTATAAACATCAGTATCATAGTTTTTACGATGTATCGGATGTTACCTTTCGCACGCTGACGGATGAAGAGATCACCAGCTACGTAACCAAATATAAGCCGATGGACAAAGCAGGCTCATACGGCATCCAGGAATGGGTAGGGGTAACGGCTATCGTAAAGATAAACGGATCGTACACCAACGTGGTTGGCCTGCCTACCGAGAAGCTATACCAGGCATTGATGAAGTTATAAAAGAAATATAACACGCGTCAATGACGCGTGTTTGTTGTGCCTACTTCATCTTCAAAACGTTATTTTTCCTGTTAGCATCCGGCAATGCGTTGTCCGGATCAATAGTAACAGATTCTGCCTCGGTAGTGGTAGGGATAGTAAACGTAGTAGATCTATTTTGCAGCCAGGTTTCAACCGGTAGTGACATACGTTCTTTGTCGCCGCTTTTCAATTTAACTTCTATGGTAAACGGCATAGCCATTGGCTCCTTGTTAACAACTACTACACGGACGCCTTTTTTGACGTCGCCATCAACGTATTTAGCGCTGCTCAACGCCAGGTCGAGGTTGTAGTTGTTATAATACCAGCCTTTCCAGAACCATGAAAGGTCTTCGCCAGCGCCATTTTCCATCGAACGGAAAAAGTCGTCAGGCTGCGGGTGTTTAAAGGCCCATTTGCGGATATAATTCTTAAAAGCATAATCAAAACGGTCCTTACCTAAAAACTGCTCGCGCAGCAGTATCATGCCAAAAGCAGGTTTAAAATAAGTTATGGGGTGGCGATATTTTTCAGAAATGGCATCCGGCGCGGTCATGATGGTTGGCGCGTCCGGGTCCAGTATGGTCGGTACGATCTCATCGGCGGGGTTGCCGCCGCCGGGCGCGTACTCACCGTCGCGCTTAGGCGCGTATTCGCCTTTATTAAAAACATCTGATGCATAAACATCAATAAATGTATTAAAGCCTTCGTCCATCCAGGCAAAGCGGCGCTCGTCCGACCCTACGATCATCGGGAACCAGTTATGGCCAATTTCGTGCGCGGTTACCCAAAACAGGTCCTTGCCTTTGTCGGTAATGCCGTCAAAAAGTATCCCGGGATACTCCATGCCCCCTGCTATACCCGCCTCGTTAACTGCAACCGGGTAAGGGTACACAAACCACTTAGCCGAGAAATGCTCGATAGCGCCTTTTAAATACTCGGTTGATCTTCCCCACGCGTCATTACCCGCGCTCTCAATAGGATAAACAGACATGGAGAGGGACTTTTTGCCACCGGGCAGGTTGATCCTTGCTGCGTCCCAGATATAGGCCCCTGACGCCCCAAAAGCGACATCGCGGGTATTAAACATTTTAAAATGCCAGGTGAGCGTCCCCTTATTAACCGGGCGGGATGACGGGTCGGTCACTTCCTGTGCCGTCCTGATCATGATGGTTTTATCGCTGATGTGTGCCTGGTTGTAGCGGCTAAGCTGTTTGGCGGTCAATACTTCGGTGGGATTAACCAGTTCGCCCGAGCCGGCAACGATCATATCCCAGGGAACGGTTACGCTGTAATCGATATCGCCATACTCGCAATAAAATTCGCCGCTGCCCAAAAACGGCAGGGTATCCCAACCCTGCGAATCGTCATAAACACACATGCGCGGAAACCATTGGGCAATTTCATAGATCTTGCCGTTTTTGGTATCGGTATAATCCGTACGGCCACCAAAATCGCCCGGAATGGTATAATGGTATTTAATCAACAGGTTGATCTTGGTGCCATTACCTGCCAACACCCGCGGCGGGCGGATCTGCATACGTGTATCCGTCACTACATAAGGCACCTTTTCTATTTTGCCGTTTTGTGCTATGCTAACAGATTCCAACTGATACCCGGTGGTATGCTGATCAGCACGCGGTTGGTTGCCGGTCACAAAGTTCGAGCGCGCATCTTTTTTATAAGTGTTTTGATCCATCTGCAGCCACAGGTATTGCAGCGCGTCAGGGCTGTTGTTGGTATAGGTAATATTTTCGTCGGCACTTAAAGTCTTGCTAATGGTGTCGATATTGGCTTTAAGTAGGTAGTCTACCCGGTTTTGCCAGTACTTCGGCCCCGGATCGCCGTTAACAGAATGAAACTCATTACCTTTTTGGGTATGAAACGAAGGTGAAAATAAATTTGAAGGGATATAATTGGAGCTTATGGTATCGTTATCAGTATTGCGGGGTTTGCGTTGTGCCTGCGACGCGACAGCGAATAGCAAGGCTGCACCGGCAAGAATAAAATTCAATTTCATGTATGTCAGTTAAGGACAGCAATATACAAAAAAGTATCAAGCGCCCTTCAAATCTCCGCCGGTTAGCGTTAGTATTTAATTCGGAAATAAGGGAGAGTTGTTGGGATTATCCCATCATCTCGGCCAGCACACCTTCTTTCAAAGAATAGGTAGACAAACAAACTTTATGGATCCCCAATTTTTGGGTGATAAAACGGGTAATTAACGACGCCACTACGATCATATCTACACGGATCGGGATAATGCCTTTGGTATCTTTACGTCCATTGTGTGACGACGCGATGAGTTTATCAGTGACAGTTATGAGTTCGCCAAATTCAAAATCGTAATTTTTAATATCCAGATTAAAAGGTTTGTTCTTTTCCAGTTCTATCAACTCGGCAAATGTTTCGAAGGCGCCTGATGAACCAATCATGGAATCAACCGGATATTTTGAGGCAACCGCCAATAAACTTAATAAATGTTCTTCCAGGTAAATTTCAAGTGCGTTAATAGATTGGTGCGGAATAGGGTCGGTGCGATGGAATTTGTCCATTAATCGGGCGGCGCCTATTTCAAAGCTTTGTTTCCATAGGATGGTATTTTCGTTCCCAACAATAAACTCTACACTGCCGCCGCCAATATCCATTATCAATGACGTTTGGTGCGATAAGCCGCCTGCCAGTTTTACACCTTTATAAATATATTCGGCTTCTTGTTCGCCATCAATGGTTTCAATGCTAATGCCGGTTTTTTGTAAAACTTCGTCCATAAACAGCTGTCCGTTTGACGCATTACGCAAAGCGGATGTAGCTATAGCCCTTACATCTTCTACATCATGCTCATTTAATAACGCATGGAATTTTAACATGGCGGCCATGCCACGTTCGTAAGCTTCACGCTGAATAATACCTTTATTAATACCGCCCTCGCCCAACCGCACGGCTTCGTGTTCGTGGACAATTTCCTTGTATTCAGATGCATTGCCTTCTGCAATCAATAGGTGAAAGGTGTTGGTGCCGAGATCCATTACGGCAATGCGCTTACTCATGCATCTAAATTAAGTAATACTTAAATGTTTGGTGTTAAAAAATTATAATCAATTAAACACAAGTTACCCATAAATGTGTGTGTTTGATGTAAATATTATTTTCCAAATAGCTGATCAGTAAAATATATGTATGTTTAGGTGCCGGTCATAAAAAGTTATACTATGAGGCTAAATTTAATTTTAGTGCTTTTAATTTTAGGTTGTTCTATCCAGGTTTTTGCACAGAAAGCAACTAAACCCGTGCCTGTAATTTTTGATAGCGACATGGGGCCTGACTATGACGATGTGGGCGCTATAACTATCCTGCATGCTTTGGCTGATAATGGCGAAGCCAAAATACTGGCAACTATGGCCAGTAATAAATATGAGGGTGTTGCCGCTGTGCTAAATGTCTTTAACACTTATTTTAAACGGCCAGACATTCCCATAGGCGTACCTATCGGAGATGCGGTTAATATTCGCGACGGTCAGCATTGGACAGATACCTTGCTGGCTAAATATCCGCATAAAATAAAAACCAATACAGACGCGGAGAATTCGATAAAATTGTATCGAAAGATATTGGCCAAACAACCGGATCATAGCGTAACGATAGTTACCATTGGATTTTTAACCAATATTTCCAACTTGCTGAATACGCCGGCAGACGAATATTCTCCTTTAAACGGAAAGGACTTGATCAAAAAGAAAGTAAAGCTATTGGTGAGTATGGCCGGTAAATTTCCATCGGGTTATGAGTTTAATGTGGATAAGGATATCGGAGCCTCAAATAATGTATTTCAAAATATAGGTATCCCTATAGTATTTAGCGGCTTTGAAATCGGTGAGAAAATAAAAACCGGCTTGCCTTTGATAAATAATGCTGATATAAAAGAGAGTCCGGTGAAAGATGCTTTCAGGATAGCGATGTCTCAATCTTCAGGAGATTCACAGGGACGTATGAGTTGGGATGAAACAGCTGTATTGGTTGCGATAAAAGGATATTCGGTTTATTATGATTTGCATAAAGGTAAAATGGCTGCATTAACTCCTGATGGAAAAAATACCTGGAATGATAATGGAGAGGGACAAGGCTATATAGTTGAGAAGGTGGATTATCGGCAAGTCCAGGATTTGATTAATGGGTTAATGCAGCATCAGCCAAAAAAATAGCGATGGTTTTAAAACCATCGCTATTAGAATTATATAAAATAATCGCTCTTGCTACTCAAAATATTCCTTCATCCGTTCAAAGAAGCTTTTCTCGTTCTTGCCGGGGTTAGGCTTAAAGTTTGGCGAGTTTTGTAATTTCTCTAACAAAGCGCGTTCTTCGTTGCTCAATGCTTTTGGTGTCCAGATATTGATGTGGATCAATTGGTCGCCCCGGTGATAGGAGTTAACCTCGGGCACGCCCTTGCCTTTTAAACGTAATATTTTACCACCCTGTGTACCAGGATCGATCTTGATCTTTGCTTTACCATCAATAGTGGGCACTTCAACACTGGTACCTAAGGCCGCATCTATAAAGGTGATATGCAGGTCATAGATCACATTGTTGCCATCGCGTTTTAAGGTTTCGTGTGGTATTTCTTCTATCAGGATGATCAGATCCCCCGGTACACCACCACGTGGAGCGGCATTGCCTTTGCCGCTCATACTTAATTGCATGCCTTCACTTACGCCGGCAGGCACATTCAGGCTGATGGTCTCTTCGCCGCGTACAACGCCGTCACCATGGCAAACGCTGCATTTTGATGTAATTACAGAACCTTCGCCATTACAGGTAGGGCAGGTGCTGGTAGTTTGCATCTGGCCAAGTATAGTATTGGTTACACGCCTTACAGCGCCCTGGCCGCCGCAAGTTTTACAGGTTTGGAAAGACGATTTATCTTTCGCGCCTGTACCGTCGCAGGTTTTACAAAGTATTTGCTTGTTTACTTTTATCTTCTTTTCGGTACCGTTGGCAATTTCTTCGAGTGTTAACCGTACTTTGATACGCAGATTACTGCCACGAGCAACACGACGGCCGCCATTTTGCCTACCTCCGCCACCGCCAAAGAAACCCTCGAATGGACTACCACCGCCAAAAATATCACCAAACTGGCTAAATATGTCTTCCATATTCATGCCCTGGCCGCCATATCCGCCGTTGGCAGATTGTGCGTTAGCCGCATGGCCAAACTGGTTATAACGTTGACGTTTTTCGGGATTGCTTAAAACTTCGTAAGCTTCGGCAGCTTCCTTAAACTTTTCTTCGGCATCCTTATCACCTTCGTTTTTATCCGGGTGATACTTGATAGCCATTTTACGATAAGCTTTCTTTATTTCATCCGCGTCTGCACCTTTTGAAACGCCCAGTACATCGTAGTAATCTCTTTTTGACATATTTTTATTTCGGATATCGAATGTTCGATTTCGAATTTATTTTATTTACTATATTATGTTGTGTTTAGGTTTCAGATAATTTTCAAATTCGAAATTGAAAATCCGAAATCCGACCATCAACTTACGCTCCAACTATAACTTTAGCAAAGCGGATAACTTTATCATTTAGATAATAACCTTTTTCCATTTCGTCAATAACCTTACCCTTCATTTCATCATTAGGGGCAGGGATATTGGTAATAGCCTCGTGCAGGTCGGCATCAAATGGTTGTCCTATAGATTCCATTGGCTGCAAGCCTTTTTGAGTTAATGTGTTTTTTAATTTATTCTGTATCAATAAAACGCCTTCCCTAACCGGTGCCACTTCTGTAGCGTTTTCTGTAGCTTTTAAGGCACGATCAAAATCATCAAGTACAGGCAATAAGGCTGTTATTACGTCTTTGCCTTCTGTTTTCCTGGCCTCTTCACGCTCTTTTATAGTGCGGCGCCTAAAGTTGTCATATTCGGCATATAGGCGCAGGTATTTGTCATTAGCCAATGACAGTTCCTCTTTTAAAAGATCCTCTGCTGATTTTTCATCAATTGCACTTTCTGTCGCTTCTACGGTCTCAGTATCAACAGCGCCATTTATAACTTCGGGATTTTCCACCTCTCCGGTCTTTTTTTTCTTCAACATATCTTAAAATTTCATAGATAATAGTGCTAATCAAGTTCCTTGCCACAGGTTTAAAACCGACAAGCTGACAGCGAAATTTATTTTTTAAGCAGTAATGACATAATTATTACAGCAGCGCTGGCAGTAAGTATACGATTTGGCGCACACTAAGGTTTTGCTGCAATACAATCATTTATGCTATTTGAGCATCTTCTAAAACCTTGCCATTTTCGCATTTAATAATGCGCGAAGGAAATGTGCGAATGATATGATAATCGTGCGTAGCGATTACAACAGCGGTACCTGATTGGCTGATCTGTTTTAATAACAAAACGATCTCTTCTGATGTATCCGGATCAAGGTTGCCTGTCGGCTCGTCAGCCAGGATTATTTCGGGATCATTTAATAAAGCACGGGCGATTACCACACGCTGCTGTTCACCGCCCGACAACTCATGCGGCATTTTTTTTAGTTTTGAACGCAAACCTACTTTTTCTAATACATCCAAAGTACGGTCGGCAATCAGTTTCGGGTCTGTCCAGCCGGTTGCACGCATTACAAATTGCAGGTTTTGCTCCACACTGCGGTCTGTCAATAACTGAAAATCCTGGAAAACTATACCCAATTTACGGCGCAGATAGGGGATGTCCTTATCGGCTATTTTATCCAAGTCGTATCCGCAGGCATAGCCGGTGCCAATGTTCACTGCCAGGTCACCATAAATAATTTTTAATAAACTACTTTTTCCCGAGCCGGTTTGGCCTATCAGCCATACAAAATCACCTTTATCAATATGCAGGTTAACATTTGATAATACCAGGTGTTTTTGTTGAAATATATCAACATTATTTAGTTTAATAATGGTGTTTCCTATCATTGTTTCTATAGTTCTAATTTCAGGATCTGTCCAAAAGGCAGGTCTCTAACAATATTCATTATATATTCGGCTTTGTCTGTCAGGCCAACTTTTTCTAATGATTTTTCAGGCCTGTCTACCCTAAAGTAAGCCAGCAATGTAAATTCATTATCCCTTAGCTGCACATAATCAGGTATTTTGGCAACGCCTTTAACTTTTATAATATACATTTTTTGAGCTTAAAGCCTAAAGCACAAAGTGTAAAGCTTTGCGCATCAAATTTATCTTTTTTTTAGCCAAAAGCTTTATAATATTCCAAATAAGCTTTCAACTTTGGTCTTTCAGCTTTGTGCCCGACACTAAATGTTTGTCAAGAAATCCATCGTATCAATGCCATCGGCATAATCCCATAATTGTGGGTGCTGGCTCTGTCCAAAATCAACTACCTGGCTTTTTACCCGTAACGGCGTAGCACTTACTACGCATTGTATGTTTTCGGCCTCGATATCAATTAAATTTTCTACTGCTTTAAGGTCGTCATAATAGCTGTAAAATAGTACAGCTAATGGCGACACCAGGCGTTCGTCCTCTTTCAATATCAAAAAGTTGTTGTCCAGGTGTTGTTCGCTGCCTACTAAGAATATCGACCTGTTATAACCGTAATTATTATTGTATTTATTATGGTTGATGATGGCTTTATAAGGCTCTATCGCTTCAAAAAATATGGCAGGGTCATAACCTGTCGGGATCAATAACTTGGATACATTACGGCAACCTAAACCGAAATAATCAAAAATGTCGTGCCCCAGGTTATAAAGTTGTTCTTTAGTTTCATTACCGGTAATAACCGCCACGCTATTACGGTTTTTGCGGATGATGTTTGGCACTTTACCAAAGTAATACTCAAAATAACGGGATGAATTATTGCTGCCGGTAGCTATTACCGCGTCAAAATCTACCAGTCGTTCTACAAAGCTAAATTGGTTGGCAAAGCGGTTATCAATTGTCACTAACATTTCTAAAACATGTTTGATCAACCTGGCATCCTGTACGGATGCTTTGATCAAAGCATGGTTACCGGTCACTAAAACACAAAGTACATCAGGGAAACCAACCAACGGAATATTACCGGCCAATATCAAACCAATCTTTTGTGATACGATGTTTTTTTCAATATTATATTTGGTAAGCCAGGCGGTCAGATCGGCTTCATTAAGCATATTACCAATGGCTTTTACCGCATTTTCAACGCTTTCGGGTGTGAACCAGGCGTTATAGATATGCTCGTTATTTATAAGTTCTGTAAGCGTTGCGTCGGGGTTAGATAGTTGTTCGCCCAGTTTAGAAAAGATGGTAATTAATTCTTTTGTATTGAATTTTGACATATATATGGTAAGTAATCAAACTCTGAATTTCTTTTTTTGTTATATTTGCACACTTTGTTGATTTGACAAAGGTAGTTGAGAATATAAGATTATTTAAAAAATATGGCGATTATAATCACCGATGAATGTATTAATTGCGGAGCTTGTGAACCCGAGTGCCCAAATAATGCAATTTATGATGCAGGTGCAGCCTGGCGTTTTTCGGACGGAACGGGCCTAAAAGGTGTTATTGATTTTGGCGATGGTGTTACTTTAAATGCTGAAGAAACACAGGCAGCGCTGTCTGACGATATATATTACATAGTTCCGGATAAGTGCACAGAATGTGTTGGTTTTCATGATGAGCCTCAATGTGCGGCTGTTTGTCCGGTTGATTGCTGTGTGGATGATGAAAACGTACGTGAAACCCGCGAAGAATTGCTGGCTAAAAAAGACTGGTTGCATATAAACGAGTAATAGTAACTAATTTATTACAAAAAAGGGGATACGCGCTTGTGTAGCCCCTTTTTTGTTGTTGAAACATTTAAAGAAAGTTAACGTACAAGAAACCTTATCTACTAATATCTTATCTACAGATGGAATACGGGATTTGCAATTTAGCTGTTATACCCATGCGCGCCGAACCTAACGAGCGTAGCGAACAAGTATCGCAGGTGTTATTTGGTGAGGCATTCGAGATCTTGGAATGGAAAGAGGGCTGGGCCGAAATTATTACTCTCCATGATCATTATAGAGGATGGATAAGCCGACTGCAGTTTGTTATGTTGGGACATATGGCTTATCAGCAATTGCTTCAAGAACCGCCAAAACTTACTTATAAAGCCATCACTCAAGCCTGGAAGATAAAAGACAACAGCGTTTTATACCTGCCTGCAGGCAGCTCACTTTCGTTTTTAAACGGAACTACCTGTTATATCGACAAAGAGAAGTTTGAAATAATTGGCCAAATGGGCCAGAATGAAAGTATTGACCTTGTTGCCAAGTCGTTTCTAAATACGCCTTATTTATGGGGCGGGCGTACACATTTTGGTATTGATTGCTCGGGTTTTACACAAATGGTATTTAAACTAAAAGGCATACAACTAAGGCGCGATGCAAGCTTGCAGGCCCAGGACGGCAGGTTGATTGATTCGATCAATCAAGCCCTTATTGGCGATCTTGCCTTTTTTGAAAATACAGATGGTAAAATTACCCATGTGGGGATATTATTTAACCGTGAGCACATTATCCACGCATCAGGAAAGGTAAAGATAGACCTGATAGATGAGAAGGGTATTTACTCGCAGGAGCAGAATAAGTATACACACAAGCTGCACAGTATCCGCAGAATGTTTTAGCCGAACTTTACATCCCATAAGATCACTTTTTTGTCATCTCCGGCTGATAGTAGCTGGTCGCCGTTCCATACCAGTTTGTTTATAGACAAGCGGTGCGTATCGTAGCCTTTTTCGCGGCTGATGATCTTATAAAGTTTAAAATCGTCAGATCCCCAGATTTTGATGCTTTTATCCATGCTGGCTGTAGCAAAGTAAGGTTGATCAGGGTGGAAGACGATATAGTTTACGGCAAATAGATGTGCCGGGATGTTTTCTATTAATTCAAAAGTTGCGGTATCCCAGATCTTGATCTGCGCATCGCGCGAGCCCGATATAAGGTAACTGCCATCCGGCGCGTATTGAAGCGAAAATACCGCCATTGAATGGCCTTTTAATGTGGCTATTAAAGTATAATCTTCCAGGTCATAAACTCTTACTTCGTTATCACGACAGCCAAAAGCAACTTGCTTCTCGTCCGGCGAAATACTGATACAACGAACAGTGTCGACAGAAACTTTTATGGTATGCACTAATTGTAACGTATCCAGGCTCCATACAGACACTGTGCCATCTTCTGACGCTACCAACAGCTCTCTCTTACTATTAACTGATTTGATATCGAATACCGGCTTTTGGTGGTGTTTTAGAGCAGGCTGTAATTGTTGTTTGATAAAATCGAATACCATAACGCCGCCACTGCGCAGGCCTGTCATCATTAAAGGAAAACCTTTGGGACAATGGATAGCATAAACCGATGCCACAACCGGGAACATGACTTTAATGAAGCTATTGGTTTTCAAGCTCCATTCAACCACACCTTTATCATTACCACCGGTAAACAAAATACCCGGCTTTTGCGAAGGCGTTAACGCAAATATAGGATTACTGTGCCCGGTAAGCTCGGCTGTTTTATGTACGGTGATCATTGATGCAGTTGGCAGTAAGCAGTTGGCAGTTGGCAGTTGGCAGATTGGGTTTTCAATGCCCGCTGCAAACTGCCAACTTACTTATGTCTTTCTTCTAAATTTTTGGCGATGGTTTCAAGTGTCAATCCTTTTTCGCGTAGCAGTACAATCAGGTGGAATACCAGGTCGGACGCTTCGTTTATCAGGTCAGTTTCGGTTTCGGCTAATGCAGCTATTACAGTTTCAACACCTTCTTCTCCAACCTTTTGTGCTATCTTATTTAAACCTTTTGTACGCAATTTATTCACGTACGATCCTTCCTGTGGATTTTCATACCGGTCGGCAATTATTTGCTCTAACTGCAGGATAAAATTTTGGTTATAATCTGTTTTAAAACAAGTCCGGTCGCCGGTGTGACAGGTGGGGCCATCAGCTTTAACCTTGATCAGCAGGGTGTCGTTATCGCAATCTAAATGAATGCTTTTAACATGTAGAAAGTTGTTGCTGGTTTCGCCCTTTGTCCATAAACGTTGTTTTGAGCGGGAAAAAAAAGTAACAATATTTTCCTGTACCGTTTTGTCGTATGCTTCCCGGTTCATGTAACCCAGCATTAATACTTCAAGCGTTTGTTCGTCCTGTATTACAACCGGTACCAATCCGTCTGTTTTGTTAAAATCTATATTCATTTGTTATTCGTGTTGTCATGCCGAATTTATTTCGGCATCCCACAGGACATGTCGCCTATGGTGGTTTATATCTTGCACGTGGGATCCTGAAACAAGTTCAGGATGACCACTTTTTACCTTATTTCTATATTCCTGCCCCTTAAAATATCTTTCAAGTCTGGGATCAATATCTCACCATAATGAAACACCGATGCGGCCAAAGCGGCATCCACATTGGTTTTTTCAAAAACATCAACAAAGTGTTGTACAGAACCCGCGCCGCCTGATGCAATTACCGGAATGTTTACAGCATCGTTCACTTGTTTCAATAACCCATTATCAAAACCGGCCTTTGTACCGTCATGATCCATTGAAGTTAATAATATCTCGCCTGCGCCACGACTTTCTGCTTCAAGGATCCAGGTTAGCGTTTCTTTTTCTGTTGGGATGCGCCCGCCGTTTAGATGGACGATGTTTCTACCGTCATTAAAGCGGGTATCAACGGCAATCACCACAAATTGTACCCCAAATGCTTTAGCCAGTTCATCAATCAAAGCAGGGTTACGTACCGCTGCCGAATTGATAGATATTTTATCCGCGCCTGCATTTAACAAAGCATCAGCATCGGCAATTTCATTGATACCGCCACCAATAGTAAACGGAATACTGATCTGGCGGGCTACTGACTTAACCAGCTCAACCATGGTTTTACGGCGCTCGTGCGTTGCAGTGATATCCAGGAATACCAGTTCATCCGCGCCCTGGCGCGAATAATTCCAGGCCAGTTCAACCGGATCACCTGCGTCGCGCAGGTCAACAAAATTTACACCTTTAACAGTGCGGCCGTCTTTAACGTCAAGACAGGGGATGATGCGTTTAGCTAACATGGGTTGACAAGCGATCGTCATTGCGAGCGAGGAACGAGTGTGGCAATCTCTACACGATAGGTAAGTCGTATATCTATCGTGTAGAGATTGCCACGCTACGCTCGCAATGACGCTTTATAATATATTTAGATAGACATTAATGATTCCAAATTCCAGTTCTTAACCTCGTCAATAGTAATATGGCCCTCATAAATAGCTTTACCAACCACGCACGATTCTATTTTATAATTGCTTAATTGTTCGATATCAGCCATTGAGCTTACACCACCAGAGGCAATAAGTTTGATAAATGGCGAATGGTCAAGCAGTTTGGCATAAAGTTCGATACCTGCGCCGCCTAATTTGCCGTCTTTATTGATATCTGTACATAAAAAGCGGAAGAAACCCAGTGATAAACACCTATCAACATAATCCATTAGTTTAATGGGTGAGCTTTCCATCCAGCCGGAGTATTTGATAACTTCATCCAGCACATCAATAGCTACAACTACATTGTGCGAGCATTTATCGCGGCCGCAAATGGCTTTACTTAATTCGTTCAGGAACATAGGGTTTGTAATGGCCTGTGTGCCCACAATGACCCGGTGTACACCGGCGTCAATTAACTCCTTAACTTTATCTATACTGCGGATACCGCCACCGTATTGTACCTGCATGTCTGTTTTACGGATCACATCAAACAAATACTGTTGGTTAGAGAAATCGTTTTTTGCACCGTTAAGGTCTATGATATGGATAAGGTTAGTACCGTTTGACTGGTAGCGCTCTATCATTTCTTCCAGCGTAACATCATACTCAGTTACTTGCTGGTAATCGCCTTCGCGCAGACGGACAACCTTTTTATCTAATATATCAATGGCGGGGATAATATACATGTCTTTATAATTTTGAGAAATTTTTTAATAATGTTTCGCCATACGTGCCTGACTTTTCTGGGTGAAATTGAACACCATAAAAATTATCCTGCCAAATTGATGCCGAAAATTTAATACTATAATCTGTTGCGGCTAAAGTATATGCATTGTTATATTCAATAAAGTATGAATGTACAAAGTAAAAATGTGAACCAACAGGAATATCTTTAAAAAGTAGATTTTCCTTTTCGGCGTAAACTCTGTTCCAACCTGTATGCGGTACTTTATGGTCAGGGCTACCGGCAAATTTTAATGTTTTTATTGGAAAGATATTCAATAAGTTAGCATCGCCTTCCTCGGAGTATGCTGTAAGTAATTGCATACCCACACAGATACCCAGGGTTGGTTTTTGTAATGCCTTTATTGCAGGTACCAGGCCCGAATTATTCAGTTTATCCATTGCCGCGCCAGCATGCCCTACACCCGGGATGATATATCGGTCAAACTGTGCTAAATCTGCTTCAGTATTTACCATGCCATAGGGGATGCCCAACCGCTCTAAAGCGGCAGTCAGCGAGAATATGTTACCGGCACCGTATCTAACTATTCCAATCATTAGTTTGCAGTTTATAGTTTGCAGTTTGCAGGGGTCAAGTAACAGAAAACCTGCCTACTGCCCACTGATAACTGCAAACTAAAGTAATCCTTTAGTTGATGGTAAAACCATATTATTTACATCACGCTTAACAGCCATTTTTATTGCTTTGGCAAACACTTTAAATATGGCCTCAATTTTATGATGTTCGTTTTGCCCTTCGGCTTTGATATTCAGGTTGCATTTTGCCGCGTCGCTAAATGATTTAAAGAAATGGTAAAACATTTCGGTTGGCACGTCGCCGACTTTTTCACGTTTAAAATCTGCTTCCCAAACCAGCCAGTTGCGGCCGCCAAAGTCGATTGCGGCCTGCGCCAGGCAATCATCCATAGGCAGGCAAAAGCCATAGCGTTCGATGCCTTTTTTGTTGCCCAGGGCCGCGGCAAAAACCTCGCCCAAGGCGATGCCTGTATCTTCGATGGTATGATGCTCGTCAATATGCAGGTCTCCTTTAGCATCGATCTCTAAATCAATACTGCCGTGCCGTGCAATCTGGTCAAGCATGTGGTCAAAAAAGTGCAGCCCGGTTGATACCTTAGCCTCGCCTGTACCATCAAGGTTTATTTTAACATAGATGTCGGTTTCCTTTGTAGTACGTTTGTTTTCAAAAACACGCTCGCCCAGTTTTAAAAACTCGTAGATCTTTTTCCAGTCGGCTGTTTCAAGTGCTACGGTATCTTTTATATCATCATTATCTTTAAATTCTGCCCCACCTAAATTAGCGTGATTGTTTAACCAGATAGCTTTAGCGCCCAGGTTTTTACCCAACAATACATCGTTGCGACGATCGCCAATAGTAAAAGAGTTTTTTAGATCGTATTTTGTGGTATCAAAGTATTGCGTTAACAAAGCCGTGCCCGGTTTGCGGGTAGGGGCATTATCTTTCGGCCAGGTACGGTCGATATAGATCGCCGAAAATTTTACGCCTTCGTTTTCAAATGTTTTTAAGATGAAATTATGAACCGGCCAAAATGTATCTTCAGGATAAGAAGCGCTACCTAAGCCATCCTGGTTGGTGATCATAACCAACTCATAATCCAGCTCAGTAGCTATTTTTGAAAGATAAGTTACAGCGCCGGGGTAAAACTCCAGTTTTTCAAATGAGTCGATCTGCTCATCAGCCGGCTCTTTGATCATGGTGCCATCGCGGTCGACAAAAAGTAGTTTCTGTAGCTTGCTCATTTAAAGTTTTTTAAAGTATCTATCAGTATTTCATTTTCGGCAGGTGTACCAACGGTTATTCGCAGGCTGCCCTCGCAAAGATCAATTTTTGAACGGTCGCGCACAATAATTCCTTTTTGCACCAGGAAGTTATAAATGCCTTTTGGATCGGTTGTTTTAACCAATATAAAATTAGCGTCGCTTGGGTAAATATCCAGTACAAAATCAAAGTCTTTAAGGCTAAGTACTAATTTATCTCTTTGCGCTAAAGTTTCTTTGATCCAGTTATTTACCTGCTCTATATTAGCCAATGCTTTAAGTGCTAATTGCTGCGATGATTCGTTGATGTTATAAGGTGGTTTAACCTTGTTCATTACCTCAATGATTTCTTCGCTGGCGAAAGCCATACCCACGCGTAAACCCGCCAGCCCCCACGCTTTTGACAGCGTTTGCAACACCACAAGATTTGAATATTCAGTTAGTTCTTGTATAAAAGTTTTTTGACGGCTAAAGTTAATATAAGCTTCATCAACAACTACGATGCCGTCAAAATTATTCAGCAGCGTTTCCACATCTTCCCGGTTGATGGAATTGCCGGTAGGGTTATTAGGTGAACAAATAAAGATCAGTTTAGTGTTTTGATCTATTGCTTCTGCTATACCTTCTAAATTCAACTGAAACTCTTCGGTAAGCGATATTTTTTTAGTTTTTATATCATTGATATTGGCCGATACCTCATACATGCCATATGTAGGCGGAACCAGGATGACGTTATCTACACCCGGGTTGCAAAAACTGCGGAACAGGATATCAATAGCTTCATCGCTGCCGTTGCCTAAAAATATATTACGAACAGGTACACCTTTAATTTCGCTTAAGCGTTTTTTTACGTTGTATTGCAATGGATCAGGATAACGGTTGTAAGGCTCATCCAGCGGCGAGCCAAAAGCGTTCTCGTTAGCATCAAGGTATATGCTTGCCTCGCCCTGGAACTCGTCACGCGCGGACGAATAAGGGGTGAGGTTTTTTATGTTTTCTCTGAGTATGTTATTTATGTTAAACATGGTCTTTTTCATTTGTCTGAACTATGATTATTAGGATTTGATGATTTGAAAACTTATCCTATCATCTTTTAATCTTATAAATCATAGTTATTCTTTCATTCTTACACTCACCGCATTTTTATGGGCGTGTAAGCCTTCTAATTCGGCCAAAATTTCTACTGATGGCCCTATGTTTTTAATGCCTTCCGGTGTAATAAACTGAAATGTTACCTTCTTAACAAAAGAATCAACTGAAACACCTGAATAAGCTCTTGCATAAGAACTTGTAGGTAGCGTATGATTGGTTCCTGATGCATAATCGCCCGCGCTCTCTGGTGTTAAGTTTCCCAGGAAAACAGAACCTGCATTGATGATCTTGTCAGTGATCAGTTTCCAGTTTTCGGTGGCCAGTATTAAGTGCTCAGGGGCATACACGTTGCTGAAATCCATAGCCTCTTCTAACGTATTGGTTATTACGATGTATGAATTTGCCAGCGCCTGTCTTACAATTTCTGCACGGGGTAACACTGCGGTTTGTCTTTCAACTTCGACTAATGTCGCTTCAGCTATTTGTGACGATGTGGTAACCAGGATCGACTGGCTGTCAATACCATGTTCGGCCTGTGCCAGCAGATCGGCAGCAATATATTCGGGCCTTGCGGTTTCATCAGCTATTACCAATACTTCCGAAGGGCCCGCAGGCATATCGATAGCCGTTGTAGTGGTTGATTGTACAATAGTTTTAGCCTTGGTTACAAACTGGTTGCCAGGGCCGAAGATCTTATCAACCTTATTAATAGTTTCAGTCCCATAAGCCATAGCAGCGATAGCTTGTGAGCCGCCTGCCATATAGATCTTGTCGATCCCTAAAAGTAAAGCCACATAAGCGATGAAAGCGTTTACCTTCCCGTTTTTTTGCGGCGGCGAACAAACTACAATTTCATGGCAGCCGGCAATACGGGCAGGGATCCCAAGCATTAAAAAAGTGCTTGGCAAAACCGCGGTACCGCCGGGTATGTATAGCCCCACTTTTTCTATCGGCCTTAATTCGCGCCAGCAGGTTACACCGGGCATGGTTTCCACCTTATCCTCGGCTTTAAGCTGGCTTTGGTGGAATTTATAGATATTATTATAGGCAGTATCTAAAGCAGCTTTTTGTTCAGGCAATACAGTTGATGCCATTTCTTCCAGTTCGGCCTTATCCAAATAAAGTTTATTTAGCGTAACCTTATCAAATTTTTCGGCATAATCAAACAAAGCACGGTCGCCGTTTTGCTGAACGGTAGCCAGTACTTCCTCAACAATAGTGCGGATCTCGTTAGCCGGATCAACATTACGTTGCACCAGTTTGGCGATATCGCTTTTGCTTAAATCTGAATAATTGTATGTCTTCATTCCAGTTGGCAGTTTTCAGTTTGCAGTTGGCACGCCGCAATTACTGCAAACTGCCAAACGCAAACTGCCTACTATAAAATTATCTTTTCAATCGGCATTACGACAATGCCTTGCGCGCCGGCTTGTTTTAGCTGGCTTATACGGTCCCAAAAATCGCGCTCGGGGATTACGGTATGTACCGCAACCCAGCCTTCTTCGGCCAACGGTAAAACCGACGGGCTTTTCACACCCGGTAGCAACGCCAAAACTCCGGGCAGGTTATCCTTAAGCACATTCAATACCACGTATTTGGTCTCCTTGGCGCGCAATACCGACTGTATACGTTGCATCAACTCTTGTACCAGATCGTTATTCTCACTGCCTTTTGAGCCTATCAAAACAGCTTCAGAAGACATTACATCAGCAAAAGGTTTTAAACCGTTGCTTTTTAATGTACCACCTGTTGATACCAGGTCGCAGATAGCATCGCTTAAACCTAAGCCGGGTGAAATCTCAACAGAACCGGATATAGTGCGGATGTCCGCGTGTATATTTTGTTTTTGCAAAAACTTACCCAGTATAACAGGGTAGGTGGTCGCTATCGATTTACCGTCAAGGTGAGTAAGTTCAGTAATATCGCTGCTGTTGGTAATAGCAATTTTTAAATTGCATTTACCAAAACCAAGGCGTTGCAGATAGCTTACGGCTACTTCGGTTTCTTCGATTACGTTTTCGCCAACAATGCCTAAGTCGGCTATGCCGTCCTGCACATATTCAGGGATATCGTCGTCACGTAGAAACAGGATCTCGAGCGGGAAGTTAGAGACAGGAGAAATGAGCGAGCTTTTGTAATTTTCAAAATTTAAGCCGCAATTTTTTAATAATTCAACGGATTTTTCGTTGAGCCGACCCGATTTCTGGATCGCTATTTTAAGTGTTTTCACTGATTGAATTTAAGAAACTATAATAAAAATTATAAACGGGGGTTGTTATTTCGCGTAGAAACATACATTATCTAATCACCACAGCGTGGTGATGGTGCAGATGAAGATGATGTAGTTGGTTAAGTCCCATTTTTATTATATAGTAAAACTATAGATAAGCGATGCAAATATAGGCAGTTGTTTGTAAAATCAAAATTAAACTAGGATTTATATGATTAAACAGATTATAGGATTTAATAGTTTTTAATAATGCGACTCAGTATTGTCCATTAACTTTCTCCCCATTATATTCATAAACCGCACCGTCCTTTAGATCGTAAAGCAAATGCATTTTTTCAACCTTTTCGATATCATGGATATTGATAAGCTCCGCGTTATCCAGCGTTTTAAACCAGATGTAGTAGTAGTGCTTAACGTTAAAAAACTTTTCGACATCTTTTTTGAAGAAATGGTGCGGCACCAATGTGGATGACATGCCTGTAAATAAATAAACAGCTTCGTCCGCATCCGAATAAATAGGTACGCCGGGTTTAAAGATATGTTTGTGCGATTTTAAGAACTCGACAAATGGCGAAGTGTTCCAGCTATCGTCCGAGTAACCGGGCACGCCATAGTCCATCTCGTCGTCATAGCGGTCAAGGTCTACCTTTAAAGTAAAATACTCAAAGGCCAGCATCATTACAATGGCTACTCCGGACAGCGCATATTTAGCCTTAGATTTAACGGTTTTCAACACATCGGGCACCCAACTGGTACATGATATTAATAAAGGGATAAACATGGGCGACAGCAGCCTGCTGTTTAACCGTTCGAACCGTGAGAACGTCGCCAGTAAAATAATAAAGAGCCCGTAAACTATGGTGAAAGCGATAATGATGTTTTCATAGCTGTTTATTTTACCGGTAAGGGCTTTCCACCCTAACAAACCGATGAGCGAGAACATTATAATAGCGGTGATAGGTACCGCATAATGGTCTGCAAAGGCGCCTATTGCTCCCCAGTCGTTTAATACTGTGCCTGCATAATACATGTTTTCGCCTAACGAGGTTATTGAAGGCTCGCGCGTACCTGTACTTAAACCTGCGGTAAGGCGGTTGTAGGCCAGATTAGCTAATAACAAGGATATGGACAGTATACAAAACAGTGAGATATGTTTTATTTTACGATGGATAGTTAACTTATCATCCAATAACAACATTAAACCGCCGGTGCCAATCAGGGTTATACCCGCATAACGGGTAATGCAGGCCAAAGCCGCTACCAAAGCCATCATGAGTAGTCTGAATGTGGATTGCTTTTGCAGGTAATGGTGGTAAGCCATTATAAATATCACTACCTCCAGTATAAACAATGTTTCAGACCATAAAAAGCTATAGATCTGCAACAGGGCAGGGCTTAGTATAATGGCTATCAGGATCAACCATTTATAGATAATTGAATGTGTAATAAACTTAGAAAGCATCCAGCCGGTTACCAGTATTACCGTAGCAAATAAGCACGAGTTAATAACACCGCCCGCCGTAAAAGGATCAACCCCCGAAATAAACTGTATAACTGCTAAAAACACAGGATAAAACACTGGAAAAAATACCAGCGGCGTTTTATTAAATGTCATGATGGAAAAGTGCGCCTGGATATTATTGGCAGTACTGGCATACATGATCGAATCGGGAGAAATGCCCACGCCGCTGTAGCGGGTAAACAAATGAATAACATAAAAACCGATTGCTGCGGCTATTATGGTGTCTATATGTTTAAGGTATCGGGATGCCGGCATAATTATTAAATATTACTACTTAATTATGTTTATTATCACAACGATAGCAGCCCAAAATATAGAAAATCTCCTGCTATCGTTTAAAAAAAACAGTTGTACTCGTAACTCGCTAAAGCAAATATTGTTTTGAATTAATCAATCAAATCCAACACCGTGCTTATCGGCTGGTCGCTCTTGATCAGTATGCCTTTTACACCGGCAGCGGTGCCAGCTTCTACATCGCGTTCCCTGTCGCCAATAAAATATGACTTTGACGGATCAAGGTCATATTTCGCTATCCCCTGCAACAAAAGGCCCGGTTTTGGTTTGCGGCAATCACAATCACCGGTAAAGTTTGGATGATGCGGGCAATAAAAAAAGTCTGTCAGCTCAACACCATGATTATGATAAGTTTCTTTAAGCAGTTTATGCATTTTGGCTAACTCTTCTTCGGTATACCAGCCTTTGGCCAATCCCCCCTGGTTGGTAGCCACTAAAAGCAGGTAACCTTTATCCTGTAAGGTCTTTAGGGCATCAAAATTATCAAGGATATGAAAATCCTCTACGCGGGTAACATAATCGCCCATTTCACGGTTCAATACACCGTCGCGATCTAAAAAAACAGCTTTATTTTTTGCAGACATTAATTATAAATTTCGGCTAAAATACAAAATCCATTTTTAATGGGTTTTTATTATGCTTTTGCAATGCATCCCTTGTGAGATATGCCTTTTTATAAAATTAAATAATGTCGCGCTTGATATCTGCCTAATTACATTTCTATTCGTAAACATTAAATAAAATGCAATTTTGTACCCTAAACCAATAAACATCCTTATTATTAGTACGTATAATATAGGTCATAGAATTTGCGACATTTTAATAGAAATAATCCAATTTTTATTAAATTCGAAATTAATATATGTATAATATGTGACTTTTTAATATAATGCCAAAAATTTATATTTATATCGTAAAAATGTTTTGATTTCTGTATTTTCGTGGTTACGAACATATATAAACCGTTTGTTTAGCGATGGATCAGAACGACAGCCTACGACAGGGTCTTTACAGACCCGAATTTGAACACGACTCTTGCGGAACAGGATTTATTACCAATATAAACGGTCATAAATCTAACCAGATAATTGATAACGCGCTTACCATGTTAGAGAACATGGAACACCGTGGTGCCTGCGGTTGCGACCCTGACTCTGGTGATGGCGCGGGGATCTTGATACAGTTACCCCATGAGTTTTTTATGGAAGAATGCTCTAACCTGGAGATCAGCCTGCCTGAACCCGGAGAGTATGGGGTGGGTATGATATTTTTCCCTAAAGATTCTCCGCTTAAGAAAGCTTGCCGAATGGCAATTGATAACGCGATTGAAAAGTTAGGGCTGCATAAATTGGGCTATCGCAAGATTGCCGTTAACTCGTCTGTAATAGGCGAGACCGCCCGAAGTGCCGAACCGGATATTGAGCAGTTATTTATCTCAAGACCTAATCATATAACTAATGATGAAGATTTTGAGCGCAAATTATATGTACTAAGAAGATACATTAATAAAACAGTTACAGAAACTATACCGGGCGCAAGAGGCGATTTTTATTTCCCTTCGTTATCTTGTAAAACCATTATTTATAAAGGACAGTTAACTACTTACCAACTGCGTCAATACTATACAGATCTTACAGATCCGCGTATGGCATCAGGTTTGGCGGTGGTTCACTCACGCTTCTCAACCAATACATTCCCTTCTTGGAAACTGGCCCAGCCTTTCCGCATGATCGCACATAATGGTGAGATCAACACATTAACAGGTAACCTAAACTGGTTCTATTCGGGTTTAAAATCATACGCTTCTGCATATTTCACTAATGAAGAAATGGAGATGCTTTTGCCTGTTGTTGATAATAACCAGTCAGATTCGGCTTGTTTAGATAATATTATAGAAATACTGCAACATACCGGCCGTTCATTACCGCACGTAATGATGATGCTGATCCCTGAAGCATGGGACGGCAACGAACAAATGGACCCGATAAAGAAAGCATTCTACGAGTTTCATGCTACTTTAATGGAGCCATGGGATGGCCCTGCAGCGATCAGCTTTACCGATGGTAAACTGGTAGGAGCCGTGTTAGACAGGAACGGTTTGCGTCCATTACGTTATACCATTACTAATGATGGCCGTGTTATTGCCGCTTCTGAAACCGGTGTATTGGCTATCGACGAAAAAACCGTAATAACCAAAGGGCGCTTACAGCCCGGTAAAATGTTATTGATCGATACCGAGCGGGGTATGATCATTACCGACGAAGAAATTAAACAACAAATAGCCTCGCGCCAGCCTTATGGCCGTTGGTTAGAGAACTATAAAATAAAACTGGAAGATATTACTGAACCACGCCTGGCATTTGCCAGCCTGAGCGCCGATTCTATTTTTCGTTACCAGCAAGTGTTTGGCTATAGCCGCGAGGACATAGACACCATTATTAAGCCAATGGCACTTGATGGTAAAGAACCGATAGGTTCGATGGGTACTGACGTGCCTTTGGCTATCCTGTCAGACAAACCACAGCATTTATCAAGTTACTTTAAGCAGTTTTTTGCGCAGGTAACTAACCCGCCGATAGATCCCATCCGCGAGCGTTTGGTAATGAGCCTTGCCACCTTTATTGGTAATAATGGCAATTTACTGGACGAGGATAAAATGCATTGCCATTGCGTAACGCTTAAACACCCGATATTAAAAAATCACCAGTTAGAAAAACTGCGCAGTATTGATACCGGCGTGTTTCACGCTAAAACCTTACAGACCTATTTTAATGCTGACGGGCTTCCGGGTTCTATGCAAAAAGGTATTGAAAGAGTATGCCGCTACGCGGAAGACGCGGTTGCCGATGGATTTGAAGTGTTGATCCTGTCTGACCGCGCGGTTGATTCGGAGCATGCCCCGATACCTTCTTTACTGGCTGTATCTGCCGTGCATCACCACCTGATCAAAAAAGGTTTACGTGGTGCTGTAGGTATTGTAGTTGAAACCGGCGACGTTTGGGAAGTACACCATTTTGCCTGTTTATTGGCGTTTGGAGCTACTGCAATTAACCCATACCTGGCATTATCCACTATCGAGAATTTGAAAGATAGCGGTGCCTTGGATACCAGCCTGGATAAAAAATATCTTTTAAAGAACTATGTAAAATCTGTTAATGATGGCTTGTTAAAGATCTTCTCAAAAATGGGGATCTCTACCTTGCAGTCATATCATGGGTCGCAGGTGTTTGAAATTTTAGGTTTAAATAAAGACGTAGTTAATAAATATTTCTGTGGGGCGGTTACCCGTATCGGAGGATTAGGCTTGGATGAGATAGCCCGAGAATCGCTTTGCAAACACAAGATCGGTTTTGGCCCTAAGAGCGAGAACCGCTTATTGCCCGAAGGTGGTATCTACCAATGGAAACGCCGTGGCGAAGAACATTTGTTTAACCCGACTACCGTACACTTATTACAACACGCTACACGTAGCAACGATTATAACGTTTATAAAAACTACGCTAAGGCCATTAATGAACAAAGCGAGAAGCATTATACCATACGTGGATTGCTTGATTTTGCACATCACCGCGAGTCGATCTCTATCGACGAGGTTGAACCGGCTGAAAGCATCATGAAGCGTTTTGCTACCGGTGCTATGTCATTCGGGTCTATATCGCACGAGGCACACAGCACCATGGCTATTGCTATGAACCGTATCGGTGGCAAAAGTAATACCGGCGAAGGTGGTGAAGACGAAATGCGTTACGAGCCAATGCAAAACGGCGACTCAATGCGTTCGGCTATTAAGCAGGTAGCATCGGGCCGTTTCGGGGTTACTTCAAACTACCTTACCAATGCCGATGAGTTGCAAATTAAAATGGCGCAAGGTGCAAAACCTGGAGAGGGCGGACAATTACCGGGTCATAAGGTTGACGACTGGATCGCAAAAACCCGTCACTCAACTCCGGGCGTAGGTTTGATATCTCCGCCGCCGCACCATGATATTTATTCTATCGAAGATTTAGCGCAGCTGATATTCGACCTTAAAAATGCTAACCGTACCGCACGCATCAATGTTAAGCTGGTATCAAAAGCGGGTGTAGGTACTATCGCTGCGGGTGTTGCCAAAGCACATGCCGATGTGATCCTAATCGCCGGTTATGATGGTGGTACAGGCGCATCGCCAATAAGCTCTGTGAAACACGCGGGCTTACCATGGGAACTTGGTTTGGCCGAGGCACACCAAACACTGGTACGCAACAAACTGCGTAGCCGTGTGGTGTTACAAACAGACGGTCAGTTAAAAACCGGCCGCGACCTTGCTATCGCAGCCTTAATGGGTGCAGAAGAGTGGGGTGTTGCAACCGCTGCCCTTGTTGCAGGTGGTTGTATCATGATGCGTAAGTGTCACTTAAATACCTGCCCTGTAGGTGTTGCCACACAAGACCCGGAATTAAGGAAATTATTCTCAGGCAAGCCGGAGCATGTTGTTAACCTATTCCGTTTCATGACCGAGGAGTTACGCGAGATCATGGCTGAATTAGGTTTTCGTACCATTAATGAAATGGTTGGCCGTGTTCAGTTCCTGAAAGTTAAGGATGGCCTTAAAAACTGGAAGGCTAAGAAGGTTGATCTTTCAAGTATCTTGCACCCGGTAAATAATCCAAAGGATGTTACCCTATACAACAGCGAATCGCAAGATCATGGTATGGCAGATATCATCGACTGGAAATTATGGGAAGATGCAAAACCTGCATTAGCTGATAAAACCCCTGTTTTTGGTACTTACGATGTTAAAAACACCGACCGTACCATAGGCGCGCTATTATCAAACGAGATCTCAAAAATATACGGCTCTGCCGGGTTACCGGATAATACCATCAATTATAAGTTTAAAGGCTCTGCCGGGCAAAGTTTTGGCGCTTTCGCAACCAAAGGAGTATCTTTTGAGTTGGAAGGCGAGGCTAATGATTATGTAGGTAAAGGTTTATCAGGCGCGCAAATCGCGGTTTATTCATCGCCTGACGCCACTTATTCGGCCCAGGATAACATCATCATCGGTAACGTTGCACTATATGGCGCAACTGCAGGAGAGGCATTTATTGGCGGCATGGCCGGCGAACGTTTTGCCGTACGTAACTCGGGCGCTACCACGGTTGTTGAAGGTATTGGCGACCACGGTTGCGAGTACATGACCGGTGGTCGTGCACTGATATTAGGTAAAACGGGCCGTAACTTTGCGGCAGGTATGAGCGGCGGCATTGCCTGGGTATATAACCCTGATGGCAGCTTTGCCGAAAACTGTAATATGGAAATGGTTGATCTTGATCCGCTGTCTGTTAAGGATGAGGAGCATATTTTAACCTTGTTGCGCAAGCATGTAAGCTTAACCGGCAGTAAATTGGCGCAATCTATCATCAAAAACTGGAATGAGGCTTCTACCCAGTTTGTAAAGGTGTATCCGAAAGAGTATAAAAAAGTAATCGAGAAATTAGAATATCAAACTATCAGCAAATAATTTAGATGGGAAAAGTAACAGGATTTCAGGAATATGACAGGAAGATGCCTGAAAAATTATCGCCTGCAGAACGTGTAAAGAACTATAACGAATTTGAAAGTTTATATTCTGACGAAGAGTTAAATAAGCAATCGGCACGCTGCATGGATTGTGGCATACCTTTTTGTCATTCAGGCTGCCCACTGGGTAATATCATCCCTGAGTTTAATGACGCAGTATACAATAAGAAATGGGAAGATGCATACCAGATCCTGGCATCGACCAATAATTTCCCTGAATTTACCGGCCGCATTTGCCCGGCTCCGTGCGAGTCGGCTTGTGTATTGGGTATCAACAAACCACCGGTAGCTATTGAAGAGATTGAAAAACATATTATAGAGATAGCTTACCAGAAAAACTTGGTTAAACCTGTCGCTCCGTTAGTTAAAACGGGCAAAAAGGTTGCCATTGTAGGTTCAGGCCCTGCGGGGTTAGCTGCTGCTGCACAATTAAGCAAAGCCGGCCATGAAGTAACTTTATATGAGCGCGATGATAAGATCGGCGGCTTGTTACGTTACGGGATCCCTGATTTCAAGATGGAAAAATGGATCATTGACCGTCGTATGGAAATCATGGAGAAGGACGGTGTGGTATTTAAAACCAATACCGAAGTAGGTAAAGATATAGCTGCTGATGAACTTGTGCGTAATAACGACGCGGTAGTTTTAACCGGCGGTTCTACTATTCCGCGTGACCTGCCTATCCCGGGCCGTGAGTTAAAAGGGATCCATTTTGCGATGGACTTTTTAAAACAACAAAACAAACGGATAGGTAACTCTAAATTTACTACAGAAGATATTTTAGCTACCGGTAAAGATGTAGTAGTTATTGGCGGTGGCGACACCGGCTCTGACTGCGTGGGTACGTCAAACCGCCAGGGCGCAAGCTCTATCAAGCAGTTTGAGGTGATGTTTCAACCACCCGAGCAGCGTACTCAGCACATGCCATGGCCAACATACCCAATGGTGTTGAAAATAACCAGTTCGCACGAAGAAGGCGTTGACCGGTACTGGGGTGTAAATACAAAAGAGTTTTTGGGCGATGAAAATGGTAACCTGCGTGCTTTGCGCGTAACCGATGTTAGCTGGGAAGTTGACGTGATGGGCCGCCCGATGAAGTTTAGTGAGGTTGAGGGTTCTGAACGTGAAATACCTTGCCAAAGAGTGTTCCTGGCAATGGGTTTCCTTAATCCGCAATATGTGGGTATGCTGGAAAGCCTGGGTGTTGAGCTGGATGCACGTAAAAATGTTAACGCTAAAGAAGGCGTTTACCGTACCAACGTAGGCAAAGTATTTGCAGCAGGCGATATGCGCCGCGGACAATCACTGGTTGTTTGGGCAATATCTGAAGGCCGCGAATGCGCACGTAAGGTTGATGAGTTTTTAATGGGACATTCTAACCTTGAAAGCAAAGATTCTGTTAACCAGTTTGACCAGGTGTTTACGGCGTAGCCCCCTAACCCCTGAAGGGGGAATAATAAAGTATTAATCCTCTTTCGCGATTGTGAAAGAGGATTTTTTGTTTAATTCATATTAACGCGTCGTTCCTCACAATGACGAGTTGGATATCTGGCTGTTTACTTCTCAGACGGATTTTTCTTCCTGTCATTCAATTTCTCAACCATTTTAACCAGCCGTTCTTTACGGGTTTTATCCTGTTTGGCGGTTAGGATCCATAGTACGTATTCTTTTTTATTGGTGTAAGAGAGGGACTGGTAAAAATCTATAGCTGCTATTTCTTTTTCCAGCGTATCAGCAATTTCGGGTGGGAGCTTAACCTGTTTGTTGTCGACGTCGATATATTCGCCAAACTCATTATTACGAATATTATCATTGCGGCCCTCTGATACTTTGATCTGTGTTTCCGGGCGAAAGCGCAGGCTGGTCCAGACATCATCTATCGCTGCGGAGGCGACAGGTTTTAATCCATAAGGTTTGGTTACTTCCCAGCCGCTCATCATTTCAAGGTCCGTAGTAACGCCTTTGTTCTTTTTAGGGTAGATCACCCAGAAAACGCCATCGGGTTTTAATACAGGTATGATTAGTTTTAAGGAAGTGGTAAGCTCGGCAGTGTCTTTTACAAATAGTTGCACGCCATCGAAGGTTCTATCAATATCAAAAGAAATTTCAAGACCATTAGGAAGCGGCTCTAACGCAGTAAGATAAGTATCCGGCGCGTTAAATAATAACCAGCGTTTGCCGGCTTTCATTTGCAGTTTTTTGGCGAGTGAACTCATGGAATCGTATTACAAATTCAATTTAGCAAAGAAATCCCACAATACAATACCTGCGGATACCACGATATTAAAAGAATGTTTGGTGCCAAACTGTGGGATCTCGATACAGGTATCGATAATTTGCATTACCTCGTCGCTAACACCATTTACTTCGTTACCGAAGATGAGGGCATATTTACTGTTTTTATCCGGGGTGAATTGGTTTAGCATCACGCTGTCCTCGGCTTGTTCAATGGCGATAATCTGGTACCCATCCGCGCGTAATTTCTGCACGGCTGCTACCACGTCATCATGATAGCTCCAGTTGATAGACTGTGTTGCACCCAATGCGGTCTTCTCGATCTCGCGATGCGGTGGCTGAGCCGTAATGCCACATAAAATAACCTGCTCAACCGCGAAACCATCCGAGGTGCGGAATATCGAACCGATATTATGCATACTGCGCACATTGTCCAGCACTACAGCGACGGGCAGTTTATCCTGTGCCTTAAATTCGGACACGGTAGCGCGATTCAGTTCGTCTAACTTTAGTTTACGCAAGTTTAGAGATTGGTGATGAGTTGATCAGAGATTAGTTTCGAATAATATTAAACTTACAATGTTTTTAAAACTTCGTAAGTTTTAAACCGGTAATTATGCTTCGCTTGTTACCAACAGGATGCCTACACCGCTACCTATTAATGATTGATATACGGATGGCGCGTAACCTATTTTATCGGTGTAATACGTATTCAGTTCTTTGCTGAAACTGTCAAATTCATCTTGTTTTACCAAAGCGATGGCACAGCCGCCAAATCCTGCGCCTGTCATGCGTGCTCCGGCTACGTTAGGGTTAGTTTTAGCATATTCAACTACTGCATCAAGTTCTTTGCCGCTCACCTCGTACAGGTCACGTAATGAGTCGTGCGATGCATACATCAATTTGCCAAACTCGGCCAGGTTGTTGGCAGCCAAAGCATCAGCGGCTAATTTAACGCGGTCGTTTTCTTCAACTACGTGTTGGGCGCGTTTGCGTATTATTTCGTCGGTTATTAAATGTTTGTACTGGTTAAATGTTGCGGTATCAATATCGCATAAGTAATTTATGCTGAGTTCCCGGTTCAATGCTTTTAAAGCCGCCTGGCATTCTTCAACACGCTCGTTATATTTTGATTCAACCAGCTTACGCGATTTATTGGTGTTGATAATTGCCAGTACATGATTGCCCAGGTTGCTGTTAACAATATCATATTCTAACGTATCGCAGTTCAATACGATCGCTTTGTCTTTCTCGCCGAAAGCTACCGCAAACTGATCCATAATGCCGCTGTTTAAGCCCATAAAGTTGTTCTCGACCGATTTAGCGATCTTAACCAACTCCAGCTTGCTATAACCCGCGTTGAATAGCTCATTCAGCGCGAAACTTGTAACCACCTCTATAGAAGCTGACGATGACAAACCCGCGCCGATAGGGATATCGCCAAAAAATAACATATCAAAACCCGTTATTTGGTGGCCGTCTTTTGTAAAGTGTTCAATCACACCCAGCGGGAAATTAAACCAGCCGTCACCATCTTTTGTATAGCTGCTTTGAACAGCTACTTCGGGATGCTCATCAAAATTTAAACTTCTGAAACGAAAAACATTGTCATTATTGAGGCTAATTAACAGGTAAGTGCCAAAGGTGATAGCGCAAGGCATAACCAGGCCTCCGTTATAATCAATATGCTCGCCGATAAGGTTTACCCGCCCCGGCGAAAAATAAGCGTGCTGTGCTTCCTTATTGTATATCTCGATAAATTTTTGTGGCAATTGGTGTTTCATTTTCAGGCTTTTTTATTGATTTGACAAATATTGTAAATATTACACTATTAGTATTAATATTTAAGCTAATATTTGCTAAAAAAATAAACAGAATATAAAACGGCTTGTTGAGTTAAATAAATAAAAAACTTAGATCATGAACCAATATTTAGTAACCGGATATGACTACACCGACGAAGGTGCATTTGAAAGAAGAATGAGCGTAAGACCGCATCATATAGATAATCTAAAAGCGTTGAAAGAAAAAGGAAACTATCTGATAGGAGGAGCTATGATTGATGAGCAGGGTAAAATGATAGGGTCGACCATGATCATGCAATTTGAAACTGAAGAAGAACTTGAGGCCTGGAAGCAAGGCGAACCTTACCTTACCCAAAAAATATGGGAGTTGGTAGATATTAAGCCTTTTAAGGTGGCGGTTGTATAAGAAATTTAAAAACAAAAGGTTGTCTGATCAGACAACCTTTTGTTTTTTAAATATAATGTGTGGCAGCTTATGCGGGCGATATACTATTTAACTCTTCAATATCATCCGCAGTCAACTCAATCTGCGTTGTTTTCATATTTTCCTCCAGGTGCTCAACACTTGATGTTCCCGGGATCAGCAGGATATTATCAGCATGGTTTAATAACCAGCTCAGTGCAACCTGATGAACGGTAGCGCCATGTTTATCGGCAATGGTTTTTAATTTATCCTGTGCGGCAACATTACCGGCATTAAGCGGGAACCATGGAATAAAAGCAGTGTTTTGCTCTTTGCAATAATTCAGCACAGCTTCCCATTTACGGTTATCAACACTGTACATATTTTGTACCGATACTACATTAAAGTAGTTCTGTGCGTCTTTAATGTCCTCAACGCTTACTTCTGATAGTCCAATGTGTTTAACCTTTCCGCTTTGTTGTGCTTCCTGCAAAAACTCAAAGGTTAGTTCTGCCGGTACTTTAGGATCGATACGATGCAGTTGATAAAGATCTATCTGCTCAAGCTTTAAACGCTTTAAACTGCCATCTAACGCTTCTCTTAAATGGTCAGGATGCGCGTTAACCGGCCACTGGTCAGGTCCGGTACGTTCTAAACCGCCCTTAGTCGCAATCACCAGCCCGGCAGGGTAGGGATGCAGCGCCTCTGCTATAAGTTCTTCGGATACATAGGGGCCGTAGCTATCTGCAGTATCTATAAAATTAACACCCAGTTCGACGGCACGTTTTAGTACACGGATTGATTCATCATGATCTTTCGGCGGCCCCCAAATGCCTTTGCCTGTAATACGCATGGCGCCGTAACCTAACCGGTTTACGGTAAGATCGCCCCCTATAGTGAATGTTTGATTGTAAGAAATAATTGAAGTGGCCATAATAGTACATGTTTTAATGTAGTAACTGAAACACTAAAACCAGGCAGATTGTTCTCCGGAATAATCTGCCGAACGTAATTTTATAAAATACAAAAGGCTGACCCGAGGCCAGCCTTTTGTATTAAAAATCATCAGTTATATATTATCTTACGGTATACTTATAAACCGTGCGGCCTACATTGCCCTTATCATCAATTCCCTCAATAATAGCTTTATAGCTACCTGTACCATCAGCATTAAAGAAATCAAATGTGGCCGCGCCGTTTTTATCGGTTATCACTTTAGGGTTCCAGTATATCGTAGTCCTCAGATCGCCACCTAACGCACCGGTTTTAGTAGCATCATACTTAGGCGAATAAAATTCCCTTGTAAGGTAGTATCCTTTAGGATTAAATTTTACGGCACTGTACTGTGGTGTCAATAATTCATTAAGCAGTGCTTTGTCTAAAGGCTTTTTCTCAACCTTTTTGCTGCTTATTACCACAACACCGTCGGTATTGTTCATCCTGTTTATGCCGCTCAAACCATCACTGTTATATACTTCAATCTGGTCGATAGTTTTTGGGTCAACACCGCCAAGCCTGGTAAGGTCTACAACTGCACCATCATAATATATGGAAACTTCAACCTTTTTACCGGAATTATAGTTACGGGTTAAATACAATAGGTCATTGTCATAAGTAATGCCCGGGAGCGAATTCTTTATACAATCGTAAAGACTGGCACAAGCGGTAAAGCGATCTCCATCTATAACATGGTCCGGAATGCTGCTTAATCCTGTCAAAAAAGGATAATCTTTATGACTGGCTTTTTTTACCGGCCGCACATCTTTTACCACAACTTCTTTAATTACGTGCGAATTAAGTTCTTGCTTTTTGTCGTTTTGCAGGTATGAATTTAGCGCCGTATCAATGTTAGCTATTTCGTCGGGGGCAGTAACATTAGGGGTAATAGCTTGTGGTGTTGTATTATTAAGAATGATCATTAAGTTATTAGCATTAAAATTGCCTTTGGCATTAATGACACCCTTTACAGAGTCAGGAAAGAATAATTTAGAGATCCTGAATTCGCCATCTTTATTGGTCTTAACCGTTGCAGATACCCGCATATCCTTGATATAAAAGTTAACAATACCATTTGAAACAGGCATACCCGAACCGGTGCGTAATGATCCTGTAACCTCAAGTCCATCTTCAGGCCCAAACTTAAATGTGGGCAGTTTATTTTCCAATATGTCTTTGTAAACAACCCTTCTGTAACCTTGCGTAAGCATTAAAATATCAAGATCGGCAGCGGTTTTTTCATTAATCTTATTAAAGTAATAATTAGGTTTTTCAATATAACCTTTCAAATCAGAGGTCAACAGTATATTTGTTAAAATGGTAGTTTCTGCATTTTCATTAAAAGGAACCTTGGTTTCGTCTAACACGGTGACAGACATATTGGCCAAAGCAGGCTGATTATCGGATGTTTTTGCGTTAACGTTAAAAACTACCTGATCCCTGGCTGTATAAGTTGTCTTAGGGGTGCTTAAACTGATCTTTAACTGATCATTACGCTGAATAAAAACAAGGCGCTCGGCAAGAGCAAGACCTGTTGAAGAAAAAACAGTAAATTGAACTACGCCAGAGGGAAACTTAGCTTTTGGTACGGACGCAGCGTATGCTTTGGATGTAAGAGCTGTTTGGCCCGCATAGCAAACTATCTGGCCGGACTGGCCAATGATGGCGATCTGCTTATTTTGATTAGTAGCAAAAAAAGCATCGCTGGCAACAAACGAAATTTGCAGGTTGTCCGCATTAGTGTTGTTTATTGCTAAGGTCATGCCGTTATCTTTAGGAGCGGGCAGGTCATAACTACTTTGCGATCCATCGGCAAACGTTAAATTGGCTTTGTAGGTTTTACCTGCCGCAGGAGTCAGCTCAAATACGCCCATACCTAAGTGCTGAGTGGTAATAGTTGCTACCGTAGTGCCACTATTATCTACGATTACTCCTTTAGCTTCAGTACCCAACCCGTTTGGATTAATAGCTTTAAAGGCTACTCTGGATTTTATACCATTAAGTAAATCGCCACCTTCCGGGAAAAATTGTACATCTATTGGTGAAGCAACATTTTTTAAAGCATATGAATTTGTAATGGTATTGTTGTTAATATCTATACCTGCATATAACCTTGCAGTATTCAGCTCGGAGGTTTTATTTGTGGTAAAACTAATTTCCATATTTCCTTTTGCATCCGTTGTTCCCTTGCCTTTACCAAGTGTTTCGTCGTCGCCGGTTTGCGCGCGCCAGCTTACTTTTCGGGCCGCATAGTCACGGCCATCAACAGTATAATAATGTATTATTACACTTACTTTTGCTGTGCCGCCTTTAGTTTGTCCGGATAGGGAAATGGTGCTGAATACATTTTTATCTATAATAGTTCCAACCGATATGGTTTTGTTGAAGAAATAATCCGGGTCAAAGTTACGCATCCAGTTGGTGTAGGCCCTTATGTGGTAATTGCCTTCATTATAATTTTCTTTTAATAATTTAATATCGCCATAGGCCATACTGGCCGTAACCGGCAACTTTAAGCGCTGTACAACAGAGTCTTTGCTTGTTAATATATCCACATATACCACCTTGCTTATTGGCGAGGGTAAATGCTTGTTTTTGGTCATATCATCATTAGCTGTAATATCTGCTGTTAAATATGCTTTAAACCAAATGGTATCGCCAACCGCATAGTACGGCTTATCTAAGTGCAGGTAAACTTTCTCAAAGGGATAGTCGCTATTATATTTTATGGTTTTGGTAGCAATTGTTTTTACGCTAACAGTGTCATTTTGTGAAAATGCCGACAAACAAACTGCGAGTAATAAAAATAGTAAAACAGTAAATTTTCCTAATCTCATTGGTATGGTGTAAGGTATTTAAAAAGATGGCTAAATATATCTATTTATGCAATAGTATAGGTAAGCATGTTATACTTTAACATTTTTTTACATTTTGTAGTATAAACGGCTATAATTAAACTTGAACAAAGGCAAATAAACGCTGTTGTGCTGTTAAACGCAAATTTATATGGGTATTGAAATAGAAAGAAAGTTTTTGGTAGATCATGAACAATGGGATAAAATAAATAAGCCTGTTGGTAATAAGCTACTGCAAGGATATATTGTAGATGATGATAACAAAACCATAAGGCTGCGTATATCTGACAGTCAAGCCTGGCTTACCTTTAAAAGCGGAACAGCGCACATTAGCCGTACCGAACACGAATATGAGGTACCCGTTAATGAAGCAACAGAACTGTTTGAAAGATTTGTTAAAACCCGTCTTGAAAAAACCAGGTACTGTATAAACTATAAAAGCAAACTATGGGAGGTGGATGTTTTTGAGGGGGATAATGCCGGGCTGATCATAGCTGAAATTGAACTGGACAGTGAAGATGAACAATTTGAGCTGCCGACATGGATAGGTAGTGAGGTTACCGGGCAGGATCAATATTATAACTCAAGTCTCTCGGTTCGCCCTTTTAAAACGTGGTAAATAAATAAGGCAGGATCTTTTCAGAAACCTGCCTTATTTATATGCATTGGCATTTCTGCCTATAATGCTATTTACCAGCCACTGCCTTTTTTTGCAGCACCGCTAGAGATATGACCTTCGGCCGTAGCCTTGCTCATAATTGCAGCCATTTTATTGCCTGCGCTGTCTTTACCTGTAGCAATATATCTACCTGATTTAACATCAATAACAGGATCGATCATTGGTACATTCTTAGTTTTTGTTTTTACTGAATAGGCGGTAATGCCGCCACTTGTAGGTGTTGCCATGATAAGTTTTTAATTGTTTAAATAAGTTAACCCTTGTTAGGTGTGAATTGTTTTCACAAACATAGTTTATTGTTGGTAAGTAGTATATAATTATGAATATTTTTATCATATCAAATGTGGATAAATAGGCGCTTTTACAGCTATTTTGTTGATTTGTGGAAAACTTGTTGCTTTTATAATTAAATAGCTTGCCTTTTAAGCACCCAAAATCTACTTAAAAGATAGATATGAAAAAGCCCGGGGTAAAAGGTTATTTTTACCCCGGCATAGAAATTATTATTAAAAATTTATGAAGACAAGAGACACCAGCATTTTATACCTGCTATTGGGTATATACGCATTAATGATAAATTGGTATTATAACCACTCTATAATAATGCTAATACTTTGCTATATTTTTTGGCCGATATATTTACTGTATGAGTTACTAACCGGCGGCCTGTCGCACGGCATGTGGAGGCATATCCCGTTAAGTTATTTTAATTAAGAGGATTTCACCGGTTTGATTTCACAGATCTAACCTAAACGGTGAAATCAAAAAAGAATCAGTGATCAATTTTTCTCAACCACAACCGCGGTACCATAGGCCAATACCTCTGTAATGCCCTGCATGATCTCGTTAGCGTCATAACGCATATTAATGATTGCATTGGCACCAATAGCCTGCGCGTGCTGTATTAAAAGCTGGTAGGCTTCTTCGCGTGCGTTTTCACAAAGCTCGACATAAATTGAAAGCCGGCCGCCAAACAGCGACTGAAAGCCGCCGGCTATATTACCGCCAATGCTGCGGCTGCGAACCGTTATACCGCGCACAACACCTAAATGCTTTACAATGCGATGACCTTCTAAATTAATACTGGTGGTTATAAGTGAATGATCCATAAGTTGATATATTAAAGTTTATTATCAAATATAGCACATTCGGCAAACTTGTATTATTTGTATTTGCACAGATATGAACTCTGTCTTGTTGTTTTTACTTTGAATGAAGCATTGGCAGGCACCTCGAACGACTGGCCGTTTGTAAAGGTTTTCCAATCCTTCCCGCCAGGTAATAGGGCTGTAAGCTCGCCTTCAATAACTATCATGGTTTCGTGGGTCGAGGTGCCAAATTCGTACTCGCCGCTTTCAATAACACCTATAGTTGATTTGCCGTTGGCTGCTGTATAGGCCAGTGATTTTACCGCGCCGTCAAAATATTCGTTTACGTTGATCATCGTTTTTTATTTTTGGCCGAAGATGGGATTTTTAGCCGATAGTCCAAAGTCTTAAGTCGATAGTTCTTCGTCATTCAACTACTATAAACTTCAGACTCAGAACTATTTTATACCGCCAAATGCCGCGAAATAAGAATTTTTATGCAGGATTTCCACATCGGTAAAACCAACCCGTTTTAAAAGGTCCATTTGATAATTTACAGAGCGCGGCGTATCCTCATGCGCAACATAATCCAATACTTTTTGGCGATATTCCGGCCCGCCAAGCGTATCCAGGTAATCGCTGTAACGTTGATGAAATAGCCTGTTTAACGGCTCTGCATCGTGCGCTATCAAGTCTGAGATCCAAATACTACCACCGGGTTTTAAAGCTTTATATAATTTGCTGAAAACTTTCTCCCAATCCGCATCATCACGCAAATGGTGAAAAGTAGCAGCGGCCAGTACAATATCAAAATGATCGTCAGGCAGGTTAAGGTTACGCATATCATTCTGGATTGTGGTAACGTCGCCGGTTGTTTGGGCCGACACCCGCTCTTTGGCGCGTTCAAGCATCGGTAAGCTTAAGTCATTCAGGGTGCAGTTAAGGTTCTCAATTTTGCTCAACATCTTTAACGTGTAATTCCCCGCGCCGCATCCTATGTCTAACAGGTTTTTTGCATTTGGGTTAATATACTTTGCTGCCTCGGTGCAAAGTTCCATGGTTAAAGGTGCGTCTATCGTTGTTGCCTGGCCGGTGTCCAGGTTCGAAAAACGTTCAACGTCATTATCAAACCGGTTTCTTATCTCTTCGTTTGTGGCTTTGTCAGCATAATTTGTATCCATCGTATTCTATTATTTGGTTTATGATTTGTCAAAGCTATCGCATTTTACAATATTTGAAAAATATCAATTTTATCAATTATTGATAGCTATTAAGTATCATAAAATGGAGATCCGTCATCTTTTATATTTTAAAGCCGTTGCAGAACACCTGCATTTTAGAAACGCCGCCGCCAGCTTATTTATTTCGCAACCGCCATTAAGCAGGCAGATCCGTGAGCTGGAAGAAGAACTGGGCGTGCAGTTGTTTTTAAGAAACAATAAGCGGGTTGTATTAACCGATGCCGGTAAATATTTTGCAACGTCTGTCGATGCAATATTCGCGCAGTTGGAAGAAAGCAAGAACATTACACGTCAGATCCATTTGGCTGCAGATAGCGGCGAGTTAAAAATCGGTTACATCAGTTCTGTTTATCAGCCGCACCTGGCAGAGATACTAAAGGCCTTACGGCAGGTATTTCCATTTATTAAAACCAGTTTGTATGAACGCCCTACCATTAAACAAATTGAAGCCCTTGAGCAAGGTAAGCTGGATGTCGGGATATTAAGGGCACCTGTCCATTCGGACAAGCTGGAGGTACAAACCTTATTTTTTGATCCGTTTATGGTAGTTGTGCCATCCGCAGGAAAAACATTTAATAACACCGCAGCGCTTGCTGATTTCATAAAGGACAAGCCATTTATATTCTTCAATAAAGAATATGCGCCGCATTATTACGATAAACTGGTTGAAATATGCCACCGGTTAGGCTTTAAGCCTGATATTACTCACGAAGTAAATAACGTTCATTCGATAGTACAGCTGGTAGAGGCGGGCCTGGGTGTTTCTATATTGCCGCTTTCATTAAAACAACAATACGCCAATTTGCATTTGTCATTTATCGAACTAAAAGAGATCCCGGTTAATACCGAAGTTGTGCTGGCTTATAAGAAGTCAAATTTAAATGCAGCGTTAAAATGGTTTATAAAAAATTATAACAACAAATAGTTGTTTCATTAACGCCTGATGGTGCGCACAAACATAATAACCGCGATGAAAATTACTGCCAGGTATACAAGTTTCATAATCAGAACTAAGTAAATAATAATTAATGGAATCTTCTTAATAAAAAGAGCCCGGCGCAATTGCGCCGGGCTCTTTTTCAATATAGTACGAAGCTTTTATTTTTGCAGCGATACCGTAGCCATTAAAGTTCCCAGCGATTGGCCTGAAAGATAAACGGTATAAATATGCCCGGCTTGTATAGTAGTAGGGATATTTAGTATAGGCGATGCTGTGCTTGTGGTATTTGTGTCTACGGAAAATGTAGTAGCCGGATCAACATCATAATAATTGGAAGCTACTTTGCTAACTAACCCTGTCACCACTTTAGCCCCCGCGGATACGCCAAAATTGGTATTTTCTATCAAATCAAGATTAAGGTTAATAAAGCGTACCCTGGCTTTTCCTGACTTAGGCGCGGTCAGATCATCTGGATAAGCTACTGTTGACCCTTCAAAATAATACACGCTGTAATAAGCGCCGGTTTGGGGTGATACCTGGAAAGAAGCCACGGTAGCCCCGGAGGCGGATGATTTAATTAAGGCCGGTTGGGTGGTACTTGTTATTGCAAAGTAATCTGTGCCCTGGTTATAGGTAAGCGCAGCGTCGTTTTCTTTTTTATTGTTTACATAAAAATCAATTGGCGACGCCGTTTCTGCGGCATTGGTAAACTTTATGTAAGATGTACCAACAGCATCATTCTTTTTACTGCATGAAGTAATGCACAACGTTATTAATAATAAAGCAGCAGGTAGCATGAATAATGTGGCGGATTTTTTGAAGCGTAGATTTCTTTTCATAATGGGGTAAATATAGTTTTTCAATTTAAAAGCTATAACACGAAAAAATTTAAATTATTATACACCGATGCTGATTATTATTCATTAATAAATTCTAATATATCACCGGGTTGACAAGCCAAAACCCGGCATATCGCCTCAAGGGTTTCTAAGCGCACCGCTTTTGCTTTGCCTGTTTTCAGGATGGATAAATTGGCCATAGTTATTCCTACACGCTCACTAAGCTCGGTTAATGACATTTTTCTTTTAGCCATCATTACATCTAAATTTACAATTATGGGCATGGCTATACGGTTAAGTCGTGTTCGTCTTTTAAGGATTTCCCCTGGGCAAAGGCCCTGTACAACAGAAAAAAAACAAGTCCTATCCCAATGGGTTCCAATGAATTCTGCCATACTGATTTATTCATTATTACATCCGCAGTAAAATAACTGTAAAATACAATCTTCATGAGCAGGTTAAGCAAAAACAATACGAAAGGGTATAAGATCAGGGTGATGGCTATTAATTTTAACCGGGCTATATTTTTATCAGTAAAGGCTAACCCCTTTGAAAGATCAATTATAAAACTCAAAAAGCATGTTACTAAATACCCAAAATAAGTGAACAATGCTATCGTTCCAACAACTAAAAATATCTCTAATCCTTTTTTTACAGGTTTGCTGATAGGTATCAAGAGATTTTGATTTTTTTCATCATACATAAATTTGACAGGGATGTCAACCAAATGGCCTTTATGGAATTTATCATTTTTTGTTTGTGGTTCCATTGATATCTTACGAATGTAACCTTGATTCTTCTCCTGGTGAAATTTAACTGAATCAACATACCAATACGCACTGGTTGTGTTGTTTATTTTCCAAAAAGGTAACTTTATGTAGTATTTTTTATGAGTTGCATTAGTATCATTACCCATGGTGATCCATTTACTAATACAAGTATCGCAATTGCAAGTATCGCAACTAAGGCCACCTGTAGTACCAATGAAAACCATTTGGGCACCGCCGCTCCAATTGTAAGCTATGGCGTTTTTACTAAAACTATAATGACTGGTGCCTTCCTGCAGGGTCACATTATCAGGAAGCATATTATCGAAAGGTTTTAAATTATCGATAATGTCAACACTCTGTTGTCTCCCGGGCTTGTAACTATCAATTAAATAAAATGCCGTTGCTACGGTTAGATACACTCCAATAGTTATAGGTATCCAAAAATTCGGTCTTGATTTTATCTTCATAACAATTAATTGTGATGTGATTTAGGTTTATCTATTACATTACAAATCAATAATTTATTATTGATAAAAACAAATTATTTATTGATTTACGATAAATTTGTAATGTAATTGTCTACTTATACCAGCTATAGTAAAACATAATGCGTGTTTTTTTATTTATCCCTAAGTAAATATGGCAGGAGTAAATAAATCAATATACGCGGCGCTGTTGGCTAATTTGATGATAGCAGTCACCAAGTTCATCGCTGGTGCCATAAGCCATAGCGCCGCTATGATCGCCGAAGGCGTGCATTCGGTAGTTGACACCATTAACCAGCTATTACTATTGCTGGGCCTGAGTTTAAGCAAAAAGAAACCGGATAAGTACCACCCGCTGGGCTATGGCAAGGAGCTTTATTTCTGGTCGTTCGTGGTATCCATCCTTATTTTTGGTTTGGGTGGCGGCATCTCCGTTTACCAGGGTGTAACCCATATTTTACATCCTATCGAGTTGGGTAACCCAACCTGGAGCTATGTGGTACTGGCTACATCGCTGGTATTTGAGGGCACGTCGTTAATTATTGCCGCTATCGAATTTAATAAGCTGCGAGAAGGGCAAACCTGGTGGAGCGCCATCATCAACAGTAAAGACCCATCGACGTTCCTGGTGTTGTTTGAAGATAGCGCTGCCGTGATGGGTTTAACTATAGTAGCCATTTGCCTTTACCTGAGCCACCGTTTAAACGCGCCTTACATTGATGGCGTAGCTTCGTTGCTGGTAGGATTGATACTGGTTGTTGTGTCGCTGATATTGGCGCGCGAAAGCCGTAGCCTGTTAATGGGCGAGGGGATAAAGACCAATACCAAAAAACGTATCAGGGAAATTACCGAAGGCGATAAAGATGTGCTGAGCCTGATGCACCTGATGTCGATCTACCAGTCGCCCGAAGAGATCCTGGTGATGATGATCGTAGCTTTTAAACCTGACCTGGATACTGCCGAAATTAATGACGCGATAGACCGCATTCGTGAGCAAATCAAGGCGGAATTTGCGCGGATCCGCTTTGTAGTTATCCAGCCTGATGTTTTTGAAGATAAGGTTGATCCGAATGTGCAGGCGTATATATAACTTTGTCTAAACTCATCGCACCCATGATCTTAGAAGCCGCCATACTAAACGTAATCCCCGGACAAGAAACTCAATTTGAAAAAGATTTTGCCATCGCCGGCCAGTACATTAGTTCAATTAATGGCTATATCAAACACTCGCTCCATAAATGTATCGAACGGCCTAATCAGTACTTATTACTGGTTGAATGGGAAACCTTAGAAGACCATACCATAGGTTTTCGTCAATCGGAACAATACCTTGAATGGAAAAAACTGTTGCACCATTATTATGACCCGTTCCCGGTGGTTGAGCATTATGAGGTGGTTTGACCATGAACAAAAGCTGGGCCCAGCTTTTGAATGCCTGATTTATAATCACTCATCCGCGAGCTCTATCCAAACCGGGGCATGGTCGCTTGATTTTTCCCAGCCGCGTACGTGTTTATCTACGCTGCCTGCCAGCAAACGCTGTTCAACTTCGGGGCTAAGTAAAAAATGATCTATGCGCAAACCAGCATTGCGGCCATAGGCGTTCCTGAAATAGTCCCAAAAAGTATAGATCGTTTCGGTAGGGTATAGCTTACGCAGAGCATCCGTCCAGCCTTGTGCTACCAGGCGGTGAAAAGCCTCACGTGTTTCGGGCCTGAACAGGGCATCATCCAGCCAGCGTTCGGGTTTGTATACATCTTGCTCGGTTGGCATTACGTTGTAATCGCCGGTTAAAACAACCGGGATGCCTCGCGCCAGTAAACCTCCGGCATGGCTGATAAACCGCTCGAACCATTGCAGTTTATAATCAAACTTTGGCCCGGGCGCGGGGTTGCCATTAGGCAGGTAAAGGCAGCCTATAACTATGCCGTTTACCAAAGCTTCAATATAGCGGCTATGCAGGTCTTCCGGGTCGCCCGGCAGGCCGCGCTTAAGTTCCTGAATGTCACTTTTGGCCAGGATAGCAACGCCGTTCCAGCTTTTTTGCCCGTGCCAGATGGCATTATAACCGGCATCAATTATTGCCTGTTCCGGAAATTTCTCTTGCGGCGCTTTTAGTTCCTGCAGGCAAACTACGTCGGGTTGGGTTTCTGCCAACCAGCGAAGCAGTACGGGTAAGCGGCCATTAACGCCGTTTACGTTGTAGGTAGCTATTTTCATATATGTAAATCTATAAAAAATTAAAATTGCAATTAACGATAGCATTAAGATGCCACAAAAAAACAGAAAAATACAATAAACTCATATACAGTTATTTACGTTATTTTTAAGTATAATCTTACTGACTTATCCTTTGTTTCATTTTGTTTCAGCTGTTTTTAACAATTATCTTATTATCAGATGGTTAATTCAAAATCTTGTTTCACTTGTTTCATTTGTTTCACACTTTCGTGAAACAAACATCATTGTCTATCCACATCCGTTTAAATTTTCAACAATCCTGCCAAAGCCCGTGCAATGCATTAACTTTACCGTTCACTTTAAAAGGAGTAAACCGCTTGGCAAAAGACGCTACCAAAGAAACGCCCTTAATGCAGCAGTATAATACAATTAAGGCGAAGTACCCAGGTGCTTTGTTGCTGTTCCGTGTTGGCGATTTTTACGAAACGTTTGGCGAGGATGCCGTTAAAGCGGCGGGCATATTGGGCATTGTGCTTACCCGCAGGGGCAATGGCGCGGCCACTTTTATTGAGCTGGCAGGTTTCCCGCACCATTCGTTGGATACTTACCTGCCTAAATTGGTGCGTGCCGGCCAGAGGGTAGCCATTTGCGATCAGTTAGAGGATCCAAAAACCACCAAAACTATCGTTAAGCGCGGAGTGACCGAATTGGTGACCCCCGGTGTTGCTACCAACGATAATATCCTTAATCAAAAAAGCAATAATTACCTGGCGTCGCTATACTATGAGAAGAACAGTATCGGCATAGCGCTGATCGATATATCAACCGGCGAGTTCCTGACCGCTCAGGGAAATAGTGATTATATCGACAAACTGCTGCAAGGCTTTAGCCCCAGCGAGGTGATCTACCCCAAAAATAAACAGACCGAGTTTAAAGAAAGCTACAGCGATCGCTACTATACCTATACGCTTGACGAATGGCCCTATAGCGGCGACTACGCGCATGAAACGCTGTTAAAGCACTTCGGTGTCAAATCGTTAAAAGGGTTCGGTATAGACAAGCTAAACCTGGGCATTGTGGCCGCCGGCGTGGCTTTGCATTACCTGAACGAAACAGAGCACCGTAACCTGCAGCATATCTCGGCCATCAGCCGGATAGAAGAAGACAGGTATTTATGGCTGGACAGGTATAGCGTGCGTAACCTTGAACTGATAGGCTCGGCTAATGAAAACGCGCATACGTTGGTTGAGGTGTTGGATCATACCTGCTCGCCCATGGGAGCAAGGCTGTTGCGCCGCTGGATAGTAATGCCGCTAAAAGAGATCAAACCCATTAACGATAGGTTAGGTGTAGTAGAATACCTGATAGCCGAAGAAGAACTGCGCGAAGAACTACAGCAACAGATCCGCCAGATAGGCGACCTGGAACGATTGATCTCGAAGATCGGCCTGCAAAAAGCCAACCCGAGGGAAGTGTGCCAGCTTAAAAAGGCTTTGATAGCCATCGGGTCTATCAAGAAAGTTTGTGAGCAATCCATCAGCCAGCCACTAAAAGCTATTGGCGAGCAGTTAAACCCATGCGCCCTGATCTGTGAAAAGATAGCGAATGAGCTGCACCCTGAGCCGCCGGTTATGCTGGTAAAGGGTTCAGTGATGAACGATGGCGTTAACGAAGAACTGGACCGCTTGCGCAAGATCGCGTTCGGCGGCAAGGGCTATTTGCTGGAGATCCAAAAGCGTGAAGCCGAAAGCACAGGCATACCATCGTTAAAAGTATCATTTAACAACGTGTTTGGCTACTACCTCGAGGTTACACACAGCCACCGCGATAAAGTGCCGACAGAATGGATACGCAAACAAACGCTGGTAAACGCCGAGCGGTACATCACCCCTGAGCTCAAAGAATACGAAGAACAGATCCTCGGTGCCGAAGAAAAGATACTGGCGCTTGAAACCAAGCTGTACAACGACCTGCTATATGCCCTGGCCGAGTATATCAAACCCATCCAGCTAAACGCGCAATTGATCGCCCGGCTGGATGTGTTACTAAACTTTGCCACCATCTCCATTAAAAACTATTACGTTAAGCCGCAGATCAACGAGAGCAGGGTAATAGATATAAAAGGAGGCCGCCACCCGGTAATTGAAAAAACATTGCCGCAAGGCGAGGAGTATATTACCAATGATGTTTTCCTGGATTCGGAAACTCAGCAGATCATCATCATCACCGGGCCAAACATGGCAGGTAAGTCGGCATTGCTTAGGCAGACGGGACTGATCGTGCTGATGGCGCAAATGGGTTGCTTTGTGCCTGCCAAATCGGCCTCATTGGGTTTGGTCGACAAGATCTTTACCAGGGTAGGGGCATCAGATAATCTATCGTCGGGCGAGTCGACCTTTATGGTGGAGATGAACGAAACGGCAAGCATCCTGAATAACTTATCAGACCGGAGCCTGATCCTGCTTGATGAGATAGGCCGTGGTACGTCAACTTATGACGGGATCTCCATAGCCTGGTCGATAGCCGAGTACCTGCATAATCATCCCACAGCAAAAGCTAAAACACTGTTTGCGACGCATTACCACGAGTTGAATGAACTGAGCAACAGCTTTAACCGGATAAAGAACTACAACGTTACGGTTAAAGAAATAGGCCACCAGATCATATTCCTACGTAAGCTGGTACCGGGTGGCAGCGAACATAGTTTTGGGATCCATGTGGCTAAGTTGGCAGGCATGCCGCAAAAAGTATTATCGCGCGCTAATGAGATCCTTAAAAAACTGGAGAATGAGCGTACCGGCGGCGAGCATATCAAGGAAAGCATCCGCAAAGTGCAAAAACAGGCCGTACAAATGCAAATGTTCAGCATTGATGACCCAGTACTGGTAAAGATCCGCGATACGCTCAATAACCTTGATGTTAATACCCTAACCCCGGTTGAAGCTTTAATGAAACTTGATGAGATACAACGGGTGATAAAGGGGTAGGTTGGTAGGTTAATTTTCGGATATCGAATGTTCAATTTCGAATTTTTCATGTATAGGCGCAATACTTTGCGTCCCGGGGTTGAAATGAGATGCAAAGTGTTGCGTATCTACCGATTATGTTGAAATGTTTAAAATATCCCGTGGTTATTTTGCTCTTTTAGTACTATTTTTAGGGCATGAGCTTAAACCGTTACCTTTTAGTATTTAGCGCCTTTATCATTATACTTTCAAGCTGCCATTCAAGGAAGGCGGTGTTAAAAGTTGCTTCAGGCGAACCTGTTGGACCGCCGGCATACATAACCGATCATCGCAAAATGGAGGTGATTAAGCGTATTCCCCCCGAACACATCGTACCCACTACAGAAATCGTGGATAAATATTCGCAGTTAATGGGCGTTAAAAAGAGCGATATTACTGATGGCCGCCTGTATAATTTTATTGAACAGTGGGCAGGAACCCCTTATAAATTTGGCGGGTTGGATAGAGAGGGTATTGATTGCTCGGGTTTTACATTATTGTTAGAGCAACAAGTATATGCTATTAGCGTGCCCCGCACTACTAAACTGCAAGTCTCGGTTATAAATCGTAAATACGAGAATGAATTAAAGGAGGGCGACCTGGTGTTTTTTGATTTTGACGGTAAGCCGTTTAGTCATGTAGGTGTATATCTTCAAAACGGTTATGTTGTTCATGCCAGCACAGCCAAAGGAGTTGTTGTGGTGCCGCTGCATGGCGCTATTTATAAATACTTTACGCGTGCGGGGTCAGTGCCGGTTATCGATTCGGTTATTGTGGCGCAGAATTAACATGCTTTATTATCCGCAGGTAAATAATATTTGATAATTTTGCCGGCACATGCCAAAACAAGATTATTCTTTCTGGACTAAATACAAGCGCTTCGCCGGTACAGAAATATTACTTTACGTAATAATGGTACTGGGTATTATATTGGGGATCTGGATATTTAGTTAATTAGCCTTTACCAGCACCACGTTATAATTGTCAGCTTCGACCGCTTTTTGATAAAAATCTACCAGGTCTTCGTAACTGTCTTTATTATAGGTACCGTCGATCAGCTGCATTTTTCGTTTGTAAGTCAATTTATCTCCTTGTAAGTTTATATCGGCCGAGTAGTTTCCAAATGGCTTGCTGATTTCTACATTAAGCGGCATTTTTTCCAAACGATACCCTTTGGGTATGGTATAAATTATCTCATCATTATCGGTATAACCTTCATTAATATAAACAGGGTTTTGCCTGTTGCGTATTTCGCGCGGCGGTCTTGTAGTGCGGTTCGCCGGGTTTACCATGAAATATATTTTGTTTGACGTGTTTGACGCATAATCGCGTGCTTTGATCTTCAAATTTTCTGTGGTTACAGGTAATATGGTTTTTTCCTGATTAAATTTAACACTTTCAATCTCAAGGTTGTTAATAGGATAGATGTTACTCAGTTCTTTAACCTGCTCTTTTTGCGAGTCATTAATAATTCTCTCCCGGCTATCGTATTGTATGCCTTTAAAAACGGTTTGCATATTGCCCGACAGTTCACCTGCTTCATTTATAAGAAAATCGCCCGTACGAACCTGTGAATTGATCTGTGCCGAATATTTAGGTGTATGCAATAGTATACCTCCTTGTGGAGTACAGGCCAGTACCGTGCGATCGTCGGTAAAATCTCCCAGAAAGCCGAAGGGTATTTTTTGATTGGTACACTCTAACCAGGTAGTATCATTTTTAAATGGCAAGCATAAAATGATGTGATTACCCTGATCCATGCTGGCAAAATCGCTAAACATGCTTGTTTTATTGCCACTTGCTTCAACAACACAGTAATACGAATCTATATTAACCACTTTAAGTAATGACTGCATATAATTTACTAAAGCTTTACAATCGCCATAGCTTAGTTTATCCACTTCTGAAGCTTTGAATGGCTGATATCCACCAATACCTACCTGTACGCTTATATAGTGCGTTTTTTTCTGCATGTAGTCGTATATTTTGCGGGCTTTTTCCTTGGGATTGTCAATGCCTTTAGTAAGTTCTTTTATATAGGACACGGTTTGTTCAGGTAACTGATCCCTGTTTAATAACAAATTATTATATTCCCATTTACCAAGGTCGGTCCAGTTTGTGAAGGATCCACTAATACCTTCATAGCTGAATTTTTCGGGCGCTATTTTAACAGAGGTAGTATAAGTATAAGTGCCTGGACTAAAGGGTTCTTCTTTAACCGCTTTTACATTGCTTATTTGCCACATGTAATTTTTAAAGCCTGCTATATCAGTGATCTTTACTTTTTCGGGCACGTTAGTTTCTTTGTAACGAATAGTAAAGTCTGGCTTACAAATAAAAGTAAATGAGCTTTTTTCGATGGCCAGGCCTACGTTATTGTTTGGGGTCCAATCCGGAAAATTAAGTGATTGTTTTGATCGTGTTTCATATTCGTACTCAATTGTGTACGGGTAGGTGGTAACGGATGGCAGGTAATGCTCAACGCGCGAATCTTCAAATAACGAAAAATCGTTAGCGGCACTCACGTCTGAAAAGTCACTCTCAGAAAATTTGCTGATCTTTTTTCCAAATGCATCATAAACTGTGCCTTTAACAGACTTTATAACAACGCTCTTATTATGCCAGATAGAAATGTGCGCCAGGTTATTACCGTTTTCATTTAAAACGGTAATGGCAGCTTTAATATGGTATATAGTATTGTCTAAAGCCTTTACCTCAACTGTCTCGTCCTTATTCCGGATAACGGCGCTGGCATAAGACAAAAGGCTTTTAGGGATAAGGCTTGCATCATAATTTAATTGCGCCATGCACTTATTACCGGCTATAAATAGTACAAATGTTATAATGAATAATTTCATGCTTTTTTACTGGTGATATTATTGGTTTTTCACAAAGACCATTTCAGCCTTTTCTGACAAGATTATTTTATTATAAAGCTCTTTAAGGTAAGGGTATTCCTCAGAACCATATATCGATCTTTTAAATGATATGATATGCGAAAACACGAACGAATTATTTCCGGGTTGGTAGTTAGTAATAAAGCTTCCGCCTTGATCGGGTAAACCTACAGATACATTTTCAGGCGGTTTTTCAACAGTATATCCGTCAGGAAGATGCACAGTTAACACAAATCTTGTTTCTGAGGGCATCCCCCAATCAACAGGAAAAACACGTTCAGCCAGTTTAAAAGGGTTTACTTGTATTCGGTCAAATATATACGGATTAAAACTGAGTTTATTATTCAGGCCCTTGTATTCATCAACCTCTATATCATATATTTCTGATACAGGCCCGTTAAGCGTATCAACATTAATAACATTTGATTTGAGGATTTTTACCTTAGTTAGCTTTTCATCCAGGTTTTCTACATACTCATCAACCGAGTTAAATGCTTTTATGGCTTTACGGACCTGGTACGCCGCATAACCCCTTGAAAATATAGAAAAAGTGCCTTTTAACTTACCATCATCCTGCAAGGTAAGATCTACAATGTACGTCCTGGTTTCGTTTTGCGGCGTAGTCATATCTATCCAGTATGATGGTTTATTCAAACTCATCACGCGTCCCTGGTCATTAAGGCAGCGTAAAGGCAGCATGCCAAATGATAGCAATGGGTCTGTTGCATCCAATAAATAACTTTTATCGGCAATATTTACTTTAGCAATAACATAGTTAAACGAGGTTATTACAGGATATAATTTGCTAATGATGCCATTATCACGTGTAGATAACAATACAGCCTCTGCATTTAGCCCTACAGCGTTTAGTGCGGCTACTAATGACAAATTAACCTCGCCAACGTTGCCCGTATGCTTATCCAGAGCCTTTTTGATCCCGTCAATACTATTGAACGAATATCGCCCGTTCCATTTTATATTTTTTTGTATATAAGCATAAACGGCTTTGGCTTTTTCAAGGTCATCGGCCATCAGTAGTATCGCAGGTGAAATATGGTCTTTTAACAGGTCCTTTCGTTTTATCTGGTCACCAAAATCCTCATCATGTTTAAGTTGATAGTCTACATCGCTCCATTGTTTTGCCACTTTTGTATGGGTACCGTTATATGGATTGGTATATTCAGAAAGCTCGAAATATATTGCCGACATGAAATTTTTTGGCGCGGTCATATAATTTTCAGGTATAAATGCCGGTATGCTGTCCATTGCAAAAGCAAAATGCGAACAATCACAGATCGCCCCATGGCTTGAAAAACAAGCATTTTCAAGCTCGGCTTTGTTTTTCTTTAGTTTTAAACCGCCCCTTACTGAAATATTATATGTCCAAAAGCCCGGAATATGGGCGTCGTAATCAGAGTGTAGTTTTGGAATGTTGCTTTGAAATTGCCAATCATGAAAATCTTCAAAATATGGTGTTGTTTCAGTGTATGAATATTCAATTATACATCCCTTACTTAACCCGGGCAACGCGAATTTAACCATCGTGTGGTTTTTGTTTTCTTTTGTCCTGTAGATATTTTGCGGGTTTAGGGTTTCAGTTTTATACCCGCCAGTATTATCCTTGTACACCGTAAAACCTGTAATATCAGAAACTTCTTCGGCTGATTGTTCATTATTATAAAGCGGTATTTCTACAGTACCATGTTTAATCCCCAACTCGTCAAAAATTTTAATTTTTATGTGATAGTGGTAAATTAACCTGATATGTTCATCGCCGTCGATAACCACGTCTAATTTTGAATCGCCGTGTTCATTTAAAACCAACGCGTGTGCAGTAGTGTCATTTTTATAATTTGTCATTTCCATTTCCTTTTGTGTCCAGGCATTTACGGGAAAATCCTGCGATCTAGCGACAGTTATAAAAAGAAAAAGAAACAGGTAGATAAATAATACTTTTTTCATTTTGCAGGCATCAGTTTAGATGCCCTTAAATTAAAACTTTTTAGCAGATTTATTAAAAGCATTTAAATAGTTTATGGTGCTGATTTTTTTTAAGACTTTTGCAACCTTAACTACCTGATTGGGAAATAATGAAATTAAAATTAAAACGTCCGCTGGCATTCTTTGACATTGAAGCTACCGGTATAAATATTGGTGTTGACCGTATTGTTGAGATATCGGTAATTAAACTGCATCCTGACGGGAGCGAAGAAGTAAAAACATGGCGTGTTAACCCCGAAATGCCTATCCCTATAGAGTCATCATTAATACATGGTATTTATGATGAACATATAAAAGACGAAGCTACTTTTAAAGAAATAGCGCCGTTGGTTGCTACGTTTTTAGATAATAGTGACCTTGCGGGTTTCAACTCTAATAAATTTGATATCCCGATGCTGATGGAGGAGTTTTTACGGGTTGGTGTTTTGTTTGACCTGGATAACCGCCATTTTGTTGACGTGCAAAATATCTTCCACCAAATGGAACAGCGTACTTTAAAAGCAGCTTACCAGTTTTATTGCCAAAAGGATATTATAAACGCCCACTCTGCCGAGGCTGATACCCGTGCTACCATGGAAGTGTTATTGGCGCAGATAGAACGTTACGAAAACCAGGAGTGGGAAGATAAAAAAGGCAACCGCAGTATACCCGTTGTAGATCACGTTGAGGGCCTGCACAAGTTTACCAACTTGAACCGCCCTGTTGATTTTGCCGGCCGTATGGCTTACAATGAAAACGGCGAAGAAGTATTTAATTTTGGTAAACATAAAGGCAAAAGGGTAGAAGATGTATTTAACCTTGAACCCAGCTACTATTCATGGATGATGAATGGTGATTTTCCATTATATACCAAGCGTAAATTAGAAGAAATTTATAAACGCTGGAATGATAAACGCCAGACAGATCGCCAGCAAAAAACGGCTCAGCCCAAACCAGTTACAGAAGGAGTTGAAACACCCAAGACGGTAACGCCAAACATCCAAAAGGAACTGTTTAAAAAGCCCGAACCTCAAAAGCCCTACAACAAACCATACGATAACAAGCCCTTTAAAAAGAAGGAAGAACCAGCCAAACCGGTTGACGAAGATATGCTGAAATTGTTGGCCGATAAGTTTAAGAAGGGGTAGTGTGAAGTTGTTAAAGATTGAAGATTAAAGATTTGTAAGTAGCTTGCAACCAATCTTTAATCTTCAATCACCAATCTTCAGAAACTCTATATTCCTCTTCAATCCGTTAAATTTGGTGCGTTTAACTGCCGAGTTTTTAAATACTTTTTGAAAAACGTCTTCAGTTATCTCACGCAGATCATTACTGTTCAGATCCAATAGTTCAGGGTGAGGATCAAAGGCCGGTTCATTATTTAACACAGAAAATTTGTTCCACGGGCAAACGTCCTGGCAAATGTCGCAGCCAAACATCCAGTTATCCATTCTGCCCTTAAATTCCTGCGGGATCTCATTTTTAAGCTCGATAGTTAAGTAGGATATGCAACGACTGCCATCCACAACATAAGGCCCCACAATGGCATCGGTAGGACAGGCGTCAATGCATCGGGTGCAGGTGCCGCAATGATCAGCAGTAGGTTCGATGTCATATTCCAACTCAATATCAACGATCAGCTCCGCCAGGAAAAAGAAAGAACCTGTTTTTTGGTTGATCAAATTGGTGTTTTTTCCTATCCAGCCGAGGCCGGCTTTTTTTGCCCAGGCCTTATCAAGCACCGGCGCCGAATCGACAAAAGCCCGTCCGCCAACCTCACCGATCTTTTCGTTTATAGTAGCCAGTAACTGTTTTAGTTTGTCTTTAATTACGGTGTGATAATCTTGCCCATAAGCATATTTGGCGATCTTTGGCGCGGATGGATCGGTTTGGGTATTATCTGTATAATAATTTAATCCGAGTGAGATAACCGATTTGGCGCCGTCGACCAACAAACGCGGGTCAAGGCGCTTGTCAAAATAGTTCTCCATGTACTGCATTTCGCCGTGCATGCCCTTGTTTAGCCATGCTTCCAGCCGCGGCGCTTCCTGCTCTAAAAACTCAGCTTTCGCGATACCACAAAACATGAAGCCAAGTTTTTTGGTTTCTGCTTTAATAAGTTCACTATATGCCGATCTGTTTTGCTGCATTATTGCAAAGATAGCATAAATACAAAACAGACCTTTTAATTGCTTGTTATCTGGTTATAACTTAATTATAAATGCTATGGAAAATACAGCAGATACCGATCCTAAAGATGATCAGATAACTAATGACGATAATTCTGTAACCAATAAAGATGGTGATAATGACCTGGAGCAAGGTGAGCCACAGGTTGACCCACATGAAGCTAATTCAGACGTTGACAGAATACAAACGACAATGCCCGATGATAATATGGGCGACCCAACGCCATCAAAAGAAGAAGAAAACATGTCCAACAAAGGGCAGGGGCCGTCAGGAGAAAATTTGTAAACCCCTAACCCCCTAAAGGGGGAACAATTATGCAAATAAAAAAGAACCCTATCTCAAAAGATAGGGCTCTTGTGTGTCAAAAAGCTTCCCCTTCAGGGGGCAGGGGGGTTAAAAGCTACGCTTAATACTATTACTTAAAGTTTTAGTGCTCCAGTAACCGCTGTCTAATATCCGTCGTACACACATTAGTGGGTCATTAGGATCGCGTTTGTCTGCAAGGGCGAAAGCAATTTTAAACCCGCGTTTGTGGAATTCCGGGAAACCTGATTTATTCCAGATGCCGAAAGGATAAGCGAAGTAGTTTATCTTTTTGCCGGTTATTTCTTCTAATTTTTGGGTAGGCTTGTCAACCTGTATCACCCAATCATCCTTTTTAGGGTTAGGATCATGTTTATACTTGCTGGTCATGTGATGGTCCCAGGTATGGCTACCTATAACGTTACCCGCATCAGACAGCGCTTTAACCTGCTCTTTGGTCATATAATGCGGGCGGCCCAGTGATACGGTCATCACAAAATAAACCCCCTTAAAACCATATTTCTTTAATTCAGGCGCGGCAATGGTGAACTGATCTTCGTCGGTATCATCAAAAGTAAGCATGATAGGCTTTTTAGGTAAAGCGGCACCGGTTGTTAAATAAGCGTAAAGCTGATCGGGTAATATGGTATGATAACCACTGTCTGCAAGCATTTTTATGTGCTCTTTAAAAGCAGCTATTTGTACGATATAATCTTTGGCGTTTTTTGAATCTTTAGGACGCCAGTCGCGTATTTGATGCCAGCATACAACAGGTACTTGTTTACGCGCCATAATTGCTGCTGCGTTTGACTGGGCATTAACTGTAACAGTTGTAAATAAACAAAATGATAATAAAGCGATAGATAGTTTTGACATTAGCAGGTGGTATTAGTTAATCAATAAGCCAGCGAAGTTTTTATAACTTCGCTGGCAGGTAATGTTTTATTAAGGTTGTAAAACAATGCGTTTACCTTCGTTAATAGAGCGTTTGGCCGCGTCCAATATTTCCATGGCGATCATGTTATATTTTAAGGATGCCTGGTCGCCTTCGCCGGAGATCTGGCCTGTTAGCACCGCGGTTAAATAAACCAACGGGTCATTGTTAGGTGCAGCAAGTGGTTTGGCATCATGTACTAAAGTAAATTTAGTTTCTTCTTTCGGTGTTCTGAACTGAACACGCTGGCCGTTAAAGGCGTGGATAACACCTGTTTCGCCCCAAACTTCCATGTCCTTGATATTAAGCGCCCAATTCCATGATGCCTCGATAGAAGCAGTGGCGGTAGGATACTCAACCAGGATGGTAGCATCATCTTCAACTTTAGGATATACCTGTGGTTTGTAATGTTTAGCAACGGCGGTGACCGCTATTGGGCGTTCGCCGTGCATTAACCATGTAGCCAGATCGGCGCCGTAGCAACCAAAGTCGTTCAGTGCACCTGCGCCGTTCAATACCGGGTCTGTTAACCAGGCCAGGAATTCAGGGCTGCATCCTATTTCTTTCGGTCCGCTGTGGCCGTCACGGATTACCATGCGGCGGATCTTACCGATGCTATCCTGGCCAACCAAATCATGAATGTATTGGAATGACGGGTACCAGGTAGTTTCGTAGTTTACCAATACTTTGACATTGTATTTATTGGCCAAAGCCTCAATACGTTTTGCCTGTTGTAAGGTCGCTGCTAATGGTTTTTCAACCATTACCGGGATATGCAAAGGAGCGCAAACTTCAACAATATCAACGTGATTGCCAACCGCGTTATAACCCAGCATAACATCGGGTTTAGCGGCTTTGATCATTTTATGGACATCATCAAAATAAAGCGAATCGGGCAGGTTATAGCGTTTTTTATACTTCTCCCATAACGGCTTACTTGGCTCATAAACGCCAACCACATTGGCCGTTCCTTTTTTCATCTGGTTAAAAAAGCCCAGGATATGATCGTGATTAAGGCCATAAATACCTAACCTTAGGCGTTTATCCTGCGCATTGGCGTTTATGGCCAATGCGCTTAAAAAAACTACTAAAACAGCCTTTGCTAAAAGGGCCAAAGTTTTACTTTTCATTTGAAAGTGAATAAGGGAAGCTTGATTCTTTTGTACCTCTTGTTTTGTTAGGCTGTGCCGACATCGTGAAATCTAAAACGCCGCCTTTTAACAGGTCGGTATGATTTACATAGTTCATGTCGTACGGTTTGCCGTTAAATGTTAATGTTTGAACGTATTTGTTATCAGCACTATTATTTGGCGCATTGATCAATAGTTTTTTGCCATTTTCAAGACTAACAGTTAAGCTTTTAAACAACGGTGCGCCCAACGCATATTGGCCACTGGTAGGGCATACCGGGTAAAAGCCCATTGCCGAGAAGATATACCAGGCAGATGTTTGTCCGTTATCTTCATCACCGCAGTAGCCGTCAGGAGTAGCTTTATACAATTTGTTCATCGCATCACGTACGTGGAATTGTGTTTTCCATGGCTCGCCCGCAAAGTCATATAAGTATAACATGTGCTGGATAGGTTGGTTACCATGTGCATACTGCCCCATGTTAACGATCTGCATTTCGCGAATCTCATGGATCACACCACCATAGTAACTGTCATCAAAAACAGGTGGGATGATGAAGATAGAATCCAGCTTTGTGACAAATTGTTGTTTGCCGCCTTCAAGATTGATCATACCCTGGATATCATGCAAAGCTGCCCAGCTGTAATGCCACGCGTTACCTTCGGTAAAGGCATCGCCCCATTTCAACGGGTTGAACGGTTTAACCCATGATCCGTCTTTGTTTCTGCCTTGCATTAAACCTATTTCTTTGTTATACAGGTTGCGATAGTTTAAGCTTCTTTTTTTATAGATATCAATTTCTGATTCCGCTTTGCCTAAGGCTTTACCTAATTTGTAAATGGCAAAATCATCATAAGCGTACTCTAATGTACGGGCAGCGTTTTCATTCAATCCAACATCATAAGGTACATAACCTAAGGTATTATAATATTCAACGCCGCGACGGCCGGTAGCTTCAGGGCCAACATTGTTTGCTCCGTGTTTTACAGCTTCCCAAAGTGTGTTGATATCATAACCGCGTAAACCTTTTAAGTAAGCGTCAGCAACGATAGAAGCGGAGTTATTACCGATCATACAATCTGCATAACCCGGGCTTGACCATTCAGGCAGCCATCCGCCTTCTTTATAGTCGTTAACCAAACCTTGCTGCATTTCCTGATCAACGGACGGATAAACCAGGTTCAGGAAAGGATATAAAGCTCTGAAAGTATCCCAGAAACCTGTGCCGCCAAACTTGTAGCCCGGCATAACTTCGCCGTTTTGGGCGCTGTAGTGCGTAGCTTTATTTGAAGCATCTAACTCATACATTTTATGCGGGAAGAAAAGCATACGATAAAGGCTTGAGTAGAAAGTACGTGTTTGGTCAACAGTACCGCCTGATACAGATAGTCGGCTTAATGTTTTGTTCCATACGGCCCGACCTTTTTGTGCAGTAACGTTAAAGTTATCAGTGCCTAATTCTCTTTTTAAGTTAAGATCAGCTTGTTCAATGCTAATAAATGAAGATGCGACACGCAAATGAACAACTTCGCCTGTATGGGTTTTAAAACCTATAGCAGCCAAAGCATGCTCTGCCTTTGACTCTAAACCACCGGTTTCAACATCACCGTTGTAAGTACGTGACAGGGAAAATGGCTTATCTGTATAAATAACAAAGTAGTTTTTAAAGTTTTTCATTTTACCCGCGGCGTACTGGGTGGAGTAACCCACAATTTTATTTTCGCCCGGAATTACTTTTACATATGATCCCTTGTCATAAGCATCAACAACAATAAATGAGCTGTCGGCTTTTGGGAAAGTTATTTTAAATTGAGCGGCGCGTTCTGTAGGTGCAATTTCAGTAGTTACATCGTAATCAGCTAAATAAACGCTGTAATAATATGGTTTTACAATTTCTGCTTTATGCGAGAACCAGCTGGCGCGTTTATCCTGGTTAACCTGCAAATGCTTGGTCATTGGCATGATAGAGAACTGGCCGTAATCGCCCATCCATGGTGATGGTTGGTGCGTTTGTTTAAAGCCACGTATTTTATGAGCATCATAAGTATATGCCCAGCCATCGCCGTTCGGACCTGTTTGCGGCGCCCAAAAGTTCATGCCCCATGGTAAAGCTATGCAAGGGTAAGTATTACCGTTTGAAAGATCCGGCTTAGAATCCGTACCCATCAATGGGTTAACCCAGTCAACCGGGTCTGTTACCTTGGTAACCATTTGAGCAAAGGTGTTGCCGCACGTCAGCAGCAATGCAAAAAGGAGTATTCGTTTCATAAGGGTTATTTAATAGTTTAAAAACTATGGTATTTAGTTAGTTAAAGTTTCGGGTGTTAGAAGATTAATTGTGATGGCAATAGTAATAATAAAAACTTAAAATAATGAAGCATTTCCACCGAGTTTTATTTTGCCTAAATGCTTGTAAGCAGCCTCGGTAGCTTCACGTCCGCGGGCCGTTCGCATCAAAAATCCCTCTTGTATTAAAAATGGTTCATAAACCTCTTCAATAGTGCCTTCGTCTTCACCTACTGCGGTTGCTATGGTTTTTAATCCGACAGGGCCGCCTTTAAATTTATCAATAATGGTGGTTAGTATTTTATTGTCCATTTCGTCCAGCCCGTGCTCATCTACATTTAACGCGTTAAGGGCATATTGGGCAATGGCGGTATCGATATTACCATCACCTTTTATTTGGGCAAAATCGCGCGTACGGCGCAACAAAGCATTAGCTATACGTGGTGTACCGCGGCTGCGGCGGGCAATTTCATAGGCCCCTTCATCACTTATCGGCGTTTTTAAAATGGATGCCGATCTTAATACTATCGTGGTCAATAACTTAGCATCATAGTATTCTAACCTTGAGTTAATACCAAAGCGTGCCCTTAAAGGCGCAGTTAATAAACCTGACCGTGTTGTGGCACCAACCAAGGTGAAAGGATTAAGTGAGATTTGCACTGAGCGTGCGTTGGGGCCGCTCTCCAGCATGATATCGATCTTGAAGTCCTCCATTGCCGAGTAAAGATATTCTTCAACCAGAGGACTTAAACGATGGATCTCATCAATAAATAAAATATCACCTGTTTCCAAATTAGTTAGTAAGCCTGCAAGGTCGCCGGGTTTGTCCAGAACAGGACCTGACGTTATTTTAATACCGACGCCCATCTCATTGGCAATAATGTGCGAAAGCGTTGTTTTGCCTAATCCCGGTGGACCGTGTAGTAATACATGGTCAAGCGCCTCGCCGCGTTGGCGGGCAGCCTGTACAAAGATCCTTAAGTTGGCTAATATTTTAAACTGACCGGTAAAATCCTCAAAAACCTGCGGACGCAAAACCTTTTCAATATCACGTTCTGCGGGTGACAGTCGTTCGCGGTCAGGATCAAGATGCTCGTTCATGATTGACGAAATTAATCTATTATTTCGAATTTCGGATGTTCGATTTCGGATTTAATAGGGTATTAATAAAGTTGAAAGCGGTTTGAGAGAAGATAAATCCGAAATTGGATATTCGAAATCCGAAATCAAATCACCCCTCAGGATACTTCCTGAATATACTGTTGATCCGCATACTTAAAACACCAAGAAAGGCTTCTTTAAAAATCCCTTTTGACATTTTTGAAGTACCGGCGGTGCGGTCAGTAAATATAATAGGAACCTCGGTAACTGTAAAGCCATGTTTCACCGCGGTATATTTCATTTCTATCTGGAAGGCATAGCCCACAAACTTTATTTTATCCAGCTCAACAGTTTCTAAAACCTTGCGCTTGTAGCACATAAAGCCGGCTGTAAAATCCTGAATATCGACACCTGTTATAAATCTAACGTACACAGATGCGAAATAGCTCATTAGCACCCGGCTCATTGGCCAGTTAACCACGTTTACGCCTTTAATATAGCGTGACCCAACTGATACATCTGATCCTTCGATACAGGCATTCCTTAATTTAAGCAAATCATCAGGATTGTGCGAAAAATCGGCGTCCATTTCAAAAATGTAGTCATATTGATGCTCGATGGCCCACTTAAAGCCATGAATATAAGCGGTGCCGAGGCCTTGTTTGCCTGCCCGTTCAACCAAAAAAAGTTTATCAGTATAAAGATTTTGAAGACTTTTAACAATTATTTGGGTGCCATCCGGTGACCCGTCATCAACGACAAGGATGTGGAAATTATGCGGCAAAGAAAACACTTTACGGATCATCCGTTCAATGTTTTCTCTTTCATTGTAAGTAGGTATAATAATTATGCTATCGGGCACTATAGGATATTGGCTTAAGATAAAAAATATAAAAAGTTTACGAAAATAACAGATTTACCACGTATAAAAAATAAAAAAAGCAGGGAGGCATAATTATTCCCTGCTTTCGTTATAACGTTAATATCGCTTATAAATTATTTGTATCGGCAATTACCTGTTTATCAGGTTCGGGTTCGGCTATATAGCTGCGTTCTTTTAATCTTGGCGAAATGATCATAAACAATATCAGAAACACGGTGCAAATACCTACAAACAACCAGTAAAAATCGGCTCCTACAAAACGCGAAAAGAAACCCCCTTGTGAAATGTTACCATTGATCAAAGCATCAAATAAATTACCTGCTGCAACGGTTAATAACCAGATTGCGCTCATAGTACTTTTCATTGATTTTGGTGCCTGGGTATAAGCATACTCCAAACCGGTGATAGATACCAGCACTTCTGCAGCTGATAAAACGACATAAGCAAATATTTGCCACCATACAGATGGATGTGCCCCGGCATCAACACGGGCTTGTACGAATGCGATTATCACGAAGGATAAAGCGGTTAAAGCTAACCCGGCACCCAAACGGCGTAACGGCGTAGTTTTAATACCTATTTTATCTAAAAACGGGTATACAAAATAGGTAAAAATCGGTATGAATGATAGCAGAAAAATAGGATTGGCAGTTTGTACCTGGCCGGCTAATATGGTGAAACTGGTAAAACCCAGGTTGATATGCCTATCCAGTTTTTCGGCTTGCAATACCCATTCAGACAGGTTTTGATCCCACATCGCCCAGAAAATCGGCGCAAAAATAAACACGGCCATTACACGGTACACAGCCTTTACACCTTCAACTTTTTCAGGATCGTATTCGCCTTTTGCAACGTCTAAAAGGGACTGTCCCTTTTGCTTTTTACCAGCGTTAAACAACGCATAAACGGATATAAATACAAAGTTGTTTTTGTTGATACCACCGGGAGGGACCTTTACATATTGTTTCCGCCCCGAGAAGAAAATAATAGTCGCTAATGCCATTAATAAGCCCGGGATACCAAAAGCCCATTTTGCACCGTATTCGGCATATACCCATGGAATCAATACCGTTGAAATAACAGAACCGGCATTTATACTAAAATAAAACCAGCCATAAACTTTTGATAATAACTCCTGGTTGGTTTTATCAAACTGGTCGCCAACGTTGGCAGATACGCATGATTTAATGCCACCCGCGCCAACAGCTATCAACACCAGGCCCATGATAAAGCCATTCAGATTTTTATCAAAAACAGCCAGGAATAAATGACCAAAACAATAAACTATAGAGATGTATAATATGATCTTGTACTTACCGGTAAACCAATCAGCAACAAGGCCGCCAACAAAGGGCAGGGTATAGGCAAGCGTAACAAAAAAATGTGTGCTTTCATTTGCCTTAGCTTCGGCTACGGTTTGCAGGGCAGGGTTGAGTGTAGGGTTAAAAAATTGAGCCACTAAAAAAGTGGCCAAAATGGAACGCATGCCATAAAAGCTGAAGCGTTCTGCCGCTTCATTGCCTATAATATACGGGATGCTTCTTGGATATTTCGCTTCTGTACTAACAGCATCGGCTGCTAAAGATTGGTGAGACATAAAATCAGTTTAATTTTGCCTAAAATACTATTATTCCCGTAAATAAAAACCATGAAAAACTCAACGCTTTAATAGACGTTGTTTTGAGTAATTACTGTACCTTTTTTTTCTTAATAGGAGTTGTAGCCTTTACAGGAGTAATCGTAGCCCTCGGATCAATGTAATTAGCATCCTCCTCGTTAGGTATATTTCTCATATCCAGGTTATCAACATAACTCCATTGCTCGCCTATTAAACGATAGCCGTCATAACTCAAGTCGGGGCCATAGGTTTCGGGCTTGTCTTTAGTTTTTTTATCAGATGGCGATAAATTATCAAATACAATGAGGTGCTGCGAGGGGATGTATTTTAATAACATTGACGCCTGGCGCGCGTATTCAAAAACTATCCGCTTGCGTTTTCGCCCGTTACCATTAAATACCGGCATGCCAAATACCGGCTTGTCATTTTTAAATGATAAAACCTCGATAACTTTTTTGGTTGATTGATCATTATTGCCTTTCCAACCCAGCAAAACGTAGTAAGGATTAGTATTGCCAATCGGGATAATGGTGTAATACTGGGCGCCAAACCATTTATGATTGTCGGTTACCGAATCTTCAGGACTTTTAAGCAGAGGAGTGTAATCTTCCAGTCCGTACAATTTTAAAGGTCCGGTGCTGTTAGCCTGAATGGCACCGTAGAAGCGATAACTGCCATCATCATTAGTTACATGCCAGCTAAAAATCCTGAATTTATCATCAGGTGAACGTGTAAGTGTTATCGTTTTAACAGAATCGAACGGGAAAAGAAAAGAATTTGGTGTTTTTAGCGCAGCGACAAGCGTTTTTATGAACTGGTAATTGGCATTTTTGCGCACCAGGTCATTGGCATCGTTAATAAAGGTATTGCCCAAGTGCTTTAAGCTATCCTGGTAAAAGTTTAATTGCTTAAGCCCGCCCTCGTCAATACGTTGCGAAAATGCATTAGAGAAAAATAATATCGAAAATGTAACTAAGGCGAGTTTTCTTATCGCCATTGAAATATTAGTGCCCACTATCGGTAAATATAGTTGATTTTATGATTAACGTAAATTTTCAATAACAATTGCGCTGGCGCCGCCGCCGCCGTTGCAAATTCCAGCCACACCGTATCTGCCTTGGTTTTGCGCTAACACGCTTAATAAAGTAACAACAATACGTGCGCCCGATGCGCCTAACGGATGGCCTAACGATACTGCACCGCCATTAATGTTTACGCGCGACGGGTCTAATTTAAGTGCCTGGTTATTGGCAATTGATACCACAGAGAAGGCTTCATTTATCTCATAATAATCGATATCACCGCCGGTTAAACCTGCGCGATGTAATGCCAGTGGTATAGCTTTTGACGGCGCGGTAGTAAACCATTCGGGTGCTTGCTGTGCATCCGCGTAGGCAACAATTTTTGCTATGGGTTTAATACCCATTTCATCAGCCTTTTCTTTACTCATCAATATTACTACAGCTGCCCCATCATTTAAGGTAGATGCATTTGCAGCGGTAACTGTGCCATCTTTTTTAAATACAGGTTTTAGCATAGGTATCCTATCAAATTTTACGGTAGCCGGTTCTTCATCATCACTAAATAAAGTGATCTCGCCTTTTTTATTTTTAAGTTCGACAGGGGTGATCTCATTTATAAACTTCCCGTTGTTTTGCGCGCCTATAGCCCTGTTGTATGATTCTATAGCATAAGCATCCTGATCCTCGCGGCTAATATTGCATTCGGCAGCACAAAGCTCGGCTGCAGATCCCATATGATAATCGTTATAGACATCCCATAAACCATCCTGAACTAAACCATCAATAATCAAGTCGTTGCCTAACTTATAACCTGTGCGGGCTTTTGAAAGGTAGTAAGGTACATTACTCATGCTCTCCATGCCACCGGCTACCACAATGTCATTTTGACCAGTGGTAATACTTTGCGCAGCCAGCATAATAGCTTTCATACCCGATGCGCAAACTTTATTAACTGTAGTTGCGGGCAAATAAGGCAGGCCCGCAAAAATTGCTGCTTGCGTAGCTGGTGCCTGGCCCAAATTGGCCGATAGTACATTACCCATAAACACTTCCTGTACCTGTTCAGGTTTTAATCCGGACTTCTCGACAGCAGATTTAATAACAATACTGCCCAATTGCGTTGCGGTAAGTGGTGCTAAACTGCCGCCGAAACTACCAATAGGGGTACGGGTTGCCGATACAATAACTACTTCTCTCATCAGATAGATTTTTAATAATACAAAGCTATTTATTTTATTTTAACAAATGCTATGCTTGCATAGTATTTGTTAAAATCTCGCTTTTTCAATATTTATTTCCATTACCTCAACATTCAAATCTTAAAGCTGTTTAAACAATAAAAAAAAGCATATCGCATAAAATGTATTATTTTTGAGCGCTTAACTTAATAAATGGCAACACTTTCCTCTTCGCGCCAGAAGGCTTTACTCCGCAAATACGCCCGTAACGTCAAGTTTTTAATGATGGTGGTGAGTACTTGTTTAATTGTTTATTCGCTACCCAAACAGGCCAAGTTTAGCTATGAAATTGAAAAAGGAAGGATCTGGAACCAAAAGGACCTGGTATCGCCCTACAACTTCGCGATACTAAAAACCCAGCCCGAGATCCAGAATGATCGTCGTAATGCACTGGCCAGCACCACCCAACTGTACCAGTTAAATAAAGATGTAGCCCAGCAACAAATTGATGGTTTTAGAAACGACCTTGAAATAAAATGGCACAACGCAGGTATTGACGATAAACAGAAAGAGAAATACATCTTAGCGGGTACAGATTTACTAAGCACTATTTATGATAAGGGCGTAGTGGGATTAAATGCAAAATATCAGCAAAGTCCCGGCTTTTCTATAACTATCCTGCAAAAAAATGTAGCTACCGAAAAAAACACATCCGACCTGTTCATTAAAGAGACCGCATTAGCCTATTGCAGTCAAATATTAAGTAAACGGACAGATATAGATAAAACCTTTTTGCTTGATCTGCTGCAAAACCGTATACAAAATAATATACTATATGATGATAAGCTAACTGCGCGACTGGAAACAGAAGTATTGGAGGGCATATCATTAACGCGCGGAATGGTACAAAAAGGCGATGTTATTGTTGCTAAAGGATCTGTTGTAAACGACGAGGTTTACCAGAAGCTTGAATCTTATAAAAAAGCGTTTGAAGACAATGCAAGGATAAACGGAAACCCAAAATTGGTATTGGGTGGTCAGTTTATTTTGGTAGCTATAACTATAGCCTTACTGATGATATTCCTTTACCTTTTCAGAAAGGATATTTATGCTGATAACCGGCTGGTAAGTTTAATACTGTTGGTAATTACAGCTATGCTGTTCACCTTATCCATGGCGATAAAGCTGCAGCTACCTAATTTGTACTACATACCTTATTGTATTGTACCTATCATTATCCGGATTCTGTTCGATACCCGTTTGGCGCTAAATATCCATTTATTGGTGGTGTTGATTGCAGGTTTCTTTGTACCAAACAGTTTTGAGTTTGCTTATTTTGAGATCACCGCGGGCATGGTATCTATATACAGTATCAAAAACCTGGTACGTCGTGAACAGTTTCTGATCTCGGCAGTGATCATAACCTTTACGTATTTTGTATCTTTTTTAGGGATCTCTCTAATAAGAGAGGGTAGCCTGATCGATATCGACTGGATCAACTTTATTCCGTTTGTGGTAAGCGTGCTGTTGACACTATTGGCTTATCCGCTAATTTATTTATTTGAAAAGATCTTTGCCATAACATCAGATATTACCCTGATAGAGCTTACGAACACCAATGCGCCATTGCTACGCGAAATGGCATTTACAGCGCCGGGTACTTTCCAGCACTCACTACAAGTAGCTAATTTGGCCGAAAATGCTATCTATGCAATTGGTGGAAACGCGCTATTGGTTAGGGCGGGGGCGTTATATCATGATATTGGTAAAATGGAGAACCCTTTATTTTTTGTGGAGAATCAAAACTCGGGCTTTAATCCGCATGATAAGGTTACTTATGAAGAAAGCGCGCAAATTATAATCAGGCACGTTTATAAGGGTATAGAGATGGCTCAAAAAGAGAACATTCCTGATGTTATAATTGACTTTATCCGTACCCATCATGGCAATACCAGGGTAGATTATTTTTACCAGTCGTTTTTGAAAAATTTCCCCGAAAAGATCATTAATGAGAACACTTTTAGGTATCCGGGGCCTATTCCTTTCTCAAAAGAAGGGGGTGTTTTGATGCTTGCAGACTCTGTTGAAGCCGCTTCGCGCTCGTTAAAAGAGCCTGATGAAAAATCTATCAGCGCCCTGGTTGACCGTATTGTAAAATACAAACTTGATCAAAACCAATTGAAAGACAGTGATATAACTTTAAAGGATATTGAAACAATAAAAGCAATTTTTAAGAAGATGCTCATGAGTATTTATCATGTGCGAATTGATTATTAAATTTTTTTTGATGGCTTAGCCTAATTGCTATATTTGCAGTCCCTGAAAAAGGGGTTTTACTGAAAACAACTTGGTGAGGTGCCTGAGAGGCCGAAAGGATCAGTTTGCTAAACTGACGTACGGGAAACTGTACCGAGGGTTCGAATCCCTCCCTCACCGCAAACCCAACAAAACCCGACCTAGTTGGGTTTTGTTGTTTCTTATCATGAACAAAAAATATCGCCATTTTCTAAATCTTCTTATCCATTTGAAATATATATTGGCAATAGCGCGAATAAGGCAAAAACTATATAATATTAGCGGTGCTGGGAGGTGTCTTTTGTAATGAGCAGATGAAGAGAATTTCTTTTCTATTTTAGAACCAACCCTTTTATGACTTATTTTATGGGGAAAATAAAATATACTCTTCCTTATTACACAGAAATTAACGATTTTCTGGCCTCTATTCCATGGCCAGGACGAACAACTGATCCAGACTTTTACTGTTTGAGATTAAAGTCACTCGATCAGAAGCTGCAGATATACCGGCCACCTTTTAAACGATCATTTTATTTTTTCGCTCTGCTTTTCAATTCCGGTAAGATCCAGGTTAACTATGGCGATCAGACCATTCATGATCCTGATTCCTATCTTGTCTTTCATTCGCCTAATCTTGTATACAGCTTTGCGCATAACAACGCTCTGGAGGGTTATGTGATTTATTTTAAGTCTGAATGCTTCTCATTCTTCAAACCAGCTTTTCATCAGCAATTTCCCTTATTTGATGTGTTACATACCAATTTGTTTAAGTTTGATCACGCCACATTTAAACAATTAGCGCCACATTTTGAAGCTGTATTTAACGCTTATGAAAGGTCGGCTAAAGCACAACATATTGAAGCAAGGGCAAAGTTGCTTGGCTTGCTCTACTACCTGGAAGATTTTTCGTTGGAAAAGAAAAAAGGTATTCGTCAGGCCACAACGCAGCAAATATTGTTGCGTAAATTTATTCAATTAATTGATAATCATTATATCAATAAACACACTGTGCAGGAATATGCAGATCTGCTATCGGTTACCGCTAATTATCTCTCCCAATCTGTTAAACATGTTTCGGGAAAAAACGCACTTACTTTTATTGCTGAACGTTTGGCCACCGAAGCGAGATCGCTCATTCAATACACCGATTTCGAGGTAGCCGAGATTGCCTACCAACTTAACTTTTCAGACCCTGCTAATTTTGGCAAATTCTTCAAAAAGCAGGTAGGCTTGTCGCCTTCAGCGTTCCGGAAACAACGCAAGTAATTAAATTAACCTGTTTATCCAAGTTTTCGACCGAATCTTTTGCGTCAGTTTAGGTTTTTTTGTTTCAGCAAATTAAATATATCCTAAACGATCATCGTAAACATTTAAAAATCAGACATTATGAACTACAACTCAGCTGTGGATGCTTACATAGCCAACGCGGAAGATTTTGCAAAACCCATTCTTGAGCGCTGGCGCCGACTTATTCATGAAAATTGCCCGGATGTGAAAGAGGCGATAAAATGGAGCCTGCCTCATTTTGATTATAACAGCGATAACATGTGTGTAATGGCAGCCTATAAAAATCATTGCTCTTTCACGTTCTTGAAGGGTGAACTGATGACCGATCTGCGCCTGAAGGCAAATAAGGACTTGAAGCCGATCCAACGTTTTTCAGGAAAGATCAGCAAAGTAACCGACCTTCCACCGGACGATGAATTTATAGCTATGCTTAAAGAGGCTATACAGTTAAATGAAAAAGGCATTAAGACAAAAAGGGACAAGCCGGAATCTGATAAACCCAGGGTACTGGAAACTCCCGATTATCTGCTGGCCGCATTGGTATCTAATCCCAAAGCAAAGGAAGTTTTTGAGAGCAAATCAAACTCTTTCCGAAAGGAATATATTGTTTGGATTACCGACGCTAAAACCGACGAAACAAGACAAAAAAGAATAAATGAAGCTTTAGAATGGATAGCTGAAGGAAAAGGCAGGTTTTGGAAACATCAAAAATAGGCATCTAAATATCGTATCACCTTTCCTGTAGTCTTTTCGATTATTGCGAAATAGCAGTTAAGTGTCCTAACCGTCTCCCTTTATCCCCGCAAGAATAAGATTTAAACGTAAAAAGCCTCCGAGATTTACTCCGGAGGCTTTTTACGTTTAAAGAAGATGAAACTTTAATTTACTTTAAGTTTATCCGCTGTTTTAACATAAACCTTTTTACCGCTTTCTGATAAAGTGTATTGACCGCCTTTCGGACCTAAGTAAATGGTCTTTCCTTTAGCATCTTTTCCTATGGCTTTATCGGCCGATTTGTTTACACCTTCGGTAACAGTTTTTGTAGCTGCTGTTTTGGTGCTCGTTGCCTTTTCAGTTACAGCCGCCTTTGTATCGGCTGCCTTTTCAGCCACAGCTGTCTTTGTATCAGCTACCTTTTTAGTTGTTGCAGTCGCAGCAGTTGTTTGGGCATCTGCAATTGCACCTTTGGCCTTTTTATTAGCTTTGGTGAGAGAAGTTTTTGCTTTCTTTTTCAGCGAGTCGGTTTTTTGTGCAAATGCATTCGTACCTAATAAAATAAAGCAGGAAATTGTTAAGATGAATAATTTTTTCATGAAAAATGGATTTTTAAATTAATAAATAGGTTAGTGAAAATTGCTAAAACAGACCAGTTATGCCGCCGGAAAGTTTATTCTTTAATTCGTCGAATATGCCTTCGCTACCTTCAGGTGCGGCGCCCTCTTCTGTAGGCGCACCGCTACCGGATATGAATGATTCAATCTTTTCACCAAGCCCCCAGGGTAGCTTATCCTTCAGATGATCAATTACCGTCGTAACAGCATCTTTTGCCTGCTCGGGAGATATCCCCGTTTTTTCTGATACTTTTTGAATGAGATCTTCCATAAATTAAGGTTGTTTAATAGATTTATATTATCTAAAGCTATATAAATCTATTAAACAAAAGAATATAATTATGGTTTTTTTAATGAATTTTATTTGAAGATATTTTTTATGCGTGATGTGATTTGTCTGCTTGTAAGAAAATTTTAGTAATTTGATTTATTAAAAAATTATATATACTCTTGTTTAAAAAAATAAAATAATTAAGATTATGGGAAAGTTTTTAACAAAGACAGGCAAAGACGGTCAGCACTATTTTAATCTTGTAGCCACTAATGGACAGGTCATTCTTACGAGCGAAGGTTATACCTCTTCAGCAGGAATGAACAACGGTATCGAATCTGTAAAAAAGAATGCATCCGAGGATAGCCATTACGACAGAGAAACCTCAAAAAATGGTAAATTTTATTTTAACCTGAAAGCATCTAACGGCCAGGTTATCGGCAAGAGTCAAATGTATGAAAGTATTGCGAGCCGCGATAATGGTATTGAGTCGGTAAAAAAGAATGCTCCGGATGCTCCAACTCTTGAAGAAGATTAAATAACATATTTGTAATCTACAGTGATGCCATGATTTATTATCATGCCATCGCTATAGATAAGAAAGGTCAAACGTTGTCAGGATCAATTGCTTGATTCCGTTTGGCCTTTTTGTTTTTAATATTGCTTGCTTCTCTTTTTTGTTTTTCTCTGTATCGAGTTTATGCTCCTGGCGGTGCGGATGACTCTTTTTAAAACTACGCATGGGTTAATATGAATTGGAGACCCTAAAATGTTGCAATAGATTCCCTTGATCCACGCTGATAAACTGCAAACTAAACATTTGCAGCTTTTTTGTATAATAAACTTATTGCGGCAATTATAATATAACCTTACCGCCTTTATTTTACTGCTGCTTTTTCCCTAACTTTCCACTTCAAAAGCCTGTCAGATGAAAACAGATATGATATCCTGGTTACAGAGCATTGAGGCGTTAAAAGATGTGCCTGTCGCCCAATTGGAATGGTTATATGATCGTTGCGAGGAAATGAAGATAGAAGCCGGGGGCCGTATCTTTAAGATAGGTGAGCGCATGAACGGAACTTATATCTTGATTGAAGGAAAATTTCGTTTATGCGTAGTACAAGGCGATGGATTGAAGGAGGTGGCCGTGTTTGGGCCAAAAGCTATAACAGGGTATCTGCCATTTTCAAGAGGTATAACATTTCCGGGCGTTGGCGAGGTGCTGGAAGATATTAAATACTTGTTTTTCCCGATTGAGAAATCCGAGGAAATGATCCGTACTCAATTTGAACTGACACAGGCACTGGTTCATGTAATGACCAACCGGGTTAGGGATTACACTTCTTTTCAACAACAAAATGAAAAGATGATGGCATTGGGTAAACTATCTGCAGGCCTGGCGCATGAGTTGAATAACCCTGCTGCAGCTATTGTCCGCGGCGCAGAGTCATTATTACAACACCTTAAGTTGGCACCTGCAACATTTAAAGCAATTACAGTAACTAAGATCAGCACCGATAATGTCGACTATGTAAGCGAAAAACTATTTGCCGTTTTATCAAAAACAGAAAGGCCCTCTTTATCAATGATGCAGCGTTCTGAATTGGAAGATGAGCTTGCTGATTGGATGGATGACCTGGATATACCGAAAAGCCAGGAAATAGCAGAGAACCTGGTGGATTTTGGTTTTACTCTTGATGATTTGAAGGATTTTAAAGCGCATATCCCGGCAGAAACCATTTCGGCAGTTTTTGGGTGGATCAATAATAACCTGGTGACGGAAAGAATGGTGATGGATATTGATGCCGCATCCCGCCGCATTGCCGAACTGGTAGGCGCGGTAAAAAATTTTACGCATATGGATCAGGGCTCTGGTAAACAATATGCGGATATCCATTCCGGCATACGTAATACGCTTACTATGTTACAATATAAGATCAGGCAGGGACATGTGCAGGTTGTAGAACAATTTGATTTAGAACTGCCACAGGTAAATGCCATGATAGGCGAGCTAAACCAAGTATGGACTAATTTGATAGATAATGCTATTGACGCCATGGTGAGAAATGGCAAAGGAACGCTCGAGATAAAAACATCAAAAGCAAAAGATTGTGTGAGTGTTGCCATTACTGATAACGGTGAGGGTATTCCGGAAGAAATTAAAACAAAAATATTTGATCCTTTTTATACCACTAAAGAGGTTGGAAAGGGTACAGGCCTTGGCCTGGATGTGGTGATGCGGATTGTTAAGCAACACAAGGGGAATATAAAAGTAGATTCAGTACCGGGAAAGACTACTTTTACTGTTGAGTTCCCTATTAACGGTTAATAAATTAAGAGGATTTTAAATGAAAAATTTGCCTATTATATTTTGTATTGATGATGACGACCAGGTATTAAGAGCGGTAACACGCGATCTGAAACGTAAATATCGTGACAGCTACAAAGTATTGAGCACAACCATAGTAAGTGAGGGACTGGAGAGCTTGTTAGAGCTGAAAAACAAGGGAGAGAGTGTAGCCATATTTATTTCTGATCAACGGATGCCTGAAATGGACGGCGTAAGTTTTTTAGAAAAGGCAATGGAGTTTTTTCCGGATGCAAAGCGTGTTTTGTTAACCGCCTATTCGGACAAAGATGCTGCTATAAAAGCCATAAATGCTGTTAAATTAGATTATTATTTGATCAAACCCTGGGACCCGCCGGAAGAAAAATTATTCCCGGTGATTGATGATCTATTGGAGGACTGGCAGGTAGATTATTACCCGGCTTTTAAAGGGATCAAGGTAATAGGTTATCAGTATTCTTTGCAATCGCATGAAGTAAAAGATTTTTTGGCAGGCAATCTTGTGCCTTACCAATGGCTGGATTTCCAAACTGATGCCGAAGGGCAAAAGTTATTGGAAGTAAACAATCTTAATGTTAAGCAATTGCCTGTGATCTTTTTAGAAGATGGCAGTTATTTGATCCAACCCGGAATTGCCGAGATTGCCAACAAGATCGGCTTAAACCCGCACGTAGAGCGCCATGAGATCTATGATGTGGTAATTATTGGTGCAGGCCCTGCAGGTTTGGCAGCGGGAGTTTACGGCGCATCAGAAGGGTTGAAAACACTTTTAATAGAACGCCGGGCACCGGGCGGGCAGGCCGGCACAAGTTCGCGCATTGAAAATTACCTTGGTTTCCCCACAGGGTTAAGCGGGGCTGAGCTTTCACGCAGGGCCATGACGCAGGCGTCCCGGTTAGGCACAGAATTTATATCACCCCAAACCGTAAAATCCATAGAACAAATTGATGGTTATAAAAAGGTATTGCTTGAAGACGGTACAGCTATCAATACCCGTAGTGTTATTATTACTACAGGCGTTGACTATCGGAAACTGGATACAAAGGGAGTAGACAGCTTTACCGGTGCCGGTATTTATTACGGCGCTGCTATGACTGAAGCCACTGCTTGTAAAGGTAAAGAAGTGTTTATTGTTGGAGGAGGGAATTCTGCCGGGCAAGCGGCAATGTATCTGTCTAAATTTGCCAAAAATGTATGGGTCATTATTCGTAAAGATGATCTGAGCCGAACCATGTCGGCCTATTTGATAGACCAGATCAGTGCTACACCGAATATTCATATCTGTCCAAAAACAAAGATAGGCGAGGCCAAAGGATCGGACAAGCTGGAGCAACTGACCCTGGTAAACGTTGTTAATTGCGAAGAGGAAGTTAAACAAGCCGATGCGCTCTATATTTTTATCGGTGCAAAACCGTTTACAGATTGGATCGGCCTGGATATTTTAAAAGACGACAAAGGCTTTATTGAAACAGGCCGCGAGCTTAAAAAATATAATGACTTTGAAAAGATCTGGAAACAAAAACGCGATCCTTACATACTTGAAACCTGTTGCCCGGGTGTTTTTGCCGCCGGCGACGTACGTGCCGGGGCTATGAACAGGGTCGCGTCTGCCGTAGGCGAAGGGTCAATGGCAATAAGCTTTGTCCATAAATACCTGGCAGAGGTTAAGTAGGTTTAAATTAAAAATTAGATATGCCGAAATATTATTGTTTTGATTTAAAAGCTTGCGCGATTGCTTTTTGAGCTAAAGGCTCCATTACTTTATAACCATCAAGTGTAGGGTGAACGCCATCTTTTGACAAAGTTTTTGGCAAGCCCCTGTTCGCATCAACCATGGCGGTAAAATAATCCAGGTAAACAAAGTTATTTTTGGCGGCAAAGGCTTTGAGCATATCGTTTAAAGCTTTTACTTTTTCTTTAGGGTCGATACTTGGTTTCCACGGGAACGCGGCTGCAGGCAAAACTGACGACAACACTACTTTGATATGATTAGCCCTGGCTAATTCGGCCATTGACATGATGTTACCCATTACATCTTCCAGTTTTGACGGACCGTTATTTTCGGCTATGTCATTTATACCGGCCAGTATTACTACTGCATCAGGCTTTAGGTTGATCACATCCTCGCGGAAACGTACCAACATCTGCCCGGTTGTTTGACCGCTTATACCGCGGTCTATATAATTGTTGCTTTTAAAAAAGGTCGAATCATTATTGATCCAGAAATCAGTAATAGAATCGCCCATATATACCACGGTTTTTTTGCCGTTGGCTGGTGATGTTTGACTATTTGCCTGCTCATAACGTTTAATGTTTGGCCAGTCTTGCGCCGCCGCAGATGCCGCGATAAACAAGAAAAAAAGTAAAATCAGATTATTTTTCATCCAGCCAATTTAAAAAATAATTTTCGACAAATGCAAAGTGTTATTGGTGGGTATTTATGTGATAGGACTATCTAAAGATTAATTATATATACATATATTAGCAAGGCAATTTGCTATGGGATAGTTGATTGCTTAGATGTCCCTGCCTTATGACAGATATAAAAATAAGCCCGGCAAATGGGAAGATCACTATTGGAATAGAAGCGAGATCATTGATCCTGATCAGTTTTTCTATAACCGTATATCAATCCGATGGAAATACAGTCGATGATCGTTTTACTGGAGATACAGGAACTAAAAATCCAAGTTTGGTTATATTGCCTAAGGACCCTGCTAACTATGTCGGCTATTACTTAGCCGCAACCTTAAAATTTGCCGACCCTGATGCAGATGGCCATAGTCAATATACTATTGATATGTTCTTAAGTCAGCAGGCTGTGAAGATAGATCCTGTTATTACGTTGACAGGTCCGTTAAAACCCGGCGAAAACTCACGGCAGGCAATCTATCATATACAATAACACAATGAAAAGATCTTATTTGTTCGTACTGCTTATTGCTTTTATATCGGTTAAGGTACACGCGCAGGACAGTACAAAATTTAAGGCAGGCTGGGGTAATTTGGATTATTCGATCCCCGAGTCGCCGGCATTTAAAATTTTAGGAACCGATCCTGATAATATATTAAAGCCATCATCTGTACGAAGTGTTGCTTTAAGCATTGGAAATTATTTCGTAACCAATGGCGCGGCTATCCCAAAAAGCCTGGCGGTCGAAATATCTCCGCTATTATTGAACGGTAACGCCAGCCTGAACGATTATAATAAAAATAAATTTTTATACCGGGCACGGTTATCTTTTGGTACTTCAATGGGCGATAAAGGAAGTTATTCGACCGCCGAAGGTATCCGCTTTACTATACTTGATAAAACCGACTTGCGTGCTAATACAGCCTATTTAAAGGATATACTTACAAGCCTTGGTGCTGCAGTGAATGCAGAAGATAAAGCGATACCGGCTTACATCAAACAAAACAATCTAAATATATCGCAAATAGCTTTCAGGGAACAATTAACTAAAGATACCGTACTATACAATAAGTTACTTGCCTTTGAAACCCAGTTTATCCCGGACGATATTGTAAAACCTGCTGATATGGAAAAGCTGCGCAATAAGTATCGTGAAGCACTCTGGAATGCACCTATATGGGAAGTTGGATTGGCCACCCTACAAACTTCGAAAGATTCATTACTGAAAAATTTAAAAACTTCGCAAGTTGGCTTATGGACAAGTGCCGGCTTGCCGGTTGGCAAAAAAGGCCAGGTATTAATTGGTGTAAGGTTTGCAATGGCTGATAGTGTAGGGTGGCAAAAAAAGTATTCGGCGGGAGCGCGATATTATTATGGAGCCAATTCAATAAAAGGATTTGCTCAGGTGCAGTATGATCATAGAAACAATGTGAACAGTACTACCGCGTCGGTGGGCTGTGATTTCAATATCGCAAATGGTATTTGGGGCCAGGCCGTATTTAACTTTGTTGATTTGAATGGCACCATAAGTTATCAGCCGGGTTTTAATATAGGCTTTGGTACCGGAGAAAAAAAGCATAGCTGATGCCGGAACTCTTATCATAGAATTCGAGCGAGGCAATAAGATTAGTTCTCCCAATTTAGGATAAATGAGTAGTTTTAGCCTTGATTACAATGGAACTAAGAACAGTAAATGTTATACGATACGTTACACCTTTGCGCGAGGGCGGTTCATTACCCGCTATAGCCGAAGCTGACGACGAATTTTTGTACGTGCTTAAATTTAGAGGTGCGGGGCAGGGTGTAAAAGCGCTTATTGCCGAATTGGTAGGCGGCGAAATTGCACGTGCGCTTGGCCTTAAAGTGCCCGAACTGGTATTTGCCAATTTAGATGAAGCCTTTGGCCGTACTGAACCTGACGAAGAAATACAGGACCTGCTTAAAGCAAGTGTAGGGTTGAACCTGGCATTACATTACCTATCAGGCGCTATAACTTATGATCCGGCTGTTACTGCTATTGATGCCAGGTTGGCCTCACAGATCGTTTGGTTAGATTGCCTGTTAACCAATGTAGACCGTACACCACGCAATACCAATATGCTGGTATGGCATAAGGAGCTGTGGTTGATAGATCATGGCGCAGCCTTATATTTTCACCATTCATGGGATAACTGGAAAGAACAGGCAGTTCGTCCGTTTGTACAGGTAAAAGACCATGTTTTATTGCAATGGGCTACAGAATTAGAGTCGGTTGATCTGGTGTTTAAGTCGATCTTAAATGAAACGCTTATCCGGGATATAGCTGCTTTAATTCCGGATGAGTGGTTGGCAGACGATGCAGAAACAGCTGCAGAGCGTCGTGAAGTATACATTCAATTTTTATTGCTGCGGATAGCGGCATCTGAACTATTTATAAAAGAAGCAAAAAATGCCAGGGAAACACGTTTTTGAGTACGCCGTAGTTCGCGTTGTACCAAGGGTAGAACGTGAAGAATTTATGAATGTTGGCGTGGTATTGTATTGTAAAAAACTAAACTTTTTACAAGCCATTATCACCGTTAACGAAGCGCGTATTTGTTGTTTTACCAATGAAGGCGAAGCGCAACAAATTAAGGCAAACCTGTATGCATTTGAACAGATCTGCAAAGGAAGCGCCGAAGGCGGACCGATAGCTAAACTGGATGAAGCATCACGTTTCAGGTGGTTAACTGCAACACGCAGTACTGTTGTGCAGGCATCAAAGGTACATCCTGGCTTGTCAGAAAATCCGCAGCAAACTTTGGTTAAGCTGCATATGCAACTGGTGTTGTAAATATTATTCGGCTACCCTGATCTTGATAACTATTTTTTTGTCTTTATCGTAACCATCAACGTGGATCCCGGGCCGGTGCGAGTTTTGCGGGAAAAATATGTAAAGCATTCCCGGCTCAGCTGTGTAATAATCGCCTTTTGTATTGCTATCGAAATTAACCAGGTCCTTACCCGCATCATATGGATTAGTGACTTTAGCGGTAGCCGGGTTCATAACACCTATGCGCTCTTTCCCGCTGATCACCAAATGCAGGTCTATGTATTTACGGTGCGCCTCCCAGCCGGTTTTATCAAGTTCTTTTGTCGCCCCGTCGTTTACTGTAACAAATACGTTTTCACCATCTATCAGGTGTTTTCCAACCGACAGGGTATCTAATTTTGTATTAGTTATAAAAGCAAACGCTTCGTCCCAATATTTTTTATTAGCCTGGTATTGCCTGGCAAACTCCACGTTATCCAGACCGGGGTAAAGTTTTAGTTTAAAGCCATTTCTCCATTCGCCTTTTTTTACCCACGCCCTGGCCGCGCTTTCAGTCATTTGCGCAGATGCAGTACTGCTGATAAAGCATATTATAGCCAAAATGACGATCTTCAAGATGATCTTGCTTTTCATAAAAGTATCTTTTTGGTTTTCAGATGTGCCGGAAATAATGGTTCAATACCCAATAATACAAGTATTTAGGCGTAAACTAATATTCATCAATTAAAAAGTTACCCGGACTCGTATGATTCTACATCGTTTGCGTAAAAATATAGATGGGTTAGCTTTTAATTGGGTGATAAATTGTAAAATTGTCTTTATAACCAAAAAATCTAAATAGTATTGAAATCTATCCATAGCGTCCACCCCGATGATTTTAAAACCTATCAAACGGCTACCATTCGTGACCGGTTTTTACTGGATGGTATTGTAAAGCCAAACCAAGTCAATTGTGTTTACACACATTACGACAGGATGATAGTAGGCGCTGCAAATCCGGTTGACCGACAGCTTGAACTTGAAAACTATCCCAATTTAAAAGCTGATTATTTTTTACAGCGTCGCGAAATTGGCATTATCAACGTAGCCGGCAGCGGACAGGTTATAGCCGATGGCGAGGTTTACACATTAAATAAGCTGGATTGCCTGTATGTAGGTAAAGGGGTTAAAAGTGTAAAGTTTTTAAGTACCGATGATAATGATCCGGCTGTATTTTATTTGCTGTCATGCCCTGCACATACTACTTATCCAACTACATTATTAACATATACCAAAGCCATAAAAGTAAATGCAGGCGATGCGTCAACTGCTAACCGCCGAACTATCAATAAGTATATCCATTCGGAAGGGATCCAAAGTTGTCAGCTGGTAATGGGGCTTACCATTTTAAATGAAGGCAGTGTGTGGAACACCATGCCGGCCCATGTGCACGACAGGCGTATGGAAGCTTATTTCTACTTTGATGTTCCGGATGGGCAGCGTGTGTTTCATTACATGGGCGAAGGGGATGAAACGCGGCATATTGTTGTGTCTAATTATGAAGCGGTGGCGTCGCCGCCATGGAGTATTCATTCAGGCAGTGGCACAGCCAGTTATAGTTTTATATGGGGCATGGCCGGCGAGAACCTGGACTATACCGATATGGATATTTTAAATATTGCAGATCTTAAATAAATACATACAGTGGAAAATAATTTCTCGTTAAAAGATAAGGTAATTGTAGTTACCGGCGGTACCGGCATATTGGGCAAAGCGTTTGTAAATGGTATAGCAGAAGCCGGCGGCATAGTTGGTATTTTAGGAAGAAATCAGCAAGTTGCCGAAGAAAGAGCCGCCGCCATCAATGCAAAGGGTGGGCAGGCTATCGTATTGATTGCTGATGCATTAGATGAAGAGGCATTGATAGCTGCTAAAGATAAAGTGCTTGCCGCTTATGGCCGGATAGATGGCCTGGTGAACGGTGCAGGTGGTAACATGCCCGAAGGTGTTTTATTACCCGAGCAAGACCTGTTTAAAATGAACATGGCAGGGATGAAAAAAGTAACCGAGCTTAACCTTTGGGGGACAATCATTCCTACCCAGATATTTGGCGAGGCTATAGTTAAAACTGCGGGTAGGGGTAGTATAGTAAATATATCATCCATGAACTCAAAAAGTGCCGTAACACGTGTATTAGGTTACAATATGGGTAAGGCAGCTGTTGATTGTTATAATCAATGGTTCGCGGTTGAGCTGGCTAACCGTTATGGCGATGCGATACGAATGAATGCATTGGCACCCGGTTTTTTTCTGACAGAACAAAACCGCAATTTATTAACCAAACCTGACGGAGGCTATACAGACAGGGGCGAGCGGGTGATCAGGAATACGCCATTTAAACGCTTTGGTAATCCTGATGAGTTAATAGGTGCTTTAATTTGGCTGTTAAGCGATGCGTCGGCTTTTGTAACCGGGTCGATGATTTGTGTGGATGGCGGATTTTCTATATTTAGCGGCGTATAATATTACTGCTTAATGCTATATTGTACCAACCAAATATCTACCTTGATATAACTGATTATGAAAGAAACCACTACCGGCAACTACCGTTGGGTAATATGTGCGTTGCTATTTTTCGCGACTACAGTCAATTACCTTGACAGGGCTGTAATAAGCTTGCTTAAGTCAGCACTATCAAAAGAGTTTAAGTGGACTGATGGTGATTATGCCAATATCGAAATTGCTTTTAAATTAGCTTACTCTCTTGGCCTGATCACTGCCGGGGGGATTATCGACAAGGTAGGTACCAAGATAGGATATTTTATGTCCACGCTATTATGGAGCCTTTCGGCGGTAGGGCATGCGCTGGTTTCAAGCACTTTTGGTTTCGGGTTTGTACGTTCTGCTTTAGGTTTTAGCGAGGCAGGTAACTTCCCGGCTGCTATTAAAACTGTAGCCGAATGGTTCCCCAAAAAAGAAAGAGCCTTTGCCACCGGCATATTCAATTCGGGTACAAATGTTGGCGCTATTGTGGCGCCATTAACTGTCCCTTTTATTGCGTCTGCCTGGGGATGGAAATGGGCTTTTATTATTACAGGATCTACCGGGTTTATCTGGCTGATATTTTGGTACTTGTTTTATCAATCGCCATCAAAACATAAATTTGTAACCCAGGACGAATTAGATTACATCAACAATGATCCTGAAAATTCGGTACCTGAAATAGCTCAGCAAAAAATTTCGTGGGCAAAGCTGCTTAAGTTCAGGCAAACCTGGGCGTTTGTAGTAGGTAAATTTTTGACAGACCCTATCTGGTGGTTTTATTTGTTTTGGCTGCCTGATTTTTTAGAGAGCCAATATGGTATTAAAGGTACTGCTATGGCTTTCCCGGTAGCGTTTGTTTATACGATGTCAACCGTCGGAAGCATTGCAGGTGGTTGGTTGCCTATGAACCTGATAAGTAAAAAGTGGCCAACATTTAAAGCCCGCAAAACTTCCATGTTTATTTATGCGTTATTTGTTATCCCCATTGTGTTTGCGCAGTTTTTAGGCGGTATTAACATGTGGCTGGCTGTTATAGTAATTGGTATAGCGGCATCGGCACATCAGGCATGGAGTGCTAATATATTTACAACAGTGTCTGACATGTTCCCCAAAAACTCGGTAGGTTCCGTTACAGGTATAGGCGGTATGTTTGGGTCTTTAGGTGGTGTAATGTTTTCTTTATTTGTGCAGAAAAACCTTTTTGTTTATTACCGTAGTATCAACAAAATAGAAGTTGCATATTATATCATGTTCTTTGTTTGTGGCGGGGCGTACCTTTTAGCATGGCTTATAATGCATTTCCTGGTTCCTAAAATGAAACCGGTTAGATTAGATTAATAAATTAAGTTTACCTGTTTTAACTATCTTTATTGCGCATTAGGCGCATGGCCATAACCAGTTGAGCAACCTTTAATAAATTGATTAGTTTATTATGAACAGATTTTTTGTTTGTATATTAATAATTTTATTGAAAATTACGCCGGCGATCCATGCTCAAACCGTGACGCTCGATTATTATTTTAACCACGAAACGCACAAAACTCCAAATGGTATTGAACGTTTCCATTATCTGTGGAACGATGAAAAAGACTCGGGCTTTAGTATCTGGGGTAATATATTTAGAACAGATGGTTTTAAGCCGGATACATTAGAGAAAGCGCCTACGCTTGCAAATCTTAAAAACAGCGATGTTTATATTATTGTAGATCCGGATACAAAAAAAGAAACCGAGAATCCTAATTATATCGAGACTAATGATATCGGGCAGATAGCGCTTTGGGTAAAAGCAGGCGGTGTATTGGTTATGATGGCTAATGACAGCGCCAATGTTGAATTACCGTACTTTAATAATTTAGCGTCAAAATTTGGATTGCATTTTAACAATGACCTGCAAAATCATGTTATTGATGATAAACATTTTAAAGATGGAGAGGTTGTGTATGTTGATAACGACATATTCAAATCAAAGCCAAAGTTGTTTTTAAAAGATGTGTGCAGTATAAGCCTGAATGATCTGAATGCTAAACCTGTATTTAAATCAGCCGATGGGTCAACCGTGATTGCTGCGACGGTTAAGTATGGCAAAGGTATGGTGTTTGCCGTTGGCGACCCATGGTTGTACAATGAATATGTAAACGGTAGATTGCCTGTTGCGTATCAAAACGACGTTGGGGCGAAAGAGCTTACCACCTGGCTGAAAAAACAAATAAAAAAATAACCAATTAGTATAACTTAAATTAAAAACATGAAATTAAAATTTATCGCGGGTGCTTTGCCTGCCCTGCTTTTGGTAGCAGCCTGTAACTCGTCAACAAAAACTACAACGACTGACAGCGTTAAAACAGATTCGGTAGCAACCAAAGATACATCTACAAAAAGCGCGTCCTTTTATATCCTCAAAAATAAAAACAACTTACAGGCTGTATTTACAAATTACGGCGGCCGTTTAGTAAGCTTGTTTGTACCTGATAAAAACGGTAAAATAATAGATGTAGTAACCGGGTTTAAAACTGCCGAAGAGTATAAAAAATCTACCGAACCTTATTTTGGCGCGACCATTGGCCGTTACGGAAACCGCATTGCTAAGGGTAAATTTATGTTAGATGGCAAACAGGTTACTTTAACTATAAATAATGGCCCTAATACACTGCACGGCGGTAAGGCCGGCTTTCAATATGTAATGTTTGATGCAACACGGCCTGATGATCATACTTTAATATTCAGCTACCTGTCAAAAGATATGGAAGGTGGTTTTCCGGGTAACGTAAAAGTGAAAGTTACCTACAGCCTGAATGATGAGAATGAGCTACACATGGATTACGAAGCTACTACTGATAAAACAACAGTAGTGAACCTTACTAACCACGCTTTCTTTAATTTAAACGGAGAGGGTAGCGGCACCATTCTAAATCATGTAGTACAGATCAATGCTGATAAATACACCCCTGTTGATTCTACCTTGATACCTACCGGAAAATTAGACCCGGTTGCAGGTACACCATTTGATTTTAATAAACCAACCGCTATAGGCCTTAGAATTAAGGACAAGAACGAACAGTTAAAAAATGGTAACGGTTATGATCATAACTTTGTATTATCGGGCACAGCGCCAGGCAAATTTGCACACGCGGCTACTGTAGTTGGTGACAAGAGTGGTGTAGTAATGGATGTGTATACAGAAGAGCCCGGTCTGCAATTTTACAGCGGTAACTTTATGCAAAGCAAAAATAAATTTAAAGGTGGCAGCAAAGATGATTTCAGAACCGCTTTTGCTATGGAGACCCAGCATTTTCCTGATTCGCCAAATGAGCCATCTTTCCCTACCACAACTTTAAAACCCGGAGAGACCTACAAAACTTCATCGTATTACAAGTTTTCGGTAAAAAAATAACCGGTATAAAAAGCGTATACAAAAAGGCGATGGGTTTTTAATCATCGCCTTTTTTATTTTATAAACGATGGTGACATTAAGTTGCCAGCATAGTTTCATATAATTAAAAATTCACAAATTACAATCATCTTATATATAGCTATTTATAACTTTTTTAAGTATAAATTTACTGACTTATGCTTTGTTTCATTTTGTTTCACCGATTTTATGCAAAGTATTTATAAACAGGTATTTAACTCAAAATCTTGTTTCACTTGTTTCACACTCACGTGAAACAAGATCATATCCTTGATACCTGATTGAAAGCAAAAAGCCCTGATCTGTTAAGTCAAGGCTTTTAATATCGCGTTAGCAATACAATAGCTTAGTTGTATATAAAGCTGCCATCTCCTCTGCGCTGCATGTTCTTACCATTACGTTGTGGCCGGCCTCCCCACTTTTGCAGGTTAAGACGTAAACCTACCAGGAAGTAGCGACTGTTTGTGTTTGATAAGGTACTGATCTGGCCACCTGGTAGCGGTTGTTGTAAAATAAAATTGTTTTGATGCAAAACGTCAAATACATCAAAAGTAAATACCAGGTTTCTCTTTTCCAGGAACTCTTTCTGGAAGCCCATATTTATTACCAGCGGATTGGTGCTTCCTTTTACTCCTGACACAAAGTTTTTATTTGCACTGTAATTTAGCTGGTAAGTTTGCTTAAAGTAGAACTTGCCATCAATAGCAAGCTTGGCGGTTGAGTATTGAGTGGCAAATGCGCCCTTTATCGAACTAAAGCTACGCGTTAGTGTATAGCCCACATAAGGATTTACTTCAATGTTATCATTAGGATTTATCCTCGGACCGAAGCGGTTGTCAAATGACCAGCTGGTGGTATGGAAAAATAGGTTGTTTTCTTCGGCTGTAGAATAATTATAATTAACGCTTCCGTTCAAAGATAGATTATATCTCCTGTCATCCAATTGTTTTGATATACTATAACCGGTACCCCATGCGTATGAACCGTCAAGGTTAAGGTAATGCACTTCATTATAATAATGATGAGTTGTATCATTCGGGATCGGGAGCCTCAAATTATTTGTGGCTATTTTATGTGTGTATAAATTAAGATAACCATTGATACTTATATTAAATCTTGAGTTTGCGATATAATCGTTATAAGATCCATTGATAGAATGATTAAATCCCGGATCGAGGTTAGGATTACCCACAATGACGTTTAACGGATTTGTACGATCAGTAAAAGGCTGAATCTGATTGAATTGTGGGTCTATATTTGCACCATTATAATTTAACTGAAAGCGTTGTGTACGCGACCATGAATACGAAAAGCGAAATGCAGGGATCACTTTAAAACTATGTCGTGAGCTTGACGTGTTTTGAAAAGTATTATTGTCGACCTTAGTGCCTGCAAGCTCGTAGTTTATTGCAGTAGCGCCAATGGACATATTAACTTTTGTGCCGTCAAAGCGATAATTTGCTGTATATCTTGATTGTGTGATCGCAAAGTTATAGATATTGTCCAGATCAAGGCGTTGAACCAGCTTACCGTCCGGGTCGACCTCGGTTTGGTCAGAATTCGCTGCATTGTTTGAGCGCGACCACTCACCCCTAAATTCCAATAAAGATAATGTACTTAACGGCTCAGTATAAGTGGCTGATCCTGAAAGCGATGAGTTTGAATTATGTCTGTTGATTAATAAATGGATTAATGAATCCTGATCAACTAAATGGTTGTCCAAAGTGCTATCCGCATAGTAGTGATAGTATTTATTGGTGTTGCTATTAGATTCATTATTGTTGTGCGAAAAGTTCAGGTTAACAGAAATGTTTCTCTTAGGTTTTTTAAACAAGTGAACATAAAGCATGTTGGCACCATAATTCTTGCTTTCGCTGGAGTTGCTGCTTACACCGCCGCTAAGCAGGTGTTGAAATTGCTTAACGCCCTTTGTATTACTGTAATCGTCAATCTCATTGCGTTCATAATTGTTTGAGCTTGATGAATTTGACACACCAAAATTTGGACTTACCTGGATAAAGTTCAGGCTATCGGCTTGTATGTCAATTTGAAAATTTCCATTATAGCCGTTACCATGGCTCTCGTTACTTCCGTGCTGATCAAAATATTGAGGTCCACCAAACAAATTGGTGTCTCTTGCAGTAACAAAATTACCATACTGATGATTTATTGAATTGTTGTTACTGTACCAATAAGAATAATTGGTGTTTACCTGTACTTTTTTACTCCATTGGTCGCGATAACTTAGTGACGGAGATCCGGAATCTGTAGTGCCCGGGTTGCCACCACCGATTCCATCAACAGTGCTTTTTGCATTCCCAATAACACTTATTACCTGGTTTGCATCAATACGCTGTACCGATACCTGGGCATTATACCTGCCGTTATTACCCCCTTGGTCAGTTGTACGACCGGTAATACCAACGGATCTGTCAGGCTTGGTGGTAATGTTTAAGATCTTTTGAGGAACCCCTGTTTTAATACCCGTACGAGCAGCCTGATCGCCATAATCGTCAACTATTTGTAGTTTTTCAACTATATCCGCAGGTAAATTTTTAAGTGCTTGCGAGACGCTGCCACCGGCAAATTCCTTACCGTTTAGTTTGGCTTTTACCACAGCTTCGCCCTGATGTATCAATGAACCATCAGAGCCAACTTCCATACCCTCCATTTTCTTTAACAATTCGTCAAGGGTGGCATTGGCCCGAACCTTATAATCACTTGCACGGTACTCAACTGTATCGGTTTTATAGGTTACGCTGGGTGTGCCGTTAATTTTCACTTCGTTAAGCTGGTTGGTCTCGGTCTTTAATGTTATCGGATCCAAAACTATTTTTTTAGCAACATCGCTGTTAAGGTATTTTTTTACAAACGTTGTACTGCCTATACTTGAAACAGTAACATTAAAAACTGCATTTTTTACACTTTTAAAGACAAATATGCCATCCTCGTTTGTAGCGGTCCTGATAGTATCCACGGCTGATTTTAAGGTCACCAGCGCGCCTATAACAGTTTCTCCTTTTTCATCCTTTACTACACCGCTTACTTCGCGCGTAGGTAGGGGCGGCTGTGCCGGCTTATTTTGGGCCGATACTTTAAAGGAAATCAGGCATAATAAAATGGGTATAATCAGTAAAAAATTTTTCATATTAGGGTATAAGTATTATAAGGGTATCAGAGCAAATTTACTTTTTGGCCAAAGTGTATTTACCCCAAAAGTCTGTCGGAGCCAATAGCTCCTGGTAATCTATATTATTCCGTCCGCCGCCAGCGCCGCTTCGGCCTCCGCCTCCACCACGACCACCACGGCCTCCGCCGCCACCTCCAAACCCACCGGTAGTAGGTGCGGGTATTCCGCTGAGCATGATCTGGTAAGTAAATTCTTTTGGTGCATCGGCAGATAAGCCCAGGGCCTTAAGCGGTATTGCTACCTCGCAGGTTAGGCTTCCCTGGTCGTCATAACCCACTAATGCTTTAATGCTATATTCATTATAGATGGATATTAAAGTATCGGTAATATCTTTAAAGCCTAAAACTTTAATTTCCTTGGCTGCCTCGATAAATTGTTTATGAGCTTCCTCGGTAGCAGCTTTAGCAGCCGAGTCCGACAAAGGCACCCCACCATCTCGTCCCCCGCCGAAAGCACCACGTCCACGTCCCCCACGCCCAACGGCCCTGCCTACAACAGGGTAAGTAATGTTAAATGCGTCTTTGTCGCTTTTTTTATCGTTGGTATTTATATTAAGGGTAATACCGCCGGCCGCAATTTTTGCATTATTTGTAACATCAGTCGATTTTGCAACCAGGTACAAATATTTTTCATCGTTGGCTAAAGTGTAATATAATTTAACGGCCTTGTTATAAGCCTGAAAATTATTGCTCCACTCGGCAATGTTACCATCAATTTTAACATTCGGAACTGCCCATAAACCAGCGGCTTGCACACTTTTTAATTTATCCTGGGCAAAGAGATGCGAAATGCAAAATGCAATTAAAAGTGTTGATAGCATACATTTTTTCATGTCGATAATTGTTTATAAATTGATGACCGTGAAATTACGGCGAAGTTTAATCAATATTACAATGTCATATAATTGTTGCTTAAATGTCATATGATTGTTGCACAAAAGGTTAGTATGACTGGTATATACATGATGTAAAAAATATCGGCGAAGGTATTTAAATAAGCCGTCATGTGAAATGAAAAAAAGTTAAAACTCTTTTAAAAAATATTTGCAGCAGTGATTTTAAATCCTACCTTTGCAAACCCAATCGGGATGTAGCGTAGCCCGGTATCGCGCCACATTTGGGATGTGGAGGCCGCAGGTTCGAATCCTGCCATCCCGACAAAAGCGATACCATAAGTCGAAAAGCCCTTAAATCATTGATTTAAGGGCTTTTTTATGTTTACCCGTCAATAAATATCAATCAAAATCAACCATTTCGGGTTATATTCATGATATGTTTGTAGGTTTTTCATTATATCATTCGTATGTTGATAAAAAACGATGATTATCTTAATCAGTCATAAAATAGTATCTCAATGGCAATTTGTAAAGCATTGAAAAAAAATGTGTGCGAACACATAAATGTTTCTATATTTGAGTAATTGTTGTTAATATGAAAATGTGTGCGTACATTAACTTATCTATTTTTTTGATATTGTAGCTCAACGTTTAATAACATAACAAGCCTGCTGGATAGAGGTTCCATGTTAATTATTCATCAGATGCTATTCAACCTGTGATATTATTAAGAAGTTAAACATGAGGCCAAAACTTACATTATTGTTACTATTATTATGGTGCGGCGCTGTAATAGCTCAGTCCAAAACCAATACAGATTATCAGGAACTTCCCGATCCGAAACCAGTTAATCAAATAGGATGGGATGCCCTGAAGCATGGTGTTTATGTAAGTTTTGCTTCTGCTGATGTTCGCTATGATAAAAACAATGCACCACCGCTATCTTTAAAAACCCAATGGTCGACTAAAGCATGGAAAGGGGAGAAGGCACATACCCAGCTTTTAGTATGGACCACCCGTAACCTGCAACAATTAAATGTCGAAAAGAGTGAGCTTGTCGATGGTAAAGGACACAAAATACCGGCTAAAAGTATAAATGCAAATTTTGTGCGTTATGTAATGGCTGACGGCTTGAATGGCCAGGGAGGAGGCTGCGGTATCCTGGCAGGTCATGATTCTTCTTTGGTGGAAGATGTTATTGATACTATTAAATACATCAGGGTAGATAAAAATACCGCCCGGCCGGTTTGGTTAAGTATCAGCATTCCTGCAAATACGGCTACAGGTATTTATAAAGGCTATTTAAAATTTAAAGAAGGGCCGAATAAAGAGATTGCTATGTTGCATTATACTATACAGGTACTTGATCATACACTGCCCGAACCAAAATACCGGAAATTTCATTTGGATTTATGGCAAAACCCCTATTCAGTTTCCCGGATCTATGGCGTAAAAAACTGGTCGGATAAGCACTTTGCCCTGATGCGGCCTTATATGCAAATGCTGGCAAATGCCGGGCAAAAATCGATTACAACCACACTTATTTATGATCCGTGGAACAGCCAGACGTATGATATTTATGGTTCGATGGTAAAATGGACCAAAAACAGGAACGGCTCATGGACCTATGATTATACGAATTTTGATAAATGGGTATCCTTTATGATGTCGTTGGGAATTAATAAGCTGATTAACTGTTATAGTATGATCCCCTGGAATTTAAAATTTCATTACTATGATGAAGCACAGGGAAAAGACACATCAATTATAGCCAGTCCGGGTACGACATCTTACGATGAGCATTGGCGCCCTATGCTGGCCGATTTTGCCAGGCATCTCAAAATAAAAGGGTGGTTTAACAAAACCACTATTGCTATGGACGAAAGGCCTATGGAAGATATGCAAAAAGCTATAGCTTTAATAAAAGCTGCCGATAAAGATTTTAAAATATCATTAGCGGGTAATTATCATGCCCAAATTCAACATGATTTAGTGGATTATAGTGTAGCAACAAACCAAATAATTGATGATTCAACAATGCGTTCACGCAAAAATAGTCGGTTTACCACTACTTACTATACGTGTTGCACTGAGGGGCATCCTAATACATTTACTTTTTCTGCCCCGGCCGAAGCTACCTGGTTGTCTTGGTACGCGGCCAACAAGGGGTATGATGGCTATTTACGATGGGCATACAACTGCTGGACAAAAGATCCTTTACGCGATACGCGGTTTGGCGCATGGTCATCAGGTGATGCATTTTTGATTTACCCCGGCCCAAGATCCTCCATCCGCTTTGAGCGGCTGATTGAGGGTATTCAGGATTTTGAAAAGATAAGGATATTAAAAGGACAGTTTATCAGGAATAATGAGCCTGATAAATTGTTGCAGCTCGAAAAAGCACTCCATAATTTCGATGTCAACGCACTTGATGATCTTGTTGCAGCAAAAATGATCAATGATGCCCAAGCTATATTAAATAGCTTTTAGTTAAAAGCGCTAATTAATTGGCAACAACGGCCCGGTATTGATATTTTATCATCATGCTAGTGACTACTGTACTTTTTCTATTTTTCTTTGTGCTGTTAGATTCTTTATTCTACGTGTTTAATGAAAGAGTCGCCATTTTTTATTTTGTATAATAGTTGATTTTTTTATTTATGTTTACGCACACGCATTTGTTTTTTCTATTTACTTATACAAGTAAATAGAAAACATGTGTGCGAAAACATATCTACTTATTTGGACTAAAAATTATTAATGAATTTTAATCTTATGTATTCAAAAAAAAGCTTGTTAAGTATTATTGCAATTATTTTTTTTGCTGCTATACAGGCTATAGCCATTGATAAAGAAGGCAGTTTTGGTGCAAAATTATCTTATAAGGATAAGATCCATGTATACTATGTATCCAATGGCGGGTCTGACACAAACACAGGCACGCTATCGTCGCCATTTCAATCTATCAATACGGCATTAGGCCATACCTTACCAGGCGATAGTGTGATTGTCCGGGGAGGTAAGTATTTCGAAAAGATAACATTCCCAAAATCAGGCCTGCAAAATAAAAATATTACCCTGAAAGGATATAAAGGCGAAAGGCCCATTATTGACGGCAGTAAGGTAACTGTGAACGGTTGGGTTGCCTTAATTACAATCAGCAGTATTAAATATATATCGCTGGAGGGTTTTGATATCTGTAATATTACCAGTAATGTCTTTAATACCGATCCGGAAGGGATAACTATTAATGGCGATTCGCATCATATCACCATTAAAAACTGTAATATTTATAATATTAAAAATAATGCCTCGCTGGCTAACTGGCGGAGCGGGCATGCTATCCTGGTAATTGGCAATGGCACAGGTGCTATAAGTAATTTAACTATCACCGGCTGTGCAGTACATGATACGCAAACCGGTACAAGCGAGAACGTAACACTGGCTGGCAATATAGATGGTTTCGTTTTCAAAAATAATAAGGTTTACGATACTGAAAATATAGGGATAATAGTGGCAGGAGGCGATAATCTTAACAAGAATGGAGATGTTGCAACCAATTATGCACGTAACGGTGTAATAAGTGATAACGAATTCCACGATAATACCATGACCCGCACGCCGGATATATGGGGGCCAACCCGTTATGGCGCTATCTCCATATACATTTGCGGTGGTGCAAATACAATAGTTGAACGTAATAGGGTGTATAATAGCGACAGAGGTATTGGCCTGGTTAGCGAAAGTAATATCTATGCTACAAAAAATATTATTGTGAGAAATAATCTGGTGTACAATTGCTACCGTACCGGTATCTATATGGGAGATTATTTGAATTACACATCAGGTGGTACTAACAATTGCTATGTAATAAATAATACTTTATTTCAGAACGACAGAGTTTTGGGCGCTTTCGGTGAAATTGAAGGCGAATTAAGGTTGACCGAAAATTGTGTTAATAACGTTATTAGCAACAATCTTGTATATTCAGGGCCAACAGATGTATTTGTGCATAAGTATACGTCAACAGGCAGCAATAATACCATCAATAATAATTTGTATTTCACAGCGGCTACACCTCAATGGATATGGCAAAGTAAAAACATTACCCTCACTAATTTCAACACCTGGAAGCAAATAAGCACTAACGACGCCAATTCTATAACAGGCATTGACCCTTTGCTGCAGAACAGTGCTTTATCGGATTTTCGTATTCAATCTGCTTCACCAGCCAAAAACAAAGGGGTAATTATACCCCAAGCCATAAATGGAACATCAGATATGGGTGGTAATCCAAGGATAGTAAATAACCAGATCAGCATAGGTGCATATCAATAATTCTTAACTATAATTAGATGAATATAAATTAGTTATTAAAAATAACACAGTTTACGGCATTGATTATACAAAAAGGCGAAAATACAACCGTTAATGGTTATGCGAATGGTCTTACAGGCTAAGTTTATTATGGAAAAAATACCCACTATTAAAGAAATAGCTAAGCGCTTAAAAGTAAGTAAGTCAACTGTATCTCGTGCGCTTCATGGTCATCCCAGTATTGGCCTGGTAACTACCATGCGCGTAAAAAAGGTGGCGAATGAATTAAACTATGAGCCCGACAGAACAGCTATTTTTTTTAAGCAGCGCAAAACTTTTACAATCGGTATTATAATGCCCAATGTTTCTGAAGCGTTTTTTTCTTCGGCTCTTTGCGGGATAGAAGATTTTGCCGGCAAAAAAAATTATAACGTTATTATTGGCCAGTCGTTAGAGGATCCCGAAAAGGAAAAACATTTTCTCGAAACAATGAAAAATCACAGGGTTGACGGTGTCATCATGTCGATAACAAAAAACACCATCGATTATGGAGTATTTGATCAATTGAAAAGATATAATATCCCGGTTGTTTTCTTTGATCGTGTTCCGAAAATGAATGATATACACTATTCGGCTTGCAATCTTCAGTCCGGATTGTTACAGTCTATTGATTATTTAATAGCAAAAGGGCATTGTAATATAGGGCTCATTAACGGTCCGACACAATTAAGTGCAAGTAAAGAACGGTTGGAAGCTTACAGAAAAGGGCTTGAAAATCATAGTATAACTTTCACTATGGAATATGTTGTTTCCTCAGATCTCTCCTGCGAACAGAATTATAGTGCGATGCAAAATTTACTGTCGTTGAAGGAAAGGCCTTCTGCAATTATAACTTTTAACGATTATGTTGCACTTGATGCAATTAAAGTGGCCAGGAAGAATAACCTGATAATTAACCGCGATATCAGCTTTGTAAGCTTTGCTAATTTACCCATTTGGCAGTACATGGATAACTTACCATTGGCATCAATTGAGCAATTTCCGCAAATTCAGGGCAAAAATGCTGCAGAGATACTTTTTAAGCTGATTGACGGTAATAACAATCCAGAGCAGGGGGGACCGGTAGTGCATAACATCAAATTTGATTCAAGAATGGTTTCATATTCATGTGTTATCACCGGATAAAAAGGATTGCGGCATATATGTACTTTTATTACGGTTAAATAAGCAATAGGATTAGGTAATAAAGATATGCCTGGATTGTTGCTTTAATATTGCCCCGATATACTCAGTTAAAATACTTTCTTATTACCCGGGTTTCTTTACTCTTTAAGCCATATCTTGGCTCCTGATTCGCATGGCTAATATTCAAGCACAAAGGCGTCGCTGTATTTTAACATATTGCTGTTTTGTAAAGAAACGGGTATCTGTATAGTTACGTTACCGTTTTTATATAGCCACTTTAGTTTTTTTGGATATCCTAACAAATGCACTTTTTTAGGCTGTTTAATGATATTTACAGGTAAGCTTATGTTGGCAGGAAGGTTTGCAGTATCTTTATCAAATAGCCAGAAAGCGTATACTTTTTCGTGGGTTTTTGATTTGGTGAAATAAATATTACCTGTGGAGTAAGGCGCTACCGGTACCGAACCATTTATCCCTTCACCATTTATTTTCATCCAGCCCCCTATATCCTTTAACCTGTTATAAACAACGGGATCCCAGTCGCCGCTTGCATCAGGACCTACATTTAGCAGAAAATTACCCCCTCTGGATACTACTTTTATTAAAATCTGTATCAAGTCTTTCGATGATTTATAAGTATCATTTGGTTTATAGCTCCACTGAGTACCCATTGTCATACAGGTTTCCCAGGGGTAGGGTAGTGGCTTATCTGGCACCTCCTGCTCGGGTGTAGTGTAGTTTTCATATGCTCCTGTAACTGTGCGGTCTACCACAATTAACCCGGGTTGATGGCTTCGGCCCATTTTAGCTATTAGGGGCATATTAATATCCTGGTTTAAAGGATCGTTTGGTATTGATGATGGCCTTACCCATCCGCCATCAAGCCATAAAAGGTCTATCGATCCATAATCCGTCATCAGTTCTTCTATCTGGTTATAGGTAAAGTCCTGAAATTTCTTCCACCTATCGGGGAATTTAGCAGGGCTGTAATTAACATTATGGTCTTTTGGGGGGAAGTAAAGCCACCAGAAATTTTCATTATGCCAGTCAGGTTTCGAGAAATAAGCACCTATCATAAAGCCATCATTTCTAAAAGCACTGAATATCTCTTTAGCTATATTGCTTTTAGGATTGACAGAAAATGGCGTTTTGGTTGAAGTGATTTTATAATCGGTTTGTTTACTGTCAAACATGCAAAAACCATCGTGGTGCTTGGTAGTAAAAACCACATAGCCCATACCGGCTTCTTTTGCTGCCGCCGCCCATTTTTGGGGATTGAATTTAACGGGGTTAAAAGTAGTTTGCAGGTTTTCGTAAGCCTTTTTGTATTCAAAATAATTTGCGCTGTATGGGCCAGTGCGCGTTGTTTCATCGCCCGGGCAAATTGTCCAGCTTTCTGTTACACCCCATTGACTATATGGCCCCCAGTGCATAAAAAGGCCAAATTTTTTATCCTGCCATTTGGATAGCTTTTGCCGCACCAGCGAATCTTTTGGCACTTGATAAGTGCCGGGTATATCCTGCCAGTTTTGTGCTGTAGCTGCCTGTCCAAAGGCTAAAACCACAAATGGAAGTATCAATTTATTGATCATAATAATATAGCTGACTTGAATTTATTTGATATAGTGCCTAATAATAACAGAGATTAAGCGAATCAATTAGTTTTACATCGATAAAATTTCTGTAAACACCTCCTGTAAAGGCCTTGCTGGTTTTTCGGGCCTAATCTTTTTATATTGCTCTGCCCAGTTACGTTCCCAGGCAAAATAATCAGGTACTGGTGTGGTTTTACCCTGTAGGCTATCCCGCAGGTAGTCAAAATAAAGTTGCCAGCGTGGCAGATAATAGTTATCCATCAAGCCGCTCCATTCTTTATATGCGTACTCATGCAGATGATCTTCATTTCGATTGTTTTCTCCCCAATAGGTTATCAGCATTAAACTATTTTTTAAGTTGTTTGCCTTTTCTTGGGCTGTATTGCCATTATTGATAGCCTGTTTTAAATAGGTGTTAAGCTTAAAATAATTATCTGTGTTTAAAAGATCATCAGTCAATTGTATCATGTGTATAAATTGCGCGCTTGTTTTGTTAAACGTTTGCAGATCTTTGTTATCATATGCGGTTACCAGTTGGTTAAAAACCATTGTTCCCTTGTTTGCCAGCACTTGCCTAACCATATTGATCAGGTCTATTTTATAGGTAGCTGTATTTATTAATTGGGGCGAAGCTTTGGCAAATTCTTTTACTGCGTTTTCAAACTTAACAGTGTCATAATTACGTACAAAGGTACCCCAGCTTGAGGTAGATTTTATTTTAAGTGCCGGCCGCGAACAGAAAATAGATTCACCTGCACCTTCCTGGTATCCGGGTAAACTTTGATAAATTGTTTGTAAAAAGCCCTGCCATGCCTTATCAGCATGTTCGTTACTTACACCATATCGGTAACGTGCATATCCTTTAATCCAATTTTGAGTGTTTACATGGTCTTTACGCCACCCTAATTCAAGCATAAGGTCATAATCAGGTGGGTTGTTGTTGATGCCTTCGGGCATTATTCCTACACCTTTAAGATAATTACTATAAGGACTATTACGGGCCCGATCTATTTCGTCGGTAAAGCGCTGTAATTTTCCGTACACTCCGGGGCGCTCGCCAAAGTTGTTTACGCTGCACCATATAAATGGCGTGTTTTCATAAGCCTTCCGCTTTTCCCAATTATTAGTAAACTCGCCAAAAAGCTCCTGTACCAATACTTTAGATTTATCAAGGCCATCTAGCATAGCCTGCTTTGGGTTATCCTGCCAGCCTTGTAATACCCATGTTGAGCCAGGGTAATATTTTTGCATCTCAGTTTGTATACCTGCACCGGCTTGACCCAGATCTATATTATCGGTTTTTCCACCTTCATGAAAAGGGTCGCCTGCGAAAAAGTGAATATCTTTTCCATACAGTTTCTGCATTTCAGTATAATAAATGCCTGCTATATGGCTAAATTCGGGATCGGTCGGGTCAAGTATGTCGGGCCTTTTAAACGCTCCCCAGTTCCCCTGATCAATAATATGAGCCTTGCTTTTGTTTTTAAATGAGCTTGGAATCATTCCATAAAATCCCTGTAATACGGGTTGCATGCCAAGTTCTTTCATGCGCTTTATCATTTTTTGCTGGATGAGTTTCCTGCTATCTATCTGGGTTTGGGGCATAGGGCCACCCCAAGCTTCAATATTACCCATCAGCCACCAGGCAGTATAAGCGGGTCCAACAATAAAATCGTTAATTTCCTTTTCAGTGTATCCGGTTTGTCGCAGCGTGTTTTGCCAAACAGCTTCTATACCTTCAACGGTGAGCATCGTATTAACACCATTCAGAGCCATCCAATCCAGCTCACGCTCCCAATCAGGCCAGCTATAAAAACTCATTGTATAATTGTAGGTACAGTAGTTTAATGCATAACGGTATATAGCGGGAGCTGCAATGCGTAGTTTTTGCTTTATTACTGGTAGTTCAGATACAGGTGCCAGGTTATCGCCCATGTGCGACATTGAGCGGTGGCAATAATACTTTAAATACCAGTTTACCCCTACCGCCGCTGCATTGGTGCCAGTGGCACTTACAACCAGTTTGTTTTTTATGGTTTGCAGCTCAAATGTATCAGTCGCCGTGTCGTTTAGTAGCTTAAAACTAACATGGTTGCTTAACCATGGAGCCCGTCTTTTAACGAGGGCTTTTACTGGTTTAAATTGTTGGGAAAATAGTTGTAACGGTAGTAATAAAAGGAATAGGTAAGTCAGCTTGCGCATAAAATATATTTTTTTCTGTTAACGAACTCGAAACTAACTAAAATTTAGTGCAAAATTGGAATAGTCGTCTGTGCTACGTTGGTATAAAACTCATGCAATGGCTATTATGGCCTACGCAACCGATTGCGTAATTTTTGCCTGTTTTTTCAAGCATTGTGTTATTACCATTATAATCCGGAGGTGGATTGTTCAATCAATTCCCACTTTCCGGGCTTAATTAATTTGTTAAATAAAACAGTCAATTATTTCTCAAGGAGCAAAAAATAAAGATTGTCCACTTGTATTAACTACTCGCTCCGGATCGATAAACGCTTTTAAAGCGTTTATCGATCTGTAACTTTTTAAGGTCAAGGTAATCAAACAGACATTCGGAAATGAATATTACCGTACCGGTTAATTCTCAAAATAATCTTAACATTGTCCCGTTATTGCAAACATGCGTGCCGAAACCCTTACAGATCAGCAATTACTTGACCGAATTAGAAAAGATGACCGCAAAGCCTTCGCGGTGCTTTATGAACGCTACTGGGACAAACTTTTTACAGTGGCCATGCACCGCCTGGATGATGAACACGAGGCCGAAGAGATCGTCCAGGAAATATTTCTGGATATCTGGAAACGTAGGTCTGACCTACAGATCAGGCACACACTGAATACTTATTTATCGGTAGCTGTAAAGTACAGAGTGATCAATCACCTTTCCAGGCAACATCAACGAAAACAGGGGCTCGCGGCACTTGCTCAAGGCCAGCCTGAATCTGAAAACAATATCGATAACCAGATCAACAAAAAAGAGCTTCAGGCACACCTTGAACAATGCATTAACCGTCTACCCGAAAAATGTCGTATTGTCTTTTTACTCAATAGAGAAGAACAAAAAACCTATGCTGAAATTGCCGCCGATCTCAATATTTCTCAAAAGACAGTAGAAGCGCATATGAGCAAGGCTTTAAGTGTATTACGCCAAAGTCTTAAAGTATCGGTCCCAATATTATTTGTACTCCTGAAAAAATAATCTTCACACCACTAAGGGTACACCTTCCGTTTTTTGACTATAGTATCAAAGATACCATAGTATGGATAAACAATCGTATGATCCGGCAGAGCTGGCGCACAAATGGAAACGAGGTACGATCAGCGCTGAAGAACTGGCATGGTTCGAAGAGTGGTACGCAGACTTCAATGATGAAGAACTCTTGTTTTACACTTCGAAATACACCTCGGCAACAGAACTGAAGGATGGCATGTTTAATAGGTTGTCTGCAAAACTCGATCAACAAGTTTCACAAAGAGGCAAGGTCTATTCTTTATGGAGAAATATAGCAGCCGCAGCAGCTGTTATTTTTATTATTGGTTTGGCAGCTTTCTTTTACTTTCCTTCACAGCGTGTAATACAATTGACAAAACCCATTGTCTGGAATACCCGACCGGGGCAGCACCGCCAAATCAGGCTGCCCGATGGAACTAAGGTGTGGCTAAGTCCTTCAACACGCATTAGTTATCCATCAGTTTTTGGGGAAAAGAAACGTGAGGTGGCCCTGGCCGGCGAGGCATTTTTCGAGGTCGTGCATGATGCCGACCACCCTTTCGTTATCAATTCGGGCCATATCAGGACGGTTGTACTGGGCACGAGTTTCAATGTTCGCGCTTACCCCAAACATGTTCAGGAAGAAGTAACAGTAGTAAGCGGTAAAGTTGGTGTATTGCAAGACAATGGCGATAAACAGGCGCAAGTGACAACCGCTTTCCAACGAGTGGTATTTGATCAGGCAACAGGGCGATTTGCAAAATCAGCCTGTCCTGATGCTGCCAGGTTCCTGGAGCAGAGAAACGGATTGTTCAAATTTGACGATGCATCCCTGACCACGATCCTAAAAGAACTGGAACTACAATATGGCACCCAAATTATTGCTGCCCCCGATTTATCCGCAAAAGCGTTTTACGGAAATATCAATACCAACCTGCCACTTGAACAAACACTGGATAAATTATGCACCATCATGGAGATGCAGCGGACTTTAAAGAATGGTATTTATTATCTGCAGGCTAACGAAACAATTAATCATTAATAAACGAAAAGCCCGCTCCATAACGGACCGGGCCTCATTTAAGTCAAACCCGGTAACCCGCCTGACGCCTCGAAAACTTAAGGCAGGCTAACCTAATTCAACATTAAACTTTTAAAACTATGAAAAAAAATGAACGAACGTGTTCTTTGTCCCCATTTTGTTCGGCCGCATTTGTAAACCTGCTGCTTAAAACGGTGGCCGGCTTGCTAATCTTATTTGGCCTGTCTCATCCGCAGGCCATGGCACAGGCCCAAACCCAGACGCCGCTTGATAAAACATGCAGTATTGACCTTACCCGCGAACCACTTAAATCCGCGTTGGATAAAATATCCGCGGCTTCAGGCGTCAAATTTACCTTTAATGAAGCCGTCGCTAACAGCACCATTAAAATAACCGTTCAGGCTAAAGGCAAGAGCGTACGCGATATACTAACGTCCGCGCTGGCACAGCACCCTTTCAGCTTTAGCTTGCTGGACGATGAGATCCTGATCCGTTATGATGCCACAAAGGTAAAAAAAGCCAATGCTGTTCCCACAGGCAACGCGGCTAAATACACGGTCAGCGGCACTGTCATTACCAAAAGTACGGGAGAAACGATCATCGGTGCAACCATACAAGTACCCGGTACAGCGTTGGGAACCACAACCAACAGCTATGGTTTTTTTTCGTTACAGCTCCCCATGGGCGACCAGCAATTATCTATTTCTGCCGTAGGACAAAAAACGATGCTCATGGCCCTTACCCTTACGGCTGACCAAACGCTAAACTTTTCCATGGAAGATGACGGGCGCCAATTGCAAGAGGTAGTCGTAAGTGCCAATAACCATAACAAACGCGACCTTACCTCGCCACAAATGGGAGTAGAAAAACTCAATATCCAGGATACCAAAAACATCCCGGTATTATTAGGCGAACGCGATGTGATCAAAACAATTCAACTCTTGCCCGGGATCAAATCGGCAGGAGAGGGCAGCGGTGGATTTTATGTGCGCGGTGGTGCGGCAGACCAGAACCTGATCTTACTGGATGAAGCGCCCGTTTATAATGCCTCACACCTGTTAGGTTTCTTTTCAACCTTCAATTCGGATGCCATCAAAAATATTAGCATCTACAAGGGGGATATGCCGGCGCAATATGGCGGACGCCTCTCTTCTGTGCTGGATATAAAAATGAATGACGGCAATAACCAAAAATTCAGCGTCAATGGCGGGGTTGGCCTGATCGCAGCCCGGCTGAATTTGGAAGGGCCGATACAGAAAGGAAAATCATCCTTCCTGATCTCGGCACGCAGGACCTACGCTGATATGTTCCTGAAACTATCCAAAGACACCATAGTAAACCGCAGCAAGCTTTACTTTTATGATATCAATGCCAAGGCCAATTATGTATTGGGCGAACATGACCGCCTATATCTGTCGGGATATTTTGGAAAGGATGTGCTCTCGGTCGACCAGATCGCGGGCATTAACTGGGGAAATACCACAGGAACCCTACGTTGGAACCATATCTTCAACAGTACACTGTTTTCCAATACCTCCCTTATCTATAGTAATTACGACTACAATATTAACATCAATCAGGACAATAACGATTTTACTATCTTTTCACAGATCCGAGACTGGAACATAAAGGAAGATATGCAATGGTTCGTTAATGATAAAAACACAGTAACCTTTGGTTTGAACGGTATTTTTCATACGATCAAGCCTGGTGAGATCGGAGCTACTGGCAATTCCGGGATCATTTCGCAAACGCTGGAGAACCGGTACGCGCTTGAAAACAGCGGATATATTAGCAATACTCAGAAGATCAATGACCGCCTAAGCTTGACCTACGGTTTGCGCCTTTCGGCTTTCACAATATTAGGTAAGGGCAATTACTATACCCTGGATGCCGACGGCAATATCACAGGTTCTCAATACTATAAATCCGGTCAGGAAGTAAAAACTTATGTAAATCCCGAACCACGGATCTCTGTGGCCTACCAGTTGAACGAATATAGTTCAATTAAAGCGGCCTATGCCCGCAATGCCCAAAATCTGCACCTGATCAGCAACTCAAATTCAGGCTCTCCAACGGATAAATGGGTGGCCAGTACTAATATCATCAAACCCGAACTGGCCGACCAGTTCTCTGCAGGCTACTATCGCGATCTGAATGATCATAACTATGAGTTAACGTTTGAAAGTTATTATAAGCTTTTACAAAACCAGGTGGATTACCGCAACGGGGCCAATATCTTTACCAACCAGCCCATTGAAACCCAACTACTTTATGGGAAGGGTCGCGCTTATGGGGCCGAACTTCTTTTTAAGAAAAAAACAGGGAAATTAACAGGATGGCTGAGTTATACCCTTTCTAAAAGCGAGCGTAAGATTGATGGTATTAACAATGGCGACTGGTACAATGCCCGCCAGGACCGTACACACGATCTTTCATTAGTCGCTATGTATAAGGCCACCGAGAAATGGACATTTTCTGCAAATTTTGTTTATTATACAGGAGATGCTATCACATTTCCCAGCGGAAAATATCAGGTAGATGGAACGAACTATTATTACTATACCAGCCGCAATGCAGACCGGATGCCGGCCTACCACCGCCTCGACCTCGGCGCCACAAGGCAGCTCAAGAAAACTTCAAAATTTTCGTCTGATCTGACGTTCAGTTTATATAACGCATATGGAAATCCTAATGCCTACCGCATATTCTTTCGTGACAATAAGACCGATCCCAGCCGAACTGAAGCCGTCAGAACTACTTTGTTCACTTTTGTTCCTTCTGTTACCTATAACTTTAAATTCTAATTGTATGAAACGTTCTATTCGCTATATCCTTTTATTCATAGGCTCTTCTTTACTGATCTCCTGTGAGAAGGCCATTGACCTGAAACTTGCGGACACCACCCCGCAATACGTGATTGAGGGTGTTGTTACCAATGAAGCAGGGGGCAGTAAGGTCTCGATAAGTCAGACCAAAAACTTTACAGATAACAACTCGTTTAATGCGATTAACGGTGCACAAGTCAGCATCAGCAATAACGACACTACCTACAATCTCACGCAAACTGCAAGCGGTGTTTATCAAAACAACACACTGACAGGCAGGCCTGGCCAAACCTACCAGTTAACAGTACAGACCCAGGGAAAGATGTTCACTTCTATGTGTACAATGCCCCAGCCGGTGGCTTTGGATAGTATCTATCTCACTATTGATAAATTGAACAACAATAAGGACGGAAGTATCCGCAAATATGTAACCGTAAAATATACCGACCCTTCAGCGATAAAAAATTATTATCGCTTTGTACAATATATCAATGGAAGAAAGGAAAAGACCGTATTTCTTGATAACGATGAGTTTACGAACGGCCAAACAGTAAACAGCCAGCTCCGTTTTGATAACGACAATGACGACCCCACGCGCGACATCAGACCGGGAAATCAGGTCACTATCGAAATGCTCAGCATTTCGTCGGATGTTTACAAATACTGGTATAGCCTGACCAGCGGCGCTGATGGAGGCGGCAACAATGCAGCCCCGGCTAACCCGCTCAGCAATATTCAGGGTGGGTCACTGGGCTATTTCAGCGCACATGCCATTCGGAGGAAAAGTTTAGTTGCTCTCTAAAGGCCTTGGAAATATTACAACATAAAACCCGTCAGCTATATTACAGCAAGGCGGGTTTTATATATTTATCAATACCGTCATATCCATTTCTCGTTTAAACCAATGATATCGCATCCCGGATTGAACTCACTTATATTATCGGATATTTTTCCAAAGTTTTTCAAACTTTTGTCGGCAAAATAGCTAACAAAAAGGTAATACAGGCTTAAAGTCATTTTATCATGTAAGTGCTATACTTACCCAATAAAAATGATGGCCCTTATCCCTTTCCCTATAAATTCGTTTAATCATTTTCACACCTGCCTGCCGGATCTATTGGAGGAGGAAATATCAAGGACATCCATCCGGCTCAAATTGCATAACAGCCCGCAAACAGACGACGAGCGCAGGCTATATCAGGAGGAACTCGACAGGCTGAGTGCCTTAAAATACATCAGCCAGTTACGAAAAGGAAAATTAAGCAGGGATGAATTTGGTTTAAAGGTGGAATTGACCGCATTATAGACCAAACATCTTTTTTAACCGGCTGAATACTTCCCTTTGCATGAACAAGTTGCCCGTCCGGTAAGGTCCAGTTCATATAAACTGTTTCTTTTTGGTATTCCTGAATTTGGGTAACTGTGTTTCGGTTCTTTTCCTTACAATCAGTATCTATGTTTTGGAACCGGAAAATACAAATATCGAACTTTTTTTCGAGGGCTATAAGGAAATAATAGCTTTAAAAGAGAAAAATAAAACAGCTCTTAATCTGTTTGAACTATTCATAATAAGGTTTTGGGGTATTTAACTTTATACAGAATAGCTAATTACAACATGGATGATATGTTTATTCCTATAATAAGGCGCAGGTTTCTTTAAAACTGATATTTGATAAGAAAAAAGTTAATCTATATTTTAGCTATAAACAACCCTGCTTTCAATATTTATTTCATTACTTTGTTCGGTTTTAGCGTTAAGATTATTGGGCAAATGTTAAAGTGGGTTTTATTTAACATCATTCTTTAATTTATAAAGATGAAAAATACCGCTTTAGAAATGAACAATTGGATTGTGTATCTAACGTTTTTGACTTTTAATACTATCAAATGAAAAAAGAACATCCGCAGAAAAACACTGTTGTCCGCATTAAAGATATAGCGCTTAAGGCCGCGGTTTCAACAGGAACGGTTGATCGGGTTATTCATAACAGGGGCAGGGTTGCAGAGGATGTGAAGAACAGAGTATTAAAGATCATTAAAGAGCTAAACTACGAGCCTAATCTGATGGCCCGAATGCTGGGTTCGAAAAAAGAATACCATTTTGCCGCATTATTTCCCGACCATAGTTATGATGCGTTCTGGACTGCGCCGAAATCTGGAATTGAAAAAGCGGAACAGGATTTTAAACAGTATAACGTATTTGTAGAGCAGTATGTGTTTAACCCGCAAGACGTTAAGGATTATATAAAAAAAGCTACCGAGCTAACCCGCAAAAAACCTGATGGTATTTTGCTATCACCCATTTACTATAAGGAGACACTGCCGTTTTTTGAAAAATGGAACGCGGATAAAATACCTTTTGTCCTGTTCAACACCCAGATTGCTGATTTTGATCCGCTAAGTTATATCGGGCAGGATTCATATCAAAGTGGACTGCTGGCTGCTAAACTGGCCCATTACGGTAATCCGGATGCCTGCAGTATGCTTATTGCCCACATTGACGAAAAGATAAGCAATGCCCAGCATTTGGTAAAAAAGGAGCAGGGTTTCAGAAACTATTTTACTCAAAATAACCTCGACCATAAATATAAGATTATCAACGTTGAGCTAACACGTTCAAGCCAGTCTAACTTTATAAAAAGCCTGGATGCGCTGATAGAAAATACATTTGATCTTAAACAGATCTTTGTTACTACGTCGCAGGCGTATGATATTGCAAAGTACCTTGAACAGCGGCATATTAATCATATCAAGCTTATCGGCTATGACCTGATACCACCTAACTTGCATTACCTGAACAATGGAGCCATCAGTTTCCTGATCAATCAAAACCCGAAAGGGCAGGGCTATTGGGGCATTTATCAACTGGCCGAACACCTGGTATTTAAAAAGGAAGTACCTATTATTAAGTATCTGCCTTTGGATGTAGTCACCAAAGAAAACCTGAATTATTTCCTGGACGATAAAGATCAGGTGTTCATCGAGATTTAAATAAATACCGGTTTTTATTGCAATAGTACTTGTTTGTTTCGTAAACAAGTTTAAATTTGTGTACGAACACGCAATAACTGCGTCGCACCTTTTGTTTTTTTAACCTAAATTAAGGTAATGGCCAAACAATTTGATTGTCAATTTATTCCTCCAAAAAAATTAGCCAAACATATTGGATTATTGTTGGATGATTGCCCGCAGCAAGCAATTGATAACCTTTTGTGGAGCAACAACGGTTATTTTCCAAAAGTAACATTTAGTATGGCCTATACCGACCGTAGCATCCTTTTAAAATATTTTGTAAAAGAAAAATATGTAATAGCCAGGCATACCAGGGTTAACGACCTGGTGTATAAAGATAGCTGTGTTGAGTTTTTTTTGTCTTTTGATAATGGCCGCAATTATTATAACCTGGAGTTTAATTGTATTGGTACACCCTACGGTGCTTATGGCCCGGGTAAATCTGATCGGGAAGAGTTGCCGGCTGACGTTGTGAAGCAGATAAAAATTAATACACAAGTAATTAGTACTGACAACGAGGGGTTTACCGATTGGGAAATCACACTTGATATACCGTTTGGTGTGTTTATTTACGATAATATTAGCTCACTTAAGAGTGCAGGATGTAAAGCTAATTTTTACAAATGCGGTGATGAAACACCCGAGCCTCATTATCTGAGCTGGAATAATATTTTAAGCGATGAACCTAATTTCCATGTGCCTGAGTTTTTCGGGACGGTGAATTTTGTATAAGTCAATTTACACTGTAGGTGCCCATATTGTTAAATTGTAGGTAGGTTTTGTTTAAATAATAAGTAAAAAATATTTTTCACAAATGTGCGCGAACACGCGAAGGTTTGATTTTTAGGATTTGATAAATACTATATATCTAAAGATAATTGGTTTGATTTAGTACATGGAAAAAGAGATTAAAACACCAACAAATCGCCTGGTTTCGCTTGATGTGATGCGTGGCCTTATCATGATTCTGCTTGCCGGCGAAAGCTGCGCGGTTTGGGAGTCGTTAAGGAATATGCACATGGGCAAGGGGACGGATGTGGTTATAGATCAGTTTTTTCATCATCCCTGGCATGGCCTGCACCTGTGGGATCTGGTGCAGCCTGCCTTTATGTTGATGGCAGGTTCGGCCATGTATATATCCTATCAATCTAAATTGAAAAAGGGTATAAGCTGGGAACAAAATTTTAAACATATCATTATACGGGCCTTAAAGCTATTTTTATTAGGCACAGGGCTTCATTGTATTTATGCGGGTAAATTAGTGTTTGAGCTATGGAACGTGCTTACACAGCTTTCTTTCACCACTGTAATAGCGTATTTGATCATTAACCGGTCATTTTGGTTCCAGGTTGGGTTTACGGTTGTATTATTGCTGATAACAGAATTTTTATACCGTACTATCCTGATGCCGGGTTTTGATCAGCCTTTTGTAGAGTATCATAACTTTGGCGCGTATCTGGATACCGTCTTGATGGGCAAAACAAATACAGGCGGATGGGTCGCCATCAACATTATACCAACAGCGGCACATACTATTTGGGGTGTACTGGCAGGTAAGTTATTGCTATCACCGTTATCAGCTTACAAGAAAATTTCTTATTTAATAATAGCGGGTATAATTGGCTTGGTTTTAGGCTTCGGGCTTGATGTGGCAAATATTACACCGATCATCAAAAGGATCAGCACGAGTTCATTTACACTGGCATCGGGCGGTTGGGTATTGCTGTTAATGGCATTCTTGTACTGGCTGGTAGACATTAAACGGGTAAACAAGCAAGTGTGGGTCTTCACAGTTGTGGGTATGAATGCCATATTTTTGTACCTGTTTTTTGAAACGGTTGGCGGGCAATGGTTCAATGGCGCGGTAGGGATATTTATAAAAGGCGGTTTAGGCTTTGTGGGTATCGCGGGGCCAATAGTCGCGTTGGCATCAGCAGTAATTACATTATTTGCAGAGTGGAGCATTTGTTACTGGTTAAGCCGTAATAAGATTTTCATTAAGATTTAAAAAATCCAATATAAAATCGCCTTTCGGAATAAAACGTTTGGCTAAACATTACTAACGAATTGTCATTTTTCCTAAAAAATAATAAATATTAAAAATGCGTGTACGTGCACGCTAAATGTATTATATTTGTACAGTAAACTTTATATAATCTTCAAAGCGTCTATACAAGGGCTTTGAATTACGGTATTTTTAGTAATGAATAACAAAGCAGCAGTTTATAATTTTGCAGACATCATTGCGAAATTCAACACAGGCGAAGAAGAATTTGACATAAAAGCTTTTGGCTCCGGACATATCAACGATACTTTTATCCTTAGATCGAAAGATAAGAATGGCGGCGATTTCCTGCTTCAAAAAATTAACCATTTTGTTTTTAAGGATATAGATGGCCTGATGAACAATATGGTTTATGTTACCAATCACCTTAAACAAAAAATAGCCAAAACCGGCAACCCCGAAAAAGAAGTACTAACACTTATTAAGTGTAATAATGGTAAATATTATTGCCAGGATGAGCAGGGCAGCTACTGGCGCATGACTAATTTTTTGCATGACACCAAAAGCTATGACCTGGTTACCAATGCTAAACAGGCGCAACAAGGTGGTATGGCTTTCGGCAGGTTCCAAAATTTATTGTGCGATCTCCATCCCGATCTGCTGGTAAGCACCATTCCCGATTTTTTGAATATCGAAAAACGGCTAAATGATTTTAAAAAGGCGATAAAAAGCAACGGCGTACAAAGATTGGCGTCAGTGTTAGAAGAAGTAGAATTTTTGCTGAATCGTGCAGGTAGCATGAACGAAATTTTACAGTTAGGTACGGCCGGCGTACTTCCGCTACGTATAACGCATAACGATACTAAGTTTAACAACATCCTGCTTGACCAGGACGATGAGATCCAATGCGTTATTGACCTGGATACCGTGATGCCCGGCTACGTCGCCTATGACTTTGGCGATGCTATCCGCAGTATTATTAATACCGCGCCCGAGGACGAAAAAAACCTTGATGCCATACAATTAAATATTCCGCTGTTCGAGGCTTTTGTTAAAGGGTATTTAAGCCAAACCTTTTCATTTTTAACGGAAGCTGAATTGAAATCGCTGATGATGGGCGTATTGTTATTGCCCTATATGCAAGCGGTTCGTTTTTTAACAGACTATCTGGAAGGTGACGTATACTATAAGACCCAATTTGCTCAACATAACCTGCAGCGTACACGGGCGCAAATACAACTGCTTAAGATGCTGGAACTGAATAAGGAAAAGCTAAACGATATCATACAAAACGAATGGTTAAATCTTAAAAACTCACCTAAGGCCGACCTCAAAATGGTTGTCGGATAACAGACATAATTAAATCACCTTCTTATCATTATATATTTTTAAACTATGCCACGCTTAAATCTTTTAGAAGAAACACGATTCGAAAAACTGCCTGTTAAGGTTTATTCAGACATGCTCACCGCGTCAAAAGCTGTAGCGCAACGCATTGCCGGTATTATCAAACAAAAAGCACAAAAAGGCGAAAATGTAATACTTGGCCTGGCTACCGGTGTAACACCGATAGCCGTTTATAACGAATTGGTACGTATGCACCGCGAAGAAGGGCTGAGCTTTAAAAACGTAGTTACCTTTAATCTGGACGAATATTATCCCATGATTCCCGAAGCGCCGCAAAGCTATAAGGTATTTATGTACAAGCATTTGTTTAGCCACGTGGATATAGATCCGAAAAACGTTCATATCCCCGATGGTGCTTTGAAGCAGGACGATATAGCCGTTTTTTGCCTGGCTTATGAACAAAAGATAACCGCTTATGGCGGGCTTGACCTGCAGATCCTGGGCATAGGCCGTACGGGGCATATTGGCTTTAATGAGCCGGGATCTGCACCAAATTCGGGCACACGTTTGGTATCATTAGATGAACTTACACGCAGCGATGCGGCGCATGATTTTGGCGGAAAGGCCAACGTCCCAACCAAAGCCATAACCATGGGTATAGGTACCATATTTAAGGCACGCGAAATCATACTGATGGCCTGGAACGCCAAGAAAGCTGGTATTATCAAAAAGGCGGTAGAGGGTGAGATCTCTGCTGATATCCCGGCAACATACCTGCAACATTCAGATCATGTAGAATTTGTGCTGGATATCGATGCAGCCTCGGCCCTGACCCGTTTTGATACCCCGTGGTTGGTAAAGGATTGTGTATGGGATGAGCAATTGATTAAAAAAGCGGTTATATGGCTGGCTAAAACATTGAACAAGCCTATTTTAAAGCTAACTGATGATGATTATAACAATCATGGTATGGCGCAACTGGCAACAGAAAAAGGGCCTGTTTATAACATCAACATACATATCTTTAACAAACTCCAACACACAATAACCGGCTGGCCCGGTGGTAAACCCAATGCCGATGACAGCCAGCGTCCCGAGAGGGCAGAGCCGGCAAAAAAGCGCGTTATTGTGTTTTCGCCACACCCGGATGATGATGTGATCTCTATGGGCGGTACCTTTATCCGCCTGGCCGACCAGGGGCATGATGTGCATGTGGCCTACCAAACATCAGGCAACACTGCCGTGTGGGATGATGACGCGTTGCGTTTTGTGGAGTTTGCAATTGATTTTACGCGCTCACAAAATATAGAGGATAAAAAGCTTGAAGATATTTACAAGAAAATGCGTGAATTTCTGCAAACAAAACAGCCCAATCAAAGAGATCCGCAGGAAATTGAAACCATAAAAGGACTTATCCGCAAAGGCGAAGCAATAGCAGGTGCAAGGTTTGTAGGCCTTGATGATGCGCATATCCATTTTCAAAACCTTCCTTTCTACGATAAACGCAAGGTGAGTAACGATGTATCATACGAAGATGATATCCGGCAAACTATGGCCCTGCTGCAACAGGTTAAACCACACCAGATCTATTCGGCCGGTGACTTTGCCGATCCGCATGGAACGCATAAAACTTGTTTTGATATTTTACATGAATCGTTAAAACGACTTGGCGCAACCGAAGATTGGGTTAAAGATTGCTGGCTTTGGCTGTACCGCGGCGCCTGGCATGAGTTTGAAACCCATGAAATAGAAATGTGTGTGCCGTTATCGCCAAAAGAAGTGGAACGTAAACGCGTTGCTATTTATAAACATCAGTCGCAAAAGGACAGGCCGGTTTTTCCTGGTGATGATGCAAGAGAGTTTTGGATGAGGGCAGAAGACCGTACCAGCGAGACAGCGCATATTTACAACCAACTCGGCCTTGCCGAGTATGAAGCAATGGAAGCATTTGTTAGATTTAAATTTTAACGATATACTGTAACTATAACACTCATCAAATCAATTTTAGGTATTCGAAGTGCCCTGGTGGTAAAACTGCTACGGATACAGGATCTACGCCGAATCAGATTTGATGGAAAGCACGGATGAAATCTCTGTTATACTTTTCTTCTAAAAACCAACCTGAAACTATAAATGTGTTCGGTTACGGAAATATTTATAGTTCAGTTTTAAAGAAAGACTGTCTCGATCATGTAGGCATTTTTTTAACTAATGATGAGTCTTTTTTTAAATTAATTTGCATTTGTGTGTACGAACACACTATATTTAGAAAATATATAACAAACTGGTATATAGTATTTAAGTGTACGAGCACATAATCTATTTTATCAGGAAAAATAACCCGAATGTATTTAATGAATATAAATGATTTTGATATAGCCGGCATTGCGCTAAAATTACCTGGTACGTGCCAAAGCATAATTTAGCCTATTTGCAAAATTCCATGATCAGAACCCGCAATTATGACAACTAATTAATGATACCATAGCTATACATAAAATGAATACTGATAAAAATGGTAATTAGGTGTGATTTATGCGGTCTAACAAACTGTATTTCAAATTAGTTTAGATATCTTGGAATACTTTTAATTTATAATTAGCTTAATATTAGATGACAACAGCCCAACTTCCGCCGCAACAAGTTAAAAAAGCAGTAAATCCAATAGTTATAATCGGTTCGCTCTTCTTCGTTTTTGGTTTTGTAACCTGGTTAAACGGTACACTCATTCCGTTTCTGCAGTTGGCCTGCCAGCTTAATACATCGCAGGCATTATTGGTAACTTCGGCATTTTATATGGCTTATTTCTTTTTGTCGATACCATCATCGCATATACTTAAAAGAACAGGCTTTAAAAATGGAATGTCGCTGGGTTTGTTTGTTATGGCTATAGGGGCATTAATATTCATACCTGCAGCTAATACCCGTACGTTTCCGTTGTTCCTTATTGGACTGTTTGTACAAGGCATGGGTTTGTCGTTATTGCAAACAGCATCTAACCCATACATAGCTATTGTAGGCCCGATTGAAAGCGCTGCACAACGCATAAGTATAATGGGGATCTGTAATAAGGCGGCCGGGGCACTTAGTCCGCTGATATTAAGCGCGTTGGTGTTAAAGGGCGCACAGGGTATTGAAAATCAGTTAAAAACAATTACAGACGCAGCTCAAAAAGAAGCTTTATTGAGCCAGTTAGCCATGCGCGTAGTGTTGCCTTACATAATAATAGCCATTGTGTTGATTATACTGGCATTATTGATCAAATATTCGTCACTGCCCGAAATCAATACCGAAAAAGACCATGTAAATGAAGACGGCGCGGTTGTAGCTTCGAAAAGCAGCATATTTAAATACCGCAATCTTAACCTGGGTGTACTCTGTTTATTTTTGTATGTAGGGGTTGAGGTTATGGCCGGCGATGTGATTGGCACCTATGGCAAATCATTGGGCATGGGGCTCGACCAAACCAAGATCTTTACCTCGTATACGCTTGCATCAATGGTGATCGGTTACATCATCGGTATTGTAACCATTCCCAAATATATCAGCCAGGAAAAAGCGCTAATGATTTCGGCCATTGTGGGTATTCTGTTTAGCATTGGGGCATATCTTACCCATGGTTATATTAGCATTATGTTTATTGCCTTGCTGGGTTTTGCTAATTCGTTAATGTGGCCGGCTATTTTCCCGCTTGCCATTAAAGGCTTGGGTAAATATACTAAGCTGGGTTCAGCCTTGCTGATCATGGGGATAGCCGGCGGCGCGGTATTACCGCAGATTTACGCCGCTTTAGCTAAATCAATACCAACACAATTGGCCTTTTTAAGCTGTGTACTGCCTTGTTATATTTATATATGCTATTATGCTGTATCGGGTCATAAAAACTCTGCCAGGTAAGCTTTAAACAAAAAACCAAACACTTACCATCCACCCAAACGGATGGTATAACACTATACAATGAATATGGAAAGAAGAACATTTTTAAGACACAGCGCAATAGCTGCCGCGGGTTTTACCATACTCCCGGCAGGTAGCCTTTTTGCATCTGCAACCAACAAAGTAAAATTAGGCTATATAGGCGTCGGTGCACGCGGTATGAGCCACGTAACCGAAGGTTTATTGCGTGATGACGTTGAAATTGTGGCAGTTTGCGATATCCAGGAAAGCTCATTAAAGATCTTCAGGGAATTTGTAGCCAAAAAGGGTCACGCCCCTATAAAAGAATATACAGGCGGACTGGACGCATACAAACAATTGCTTGATCGTAAAGATATAGACGCGGTGATCATAGCTACACCATGGCAGTTTCACCATCCACAGGCAATTGATGCTATGAAGGCCGGCAAATATGTAGGCTGCGAAGTGATTGCAGGCCTTACAGTCGAAGATCATTGGGATATAGTACACACTTCCGAAAAAACCGGCATGCCTTATATGACGCTTGAAAACGTATGCTATCGTCGTGATGTGATGGCAGCCCTGAATATGGCGCGCCAGGACCTTTTCGGTGAAATTGTGCACCTGGAAGGCGGCTATCAGCATAACCTGCGAGGCGTATTGTTTAACAACGGTAAACAGTACTCTGGCGGCGGTGTTGAATTTGGCCCGAATGCCTTAAGCGAGGCACAATGGCGCACACAGTTTAATATAGATGTTGACGGCGATATATATCCAACCCATGGCGCAGGCCCATGTATGCATTATGCCAACATAAATGCCGGAAATCGCTTTACAAACCTGGTGTCAGTTAGTTCGAAAGCAAGAGGCTTGGCGGCTTATGTTGAGGAACAGGCGCCGGGTAATAAAAACGCTAAGATCAATTATAAAAATGGCGATGTAACTACCACAATGATCAACTGTGCCAACGGTGAAACCGTTTTACTGAGCCATGATACCCACTTGCCACGGCCGTATTCATTAGGTTTTAGGGTGCAGGGTACCAAGGGCCTTTGGATGGATGTTGCCAATAGCGTTTATATCGACCATAAATCAAAAGAGGATGATGCGTGGGATCCGGCGCAAACCTGGTTTGACAAGTACGATCATCCGCTTTGGAAAAAATATGAAAAATTCGCCGAAGGTGCCGGTCACGGCGGCATGGACTGGTTCGTATTTAACGCGTTTGTTGAAGCTGTTAAACAAAAAAAGCAAACCCCAATTGATGTTTATGATTCTGTTACCATGAGTGTTATTACACCGTTATCAACAAAATCATTAAAAGAAGGAAATGCGCCGCAAGAGTTCCCTGATTTCACCCGGGGCAAATGGAAAAATAAGAAAAATACATTTGCGCTTGACGATAGCGGATTTTAATACTGTTTAGAAAGTATTATGTAACAATTTGATAAAAAGGCAGATAGAATATCACAGACACTTTAATCAATAAGATATTACTCCAAAAACCTGTAAATGCTACTATTTACAGGTTTTTTTATTGTTTTTTAAACTTTCCTAAAATCCGTTTGTTGTTATAATTAATAGACCATTAATCTATGGAAACGATAAATCAACAGAAAAAGGGGTCGGATAAAACCGGCCCGATAATTTTTAATCTACGATAAGAGAAGGATATACGATTTAAGAATTTATCAGACAATGAACGAAATTATATCATTAGCAGAAATTGCAGCCAGAGCATTAACTACTGACGTTATACACATATTAAAAAATGAGATCGGCGACCAGGGAACGGTTGCCAGCCTGGGTAACCAGGTATTGATCAAGATCAGTCAAACCGATTTTGAGCTTCGCCTGGGTAATCTGCTGCAGCAGATCTACAGGGTGATCGATCAGCACTTCCCAAACCGGAATGAACATTTGTCTATCATCATCAGAGACACCAATGCACGTTATGAAAACGTGTTTAAGATCTGGAAATCAGTTTAGTTAGTGGCATGAAAAAACATACAGTCCCAAATGAACCGGAGGAAATGCCGATTGAACCCGGGCATCCGGAAATAAAACAACCTGCCGACCCAAAGGAGCCTGAAATACCTCAAAAGGAAATACCAGAACTACCCGAAAAAGAAATCCCCGAGACGCCACAAGAGTTACCGCCCGATCAAAATTCTTAAAGATAACTACTCATATTTTTCAGGATTTACATTGATTGCTGATGGTGGTGCATTGTCAATCTTGCTACCCCATGTTTTATTAGGTCTTGGCCCCATTTGCAACGTTAAAACACCACCCTTAAGCAACTCAGCATGGGTGAACCATGGCTTATCCAAAGGTTTATCGTTTAACGTAGCTTTCTGAATATACACGTTTGTTTTTGAATTATTTACCGCGTTAATTGTAAATAATTTACCTGAAGGTAGTTTTATAGTCGCTTCATTAAATGACGGGCTGCCGATATTGTAAACCGGTACACCCGGCGTAACAGGGAAGAAGCCCATCATTGACAATACCACGAAAGCGGTAGTGCCGCCGCCATCCTCATCGCCCGGGATACCAAATACATTATCGGGGTACCAGGTATCTATCAGCATACGGATGCGTTTTTGTGTTTTCCACGGCGCGCCCATGTAATTATATAGATATGGAATATGATAACTGGGTTCATTACCCATTACAAACTGACCCACCAAACCGGAAGCATCCGGCTGGTTTAACCAAAACAAAAATTTTGGTAATCCCAGATCTTCCCTGAACAATTGGTCAAGCTTCGCCTCGGCTTTCTCTCGGCCGCCCATTTTTTCAAATAACCCTGTCAGATCATGTTTGGGTGTCCAATTATAAGTGTATGAGTTGTTTTCGGTTACATATTCGCGCCCTAATAATTTTGTGTTATAAGGATAGATCCAGTTACCTTCTTTATCCTTGGGCCAAACAAAGCCCTCTTTTTGGTTATAAACGTTGGCGTACCAACCGGCCCTTTTCAGGAACAATGGCTTATCCTTCGCATAACCTGCAGGTGTCGCCAATTGTGCTATGGCCCAATCGCAAATACTCCATTCTAATGTGACAGAAACGCCTTCGTTACCCCGGCCTTCCCACCATTTATCCATATCCACGCCATCTTTGCTGCCACGTTCTTCAGGGTGGGTAGAGTAGAGGTAACCATGCGCATTATAAAACGAATCGATTGCGGTTGCGGGCCCGTTTCTCCAGGGTAACAAAGTTCCTTCTAACGAATTTTTCTTTAAACCCTCGTAAGCGGTCTTTACATCAAACCGTAAGCCTTTTGCCCAGGCGTCAGCCATCCATGATGCGGCATGATTACCGGTCATAGCCGGCCAATCGCCCGTCGCCAATGCAAATGCAGGCATCCAGCCGCTTTGTTTGTACATGGTGATGTACGAATTTATTTTTTGTACCTCTTGCTTCGGGTCTAAAATAGTGTGCAATGGCTCGTCGGCGATGTACATATCCCAGATCCAATTATCCACAAAAAATGGTTGGTCGCTTTTATGTACCCGGTGATCATAAGCGCTGTAATATTGGCCGTATTCGTTAATGTCGACCATGCGCTCATAAGTGCGGTAAAGAGAGGTATAAAAAGTCCGCTTTTGGGCGATTGTGCCACCTTTGACTGTGATTTGGCTTAACTTTTTATTCCAGACACTTTTTGCTTTTTCTTTTACGGCGTTAAAGTCCCAACCCGGCATCTCAATAGTCAAGTTAGCTTTTGCTTGTTCAACACTGATGTAAGAAATGCCATACTTAAATTTTATCTGCTGGCTATCAAATCTTGCAAGCATACGTTTTTTATCAGTCTCGTTCTGGTATTTTAAGCCGGTGATGTCTTGGTCTGTTTCTGCGTAGAAGTATGCTTTAAGGCCTGAAATTTCTTCAGTTCCGGTTATTACTCGTTTGCCTTGCTGTTGCACATTTCCGGCATTTCCGTTAAGACCAATGCGCAGGTAATTATTGCTTTTGTCTTTAAAATAGATGTTGAAAATACCACTTTTGGTACTTGCTGTAAATTCTAAGGCCATACCGCTATCCTCATCTTCGGCCTGGTAATAATAGGGAGTGGTTTTTTCGGACGCTATAGTAAACTTTTTACCCCAAAAACTATCATCCTGTTTACCTTTTAATGGCAGGAAAGAAAACGCGTATTCAGTACGATGCGATACTACAGTTAACGGGAAAAAACTGATCTGGTCATCCAACTGATCCTGCTTCATCGGGAATACCCTCAACATCGAATTTGGCAGATGCACAAGCGGGCGGGTAGGTTGCAAAACTATACCTGATCCGCCAATGTTTGGATCGACATAATCAAGCGGAGTTAACGCCGTTGATTTTTTCTGCTGCGCGACACTGCTTATACAGATGACAGTTAATAAAATGGTAATCGTTGTTAGGTGTTTGTAACGTCTCATCATCCTACCATTTATTATTTAAGTAAAGCGAGTTACCGTCTGACGGAGGCGTATCTTTAGCCGCGCTGCCCCAATTACGGTTAGGTTTACTGCCCATTTTGAAATTAATGGTCGCACCATTAACCAAATCGGTATGTGTAAACCATGGTCTGTTTAATTCAGTACCGTTTAATGTAGCGCCTTGGATATATTTATTATCGGCAGAACTATTGGTGGCGTTGATGGTAAATATTTTGCCATTTGGCAGGTTGATAGTGACCTTTGTAAATACAGGGCTGCCTATATTATAAACCGGGATCCCCGGCGTAACCGGAAAAAATCCCATCATAGAAAACACTACAAATGAGGTCATGCCACCGCCATCTTCATCACCGGGAATACCAAATAGGTTATCGGTATACCAGGTGTTGAGCAACATGCGAATACGTTTTTGCGTTTTCCACGGCGCGCCCATATAATTATAGAGATAGGGGATATGGAAACTGGGCTCGTTACCCATTACAAATTGCCCCACCAGCCCCGAAGCGTCGGGTTGTGTTTTCCAGAAAATGAATTTTGCGGTACCCAGATCTTCTCTAAACAGGTTATCTAATTTATTTTCGGCTTGTTTTGTTCCACCCATCAGGTTAAATAAACCCTTCAGATCGTGTTTTACCAGCCAGTTATAGGTGTAAGCGTTGTTCTCGGTAAAGAACTCTCTACCTGCGCTCTTTGGGTCCATATTATCTATCCAGTTGCCATCCTTATCTTTTGCCCACATAAACCCTTTATCTTTCCTAAACACGTTTTGATAATTTTTAGAACGGCCCATAAACAGGTCTTCATCTTTAGGAAGATTTAACTCGGCAGCTAAGCGGCCTATGTTCCAGTCGCTAAAGCTGTTTTCTAAAGTGACCGACACTGCCTGTCGTTTTTCCCAAACGTTTTCTACCTGCGGCACAGTTTCGGTTTCGCCGTAATGTAAGCCCGGCATATAACCATGCTTGTTATAAAAAGAATCCAAAACCGTTGCAGGCCCGTTGTTCCAGGGTAATAAGGTCGCATCCAAGGAATTCTTTCTCAATCCCTCATAAGCAGTTTTTAAATCAAAGTTGCGGATCCCCTTAAACCAGGCATCAGCCATCCACGAGGCCGCGTGGTTACCGGTCATCGCGGGCCAGTCGCCAAAAATTAACGCAAATGACGGCATCCATCCGCCTTGCTGGTACATGGTAATGTATGAATTGATCTTCTCTGCTTCCTTTGCCGGATTAAGTATCATTTGCAGCGGGCCTAAAGCTATATAAGTATCCCAGATCCAGTTATCCACAAAAAATGGCTTGTTACTTTTATGTACCTGGTGATCGTAGGCACTGTAATATTCGCCATGCTCATTAATATCCACCATCCGCTCATAGCACCGGTAAAGCGAAGTGTAAAATACCCGTTTTTGCGCAAGCGTACCACCCTCTACATTTATTTGCGACATTACTTTGTCCCATTCGCGGTAAGCAGTGTTCTTAACTTTGGCAAAATCCCAACCCGGAATTTCTTTTTGCAGGTTTTGCCTGGCCTGCTCAATGCTGATATAAGATATAGCATATTTAAAGCTTACATTTTTAGGTGCTTTAACCAGTACGTCTTTTTTATTGGTGGTAGTTTTACTGGCTGCTTCGGCGATATCTCCATCTGTTTCGGCATAAAAATAGGCTTTCATACCCCTGAAAACTTCTGTGCCTGTAAGTGTGCGTTTATCGGCTACAGTGATCTGTCCATCTTCATTAAGTATGCCTAACCGCAGGTAGTTATTTGTATTTTCTTTAAAGGCGATCTTAAAAAATCCACTTTTTTCTGATGGCGAAAATTCTAACAGGTTACCTGCATCGCCCAATTCAGACCTATAATAATAGGGGGTAAGCACTTCGTAATTATAAACTTCTTTTTTATTCCAAAGCGTGGCTTTGTCTGACCCGTTAACCGGCATAAAACTGAATAAGGACACCACCCGATGCGATGCCACTGTTAACGGAAAATAAGAAACCTGGTCGTCCAACTGATCCTTCCTTACCGGGAACACCCGAATCAATTGGTTCGGCAGTTGTACAGTAGGACGTGTAGGTTCTAAAATAAGACCTACACCACCGATGGTTGGATCAACATAACTTAAATTAGATTTTTTTTGCTGTGCAAACGCACTAAAGCCAAATGCCAGCAAACAGATAAAAACTGTGTTAAAGTTTTTCATTTAGTAATCGTTTTATCAGAATTAATTGGTTGTGCGCGATAGGTTAAATCGAACAATCTGCGATAAATATAGATTAAAAAAATATATCTTGTATATACAACTTAAAAGATATATTTTTTTATAATCGATGGATCACACAAATTATATAAGCCAATATCAGGCTGCAATTTAAACATCGCTACCTAAAATTAAACAGTACTATGTTGTCTTTTTGAGCTATCTTTAATAATACAATTCATAGTGCTTTTTGTAATGGATTTAATTGTGAAGCCAATATTGTATCAAAATTGGCTATTTATTGAAAGTTTTTAATTACTCATTGTTCTTTCTTTGTAGTAATATTATAAACCAATATTGTAAACCTTAATAAAACGATGAAAAAGTTACTTTTTATCCTAAGTGGTGTTTTGTTTGTTTTTAATTGCTACGCACAACAAAACGAAAAATTTAATGGCCTTGATATGAACCTGGGCAATTTATCAAAACTATCCGATGCTCAGTCACGGTCCATAAGCCCTGAAAACTTTACCGGCGAAAAAGGTAAGGGCGGAATGGCTGACCCGGAGAAAGATAAAGGCAAGCGAAATGTCGCCAACGCATCAGGTGCGGCCCGTGAGTTGGGGCAGGGATGGAAAGTTAACCCTTATATTATTATTAACCCTGGCGAGACGATCACCATTGCTGAGATGGAAGGCCCTGGTGCCGTGCAACATATCTGGATGACGCCTACTGGTAACTGGCGCTTATCGATACTTCGTATTTATTGGGATGATGAAACTACGCCATCTGTAGAGGCGCCTGTTGGTGCTTTCTTTGGAATGGGGTGGAATGCTTACGCGCCCATAAACTCGCTTCCGGTTACTGTAAATCCGGGTAGCGCGTTTAACTGTTACTGGAAAATGCCTTTCCGTAAAAAATGCCGTATCACTATGGAAAATATGGACGATAGAGCAATGAGCCTGTATTACCAGGTTGATTATACGCTGACTAAAGTTCCGGATAACGAGGGTTATTTTCATGCACAATTCAGAAAATCTACACCTAAAGATAATTCTGTTTACACTATTCTTGATGGCGTAAAAGGTAAAGGCCAGTATGTAGGTGTTTACATGGGTTTAGATATAAATAATAATGGCTGGTGGGGCGAAGGCGAGATCAAATTCTACATGGATGGCGACTCGAAATTTGCGACCATCGTAGGTACAGGTACAGAAGATTATTTCTGCGGATCATATGATTTTGATACACGCCATAAAGTCGGGGCAAGTAACGAGGATGTTAACTATACCGAATTTTCAACTGCTTATACCGGCTTACCGCAGGTTATCAGGGGCGATGGGCATTACCAGATCAGGCAACGTTTTGGTTTATACAGATGGCATATCCAGGACCCGATCAGGTTTGAAAAAGATTTGAAGGTAACTATACAGGATTTAGGTTGGAAATCGGGCGGAAGATACCTGGCACAGCATTCTGATATTATATCAGTTGCATTCTGGTACCAGGCCGGCGCACATGGCGAGTATCCTAAATTGCCAACAAAAGACGACCTGGAGATCAATTAACATTAAGTTTTATCATTTATTAACTGATATCAGCTTATGAAAAACGAAACAGGTCGACGCGTTTTCCTCAGAAATTTGGGAGTTGGCAGTGCTGCTGCATTTTTACCTATCGGGAGTTTAAAAACATCCGACAGTAAACAGGTTGACACTGAGACGCCTGTAATAGATACAGCTAAACGTAAATATAATGCGCCTTATAGCGGCCCATATTTAAACAGGGTAGCTTTCCCTATTGGCGGTATTGGCGCAGGGATGTTTTGTTTAGAAGGCACGGGTGCCATTTCGCATCTTTCTGTACGCAATAACCCTGAGGTATTTAATGAACCTGCTATGTTTGCTGCTATCAGCATTAAGGGAGAGAAAAATAGCGCCAAAGTTTTAGAAGCTAAAGTACCTGCCTGGAAGAAATTTGGCAATCGCGACTCCGGCCTTGGCGGTACCGGTGGCGCAACATGGGGATTACCCCGTTTTGAAAATGCCGAATTTTCTGCGCGTTTTCCGTTTGGGGATGTAGCGCTACAGGATAAAGATATCCCTTTGCAAATAGGAATTACCGGCTGGAATCCTTTTGTTCCTACCGACGCGGATAATGCAAGTTTGCCTGTCGGCGGTTTAGAATATCATTTTAAAAATACAGGTGCCAAAACAGAGGAGTGTGTTTTCTCATACAACAGCCGAAACTTTATGGAGCAGCCGGGTACAAAAAACTCCATAAAATCAATAAAGAACGGGTTTGTCCTGTCTGCCGATGGCACTAAGGAAGACCCACAAAAACAAGGTGATTTTGCAATTTATACTGATGACGCGGCTACGGTGGTCGATCATTGCTGGTTCAGGGGTGGTTGGTTCGACGGGCTTACTATGGCCTGGAAAACCATTGCCGATGCCGGAACAAAAAATAACGTGCCGGTAGAACAGGATGCGCCGGGTGCTTCACTGTTCGTTCCTTTTACATTAAGGCCTGGCGAGAAAAAAACAATCCGGTTGATGATGGCCTGGTACGTTCCAAATACCAAACTGCGGATGGGCGAGGTTAATCCCGCAGATAAAGAAAGAGTAAATAAAGATCCTTTATTACAGTTCCATAAGCCCTGGTATAGCGGCAAGTTTAAAAATGTAGATGAGGTAGCCGCGTATTGGGATTCTAATTATACCGATCTCAGGAAAAAAACTAAACTGTTTACAGATACATTTTACAAAAGTACACTACCCGCCGAAGTTATAGAGGCGGTAGGGGCTAACCTGACAATCCTAAAGTCGCCAACCGTTTTGAGACAGTATGACGGTCGTTTTTGGTGTTGGGAAGGAAGCGGCGATAACTGGGGAAGCTGTCACGGATCGTGCACCCACGTATGGAACTATGCCCAAGCCGTTTCTCACTTATTCCCATCGCTTGAGCGTAGCTTGAGAGATACGGAGTTTAATGAAAGTCAGAATGCCGAAGGGCACCAGATGTTTCGGTCAAATTTGCCTATTACCCCGGTACTTCACAATTTCCATGCGGCGTCCGACGGACAAATGGGCGGCATTATGAAAGTGCACCGCGAATGGCGGATCAGCGGTGATAGCGAATGGCTGAAAAATATCTATCCCAAGGTACAAGCCAGTTTAGATTATTGTATTAAAACCTGGGACCCGAAAGGTAACGGCGTTATACAGGAACCACATCATAATACTTACGATATAGAATTTTGGGGGCCAACGGGGTTCGCTACCAGTTTTTATTTAGGCGCGTTGAATTCAATCATTACCATGGGTAAGTTTTTGAAAAAAGATGTGCAGAAGTACGAGTCGTTGTATGCTAAAGGCAAAAAATATATGGAGGGTGAGCTATATAACGGCGAATACTTCGCTCAAAAGATAGAATGGAAAGAGTTGCAGGCCGCTGATCCGACCAAAGTACAATCATTTAATACACAATATACTCCTGAAGCAGCGGCATTATTAGAGAAAGAAGGACCTAAATACCAATATGGTACCGGCTGTTTGTCAGATGGCGTAATGGGTGCCTGGCTATCGCGTATGTGCGGCTTGGGCGACCCATTGGATGCTGCTAAAACAAAGAGTCATTTAAAATCTGTACATCAGTACAATTTTAAAACAAACCTGCATGAACATTCTAATCCGCAACGGCCTACCTATGCCATTGGTAACGAGGGTGGCTTACTGCTTTGCTCATGGCCGAAGGGTGGGATGTTGTCGCTACCATTTGTTTACAGCAACGAGGTTTGGACAGGGATCGAATACCAGGTAGCATCGCACCTGATGCTAATGGGCGAAGTGCAGAAAGGACTGGATATTGTACGTGCTTGCCGCGACCGGTATGATGGTGAAGTTCGTAACCCGTTTAACGAATACGAGTGTGGCCATTGGTATGCCCGCGCAATGTCAAGCTATGGCATGTTAGAAGGGTTAACCGGGGTACGTTATGACGCTGTAAATAAAGACTTACATATCGATTCGAAAATAGGTGATTTTACAAGTTTTCTATCAACCGCAAACGGATTTGGAACGGTAACGTTAAAAAGTGGAGTGCCATCGCTCAATGTAGCCTATGGAAATATCCCGGTTAACAAGGTTATGGTTTCGGGTATGGTGAAAAAATTGGCATAATCGCTACAAAAACTACTTATGAAAATTACAGGAAAACAAATTATCGGATATACAAAAGTTAATGGCGGACCGGATTCTTTCAAAAGCGCGATAGCGGTAGATGAAAAATCAGGGCCGTATATTTTTGAAGAAGGGTCGGCAGAGAATGTAGACCAGGCTGCAAAAAAAGCAAATAAAGCATTTAAAAGCTACAAACTGCTACCAGTGGCAGATAGGGTGAAGTTTTTAGAAGCAATAACTTCCGAAATAAACAGCATTCGTGACATTTTAGTATCAACGGCAATGCAGGAAACCTACTTACCGCAACCACGGTTAAACGGCGAGGTAGACAGAACTATTAACCAGATTAATTCATTTGTCAGCCTGTTAAAAGAAGGATCATGGGTAAACGCCATTATTGACACAGCAAAGCCGGACAGACAACCGTTGCCTAAACCGGCTATCAGCCAAATGTTACGGCCTTTGGGACCTGTTGCCGTATTTGGTGCAAGCAACTTTCCTTTCGCTTTCTCTGTTGCCGGTGGTGATACCATATCTGCTTTAGCAGCCGGTTGCCCGGTTGTTTACAAAGCTCATTTTGGCCATCCGGTGACATCAGAACTGGTGGGGAACTGCATTATAGAAGCCGCCAAAAAAACAGGAATGCCAGATGGTGTTTTTTCGTTGATCCAGGGAAAATCGACAGAATCAGGTAAGGCATTGGTAAGTCACCCGCTCATCAAAGCTGTCGGGTTCACCGGGTCGTTAGCCGGTGGCAGAGCTTTATTTGATCTGGCGGTTAAACGTGATGAACCAATCCCGGTTTATGCCGAGATGGGTAGCGTTAACCCTGTGTTTTTGCTGCCCGGCATGTTAAAAGATGACGCGGTTGGAATAGCCAAATCGCTTGTGGCGTCAAATACTTTAGGAGTTGGCCAGTTTTGCACAAACCCAGGTGTTATGTTGATGGTAAAAGGCGCGGAGACTGAACAATTTTTAACACAATATATCTCGTCGCTTACAGCAGCAGCAGGTGGTTCAATGCTTACAGAGTCCATTTTCAATTCATATGCTAAGGGCATATCTGAATTAGAATCATCACAGTCTTTAGTATTGATGGGTAGTGGTGTTGAAGGAAATGCCAATACAGCCACCCCGCATGCTTTTAAAGTATCGGGAGCAGATTTTCTAAAAGATAGATCGTTGTTTGAAGAACATTTTGGCCCCGTAGCCTTACATGTAGTTGCGGATGATATAGATCAACTACTGGAAATCGCTGAAACAATCCCTGGGCAACTTACTACCGGTATCTGGGCAAATCAAAGCGACGTATCCGAGTTTAAAGAGTTGTTCAATATCCTCGAAGAAAAAGCCGGGCGGTTAATGATCAACAATGTACCTACAGGGGTTGAAGTTACACCTGCCATGCAGCATGGCGGCCCATACCCGGCAACAACGGATAGTCGCAGCACTTCGGTAGGTTCACAGGCAATATATCGTTTTGTACGACCAGTCTGCTACCAAAACTTCCCGCAGGAACTATTACCTCCGGAGTTGCAGAACCGTAATCCGCTTAATATATGGCGTAAGGTTGACGGAGAGATCACAAAAGACGCAGTTGCCTAATTATAAAATTATGCCAGCCAAAACATTAAAAATACATCCCAAGGATAATATTGAAGTCGCGTTAGTCGACCTGAAATCCGGGGAACAAATAGCCTCAGGCAATAACCAGATTGCATTATTAACCGATGTTGCTGCTAAACATAAATTCGCGCTGAAAGATTTCAATACCGGCGAAGAAGTTATTATGTACGGCGTATTGGTAGGTAAAGCGATGCATCCTATAAAAAAAGGCGAAGTAATAACCACAAAAAATATCAAACATGCGTCCGGCGATTATGAATTAGGCGACCGCAAAACCAAGTGGCTAATACCGGATACATCTGCCTGGAAAAATCGGACTTTTATGGGCTACCATCGTGCTGATGGTTCTGTTGGCGTGGCAAATTATTGGTTGGTTATTCCGCTGGTTTTTTGCGAAAACAGGAATGTACAAGTGATACAGGATGCCTTTGCAAAGGAGCTGGGTTATCAGAACGATATTTCGCCGGAGCGCGATCATGTTAAACAATTGATAAAACTATATCGCTCAGGAAAAAAAGCCAGTGAGATTTTAGAAGCCGATTTCCAGGCAGAAACTGATGTCATAATTGATGATGAAAGGATCTTTCCTAATGTAGATGGCATCAAATTCTTAAATCATTCATTAGGGTGCGCCGGTATAAAAGAAGATACCCGCAATCTTTGCGGTTTATTGGCGGGATATATAACTCACGCCAACGTCGCCGGTGCTACTGTGCTAAGCCTGGGTTGTCAGAATGCTCAGATAGATATGCTGAAAGAAGAAATCTTTAAACGTGACCCTAATTTTTCAAAGCCATTATATACACTTGAACAGCAACAGATCGGCAGTGAGTCTGAATTGTTGAGCCAGGCAGTTAAAAAGACGTTCGCAGGCTTGATACAAGCAAATGAGCTTAAACGAGAACCTGCACCGCTAAGCAAATTATGTGTGGGTTTAGAATGCGGTGGCTCTGATGGATTTTCTGGTATCTCTGCAAATCCTTCGCTGGGCCATGCATCAGATATTATTGTCGAATTGGGTGGCTCGGTGATACTTTCTGAATATCCGGAACTATGTGGAGTTGAACAGGAGTTAAGCGACCGTTGTATTGACGAAGAAACCGCAGGAAGATTTATCCACCTGATGCGTTCTTATCATGATAAGGCAAAGGCATTAGGTTCGGGATTTGATTCTAACCCATCTGCGGGCAATGTGCGCGACGGATTGATCACGGATGCTATTAAGTCAGCCGGGGCTGCAAAAAAAGGTGGTACTTCGCCTGTGGCAGATGTTTTGGATTATCCCGAAAAAGTTAGAAAGCCTGGCCTCACACTGTTATGCACACCGGGAAGCGACGTTGAGTCTACCACAGCCGAAGTTGGGGCGGGCGCAACCATCGTAGTTTTTACTACCGGCCTGGGTACACCTACCGGCAATCCGATTGCCCCGGTTGTTAAGGTATCAACCAATACCCGACTGTATCAAAAAATGACGGATATTATTGATATCGACGCAGGCACCGTTATCAGTGGCGAAGAAACTATTAACCAGGCCGGCGAAAGGATATTGGAACAAATCATTCGCATTGCGAGTGGCGAAGAAAAAGCCAAAGCCGTGGCGTCAGGCCATGACGATTTTATTCCCTGGAAAAGAGGTATTTCCCTTTAAAATAGAATATATACATGAAATTATTTAAAACAGTAAAAGGCGTTTATTTACAGAACGATACCTTAGTTTACAAATTAGAACAACAGTGGGACGAGGTAGTAAACCGCGACGGCCTTTATGATTATTTATCAGATATTATAACAACTGCTGCAAAAGTTACCGGTGACGACTGGCAAAACGGATTATTACCCCCAATAGCAAACCAAGAGGTATGGGCAGCAGGCGTAACCTATTTGCAAAGCCGGGATGCAAGGGTAGAGGAGTCGCAAAGTTCAGGCGGATCTGATCTTTACAAGCGTGTTTATGATGCCGAAAGACCCGAGATCTTCTTTAAGTCGACACCGGAAAGGGTAGTGGGGCATTTACAGGATGTGAGTATCCGTAAAGATTCCCTTTGGAATGTGCCTGAACCTGAATTGACACTTTTTGTTAATTCTAATGGAAAAATTCAAGGTTATACGGTTGGCAATGATATGAGCTCGCGCAGCATTGAGGGCGAAAATGCACTTTATCTGCCGCAGGCAAAAACATATAATAAAAGCGCCGCAATAGGCCCTTGTTTAAGTATATTGGCCGAACCGATCAGCAAACAAACCGTTATAAGTATCGTGATTAAGCGTAATGATGTGGCGCTTTACTCGGACAAGACACCGCTTTCAAGAATGAAACGTTCATTGGAAGAATTAACCGGTTTCTTGTTCAGGGAATTAACATTTCCTAACGGAGTATATTTAATGACAGGCACTTGCCTGGTACCACCAAATGATTTTACTTTACAGCCGCTGGATATTGTCGAGATTTCTATAGATGGGATAGGAACTTTGATAAATACTATAGCATATAACCAATAATCATGTTTTAAGTTATAACCTTATAAACCTAAGAAAAATGAGTAATAAATTGAAATTGAACTATGCGGTAATTGCGTTTGCCGCAATTTTTTCGGCTTGCCAAACCAAAGGCAAAAAAGATGCTGCCGATAGCACCTCTTCTTCAACACATGCCAGGGGAACATTTGGTTATGATCTGGATTTCCTGAAAAAGAAAGATAGCGTAATGGTACTGACTAACGCTGATGGCTCAGGACAGGTTATTGTGTCTGCCAAATACCAGGGAAAGGTTTTTACATCAACTGCTGACGGTTTAGCAGGGAGAAGCTTTGGCTGGGTAAATTACAAGGCATTCTCTGCCGATACTGATGCGCATATGAATGCCTATGGTAGCGAGAACCGTTTATGGCTGGGGCCAGAAGGAGGTAAATACTCACTGTTTTTTAAGCCTGGTACAAAAATGGAATTTCCTAACTGGCACACTCCTAAGGCATTTGATACTGAGGCCTGGAAGGTTACACTTGCTACACAAAAAAGGATAACAATGACCAAGGATATGGACCTGCAAAATTATGCAGGCACCCAGCTTAAAATAAAGGTTGATCGCGATGTGGCAATTCTTGAAAACGCGACCATCGAGATAGAACTGGGTATAAAATTAGATGCTAAAACCAAGGTAGTGGGTTTCCAGACGGAAAACACATTAACTAATACCGGTAATTTTGCATGGGATTTAAAAACAGGCGCACCATGTATGTGGAATTTGGATATGTTAACCCCCTCGCCTAAAGTGGTGATCATTATACCTTACAATAATGCTGAGACAGCTAAGGTAGCAACGACTGATTATTTTGGACAAATACCTGCCGACCGGATCGTATATAAAGACAATGTGCTTTTCTTTAAAGCTGATGGAAAATCGCGTGGTAAACTGGGTATAACTCCAAAAAGAGCAAGGCCGGTGATAGGAAGCTACGATGCTGAAAACAATGTTTTAACCATAGCCAAGTTTGATGTTAATAATAAGGGGCAATATTTAAACCAGGAGTGGAGAACCGACAGGGATCCGGTAAGCGGCGATGCAGTTAATGCTTATAACGACGGCCCATTAGCAGATGGCAGCCAGATGGGACCTTTTTATGAGATAGAAAGCGTTTCGCCTGCAGCGTTTTTGAGTCCAAATGGAGTTATGCACCACCGTCACCAGGTTTATCACTTTACCGGTGATAAGGCGTCTTTAAGCATAATTGCTAAAACTGTACTTGGCGTTTCACTCGACGAAGTTGAATCTGTATTTTAATCATTAAGAACTTTTCGATTAACAATTAAATTTTAGTGCTGTCCTGTCTTCGTTATTTTGAAGACAGGACTTTTTTATGCGACAAAGGTGTGTACATGTACAGTATATGATTTGGCATATTGGAGTGGTGTGATTTTAAGTAAGGATTTAAATTGCCTGTTAAAATTTGACAGGTTATTAAATCCGCATTCATAACAGATCTGCGATACCGATTTTTGGTTTTCTATCAGCAGTTTACAGGCATAACCAATGCGGATCTCCAATAAAAATTGCCAGTACGTTTTCAAAGTCCTGGTTTTAAAATAACGGCAAAATGAGTTGGGGCTCAGACTGGCCGCCTCGGCAGCATCTTTAATAGAAATGTTGTTTTTGAAATTATTAAAGGTATAGGTATAGATAAGATTGATCTTATCTGTAGTGGTTAAGTCGTAAGTCTTGTTAAAGCCGGGAGTAGCCAGCAAAGAATACTCATTAGTTCGGCTGATCACATCCAGAATCCCTAATAAAAATTCAATACGTTTTGAGCCGGTTACCTGGATGTTCTGCTCCATAGCCTCAATAACAATGTCTCTTGTTTTACCGGTTATTTTAAGTCCGCGCTTCGCTACATCAAGCATCTCTTTTATCGAACGTAACTCCGGCAATTGCATAAAGGCCGGTCCCCAAAAATCTTCTCTGAAATGTATGGCTATTGCCTCGATATTTAATGTCGGTATGTTTTTAAAATAGATAGAATCGCTGCGCCACATGTGCGGCAGGTTTGAGCCCAGTAAGATCAGGTCGCCGTCTTCAAACGGGGCCATGCTATCGCCTACCAATCTTATACCGGTTCCTTTTCTTATAAATGTGAGTTCAATTTCGGGATGGTAATGCCAGTGATTATATAAGAAAGGATAAATATCTTCGCGGATACTAAAGGAATTATTGCCGCTGTCAACTTTTCGTAAGATCGGTTTCATAATAGCTATAGTTTAATATTCATCGCTGGGGTGAAATAATTGGGCAGACCATACCGCAAAGAACGAATTTTCATTACCATTACCTGCCGCCGCGTAATCACATAAGGTAATGGTTATCGGGCCTTTTGGGACTTCAGTATACGACTCGGGTATAAAATTGGCTTTAAAGAGCATCATACCGCTGTCTGTTGTTTTATTAGGTATCTCTGTAAGATCAATATAGCCGTCTTTATCAGCCACCGGCTTTAATGCAGCAGCAATGCCTTCGCCTTCAAATCGGGCATCACGCGCTAAAACAATCGGCCCCCGTACAATAGCGGCGCTTTGGACTGTTGTACCCGTTTTAACGACACGGCCCCGCATGTCCAATTGTAAGTCTATTTTGTCACCCGTTTTCCAGTCGCGTTTTATTTTAGTATAAGTGCCGGGTTGGATGTTAGTGATAGCTTCGCCATTTACGCTGAGTTGCGTATTCTTGCTCCAGGCGGGGATACGTATGGCAATTTCCATATCTTCCGGTTTGGGTAGTTCTACATCCATTTCTATTGCTCCGGATTTTGGATAGGTTGTATGTTGTGCCAAGGATATAGATTGGCCTTTAGGGCTTTTTAGCGTAAATGTGCCATCAGCAAAGTAGTTAACCTGCAGGCCTTCTTGTCTTTCCATCACCATAAATAGCGGGATCGCAAATAAACCTCTCGGGCCGCTGGCTACGCAACAGTTAAGGCCCATACCGCATTGTTCGCTGCCGGGTAAGCGCTGCCCGTTTAAAGGCGTATATTTTGCCCATGTAGCACCATGATCACTCATTGCACCTAATAAGGCATTGTAATAGGTTCTTTCGGCCTCATCGGCATATTTAGCTTCCCCGGTAAGGCGCAGTAATTGCTGGGTGAATTTTAACCAGGTTACTGTTACACAGGTTTCCTGGAAATGATTGATCGGTGTGTTTTCAACCGCCTTGCCGCCAAACCACATCTCGGTAGACGCGCCGGACCCCGCAATGTCTATCTCTATTTTCTTGATATTGGCCCAAGTGTCTTCGACGGCTTTTTTATAAGTTTCGTTGCCGGTAATACGGTAAAGCTCCAATAATCCCTCATAGCATGACATCATTTCATAAGCCTTTTGACCCTGCTCGGGGCTATACCAGTTTTTGGGTTTGGGAAACCGTTCGGCAACGTTTGTATTTGCTTTGCTGATCAGATGCGGGCCTTCCGGGGTTTCCCATTGTCTTACAATTTCCAATGCGAAGTCCAGGTATTTTTTATTGGCTGTACGGTTATACAACAGGCAGATCGGCTCTAATACTGACGATGCCGCCATCCCACGGTAATTGCCTTTGGTAACAATGATGCCGTCCTTTTTCTTCAGGTCATCTATCAGGTTATCAGCGACATGTGCAGCGGCGTTTAAGATCTTTTTATCCTGCGTGATGTCATAGTAAGCCAGTAACCCCAGCATGCAATATTTTCTGCCCCAGATATCCCAGCCTTCTAACCGGTGTGCTTCTGCATAGTTACCAATATATCCGTCCGGCGTTTGGGTAGCTAACAGGCCGGTAACGGCACGGTCAAGCGTAGCTTTTAGCCTCGGATCAGGTTTATATTTATAGGCCAGCGCGACAGACGTGAACCACTTACCCCAAAACTCGCTTTGCCATAATGAGGTTTCGGTTCTGTTCTCTAATTTGAATGGTGCTATCAGCCTATCCACATCCTGTGCCAATAGGCGGTTTTCTATCGAACCATCTAATCTATCAGCCAGGTAGCCATTTAGGTGTACTTCTGTAGCCGGGCGTAACGCATCGCTTACAGCCGGTTTAGTGCTGTTTTGTGCATAGCCATTCATACAGAATAAAATGCAGCCCAAAAGGCATAGTGCTTTTAAATTACGCATATTGCTCAAGGTATTAACGGAAATCGGTTTATAATATGTAATGCAAATATTACCGCTAAATTTATTATAATTATTACCAATGAGCTAATTTAAGCCAATATTTGACGATTTGACCGTCATAAACCGATTTATGAAAACTTTAACGTACATATTAATAGCTGCTGGCATTTGCTTTAACCTATCCGCGCAGGCTCAGCAGCCGGCCGGTAACGCGCGTGAGCGGGGGCGTTTCCAGGTAGGGGATATTACTACCGAACCCGGCGGGCACGACCCATGTATGGCTAAAGAAGGCGATACCTATTACATTTATTACACCGGCGGCGGTATCCAGGTTTGGTCGTCAAAGGATATGAAGAGCTGGACAAAGGAGCCTTCGGTCTTTTCGGTAGCGCCTGCGTGGGTTGCGCAAAAACTGCCCAGCTTTAAAGGGCTTGGCTTTTGGGCGCCCGATATCAGCTTTCATAACGGTTTGTGGTACCTGTACTATGCTACGTCTATTTTTGGCAAGAACACCTCGGTTATCGGGGTGGCCACCAACAAAACGCTGGACCCAAAGTCGAAGGATTATAAATGGGTTGACTGCGGCATGGTGGTACAATCGGTTACCGGGCGTGACGATTGGAACGCTATCGACCCGAACCTTGCCATAGAAGATAACGGTACACCCTGGCTGAGCTTTGGTTCGCATTGGGATGGCTTGAAGTTGGTTAAGCTTAACCCGGACCTGAAAACCATTGCCGAGCCTGAAGAATGGCACACCATAGCCAGCCGCCCGCGCGATTATAAATATACTGATCCTGAACCGGGTGATGGACGGATTGAGGGCGCGTTCATATTCAAAAAGGATAAGTACTACTACCTTTTCGCCTCGTGGGACAGGTGCTGCGATGGTATTAACAGCACCTATAATATCCGTGTTGGCAGGTCGGAAAACATTATCGGCCCATACCTTGATAAGGACGGCGTTAATATGGCAAAGGGCGGCGGTACTTTAGTGCTTGGCGGCGATACAACCGCTAAGAAGACCTTTTACGCTTTAGGCCATAATTCTGTCGAGACTTTTGACGGGGTTGATTATATGGCATTCCATGCCTATACAGACAGCTATGAGCGGGTAATTATTGATGAGTTGAGTTGGGATAACGGCTGGCCGGCGGTTAAAAGCCGGGTTTGCTGCGCGGTTACAATACCCGGTAAGCCGTAATGAGCACTGTGTAATCGACATGTTTTGTTTCACGAAAGTGTGAAACAGATGAAACAAATGAAACAAGATTTTGAGTTAACTATTTATAAATAAATCAGTTGCAAAAAACCAGTGAAACAAAATGTAACAAAGGATAAGTCAGTAAGATTATACTTAAAAAGTGTATAAATATCTGTATATGAGGTTATTGTGTTTTGTGATTTTTTATCGGCATAAAACAAGATAGCGCTGCCAATTATTAGTACCATTTGTCGACCGGTAGGAAAGATCTATACAAGACAGGGATGGCGTACCGCACAAATAGCCTTGCCTTCTTTTCTGTCCGACATGTTGCGCCGGCAAACATAATAAACAATACAATTCCGTCATTATCCGTCAATAAATTGCAGTAAAAAGCAATTTATTGCATTAATAATCAACAATACTGGTCTAAGTTTAATGAAATGTAACTTAGACCTAAAATGCGGTAAGTTCAACTTGCTTTACAAAATTTACCGCAAGCAGAATGCTTGCTACATTTTAGGTGATCAATAGAGAAGCGTCAATTAAAACATCAATTATCTCAATTGTATCGAAGCATAGATTTGGTATATGTTCAATTTCCTTATCTATATCAACTTTACTACCTACACGTTTAAAATAATATATTTCAGTAATACCCCGATATTTTTTATTTAAAATTATTCCGCGTGCAACCTGGTAATTATCCATAAAAATATTTGAACAGTCTAAAAAAAATTCCGACCCCTCATCAGCATTTGATGATTGCAAGGCATGCGAGCTGAAAGTTTTGAAAGGATGATTTACAGTATCAGCCACACCTTTGGCGTTGTACCGCCATACGCTGTCAGGGTCATATCTGTTTCCGGGATGCCAGAAATTCAAGGTCTTTTTGTACCTGAGATATGAAGCGGTATCACGCGCCATTGCAACGATAATAATTGCTGCACTGCTGTCTTTTTTAATAAAAACATAGGTAATATTGCTACCAGGTACCTTATATTTATGGATGGCTGATACGCAATCAAAAGGGGGAACATAGTACTTTACTTCATTGTATTTTGAAGGCCTTTTTATTTTTATGCTCATGGCATTCATAGTTTCAGATCGAATGCCTAATTCCTCTTTGTATAATTGTTCTTTTGTAAATTTCTGTGCGTGTAAACTACTATAGCCTAACAAAAAAACAGTGATGGAAAATAAGATTTTCATTGCAAACGTTTTTAGGACGAGACCTGCGCTACTTCGGCAAACAAATTATAACAAAGCCCTTTAAAAACTAAAGGGCTTTGTTATTCATTAATTATAATCTTTCTTACTTCCCCTTCTCAAAATTCACCCAATCCAATTCAATTTCTCCTTTGGCTGATTTAGAGTTTTTAGTAAATACAAAATAAAGATCATGCTTACCATGCGGATCGTTGATCGCGGTGCTTTGTTCTGTATGCTGCTGGCCTTCGGCGGCAGTAAAGTTTAATATACTGATAACAGGCCCATCCGGTGAGCCGGTGTGCACTTCTATGGTGCCATTTAGCTTTTTAGACGCATAGCTGTAGGTTAACTGGCCGATGTCTTTCAGGTCGATATTCTTCAACGCGAAATAAGCGCCGTTCTGATTGGCAAAAACCGCCTGTTCGTGTTTTTCAAGGTTGTCAAGCACGTCCGCGTTTCCTACCTGCACTTTTGCCGGGCGCAGCGCAAGCGATTCGGTTGTAGTAAGCGGTGTAATAGCGCCGCCTTTATCGGTATATGACGCGGTTAAAATATACCTGCCCTCATTATCATTGCCTACGTGGTCTTTCAAAGTAAGCGTTCCCTGGCGCGGTAAATTGGCAGCAGGTTTTGCATCATTAAGCGTTAAAATGTATTTTACAATTTCAGACGCGTCGTCTTTGGTCAATTGCGGGTGCGCGCTCATGGCATGCTCGCCCCAAACACCGTTGCCGCCCTTTATAATTTTTAGGGCCAAAGTATTAATCGCTTCTTTATTGCCGGCATAGCGTTTGGCCACATCAACAAATGCAGGGCCCAATACTTTGGTATTAACCGCGTGGCAGGCTTTGCAATCGCTTTTAGCCATTAACGCTTTACCATAGTTGTAGGTAGCTGCGGTTGCCTGGTTATTCTCAACCCTGGCAATATAGTTCACCGTTATTTTTGTTCTTTTAGGATCAATGATCTTATCCTCGCGGTCTTTTATAGCTACTTTATAATCAAATTTTTGTTCGGCAGGGAAGAAGAAGCTGCTGTTTGAACTGGTGCTGATGGCAACCTGTGGCAAGGTATTACCTACCTTGATCACTTTGGTATCGGTCGAGCTTGCGCCCGCTGCGTCCGTCACCTTTAAAGTTACCTTATACACGCCGTTTTTACGGAAAGTATACACCGGTTTTTCTGCTGTAGATATTACAGTTTTACCATCTAACGTCCATTTATAGCTTAGCTTATCATCAGCGTCAAAATCATAGCTCTTTTGGTTCAGCGCGACTTTATAAGGGATCAAACCGATGGTGTCCTGCGTGGCTATCTTGGCTACAGGTGCACGGTTACCGGCGTTATAATCTACTCGTACCAACCGCGCATCAGGGTTATCCAGGCCATAGGCAGAACCGTATTCCAATACATAGAATGACCCGTCAGGGCCAAACTTCATATCTATCGGCCGCCTGAAATCGCCGTTGGTTTCCATAAGCTGGTCAAGGTCGGTGTAGTTCAAATTCTCGTCCATGCGCACGCCAAAGATCCAGCTGCGCATGTAATCGCCCACAAATAAAACCTTGTCGTAGTATTCTGGGAACTTGGTTTTTGATTTAAGCGCGGCGTCATAATGGTACACCGGCCCGCCGATAATACAACGGCCGCCTTTTCCAAGGATCGGGAACTCGGGCGACGTATCATAAGGGAACCAAACCATGGCTTTTTGTGCAGGCGGCAGGATCTTTAAACCTGTATTATTTGGCGACGCGTTCTCGGGCGCGTTCACATCAAATAATTCGCCGATAGCTTTGGTAGTAAAATCGTATTTATTATAAGGAATATTATTGCCTACAAAAAATGGCCAACCGTAGTTGCCTGCTTTTTTGGCCTGGTTAATTTCGTCATAACCGCGCGGGCCTTGCTTGCCGTTGGTGCCGGCATCAGGGCCAACCTCACCCCAGTACAGGGTAGATGTAGCAGCATCTACAGAAATACGGTAAGGGTTACGGCAACCCATAACATAAATTTCGGGCCGGGTTTTATCCTCGCCTTTTTTAAATAAATTCCCTTCGGGGATGGTATAAGTGCCGTTAGCTTCCGGGTGGATGCGCAATACTTTACCGCGCAAATCATTGGTATTACCTGCCGAGCGTTCGGCATCAAACGTCTGGCGGTTATCGCGCATATCGATAGGCGCATAGCCTTCCGACTCAAACGGCACGGTATTATCACCGGTAGACAGGTAAAGATTTTTGTTTTTATCCCAGGCTATACCGCCGCCTGAGTGCGCGCTTACTTCGGCATCAAGCGGTACTTCAATCAGCGATTTTTCTGATTGCAGGTCAAGTTGGTTGGTTTTGCTGATATTATAACGTGCCAGGCGGTTTACCAGCGCGCCGTTCTTGTCTGTCGAGAAATAAAAGTAAATATAATTATTGGTGCTAAAATCAGGGTCGATGGTCATGCCCAACATACCCTGCAAGATCTTCTCGACCGCCTTAACCGGGAACTTATAAACCAGTGTTGTTTTTTTATCAGCAGGGGTGTACACATAAAAATTGCCTGCACGTTCAATAAAAAATACTCTTCCATCGGGTGCAACCGCCAGTTCCATCGGTTCATTTAAATCGTTTGACAGCACAGTTTTTACAAACCGGTTATCTTCAGGTTTTTTTAAGGCTAAAGGTTTTAAATAATTGGTTTTGCTTTTAATTTGTTTTTTTGAAGCTGCCGGTGTCCCGGGATCAGGAGTATTAAAAGCAAATAAAACTGCCGAAATACCAATAGTACAGCACGTGGCAATACCGGCTTTAAAGTATTTTAGTTTATGCATTAAAGAGATTTAGTTAAGTTGTATATCTAATAACTTAGGTTTTTCCTTTACAATTCTACTATTTTACAATTTAACATTCATTAAAAACAGTAACATTTTTAACATACACTAAACACCGGGAGCGGTATTTAATATATTTGATTAACCAATAACCCTTTTAACTAATGAGAACCCCGTTTAAAAATATTTTAAATGTAGCTGTGCTGGCTTTACTGTCGGCTAACGCGGTTAAAGCGCAAACAACTGCTTATACCAAATACGTAAATACTTTTGTAGGGACAGAAGCCGTTGCCGACCCTAAGGTCTTAGGCTATGTCGCGCCCAAAAACTGGCGGCCCTGGTCGGGGTTGACTTTCCCCGGGAGCTCATTGCCAAACGCGATGGTGCAGGTTAGCCCCATGACAAAATACCAGCCGGCAGGGGCAGGTTATGAGTATGAGGATTCGACCATCGTATCTTTTACACATACTAATAAAGGGCACTGGAATTTTGGTAATGTGCCGATCCTGCCGATGTCAAAGCCGGGTGCTGCTATTGGTTCCAAATTCTCACATAAAAATGAAAGCTCATCGCCGGGTTATTACCAGGTTTATTTGGATGATTACGGTATTAATGTTCAGCTAACATCAACTTTAAGATGTGCTTACTATAAGTTTGACTACAAGGATAGTCACGATCGACAGGTGCTGTTTGATCTGTCCAAAGCGTTAAGCGGTGTTAGCAGCTGGGAAATTAACCAGGATGGCGACCATGTGGTTAAAGGTTTCCAGGGCGGAGAGAATATTTATTTTTACGCGGTGTTCAGCTCAAAGATTGCCAGCTTAACAGATACCCATGGTACTACCACTAAAACTGTCAGGAACAGGGAAGTAAGCGCGCCAACTGGTAATGCTGTTGTCCATTTGACCGATGACGGTAAAGAGCCGGTAGAGTTGAAAATAGGCTTCTCTTTTGTAAGCACCGACAACGCCAAAATGAATTTGGATAAAGAAGTCGGCAATAAATCATTCGCGACTATCCGAAGCGAAGCAAACCAAACCTGGGAGAATCTATTATCAACCATACAGGTAAAGGGCGGTACCGAAAAACAAAAGCGGATGTTGTATTCCTGCTTTTATCGGTCGTTCTTATGGCCGGTGATCCGGAGTGATGTAAACGGCGATTTTACAGATATCGATAAGAAAGTAGTTAACACCGGCATTACTTATTACACCGAACCATCGTTATGGGACACCTACCGTAACAAGGATGTATTACTTGAACTGGTAACGCCAAATGTTACGCTGAATGTGATCAAATCATTAGAAGATAAGGGCGACAAGACCGGCTATATCCCCACATTTTTTCACGGCGATCATGGGGCGTCGTCAATCGCCGGGGCTTACCTGCGTGGGATTGACGGATTTGATATCAAGGATACTTACAAGATCTTGTTAAATAACGCGAATGTACCGCCAACCAATTCGCGCGGCGGCGGCAGGCAATACCTGGATGAGTACCTGCAAAAAGGCTATATCTCTGACCCCGAAATTGAAAATGCTACCGAAACTGCTAAAGGCAGAGCAGGGGTGTCAAAAACGTTAGAGTATTCGTATGATGATTACTCCATAGCCCAGATAGCCAAAAAGTTAGGCGATACCGCCAATTACAGAAAGTTAATGGCGAGGTCTGAAAATTATAAGAACGTATTTGATAAGTCCACCAACTTTATGCGCGGCCGTCTTGAAAATGGTGGATGGGTACAGAATTTTAATCCGCAATATCCCTATTACGAGTGGCAGTTCCGCGAAGCTAATGCCTGGCAGGTGTCTTTCTTCGCTCCGCATGATATGCCGGGGCTGATAGCGCTTTATGGCGGCTCTGCTAAATTTGAAGCCAAGTTAGATTCATTCTTTACCACCCCATGGAACCCGCATTACATAGCCCGTAATGTTGAAACTTTTATTGGCCAGTACTGCCAGGGTAACCAGCCTGATCATGAAGCGCCGTTCTCTTATACCTTTATCGGCAAGCCTGAAAAAACACAGAAGGTGCTGGATAACATCCTGAACAACCTTTACGGCATGGGGCCAAGGGGTATAGAGTTAGCAGGGATGGATGATGCCGGCGAGATGTCGGCATGGTTTGTATTCAGTTCGCTGGGATTGTACCCGGTATCGCCGACAGATCCGAAATACATCGTTACCGCCCCGTTATTTGACGAGGTGAAATGGCGCACCAGCAATGGTAAATACATTACCATATCAAAACCCGGTAAGGGCAGGGGGATCACATCCATTAAAGTAAACGGTAAGCTGAACGATGGCTATTTTGTATCGCATGACCTGTTTAAGAACGGTGGCACAATAGCTATCGCGACGAAGTAGTAAGCCCCCTCTAATCTCCCCCGGTAGGGGAGACTTTTAATATATGCCATTTTAAGTCCTCCCTACCGGGGAGGATTTAGGAGGGGCTGGGCCGGTCTATTCATGCCCGCCGCCACCTTTGGCCCTAAAGCTATAGAACAGGTAAAACAAAGCAGGCAGAATAAACAAACTACCCACCAACAAGGCAATGCCCAGGTCATCAATAGTTTTTGAGGTAGCATGGTCTGTGAGAAGTGATAAATTTTGACCGTTTTTACCCATAATAAAATTAGGGTAATGTGTAAAGCCAACCGACAGCAGGATCATACTTACCTGGAACGCAGCGAAAATGCGCGGGATCTGTTTTCTACCCTTGCTTACAGATACCCAAAGTAATACCAGCGATACCGAAGCTGCTATCACAGCAGTAAGGCTTACCGGGTTGCCAAAGATCCAGTGCGCCATGTGGATATTCAATGTTTCGGCAGCGAGGAATACCAGTCCCCCGCAGAAGAAAGCGATACCATTAAGGATCTTGGCTTTTTTGATGAAACGTTTAACATCGTAATCGTCAGTGGCTTCACCTATTAAGTAAATTGCCGCCAGGAAGCCGCAGAGCGCCACGGTAAACAAACCTACGGCGATAGAGAACCAGTTGAACCAACTATATACGTACGCCGAAAGGAAATCGGTAGCGGCAAAATCTATCTGCCGGGATATGGCACTGCCGGCAATTATCCCCAGGAACAATGGTGTTAAAAAGCTGGAGTAAACAAATATATTGTTATACAGGTATTGCGTGCGTTCGCCTTTTATCGCGTCATAATTACGGAAAGCGAAAGCCGTGCCGCGCGCGATGATCCCCAAAAGCATGATCAGTAATGGGATATGCAGGTAAGTACACATTTTGCTGTAAATATCCGGGAACCCCACAAACATAATTACCACAGCAATGATCAGCCACATGTGGTTGGCTTCCCATATCGGGCCAATGGCCTGGTACATGGTGCTGCGGGTACGGTGCTTGTTATCGTCTGATGTAAAAAGCTCAATTATCCCCGCGCCAAAATCGGCACCCCCCAACAGGAAGTACAACAGTATAGCGAAGAACAGGAAGATAATTACTAGGGTTAACATTTGTGAATAGTTAGTAGTTAGTTGTGAATAGTTAATAGTTAGTAAGTGGTTAATTTGTTATGTAATAGTTAATTATAAATATTTTAAGAGTATCATGCTGTTATTAATGTTCGCTTCTCACTATTCACCACCCACTGCTCACCACTTCCCACTCACTACTGCCCCCCTCGCTATTCACCGCTCACCAACTCACCTTTCTCTATCATAAATTTCCGGTACCATTTTAATTTGCCGTTGCAGCAAAAATATTACTGCTAAACTCAACGTAAAATATATAAAACTGAATAAATAAAACGAATACTGGATCCCCGGCATGGGCGTAACCGCATCAGCTGTGCGCATTACATCCTGGATTATCCAGGGCTGGCGGCCAACTTCGGTAACTGTCCAGCCGGCCTCAAGGGCGATAAATCCCAGCGGAGTTGCCATAATAAACAGCTTTAAAAACCAGGGCTTTGATAACCAGCCGCGCTTTTTCCAGATGGCAATAAAATACAAAACGCCTATCAGCATAGTTAACATGCCAATGCCTACCATTACCTGGAAAGCGTAATGGGTAACCGGTACATTTGGTTGGTCTTTAGCCGGAATCTGGTCTAATCCCTTAACTTCCTGTTTAAAATTATCATGTACCAAAAAGCTGAGCACACCCGGTAATTCGATACCGTAATTAACTTTTTTGGCAACCGTATCCGGGATGCCGCCGATAATTAACGGGGCGTAAGTTTGTGTATGAAAATAAGCTTCCATTGCCGCTAATTTGGCAGGCTGCCTTTTGGCGGCGTGCTTGGCTGATATATCGCCGCTTAACGGCTGTAATATGGCGGCCAATGCGCCAAATACAATGGCTATCCTGAAAGCTTTGGTATGAAACTCGATGTTTTGTTTACGGTAGATCATCAGCGCATGGATCCCCGCTACGGCAAAACCGGTAGCCGAAAACGCGGCAATCGTCATGTGTAACGCTTCTGATAACCATGCACCGTTAAACATCGCCTTCATTGGGTCTATGTTTAGATATTGGCCGTTCACATAATCAAAACCCGATGGGCTGTTCATCCATGAATTGGCTGATACCACCAATATGCCCGATAAAATTCCGCTTATGCCCACCATTACACCCGTGGCCCAGTGGAACCACTTGTTAAGCCTTTTCCATCCGTACAGGAAAAAACCAAGCGCGATGGCTTCAATAAAAAAAGCCACACCCTCTAACGAAAAAGGCATCCCGAAAATAGGCCCGGCATGCTGCATGAATTTTGGCCATAATAACCCCAACTCGAATGATAGCATGGTGCCCGACACCGCGCCGGTAGCAAAAAATATAGCTACACCCTTGCTCCATGCCTGGGTAATGTTTTTATAGACCGGGTTTTGTGTTTTAATGTATTTATAGTGAGATATCGCCATAAAAACAGGCATCACCATACCAATACACGAGTAGATGATGTGAAAGCCCAGCGAAAGGGCCATTTGCGATCTGGCGGCTAAAAAATCATTCATGTTTTTGTGATAAACAAGATGCCCAAAGATAATTGGTTATAGCCAACGGATATGATATAGTTAAAAATTAAGTTAATACATATTGATTTTAAATTGATAATTGCCTGATTTTATTGGAGATGGCGGCGTAACTTTGCTGATTTGGTCTCACCCCAGCCCTCTCCAAAGGAAAGGGGGCTTTCGATGCAAAGCCGTTTATAAGGTGAGGCCTGTAACCTTTTCACCCCTTCACCATCTAACATTTTGATAATATATGCTGATAACATATCTTTAACCGATCTCATATTCATTCAACAACATGAAAATTAACAAAATGATTTTTGCGCTTTCATTAGCAATAAGCGCATTCTCTGCACGGGCACAAACCGATACCGCGCATTCAAAATACGATCAGCATAAGGTATTTAAGGCATTATTTTACCAGCAAAATGGCAACCAGTTTCGTACTGCAGGCGGCGCGCCAAGTGCAAAATACTGGCAAAACCGTGCCGACTATAAGCTAAACGTAACCCTCGATACCGCTAAACACCGGGTTACAGGCACAGCGCTGATCACCTATACTAACAACAGTCCTGATGGCCTGCCTTTTTTATGGCTGCAAGTCGATCAGAATATCTATCGTGAAGATTCGCGCGCGCAGGCAACCAGCCCGGTAACCGGCGGGCGCTTTGCCAATAAAACCTATACCAATGGCGACGAAATAAAAGGCGTGTACATTGTAACCAACGGCAAAGCCGAAAAGGTTGATTACCTGATCACAGATACCCGCATGCAGATCAAACTGAAGGATTCGCTTAAAGCAAATGGTAAAAAATTAGATATTAAAATTGACTATGCTTTTGATGTGCCTGAATATGGTACCGACCGCATGGGCCGTTTAAATACCAAAAACGGCTGGGTATATGAAATTGCGCAATGGTACCCGCGTATGGAGGTGTATGACGATATCAGCGGATGGAATACCATTCCGTACATGGGCGCTTCGGAGTTTTACCTGGAGTATGGCAATATCGACTATACAGTTACAGCTCCTGCCGGATTAATTGTTGCCGGATCGGGCGAATTGCTTAACCCTACCGAAGTGTTATCTGCAACAGCTTTAAGCAGGTTAGCCACTGCCAGGAACAGCGACAAAACGGTAAGTATCCGTGACGAGGCCGATATCGCCAGCAAAACATCTTATCCGCAAAAAGCAAGCTTAACCTGGCACTTTTTGTGCAAAAACACGCGCGACGTAGCGTGGGCAGCTTCGAAGGCATTCATTTGGGACGCGGCAAGGATCAACCTGCCAAGCGGTAAAAAAGCGCTGGCACAGTCGGTTTACCCGGTTGAGGTAAACGGTGATAAAGCCTGGGGCAGATCGACAGAATATGTAAAAAACTGTATCGAACTTTATTCAAAAGAATGGTATGAATTTACTTATCCCGTTGCAACAAACGTAGCAGGTGTAGTAGGTGGTATGGAGTACCCCGGTATTGTTTTCTGCGGATGGAAATCGCAAACCGGCGAGCTTTGGGAAGTGACCAACCACGAGTTTGGACACAATTGGTTCCCGATGATCGTAGGATCAAACGAGCGTAAATTTGCCTGGATGGACGAAGGTTTTAATACCTTTATCAATAAGGTAGATACCAAGGTGTTTAACAATGGCGAGTATTATCAAAAGGACGATGCCCAAAAATCGGCGTTGGCTATGTTTGCTCCGGATGCTGATGCTATTATGAATACGCCGGATGTTATCCAGCCGGATTATTTAGGTTTTGCTGCTTATGAAAAACCTGCATTGGGCTTAACTATTTTGCGTGAGCAGATCCTGGGAGAAGAACGGTTTGACTATGCTTTTAAAACTTACATTAAACGCTGGGCATTTAAGCATCCAACGCCATGGGACTTTTTCCACTCGATGGATAATGCGGCAGGCGAGGACCTGAGCTGGTTCTGGAATGAATGGTTCATGGGCACCATGTCGCTTGACCAGGCTGTAAAATCAATAGATTATAATGACAACGACCCGGCAAAAGGCTCATTAATTACCATTGAGAACTTAGGCGAAATGGCTTTGCCTGTTACCGCTTTAATAAAAGAAGAGAATGGCAAAACCGGAACAGTTAAACTACCTGCCGAGATCTGGCAGCGTGGCGGTACATGGACCTTTCCTTATAAATCGACCTCAAAAGTATTATTGGTAACACTTGATCCTGACCACGCGCTGCCTGATACAGATCCTGAAAATAATTCTTTCAGCGGTGCGCAGATAGATAAAAGTGTTACTGCCGCAAGCGTGATAAAAAATTACCTGGATGCAATTGGCGGCGCGGATAAAGTAAAAGCCATTAAGGACATGACCATAAAAGCCGACGGCCTGCTGCAAGGGGTTTCGGTAGAAGTGGTTAACCGCTATAAATCGCCTGATAAATTTAACTACAGCGCGATAGCGCCAACTTACAATAACTTTACGTTACTGCATTTAAAAGGCAATGCCGATAGCGTAAGTGTAGTACAGCAAAATCAACCTGTTCCGGCTCCGCCAAAAACCTATCAGCACCAATTGGTGGATCGTTTTGGTTTCTTCCCTGAATTGGATTACGATAAATCAGGTTATACTTTAACGTTGGATAATACCATCCGTGCCGTAGGCGAAAGCCTTGCTTACCTGGTTACGGTTACACACCCGGACGGGATAAAAGTAAAATCATACTTTGATTATAAAACAGGCCTTAAGGTAAAACAGATCACAGATGTACCAAACGCGTCAGCAAATGAGTTTAGCGATTACCGCGAGGTGAACGGCGTTAAAGTACCATACGATACCAAAACCGTTTTATTAGGTGTGCCGGTTGAATTTAAAGTAAGCAGTGTATTGGTTAATACCGGACTGACTGCCGAAGAGTTTAAATAATTGACTTGATCCTATTATCATTTCACAAAAAAAGCCAACATAATGTTGGCTTTTTTTATTATATCTAAATAAAAGTCTATAATTGTGATGGACTTTATAGAATAATCTATCTTTGAATCGATATGGAAAAACGTTTACTTACTACTTTGCTACACAAAAATATCAAGATCACACGAACGACTTTATTAATATCTGCAATTGTCGCTCTATTGAGTGTGAAAACTCATGCTCAAAACATTAAGGAAGTACCACCAGACTCTATCAGTTATGCGGGTTCATTATATCAAAAGGTATCATCTAAGCCTAAATACCCAAGAGTTGTGGGCTATTTAAGTTTTATTCTTCCTTTAGAAACCTTACAGGATGGCAAATTGAATGGAAACTTTACACATCATACAGCTACAATAGGTTTCCCCGTGGGCGTGAATGTACTTTATAGCGACCATTTTGGTTTTAGCTATGAGTTTACACCTACAATAAAAGCATCCGGCGGTTCAAGCAAGACAAGCAACCTATTGTTTGATCCCGGTACTATGTTTAGGTTTGACCACGGTTTTACTATTATTACCCGATTGGCATTTGAAACATCAGGCAGGTACGGCTTTACTCCTGTTTTTAACCAGGTCTATGCACGTACCAAAGCAGTTAATTACTTTGTTGCGCTTTCATTACCTAATAGATTTGGCAATGCAGATCCATATTCTTTAGGATTGAATTTCCAATTAGGGTTTGCATTCAATTAAAACCTGTCTCAACTCATATATCGCTACCAGATCTTAACCCTTTTAGCCGGATCAAGCCACATCTTATCGCCCTTTTTGATCTTAAATGCGTCGTAAAATTCAGGCACATCGGTAAACGGCCCGTTAACCCGCATAAAGTTAGGCGCGTGCTCATTGGTCAGGATCTGGCTTGATAATGATTCTTTGGTATCCTGGATCATCCAGCCTAACGAGTATCCTAAAAAGAAACGTTGTATAGGCGTTAAGCCGTTAATGGTTTTGCCTTGTTTGTACTGATCCGTTTTTTTAAACGCATCTAAAGCGATAACAATACCACCCAGATCTGCAATGTTTTCGCCTTGCGAGGCTTTGCCGTTTACATGCAGGCCATAAATGCTATAACCGTTAAATTGGTCTATCAGCACCTGCGCACGCTTTGTGAAATTCACCGAATCAGCGGCGGTCCACCAGCTTTTCAGGTTGCCCGCGCCATCGTATTGGCGGCCCTGGTCGTCAAAGCCGTGGGTTATTTCATGCCCGATAGTTGATGCGCCCACATAGCCATAAATAACCGCGTCGTCCATGTCTTCATCCTTCACATCGGGTATCATCAGCATCGCCGCAGGCAACACAATTTCATTGTTTGACGCGTCATAATAAGCGTTCCAGGTTTGCGGTGTCATACCCCATTCTGTTTTGTCAACCGGTTTGCCTAATTTTTTGGAGTTAAAACGATGCCAGAAATTGTTGGCGCTGATCATATTAGCTACGTACGAACTGCGATCGATAGATAATGATGAGAAATCTTTCCATTTATCCGGGTACCCAACCTTGGATACAACCTTAGCCAGTTTGGCGTAGGCTTTTTCTTTTGTCGGTTGGCTCATCCAATCCAGTTTTTCAATATGTTCTTTAAAACTGGTGCGTACCGCTTCCACCAGGTCACTGTACCGTTTTTTTGTCTTTTCAGAGAAATAATCTTTAACAAATAATTGTCCCAATACTTCACCCATTGCGTCGTTCTCGGCATCAATTACACGTTTCCATCGTGGTAATTGTGCCTTGCGGCCGGTTAATACTGTACCGTAAAAACGAAACGATTCATCATTGAACGCATTACTTAAGTATGGACTAAATTCTGTTACCAGGTTTTTACGCAAATAGGCCTTCCAGTCGTCAAGCGTGTAGGTTTTAAGGGCTTTGTTTACGGCCCGGTAATACTCGGGTTGACCAACAATAACGGTATCTACATTTTTGTAGTCCATTTTCTCAAACAGTACCTTCCAGTCTATACCAGGCGTAAGTTTGCTTAATGCGGACAAAGGCATTTTATTATAGTTTTTGTACGGATCGCGAAGGTCCTGCAGCTTCCTGGAGCTATCCGCCAAAAATGTTTCTAAAGCATATACTTTTTGAGTTGCTTTATTAGCCGCCGCCTCGTCTAAGCCGGTCAGTTTATATACGGTTGGTAAATGATTTTGCTGATAATCGGTACGCAGATCAACGCTGTGCTGATCTTTATTAAAATAATAATCGCGGTTTGGTAAACCGATGCCCGATTGCCCCAATTGCAATACCATTTTCGAACTGTTCTTGGCATCCTGCCCAACATACGTCCCAATAGGTGTGGTTATACCAATTGTTTGCAGGTGTGCAAACTCGTCAAGCAGCGCGGGGATGCTTTTTATATTATCGATCTTGTCTAATTCGGCTTTTAGCGGTGATATTCCCTGTTTTTCAATGGTAAGGGTATCCATGCCGGTATGGTAAAAATCGCCTATCTTTTGGGTGGCGGTTCCTTTGGCGGCGTTTGCCTTCAGCGCGTCTTCGTTGATCTTTTTAAGACGGTCCCTTAGTTCGTCTAATATCACCCGGTTAATGCCCCATGACGAGTATGCAGCCGGGATAGGGTGTTTTTTTAACCAATCGCCATTGGCGTATTTAAAAAAGTCATCGCCCGGTTTAACGGTGGTATCCCTGTCTGTATAAACGGGGTCATTAGCAGGGTGGTCATTTGTTTCTTTGTTTTTGCAAGCGTAGAGTAGCGACATCCCCGTAAGGGCTATCACACCAATTTTTGTAGTGGTATTTGTTTTCATTGTGAGTCAGTTAATGTGAGGAAATAAATATATCGCTTGTGTACGGTAATAACAATGGTTTATCCCGATCAAATATAAAATAGCGCAAAACATTATTGAAAAATGAGTAGTTTTAATCAGTGGAATCAAACAACAGATCCAATTATAAATCTGTGTAATCAAAATAGTATGAACTCACGTCGCGATTTCCTGCAGAAGCTTGGAGTATCTGCAGTAGCCTTACAATTAGGCACAGTCAATGTATGGGCCAATGATAAAAATGCACCGCATTATCCTTATGACGGCCCTGTATTACGTGTAGCCATTATGGGCCTGGGTGGCTACGGCACCCGCGTTGCAGGTGCTATGCAATACTGTACCAAAGCTAAATTAGTGGGGGCCGTAAGTGGTACACCTAAAAAGCTAACCGATTGGCAGGATAGTTTTAATATCCCGGCCAAAAATTGCTATAACTACCAGACTTATCATGAAATAAAAAATAACCCTGATATTGACGCGGTATACATAACCACGCCTAATGGATTGCACCACGATATGGCCCTGGCCATAGCAAAAACAGGCAAACACGTTATTTGCGAAAAACCTATGGCGCTAAATGCCAAACAAGGGGAGGCAATGGTTGATGCCTGTAAGGTGGCAGGGGTGAAGTTGCTGGTAGGCTATCGGATGCATTTTGAACCGCATACCCTCGAAGTTATCCGGATGCGCAAGGCAGGGGAGTTAGGCAAGATCTTATTCTTCCAGGGCCTTTGCGGGTTTGAAATAGGCGACCCGACACAGTGGCGCTTAAATAAAGAATTGGCGGGTGGCGGCTCCCTGATGGATATCGGCATCTATGCCATTAACGGCTCACGCTATATGACCGGCGAGGACCCGGTATGGGTAACCGCGCAGGAAACTAAAACCGACCCGGTGAAGTTTAAAGAAGGGGTTGATGAAACTATCCAGTTCCAGTTTGGTTTCCCGAGCGGGGCGACGGCCTCGTGCTTATCAACCTATAACCAAAACAATCTTGATAAATTTTACCTGAATGGCCAAAAAGGCTGGGCCGAAATGCAGCCATCTACAGGTTATGGGCCAATAAAAGGGCGCACGTTTAAAGGCGAACTTAACCAGCCCGTTACAACCCATCAAACTGTACAAATGGACGCGTTTGCCGACATTATATTTAAGGGCGAACAACCGCCTGTACCTGTTGATGGCAATGAAGCGGTAAAGGATCTGAAGATCATTGATGCTATTTATTTAGCGGTTAAAACGGGGAAGAAGGTGGATTTGAGTTGGTAAGAAATACAACCATGTTCAGATTCTTGGACTTGATTTGGGTAAATGTGTCTAATAAAAGATTCTGAAATAACTAATTTGTAGATTATTTATTTACCGGGATCTGTATCAAACTATCGCCATACCACTTTATTTGCAAGGGATCTTTAGCATCTTTAATAGTCTCGGTTGCCACATCGCGGCCTGTACCGTAATTAACTTCTGAACCTGCGCTGTTTAACACCCCAATTGCTACAACCAGCCTGCTGCCTTTTAATACTTTTACAGCCGTAAAAGCCCCTTCAAGCGGTATCAGCTCTTTTACGCCGGGTTTTAATAAATTGCGTTTACCGCGGTCTTTTGCATAGCTGGCCCTTTGTAAAGTATAAGATAGGCTGAGATATTTTCCATCAGGCTGTTGAACCTGCAAAGACATCACAATATCCATATCTTTCTTATTAATAGCGGCAAGCAAATTGGCTTTAAATGATCCTGTAATAGTAAAATCATCTTTTAGTACATCAGATATAAAAGTTATCCCGCCGCTTGTATCCAACGTGTCGGCCAACAGGTTAGCAGCGTTAACATTATAGGCTATTTTATCTTGTTTACGAATGGAGAAATCTACTTGCTGAGCAATAAACCCTGTTGTTTTTTGCGTATTCAACCTGTAATATTTCCCTGCTTTATCGTTGGATAAATAAAAATTAACCGAGCTATTATTTAATTTCTTTAACGATGATGAATGCCCCCAGGTATTAGCGCCCATTACTTCGTAATTTACACTATCTTTTAATAATTGGGGTTTGGCACCGTCTTTCAGGGTGTAATCAAACCACTTAAAGATAAGGTCGTCTACATTTATATTGGCTACATCGTCAATTGGATATCCCCCAAGAACAGGCGATATAGCACCGCTGCCTGCACCTACGTGGTCATACGGGCCGATAACCAGGTAATGGTTGGCGGCAGCGTTCCAGCGGTGATGTTCTTTATAATAATATAAGGCGCCCAATTGTTCGCCATCAAAATAGCCCGTGATGGTTAAAACAGGGATATTTATTTTACCGAAATCATGCTGATGGGGGATAGTACTTTGCCAGAATTTATCAGTAACGGGGTGTTTTAGCCATCTTTGGAAAATAGCGTTCGGCTGCCCGTCAAGGGTATCAACGCTGTTAAATGCCTTGTCGCTTGCGTACCATTTGTTGAACAATGATGTCCAGTAGGATGAAGAGTCTAATAAAAACTGAAGGCCGTTATATTGATCGCGGGTTACACTTTTAAGCCAACTATAGTTATAGGCTGTAAAAATACCATTATGTGCAGGAAAGTCGATACCCGGTGCTGCCGCTGCCTGTGGCACTATGGTTTTTAATGCGGGATGCAATTTCTTGGTCGCTGCCCACTGGGTAAATCCCAGGTAACTGCCACCATACATACCCACTTTGCCATTGCACCAACTTTGCTTGCTGATCCAGTCTATAGCATCATAAAGATCTTCAGCATCATGCTCCCATGGCACTATTGCCGGTCCGGCTATGTACTTGCCGCGGATATTCAGGATTATGCCCACATATCCGTGAGACGCTATTTGTTTGGCTGAGGATACCTCATCCGTGCTGGCATAAATAGTGCTCATTAATACTACGGGCTGTGGTTGGGTAGTTTTTCGGTCGCGCGCAATAACCGCGGCTATTTTCGCACCATCATGCATGGTGATCATAACACTATCCTGCACAATAAAATTAGCGTTGTCCACGGAGTAGACAATTTTCTTTCCTTCATCCAAAAAAGGTTTATAAACAATATATTGCAGATAAGCTTGCGAAAACATAATGGCAGAATCCAGGCTTACGCTATCTGTACGCCGTGCCCGCACCTGCGTCAGAGCTTTTTTCCATTCGGCCTCTGCCCCGGTAGGTGTATAAGCGAATGGCTCCGCCGCAAACGTGAAGGCTTTGCCTTTAAAGTTATCAAGCACAATGGGAAACGACCACTTAAATAATTCAATATCAGAACGTTTATCCCCACCCTTTTGCATCAGTTTGATGTGGTTATAGGTATTATAAATGGTTAAATAACCGCTGGCATCGTCGCTTGATACTCCGGCTAATTTTGGCAATACTGCTCTTATACTATCTATACTTTCAAGGCTTTTTTCATACTGTCCGGCCATGGTCTGCACCGCGAATAATGATCCATAATATTCGCCGTCACGGTTTGCTTTTGGGGTTTGATCAAGCCTTTTAATAATTTGCCCCGCCAGTACAGGCATGTATTGTTTTAATGAAACGGAATCTGAAATGATTTTTGAGGAAAGATATAATTGCTGACTATAGACGTTGCGAATAAGGAACAGGCATAAGAAAAAAACAAGTATGGTTTTGCCTTTCATAAAGATTTAGGTTCTTTAAAATTAAATTATTATAAATTTAGATAATTTTTAGAAACAGTTTAAATTATTTTATAAGCTTATATCGCATGTTAAGCGCACACCTGTATTTGCTAATATTGTAAAGGCGAACTTAATCAGCCCGTTACCACCCATCAAACCGTGTAGATGAACGCGTTTTTCGACATTATATTTAATGGCAAACAACCGCCTGTTCCTGTTGATGGCAATGAAGCGGTGAAAGATCTGAAGATCACCGATGTCATATATCTGGCGGTTAAGACAGGGAAGAAGGTGGAGTTGAGTTGGTCGTGATAGGATAAAATACTTTTTTTCATAACAATCCATACTCCTGTGCGTTAATTTGTAAGCCAATACTTATAAATTATGATACTATTTGCTTATGCCGGCAATATGAATGTGGAGAAATTTAAAAAGACTGTTCCTTCTGCCCACAAGATAAGTATTGCTAAATTACCCGGATACAATTTTGTTTTTAACAGCACCGGCGAGGACGAGTCGGCAAAAGCTAATGTGGTAAAGTCGTTTGAACAGGATGCCCTGGTTTGGGGGCTTTTAATTGAACTGGATGATAATGAACGCGCTAATTTTCACGACCCAACCTGGAGTTCGGCCTTAAAACTGGAACCCGCGCTATGCTTTGACCTGGATGATAATATTTACCACGCCGAAGTTCTTGTAACCCAGCCTCACGCCATCTCTATACATTTACTGCCTTATGACTGGTATCACGCCAAGATATTAAAACTGGCAAAAAATGCTGATCTGCCCGCTGCCTACATCAGCCAGATAGCGCTGATGCCCTATAAAGTTGACCCCGACGAAATACGGAGACAACGCAGGTTGAAAAGCTTATAATGGGTATACATTTACGCTGTTTACCACCTTTAAATTAAACCAACCGCTAATTGCATAGTCAGAAATGATAGAAAAATATATAAAATCTATCATTATGAAAACGATAAAAAACCTGGCTTTACTGTTATTTATGGTAGCAAGCTTTAGCTCATGTGTAGTAAGAACCCATCACGCGGGTTGGGTACCCGGACATTATGATGTTGGCCCTTACGGCGGCCGTCATTGGGTTCGCGGCCATTATAATTAATAAAAAAAGGGCTTCGTTATTAGCGAAGCCCTTTTTGTGTTTTAATAAGATTATATTAAATCAGGTTACTATCTGCTAAAACCTGGTTCATGGCACGTACAGCGTCTGCGCTCTTGTTAAAGCTTGCCTGTTCGTCGCCGGTTAATTTAAAGTCGACAATTTTTTCCCAGCCGTTTTTGCCCAGGATTACGGGTACTACTAATGAAATGTCTTTCTGGCCGTACTCGCCATCTAAAGCAACACCACATGAGATCAGTTTTTTCTGATCGCGTACAATAGCCTCGACCATAAACGCGGTACCCGCGCCCGGTGCATACCATGCAGAGGTACCGATCAATCCGGTTAAGGTAGCACCACCAACCATAGTAGCTTTAACTATTTTGTCTTGCTGCTCCTGGCTTAAAAACTGGGTAACGGGGATGCTGTTCCAGGTAGCGTGGTTAATTAACGGAATCATAGTAGTATCGCCATGTCCGCCGATAACAACCGCGTTCAGATCAGCAGGTGAAGCGCCAAGTTCCTGGCTCAGGTAATATTTAAACCTTGCCGAATCTAAAGCGCCACCCATACCGATGATCCGGTTTTTAGGTAAGCCTGAGGTTTTCAAAGTTAAGTAGTTCATGGTATCCATCGGGTTTGATACTACGATAATGATGGTATTTGGCGAATGTTTTAAAATATTCTCGGTAACGCTTTTTACGATACCGGCGTTTACACCTATCAACTCCTCGCGGGTCATACCCGGTTTACGCGGCAGGCCGGAGGTAATGATCACAACTTCCGAATCGGCTGTGGCAGCATAATCATTGGTAACGCCTTTTATTTTAGTATCAAACTCTAACAGGGCAGAGGTTTGCATCATGTCAATCGCCTTGCCTTCGGCAAAACCTTCACGAATGTCTAATAAAATAAGTTCTTCGGCTAATTCTTTTCTTGCGATGTTATCCGCACATGTAGCGCCAACAGCTCCGGCACCAACAACTGTTATTTTCATAGTTAATTTGATTTTTAAGAAGGAATTAAATTGCGTGCAATTTTAAGAAAAAATTATAAAATACTGTCGCTGCATTGTTAAAATAGCATTAAGTGTCAGTAAATTCCTTAATTATATAGTAATAAGTAAACCTGTTGTAGTTCTTTATAATTACCTGAATAATGAGTTGTTTAACAGTTAACTTTTTAAAGAAATTGGTAAAATGACACTATTTGTATTTTTTGTAGCATTATTTTGCTGTTTTTAGTGACGATAAATAGTTTTTTTAAAACAATTTTCATTTTTTTTAACTTTTTTCGATAAAATTTGCAAAAAATAGAAATATTAATATAAATTTGCTCGCATAAACTTAATCGTTGCGATTAATTACAAATCTGGAATCAAATTTTATAAATAATTAAAAAACATGGCAACAAAACTCGAGTACATCTGGCTTGATGGATACAAACCTACCCAAAGCCTTCGTAGCAAAACAAAAATCGTTAAAGAATTTAGCGGAAAAGTAGAAGATCTGGAAAATTGGAGCTTTGACGGTTCGTCAACCGAGCAGGCACCAGGTGGTTCTTCTGATTGTATTTTGAAACCGGTGTTTGTGGTTCCAGATCCGCAAAGAAAAAGCGCTTACTTAGTAATGTGCGAAGTATTGGATTCAAAAGGACAACCACATGAGTCTAACGGCCGTGCGCTAATCCAGGATGATGACAATGATTTTTGGTTTGGTTTTGAGCAGGAGTATTTCTTATGGGATCCAAAAACCGATAAACCTCTTGGTTTCCCGGCAGGTGGTTACCCGGCTCCGCAAGGTCCTTACTACTGTTCAGTAGGTGCTAACAATGCTTACGGCCGCGAAATTGTTGAAGAACACTTAGATGTTTGTTTAGAAGCAGGTTTAAATGTTGAAGGTATCAACGGTGAGGTTGCTGCCGGACAATGGGAATTCCAGATCTTTGCTAAAGGTGCTAAAGAAGCCGGTGACCAAATTTGGGTTGCACGTTATTTATTAGAAAGAATAGGCGAAAGCTATGGCGTTGCTATTAACTGGCATTGCAAACCATTGGGTCAATTAGACTGGAATGGTTCAGGTATGCACGCTAACTTCTCAAATACATTATTACGTACAGCTAACAGCGAAGCTAAATTTAAAGCTGTTTGCGAGGCTTTCCGCCCTGCAGTTGCCGAGTGTATCGCTGTTTATGGTGCTGATAACGATCAACGCTTAACCGGTAAACACGAAACCGCTTCGATCCACGACTTTAGCTATGGTGTGTCTGACCGTGGCGCTTCTATCCGCATCCCTCTTTACGCTGTAGATCATGGCTGGAGTGGTTACTTAGAAGATCGTCGCCCTAACTCTGCTGCCGATCCATATAAAGTAGCTGCAGTTATCATAAAAACTGTAAAAACAGCTAAAGTTTAATTTTAGCTAACTAATATTATCAATAGCGATGGGATTTAAACCCATCGCTATTTTTGTTTTAAGCTAAATCTCAAAGCGTCATTGCTGTAAAGGTCAGATAATTCGGTAACAGGATTGATAAACCTTTACAGCAATGACGTAGTTTTTATCTTGATCTTAAATATTTTATATAATCACCCGATCTTATCTCAATAAAATCATTAGCAGAAAGATTGTATAAATATACCCAACAAGATATTGTCCCTGTGATAGTTTCAACCGAAAGCAATTGTCGTACAAATAAATCAGGTTGTTCCTGGCCGTCGCCAAATCCTTCGTAATCATCCAAAACTTTCAGCGTTTGCATGGGATTATTTAGTTTGTATATACTTCCTGAAATGTTGTAAGCATCATCATCGCTCAGTATGGCGCCCGGGTATTCGCCTATGTCGTACAATTTGCCTTTAAACTTGCCATTACCGTAAAAATCAGCGTTATTACTTAAATAGTTTGCAAATTCATTATCAGCGCTTAACAACGAACCGTAAACAAATAACAAATCATTTATCATTTTTAAATATAAATTTTAGGTTAGGTTAGCTATCTTGCTTAATATTGGGATGATTATTTACCTATACCATGAACGAGCATCAAATTACAGCATATATTCAAGAAAATAACATACAAAAAATAAAATTTGCCTTTGCAGATACTGATGGCGTATTGCGTGGAAAGATCATCCACCCCAAAAAGTTTCTTGATGGCTTGCAAAGCGGTTATGGTTTTTGCGATGTGGTATTTGGATGGGATAGCAGCGATGTTTGTTATGATAACGTACAATTAACAGGCTGGCATACCGGCTACCCGGACAAGCCATGCCATATTGATCTGTCTACCTTTCGTACTGTGCCATGGCAGGATAATTTACCCTTTTTTTTAGGTGACTTTAGCGATGCCGATGGTAAAGGTTTAGCCGCTTGCCCGCGCAGTTTATTAAAGCGCGTTACAAAGCAATGCGAGGCAATGGGTTATCATCCCGAATTCGCGCAGGAGTTTGAATGGTTCAATTTCAAGGAAACACCACAAACGCTGCAAGCCAAAAGCTTTACCAATTTAGAACCGCTTACCCCGGGGATGTTTGGTTATTCGATACTACGCACGTCTGAGAATAGTGATTTTTGCAGGGATATAGTTGATCTGCTAACTCAGTTTAACATTCCGCTGGAGGGCTTTCATACAGAAACCGGGCCGGGGGTTTATGAAGCTGCTATATTGCACACGCATATTATTGAAGCCGCGGATAGGGCAGTACTGCTAAAAACGGCTGTTAAAGAAATCGCTTATAAACATGGTATTATAGCCTCATTTATGGCCAAGTGGAATGAGACCCTGCCGGGATGCGGTGGCCATATCCACCAAAGTTTATGGGACAAAGAACAAACCAATAACTTGTTTTATGATGGCGATGACGTCCATAAAATGAGCGAACTGCATAAACAATATTTAGCGGGCCAATTATACTGCCTGCCGCATATATTACCCATGTACGCGCCAACCATCAACAGCTATAAACGCCTGATAGAAGGGGCCTGGGCGCCTACAACTATTACCTGGGCGGTAGAGAACAGAACAGTCGCTTTCAGGGTAATAAATTCGGCAAAAGGTTATACCCGATTAGAAACCCGCATACCTGGCGCAGATACTAACCCATACCTGGCAATGACTGCCGCGCTGGCATCGGGGCTATATGGTATAAAAAACAAATTGAGCTTAGATATCCCGCAAACTATTGGCAATGGTTATCAAAACTCTGCCAATGGTAAAATACGGCCCAACTTGTACGAGGCTACAATAGATATGCAGCAATCGGCTATCGCTAAAGAAATATTAGGTGCCGATTTTGTGGAGCATTTTACACAAACCCGTTTGTGGGAGTGTAAACAATTTGCCAAAAGTGTGACTGATTGGGAGTTGAAAAGGTATTTTGAAATAATATAAACCAAATTATAACCCGTACTTTAATCTCCTTTATTCAAACGGCGTCTGCCTGTTTGTTGGCCGGAAATAGTAAATTAAAAAATCAATCCTACTAAATCATTTGTGTTATATCTTTGCGGTCCTTTGAATATATAAACCTGATGGACTATTCTATAATTATAAAAAGCGCGTGGGAAGGATATGATGCTTCAAAAAAGATAAAAAAAATTGAAGATATCAGTGCGATGGTTTCAACCAATCGTGTATTCAGGATAACATTTGATGATGACGATATTATTATAGCCAAGCTATCATATTTTGGTAAGTATGAGCATTTTAAAGAAGATCATCGCATTATACATAGCTTATCAAACAACCTGCTTTACCCGTTTGAAAACTTTCTTGCAAAGTCATTATTAAAAAATAACAGGGTATATATCCATCACTATAAACATGGCAAAGTTGATGCCTGGGTTGTGTTTTATAACCCCACACGTATTTTTGACCGGATGCCGCGCCGGTTGGAAGAAAGCCATATCCGCAAGCTGGGCCAGCAGGTAGGCAAATTTCATAAAGCCTGTTCACGCATAAAGAATGTGTTGCCAAAATCGTCCAAAACATTACGTACGGATATTTATTCGCTGATGCACCAGCTTGAAATAAACGAGAAGAAATTTGGTACCGCGATGCAGGTTGATTTTTTAAAATATCATTGCGAGACGTTCCTGCGTAACCGCTCTAAATATACCATGAGCTCGTTCGAGATCATTCCTGTTTTTATTGACTGGAACATCGGTAATTTCTCAGTAGACAGTAACCTTAATCTTTATTCGCGCTGGGATTACGATTGGTTCAGGATGAGTTACCGGATACTTGATTTTTATTTTTTAAGTAGGGTAGTGTCTGATATCGGCGACCGTACAGTATTTAGCTATGGCATTAATACACTGATGGAAGACCGTTTTATAATCTTCCTGGAAGAATATCACCAGATCAATCCGCTAACTGCTAATGAGATCAGGTTTTTAAAAGAAGCATACCGGTTTTTCATTCTTAATTATGTAATTAAAGACGGAAAATACTTTTTTAACGAGCAATACGCCAAAAAGCTGCAAAGCGAGGCATTTGATCTGTACTTGCCATCCGTAGACAGAGATTTTGACGCCGAAAAAATCGTTAGGGCATTAGACCTAAAATAGTGAGTGGTGAGCAGGTGAGTGGTGAATAATAAACCATTAAATAAAATTCAATTTTAAGATCGTAATATTCATTTTTACAATAAATAACTCACTATTCATCATTAACCATTCACTAAAATGAAACGTATCGATAACTTTAAAACTATAATTGATAAGTACGATATTATCTTTTTCGACGCGTTTGGTGTATTGAAAAATTACGAGGGCCTGGTACCGGGCATTGGTAAAACATTTGAGTATCTTAAAGAACAGAACAAAGAATATTATATAGTTACCAATGACGCATCGCGTAGTCCGGCGCAGTTAGCCGATTCATATCATAAAAAAGGTTTACATGCCATAACTCCCGACAGGATTATCTCATCAGGGATGCTGACCAAAGAGTACCTTGACCTTAAAGTAGAGGGAGGGATAGTGGCTTACCTGGGCACCGAAGACTCTGCTCATTATATTGAAAGCTTAGGCTTTCATACCATACCGATCAGCCAGGTAAATAGTACCAATATTGATAAAGTTAATGCGGTTATATTTTTGGATGATGAGGGGTTCGACTGGCGTAACGATCTGAATATTGCTGTAAATTTATTACGCAGGCGTACTATACCCGCAATTGTGGCCAATACAGATAATGCTTACCCGGTTACCGTAGCTGACGTATCCATTGCTATAGGTGGCCTTGCGACAATGATGGAGATAGTAGTCGGGAAGAAATTTATACGTTTTGGCAAGCCGGATTCCCAAATGTTTATGTTTGCTTATGATCTTATCCGTGATTACCGGCCCATCAGTAAAAAAGAAATTGTAATGGTAGGCGATACCCTGCATACAGATATTTTGGGCGGTAATAAGTTTGGTTTAGATACGGTATTGGTCTTGTCGGGCAATACACTTGCCCATGAAGTAGATAACAGGATAACCACAACCGGTATAGTTCCCACCTACATCTGCGAGAGCGCGGTTGTAGAAAAAGATATGTTTTAATTTTTATACTATGGCATACAATCCAACTGCTATAACAATACCCGATGCTGCCGCATTTAATACAATAATTGACGGTAAACAAGTTCAATTATATCTGCTTAAAAATGAAGCAGGCATGCAAGTGGCAGTTACCAATTATGGCGCATACCTGGCTGGTGCCTGGGTGCCGGACAAGGCAGGCAATTTAACCAGCGTAATAATAGGTTTTGATACTATTAAAGGTCTGTTAAAACAAGAATGTTATTATGGCGCAGTTGTAGGCCGGTATGCCAACCGCATAGCCAACGGTAAATTTACTTTAGAGGGAACTGAATATAATTTAGCTATAAACAACGGCCCGAATAGCTTGCATGGTGGCAAGGATAGTTTTAGCTTTAAAATTTGGGATGCTGCGCAAACCGATGCGCAAACCGTGGTGCTAACCCTTTTTTCTTCTGATATGGAGGAAGGTTATCCCGGCAATTTAAAAGTTAAGGTAACTTATATGCTAACTGATGATAATGCCCTAACTATTGCTTACGAAGCTGCTACCGATAAAACCACCATCATTAATTTAACCAACCATGCCTATTTTAATTTAAACGGCGAAGGTAATGGCGATATACTGGATCACGTATTGCAAATAAATGCGGATAGCTATACGCCGATCAATGAAAACATGATCCCAACCGGTGAAATAGCGACAGTGAAAGGTACCCCGTTTGATTTTAATGAGCCAGAGAAAATTGGCGCAAGGATCGGCGAAGATAACGAACAGCTAAAAAACGCAAACGGCTATGATCATAATTTTGTATTGAATCAGCATAGTAACGATGTGCCTGTCGCTACAGCAATTGGTGATAAAACCGGGATAAAGATGGACGTTTTTACAGACCAGCCCGGCATGCAGCTTTACACGGCTAATTTTACACCCGGAACCAATACCATCAGGGGTAATGGCAAAGATAACAGGCAAACCTCATTCGCTTTGGAGACACAGCATTTTCCTGATTCACCAAATCAACCGCAATTTCCATCGACTGCACTTAAACCCGGCGAGGTTTACAGTACTTACACCACTTTTAAGTTTTCTGTATAGTCAACACAATCTTATTGCAATCAAATAACACATTGTTGTGTTAACTTTATGGTTTCTAATAGGAGGATATAATTGCTGACAGATAATCACGGCCGGGTAATTAATTATATGCGTCTTGCGGTAACAGACCGATGCAATCTGCGTTGCTTTTACTGTATGCCTGAAGATGGCTTAAACTGGCTGCCGCGTACTGAATTGATGAGTAACGAAGAGATGCTGCGTACCTGCAGTTTGCTGGTAAAAATGGGGATCGAAAAGATCCGCATTACCGGCGGCGAACCTTTTGTGCGTAAGGATATCATGCAGTTGTTAACCAGTCTGTCGAAATTAGACGGGTTAAAAGAGTTGACCATGACCACCAATGGCGTTTTAACCGCGCCGCATGTTGCCGAAATGAAAGCGCTGGGGATCAATTCTGTTAACCTGAGCCTGGATACATTGGATGCTAACCGTTTTTTTACTATCACGCGCCGCGACGAGTTTGCCAATGTGATGAATACCCTTGATGAGTTGCTGAAGTACAACATCGAAGTAAAAATAAACGCGGTAGTGATGGATGGCAAAAATACGCAGGACATCATCCCGATGGTGGAGCTGACAAAGGACCTGCCCGTTAGTGTACGCTTTATTGAAGAAATGCCTTTTAACGGAGATGGACATATCTATAATGGTTTACAGTGGGATCATGTACGGATACTGAATGAAATAGAAGCACATTATCCAACCATCCGTAAATTGGCTGACCCGGCATATTCCACATCTTACAATTACCAGGTCCCGGGGCATAAAGGCATTGTGGGTATTATCGCCGCTTATTCGCGCACGTTTTGTGGTACCTGCAATCGCATCCGCATAACGCCGCAGGGGACTTTGAAAAATTGTCTGTATGATGATGGCGTATTAAACATTAAAGACCTGATCCGGTCGGGCGCAAATGATGCAAAAATAGAGCAAGACTTACTAAAAGCTTTTAGCCACAGGCCTGTTGATGGATGGGAGGCTGAACGCTTACGTGTTGAAAAGACAGGTGTGCATGAATCTATGGCCACAATTGGTGGATAAACAATATAACTAATGTAGAGACACAATACTTTGTGTCTCTAATATCAAAAAAGATAGCTATGATAACGGTTCAACAAGCCGAACGAATTATACTTGAAAATGCTGCTGATTACGGCGCGGAAATAGTTTTGTTTGACAAAGCCTTAGGCAGGGTATTGGCCGAAAATATCAAAACAGACCGTGACCTGCCTGCCTTTAACCGCGTAACAATGGACGGCATAGCCATAAATTTTAAAGCTGTTGAACAAGGCATAAAAACTTTTACAATAAAAGCGACCCAAGCCGCCGGCGATACACCTACGGACATTGAAGGGATAGATGAATGTATAGAGATCATGACCGGCGCCGCGTTGCCTGGTACGGTTGATACGGTTATCCGCTATGAGGATGTGGAGATAAAAGATGGTAAAACAACCCTGCTTACCGGTGAAATAAAAAAAGGGCAGAACCTGCACTTAAAAGGAGCTGACAAAAAACAAGGCGAAGTGATTCTTACTCCCGGGCAACTGATCACACCGGCAGTTATCAGCCTGGTAGCATCGGTTGGCGAAACAGAGTTGCGGGTTAAAAGGATCCCAAGAGTAGCCATTATATCCTCGGGTGATGAATTGGTGGAGGTGGGGGCAATACCGTCAGCTTACCAAATCAGAAGGTCAAATAGTTACATGTTGCAGGCAATTTTGGCACAGCAAGGCTTGAAGGCAACAGTAAAGCATATTCCTGACGACCCGGAAATCATCAAACAGCAATTAGGCTTATGTCTTCAAAATTTTGATGTGATGCTATTAAGCGGCGGCATCTCCATGGGTAAATTTGACTATATCCCGCAGGCATTGAAGGAATTACAGGTTACACAACTGTTCCACAAAGTACAACAGCGCCCGGGCAAGCCGTTTTGGTTTGGCAGGCATGATAATGGTGTAGTAGTATTTGCTTTTCCGGGTAACCCGGTAGCTTCTTTTATGTGTACACAACGATATTTTATTCCCTGGTTAAATGCGTCGTTGGGTTTATCGCCAAAAAAAGATGTCTACGCTATCCTTGCTGATGATTTTTCATTTCAACCGCAACTGGAATACTATTTACAGGTTAAATTACATTTTAACGAACAGGGACAATTATTAGCCCGGCCTGTTAAAGGAAATGGTTCGGGTGATTTTGCTAACTTAGCAGATACAGACGCGTTTATGGAATTACCCTTAGCGAAAAACGAGTTTAAAAAGGGTGAAGTTTATCGAATTTGGTTATTTAATCAACTATAACAATGAGCGAATTTTCTCACCTCGACGCAACCGGCAAAGCCACCATGGTTGATGTTTCTGAAAAAGCGGTTACCCGCCGGTCGGCTACCGCGCGCAGCATTGTATACCTGCCGGATAAAGTTTTAACACAACTGACCAACGGCGATCTGCAAACAAAAAAAGGTTCGGTGTTTCAAACAGCTATAATTGCCGGGATCATGGCCGCTAAAAAAACAGGCGACCTGATCCCGCTTTGCCATCCGTTAGGTTTAGATAATTGTAAGATTGATATACAACTAAATGACGAGCAGGAAGTAGTGATAGATTGCACCGCCACTATCACCGCAAAAACCGGGATCGAAATGGAAGCTTTATTAGGTGCCAGTATTGCTGCGTTGACTATCTATGATATGTGTAAGGCGCTGAGCCATGATATCGTTATAAAAGAAACAAAGTTGATGGAAAAAACAGGAGGTAAACGTGATTTCAAAAGAGCATAAAAAACACGCATCGCTTGCCAGGCCCGCTATCGGAAATTTCGGGCATAACGAATGGGCAATAGTTGGTGCGCCATGCATCAATATCAAACTTTTAGCTGCAGATGTTATTGCTGCCCTGTCGCCGCAATATAAATGCGCTTACGCGGATACTTCGCATAATGATGAAATGACGCAGCTTCCTGGCCGCTTAGCCAGCGGCGCTGTTTTAGAATATACAGATCAGCTTAATAACCATCAGTTTAATTATAGTTCGGCTTTACAGCCGGTAAATTTTAAACAACAATTTGCCAATGTCGATATTGTATTGGTTAATGGTAATCATCAACAGGCTAAAGCACAGGTAGTTGTTATTTATAACAGTAAAATGTCGTCCCTGCAAAAGCGGGTAGAACAATTAACCAATGTCGAGCTGATCTTGCTGGCTGACAACGTAGACGATGTTTTTGATTTTATAAAAGAGGCTTTGCCCAACTGGCAGCAAATACCCGTTTACCGGCTGGATGAAACCGAAAAGATCATTAACTTTTTTAAAGCCAAAATGCAGCAGGCTAAACCTGCATTAAATGGTTTGGTATTGGCAGGTGGACAGAGCGTGCGGATGGGTACAGACAAGGGCGCGCTTAACTGGTACGGAAAAGAGCAGCGTTATTATATGGCCGACCTGGTAAAGCAATATTGTGAAGATGTATATATCTCCTGTCGCGCTGAACAAAAGCAGGAGATCATTGCAGGCTACAATACACTGCCGGATACTTTTACCGGGCTTGGCCCATTTGGAGCGATCTTATCCGCATTTCGCGAAAAGCCGGATGCCGCCTGGTTAGTTGTAGCTTGTGATATGCCGCTGCTTAACGGCGATACATTTGATCACCTGGTAAAAAACAGGGATCCTTCGTCTATAGCCACCGCGTATGAGAGCTCTTTAGATGGTTTCCCCGAACCGTTAATTACCATCTGGGAACCTAAGAGCTACCCGGTATTGTTGTCGTTTTTATCGCAGGGGTATTCATGCCCGCGCAAGGTTTTAATTAATAACGATACGCATTTGTTGAAACCCGTAAACGCCGAAGCGCTAACCAACGTAAACACACCCGAAGATTTTGAAAAAATAAAACGCCAGATCCACCAAAAAATAGCTTCTGCTTAGTTATGAAAACCGATTTTTCAAGATATAGCTGCCAGATAGCCTTGCCGGGCTTTAGCGAAACATCGCAACGGCTTTTACAACGGGCAAAGGTTTTAATAGTAGGGGCAGGAGGGCTTGGCTGCCCTGCCGCGCAATATTTAACTGCCGCAGGTGTCGGCAAAATTGGCATTGCTGATTTTGATACGGTGTCCGTCAGCAACCTGCACCGGCAGATCTTATACACACTTGAGGATGTTGGCCAGAAAAAAGCAATGTTAGCCTGTAAAAAGCTTCAACAACAAAATCCTGATGTTGAACTGGTGCCACATGATGTAAAGATCATATCAACCAATGTAATGGATATCATCAGCGGATATGATATTGTTGTGGATGGTACAGATAATTTTGATACCCGTTACCTCATTAATGATGCCTGCGTAATTACAGGTAAACCTGTAGTATACGGCGCTATTTACCAGTTTGAGGGACAAACTGCGATCTGGAATATAGTTAATGCCGATGGCTCAAAATCGCCTAATTACCGCGACATATTCCCGCAAGTTAACGCAGCGCAAATACCAAACTGTGCCGAAGGTGGCGTAATACCAACGCTTGCAGGTATAATCGGCTGTGTACAAGCTAATGAGGTTATTAAATATATCACTAAAATAGGCGATCTGCTTGCGGGCAAAGTGATGGTATTTGACGCGCTGACCTTACAAAGCCACATTATTAAAATTGGCAAAGTGACCAATACCAACATCGTTTCATTAACACAAACTGTTGACTCGCATACATTATCGGTCGCTGAGGTAAAAAAGGGCCTGGCAGATAATTCGTTAGACTTGGTTGACATCCGCACCGACCAGGAACGCGACGAGATCGATATCGGCGGTGTCCATTTTGAAGCTGACGAGATCGATGAAAACATGGCCTATTTAACAAACCCTAAAGTTAAGGTACTTTATTGCTCATCCGGCAAACGAAGCGCGGAGGCAGTTAAACAGATCAGGCAAAGTTCGCCGGAGGCAAAAGTGTTTTCGTTGGAAGGCGGATTGAAGGCGTGGTTTGATTTAGAGATTAGAGATTAGAGATTAGAGATTAGAGATTAGAGATTAGAGATTAGAGAAACATTATGTTAAGTTACGCTTAAAAGATCAAAATTGACCATTCACTAATTCGCTCAATCACTAATTCACGCATTAATTAGGGGTGCGCTGCTACCCAAATCTCGCCATCTTCAAATATTTCTTTTTTCCAGATGGGTACAGTTTGTTTAAGGGTATCAATAATATAGCGGCATGCTTCAAAAGCAGCGTCCCGGTGTGCGGCTGCTACAGCTATTATTACGGGTATCTCGCCAATTTGTAACACACCGGTGCGGTGGTGGATCAGTATTTTTTGTACGGGCCATTGGGTAGATGCCTGGTCGGCTATCTTCTCTAATTCGCTTACTGCCATTTTTTCGTAGGCTTCAAACTCCAGTCTTACTACAGTCTTGCCTTTGGTAACATTGCGTACGGTGCCGATAAACACATCTATCCCACCACATTCGGGCGACATTACCCAATCAACGCAATTCATTACGTTTAGTGTAGAAACCGATAATTTGATCTGTTTGTCCATAGCCATTTGGGTTTACCCGCCGCTTACAGGTGGTATAATAGCTACTTCATCACGCTCGTGTACGGTATCACCGTCCAGGGCGTATTCGTTATTCACGGCAACCATATAAGTTGCCAGTTTTTTTAACTGCGGATATTGCTTCTCTAACAGGTATTTTAAGTTAAAAACCGTCGCGTCATTAACCAATTCAACATCAATTGCCGATCCGCCAAAAATATCCTTTGCAATGCCAAATGCCAATATGTTAACTTTCATATACACCTCTATACAAATATGCGGGAAATATTGTGGTAAATGGCAAATTATCGTCCGCAAAACAGCTCATTTTAGTATAATTGACTGTTTTGGATTTAGATGGGGCAGAAAAATGCTATTACAGATATGGTTTTTATAACTGCTATTGGCTCAATCATCAAGTTTGGCAGTTTCAGTTGGCAGAAAAATTCAAAAATATCGTTTGTTGAAAATTTTATGCAATCTCCGCTTAAATATGCGTCGTACAGTTCATTTTATATCATCTACAGGCCAAATTAGGTATAAATCAAATTTAGTGTTAAAAAAACAGATGTTTATAACTTGGTAATTATACCGTCATGAAGACTGTATACATTTGTTTAATGATAATTGGTCTATGTTTTGCAGGAGATTGTTGATAATGAATTATCTGCAAACTTTAAAAATAAAATCATGACACTATATATACCCAAAATAATGATAGCACAATTTGCAAATACTGATAAAGTTGGTGTTGAAACCAGCTATGGCGAGGTGCAATTGCTATTAGAAAAAGATTTTGCCTATCCGGACAATACATCCGAGGATCAAAGCGACAATTATCCGAATCCATTTTCATTGAAATAATTTGTTCGTAACCCCCAAATTATTCTATTGGTAACAAATTCTACTAATTTATTGGATTTAAAGTTGATATATCAAAAAAGGTAAGCAACTGGTATAGCAGCAATTATAGAATATTTAGGGAAATTTTATCAAAGTATTGGTAGAAGAAGCCAGATTGAAAAAATTGGCAGGGGAGTATTTTGCCCAAAATTCCGTAGTCAACCTTGCCCAAATTTATTGATAGGGTAAGATCAATAAACAAAAATAAAGATAAATTAATTCCGGTTTTTAATTTTATTTTCCTGATTATCAGTAAATAAGAAAATATTATTATTAAACACTATAATGTATATGGATTTAGTAGTATATTTGAATTATAATTGAAAAACAAACATGATACACAATAATACAAAACCTCTTATTCAGATACTTTCGGGCCGTCAGTCCAAAGGTTTCCGAATGTGTTATTGTTGTTGCTAATTTTCCCTTTAACAAGACCCTGCATCTATCAACCAAGTTTAAAGTTCAATTCTCAATTTCCATTAAAAATGCCAACTACAATAAATAAATATCCATTTTTCGACCTGTCAGAAATTATTCCGGATAACGATCTTACCTATAAAACATATAAAAAATTAAAACCGGTTAAAACCGGTAACTTAATACCCGACATTAACCTGGTAACAGATTACAAGCGGTGGAAAAACTTTTACAATGGCGCCCCAACTCATGGACCCATCGCTCTGAAACATTTATATGGCAAACCGCTAACTATCGCTTTTTACTCAAAACACTGGCGTGACAGGGGTGTAGAGCAATTAAAACAATTAAACGCTATCCAAAGCGAAATAAAAGCTAATGGCGGTAACCTGTTAATATTAACGGACGAAGTAAACGACGAACAGCTGGCTAAAATTAGCTGGGATCATAGCTTGTCCCTGAATTTTTATTACGATATTAATAACGGGATAGCAGAGAAATTCAGGATCTATTCAGAAAAAGATCCAACCTGGAATACCTTTTCAGGGATCGACGTAAATATCCCCTTACTTGCTGTATATGTTATAGATACGGAGAGGCATATTGTTTATGATCATATCGATCGCGATCTTTCAAGCACATTCATAGCTGACGATGTTATAGCTGCCGTATATAATGCAGCACTGACCAATACGCGCAGGCAATCGGCATAAAAATAAAAAGTACTATTTGGTTTGGTTTACAGTTGAAAAGAAAGCCGCTTTATCTTAACGATAAGCGGCCTTTTCATTTTAATAAGTGCGATAATGGCGCACACCATGACGATAATAATAGTGTCTTCTTACTGTGTGTCTTCTGGCCACAGGGCCTCTTACTACAACCCTTCCCGGTGCAGGCGGCGGTGGTGGTCTCCGTAACCGCAAATGTATATTTGGCAAAGGCGGATGTGGCGGATGTGGCGGCGGTGGCGGTAACCTTATTTGTGCCTGGGCGACGGTAAACGTACATGCCGTAATTACCGCGATCAACAATACTTTAATAGTTTTCATAATTTTTGTGAGATTTCTGTGTTTAAGTCTATAGTTTGACTGTAATTATAACTTAAAACAGGCCAAACAGTTTTAATTAAAACTGTATAATTAAAATAAACGTTTTTAAGTATAATTGGTTCTCAAGTGAAACTTAACGGCTTATATGCGTTTAATTGCTCTTTTAATTTTAACATTTTCATCAACATTGACTTTCTCACAAACACCTAAACAGTTGATAAAAGGCGACATGGTTATTGATGGAAATAAGCGTTCATTTTTAACTTATCTGCCTTCAACTGCAAAAACGGGTAAACTGCCGTTGGTTATTTCACTACATGGCGGTTTTGCAAGCCCCAAGGGGATGTTTCATTTAGCTGATTTCAGGCCTGTGGCCGAGCGGGAGAAATTTATTGTAGTTTGCCCGGCGTCTAAACATTTCTGGCATGATGGCGCGGACCTGCATGGTATTGACGATGTTAAGTTTATCGATCAGCTGATAACCTATATGGTAAAAACGTATGATGCTGATCCGGATAGAATATATGTAACCGGTATATCAAACGGCGGTTTCATGACGGCCAGGCTGGCCTGCCAGTTAAACCAGCGTATAGCAGCCGTAGCGATAGTAGCGGCATCGCTGGATATAGGGGAAGGCTATGACCTGGAAAGGCCCATGCCGGCGCTATATATGCACGGCACTACCGACCCTGTTGTAGCTTATGAAGGTGGTAAACTATTCGGCAGGCGTGTGTTTTCGCACCAGGAGATCATTAGCAAATGGATCGAATTGGATAAATGTGATAAAGAGCCAATAGTAACCGATATCCCCGACGCGGCACATGATGGTACCAGTATCTTAAAAGAAGAATACCGTAATTCAAAGAACGGGCTTAAAGTTATCAGCTATACTATAGTTAACGGCGGGCATACCTGGCCGGGGGGCTGGCAGTATTTGCCAAAGCTTGTTATAGGGAAAACTACCCGTAATTTGAACGCTTGCGAAGAGATCTGGGACTTTTTTAAACCGTATAAGCTTTCACATTAAATTTCTTGCTGTTTTGACTTTAAGATCATGGAAATTGCTTTTTAAAACAGGAGGCTCCGATGGAGCCATTAACATGCTATTAATGATGCCTATAAACAGGCAGTTCCTCCGGAACTATAGATCTTTTAATCGAGACTCCGGCGGAGTCCCCTGTTTATTGTTTATATAGTATAAAACACGTCTGAATAAAGGCTCCGCAGGTGCCTCCTCGTAACCGGTGATGTTTAAAAGCGATTTCCTTGGACTTTAAGATAAATGACAATCACATTTTTAAAAATTTCGTTTCTTTGTTAAATGAGCACTACTACCGCGGCAGACAAAGTGAAAACAGACCAGGGGCAAAAACTGCAGCAGTTATTGGCGCACGTTAGCCAAAACTCGCCATTCTATAAAGAACTGTTTGCTCAGCATCAAATAGATATTCATGCGATCAAATCTGTCGACGATCTCGCCCGGATCCCCACTACAGGCAAGGAGGACCTGCAAAAGCGAAACGATGACTTTTTATGTGTACCTAAGGATAAAGTAATTGAATACGCTTCAACATCAGGTACGTTAGGCAGCCCTGTTACCATTGCGCTTACCGAGAACGATCTGAACCGGTTAACACTAAACGAGTACAATTCATTTATCTGCGCCGATGGTAGTCCGCAAGATATTTACCAGCTGATGCTGACGCTTGACAGGCAGTTTATGGCAGGTATAGCGTACTATTCAGGCTTGCGTAAGTTAGGGGCAGGGATCATCCGTTTGGGTCCGGGTGTGCCATCTTTGCAACTGGAAACCATTCATAGGTTAAACCCTACGGCTATAGTTGCCGTGCCATCTTTTATTTTAAAGCTGATACAGTTTGCGAAGGATTATAACATCGACCTTAACCAAACATCGGTAAAGAAAGCCATTTGTATAGGCGAGAATATCCGTAACACCGATTTCTCATTAAACATCCTTGGTAAAAAAATAACCGAGGCCTGGGAGATCCAGTTATATTCAACCTACGCCTCAACCGAAATGCAGACCGCGTTTACCGAATGCAGCGAAGCTCATGGCGGCCACTTACAACCCGACCTTGTAATAGCCGAGCTATTAGACGAAGACAATAACCCTGTGCCCGCAAATACACCCGGCGAGCTAACCATTACCACCCTTGGCGTAGAGGGTATGCCGCTATTGCGCTATAAAACGGGCGATATATGCATGTATTTTGACGAGCCTTGCGCCTGCGGCCGTACCAGTTTACGCTTGTCGCCAATTATTGGCCGTAAAAAGCAGATGATCAAGTTCAAGGGCACTACATTATATCCGCCTGCGATGTTCGATCTGCTGAACGAAATGGAAGAGGTGCTGGATTATGTTGTAGAAGTGTATTCGAACGATATTGGAATGGATGAAGTGCTGCTGCACCTTTTACCTTTAGACGATAGTAAAGCCTGTGATAACCGCATCAGGGCATACCTGCAGGCGCGTTTGCGTGTTAGCCCCCACGTTAATTATGTAACTGCCGGGCAGATCCAGAAAATGCAGTTCCCCGAGGCTGTGCGCAAAGCGGTGAAATTTATTGATAAAAGGGTTTAATGGCTATTATTTTATACCAAGCCTGGTTAAATTATTTACCAGGTTTTGAGAGTTGATGGCTGCACCGCATTTATTTAAATGATACCATTGATCATATAATTGGTTGTTCAAAAATTGGCTTTGCTCAAAAGTGTTAATTGGGTTAAAGTTTTTTGAAAAGAGGTCAATTGTGCTTTTAGTAAAGTTATTATTCCCCTTATTTATTTCAGGAAACAGGTAGTACACCTTACATTTTATTTTTTCGCTGATGTAAGCTTTTATGTAGGCTAAATGTTTTTGACTGAAACTGGGGTTTTGTAAATAATGCTCTTCTTTAACATACGGCGTAGTACAGTCGGCATACCCTTTGTTAAAGTTTTGTACCGGAGAAACCACCAAACTGTTATCAATTTTTTTCTGTTCGATCACGCCATTCTTACGGTTTTTAGCAACTAACGAAACCAATTCGATCACCTCGTTATTAAAAGGTGATTCATTAAAGATGAACGAAAAAAACTTCTTAGGCTGATCAATTAAAACTTGTTTTGCTTTATCTACGGTCATTAAACGCAGCGATACATAATTGCAGGGTAAAAACTGATCGTCGCTATATAAAGAGTATGGGATATCAATAATTACTGTATTATTTTTATTGTTCCATTTTGAATTTATGAATTTATCAAGCGTAAAATATAACGCGAAGGGGATAGACGCTGAAACGGAGTGGACAGCTTTTGTTTTAAATTTCGCGTTCAGATAATTGTAATCAAAGTCATACCTGGTATTGGATGATCCAAGCAAAATTATTTGCTGTGGTTTATCATCGTTGCCATAATTTAAATCGGCTAAAAATGTGGTCGGGTCGTATTTAGATTTGCTTAAAAAAAGTATCGATATAAAAATTATTACTTTATATAAAAAAAATATAGTAGCTAAAATTGACAGATTGGTTAGTAATTTTTTCATCTAAAACTGGAAGTAAATGAATTGTTGGGATGTATAATGGTTAAACGTAGATAACGTTAATTCGATCATTACCAGGTAGACCGCATAGCGGATAAATTTATTATTTATCAGGTCGAAGAAAACTATTTTTTGCTTTTTATAAGTAATATATTCAATCAATACAAAACCCAAAAACATAAAAATTAGCCGTTTGTCAAATTCAAAATGTTTGTAAGTTAAATTATGGAACATTTGCATAGCCACGGTGAAGTTTTCTGACCGGAAGAAGATCCATGTCAACGACACGATAACAAAAGTACTTATACCCATCAGCATGCTCTTACTTTTAGATATTTTCAGCAATCGCTCAATGATAGATATGCAGCCATGTATTAACCCCCAGACAACAAATGTCCAGTTTGCCCCATGCCATAATCCCGAAACTAAAAATATGATCAGCACATTTCTGATATATAAAGTTTGTGTCTTGCTGCCACCTAACGGAAAATATAAATAATCTCTAAACCAGGTAGATAATGATATGTGCCACCGGTGCCAGAAATCAGTAATGGTATGGGCAAAATAGGGGTAGTTGAAATTTTTCATGAGTTCGATACCCATTATTCTTGATGCCCCGATCGCAATATCAGTATAACCCGAAAAGTCGCAATAGATTTGAATGCTAAAAAAGATTATTGTAAAAAAGGGGTTTGTTGTGGTGTGGAAAACATTTGCATAATACTCATTTACACTTTTTGCCAGCGTATCTGCAATAACAATTTTTTTAAATAACCCCCAAAATATTCTTTTTAAGCCGGATACAGTACGGTCATAATCAAAATCATGCTTTTTATGAAATTGGTATAAAATATTTTGCGGGCGTTCAATAGGGCCCGCAACTAATTGCGGATAATACATTACATACAAAGCATAATATCCAAAATGTTTTTCGGCAGGATGGTTCCGGCGGTACACTTCAATAGTATAGCTCATGGCCTGGAAAGTGTGAAATGACAATCCTACAGGTAATAAAATATTCAGATAGGGTATATTATTGCGGTAACCAAAGTGATTTGATAAATAGGTTATGTTTTGATTTAAAAAATTAAAGTATTTAAAAACAACAAGTACACCTACGTTTGCAATTATACTACACACCAGCAAGAGTGATCTTTTTTTGGGATTGATTGTTTTTTCAAGATAGATCCCTGCGAAATAGTCAATTACAATTGTGCCGCCTAATATTAGTATGTATATGGCCTTAAAGAACATGTAAAAATAGCAGCTTGCTATTAATAGTATAAGCCACCTGAATTTAAAAGGCGTTAAGAAATATAATATCGTAACTATTGGAAAAAATAGAAGAAATTCAAAAGAATTAAAAATCATTTGTCTAAAGGAATGGGTCAACTAATATATGCATAATATGTATTAGTTGGCAAAAAAGCGCTCATTTAAGAACGATTATTTTTTTTGAACTGAAAGAGGGTCAGTTGATTAGTCTTTAATGGTGATAGGTTTAACGCAAGTATGCAGAAGTATTTATGTATATACAATCGTATTAAATAAACTATAACTTAAATATTGTTTTTAAATGCAATAAGGCTCTTCTTTTCATAAACCCTGATTTCGTAATCCGTCATTTTTTTAATGACATTGATAAATGGCTTTAACATGTTTTAACTTATGGGTATAAGTCAACTAATCACCAATGGGTAATCACTAATCACATTTTTCAATATATTTGTCATCCGTCAAAGCAAACTATTAAGCGATGAACGGGTTTAAAGATTTTGATTATTAATATTAGCCTATGATAACTGTTGGACAGGGCGTCCTTTCTTTAGCCGACTTTAACGATATTGTGTTTAACAAAAAGCCGGTTTCTTTATCACCCTCAGCTTTAACAAACATTGAGACCAATTTTAAATTCTTACAAAACTTTTCGTCCAATAAATTAATTTATGGGATAAATACCGGCTTTGGCCCTATGGCCCAATACAAGGTAAGCGAAGAAAATTTGCTGAGTTTACAATATAACCTCATCCGCAGCCATAGCTCGGGCAGTGGCGCGTTGTTAACACCAACGCTGGCCAAAGCATTAATGATAGCCCGTTTAAATAGTTTGATCCAGGCATATTCAGGCGTGCATACAGATATTGTTGAATTGCTTAAGGAGCTAATTAATAATGATATAACCCCATGTATCTTTGAACATGGCGGAGTTGGCGCAAGTGGTGATTTGGTGCAACTGGCGCATTTAGGTTTGGTGCTGATAGGCGAGGGCGAAGTGATCTATAAGGACGAAATGCACCCGACTGTCGAGATCTTTAAACAATTAAATATAAAGCCGCTTACCATTCACGTACGCGAAGGGTTGGCTACCATTAATGGTACTTCGGCAATGACGGGTATTGGCATGGTCAACATCATCCAGGCGCAAAAGCTATTGGGTTGGTCGGCCATGTTCTCGGCCATGACCAATGAGGTTGTCGAAGCTTATGACGATCATTACTCGCACGAGCTGAATATTGTAAAGCATCATAAGGGCCAGAATAAAATTGCTGCTATGCTGCGCGATATTTTAAAAGACAGCAAAATGATCCGCAGCCGTACAGATCATTTATATCAGCCCGACAATATTGCCCATGATGTTTTTGAAGATAAGGTACAGGAATACTACTCGTTACGCTGCGTAACTCAAGTATTGGGCCCCATCCATGATACCATTATTCAAGCCGAAGAAGTATTGGTAAACGAGCTCAATTCGGTTAATGATAACCCTGTAATTGATCACGTAAACCAAAATGTTTTCCACGGCGGTAACTTCCATGGCGATTATGTGTCTTTAGAGATGGATAAACTAAAGATAGCCATCACCAAACTATCCATGTTGTCAGAGCGCCAGTTAAATTACCTGCTGAATGATAAGCTGAACCAAAAATTCCCGCCTTTTTTAAACCTGGGTGTTTTAGGGCTAAACTTCGGGATGCAGGGCGTACAGTTCACGGCAACATCTACAGTAGCCGAAAATCAAACATTGTCCTTCCCGATGTATGTACATAGCATCCCTAACAACAATGATAACCAGGATATTGTGAGTATGGGCTGTAATGCAGCCTTAATGACAGGCAGGGTAATAGATAACGCTTTCACAGTATTAACCATACAATTAATGACTATATTACAGGCTATTGATTATTTGGCTTGCCAGCAAAAACTGGCGCCAAAAACACTGGCTTTATATAACGAAGTAAGGGCGATACTGCCAAAATTTGTAGAAGACACGCCGAAGTATAAGGATATGGAGCGGGTTAAAATTTTTTTGGCAAAATAGCCCCTCTTAATCCTCCCCGGTAGGGAGGACTTTTAAATTGTAGTTGTTGAAAATAAATTAATATAATAAGCAAATCAAAAGTCTCCCCTTCCGGGGGAGATTTAGAGGGGGCTGAGTTAACAATGAAATGTGCACTCGTAACAGGCGGTTCAAGGGGAATAGGCAGGGCTATCTGTACTAAAATGGCTGCCATGGGCTATTATGTGCTCATCAACTACAAAAGCAATACCGAAGAAGCCAATAATACCCTGCAATTAGTAAAAGAAGCCGGCAGTGACGGCGAATTATTGCAGTTTGATGTTGCGGATAAGGAAAGTATAAAAGAGGTCCTGGATAGCTGGATAAACGCTAATGAGGATAAAGATATTGAGGTACTGGTAAACAATGCGGGCATCCGCGATGATAGTTTAATGGTTTGGCTTAAGGATGAACAGTGGGACAGCGTGATCAACACCAGTTTGAACAGCTTTTTTTATGTGACCCGCCTGGTGTTAGATAGCATGATGCTTAACCGTTATGGCCGCATTGTAAACGTGGTTTCGTTATCCGGGCTTAAAGGTTTGCCGGGGCAGACCAACTATTCGGCTGCAAAAGCCGGTGTAATAGGGGCAACCAAAGCATTGGCGCAAGAGGTTGGCCGCAGCGGTATTACCGTAAACGCTGTAGCGCCGGGTTTTATCAAAACAGATATGACCGATGGGCTGGATGAAAAGGAATTAAAGAGAACCATCCCGGTAAACCGCTTCGGCTTACCTGAAGAAGTGGCAAGTGCAGTAGGTTTTTTAGCTTCAAAAGAAGCTTCATATATCACAGGCGAAGTGTTATCTATTAACGGCGGGTTGTATTCATGATAGAAGGCGTAAGCATATTATCCCTTATCCCCCAAAAACCACCATTTGTAATGGTAGATGAACTACTGTTCTCTGACGACAATATCACTAAAACCAGCTTTACCATTACCGGCGACAATGTATTTGTAATAAACGGCGAATTTAGCGAAGCCGGGTTAATGGAAAATATGGCCCAAACTGCTGCGGCAGGCTCAGGCAATATGGCACGTATCGAGAACAGGCCCGTATTGAACGGCTATATTGGCCAGGTAAAAAACTTCAAGATCTACAGTTTACCAAAAGTAGGGGACGTGTTGTTTACCGAGGTTAAAATTGAAGTGCAGGTGTTTGCCGCCGGAATTGTGTCCGGTAAAATATGGTGCAATGAAACGGAGGTGGCGCAATGCGAAATGAAAATATTTATCAATCAATAATGCCCGCGGTTTATATAGTTGCAGATAATATCTATTCGCCGATAGGCACTAGCACTGCCCAAAACTTCGAGCGCATTAAACAAGGCATTTCAGGGATCAAAAAACACAACGATCCGGCCTTGTCTTACGAATCTGTACATGTTTCGCTATTTAACTATAACGAAAGTGAAAATGTTAATCAATTTAAAAACAGCAAGTTTGAAGATTTACTTATAGCTTCTGTTAAAGATGCTTTAACAGATAGCGGGATCGATGCCACTGACGAGAAAACTATCCTGATCGTCTCGTCAACCAAAGGAAATATCAGCCTTTTGGAGACAGAACCTGCCGCTCCGGACCTGGAAAACCGTATCGCCCTGCATACCTCAGCCAAGTTAGTTGCCAAACATTTTGGTTTTGTAAACCAGCCATTGGTGGTGTCAAATGCATGTATCTCCGGCATTATGGCGATACTGACGGGAGCACGTTTGTTGCAATCTGGTCAGTATGAGAATGCAGTCGTGGTTGGCGCTGATGTGATCAGTAAGTTTGTGTTGTCGGGGTTCCAGTCCTTCCAGGCGATAAGTTCCGAGCCCTGTAAGCCGTTTGATGAGAACAGGACAGGTATTACGCTTGGGGAAGGCGCGGCCACCATGATCTTATCTACAAACGCTAAATACGCCGACAGGATCAAAGTTTTGGGTGGAGCGGTAAGTAATGACGCCAACCATATTTCGGCACCTTCACGGACAGGAAAAGAGCTTTCCGAGGCAATTGAACGAACGCTCAGCATAGCGGGCTTGGTGCCGGATGATATTGACCTGATCTCGGCGCATGGGACCGCCACCAGTTATAATGATGAAATGGAGGCCAAAGCAATAGCTTTATCCGGATTAAGCATTGTGCCTGTCAACAGCTTAAAGGGTTATTACGGGCATACCTTAGGTGCGGCTGGATTAATAGAATCGATCATATCCATCCATTCATTAAAACAAAATGTGATACTGCCTACTTTAGGATTTGAGAAAATAGGGGTAAGCAGCCCGATAAATGTTTGCACAGCGCTAACCTCAAAACGGTTAAAGACCTGTTTGAAAACAGCGTCGGGTTTTGGGGGTTGCAACGCTGCTGTGGTGTTTAGTAAATAACAATTTGCTTGTAAAATGATACTGACAAACTGGCACTATATTAAATATAATAAACTTATAATCAAATATATAAATACTTGTATATAAATAATAACATAACTTCATATAGCACCATCAGCAAAAACGTAATTTACAAGAACGAAGTGCCTGTTTTTGAAAATCGCGGCGCTGATGTGCCTGCATTTTTGTTATCGGCTTACCAGTTTCTTGAGGTAAATTATCCAAAGTTTTACAAGATGGATAACCTGAGCAAATTGGGTTGGCTGGCTGCTGAAGTGTTGTTAACCGGTACCGATATAAAAGCGTACAAGCCTGAGAAGGTCGGATTGATCTTAACCAACGCCAATGCCAGCTTAGACAGCGACCTGAAATATATGGAGAGTGTAAATGACATCCCCAGCCCGGCGCTTTTTGTGTACACGTTGCCTAATATCATGATAGGCGAAATATGTATCCGCAATAATTTTAAAGGCGAGGATGCATTTTTTATATTTGAAAAGTTCGATGCAGCTTTTATAGAAACCTACGTGAATAACCTGCTGAATAACCAGGTTTTAAACGCTTGTATCTGCGGTTGGGTTGATGTATTGGGCGACGATTATAAAGCGGTTCTCTTTTTGATAGAGAAAGAAGAGAAACCCAATTCGGTGCGGTTTTCAAAAAAGAACCTCGACAGCATATTTGATAATTTAATAATTGATAAAATATAAATGAGTGAGCTGGTTTACGTTGCAGGCGTAGGGATTATTACAGCAATTGGCAATAACGTGGCCGAGAACCTTGCCGCGTTCGAACAGGAAGCGGCCGGTATGGGCGATATTACTTTGGTGAATACCATACATCGTGGCAACCTGCCCGTAGCCGAAGTAAAGCTGGATAATGCAGAGCTTTCCGAACTGGCCGGGATCTCGGCAAAACTTAGCCGCACCAAAATGTTAAGCCTGGTGGCCGCGCGCGAGGCTTTAAATGATGCCGCTATCCCCGGCTTTGCTGATCTGCGGTCGGGTTTTGTGTCAGCCAATACCGTTGGCGGGATGGATAAAAGCGAAGATTTCTTTATTGATTTTTTGAATGATAACAACAAAGGCAAACTTCGGAACATATTTGACCACGAATGCGGCAGTATGACCGAAGTGGTGGCTGACCAGTTAGGTATAACCGACTATATGACCACCATCAGCACCGCTTGTTCATCATCTGCTAACGCGATATTTTATGGCGCGCGTTTGATCAGGAATGATATTTTGGATGTAGTTATAGCCGGCGGGGTAGATGCCCTTGCCAAATTTACATTGAACGGTTTTAACACCCTGATGATCCTGGATAAGGAATATTGCAAACCTTTTGACGACAACCGCGAGGGCCTGAATCTTGGTGAAGGTGCAGGGTATGTGGTATTGGTGTCGGATAAAGTCGCTAAAACGCTAAATAAGCCCTTGTACTGCACTTTAAGTGGTTATAACAATAGTAACGACGCTTATCATCAAACGGCGTCCTCGCCCGACGGTACGGGCTCATACATGGCCATGCAGGGCGCTTTGGCAAAAGTAGGGCTACAACCCTCGGACATTGATTATATCAACTTACACGGCACAGGAACGCCGAATAACGATAGCGCAGAGGGCACAGCTATTACACGCCTGTTCGGACCGGAGTGCCCGCCTATGAGCTCGACCAAATCATTTACCGGACATACCTTAGGTGCCAGCGGTGGGGTCGAGGCTGTTTTTTCTGTATTGGCCGTAAAGCATGGATTGATCTACCCCAACCTGCGTTTTAAAACGCCGATGAAGAACGTGCCCCTTACGCCCGAAACGCGTTATCAAAAAGATCAGCCTGTAAAAAACGTATTATCCAATTCGTTTGGGTTTGGTGGTAATTGTACATCGTTAATATTTTCGGCTGTTTAGTTATGAAGATCTATATCCGCTCGGCAGCCGCAATATCCGCTCAAAAAACATTTGGCGACGTCCCGTTCTTAACGGAGCCGGTTGAATACAATGGTACGCGCCTTACAGCCATCGAACCCGACTATAAAGATTTTGTCGACCCCAAACTGGCCCGCCGCATGAGCCGGATCATAAAAATGGGTGTCGCGGCGGCCATGCAGTGTTTAAAGGAAGCGGATGTGACCATGCCCGGAGCGATCATTACGGGTACCGCTCTCGGTTGCCAGGAGGACACCATATCTTTTCTGACCCGTATTATTGAGCTGGAAGAAGAAATGCTGCCGCCTACGGCTTTTATCCAGTCTACACATAACACGGTAGCGGCCCAAATAGCGCTGATGCTTAAATGCCACAATTACAACAACACGTTTGTGCATAAGGGGATCTCCTTTGAAAGCGCCCTGCTTGATGCTACGATGCTTTTAAAAGAAGGCGATGCGAATGACATCTTGGTAGGTGGTACAGAGGAGATGACCGACACCGCGTTCAAAATTCTAACCCGATTGGCGTTATACAAACGCTGGCCGCTTTCTAATTTTGATCTGTATAACACAAAATCGAATGGTACGATAGCCGGGGAAGGCGCTATGTTTTTCCTGCTGGCCGATAAACCATCGACAGAAAATTTGGCAGAGCTGGTAGGCGCAAAAACATTTTACAAACCAAAAAGTAATGCCGATATCGAAAACCAGGTCAAAACTTTTTTAGCAAAGAATGATCTGAGCATTGAAGACATCGACCTGGTTATTACCGGTAAAAACGGCGACCTGAAAAATGACGCTGTTTATGAAGCTTTAGATAGATCGTTATTCGCCGATATTTCAAAAGTTTATTATAAGCATTTATGCGGCGAATATCCCACGTCGGTTTCATTTGCTTTATGGCTGGCGTCAAATATCATAAAAAGAGGCGAAGTGCCGGCTATTGCCGCGGATGGCGAGGTTAAAAATACATCACCCCAAAAAGTATTGATCTATAACCATTACCAAAATAGTTACCATTCACTCATGTTGTTATCTGCCTGCTGATCAATCATGCTTAAAGAACCCATATTTAAAGTACTTTCACTCAGCAACGAGGACAACTCGGTCACCGCTGTTTTAGAGATTGACCAGGTGAACGAGATCTTTAACGGCCATTTCCCGGATCAGCCGGTGGTGCCCGGTGCTTGCATGTTGCAGATCGTAAAAGAAGTTTTGGCGGATGCCTTAAAAGTTTCTTTGCGGTTGGTAAAAGCAGATAATATTAAGTTCTTATCGTTGATCCAGCCATCTGCACAACCACTTCAATTAAATATAGCTTATCAGCTGACAGATAGTGATATTAAAGTCAATTCTACTTTGTCCTCAGGCGAAAATACCTACATGAAATTACAAGGAATGTTTACTGTTTTGTAGATATCATGCCGATTAATGTAGCGCAAGTCTTAGCGGGAAGCACCGAGAAAAGGCCTGACTTGTGCTTTGCACGTCACAAGTCAGGCCAGGCAATTGGCCATCCCACTAAGACTTGCACCAGATGGGTTTTACGAGACGCCCCGACACATCGGGGCGTCTTTACAGTTGTTTATTTCTTCCTATGCTCCTCAATATAATCAGCCATGGTATTAATATCTACCAATGCTTTGCGGCCTTCTTTCGGGTCGCGGATATCGATGCCGTATTCTTTCTTTAGTAAAACTATTAGTTCCAGCGAGTCGATAGAATCTAAACCTAATCCGTCGCCAAATAACGGCTCATTATCTTTTATATCGGCAGGAGTAAGATCCGTTAAGTTTAAAAATTGTATGATCTGTACTTTTAACTGTTCTTTCAGCGCTTCTTTTTCCATGGAGTAATTATATCAAATTTTTTCGTTTCAATCCTAAATAAGTTACGAATTGAATTACTATAGTAATAAGAAACAGCGAGCCGATATTGTTTAACACATCTTTTAATTTACCACCCTCTAAAAATAAAGTATAGTAAGCCTGTAAACACCAATGCATTGGCGAGAAGTTTGCCATGGTTTTGGCAATACCCTGCATGGCAAAACTCGGTACCATTAACCCGCCCACGCAGGCCAGTATCACTATGGATACAGCGCCAAAGCCGTTCGACTGTTCCTGCGTTTCAGAAAATACACCAACACATATCGAGTAGCTAACGGCGCACCATCCGCATATCAGGGTAACTAAAAATAAGGCAAACAGGTCTGACGGTAAGTTTAAAGCCGGCAGCCCCAGGTAAGGGAATAAGAACATCCCCATAGAAAATATTACGGCGGCTTGCAAAAGCGTAACCGCTAAATAGGTGAGTTGCTTTGACAGTAATCCCACTAAATAATTGGTAGGCAATGTTTTCAGGCGGATAAAGCTGCCGCTTACTTTCTCTCTAACCACACTGCCGCCAAGCGACATGATCACAAAAAACATGGCAAAGATGGTCCATGCCGGTACGTTATGCTGCGACGCATTAGGCGTGGTACGCGTACCGTCTTTTGATACCGGCAGCATATTGATGGTGGTGTTGCTGTTCAGCATTTCATTCTCTAAGCTTTTAGGCAGCTCTTTCTCGTTCGACGCGTAATACAACGTTCTTAAAGTTTCGCGGGTTTGTACCAGTTGCAGCGCACTGCGGATGGCTCCCTGGATAGAGAAGCGTAATGATTCCTGTAAAACAGGATTATAGTATAATGTAAGCGGATCTATCCCGCTTGCGCTGGTTGGTTTTATGGTAGTTTTGATAGAATCTGCCTGCCCGCTGAATGCTGCCATAGCTTTGTCGGATGCAGATTTTGCCTTGTTATTTACTTCGGATGAAAAATTTGACGGGATAACAATACCTAACAAAGCGTCTTTACTGTGCATATCGTCGGTTATCGCTTTTGCTCTTTCCTTCGGGACCTGTGATACATTAAACATACCGATCTTGTTGACCGATTCGATAAACTGTGCGCTTGCCTTGCCGGTGTCGGTATTGCAAATGATAATGGGTAGTTTGTTTTTATTAACAAGTTGAAAGGTACTGTTCTGGATGCTGGTAACTACAACTACCAAAATGATGGGCATAACAAACATCAGCGAGATACCCACCTTATCGCGGAGCAGGATGCGAACATCTTTCTTTATGGAGATCCAGAGCTTAAACATTAATTTCGGTAGGCTTTGCCGGTTAGGTTTATAAACAGTTCTTCCAGGCTTTCGTGATTATGCGCTTTCAGCACGTCGTCAATGTGGCCCTGTGTTATTATTTTACCCTGGTCTATCATGGCAATTTGCTCACAAATATCCTCCGCTTCGTTCAGCTGGTGCGAGGTGTAGATCAGCGTTGTGCCGCTTTCATTTAATTTAAGCAGGTAGCTGACAATTGCGTACCGGGTTTGCACGTCAACACCCACGGTAGGCTCATCTAAAAACAATACCTGCGGATTATGAATAACCCCGATAGCCAGGTTCACCCTGCGTTTCATCCCGCCAGAAAATTTGCCGACAGGCTTGTTACTCACATCTTCCAAACCTAAGATATGCAGCAGTTCGTTGGTACGATTAATTATTTCAGTTTTATTTAACCCGGCCCATGCGCCAAAAAATTCCAGGTTTTCGGCAGGGGACAGTTCCTGGTAAAAAGAAAAGTCCTGCGGTACAAAGCCAAATAGTTTGTTTACCTCTTTGTTTTGTTTGCCGGTTTCTTTGCCTAAAAGCTTAATGCTGCCTTCATTAACGGCAAGTACGCCGGTCATCAGGTTCATTAAGGTAGTTTTACCCGCGCCATTAGGCCCAAACAAGCCAAAGCGTGTACCTTTTTCTACCTTTAAATTCAGATCGGTAAAAGATACATCGGCATTATCAGGGTACCTGAAACCCATATGCTCAATATTTATAGCGAAAGGCTGATCTATTGCCATTTTATATTTTTTAGCGCTGTAAATGCTTTTCTTTCTATCTCGGCAATCTCTAACAGGTAATCGCCCATGGTATTAAAATCTTCCTGGCTGCCTATGCGGCCCTTATAAATACCCGCTGCCTGTACCGCGGCGGTGCGCCACAGATCGCCGGAGGCAGTGAATGAATTAGAGATCTCCAACAGTTCATCATTAGGGACATAGGCATATGCCTCCTGTAAAAAAGCGCCATAAATGTACCTGAACCCGCCACCACCTGTACCTATCTCTTCCTGCATTCGCACTAATTGCGCTAAATACGATCCGGCTTCTTTTAAACCCAGCTTATCGCGCCATTGTTTTATTTTATTACCTGTGTACCTGATGCCGTTTACACCGGCAATTGGCCCCATAAACGGCGAGATCATATTGAATACATTCTTTTTTATCCCGCTGATGATAGCCGCTTTCATTTGTTCGTCCGTGACCGCCCTCGTTTCCTTCGGATAATACAATTGCCCGTTTGGCGCCAAAGCGCCTTTGGCAAAACGCACGCGTTCCAACTCATAAGCCGTCATAACGTTTGTTCCTTCCATTACGGGGTCGCTCACCATATAGTTGCCATCATTACTGCCGTAAACAATTAAATTATGGGCGTTAAAGTGAAAGCGGTATTCCTTAGGAAAATAGGGCAGGTAATACACCCCAACCTGGCAACCAACCGGGTGCCCGGCTTCAAGGCATTCATTTAAAAAGGCTTCGGCGGCCTCTTTAGACCGGAACTTTTTACGAACCACCGGGATCCCCAACGCTTTACACGTGCGGTTAAAGATCAGGCCCGGCATGGTGCGAAAGGCAATTACCGGCCCGTTATTGATTTTTAACAAAGGGATATACACAAAGAACAAGCCCGCGCCAATGCCAAATGCCAAAGGCTCGGTAATTTGTCCGACGCCACTGTTTTTTAACAAGCCCACGGTTACACCGTTTTCGCAGTGCGCGGCCTGGATGTGGTTAAAGGAGACGATGTTAGGCGACATTTTTTGAATTATAATTATTCAAAACCCCATCGGGGTTACAGGTCGGTAGAACTAATAATACCAAATAAATTTCGTGCCGTAGGTACGAAACTGTCCGTGTTGCGTACCTACGGCACGCTAAATAATTCATGCCTGTATTTTCTACCGACGTTATGCACCTACGGCGCATTTTTAAAAATTCACCGCCGTTGTCTGTGTCCTCATAGACAACTATTCCCCATTGCTGTTGTCTGTGAGGACACAGACAACGGAAACATATGCAACGGAAAAAATGGGTAGGGGCAATATCAAACTTCATTAACTGTCATCGTTTTTAGATCATGGATGCTAACGTTGAAAATTTCTGCATATTTCTGCATTTTTTTGACGGAAAGGTGCTGAAAACCGTCGGGTTTTAGGTGCCTTTTTACCTGCCATTGCCAAAACCCGGTGTAGCCCGCCAGTATCTCTACATCCATCAGGGCCTTCTCCATAAAGAACAAGATAGGGCTGGCCTCATTATTCAGTACCTTTTGTTTTGCTGCCGCGATCCGTTCTTCAACGTTCTGCCATGCTGTATCTAAGGCGGTTGCCTTAACGTCCCAGCCGTTACTTAACTGTGTGGTGTATTTCCCGGAGTCGTCCGTAGCATAGCAAATCTCTTTGGTTATTTTACCAAGAGCGCCTAAATCCTGCGGAACGTCCTCTTTTTTCATTTAGATCTTTAATAAACTTTTGGTGGCGATATATTGTCAGTGATCTTACCAGTAAAAAACCTAAAAATACAATATACTCATATATAGCTATTTACACGTTTTTCAAGTATAAACTTACTGACTTATCCTTTGTTTCATTTTGTTTCACCTGTTTTTCATAATAAACTGATAAACAATTAATTAACTGAAAATCTTGTTTCACTTGTTTCATTTGTTTCACACTTTCGTGAAACAAACAACCTGTCATCACAGTTTATTTAATCACTAACAAACCGTTAGCATGGCGTACATATAGGAGAAACGCGAGCTTTCAGGTACGAGTAACAAGATCCTTTCTCCCTTCTTTAACCTGCCACTGTGGAATAGCTCATCTATCATCAAATATACAGATGCCGCGCCCACATTACCCACGGTATAAAGGTTAATGAACCATTTTTCGTATGGGATACCGCCGCCATAGATCTCAACCAGGTCATAGATCTTACTGCGGAAGAAGTTGCTGGAGATATGGGGCAGGAAATGGTCGATATCACTTGCCACAAGGCCTTTCTTTTCAAAGATTTCCTTTATCTTTTTACCGCCCAGCGGTACAATGTTGTCACTCAGTAAGTTAATGTCCTGCTTAACGCTAAAGATGGATTTGGTCATGATCTCTTCAGGCGTGTAATCCATAAACCCTTTCAGAGTACCGTCAGCTTGTTTTTCGCCACCCATGTACATACAGGTCTCCATCTCGTTGGCATAGGATACGCCTTCTATCCAGTCTATACGTAAGCTTATTCCTTCCTCATTTGGTTCGTCGCTTAATTTAAAAGCCGACGCGCCATCTGATAACATCCAGCGTAAAAAGTCCTTTTGAAAGGCAATGAATGGATTATCTGTCAGCTCTTTAAGTTTCTGCGCCTCTTCCTCAAATACATCAGAAACCAGCAGCCCCGAAAAGCGTTCAGACCCGGTAGCTACAGCCGATTTGACTTCACCGGATTTTATAGCCAGGTAAGCATACTTAAGCGAATGCATCCCCGCGCAGCAAACACCCGATGGCGATACCACTTCAATAGGGCCGATCTCGGGCAGCCAGCCATGTGTCATTACCCCATGCGACGGCATCATTTGGTCAGGCGACGAGGTACCGCATGATAGGAGCTCTGTTTCCTGCATTTCTACAGGTCTGCCTTTAAATAATTCTTTAACAGCCAAGGCGGTCATTTCGGCATTGGTATGCGTTGGTTTGCCGCCTTTGGTTAGCGCGTAATAGCGTGTTTTTATGCCGTTATTGCGCAGTACTATACTTTTAGATTTTGACGGCTTGTCATTAATATAACCCAGGTAAAGTTCCATATCGTCGTTAGGAACGGGCTCATTCGGTAAAAATTTAGATGTATTAGTAATATAAACGGGCATACCGGTTAATTTAAATTTAAATAATATTGTTTCTTCGCACTGATACGTTTAGGCGAAGTAAATCTGAATAAAATGGCATCCAGTGTTATCAAAATAGGTGCACCCACAAAAAAAGCAATTAACAGGTAATATTTATAGGCCCTGATCCAGGGTAGTTTGTTTTTTCTTTTAGCTATAAAATAGGCCCATACCTTAAAGATCTTACTTGCCGTGCTCTCAATAACCATCAGATTATAATTTAATACCACTGCTTTATTTGCATCCAGCTCTGCCTGTAGCCCATCCCAATTATTATCCATTAAATGTGGTATAACGCTTTCGCCAAATACTTTGGTATGTTTGATATCCGCATCAGAAACACCGGGAGGGGGGAAAATGTTTAAGTAACTGTCTTTTTTTCCGTGTAGCATCCAGTGGAAAATGGTAATAAAGCTTACCGGGTTTGGGTGCGTATCAACCAAAGCAATGTTACCCACTATTTTAGCGTCCGTAGCATGTATCAATTTTTTAACCCGTACAAACGCGCTTAACCACATATTACGTGCACCGGTTGCCGTGATAACAGGCGTGTCTTTTAAAACAGCCTTCAATTCTGCATTCTGCAGCAATGAATTAAAAGGTATGCTGGGCGATAAAAACCACGCCTGGTAACCTAACACTACCAGGTCGTATTTTTTCTCTTTCAGGGTAAAGGGCTGCAATTCTGCCGGGACATCCAGTTGGCAGTCCGGCATTACACTAAAAAAAGTATCGGCCGTCCATGGGAAATTAGGCTCATTTACTAACCGCACACGCACTTTCTCGACAGAGATCCCGGCATCAATAAGCGGCTGTGTAAAATTATCAATGATCTCGCCTAACTGGCCCGACTGTGAATAATATATAGCTAATACCTTTTTGCTCATCGGTCTAATTAAGTTCGCTTGCCTGCAATAGTTTTGAATTTTTGGTATAATCCATGATAGCATGCTGTACCACAGGCGATAAATTTTTGTAGGCTTTTATAATGACCTGTTTATCGGCTTCGATATCGGCACGGTACTTAACTATTTTAGGCGCATGTTCCTGTATCGCGAAGCGCAGGAAATGGTATTCGACATTGTCTTTATCAGCCAATATAGCGGTGTCAAATTTTATGCGGCCTGCTTTGAAGAATTTTAGTTTTTGCGAGGGCAGCCTTACCAACCCGGCTTTACGCATTAAAAGAGCGCCGGTGTATCCCTCTTTTTCGGACGATGAGGAGGCTGCAACCAGGTCTATCTCGTTGTTAACTTCTTCTAAATTCCCACGGTCCATTACAGCGTAAAAGGCGGCTTTATCCAGCTTTTGCTGGACGCTTTTACCCAGAACAACTATGCCCGGCAGCAGTAAAAGCAAGGCAAATATTATTCTTATTTTCATATTTATTTTTTAGCGCTCAGTTGCAACAAATATAGGTAATAATACTGTTTTGCCTAATTAAGTAGACTATACAAGCTTTAAATTACCAAGATTTGCGTTACTTTTAGACTTTAATATTTATAAAAGTTAAGTGCATAATAATAACCAACAATTTTTTGATAACTGGGCCGTAATTTTAGGCGGATCAAGCGGATTTGGCTTTGCCGCTGTTGAAAAACTAGCCCGACACGGCATGAATATCGCGCTGCTTTACCGGGAAACGGCAGCGTCAGAAAGGGAGCTAAAAGAGAAATTATTGCAGATAGCCGAAGCAAACCAAGTAGTTATTGTACCGCACAATATCAATGCACTTGATGTTGTTGCACGGGCGATATTTATTAAACAGTTTGCTGCAGATAAGAAGAATAAAGTCAAATTGTTACTACATTCTATAGCCCGGGGCAACCTAAAACCATTAGTTGCAGAAGGCGATAAGGAAGCATTGACACAAGATGACATCCAATTAACTACATATGCTATGGCTACCAGTATGCTGGACTGGGCTAAGGACCTATTAGTTGCTGATTTATTCCAGGTTGATGGCAGGATCATTGGCCTGACAAGCGAAGGGTCGTACAAGTATTGGGAAGGTTACGCGGCTGTTTCAATAGCAAAAGCATCGTTAGAAAGCCTTACTACCTATATGGCTATTGAATTGGCTAAATTTGGCTTAAAAACTAACCTGATACAAGCCGGCATTACAGATACTCCATCACTAAAAAAAATACCTGGCAGCGATAAATTAATAGCTCATGCAGTTGCCAGGAACCCATCAGGAAGAATAACAAAACCAGAAGACGTTGCAAACGTTATATACCTGCTTTGCACAGATGAAGCCGCGTGGATAAACGGGACGGTGATACATGTTGATGGGGGAGAGCATTGCAGGTAGCCTTTTAGTTAGCAGTTATTAGTCGGCAGTAGGCAATCAGAATATTTAAAATACATGAACGATATATTAAACTATTTACCCTATAAGTCGTCCTTTTTATTTGTTGATGATATTACATTATTGGACGAAAACGGGGTGACGGGCAATTACACGTTAAAAAGCGACGCTTTTTTTTATGAGGATCATTTCCCCGGTAACCCGGTAACACCCGGCGTTATTATTACAGAAATAATGGCGCAGATAGGTCTGGTTGTTTTAGGTATCTATTTAATGGTGAGTGGTACAAAACAAGAGGGGGCAGTGATGGATGAAGCTTCATTTCCGTTACTTACGTCAACCAATGTCGAATTTTTTAAAATGGTGTTGCCCGAAGAAAAAGTTATAGTAACATCAAAAAAACAATATTTTCGTTTCGGTAAGTTAAAATGTTTAGTAGAAATGCACAACGCGGTTGGAGAATTAGTAGCAAAAGGAGTATTTTCAGGCATCATTAAAAATGCCATTAAATAAATAAAAAATGGGTAACCGTGTTGTAATTACAGGACTGGGCATTGTATCGCCAAATGGATTAAATATTCCTGATTTTTTGCATGCCATACAAAACGGTATATCAGGAATCCGGTTCGTGCCGGAATATGAAGACCTTAAATTTAATTGCCAGGTAAGCGGCATGCCCGAGTTTGAGTGGGAGCAGTTGCACAATTATATTACGGAAACCAGCCTTTACGGTTTAAAGGGCAAAGGTATTGCTTATGGCATAAAAGCGGCTTTAGACGCCTGGATGGATGCCGGTAACGAAATTGTAAGTGAAGATACACTTTGGGAAACCGGTTGTGTTTTTGGCAGTAGCGTTGCCGATACTGATGTCATTAAAAATGCAATCACCAGGGTTGATGCCCGCGAGTCGAAGAAATTAGGGTCGCGCGTAGTAGAACAGATCATGAATAGCGGGGTTACCGCTTATATATCAGGCAGGTTGGGATTGGGTAATAAGATCATTAATAACTCTGCCGCCTGTGCCACCGGTACACAATCCATTTTAATGGGTTATGAATATATTAAGTTTGGCATGGCCAAGCGTATGGTTGTTGGCAGTTGCGAATATGTAGACCGTTATGTTTTTGGTGGATTTGACTCAATGCGCGTACTGTCCCGCAAATTTAATAACGAACCAGGGCGGGCATCAAGGCCGATGAGTGCGTCTGCGGGTGGTTTTGTACCCGGATCAGGCGCCGGGGCATTGATACTGGAAGACCTGGATTTTGCATTGGCACGCGGTGCAAAGATCTATGGCGAACTTATGGGTGGCTCAACTAATTCGGGCGGCCAAAAAAACGGTGGTAGTATGACTGCCCCCGGCCAGGAGGGTGTGATAAGGTGCATAAAAGACGCTATAGCCGACGCAAATATCAGCGCAAATGATATTGACCTGGTTAGCGGCCACTTGACAGCGACTATTGCCGACAAGCTTGAAATTCAGAACTGGGTGCACGCATTAGGGCGCAGCGGCGATGATTTCCCGATGGTCAATTCATTGAAATCAATGGTTGGGCATTCGCTAAGCGCGGCAGGCTCAATAGAGACCGTTGCAGCTGTTTTGCAGTTAAAACATAATTTTGTGCACCCTAATTTAAATTTAGAAGACCCAATACCGGAAATTTTAGATATAATTGGGGCAAACAATTTGCCTACAACTAAAGTAGAGAAGGTAATTAACACTGTTGCAAAGGCTAATTTTGGTTTTGGTGATGTTAACAGTTGTTTAATTATCTCAAAATATAACAACAACTAATGGATAGAAAAGAAATTTTAAGTGAGTTAAAAAAAGTACTGGCCCCATACACGGAAAGCAAGGAGATGTTGGCAGGGATCAATGAAGAAACAGACCTTATTAAAGATTTAAAGATCAACTCGGCCAACCTGGTTGATATTATTATAGATGCCGAAGCGCAATACAATATAGAAATTGATTTTGATGCTGCCGAAAAAATGTACAATGTTGGAAATTGCATTGATGTAATTTCAGAAAAGATCAATAAGCCCGCGTGATAAGCGCCGGCAATGATATTGTTGCGCTAAAGGTTATTGATAAAGAGCGCACTCATCAGCCCGTATTTTATTCGAAATTTATTACCCCCGCCGAATTCGAAATCCATAGATCAACCGAAATGCCGTTCATGCATTTTGTATGGTTATTATGGTCTGTTAAGGAGTCTGCCTATAAATATTTAAAAAGGAGTGATGCCGGCCTGGTATTTTCTCCTTCTAAATTAATTGTTCAACAAATAATTAGATGTACTCATGATGAGGTCGGACAATTTACCGCCGACCAGGAAATTAACGATTTTTACAGTGGAACTATATCTTATGATCTTCAAAAATTACCTTTTAAATCAGCAATAAATAATAAATTTATTGTCAGCTCCATTAATAATGGCGATGTATATTGGGGAGTGCAAAAGATAGAAAGTAATGCTTATGATGATCAGTCAACCGCTGTCAGGCAATTCGCATTAGATTGTTTAAACAATCTACTTGCATTAAATAATTTACAATTTGAAAATCACCCTGCCGGTTACCCGGTTTTATTTAATGGAGAACTACAAACAGATGTAGCTGTTTCTTTTGCCCATCATGATCGTTACGTATCTTATTCACTTCATATTCCGAAATAAAAATTAAATCTGCATTTTTACGGTATGCTGTCTGCCTCTATACGTCAACACTTATTATTTCTATTAATAGCGGTCGCAGGTCTTGCCTGCAAGTTTCAAAATCCGGTTGATAACCAGATCTCTTTTAAAAGTGTAAGCGGCATTAACTATACAGAAGTTAGGCGCAGTTTTGATACCGGCCTTATTTTTAACAAAGATGGCTACCAGTTAGAACCGGTATGGAAGTTGATGTTTTATTCGGACAAATGGGCCAGTGTTTATAATCCTGACAAGGATAAATTTTTAAAGTTCGCTGTTACGTTGGATCATGATTCCATTTTTAATATCTCGGGTGCATGGTTTAAAGCCATGCGAATCACTAAGGATAGTTTAAGATTCCAGGTATTAAAGGTTGAGGGAAAGACAGTTTACTACGTAAAGTCGAACGTGTATATGACCTTATATGCTGATAACTATATCAAAAATGTATTACATACCACGGCCGAAGAACTTAAAAAGCCTTTAAGAAAAGATAGTTTATACGTTATTAACCGAATAGCTCATATAGATGCAAGCCGGGATAGCTTTTTTGCAGGTCGAAAACCTGTGCAATTTATCAGTAAAAATCGTTTGGCTACGGTTGTTAAACAACAGGTAGAGGCGGATGTGATGAATAAATGGGATAAATCGGACGAGTATATGTTCCCGGAGTATACCATCCATATCAAGAAAGCTTACGAAAGTTTCTCCTATTCTTTTTGGGCGACGGTGGATACACAGGGCGAGATCCATTACCAAAAGCCGATGACCTATGTATTTCCCGAGTTTGAGAAATCAACCAATCATACCATAAAAGCTATTATTGACGGTTATTTAAAAGCTTACTTCCAGGTTACCCCGGGTTCCACATTAGGCATTCCTCACAATAGCGCCATCGTAATTAACGTTATCGGCAGTAAAAAATAACCTGAATATAGGTTAGGATAATTTTATAACAGAAACGGCGCTAAATTTAGCGCCGTTTCTGTTATAAATAAATTATTTCTTAATTGTTGTTTTTGCTGCTGCAGGTTTAGCAGGAGCCTTTACAGCGGGTGCAGTTTTTGCAGGTTGAGCTTTTATAGGCTCAGTCTTAACAGCAACTGGTGCTGTGGTCTTTTCAACTTTCACGGCTACTATTTTTTCAGTTTTCACGGGCGCAGTTTTTTCAACTTTTACCGGTGCAACTTTTTTTACCGGAGCAGGTTTAGCAGGTTTATCTTCTTTTAGTTTAGCTAATTTCTTTGCTAAATTTTTTGCTGCTTTCTCGATTGACTTTTCAGCTTTTTTTAATCCCGGGCCAACTTCGCCAACTAATGCTTTAATTTGTACTGCGATTTTATCGCCTAGATCTTTCTTTAAAGCCTTTTTAGCTTTTTTTGCTATAGACTCTGATTTATTTTTTTTCATGTTGAAGTATATGGTAGTTTAATAAGGTTGTAACTCTCTATTCCGCAAAGGTAAGTTACTTAAATATGTATTTAATATTATCTTTATGTTAACAAAACTTGAATATTAAGCATTTTGTTGACCTGTTTAATAGAAATTTATTGACTATCAACCTGTTAAAATTAAAAATTAATTACCATTCCTACTTTTTTTCCATCAAATGTGATGGGGTTTTTGATCAGAAAACTTCGTAATTTATTGCCGGCGTGTTTTTCAGACGTATACATTGTCGCGTCAAAAAACAACAAAAAAGCTCCCTGTAAAATTATAGCAGAACCATACCCTCGCGATTGATCTGAATGATTAACGTTACCACGGTGATTTAGATATAGCCCTGCCCCGATGTAAACCAGATCAAGCCCGCCATTTATTAGGAAGATCTTTTCTATCTTATTTTGTTCTTGTAAACTTTCCTGCGCTGTGTAGTTCCTGTCCTTATCATTAATAGTGGCGGCATAACCTAAAATTGCAACGCCAAGGTTAGCTACATTCCACAGTGCATTCATTTGGTGAAAGTATTTTATTTTGCCACTTGTGCCTGCCCAGCCAATACTGCCTATTACAATATTTGTCGTGGCCCAACTACCTAATACCTGCATACCCGTGTTTTTAATACGGTTTCTGTTAAAATTAAAGTTTTGCAAACTGTCTTGTGCAGAGCAGGTTAAGCTAATTAATAAGAGAATTGAAATGAGAATTTTTTGCATCGTGATTTAAGGTAAACCGTTATGGCTGGCGTTTGTTTTGTCATAACAATTTAAACAAATATAGTCGCCAAATTTTATTTGGCAGTCACATCGCTAATGGTAAATTATTTGCTTATTATTGTGGCCTGAAATAACTGTCTCAGAATTACAATCGCTAAATCGGTAATGACTTTCAAGAGTTTATTGCCGTTGTTTATTCATCTCATAAAGTAATATCATAAAAATGACAATTGGCGTTCCGAAGGAAATTAAAAACAACGAAAACAGGGTGGCGCTTACACCCGCAGGCGTAGAGGCTTTAGTTGCAGCCGGCCACAAGGTATCTATCCAAAAAACTGCCGGCGAGGGTTCCGGTTTCACAAATGCCAGTTATGAAAAAGCAGGCGCAACATTAGTTGATACCGCTGCCGAGGCCTGGAGTAACGAAATGGTTATGAAAGTTAAAGAACCTATTGAATCTGAATTTCAATATTTTCGCAGCGACCTGATCCTGTTTACTTACCTGCATTTAGCTGCCGAACCAAAATTAACAGCCGCTTTATTAGAAACTAAGGTTACTGCAATTGCTTACGAAACTATTCAGCTGCCAAATGGCGCGTTACCACTGCTTACCCCAATGAGCGAGGTTGCCGGCCGTATGTCTGTACAGGTAGGTGCCAGTTTCCTGGAAAAACCAAATGGTGGTAAAGGTGTATTGTTAAGTGGTGTGCCGGGCGTACGCCGTGGTAAGGTCACCATCATTGGTGGTGGTGTAGCCGGTACAAACGCTGCTAAAATTGCCATAGGTTTAGGTGCCGATGTAACTATTATTGATAATAACTTAGACAGGCTGCGCCAATTGGACGATATCTTTGGATACCAGATCTCGACCTTAGCTTCAAACTCAAGCAATATTGCTAAAGCGGTAAAAAATTCAGACCTGGTTATTGGCGCTGTATTGATCCCGGGTGCAAAATCGCCTAAATTGGTTACCGAGGCTATGATATCTACCATGGAACCTGGTTCTGTTATTGTTGACATCGCTATTGACCAGGGCGGTATGTTTGAAACAGCAGATCATGCTACTACACACGATAACCCGGTATATGTAAAACATAATGTGTTACATTACTCGGTAGGTAATATGCCCGGCGCGGTGCCAAATACATCAACCATAGCACTTACCAACGCCACTTTAGGCTACGCGCTTCAGATTGCCAACAAAGGTTACAATAAGGCGTTTTCAGACAACCCGGCACTTTTAAAAGGACTAAACACATTTAATGGCTCGGTTGCTTATAAAGCAGTTGCTGATGTTTATAAATATCCTTTTGTTGAGCCGATATTTAAGAACTAAGATTCACTAAATATATTGAAAGCCATGTTTCGTCAATCGGAACATGGCTTTTTGCATTTTAATAGGTTTTATTAATAGAGAAGATTTTATAAACCCACAACTAACCAATAAATTAAGACTACATTGACGAAATATCGTTCATAATTCCTTATCCGGCCATTTATTGGAAAAAATATTTGATACCCTTATTGATACTTTTTTAGACAATAAGGTAGGTATAACGCAAAACTTCATTAGCGAACAACTTTCATTGCAGCTTAAACAAAATCTTACAGACTGTTATGCCGAAAACCTTTTTACACATGCCGGAACCGGAAATGATAACATCGTTTCGCATGATCATTCAGTAAGGGGAGATATGATCTACTGGTTAGATCGGAAGCATAATAATAGCCACGAAAATGCTTTTTTTGATGTAATAGATAGTTTTATACTCCATTTAAATAATACCTGTTACACAGGGATTACCGGGTATGAATTTCATTATACGTTATATCCGAAGGGTAGTTTCTATAAAAAGCATTTAGATCAATTTAAAAGCAACGAAAGCAGAAAGTATTCTATGATCATTTATCTGAACACCGGCTGGCTCGAAACAGACGGGGGAGAATTATGTATTCATCATTTAGATAGCCTGCAGAAAATAGCACCCGAAGATGGAAAAAGTGTTTTTTTTAAAAGTAACGAACTTGAGCATGAGGTTTTATGTACAAATAAGCAGCGATTAAGCATAACCGGTTGGTTAAAGGTTAATACAATTTAAATTGGCATTCTTTTTGGTTGATAAACCTATACGCGCAACTAAAATGCAATAATATGTTAATCATTACGTCACAGATAGTTCTATTACTGGCCACCATTATAATGCCATTAAAATCTAAAAAAGGCAGAATTAAAACCCGTCGATACAAAATTGATACTGACACCAGTAACGCGTCGTACGCTATTAATGAATTTGGAAGTCTTGAATTTATCAACAAGATAAATACTACAGGCCCTTCATCCGAAATTGAAAATTAATATCAGCTTATTATTGTAACAGGCTTACTGTCTGTATTTTAAATTGAACTTTAATAGTGCTTTTTTACTATACCCAATGTAAATTTGGGTGTTTCTTTATTTAATAATCCTGTATATTTAGTGCCTGTGGTAATTTGTTTATCACAATAATTTTACGGTACTTCGATAGTACCATTTTAATAGCCTAATTTTCTATTTATACATGAACCATTTATCCGTAAGCGATTACATTGTATTTTTTATTTATTTTATTGTAGTATCCGGTTACGGTTACTGGGTTTATTACAGCAAGAAAGCTAAAAATGTCGACACCAAAGACTACTTTTTAGCACAGGGATCATTAACCTGGTGGGCCATAGGGGCATCTATCATAGCATCAAATATATCTTCTGAACATTTTATTGCCATGTCGGGCTCCGGTTTTGCCATGGGCCTGGCTATTGCCAGTTATGAATGGATGGCAGCTGCAACACTAATTATCGTGGCGGTATTTTTCCTGCCTATTTACATCAAAAATAAAATTTATACCATGCCGCAATTTTTGTCGCAGCGGTATAATGACTTGGTGAGCGGGGTAATGGCTGTGTTATGGTTGTTAATTTACGTATTTGTAAACCTTACATCAATATTCTTTTTAGGGGCGTTGGCCATTGAGACCATTACAGGCATATCCTTTAATGTATGCGTGATAGGACTGGCCATATTCTCGGCATTTATTACCCTTGGGGGGATGAAGGTTATTGGTTATACCGATGTTATCCAGGTCTTTGTATTGGTTATGGGTGGTTTGATCACTTGTTACATGGCATTGCACCTGGTATCAGATAAATTGGGTGCTAAAACTGTTTTTGACGCGCTACCTTTATTAAGAGAACAGGCGTCAGACCACTTTCACATGATATTTCATAAAGGAGATAAGTATTATGATGACCTGCCCGGTATAGCGGTATTAGCCGGCGGTTTATGGATAAACAACCTGAATTATTGGGGATGTAACCAATATATCGTACAACGCGCTTTAGGTGCCGATCTTAAAACCGGCCGTAGCGGATTGATCTTCGCGGCATTTCTTAAGTTGTTGATCCCGGTTATAGTAGTTATTCCGGGCATTGCGGCTTTTGTTTTATACCAGCACGGTTATTTTCATAAAGAAATGATGGATGGTAACGTTGTAAAACCTGATCATGCTTATCCAATACTTATGAACCTGCTGCCATCGGGCTTAAAAGGTCTGGCGTTTGCGGCGCTTACAGCCGCTATCGTAGCATCATTGGCGGGCAAGAGCAATAGCATCGCTACAATTTTTACGCTGGATGTTTATAAAAAATATCTTAATAAAGGAGCATCCGAGCGTAAGATGGTTAATGTAGGCAGGTTGACTGTAGTTTTTGCTTCGGTTATAGCTATGTTGATAGCACCAACATTACGCACGTTTGACCAGGTTTACCAATTTATACAAGAGTATGTTGGCTTTATTTCACCGGGCATATTCGCCATTTTCTTTTTAGGTTTTTTCTGGAAACGTACCACTTCAAGAGCAGCTTTGGTTACCGCAGTTATCACTATCCCGTTATCGGTTTTGTTTAAATATTTACCACAGATAACCCATGGTGCTATTCAGCCTATTCCGTTTTTAAACCGGATGTCATGGGTATTTGTAATTGTAATGTTGATAACCGTAATAGTAAGCCTTACAGACCCCGAAAGTAAAGACAACAAAAAAGGGCTTGAAGTTGATAGCAGTATGTTTAAGGTAACTCCGGGATTTATTGTAGCATCGGTAGCAATCTGCGGAATATTGACCGCTTTGTATACAGTTTTTTGGTAACTTTATTTAAAATCAATCAGATATGGAAAATCTAAATGAAAATGAACTATCCCCACTATCAAGTTTAGATGTTTGGGAAGATGATGTTTTAAAAAGATATCCCGAAACCGGCCCTGCGAAAAAGAAAGAAGAATTTAGAAATTATGACAGCCCCGAAATTGACGGCGTACGCGAATTTTACCGGCTAAATCATAAATACCAGACTTATGATAATGTGCTGGCCAAAAAAGCAAACTTTCTGAAGTTTGATAAAATGGAAATGCCCTGGTGGAAAGCTATGGAGTTTTTGAATACGCTGGTTGATGATTCTGATCCGGATATCTCATTAGATCAGTTACAGCACTTACTGCAAACTGCAGAAGCTATCCGTGCGGATGGCTATCCTGATTGGTTTATATTAACAGGTTTTATTCATGACCTGGGTAAGGTACTTTGCCTGTTTGGGGAGCCGCAATGGAATGTAGTGGGAGATACATTCCCTGTTGGTTGTGCTTTCTCCGATAAAATTGTTTACCCTGAGTTTTTTGCGGCAAATCCGGATATCCATGACGAACGGTTTAATAGCAAATACGGTGTTTACTCGCACGAATGTGGTTTAGATAACGTACACATGTCCTGGGGACATGATGAATATTTATATCATCTAACAAAAGATTACCTACCCGAACCGGCTTTATATATGATCCGTTATCACTCATTCTACTCGCAGCATCGTGAGAATGCCTATCGCCATTTATTAAGTGTTCATGATAAGGATATGTTTAAGTGGGTTGATAAATTTAATCCTTATGATCTTTATTCAAAAAGCCCTAAAGTACCTGTGGTGTCAGAATTGAAACCTTATTATGAAGATCTGATAGCAAAGTATCTGCCTGGTACTGTAAAGTTGTAATTAAAGATATATTAGAGCCTCCCATTGTTGGGAGGCTCTTTGTTTTTTATTAAATCTACCTGCCATAAATGAAAAGTAAAGATTACTTACTGCTATTTCTATTGCCATGTGTGATGTATGCTCATGCCCAGCAAACCGTTAAACAGGATGGATACCGCGACCTTTACAGTGATACCTGGGTTGCAACAGATGCCTTAGGCAGGACTATGTCAACTATTGATATAGTTGGCCCGGTTAAAAAAAATCATAAGCGGATAGTCGGTATATTTTACATTACCTGGCATAGTGATAATCTCGCAAATATGAAAAGCCCGTATTCGGCGGACGTTACCAAAGTGCTGGCTGCCGATTCAAATGCCCGGCTTGATGCAAAGAACCCGCAGTGGAAAGAGGGCTCTTACCACTGGGGCGAACCGGAAATGGGTTATTTTTTAAGCAGGGATGAGTATGTTATTCGCAAGGATATGTCCATGCTGGCAGATGCCGGGGTAGATGTATTGATATTTGATGTTACCAATGCCGTAAGATACTGGAGCGAATGGGAAACCATTTTTACCGTTATGGAAAAGATGAAGGCCGAAGGTAATAAAGTACCCCAATTTTGTTTTTGGGCCTACAACGGACCGGTAATTACGGTAGTGCAGGACCTATATGACAAAATTTACAAGGTCAATAAATACCACGACCTTTGGTTTTATTGGGACGGTAAGCCATTGCTGCTATACAACGGAACACCTCAGGCAAAAGATGCTACCGGAAACGTACAGCAAAATCCCAATCCGCATTATGATGAGGCAGCTTTAACTGATAAAAATAATCCTCATTATGGAAATAAAGATTACACAGACAAGTTTTATACAGATTACACACAGGACATTAAAAACACATTTACCACACGCAGTATGTGGTGGGGATATTATAAATGGGCCGGAAACCGCTATGTAGGTACCGAAGATAACTGGAGCTTTGGTTATGATCTGGGTAATAAAAAAGTGAGGTCATTAAATCCGGATAGCTTAACGGCTACCCACAAAGGCGAGCGAGAAGAATATGCCGTTACGCCTGCGCAACACCCGGCAAGCATGATAGGTAAATCGTGGTCGAGAGCCAATGGCGAGCCGCAATTAAATTCCCATGATCTACCCGTAGATACTTATGTGCCGTGGTTGAAAAAGAAAGTGGCTAATCCCCAGGGCTATGGCATCTATTTCCAGGAACGCTGGGATGAGGCTTTAAAAGCCGATCCTTCATTTTTATACCTTAATGACTGGAACGAATGGACAGCAGGTAAATACCAGCCTGATGCGGGATCAACCTCTGATTTTATGCGTCGTAAGAATTCATTCTTTTTCGTTGATCAATATAATGCAGAGTTTAACCGTAGCATTCAGCCTATGAAAGGCGGCTACACAGATAACTACTATATGCAAATGGCCGAAAATATAAGACGATATAAAGGTGTAAGGCCTTTACCTGAATTGAAGGGTTTCACACCTATAAAAATTGACGGTAATTTTAACGACTGGAAAGCTATAAAAACGGAGTACCGCGATACCAAAGGAGATGTTGCTCATCGCGATTATAACGGTTATGGCGGTTTACATTATAAGGATACATCAGGCCGTAATGATATTGTGACCTGTAAAATAGGAGTAGATAACACTAATATTAATTTTTATGCGGAAACAGACCAAAAGCTTACACCATCATCAGGAAAAAACTGGATGTTGCTATTTATCGATGCCGATAAAAATGCTAATACCGGCTGGTACGGTTATGATTTTATGGTTAATAAAAAGGTGATAGATGGCAAAACCACAACGTTATACCGTTATGATGCGAAAGCCACAGGCGATCATTGGGTTGAAGTGGCTAAGGTTAATTACCGGTATAAGGGTAACCAGTTAGAGATAGCCATACCAAGAACGCTGCTTAAATTAAAAGGTAATACTTTGAGTTTTGATTACCATTGGAGCGATAATGCCGAAAATCTCACCGACATCATTTCCATGAGTACGAGCGGTGACAGCGCCCCCAACCGCCGCTTTAATTATAGGGTCATCTGGAAAAACTGATGCTGATCTCTGCGGGATTAATAATTGCCATTATAAAGCAACTGCTTGTTCATGGCCGGCGTATTAGTTAGAGATTCAATTACTCTGAAAAGAAAATATCATTGTGCTAAAACCCTGAATAGTTTTTATAGTTTAAGTAAATACAAACACAACAACCGTCATGAAATTAAGATTGATTTTAACATTTTTCATATCCCTGGGGATCTTATCCGCCCAAGCACAATTAATAGCACCTGATCACGAAGCAACTAAAGGTGGCGAGCTTACTATCCAACCCGTTAATCACGCCTCGTTGGTACTTACTTATCAGCATAAAAACATTTATGTTGACCCTGTAGGTGGGGCTGGTTCTTACAAAGGCTTAGGAACACCTGATATGATCATGATAACCGATATTCATCCTGATCATCTAGATCCCAAAACAATCGACGCTATAAATACAGCACATGCCGTGTTATTGGTTCCACAAGCTGTAGCAGATAAATTGTCAGCTACAACCGACAAGTCAAAGTTAGTGGTACTAAAAAACGGACAAACTACCACGCAATTGGGAATCACCATTAACGCTATACCCATGTATAACTTACCAGAATCACCAACAGCGTACCATACCAAGGGCAGGGGTAATGGCTATGTCCTGAAAATTGGCGGCAAAAACATTTACATCTCAGGAGATACATCAGATATTCCGGAAATGCGCTCGTTAAAAGATATCGATATCGCCTTTGTTTGTATGAACCTGCCTTATACGATGGATGTTAAAACCGCATCGCAGGGCGTTTTGGCTTTTAAACCTAAAGTTGTGTATCCGTATCACTATCGTGGCCAGGATATTAATGAATTTAAGAAACTGGTTAATGCAGCCGATAAAAATATTGATGTACGGATAAGAGATTGGTATCCGTCATCCAAATAAGATAGTTTATTCTACTAAGCAAAAAGGCTCCGTTACAGCGGAGCTTTTTTGCTTAACTTATACCCTTGCCATCCAGATATTAATATCATGGTCAGATGGGATCCCCAACTTCTTCCTGATCCGGTATTTTTTTCCCTCGGCCGCCCGGACAGACGATTTGGTATATCGTGCTATTTCTTTAGTATCAAAGTTTAATCGTAACAAAGCACAAAATTCAACTTCGCTGGCTACCAGGTTAGGTGCCATGGTTAACAAAGTTTTGCTAAACTCCGGATCGAACTCATTAAATTTAGTCAGAAAGGCTGGGTTATTATTAATAGCCAATTCGACAATTTCTTTTAGCTCTTCCATTTTAGCGACAGAATGTTTGTCTTCATTGCCCATTATTTTTTTTAATAACTCATCTATTTTTTGCTGTGCTGTATATACTGATAATTCGCTTTCTCTTCTTAACAATACTTCCGCTTTATTTATTTGATTAATAAATATGATAAGCGATATCGCGAAAGCAAGCAAAAGAACAGACGCGGTCATGTAAAACCGGTTCAAAATGGTGGTGGTGTCCTGGTAGTTTTTAAGCGCCATTTCTTTAAACCCAAGCGCCATAGCATAATTAATGTCTTTCACCCGGTTAATAATGGTCTCTAACTCATTACTGATGTAGGTGTTTAAGCGGTTTAACTCGCGTTGCATACCCAGCAATTTTGTATTTTGCTGTTGCAATCTTTCCAGTTTTTTTGCGTAGGCGTTTTTGTTATCAGCTAATAGCCTTTGAGTTTTAGTATCAATTACCTGCGCACTTTTATTACGATTAATTTCTACCGAATAATTATTGTTCTTGTTTACAATAGCTTCTTTGATCCTTTTTAAAAGCCCTTTTTTAGGAGTGGTAATAACATTTCGGCTTGTATCAATGCTAATATTTTCCTTGCCTTTTTGTATTAAACCAATATTGGTGTTTAGGCCCTGATTAACATTTGTGGTCTGTTCATTTAAATCGGTATAAACCATAAGTAATGAATCAAAGCTATGCCTGAGCGAATACAATTTATCAGATAGCTCGACCTTCTTTTTATACCAGGTTTTTATCTCGGCGTTTTGGATTGAAGTTAAATGAGAGGTATCAGGTTTTTCTTTTAATAATGTGTCTATTTCTTCGAAAGCTTTCGATAATTTTTCTTTGTAGGATACGATCTTCTTATTGTCGGTACTAAACAATGCCGCCTGGAAATCGTCTTCGGCCTGGTGGAGGAGGAGCAAGGCTTGTTCCGGTTTCGACTGACTATGCTCTACATTGGTAGCCAGGTTAGATACAGCATTTAATTTTTTAGTGATGTTTTTTTGTACTACAAGAGCGGTTACAGCAAAAATAATTGTGAAAACCAGGAATACTAAAAGAATTTTTCTTCCCTGTGTTTTGGTATAAGTTACGTTCATTACGCTATTCGATCAGTCAAGTTCAATTTAGTTACAAAAAGAACAACTTATACTGAAATTACAACATAAAATACTACTCACATCTACACATATTCTAAAAATTTTACAAAGACCGGGGTGTTGATTAATAGCATTTCTCATAGATTGGGTGATTGCATGAATGTTTACGTGTTGATTATCAATGTGTTATAATCAAAGCGTAGATGTGCGTAGTCGTTTTTTCTTTATGCGGCCGGTTAAATAGGTTCTTTGTGTCATTATGAGTGCATTGCAAAAAACAGTACAAAGCTCATTCTGTAAAAAGATAAAAGATTTACGTCATGAGCGTGAATGGAGCCAGGAATACCTGGCCTGCAGGATGGGGATTTCTGCTCCGTCAATTTCAAAGATAGAGGCAGGCATTACTGCCATTACCTTATCAAATATTGAACGTTTGGCCCACATTTATGAAGTACCATTAACGCAACTTTTAAGCGCTGAAGACGAAACACCTTCTAAAATATTAAACGGACCGGCTTTGAATGAGCTTAAAAGAAAACTTTCCGCCAGGGAGTCGGAAATTTTGGTATTGCAACGTAAGGTCATCGAGCTTTATGAAGAACTTCAGTGTAATAAGCTGTCGGCTTAATTATTCTGTTTTATTGCATCGCGTATATGAAATATCTTATAGAAACTAAAGAATTAAATCAAACTCTTGATCAGATGATCACCCCGATGATGTTAACCAACGAGGCGGAGGAACCGGTGTATATTAACCGTGCCTTTCAATCGCAGGTTGGTTATTTTATAGATGAAATGCCTGATAAGCCAAGTTGGTTTGAAAAGGCATACCCCGATCCCGTTTACAGAAAACAAGTGATGGAAAGTTGGGATGATGCCTTAATATCGGCACTTAAAAGTGATGATCCGACTATCCATGTAACCTCAAAAATATATTGTGCCGACGGCGTGTACAGATGGTTTGAAGTTTACAAACATACCATCGGAAACAAACATGCGATTACCTTTTTGAATGTTGATGAGCTTAAAACACAGGCAGAAGAACTTGCAGACACCGTAAAACAAAAAGACGCTTTACTGGCCGTTATCGCACATGATGTACGGAGCCCTTTAAGCTGTATCAAGCAAATTGTTAATGGTTATGAAAATTTAAACTTGTCTGATCTGGATATTGAAGATCTTTTTTTTAAGATGAATAACCAGGTAGATTATATTTTCAATATCGTTAATTCTTTGCTGATGCGGATCAGTGATGATAAAGGACGGTTTATTGAGCAACCGGAGCCGATCAATCTAAAAAAATTCTTTTCAAAATATGCTGTTTACTACAAAGACCAGTTAATGGCACAGCGCATCGGCCTGGTTTTAGATTTCCCTGAAGATACTATAATAACCTATGATCCGGGCATATTGGATGTAGTATGCAGGAACTTGCTGGACAACGCCATAAAATACACTGACGAAAATGGTGTGATAGGTATATCCCTTAAACGATCGGCAGAATATACCAGGATATTGATCCGTGATACAGGGCCAGGAATGTCAAGTGAGCAAGTAGATTGCATAATCAACAACACAAACAGTTTTAAAAGCCATAGAGAAATGAAAGATGGCTTTGGGTTAGGAATCATCCTTGCAAAAGAAATTCTTGAAAAGTACCATGGTAAATTGTCGGTTAAAAGCGAGATAGGCATAGGTACGTCATTTATTATTGATTTAAAAGATCATTCATTAAACTAAATCCACATAGAATGAAAAAGATAATTTTATCATTGATTATATTAGTTACTACAATTAATCTATATGCTGCCGTCGGTATAAACAGAGGGGATGGAACAGATACCGTCAAAATCAACAAGAAAATCAAAAAAATTAGCCTGAACATGGCGGATCTGCAAGATCAATTATTAGAAGTGCGAACGCGAATACCGGTTGACTCTGTGAAACTGGAAAGTGCGCTTGAAAAATCGCACGCGGCGCAGGTTAAAAGCAAAAAGCGGTCTGAACAAGCCGTGGGAGGCGATATGGATGATGTAAAGCTGGCCGAGAAACAGGCAAAAAAAGCCGCAAACGAAACCAGTGACGCCGAAGATGCTTCCAAGAAACTGGAAAGCGATCGCAAAAAGGAAAAAAAGCTGGTTAAGCAAATAGAAAAGGCTAAGAAAGAACTTGATAAGCTCCAGTTACCTGAGAGTAAATAACGGGTAGATAATGATAAAATAATGAAATTCTGAAATCATTTGTTCATTAAATGGCGCAGGTACAATGCCGGGTTATCTAAAAATGATTTTGTCAGATAAAAGTGTTCGGTATCCTGGTATCCGGTTTCGCGTACACCATTTTCATCAAACTGGTAAATAGTAGCGCCGGGATAACAAATCAACATAGGGGAGTGGGTTGCTATCAGAAATTGTGCTCTGCCACTTTGTTCAAGTTCATGTATAACAGACATAAAGGCCAACACCCTGGCAGGTGACAGCGCAGCTTCAGGCTCATCAAGAATGTAAATGCCCGATTCGAACTGATTGTTAAATAAGGAAAGGAACGATTCCCCGTGCGATTGGTTATGTAATGACCGACCTCCATAGGCATTTAAAATACGCCGGTCGTCCACAGCTAATTCGTCAATATAGGAAGCGAAATTGAAAAAGCTTTCCGCCCTCATAAAAAATCCTTCATTGATCCTTTTGGGTGTCCACGACAATTGTAAGTGGCGCGCCATCGCTGATTCGTAGCCCTCAAACCGATGTCCGGTATTGGGGTTATGGTTGCGGTTACCTCCTCTTAAATTAAATCCGCACTGTTCCGCAATGCCTTCTAATAAGGTGGATTTTCCTGATCCATTCTCACCAACAAAGAATGTTACATTGCTTTTTAGCGTGAGTTGTAAACCTTTACTGAGGCTTGGAATATTTTGCAGGTAACTGCTATCCTGCGGAGCAGAGAATGATACGCGCGATAAAAAAGGCATATGCTATAGCTTATTGTTTCAAAACAAACTTACGATTCTGGTCTTATTTGCCAACTGTTGTCAAATTGCGTATTTATACGCTATGAAATATAAAAAATATTTTTTAACTTGCTGATTATCAATTTATAATAACAACCTGTTTGCTTTGTTTTTTTACTTGTTTCAGTAAGCAGGATTACTTACGAACCTCTTGTCACGTTTTATAAACCCTAAAATTTAAAATATCATGGCACAAAAATGGACTTTCGAAACGCTCGCGCAATGCGATAAAGCTACATTAGAAAATATATTGCTTACAGGCACTCCGCCGGATATTGAAAAACTAAATGGATTTATTTACTGTGGATGGAACCATGAACCGATCGGAAAAATATCAGGCGAAAAATTTAAAAAAGGCTTTTATAAAAGAGACGGTGCCAATTACGGTTATAACGAAACAGTAATACAGGATCATCAAAAGTATTTGGGCCAATGGGAGGTGGGCTTACACCGGGTTCGTCCGAATCAGTTAGGCTATTTCCGCACATCTTATGTAAAGGACGAGCCTTTTCATAAGCTTTATCAACCATATCTGCACCTCGCACATTTTAACTACGATATCCCGCTGCATAAATTTACGCTTAGTTTTTTTAAAGTGATCCGTGATTTTGTGGTACTGCCAAATGAAGGCGATCATAGCCTGATGTTATGCAAAGCTTACCTCACTTTTGGCGAGGACTTTAATTTGTTTTATTGTTATTTTTTATTGGGCCATCCTAAAGAAATTCAGTATCTGCCCTGGTAACAATTAAAGGATATTGATCCAGGCTTTTAACACCTACACATAATATACCCATGGCTTAAATTTTAACTTTTATAAACCTTAACGTTATGAACAGTGAATTAACCCCGGAAGAAAAATATTTGAAGTCTTTCTTGAAGTTGCTTATTATTCTGTCATTATTAACGATTTTTTTTAATTTCTACCCCAAACTAACGCCGACTTTTTTAGAATCTCTTTCTGGTGATGCCTATGTTATTTTATCTGCAAACTCAGCGTTGCAGGCTTTTTTAATTGTTTTACTGCTTGCACTGGCTATTGGCGATGTGCGCCGGTTTAGCCCGCTGATCCGTTTGTTTAAATGGATCCTTGCTATTGCCATTATATGGACCGCTATTGAATGGATCCGCGGTAAAGATGCCCCCGTTGGTACTACACACCTGGCGCAGGTGATCACCTACGCGGTAGCTTTTACCGGCCTCTGGTTTCTGTTCAGGGCTGCAGGTATGGCACGGTACAAACTAAAATATTTGTCTATCCAGCAATTTCAAACACTCCAGGCCATGGCCGAAGTTTGTATATCTGGCGATACCGATCTGTACAAATTACAGATTGAACCTGTAAAGGTCGCGACCAATGTAGATAATTATCTTTCAAGCTTTGAAGCCACTAATAAATGGGTAATGAAATTGGTACTCACCGCTATGGAGGTTTATCCTTTATTGTCGCTTAATCCAATGCTAAGCCTTATGCAACCTGCGGCAAGACTGGCTTTTCTTAAAAAGAGGTTCATCACCGATTTTGAATTTCAGAACCTGCCTGCCTGGTACGGGCAGATGATACAGGCCGCGATAAGGATGACTAAGCAAATATGCTTTATGGGTTATTATAGTGACCCGGCTGTCTACGAAAGTATTGGTTATGTACCATTCTCAAAAAGAAAGGATATTGACGAAAGAAAACGAATTTTTCCGGTAACGCCATCGCCGGCTAATAGCTTGCAGGTGCAGGACGATGCCGATATAACAACAAGTGAAATTACTGCCGATGTTGTTATTGTAGGATCGGGTGCCGGTGCATCTATTTTGGCATATCAATTGGTAGAAGCAGGCCGTAAAGTATTGTTGGTTGAGCGTGGTGGTTTTGAAAAGCCTTCTACATTTACTGAAGATGAGGTAGACCAGGTAAGCAGGTTATATGCCAATGGCGCTTTACAGTTATCAAGGGACTTTCGTTTCCAGGTTTTTCAGGGCAGCTGTGTTGGCGGTTCGACCACGGTTAACAATGCTGTTTGTTTTGAAACCCCCGATTATATCCTTGATAAATGGATAAACGAAATGGGGGTTAGGATAGACAGGCCACGCTATTTAGCTTCGATGGAAGCGATTTACAAGCTGATGAAAGTATCACACACGCCTATAATGACAGACGACCGGTTTTTAAACCCCGGCGGCAGATTGTTTGCAGAAGCATGTGCAAAAATGGGATATAGCAAGCCGGAGCTTGATTCGGTAATGGCAAATATCAACGGTTGTCTCGGTTCGGGCTATTGTAATATGGGTTGTGCGTACGGTAAAAAGCTTTCCATGCTCGATACCATTTTACCGCAGATCCAATTAGCGCACCCGGGCTCGTTGCAAATCATCACCAATTGCGAGGCTATAAACTTTAATAAGGATGGAACCCGGATCGTTTCGCTAACCGGTAAATTCAAAAGCGGGCGTAGCATAACTATTAAGGGAAATACTTTCGTATCATCGGCTGGCGCCATTTCATCCAGCATCTTGCTGCTGAAATCAAAATTGGGTATAACCAATGCCGGTAAAAAATTGGCATTTAACCTTGGAACACAGATAACCGCGGCTTATAAAAACACCGTTAATTCTTTTGACGGGTTACAGATCTCGCATTTTCTGAAAACTAACGACCATCGGTTTGTGATGGAAACCTGGTATAACCCGCCTATGTTTCAATCTACCGCTATGCCGGGCTGGTTTGATCAGCATTTTAATAATATGCTGCATTATGGCAATATGGCTTGTACCGGCGTATTGGTGGGTACGGCATCAAATGCAGAAGTAAAGATCGCGGGTTTATTTGGCCGTGACATTAGTTATGTGCCAACCGAAGACGATTTCGACAGCCTGATGACCGGTTTAGAAAAAGCTGCTGAAATTTATCTTACAGGTGGTGCTGAGCGGGTTATGCCAAACACTTTTGATTATTACGAATATAAAACTGTGAAAGAGTTAAAAGAAAACCTGCGTAAAAATGTAAAAGCATCACCCGATATCTCAACAGGTACCGGGCATCCACAGGGAGGGAATGTAATGAGCAATGACCCTGCAACAGGTGTAGTTGACGAGAATTTTAAAGTTTATGGTTATGACAATTTATTTGTCTGCGATGCAAGTGTATTCCCAACCAGTTTAGGTGTTAATCCGCAAATTACCGTAATGAGCCTTGCTTACTATGCAGGGCCTATTATTGCTGCTAACTAACTATTTAAAAAAATCTCAAGAAAAAATTGCGTAGTTAAATAGCTACGCATATATTTGTAGTCAAATAGCTACATAATGAACTTAAGACGAGATGTATTCCAGGCCATTGCAGACCCTACCAGGAGGGCAATACTGCTTTTAGTTGCCTCACAATCCCTTACCGCGGGCGCAATAGCTGCAAACTTTGATACGGCCAGGCCAACAGTTTCAAAGCACTTGCAGATTCTCACCGAATGCGAATTGCTTGAACAGAAACAAACCGGCAGGGAAATTTACTATCACATTAATGCAAAAAACATGAAAGAAGTGGCAGACTTTATTGAGCCATTCCGCAAAATGTGGGATGACAGGTTTAACAAAATAGAAACCATAATGAAAAATTACAAACCAAAAAAATAGTATAACATGGAACTAAAAACAAAGATCGACGCAAAAGACGGCCAGCAGGATTTAGTCATAACCAGGGAATTTGACTTGCCGTTGGAACTGCTTTTTAAAGCCTTTACTGAACCCGAAATTGTTGAACAATGGATGGGAACAAAAATCTTGAAGTTAGAAAGCAAAAAACATGGTGGCTATCAAATTGAAACAAGCGATGCTAAAGGAAACGTGGCATTTAGGGCAAATGGAGTGATCCACGAGCTTGTTCCGAATCAGAAGATCATACGGACTTTTGAAATGGAAAACACATCCTTTGGTGTGCAGCTTGAAGTTTATGAATTTGAACAACTTACCGACAGTACCTGCAAGTTAAACATGCACATAATATATGAATCGGCTGCGCAAAGAGACCAGGTGCTGAAGTTACCTTTTGCCCAGGGCCTAAACATGGCGCATAACAGGATCCAGGAAATATTAACTGCGTTAAAATAGACAGAAATGGAAAAGAAAAAATTAGTTTGGTATTGGATAATTACTGCAATATTATCATTTTGTATTTTTTCGGGCGGGGTGGCACAGGCTGTCCAGGTAAAAGGAGTGGTGGAAGGTTTTAAACCGTTAGGGTATCCAACTTACTTTATCTCGCTTATTGGCGTTTGGAAGGTATTGGGCATAATCGCAATATTGATCCCTAAATTTAAATTGCTAAAGGAATGGGCATATGCAGGTATATTTTTTACCATGACCGGCGCAGTGATCTCGCATATCGCCAGCGATAATGTTTCTGTACAAATAATTGCGCCAGCTTTACTGGCTGTTTTTACGGTGTTATCGTGGTATTTAAGGCCGGCGGACAGAAAAATAAGTTCAGTTAATTAATTAAATGACATGAGCAGTAAAAAGAAGTTATCAGCTGAACAACAGGAAGAATTACTAAGCGTACTAAAGACCCGTTTCGAGAAAAACAGCAATCGTCATAAAGATCTTGAATGGTTTAAAGTACATGTAAAACTTGAAGCGAGCACTGAGAAACTGTGGTCGCTTAACGAAATGGAAATAACCGGTGGCGAACCTGATGTTATTGGTTATGATAAGGAAGAGGACGAATATATTTTTTACGATTGTTCTGCCGAAAGCCCAAAAGGCCGCAGAAGTACTTGTTATGATCATGAAGCGTTGGAGTCGCGGAAAGAATATAAACCGGAAAATAGCGCTGTGAATATGGCATCGGCAATAGGCATCGAGCTATTAACAGAAGAGCAATATCGTGAACTGCAAAAATTAGGAAAGTTTGATCTGAAAACATCAAGCTGGGTAAAAACGCCTGTAGAGATCAGGAAGCTTGGCGGGGCTGTTTTTTGCGATCGCCGTTACAATACCGTTTTTGTTTATCATAATGGAGCAGAATCTTATTATGCGGCCCGTGGCTTCCGTGGATGGCTAAAGGTTTAAATTACCACGATCATTAAAAACAAAAAAGTATGAATCCGAAGGTTGATTTTTATTTTACTAAAGAACAAAAGTGGCAACAAGAGCTCAGAAAGCTAAGGACCATCATTCTTAACTGCGGGCTTATTGAAGAATTAAAATGGGGGTGTCCCTGCTATGCTTTTAAGGGAAGTAATATCGTATTGATACATGTGTTTAAAGAGTACTGTGCGCTCTTGTTTTTTAAAGGCGCGTTGTTAAATGATGTAAATGGCATTTTGATCCAACAAACCGAGAATGTGCAGGCGGCACGCCAGATCAGGTTCACCGATATTAGCCAGATTGTCGAATTGGAACCCGCTCTTAAAGCCTATATTTTTGAAGCTGTCGAAGTGGAAAAAGCCGGTTTGAAAGTCGAACTCAAAAAGACCAGGGAATTTAGTGTAGCAGACGAATTCCAGGATAAACTGGATGCAATGCCTGCCTTGCAAACTGCCTTTAATGCATTGACACCCGGGCGGCAAAGGGGATACCTGCTACATTTCTCTACACCCAAACAATCTAAAACCCGCGAGTCAAGGATTGAAAAATGTATCCCTCAAATCCTTAATGGAAAGGGGTTAGATGATTAGCAATCCTTGTTTTTTAATCCTATTTTCGAGCGAAATAATATTAGGAAATGGAACAAAAACTACCTGGCTTAATCGCTTCATTACGAGAAGGTTCAACATCTTTTGCTGAAGTGATTTCATTTATTGAAACCTACTATCAGCATCAACCTACCGCATTTAAAAATGGTGGCGCATATAATGAAGCAACGCAAAACCAAGGCAGTGCCAGGGTCTTTGCTTTTGCTGAATTAAATAACTTAAATAAGGAAGATACCCTTTACCTATTTGCAGAACATAACCGGTCGGTGCTGGCTAACCCCGATGCGACAGATCATCAAAATATCAGGCAGTTTATGGCGCATGGCTGGCCGGGTATTGTCTTTGAAGGCGAGGCACTGGTTTTGAAATAGCAGGCTTATCACGCTCTCGCACGTTACATCTTGTTTCACGAAAGTGTGAAACAGATGAAACAAATGAAACAAGATTTTGAATTAACTATTTGATAGTTAGATTTTTGTGAAAAACCAGTGAAACAAAATGTAACAAAGCATAAGTCAGTAAATTTATAGCTAAAAAAGTTATAAATAGCTGTATATAAGATGCTTGTATTTTGTGTGTTTTTAATTAGTGAAATGGGCATGAAACCACGTCACATAACCTAAAATAAATATACACCTTAGGGCCTGACCATAAGATGTACGCCTCATAGTTACATCAAGCCTGGTTTAACTTGCACTGATGTTTTACTGCCATATTTTGCCTGGTTCCGTCATTTTTTGCAGGAATCCGTCAAAAAAAAGCAGAATGCGCCCGGTATTTACAGGACATCGGCTGTCTTTATTTTTTTCGCCGAAATTCAGGTAGCGCAGGCAGATGCCATCACCATTATTCTCGTGGTTCATATTGCCCGCGTTCCATCCGGATGCCTAACCGCTCAAGCATGGCCGGCATATTGAAGCCTTGTTTCCTGTATTCGGCCTGGACAAGTTCTTTGGCGTTTTTTAACGCTGCTTCGCTTCCCCAAACAGCAATAGTGATGCAAATCAAATTACCTTCTTCATCTGTACGCTCATAGGCTTCATCCCGGATAAAACCGGGCAGGTCCTTGATGAAGTTACGGTTGATCGTCATTCGCCGGATAAATTCTGCTTTAGCATTTTGCGGAACGATAAAGCGGTCGATAAAAATCTGTGTCATTTTTTGCTTAAGTTAAATGGGTACAGGTATAACCCTGTACTGCCATCAGGTTTATAATTTCTTGTATAGTTGGGGCGTGGTGTCTTGATTCTATGCGTAAAATTCGGTCGCAGTCATCCAGGTCAAAATTGATCCGGCAACCGGGGCAATGCCGTTGTAATAGCCTGATGAGGTCATTTGCGTCGCATTCCTGCAGAACGTCGGTTTTAAATATTTCTACCTGTACAGCCATCAATCAATTCGCTATTTCAACTGTAGTGCGGTAAGTTAACTCGTTGATAAGGTTGTTCACTATAAAATGAGCAACGTCAGCGCGTGAGATCTTCAGGCAGTCCTTTAAAAATACGCCGATGGCTATGCGGTAATTGCCGGTAACAGGCCCGTTGGTCAGCTGCGGCGGGCGGATGATCGTCCAGTCTGCTTTGCCGGCTTTAATCAGATCTTCCATCCGGCGGAGGTCGGCATACATGTGTTTTAAAAGTTTTTGAATAACGTACTTAGCCACCAAACGGACATACCAGGGGATCACCGGGCTAATATCCAGCGCTGATGCGGAGATACAAAAGATGCGTTTAACACCGTACTGCTCCATGGTTTTTAACAGGTTGGCATTGCCCTGCGAATACAACGTGGTCGGCTTATCACTAAACAAATTGCCGCCGCTGACACCTAATGCCGAAATGACTGCTTGCTGGCCTTTGAGTTGATCTGCAAAAGTATCTGGTTGCATAATGTCGCCTTTGACGATGCGCAGATCAGGATGGGTTAATGCTAATTTAGCCGGATCACGCACCAGCGCCGTGACCTGGTGGCCGGCCTGTAAAGCCTGTTCGACAGCCTGGCGGCCGATACCACCGTTGGCTCCTGCTATAAAGAGTTTCATATCAATTGAATTTAAAGACGCTTAAAAAAATAATCAACAAGAACAGCAGGAGTTGTGACAGGTGAAAGCGGTTCAGAGCGGCTCTGACCTGGTTCATCTCTCCGGTAAATACCGGTTTGCCGGTATCCAGTATCTTTCGAAGCTTTACACCCTGTCGCCGACCAACGAGCAGGCTGTTCAGGATAACAAGGATAACCAGCCCGAACTTGATCCGGAACCAGAGTTGTTCGCCAAATACGCCGTGGGTAAGGGCCATCATACCGATGCCGCTTAAAATCAGCAGCGCTGCACCTATGCCGGCTACACGCGGTAACTTGGCCATCATGCTGATCAGCGCCGTAGGCCTTTCTTGCTGTTCAAAAGATTTCCAAAATGAGGCATAAGCAAGATAATCGACCAGTGTAGTACCGGCCATGAGCACTAATGCAGTCAAATGCAGCATCAGGCAGGTGGGGAAAAGGTAGGGAATTGCCATAAATTAAACCGTTTGGTAGTAAATAATATACAATATTATACCATTTGGTTGTATATAACAAACAAGTATTGTCATTTTTTTATAATTTTGTTACCAAATGGAAGTAAATCAAACAGTCGAGTTAGTAAAACTATGGGGAGCCTACGAAGCGAAGCACCCAAATGCCAGTATCGATGACTTTTGCCGGCACCAGCTGGCGCAAAGTGTGAAACCCGAAAACTATGGCGTGCCCAAAGGCGAATTGCGCCCTGACCTGAACGGCCAATTGGTGATCCTGCTGCGCCGCATCGGTAAGTTCCACATTGCCTACTCCAATAAGGCGTTAGAAGGTACCGGGCTTGATCAAATGGAAGAGTTCGGTATTTTAGTCACTATATTTAATCAAAAGAACCCCATCAAGTCCGAAGCGATCTATAATAATATCATGGAGCTCTCCAGCGGTACCAATATGCTTATTAGGCTAAAAAAACGGGGGCTGGTAAGCGAATATGATGATGAGCAGGATAAACGGGTGAAGCGGCTGAAGCTGACTGATAAGGGCCAGGCTACACTACTAAAAGCAAAAGACCTGGTGCTGAAGGTGGCCCATATGATGGTTAATGACCTGAGCGATGAAGACAAGCGCTTATGCATCCAGTTGTTAAATCCAATTGACCGGCGGTTCTCGGGCCTGTTCCAAAAGCAACGGAACAAGGCGTTTGAAGAAATTTACAAGGAAAATATTGGGTAGTTTGGTCGCGTAAATCACACCAGGCCCCGATTTAATGTTACGTTAATACCCGTTTGATATTTTTGAGCTTATCCTGATCTATGACTTTAACCCCGGCTTCTAAATATTCAGTTCCTGTAATTAAGAAAGACCAGCCCGACGATAGCTATAAATTCCGGCCTTTGCCCAAACCGACGGGTAAATATCCTTATCATTTAGCTGTAGCAGATGTCTGCGCCGGGATCAGCGATCAGCAAGTCGTGTTTCATATGGTTGGCGATACCGGGAGCGTTCGCAAGGCTGATTTTCAGCGAATGGTTGCAGGTATAATGGCGGGGCAATACCAAACAGGTTCAGATAAAAGCCGGCCGCAATTTTTATATCACCTGGGCGATGTGGTTTATAATTACGGGGAAGCGGAGCATTATTACGACCAGTTTTTTAAGCCGTATGAGGATTATCCCGGCCCGATACTGGCTATTGCCGGGAACCACGACAGCGACGTAAACCCTGATAGCACGGTTCGTTACCAAAGCCTTGATGCTTTTGCCGCCGTGTTTTGCGATACGGTTGCCCGGCCCATCATTTTTAGCAGGAACGCGGCAAGGACAAGCATGGTACAGCCTAATATTTACTGGACGCTGGAAACGCCTTTGGCTAATATAATAGGGCTGCACAGCAATGTGCCAAAATATGGGGTGATCACCGATGAACAACGCAACTGGTTCATTGACGAACTTAAAACTGCCGACCGGGAAAGGCCGGGTAAATTGCTGATCGTTTGCTTACACCATGCTCCTTATTCTGCAGATATTAATCATGGATCCGGCCTGCCGATGATCGGATTTCTGGAAGGCGTATTCAATGAAACAGGTATCCGCCCTAATATTGTTTTCAGCGGGCATGTTCATAATTATCAACGGTTCAGCAAGACTTATGCGGATGGTGTAATTGTGCCTTATATAGTGGCGGGTGCCGGTGGTTATGATGAGCTTCATGCCGTAGCAACGACAGATGATGAACGCTTTACTGCTGACAACCCTTTATTCAACGGCGTTCAGTTAGCGCATTATTGCGATACCAAACACGGTTTTCTGAAAATCGGTATAGAAAAAACCGCCACAGGGTTAACCTTAACCAGCGAATATTATACGCTACCGCATGAGGAAGCAACTGACCAGGAACTAACTGCTATATTGGAAGACAGCTTTGTATTGAATTTTTGATTGCATTAAATTAAAAAAACTCATTTACCTGGTAAAACAAATCGCCGGCTTTAATACAGCCAGTTTTTTATCTTTGTCATAAATGTTACGAAAGATCACCTGTTATTTTTTGACTTTCTTTTTTTTAATGGGCAGTGTAATATTTCCACTGGGAGATTTTTCGTTGATGCGCGATATCCCAAAGATGTATCAGAATTATACAAAGATCACTTCTGGTGAAGAAATGGGTGTGATCGATTTTGTCGGCGACTATTTACTACACGGCAAAGATATATTCGGACATAACGAACATGATAAAACTCCGGCCAAAGGCTGCGATGTACAATTCCAACACCAGGCCAGCTCACTAAATATCGTGGTTAACCAAATTCTGCAAACATTGTTTATAGTGCCTGCGTCTGTTTTAACCCACCCGGTATTTACCCAGGGATCCTACACTTCCGACTACAGGAACAAACTGTTCAGGCCGCCGCTTGCCTGATCTTTTTCAACAGTTTAGTAGTCCATTTATTTAAAGTCTTCATTTTATTTCATGAAAAGAATTTTCATGCTCATACCCTGTATGCTGCTATCTCATTGGATAATAGCGCAAAATACCTTTAGAGCAAAGGTCGTTAACGACCAAACCAAAGCGATCCTTAAAAGCGCAACCGCCACTATACCTGATCTGAAAATATCAGCAGTAGCCGATACAAGCGGCCTGATTATCATCCCTAATATACCCAATGGCAAATTTAAAATAGAGATCACCTATGTCGGTTTTGATAAAAGCGAAAAGGTTTACAATTTTCCGCAAACCAATCCGGATCAAATTATCGAAGTTAACCTGGGCCCCTCAACCGGGGAATTGGCCGAAGTAACGGTTCAAACTACACGCACCAACCAAAATCTACGGGATATACCCACAAGGATAGAGGCGTTACCCTTAGAAGAACTGGACGAGAAAAGCACCATGAGGCCCGGCGACATCAAAATGCTGTTAGGCGAAACAACGGGTATCCATGTTCAACAAACCTCGGCGGTCAGTGGTACTGCCAGTTTTCGCATCCAGGGCCTGGATAGTCGCTATACGCAACTGTTACAGGACGGTATGCCGCTTTATGCAGGCTTTTCGGGCAATTTAAGTTTGTTGCAGATCAGCCCGCTGGATTTACGGCAAGTGGAGTTTATTAAGGGTTCAGCTTCCACCTTATATGGTGGCGGAGCCATTGCGGGTTTGGTCAACCTGATCAGCAAAGTGCCCGAAAAAGAACCGGAGTTGACCCTGTTATTAAACGGAACGAGCGCGAAGGGCACTGATGCAAGTATTTATTACAGCCAGAAATGGAAATATATTGGTACAACTATATTTGGTTCTTATAATTATAACGGAGCTTATGACCCATCTGGTAACGGTTTATCGGCTATTCCGCAAACCAATCGTTTTACCCTCAACCCGAAAATGTTCCTGTATATGGACGATCATAATTCTGGCTGGTTCGGCGTAAATACGACTTACGAAAATCGCCTGGGCGGCGATATGCAGGCAATTGCCGGAAAAATGGATAGTAGCCACCAGTATTTTGAGCGTAACAAAACCTTTCGTTTTTCTACCCAATTATCTTATACTCATAAAATTAATGAAGAAAGTAAGATCAATTTTAAAAACACAATCGGTTATTTTGACAGGCAACTGGGCGAACCGGGTTTTAACTTCAAGGGCAAACAGCTATCATCCTTCAGCGAACTTAACTATGTGCGCAATGGCGAAAAAGCTTCCTGGGTAGCCGGTGCTAACCTGGTTACTGATCATTTTTCTGCCGACCCACCACAAAACAGTTTTAATTATAATCTGACCACGGTGGGTGCTTTTGTACAAAACACATACAAAGCGACCAATTGGTTTTCGCTGGAGACCGGCTTAAGGTTAGACGATAATTCACCATCTCCCAACAAACCATTAAACGGGCTTTTTTTCCTACCGAGGATAAATGCCTTATTTAAGCTTACTGACCATTTAAGCAGCCGCATTGGCGGTGGTTTAGGCTACAAAATGCCAACCTTGTTCAATGACCAAAGTGAGCAGGACGGCTACCAGCATATCCAACCTTTAAATACCGGCAATACGCAAGCCGAACAATCCTATGGCCTAAACGGCGACCTGAATTACCGCAGCGCGTTAGGCGATGAAGCTGTTATCAATATTAACCAGTTGTTCTTTTCTACACGTGTTAACAGTCCGCTGATCCTGCAAAACAATACCTTTATTAACGCGCCCGGCCATCTGCTTTCGCGGGGATCGGAAACCAATATCAAGCTGGTGATGGATGAACTTGTGTTTTATCTTGGCTATACTTATACCGATACAAAACAATATTTCAATGGATTAGCGGCTACACAACCTTTAACCCCTAAAAATCAGTTCAGCTTTGATTCGACTTATGAAATAGAAGGCAGCTTCCGTTTTGGCGCCGAAAGTTTTTACACCGGGCCACAATTACTGAGTGACGGTACAACGGGCAAAGGCTATGTAACCTTTGGTTTGCTGGTTCAAAAAATGTGGAAGCACCTGGATATTTATGTTAATGCCGAAAACCTGACCGACCAGCGGCAAACTAAATGGGGCAGCATTTATACCGGCAGTATAACTAATCCTAATTTCAAGGATATTTATGCGCCGTTAGACGGGGTAGTAGTTAATGCGGGTATCAGGATTAAATTATTAAATTAGGCTACAAAAAGTTAACAGAAATACCTTGTACTTTAGTACGGCACAAATCATTTAACCCTCTTAAAAGAGTAATGAAAAGCAAAAAATCCAGACGGATGAACCTAAAGGAAGTCGCCGGGTTTTTTCTGCGCTTAGGCTTTACAGCCTTTGGCGGACCTGCTGTACATATAGCGATGATGCGTGAAGAGGCCGTAGTGAAACGGAAATGGATGAGCGAACAACATTTCCTTGACCTGGTAGGAGCGACAAACCTGATACCCGGGCCCAATAGCACCGAAATGGCTATCCATATAGGTCAGGAACGTGCGGGCTGGCGCGGGCTTATTATTGGCGGCTTATGTTTTATTTTACCTGCTGTTTTAATAACACTTGTTTTTGCCTGGCTTTATAAAACTTATGGCCATTTGCCGGTCGTGCAGCCCTTTGTTTTTGGTATAAAGCCGGCAATAATTGCGGTCATCATTGCGGCAATATATCCGTTGGCATTAAAATCATTGCAAACTGTGGAGTTGGGCATGATAGGAGTGATTGCTCTTGCTCTTTGCTTTTTCGGAGTTTCTCAGATCATTATACTTTTTGGTGCCGGGTTTGTAGCAATGGGTTTAGCAGCAATTCGGCTTCGAAAAGAAAATACGCTTTATTCTGTGCTTCCGTTCACCATACTGCAAACGCAGGATAGTCGTTTTTTTAGTCCGCTAAATACCAGTTTGTTTTTATCCTTTTTAAAGGTAGGCGCAATTTTGTATGGCAGCGGTTATGTTTTATTTGCTTTTTTAGATACTGAACTGGTAAGTAAAGGTATTATCTCACATCAGCAACTGATCGACGCAATAGCAGTCGGACAATTTACACCCGGCCCTGTTTTTTCCTCAGTTACATTTATTGGTTACCAGGCTAACGGGTTAAGCGGGGCCGTTGTTTCTACTGTTGGCATATTTCTTCCATCGTTTCTTTTTGTGGCTTTTCTCAATCCTTTGGTTCGAAAAATGAGAGGATCAAAATTATTTGGCTCGTTTCTAAATGCTGTGAATATTGCTTCTATAGCACTAATTATTTTTGTTTGTTACCAGTTAGGGAAGGATAGTCTTAGTGACCCGCGACAAATTTTGATAGCCGTTTGCAGTGCTTTTATACTTTTTCGGTTTAAAAAAATAAACAGTACTTTTATTGTTTTGGGGGGATCTCTCGCCGGGTATTGTTTATGGTTTATTTAAAAATTAAAATAATAAAGGCTCCCGTATAAACTCTTTATTGTTCATTAACAATTTTTTCGGCGACTGTTTTTTTATTGCGCCGGTTGCCGAAGTAACGGGTAGGTATATTGTCGCCTAATAATTTCCCCCAGGGCTTAAGCTCATCTATCCGGTCAAAAATAATTTTAATTACCGCAACAAAGGGCACCGAAAGAAACATGCCCGAGATGCCCCAGAGTGCATTGCCCAATAGTACGATCACGATCGAGATCAAGGCGTTTATCTGGACTTTAATGGATACGAAACGCGGAAAAATAATATTGTTATCAATGAATTGGATAACCATATATGCTGCTATTACCCCCAATTGTGTAGAATAACCATCTTTAGTAACCGTTGCGATCAGGACCGGCAGGGCAATAGCAATAATACCGCCGATATAGGGTAACATGTTGAGGATCGCGCCGATTACACCCAACAAAATAGCATATTTTACGCCCAATAACAGCAAAGCCGTAGAGTTTAAAATTGCCACAATGACCATTTCAATGAGTAGTCCCACTATATATGTCTGAATGGCCAGCTTGGTTTCTTTTAGGATCTCTGCGACCTCTTTACTATGTTTTTCTTTAAAGACCTCAAAAATGAAATTCAGGATCAGTGTTTTATAAAACAATAACATGAAAATGTAGACCGGTAGCAGGAACACCACGCTTAGCGTGCCCAGCACCGTACCTACGGTTTGCCCGAGCAGGGACTGGCTATTATCAAGCGCTTGCTTAATAAAAGCAACCTGTTTTTCGGTAGAGACATTAAAGCGGAGATAGATCCATTGTTCCAGCGAATCGCTGATGGCAATAAACTTTTGCTTTAGTACCGGGAAGGAAGCGCTGAACTGGGCGATCTGGGTAGACAGGAAATAAAATAGCGCCGTCAGGAATGCGACCGCCAACAGCAGAGACAAAATTATTGCAAGGGCTTTCGGTACCTTCTTGTTCATGAGCGCATTCACCAGCGGGTTTAATAGTATAGCCAGGAAGGCGGCAAATGCCAGCGGTACCAAAATATCGCCCAAAACGTTAAAGACATATACCAGCAGGATCAGCCCAAACAGGATGACAGTAGCTTTTAAGTAAAAAGGGTATTCTTTTTCGCGCGGGGTGGTCATGATGTTCGTTGTGCTTTGATAACCATACAATAAGGATTGTTCGCATTTGTTTTGAACATCATTATAAAATTAAATGAAATTTAAACAAAATAATATTAAAAAAGTCACCCATGATATTATTAGAAATATACAATTCCTGTGGTCGGTGTTATCACCACATCAATTATAAGATCGACTAAAAGCAACAAATCCTGATACATCTGTACCAGGATTTGCATGCTATCAGTAGAAATTTCAAACCGTTAATATGGAGTTTATTCAGATTTTAAACTTTTTACCGGGTTCATCATCGCAGCTTTTACAGATTGAAAAGCTACTGTCAATATCGCTACTAAAATTGCCAGGCAAGCCGCAAGTATAAAGATCCACCAATCTATAGGTGCTCGATAGGCAAAGTCCTGGAGCCACTTGTTCATGCCCCACCAGGCTATGGGTGACGCAATGATTATAGCTAAGATCACCAGCTTAACAAAACTAAAGGATAACATAGCAGTAATGCCCTGGATACTGGCGCCTAAAACTTTTCGGATACCGATTTCTCTGCGGCGTTGCTCTGCCATAAAAGTTGACAATGCAAACAAACCTAAACAAGCGATCACGATAGCAAGTATTGAAAAGGTAGTAAAGATATGGCCGATACGTTGTACATCTGCATACATGTTTGCAAACTGCTCATCCATAAATGAAAACCTGATGGGCTGATCAGGAGAAAAACTTTTCCAGGTCCGTGTTATTTCTTCAATAGCGTTTTTAGCGTTGCTGCCTGCTATTTTAACTGATACTATAGATGTGCTCAGCCCGAAATGCAGCGCCAAAGGCCCCACCTCATCGCGCATTGAATCAAAATTGAAATCCTCAACCAAACCTATCACTGTAAATGTCTCGCCAACGTTGGTAATGCGTTTACCTACCGGATTTTTCAGATTAAGTTTTTTAGCCATGCTTTGATTAATGATCACCGCTTTTTCGTCGGTATTAATAGTAGCGTATGAAAAATTACGGCCTGCCAACAGTTTGATGCCCAATGTCTTTAAGTAAGTATCATCTATCTGCCAAAATTGCCCGCCAACGCCGGGGTCAAGTTTTGCACGGCCCTCCTGGTAAAATGTATTGCCATTACGTTTGGTTCCGTTAATAGGCAAATAATCGCTGATAGATACACTTTTAACTATTGACAGTTTAGAAAGCTCGTTCTTTAGCGCTTTTACATTATTATCACTTAGCGTGTTGGTTCCTTGTACCAATAATACCTGGTCTTTATCGAAACCAACCTTACGGTTCAAAATAAACTGCATCTGGTTTGATATCACAATAGTACTGATGATCAGGACGACAGAAACCGCAAATTGAAATACCACAAGCCCATTTCTAAGCCCCGAACTTTTACTGCCCGAACTTATGGATCCTTTAAGTACCTGTACAGGGTTGAAACCTGAAAGATAAAAGGCCGGGTATAAACCCGCTACTACGCCCACAATTACCGCTGATAACAGGAGTGAAGGTAAAAACCACCACGAAAACCATGGTATAATTAAGTCTCTCGCTGATAAGGTATTAAAATATGGTAATAACAACCGTGCTATTATTACACCCACAATGAAGGATATGATGCTGTAAATTAATGATTCTGTAAGAAACTGGTTGATCAAACTGCCGCGATGCGATCCGACGACTTTTCTTAAGCCTACTTCTTTGGCCCTGTTTGCCGACCTGGCAGTTGAAAGATTAATGAAATTGATACAAGCAATAGTTAAGATAAATATCGCCACAGCACCAAATAACCATATAAAACGTATATCGCCATAGGTGGTAAAGTCCCCGATATTATATGATTTCAAGTTTATATCCGCAACCGGTTGTAGCTCTAACCACATTTGTTTTTCTAATTGTTCAACATTAACGTTTCCGCCGCGCTTCATGTCCGGGATGATGTAATTATGAAGCAGGTCTGTAGTAAGCTTTTTACCAAATTGTTTGGGATCAGTACCCTGGCGCAGCTTGATATAACTTGTGTAATTCCATGCCGACCATTGCGTCTGCTCGCCTTGCCACAATTCTTTGCCGGTTAATGTCAAAAAGAAATCGAGTGATCGTAAATGCGAATTTTGCGGGATATTTTCCATAACGCCGCCTATGGTATAAGGCTGGGTTTTATCGTCATTAAGATACATTACCTTACCCACAGGGTTTTGCCCGGGGAAATATTTATCGGCCTTGCGTTTGGATATTAACATTGTCCGTGGCGCTGCAAGAGCATTTTTATTGCTGCCGTAAACCATAGGCAATTGCAGTATATCCAGCACATCCTGGTCTAAGTAAGCAAAACCTTCTTCAAAAGTATTTTGTACCTGGTCGGCCCGGCGCAGTTCATTGCTTCCTGCCCCCCAAAATAAAGGGCTTGTCATTAACCTGCCCGATTTTTCTACTTCAGGGAAGTCGGTTTTTATAACCTTTCCTGTTGGTGCGGGAAAAGAAAGACCTTGCTGAAGTTTTCCGTTACCTGTATAGTACTGAACAACACGATAAATGCGATCGCCGTCGGGGTAAGTCCTGTCATAACTTACCTCAAACTTAATATATAAAGCGATCAACAGGCATGCCGCAATGCCGAAGGAGAAACCTCCGATCTTAATAGCGGCGTAAAGTTTATGTTTACGCAGTTGCCTTAATGCTATTTTTAGATAATTTTTGAACATGATATTTGTATCGTAAGTGAATTGCCTAAGTATTCATGTTTTTATCTTAAAAAATATGCCTTTATTATAAATAATTGTATATCAGTTCTTTATAAAATAAAGAAAGATTTAACTGTTCGTTATCGGACGGTTTGCGCACGGTTGTAATACATGTTTTTTCGAAAATGCCGATGGAACAAAATATCGCCAAAGCCCGATTTCCTTATCACATATAGCGATTTTAACTATCATCAACCAAAAGCCTTACCTATATATTTTTGTAATATAATTATGATAAGTTTTGGTGTTAACAAAAATAAATTTTGAAAGTTTAAATATGTTATTGTATGTTTGTACTATATATATAGTACAATAGTATATTGATATGATCAAATTTCAATTAGACCCTAAAACGGGCACCCCGTTTTATCGACAGATAATAGATCAAATTACATTCGGGATAGCAGCAGGAAACCTAAAAACGGGCGAACAATTACCAACTGTGCGTTCATTGGCTGTGGATTTGAAGGTAAATCTGAATACTGTAGCCAAGGCATACAAGGAACTGGAAATTCAGCGGGTTTTAGAAACACAGCAGGGGACAGGCACATTTATAAGCGAAATAAAAATTCAAATAACTGACCGTGAGAGAAGCGCCAAATTAAAAGATATCTGTAACGAGTTTTCATCCATCGCATTTAGCTATGGCTTTTCAACAGACGATATTATTAATCAACTAAAAAAACAATGATATGATAGCTACTAAAAAAAATACCAAGTTGGGCGTTAATCCAATTTCAGGGATGATTTGTCTTGTATTGATAGGAGCCTCTATTTGGGGTTACTATGCAGGATATATTAATACTGTAATACTGATTTTATTGCTCATCATTTCCCTGTTTATTGCTAATTCGATACATATAGCCGATCAGTGGGAAAAAGCTATTGTTTTGCGCATGGGTAAATACACGGGGCTACGTGGGCCCGGCATATTTTTTACCATCCCTATACTTGACAAAGTAGATAATTATATTGACCAGCGGGTAAGAGTTACCGAGTTTAAAGCCGAACAGACGCTGACAAAGGATACCGTACCGGTAAATGTTGATGCCGTGGTATATTGGACGGTATGGGATGTTGAAAAAGCCGCGCTTGAAGTGCAGGACTATGAATTAGCCATTGCCTATATTGCACAAACAGGGTTAAGGGATGTAATAGGAAAACATGAACTGGCAGAACTGTTGCAAGAGCGTGACAAGGTCACTGATTTACTGCAAAGGACTTTGGACGAACATACTAATCCATGGGGGATAACCTGCCAAAATGTAGGCATTAAAGATATTGTTATCCCTCAATTATTAGCAGATGCAATGAGCAAAGAGGCCCAGGCAGAAAGAGAGCGCAGGGCAAGGGTGATACTTGGAACAGCCGAAACAGAAATTGCGGAGAAATTCGCGGAGGCAAGCAAACAGTATGTTAATAATCCCGTAGCCTTACACCTGCGGGGGATGAATATGTTATTTGAAGGCTTGAAAGAAAAAGGGTCTATGGTTATTGTGCCAAGCTCGGCATTAGATTCAATGAATCTTGGGGCGATGGGAGGGTTGATCTCATTAGCAAAATCAAATGAACCGCAGCCTATACATCAAACAGAACAGGTTATAGAACCTGAAACGAAAAACAAACCCGGAAAGAAAGCATAGCACCAAAATATTTGATCAACAAAAAAAGCCTGACATTTTGTATCAGCAATTTTTGATAAATGCAAATGGTCGCAAAACGCCCTGATATTGTCCCGATCTCACCTCATGCGTGTACCTTGTCCATTTTAACTTTGTTTAATCATTAACTAAAGAAAACAAAATGAGAAAGATCAGGATTTTTGAACATATCTCGCTGGATGGCGTGATCGAGCACGGCGGAGGTTATGAGTACGGCGCATGGACAGCACCATACCGAACCCCGACAGGGATGGCGAGCCTTTTGGAGGCATACGGTGCCGGATTTGACCTGCTGCTTGGCCGCAGTACTTACGACAGTTGGTTGAGCTTTTGGCCAAAGGCGGGGGACTTTCCAATGGCAAATGCAATAAACGCCGCAACAAAATATGTTGTAACACACAGGCCAGAAAGCCTGGAGTGGGGGCCGGTTGAAAACCTTGGCGAGGATGCCATAGCGGGTATCCGTGCGCTCAAAGCAACAGACGGCCCTGATCTGATCGTTTCGGGTAGTATGTCGTTAACATCCGTATTGCTCGACGAGGGATTGGCCGACGAGGTCACGTTGATCGTATACCCGGTGTTGCTGGGCAGGGGCAAACGCATCTTTACAGAAAGTTTTGATGCCCGCAAATTGGAATATGTGAGTACGATGACCACCCCAACAGGCGTGCTCGTTAATACTTACAGGCACCTTGGGGCGCTGCGAGACTGATCTTTCGCAATCCGGCACGAGACCCTGCGGAGACGAAGAAAAAAGAAAGTGGAGATAATCAATCCACTGCAAATAAAAAGGCCGCATCATTTGTTTTATGATACGGCCTCATTGTATTAATACCCTGTTGTTCTCTATACAGATTAGCGCTTTAATAAAAGCTTTATTGATTTTTTCCAGAAATTTAAACTAAAAGGCTTAAACCTATCAATAAAATAGGATACCGGCAGATCTGTCATCCTGAATTTTTTTTCCTGCTGCCCGGGTATAGGGTGTTCGATAATGGTAGTTTCAGATAAATCGCCTGCGGCTCTTTTGCCACTGCAAAGTATTGTACGCCTTGGGATCCGCAACATAGGTGGATCATGCGGCCATCTTACTATTTCAACTTTGGTAAAGTATAGTGAAAACCAACGTACCCACTGGTCTAAATTAGGTAGTAGCATATTATCATGCGAGACACCGTTTTCGCGCAAGTTCCAGATCGAACCGTTGAAATAAGGTATATCGTCCGGAATGTCACGTTCGCGATAAAATGATTGCCATTCATTATTACTAAAGTCGTTTATATCAACCATAGTTAGCATGCATTTTCCGGTTTCGTTTACATAGCCTGACAGGTTTTTTACCGCTTCGGCAATTTCAGGCATAGTGGCAATATAAGTCCACGGTTGGCCTGTACAACTAACCAGATCCCATTGATTATTGAATTCTTTAATTTCATCAACTAAACTGGCCTGTTTAAAAAAGAGCGCGTCAGGATTAGCTGCCTTTGCATGCACAAGCATATTTTCAGAAAAGTCAAAGCCGGCCCTGGCAACACCCGGAAACTTGTTTAAAAGAAAACCTGTACCACAACCGGCATCAAGCCATTTTGCCCCGGGTGCAAGTAATTCTTTCAACATATCGATATGGTGCTTTGCTTCAGGAGCCCAAAGTTCACTTTCGCCCCAGATAGAATTATATTCTGCCGCATATTGAACGTCATATGGTTTCCTGTACTCTTTTTTATCCATTATTTATACGAAAAGATTAAAGCCTAAATATATAAATTTATAAGGTTATTAATTAACATTAACAGGGATATAAAACAACAAAAGCCCGGGAAATCCGGGCCTTTGTATCCAAAAAGGTATGTCTTTTAAATCACACTTTAGAAGATATAAACATGTTTTGCATTGTGGTCCCGATGTAGTTCCGGTATGGCGTAACCCGGTGGCGTCTCCTCGTTGCCGGCCTCTTAGTACGCAGGGTCCCGTGCCGGAGACCCTGCTGAGACGAAAGTATTTCTTTTACACCACGCTTGTTTCACGAAAGTGTGAAACAAATGAAACAAGTGAAACAAGATTTTGACTTAATTATTTGTAAATTAATTAGTTGTTAAAAACCGGTGAAACAAAATGTAACAAAGCATAAGTCAGTAAGTTTATAGCTAAAAAAGTTATAAATATCTATTTATGAGGTGATTGTATTTTGTGATTTTTAATCGTGTACTGATAAAAATATCGTTACCAAAAATACTACCATTCAGACTATGTTATTCCTAACAATATTGGGAGGACTGTATCTGTAGCAAGCCTTATGTTTTTGCAGTAATGCCTTCTAATAGTTAATGTTTCTTAAACCAGCTTAAGTTTTCACAAAGAGGTAATATTCATTTTTGTATTATTAAACGGCAGTAAATACTATGATAATGATCGATCAATTAAATTCAGAATATGAGATGATTACCGCATCATTTTACAGCCAACGCGATATTTGCCATCGCCATACTTCAACGTCAATTTAAAAAATAAAAAAAATGAATAGCGAACAATTAATTGAATTAACCCAAGAACTAATTTATGAGGCAACACATTTTAATGTTTCATATGTAAAACAAATTTACTCAGATAAACTGCTGATAGTTAAAGTTGATGAAAATGGAATGGTGGATACAATGAATAAAGAACAGCTTATCAACTTTGTTCAAGGAAACAGCGATTTAAACGCGGCACCGTTTTCTACCAAAACCGAATTTCATTATGCTGTTTGTGATGAAAATATGGGCATGGTGGTGATCACTCGTGATTTAGAACTGGGATCAGGTAAAAAATTCTTTACGCTGATTTGGGAATATTTATCGGGAAGATGGCAGGTTGTGAAAGAATCATCAGTAGTGCGGAATTAACTGATGTATTTTAAAGACCTATAATTAAAACATGACCTGATTTAACAACAAAGCCTCGATTTTCGAGGCTTTTGTACCGATATTGGAAATTAATTGAACACATTTATGGTTTCTTGATGATTGTAGAGCAGATTTTGGAAAAACATGATGACAAAAACTCAGAGGATAATATTGCACTTCCCGTCATTTTTTTGCAGGAATGCGTCAAACAATAGGGGGGAAGAGATAAATTAAAATGAATGTCTTGAATAGTATTCTTTTAACAGTTTAAACATTTCACTCATTTTATATTCCTTTTGATGAATCATAGCAACGATTTCCGGATCATCAGCAAGCATTTCGCTCATGATTTTTTCAAAATCCTTATTGCTCATTTCTATCGCTGAATCGGGTTCAGAACCGTAATAATAATAATTGTCAACATAAATTTCGCTGAGCAGCATAAAGACGCCTCCTCTTCGCATTATACGATAATCATATAAATTTACCGGTCCTTTTCTATACAATACTTCAATACAATCATTTTTGAATTTAATACGTGAACTTTTAGAATTATGAACAATAGCAAACGTATCATTAGTTAAAGAGGTTTTCATGAAAAAACCATTAAGGTTACTCATTGGTACCTTTTGTACAACAGCATCCTTATCTTGTTTAAAATATAAAACATTATCTGGGTGAGATTTAAATCTTAAAGGAGGATCTGGATTTAAGCCAAGTAAACCTGTATATTTTGTATTATCAAGCATGTAATAGCTGCCTGTATAATATGTAGCAGAAAATGCCTGAGCAGTAGACTGCAAGTGTGGAATTACTAAGAATAATATAATAAATAAAGTAATGTAATAATGTTTTAGCGGCTTGGTTGAATATCTTTTGAGCATTTGCAAATGAAAGTTGATCATGTAAATATAAACATCACATTGTTAAATTGTTATAAATGAAATTTTAAGAATTGGCTTGATTAATTAATCTATGGTCGGTCTTATTACCGCGCTATTAATTAGGATAGACTAAAAACAACAAAGCCCGATATTTTCATACCAGGCTTTGTGTCGATTTGTTCTAAAGTACTCAGAGCGGGAATCGAACCCGCACTCCGTTTACGGGAACAGGATTTTAAGTCCTGCGTGTCTACCAGTTCCACCATCTGAGCATCTTGCTAAAAGTTTAGTAAAGCTACATAAACCTTTTAACAATAAATCCCTTCTTGTGAAAGGGATTTGAGCGAAAGACGAGATTCGAACTCGCGACCCCGACCTTGGCAAGGTCGTGCTCTACCAACTGAGCTACTTTCGCGTTGATTATTTTCCTGCTTAGAGTTGACTGTGTGCCTATCTCGTTTGCGGGAGTGCAAATATAGACAGAATTGAAGTTTCTGCAAGGAAAATTTTCACTTTTTTTAAAGGCCTTTATAAGTCGCTGTTTTTCAAAACGTCTGCTATCAAATCATTTTCATATCCGCGGCCTAAAGCGTACTGCTGCAGCTTATACCGGCGTTTGTAACCGTCCTTTTCGTTTAATAAAGCTGCCTTTTTAGCTAAAATATGTTGCAGGGCCTGCAAATAGTCATCGCCGTCAATAAGCAACAAGGCTTTTTTTATCAATACATCCGGCACTTTTTTAAGTTTTAGCCCTTGTTTTATCTTGATCCTGCCCCAGGATTTTTGGTTGAATTTGCCTTGCACATAGGCTTTTGCAAAACGTTCTTCATTTAAAAAACCAGCGCCTATCAAGTCGGTAATAACATTTTCGACCGCTTCGGGCCATAATCCCCATTCGTATAGCTTGTCCCTAACTTCCTGTTGCGACCGGTCCTGGTAGGCGCAATAATGCTCTGCTTTGGTTAAGGCAACTTTCGGGTCGGTTATTTTTTGTTTTTTGGGCAGGTCCATTAAAACCAAAGTTGTTAAAAATTCTTCTATTGACAGAAATATAAGCAAATTAGTGCCCATGCTAAGCAACCAATATCCAATTACAGAAGTTAAGCAAATTATAAACGCGCAGGGTGATATCGTAACAGAAGATCTCATCAGTGTATTACTAACAGATAGTCGCCGCATCAACATCCCGGCCGGGGGCCTGTTTTTTGCCTTAAGCGGCAGGCGCAACGGGCACGAGTTTATTGCCGAGGCGTATGCCGCTGGTGTGCGCAATTTTGTAGTTAAGCAAGGGCCTGAAATTAAGTTACCCGGTGCTAATTTTTTAATTGTTGATGATGTGCTTGGCGCGCTGCAAAAGCTGGCCCGCCATCATCGCAGCCGCTTTAACCTTGAAGTGATAGGCATTACCGGCAGTAACGGTAAAACCATTGTTAAAGAATGGCTTTACCAGTTAATGGCGGTTGATAAGAATATTGTGCGGAACCCTAAAAGCTACAATTCGCAAATTGGTGTGCCATTATCTGTGTGGCAGATCAATGATAAAAACAACCTGGGTATTTTTGAGGCCGGCATATCCCTGCCCGGCGAAATGGACAAGCTTGAAGCCATCATAAAGCCTAATATTGGCGTACTTACGCATTTAGGCACCGCGCACGACGAAGGCTTTGAAAACACCCGCGAGAAGGTATTAGAAAAACTAAAATTGTTTAAAAACTGCAAGCTGCTTATCCATAACTATGACCAGTTGCTTGATTATAAAAAAAACATAGCTGATTTAAAATGCTTTACCTGGAGCCGTAATTTTAAGCAAGCCGACCTGCACGTTTTCAGCGAAACTATTATCAAGAGGAACTACTATTTGCGCGCCAGGTTTGAAGGGAAGGAAATAGAATGTTTGATCCCTTTTCTTGACGAGGCGTCAATTGAAAACGCGATTGTTTGCTGGGCTACGTTGTTGTCTTTGGGATATCCGGCTATTGAGGCTGATAAGCGTTTGGAGCGCCTTAACCCGGTTAGTATGCGGCTGGAGCTCAAAACCGGTATTAATGATTGCTCTGTAATTGACGATTCTTATAACTCGGATATCCAATCGCTGGAGATAGCCCTTAACTTTTTGCACCAGCAGAATCAGCATAAAAAAAAGACATTGGTGTTGTCAGACATATTTCAATCGGGCTTGCAGGAGGATGTTTTATACAAACAGGTAGCAGAACTGATCAGGTCGAAGAAAGTAAACAAGTTTATTGGCGTCGGAGAGGCGTTGGCGCGACACCAGGATTATTTTGAAACACCCGAAAGGTTTTTCTACAAAGACACTACCGAACTGCTTAATAACCTGCCGACGCTCGGTTTTAAGAGTGAAACTATCCTGATAAAAGGGTCACGCAGTTTTGAGTTTGAACGGGTGAGCAGGGCACTGGTACAAAAAACGCATGAAACGGTGATGGAGATCAACCTGAATGCCATGCTGAATAATTTAAATTACTATAAATCAAAACTAAAGCCGGGTGTAAAACTCATGGCGATGGTTAAGGCATTTAGTTACGGCAGTGGCACGTTCGAATTGGCCAATATGCTGCAATATAACAAGGTTGACTACCTGGCGGTTGCTTATACTGATGAGGGTATTTCGCTGCGGCAGGCAGGCATAAACATGCCTATAATGATCTTAAATGCCGAGCAGTCTGCGTTTGATAAAATGACCGAATTCAAGCTTGAACCGGTGATCTACAGTTTTGGCTTGTTTGATGATTTTATAAAGTACGCACAGCAAAACGATATTATAAATTATCCTGTACACCTTAAAATAGATACCGGTATGCACAGGTTGGGTTTTGAGCCTTTTGAGATAGATACTTTATGCGATCTGCTGGAAGAGAATAAATATGTACGGATCTTATCCATGTTCTCGCACCTGGCAGCCAGCGAAGCTGAAAAACATGATGAATTTACACAAACACAGATCAGCAGGTTTGAAAAGGCGGCTAAGAAATTAGAAAAATGCTTAGGGTATAAAGTTATCAAGCATTTATTAAACACGTCCGGTATTACACGTTGGCCATCGGCGCAGTTTGATATGGTACGGCTGGGTATAGGTTTATATGGCATTGATGCCGCGGTGCCTGCCGACGACAGCGCGTTGCAACCCATTACCAGTTTAAAAACCAGTGTGTCGCAGGTCAAGAAGATAGCCGCCGGTGATACCGTAGGTTACGGCCGTAACGGCGTAATGCCAAAGGATGGCAAAATAGCTACCGTACGCATCGGCTATGCTGATGGCTACCTGCGTGCTTTTGGTAATGGCGTAGGCAATATGCTGGTAAATGGGGTAGTGGTGCCAACCATTGGCAATGTATCAATGGATATGTGTATGATAGATGTAAGCAATGTCGAGGTTAAAGAAGGGGATGAGGTTATTGTGTTTAACGAACAGCACCGGATAGAAGAACTGGCAACACAGATAGGAACAATTCCTTATGAAATATTAACCAATATTTCACAGCGCGTAAAAAGAGTGTACTTTTACGAGTAGAAATTGCAGAGCAAAATGACGAAAGTAGCCAGGGCCTTATTAAATTATTTTTTTAAAGGATTGATCGTAGTTGTGCCGATAGGCGCGGCTGCTTTCCTGATCTTTTGGGCTATTTCGAGCATTGATAGCGCTTTAAATTTAAGCGATGTCTTGTGGACAGATAGCAAGGGCCGGCCAATGCATATACCGGGAGTCGGAATTTTGAACGTCCTGATAGTGATCATGATGGCGGGCGTGCTGGTAACCAACGTAATTACCGACCCAATAAAGCGCTGGTTTAAAAAATGGCTAAATAAGTTGCCGTTCTTTAATTTCCTCTACTCATCAATTAAAGACCTTACCGAAGCTTTTGTTGGCGATGAAAAGAAGTTTAGCGAGGCGGTTATTGTCGAAGTTAACGAGTTTGGCCTGAAAAAAATTGGCTTCCTGGTACAAAAGGACCTGAGCAAATTAGGTTTACCCGGTGAAGTAGCCGTTTACTTTCCTTATTCGTATTCGTTTGCAGGGCAGGTTATTATTATTGCTGCCGATAAGGTTAAACCTATTGACAGGAATGCTGCCGATATGATGAAGTTTGTGATATCAGGCGGCGTTAGCGGGCTTGACTGACCTGATTTTTCTAACCGGGTTCCTGAAACTCTTTATCGCCAGGAAAGCGCTGATGATCATCAATACTGCAGCCAATAAATACGGCGCACCCGGAAAGTAAACTTCCGTGCTTTTGTTGGTATAATGGGCAAACAAAAAACTAAATATAAACGGACCGATAATGACACTTATACTGTTAAGTATGGTTATTGCGCCTTGTAGTTCGCCTTGTTCATTTTTGGCAACTTTTTTAGTGGCAAACCCCTGAAGTGCAGGGCCCGAAATGCCACCGAGGCAATAGGGGATCATGAATATATACACCAGCCATCCCCGGTTTACGAAAGCAATAAGCGTTAAGCCAATAGCGTAAAATATAATACCGGCAACAATGTTTTTTTGCTGGCCAAATTTGGGTATGGTATACCGGATCAAACCCGCCTGTATGGCAAACAGCAACCCGCCGATAAATAGCGCCAGCAGGCTGACACTATGCATTGACCAGTTAAATTTTTCATACAAAAAGAACGATAGTAAATATTCAACAGCTTTTTGGGCAATGTACACTAATAGTATAGCACTTATTAAACCGGCTAAGCCAACATGTTTTGTGAATACCCTTATCAGTGACCCTAACGGATTAGCCCTTTTCCATTCAAATTTTCGCCGGTGTTCAGGCTTAAGTGATTCAGGTAGTACAAATAATCCATACATCCCATTTAAAAAAGCAAAACCCGCCGCTGCCATAAACGGAAATTTTATGTTGAGCTCGCCTAAATAACCGCCTAATCCAACACCAAGAATTAAACCTATGCCCGAGGCTGCGCCAACTAACCCGAAGTTAGCGTCTCTTTTATGTCCCGTACTGATGTCTGCTATATAGGCCGTTGCGGTGGCTGTACTGGCACCTGTTACCCCGGCTATGAACCGGCCGACAAACAGCCAGGCGATCGACGGGGCAAATGCCATAAATAAATAGTCGATACTAAAGCCGAATAGCGAGATCAACAATACCGGCCTTCGGCCATACCTATCACTTAAACTCCCCATTATAGAGGCAAAAACCAATTGCATGGATGCATAGATCAGCGTAAGCCATCCATTATACTTAGATGCCATACTCAAATCAAAATGCCCCAGCGTTTGCAGTAATTTTGGCATTACCGGTATGATAATACCCAAACCTAAAACATCAATAAAAATGGTAATGAAAATAAAGCCTAAAGCCGCAGATCGTTTTGATTTGGTTACTTGTTTGGTCAATTTAGAAATGGGTGATCGCTCTTTGGCCATGTATATTAAAGTGTGAGCTTAGCAGTTTGTATAACCAATAAATTTAGTTTGTGTTTCTTTTAAAACTTCTAACTGCTAATAATACACTCAATAGCATCAATATCGCACCTAAAATAAAAGGCGCCCCCGGCAGGTAAACAGGTGTGGTCTTTTGCGTGAATCTATAAAAAAGATAGGTCATGATCCACGGGCCAAAGATGGAGCTTAAGCTGGCCAGGCTGGTAAGCGCGCCCTGTAGTTCACCTTGTTCATTGGCGGGGACTTGTTCAGTCATGATTCCTTGTAGCGCAGGGCCTGCAATTCCGCCAAGGGCATAAGGTATCATAAAGGCAAACATCATCCAGCCTTTGGTAGCAAAAGCGAATAATATTAAGCCGATGGCGTAAAATGACAGTCCCATCCAAATACTGCGTTGCTGGCCCAATTTGGGGATGGCAATACGTATCAAACCACCCTGAACGGCGGCAATGCTCAATCCAACAAAGCCTAAAGAATAACCTACCCATGCCTCGTTCCACCCAAACTTGGTCATGGTATAAAACGTCCAGACACTTTGTACGGATTGTGCAGCAAAATAAACCAGGAATAACGACGCAGCTAAACCTAAAACCGCCGGGTATTTATTTAATTGTAACAATGAGCCCAGCGGATTTGCCCGTTTTAACTCAAAAGGCCGGCGATGCGCTTTATCTAAAGATTCAGGCAATACAAAGTATCCGTAAATGGTATTGAGCAAAGCTAAACCGGCGGCGGCTAAAAAGGGGAGATGTGTACTATACTTGCCAAGCACGCCACCAATTACAGGGCCTATAATAAAACCTAAGCCAAATGCTACGCCTATCATCCCAAAGTTTTGCGCACGTTTTTCGGGTGTGCTCACATCAGCAATGTATGCTGCAGCCGTAGTGAAACTGGCGCCGGTAACACCCGCTATGGCCCGGCCTAAAAATAGCCAGCCAATGCTGGGGGCAAAGGCCAGGAACAGATAATCAATGCCAAATCCTAATAATGATCCCAGCAAAACAGGGCGGCGGCCATATTTGTCGCTTAAATTACCCAGTACAGGCGCAAATATAAATTGCATCACGGCGTAGGCCAATGTTAAAAGGCCCGCGTAGCGCGATGCTTCGCTTAAATTACCATGTATCAGGGTTTCTATCAACTTAGGTAATACCGGTATAATAATACCTAAACCGGTCACATCGATCAGCAACGTAATAAATATAAATCCTAAAGCGGCTTCTTTTTTTGATTTGGCAGGTTTGTCCATTTTTAGAAATTCGGTTTCAAAACATATTTTTCATAGAAACGGAAAATATGTTCAACCGCTTCTTCGGCGGTGTCAACAAGCCTGTACAGATTTAGATCGTCGGGGTGGATATTATGTTCCTGGTTCAGCATTTTTTCAGTTATCCAGTTAAATAAGCCGCCCCAATATTCAACGCCGACGAACACAATAGGGAAGCGGGCAATTTTACCTGTCTGGATCAAGGTTACGGCTTCGAAAGACTCATCCAAAGTGCCAAACCCACCCGGCAGAATAATAAAGCCCTGCGAGTATTTCATGAACATTACCTTGCGGATAAAGAAGTAATCAAACTCCAGTACCTTATCTCTGTCAATATATTTATTGTGAAATTGCTCAAAAGGCAGTTCAATGTTTAATCCTACTGATTTGCCGCCGGCCTCGTAAGCGCCTTTGTTGGCAGCCTCCATAATACCGGGCCCGCCGCCGGATATTACGCCGTAACCACGCTCAGTAAGCAACCGGGCGGTATCTTCGGCAAGTTTATAGTAGCGGTTATCGTTTTTGGTACGTGCCGATCCGAATATGGATACGCACGGGCCTATTTTGGCCAGTTTCTCAAAGCCGTCAACAAATTCGGCCATTATTTTAAAGATCTGCCAGGAGTCGGTTACTTTAATTTCCTGCCAGTTCTTGTTTTCAAACGCGTGTCTTATTTTCTCTTCACCTGTCATATCGTATCTTAAATGTAGTATAATTATGCAATTGCCACTTTTGTTTTAGTTGTAGACGTAAGCAGTAATCCTGCAAATGTAATGATTCCGTTTACCAGGATAAGTTCGTTATCAAAAGTATAGCCAAATAAAGCCGTAGAGTTAGCGCTTAAGTAAAAACATATAGCCGGCGATAGCACGCAAATAAACGGCACCAACTTATCTTTAACCTGCCTGCCACTAACAAATAACCCGAACGAATATAACCCCAATAGTGGTCCGTATGTATAAGAAGCTACCTTAAATATGGCGCTCACCACGGCATCATTATTAATTGAATTAAATATAATAATGGTTAAAAATAGCAAGCCCGAAAAAGCTATGTGGACGTAGTGCCTCACGTTAACCATTTTTTTACTATTGATGTCTTTACCCTTGTTAAAATTTAAAAAGTCCACACAAAAGGAGGTGGTTAAAGCGGTTAAGGCCGAGTCTGTAGTAGCAAATGTGGCCGCCGTAAGCCCCAACATAAATACAATAGCTGGTATCACTCCTAAATATTTTAGGGCGATGGTAGGATAGAGGTAATCTGTTGTTTTTGGTACCGGAATGTCGTAACGGGTTGCATACATGTACAACAAAGCGCCCACACTTAAAAAGAAAATATTGATCACCACAAACACTGCGGTAAAGCTGAACATGTTTTTTTGTGCTTCACGGATGTTTTTAAGACTGAGGTTTTTTTGCATCAGGTCCTGGTCAAGCCCGGTCATACCTATGGTAATAAACATACCGCCGATAAATTCCTTGCTAAAATGGAAATGGCTGCTTAGAAAATTATTAAAGAAAAATATTTTAGAGTAGCTGCTGTTTTTAATAGCATCCGCAGCTTCAAACAGGCTAAAGTTCATACTGCGGCAGATAAAAAATATCGACAGGAAAACAGATGATACCAGGAACAATGTTTGCAAACTGTCTGTAATAATAATGGTTTTTAATCCGCCCTTAAAAGTATAGGCCCAGATCAATAGCAGGCATATCAGCACCGTAACGGCAAAAGGTACACCGTAACTGTCAAAAATAAACTTCTGCAATACAATAACCACCAGGTAAAGCCTGAACGACGACCCTATTACACGACTGACCAAAAATATTCCCGCAGCTGTTTTGTAACTCCACGTGCCTAAAGCATGCTCAATATAGCTGTAAATTGAGGTCAGCTTCATGCGGTAATATAACGGCAGCAATACAGTGGCTATGATGATAAACCCGGCCGCGTTACCCAATACAAACTGAAAATAAGCAAACTGGTCGCCACTTGGTGCGCCAACTTTACCGGGCACGGATATAAAAGTCACACCGCTTAACGCAGTGCCTATCATTCCGAAAGCCACCAGGTACCATTTGGAGTTGCGGTTTGCCACAAAGAATGTGTCGTTGTCCGACGATTTTCTTGAGGTTAGCCACGATATCACCAGCAACACCAAAAAATAACCTATTATAAATGAGAGCAGTAATCCGGGCGACATAAGTATTTGTTAAGTCCGAAAGTCCGAAAGTCGGTAAGTCCGGAAGATTTTATTTAGTTAAAGAGTTTCTTAATCCATTAATCATAACCAGAATTTCTTCGCATTGCGCATAAATTTTAGAGAATAATTCCTGATCGATTAAATTGCGTTTTTGTGCAAGATATAAACAACCAACTACTTCAATGTTTGATCGTAAAGCATAACCTAAAAATTTATTAAATTCTGCATTTGACTGCCCCGTTGATCCTTCAGCTATATTAAGCGAAACGGAATCAGCAGCCCTTTTTATCTGCGAACAAAGAATAAATAACTCATCTTTTGGAAAAGTTTTAGTTAACTCATGTATATCGCCAGCCAAATCAACTGCCTTTTGCCAAACTATTAATTTTTCAAATTTAAAGGCCATAAAATTTCTTGCTGACAAGTTATGTATAGTAGATTTATTAACCAAAAAAATAAATAACTACTAGTCTTTCGGACTTCCGGACTATCCGACTTTCAGACAAATCACAATCTTTCCGACCCTCGGTCTTTCCGACTTCCGGACTATTAACTATCTTCGCAATATGAACTTTTCGTCGAAGTTGTTGGAGAATGCGGTTGCCGAGTTTGCGAAATTACCGGGTGTGGGGCAGAAAACGGCTTTACGGTTAGTACTGCACCTTTTAAACCAGGATAAAGAAGAAGTTGAAAAATTTAGCGGGACGATAAGTAAGCTGCGTAACGAGATCCAGTTTTGCAGAACCTGCCATAATATTTCTGATCAACAGGTTTGCGAGATCTGTTCATCACACAAGCGCGACCATAGCCTGATCTGTGTTGTTGAAGATACCCGCGATGTAATGGCTATTGAAAATACCAGTCAGTACAATGGTATATACCATGTGTTGGGTGGTTTAATATCGCCGATGGATGGCATCGGGCCGTCAGACTTGCAGGTGGATACATTAGTTGAACGCTTAAATAACGACGAAATTAAAGAAGTGATTTTTGCGCTGAGTGCTACCATGGAAGGGGATACTACCATCTTTTATTTGCATAAAAGATTAAAACAATTTAATATAAGTATCTCAACAATAGCCCGTGGCATAGCCTTTGGTGGAGAATTGGAGTATGTAGATGAGATCACCCTGGGGAGATCAATTGCTACACGTGTCCCTTATGAAAATTCTTTATCCAGGTAACTATGAAATTATCGGTAATCATAGTAAATCATAACCGTTGTGATTTACTAAAGCTCGCACTAAATACTTTAATTAAAGCAGGTAATGCTATTGATTATGAATTGGTTATAGTTGACAATGCATCGACTGATAATTCTGTTGGGATGCTTCATGCTGATTACCCCGAAATTCGCCTTATTGCCAATACCGTTAATGAAGGCGTTGCCAAAGCAAATAATCAAGGGATGGAAGTGTCCAAAGGCGAGTATGTTTTACTGGTCAGTGCGGATACTATTTGCGGCAAAGAAACTTTGGCTAAGGTTATTGATTTTATGGATGCCCACCCTGATGCCGGTGGTTTGGGCGTACGGATGCTGAACGCGCAAGGAAGCTTTTTGCCTGAATCTAACCGTGGCTTAACCAAACCCTGGATCAGCTTTTTTAAGCTGATAGGTTTTTCTAAACATTTCGCTAAATCACGCTTATCAAACCGCAATCATAAAGAATGGGTAGAAGAATTTCAAACATCAGAGATCGATATTCTGAATGACGCCTTTATGCTGATCCGCAGGCCGGTATTAAATGAAATAGGCTTATTTGACGAACGTTTTGTGCAGTACGGCCATAACATTGATTTTTCTTACAGGATGAGGCTGGCTGGCTTTAAAAATTATTACTTCCCAAAAACTTATATCATCAACTTTAAAAGCGATAACATGCCAAAAATTAGCTGGCAATACATAAAGAATTTTTATGGGGCTATGCTTATATTCGCTGCCAAGTACATGTTTAAATTGCCTGAAATAAAAATAACAGAAGGCATACAACTGTACCCGCCAGCCTATGAAGTTGAACAATAAGATAGTAATCATAACCGGTGCCTCTTCGGGTATTGGTAAATCATTAGCAGAAGAATTTGCGCGCCGGGGTGCTAACCTGGTTTTGGCTGCCCGTCAATATGTTACTTTATGCGAAATTGCGCAAACATTACAAGATCAGTATCAAATTAAAGCCTTAGCAGTACAATGCGACGTTGCTATTGAAAGTGACTGTGATCATTTGATCAAACAGGCTATTATTACTTTCGGAAAAATTGATATACTGATCAATAACGCCGGGATCTCGATGCGTGCTTTATTTAAAGATGCTGATATACAGGTGTTAAAAACTTTGATGGACGTAAATTTTTGGGGGACAATATATTGTACTAAATATGCGCTGCCCGAAATTTTAAAAACAAAAGGTTCTGTAGTAGGGGTATCATCTATTGCCGGTTATAAAGGCTTGCCCGGCAGAACAGGTTATTCGGCTTCAAAATTTGCCATGAACGGTTTCCTGGATGCTTTGCGGGTAGAAAATTTAAAAACAGGCGTACATGTAATGACCGCATGCCCGGGGTTTACAGCGTCAAACATCCGTAATACAGCATTAAATAAAGATGGCAATCAGCAGGGCGAAAGTACATTGCACGAGGAAAAAATGATGACTGCAGATGAGGTTGCAAAAATTATCGCCGATGGGGTTGAAAAGAGGGAGCGAACCCTGATCATGACAGGCCAGGGCAAACTCACTGTGCTTTTAAGTAAGCTGATCCCGGCTAAATTAGATAAGTTGGTTTACAATGTTTTTGCAAAGGAGAAAGATCCTTTACTGAAATAGCGTTATTTAGTCAGTTTATAAACTCACCGATTCAAAGTCGTCAATTTTATCCAGGTTTAAAATAAAGCGTCCATCTTCATCACGATCAAAAGTGGGCTTAAATTTGCCGCCCCATACAACTTCATCATATTGGTAAGATGTACGCGAATGTACCGTTTGCGAAAATGTATCATCAAAAGCCTTTAATAAAATCGCGAAGCTGGCCTCGGTGCTTGCCAAATCTTCGGGTGTAATGTCTTTAAGCGGGCTGTCATCATTTAGCGGATGAACCACGGTCCAGCTTAAAGTGAGTATACTTACCCGTTTTCTTTCTAATTCCAAAGGCAGAAAACGGCGCACCTTCTTTCCATTAACATCTTCATTGTATGAAAATATAACTTCCATTTGCAGGTCTATCAAAGTATTGCGGCGCAGGTTGGTAAGCCTGAACATTAACCCTTTACTGTTTTCAAGATAAGGGGCAATTATTATATGTTCGCTATATTTTATTTTTGCCGATGGCCTTGAAAAACGACCGTATAATAAGCCGGTAGCTAAAGCAAATGCCAGAAGCCCCGCCATTGATTCTAATGCCGCTATCGAGTTTGCAGCCATTCCCCTTGGGCTGATATGGCCATAACCTACGGTTGATATGGTCTGTGCCGAAAAGAAAAAGGCATCCATAAAACGATAAAAATAAGTGTTGCCAACAGCGCCATCCAACGTTCCCGGCCCTAAAGACACATATATAAAAGCAAATATGATATTGGCAGCCAGATACCCCGATAGCACAATAAGCCAAAACTTACCCCAGCTCATGGTAATCAGCGTGTGGTAATTGTTTGCGGTGTTAAAGAAAGATAACCCCTTACGCTTTACATTTATTGAGCCATCCTGGTTTATCAGGCGCTGGCTTTTCATCACGGCCTGGGTGCCAAATCCAAGATCGTCTTCGGGGTTGAATTTTCTTTTATGTATGGGCATGATTTTGAGATAGTTAAATAAGTTTAGTAAATGATAAGTTAAGTGAGTTGACAAAGTTGATTAAGTGAATGATCGTTTTTATCAACTAATAAACAAACCTTTGTAAATTTATCATTCTGCTTGCTTTTAGAAAAAACTATTTCCATATTTGCTGCATAATGATAATTAAAAGTTTAAATAATAATTGGTGGTGGCTTAACGATTAAATCGTAAGGCAAACTCCTGTTATTATAAAATATATTTAAAGGGTTGCCGTACGGTAACCCTTTTTTGTTAAGAACATTTAATGATCTTTAATTAAAAATCCCCAAAGGGGAGTATATATGAAACAAATACTAAACCATCTTTTTGAGAACAAAACCTTATCCCGCGAGCAAGCCAAGAATATTTTAACGCTCATATCGCAGGGTATGTACAACAACTCGCAAATGGCCGCGTTTATGACGGCTTACTGTATGCGAACAGTAACTGTAACCGAGCTGGAAGGCTTTAGGGACGCCATGCTTGAACTATGTTTATCTGTTGATTTGGGAACCGACGAGTTGATAGATCTTTGCGGTACGGGAGGAGATGGTAAGGATACATTTAATATCTCAACACTTGCATCTTTTGTGGTTGCGGGTGCTGGTTATAAAGTGGCTAAGCATGGCAACTATGGGGTTTCATCAGGGTGCGGGTCATCAAATGTAATGGAGTACTTAGGTTATCAGTTTACCAATAATATTGACGATCTTAAAAGAACCATTGATACGGCAAACATCTGTTTTTTACATGCACCATTATTTCACCCGGCCATGAAAACAGTAGCGCCTATACGCCGCGAGCTGGGTGTTAAAACATTTTTTAATATGCTTGGGCCAATGGTAAATCCGGCTATGCCAAAAAACCAACTGGTTGGGGTGTATAATTTAGAGCTGGCGCGGATGTATGCCTATCTTTACCAGCGGTCTGATAAACAATATACTATTCTGAACGCGCTTGAGGGTTATGATGAGATCTCGCTTACCTGCGATTTTAAAACATTTACCCCGGATGGCGAAAAGATCAATACATTAAAAAGCCTGGGCTTTGAGCGTTTAGACCCGCAGGCAATTGTTGGCGGTAGCACAGTGGCCGAATCGGCGGGTATTTTTATGCGGGTTTTAATGGGCGACGCAACAACGGCACAAAACAGCGTGGTTTTGGCGAATGCGGCATTGGCTATTAAAACAATTAAAACGCAGCGTAGTTTTGCCGATTGTTTTTACGAAGCCGAAGAATCGCTGGTGAGCAAAAAGGCCCTTGCAAGTTTTAAAAACCTGGTTGGAAACTAAAATGAAAATAAAGGTTTGCGGGTTAAAATACCCGGACAATATTTATGCGGTAACAGATCTTGCCCCCGACTACGCAGGCTTTATCTATTATGGCCATTCGCCAAGGTTTGTTGATGCTATCGCTGCTGATACTTTGAACAAGATACCTCCATCAATTATTAAAACAGCTGTTTTTGTTGATGAAACCGAAAGTGAAATAAATCGACTGATAGATGAGTTTGGATTCGGCGCCATACAACTTCATGGCAGCGAAACTCCCGATTTTGCAAATACGTTTAAAGGCAGGGTGCAAGTGATCAAAGCTTTCGGCGTAAATGAAGACTTTGATTTTGAACAATTGAATGATTATGCCGGTAAAGTAGATTACTTTTTGTTTGATACAAAAACAGACGCACATGGAGGATCAGGCAAAACCTTTAATTGGAATATTTTAAATAACTATAAACTATCTGTACCATTTTTTTTAAGTGGTGGGTTAAGTTTGGATAATTTAGAACAGATAGCTAAGATCACGCATCCCCAATTTTATGGTGTAGATTTGAACAGTAAGTTTGAAACCGCGCCGGGATTAAAAGATATAGAAAAACTAAGAACGGCTTTTAGCCTGATAAAACAATATACTACGCATGAAATACGGAGTTAACGAGCAAGGGTATTATGGCGATTTTGGTGGTGCATACGTACCCGAAATGCTGTACCCTAATGTTGAAGAATTAAGGCAGCAATACTTAACAATTATTAACGATGCTGATTTTAAAGCCGAATTCGATCAGCTTTTAAAGGATTATGTTGGCAGGCCTTCTCCGTTGTATTATGCAAAACGGTATTCAGAGAAGTACGGCGCTAATATCTTTTTAAAGCGTGAAGATCTGAACCATACCGGTTCACATAAGATCAATAATGCCATTGGCCAGATACTGTTAGCTCAACGCCTGGGCAAGAAGCGCATTATAGCAGAAACAGGTGCAGGCCAGCATGGTGTAGCCACAGCCACTGTTTGTGCCTTAAAAGGCATTGAATGTGTAGTTTATATGGGCGAGATCGATATGGAACGCCAGGCACCAAATGTGTCAAGAATGAAAATGCTTGGCGCAAAAGTGGTTCCGGCAAAATCAGGCAGCAGAACCTTAAAGGATGCTACCAATGAAGCCCTGCGTGACTGGATAGCCAACCCGGTAGATACCCATTATATTATCGGATCTGTTGTGGGCCCGTACCCTTATCCTGATATGGTGGCGCGTTTTCAATCTATCATATCGTTAGAGGCAAAAAAACAATTGCTTGAACATACCGGCAAAGAATTACCTGAATATGTAATGGCTTGCGTGGGTGGCGGCAGTAATGCTATGGGAATGTTTTATCATTTCCTGGATGACGAAAGTGTAAAATTAATAGCTGTTGAAGCTGCCGGTAAAGGTGTTGATAGCGGCCATTCTGCAGCTACAACTTTTTTAGGAAAAGAGGGCGTATTACACGGCAGCCGTACCATATTAATGCAAACTGACGACGGACAAGTTGTTGAACCTTATTCTATTTCTGCAGGTTTGGATTATCCGGGTATTGGCCCTCAGCATGCACATTTATATAAGATCAATCGTGCGCAGTATGCAAGTGTTACCGATGATGAAGCTTTACAGGCAGGTTTATTATGCTGCCAGTTAGAGGGAATTATCCCGGCGATAGAATCGGCACACGCATTGGCGCAGTTGGAGAAAATGAAATTCAAAAAAGACGACAATGTAGTGATCTGCCTTTCGGGACGTGGTGATAAGGACCTGGATACCTATATTAAATATTTTAATTACTAATAATAGTTCATAGTTAATGGATGATGGTTCATAGCACCTGTCTTTCCATGAACTATTAACCATCAACTTACAAGCTAATATGAACCGGCTAAACCATCTTTTCAATACCCAAAAAGATAATTTATTATCCATCTATTATACAGCAGGTTATCCTGGAATTAATACCACCGTTGATATTGCCGAGGCTTTGGAAAAAGCAGGCGTCGATTTTTTAGAAGTTGGTTTTCCATATTCAGACCCGGTAGCAGACGGCCCGACCATACAAAACAGTTCACAGATGGCTCTGAATAACGGAATGACGCTTAATGTGCTTTTTGAACAGTTAAAAGACCTGCGCAAACGGGTTACTATACCTATATTATTAATGGGCTATGTTAATCCGATAGTTCAGTATGGTGTTGAGGCTTTTTGCAAAAAAGCAGCCGAAGTAGGAGTAGATGGTATTATAGTACCTGACTTGCCTATGTATGAATATGAAATCATGTATTCCGGCTTCTTTAAGGATAACAACCTGAGTAATATATTTTTAGTAACCCCCCAAACATCACCTGAACGGATCCGAAAGATAGATGAGTTGAGTAATAGCTTTATTTATCTGCTTTCCTCATCGTCAATAACCGGCGGCAACTTAGATGTGTCTGACAGTATCAAGGCTTATTACACACGGGTTAAAGCCATGGGCCTGAAAAATCCGGCAATAATTGGCTTTGGCATATCTGATAATGCGACATTTAAAAAGGCTTGCGAGTATGCTAATGGAGCCATTGTAGGCAGCAAATTTGTAAAGTTACTTGAAAGTGAAAATTACATGGATCTGATTCCCGGATTTGTTAAATCTATTCGAATGGAGAGTTAAAATATTGTGTGAATAGATGTTGTTTTCCTTTTAGATTAGTTTATATAACTTATAGGTATTTTTTTATCAAGTTTCACCTTGTTTATATCTTCTAAAACAACTCGCATTCCTTATCAAAACTTTTTTCTTACCTTTCTGCATCGATGCAGCAGTTTTGATATTGATTATACAGCGAAAAATGATTTTAATACCCTAACCCTGATATGATTTTCTCTTCCCTGCGAAAAAAATTAAAGGATACTTCCATTTCCAGGAAATTGTACTTTACAATTGGCATAATGGCGGTACTTGTGGTTATCGAATTAACTACATTAGGGGTTGCTATAAATACGCTTTCTGCGGTAAGGTCGTTTGTTGAAGGAGAGGGGTTATGGTCAAAAGCACAGAAAGACGCGGTCTATCGGATCCGGATCTACGCATCATCACATAATGAAAAAGATTATCAATCTTTCAGGCAATTTTTGTCGGTGCCACTTGGCGATAGAAAGGCACTGATAGAACTATCTAAGGGTAAACCTAATTTTAAAATTGCAAAGGAAGGCCTTTTGGCGGGCCGAAACCACCCTGATGATATGAACGGTATGATCAACCTGATCATGCGCTTTTCTAATTATTATTATCTCCGCAAAGCTTTTGACATCTGGGAACATGCTGACGTTGAGATGCAGCAGTTAATACCTTTGGCCACCAAGATGCATGCAATGGTCAACTCTAAAACTGCGTCGCAAGCTGATATTGATAAAGTGATGGATCAGATCGAGGCGATAAACAGCAAATTAAGCCAAATGGTGGATGGTTTTTCCTATACATTAGGGGAAGTTTCCCGTTGGCTGGAGCGGACCGTGTTGAAGGTTTTATTGGCTCTGTCACTTACTATCGGAACAATAAGCATACTGATTACCATATCCGTTAGCCGGGGTATTGAAAAGGGCATAAAGGCTATAATAGATGGCGCCACTTTAATTAAACAAGGTTTTTTTAACACCCGTGTCCAAGTTTATTCGCATGATGAGATAGGAGTGCTTGCCACAGCGTTTAACGATATGACGGTGGCGCTGGAAAGTAAGATACAAGAGTTAAAAAGTGCCGAAGAAAGTTTAAAAAAGGAACGCGATAGGGCAGAGGCGTCAGAGAAGGTTAAACAGCTTTTCCTGGCGAACATGAGTCATGAGATCCGTACCCCAATGAACGCGATATTAGGCTTTGCCAGGCTATTGGAAGAGTCGCTTACCGATAAAGAATTACAGGAATATATTAGGGTGATCATAAAATCAGGTGACGACCTGTTAGTGATATTAAATGATATCCTTGATTTTTCGCGAATAGAAGCAGGTAAAGTAAACTTTGAGATGCAGGCATTTAATCTGAAAAACACAGTCGATTCGATTGTAACGATGATGGAACCCAAGGCGTTATCTAAAAAGCTTAAACTGAGATCTGCAATAGATAAACAAATACCGAAAATAATTATCGGCGATTCGGTAAGACTTAGCCAGGTTATACTAAACCTGGTCTCGAATGCTATTAAGTTTTCTGATAATGGGGAAATAAATATAACTATCTGTGCAGTAGATGAGGATATTGATAAAATTATTATTGAGTTTGTGATTAAGGATTCCGGCATAGGGATCCCGCTTGAAAAACAGGCAAAAATATTTGAAAGCTTTGAACAGGCCACTACCGACACCGTACGGAAATTTGGAGGAACGGGGCTGGGCTTAAGTATTTCTAAACAGCTGGTTGAATTGCAGGGTGGTAAAATTTTTGTTAAAAGCTAACTTAATGTAGGTTCTGAGTTTCATTTCACTTTGCCCTTTTTAAAGGCTAAGAACGGGCAATTAAAGAAGGCGATAGAACGAGACAATGGAGTGGATATTATCCATACATCCGGCAAGAGCGGGAAAGGTATCCGTGTTTTGGTGGTCGAAGATAATGGTATCAATCAATTGCTTATTGTAAAAGTGTTGCAAAAGCGCGAATTTGAAATTGATGTAGCAGATAATGGAGTTATAGCCTTAAATATGCTTAAGGATAAAGATTACGATATTATCCTGATGGATCTGCAGATGCCTGAAATGGATGGCTATGAAGTGACACGTATTATCCGTAATTTAGAAAATAATAAAAAGGGAGTTCCCATTGTGGCCATGACCGCGCATACCATAAAAGGCGAACGCGAGCGATGCATAGAAATTGGAATGGATGATTACGTACCCAAGCCCTTCAATGTCGACGAATTGTTTGATAAAATGTTTAACCTGGTAAAAGACAGGTTTGATGAGGCAAATATTTTATAAGTACAATTCCAGTTCTCCTTTACCTTCACGGATAATTTCAAAATCTCCGGATGTACAATCGACGACAGTTGATGCAATATTATCGCCATAGCCGCCGTCTATTACGATATCAACCAGACCCTCGTATTTTTCGTGGATCAACTCCGGATCAGTTGAATATTCAATAATATCATCCTCGTCTCTTATAGATGTAGACAGGATAGGGTTACCCAGCTCCTTTACAATACAGCGTGCTATATCATTATCGGGCACACGGATACCAACAGTTTTTTTATTTGAGCTTAACAACTTTGGTACGTTGTGGCTTGCATTAAATATAAAAGTAAATGGCCCCGGCAAAGCTTTTTTTAGTACACGGAACGTAGTGTTGTCAATCGGTTTGATATAATCTGATATATGGCTCAAATCGTAACATATAAAGGAAAAGTTTGCTTTTTCGGGCTTTATATTTCTGATCTTACAGATGGCCTCTATAGCTTTATGGTTGGTTATATCGCAACCTAAACCATAAACGGTATCGGTAGGGTAGATGATGATACCACCCTTACGCAGTACCTGCACTACTTGTTCAATAGATTTTTCGTTAGGATTTTCAGGATAGATCTTGATTAACATCGGATAGATATTTCGAATATCGGATTTTTGATTTCGGATTTAATTTTTTGCAATATACGTCAAAAGCGACCGCACATTCGTACGATCGCTTTTGATATAAGTATTAATATGTAAGTGGATTTTCTAAAATCCGAAATTGAACCTTCGAAATCCGAAATAAATTAAGCTTGTTTAGCAAACTGAACGTTGATAGATAATTTTATGTCAGAACCTAATACTACAGAACCTGCTTCAGTTACACCATCCCAGGTTAAGCCAAAATCTTTACGGTTTATTTTACCTGTTACTTCAAAACCTGCTTTAGTGTTACCATAAAAGTCGGTTGCAGATCCACCGTGTTCTACCTCTAAGGCAACCGGCTGGGTAATACCTTTTATGGTCAGGTCGCCTTTTAATTCTTCACCATCAAAAGATGTTGATTTAAAAGTAATTGTTGGATATTGCTCAGCATCAAAAAATTCAGCTGATTTTAAGTGGCCATCACGTTGCTCCTGGTTAGTGTCAAGGCTGTTGACATCTAATGAAAAACTGATATCCGCTCCTGTAAAATCATCATTTTCGGTAGTTAATTCACCTTCAAATGTTTTGAAATTACCTGTTACTGTTGATATTACTAAGTGCTTTACTTTAAATTGCACTTCTGAGTGCATTGGGTCTAATACCCATTTTGTTGTTGCCATGATATTGATTGTTTTATTTTAGTGAGACAAAGATAATGCAATAGATGTTTAAACATGTAAATTAATTATTATATTTACATTATGTCGACAATGTCCGATTATTAACTTGAAAAATGGGTTTATGTTTACTTCAATTTTTTAGATTTACATAAATCATACAATTCTACTTATGCGAAAACTTTTTATTACATCCACCATAATTATCTTGGGTTTACTCATAGGATGGACCTTTATCTGGCCGCCGGCGGTGTGGTCGTTTGTGATATTTGTACCCGTATTTGCCCTGGGTATTTATGATCTGCTGCAAACCCGGCATACCATTGAACGTAACTTCCCGGTATTTGGCCGCCTGCGCTTTTTAATGGAAGACCTTCGCCCTAAAATTTATCAATACTTTATAGAAAGCGATATTGACGGTACACCCTTTAACCGGATGAACAGGAGCGTTATTTACCAGCGCGCAAAAAAGGTTGATGATACACGCCCATTTGGTACTGAGCTGGATGTTTATCAAAACGGCTACGAGTGGCTAAATCATAGTATCTCGGCAATAGATCATAGTAAACTTAATTTAGCGCCGAGAGTGACAGTTGGCGGCCCTGAATGTAAACAGCCATATGAGGCCAGTGTATTTAATATATCAGCTATGAGTTTTGGTTCGTTGAGCCAGAATGCCATTTTAGCTTTAAATAGTGGCGCGCAAATTGGTGGTTTCGCGCATAATACCGGCGAAGGTGGCTTAAGCGACTACCATTTGCAGCCGGGTGGCGATATCATCTGGCAAATAGGCACAGGCTATTTTAGCTGCCGGCATAAAGATGGAACTATTGATTTTGACGCGTTTGCCAAACGGGCCGTCTTGCCACAAGTAAAGATGATCGAAATAAAACTCTCGCAAGGTGCGAAGCCCGGCCATGGCGGTATTTTACCTGCTGCTAAGGTTACCCCTGAAATTTCAAGGATCAGATTGGTAGAGATGGGCGAGGATGTAATATCGCCGCCATATCATACCGCTTTTAACAACCCTGTAGCATTGATGGAATTCATAAAAAAATTGCGCGAGTTGTCCGAAAGAAAACCCGTTGGATTTAAATTATGTGTCGGTCATAAAAGCGAGTTCCTGGCAATTTGTAAAGCAATGCTTAAAACAGGTATCTACCCGGATTTTATTACGGTTGATGGGGGCGAGGGTGGTACGGGCGCGGCACCGTTAGAGTTCTCAAATTCGGTAGGTATGCCATTGCGCGAGGCCCTGGCTTTTGTATATGATGCCCTGACAGGTTTTGATATAAAAAAACATATCAAGATTATAGCATCCGGCAAAGTAGCTACCGGGTTTGACCTGGTAAAAAACTTTGCTTTAGGTGCAGATATGTGTAACAGTGCCCGCGGGATGATGTTCGCGCTGGGTTGTATACAGGCATTGGAATGTAATACCAATAAATGCCCAACAGGTGTTGCTACGCAGAATAAAACCCTGATGAAGGGTTTGGTTGTGGATGATAAAAAAACACGGGTAGCTAACTTTCATAAACAAACGGTAAGCAGCGCTATACAAATGATAGGGGCGGCCGGATTACAGCGTCCTGCCGATATTCACCGTATGTTTATTTATCGCCGGATAAGCCACAGCCAGATCCAAACCTATGCCGAGCTTTTTCCTTATGTACCCAAAGGCAGCTTATTAAACACGCCTTATCCTTTAATTTTTGAAATGGATATGGCAATAAGCAGTGCAGAAAGTTTTGTACCCGATTATACTAAAATAAGCCAGGTAAATGCTACAGAAGCCAGTGCCTATGCCGGCGAATCAAATTCATAATTAATATCAACAAAAAAGGAGAGCAATTAACTCTCCTTTAATATTTATAATTTATTTCGTAATAACTAAGCTAAAACTTGCTTAACAATTTCGGCAGCTTCTTTTAATAAGATAGCCGAGTAAACTTTTAAGCCTGAGTTATCTATCAGTTCTTTTGCTTCTTTAGCATTGGTGCCTTGCAGGCGAACAATGATAGGTACCGGGATATTACCGATCTCTTTATAAGCGTCAATTACGCCTTGTGCTACACGGTCGCAGCGTACTATACCGCCAAAAATATTGATCAATATCGCTTTAACATTAGGGTCGCTCAATATGATGTTGAAACCGGCTTTAACGGTTTGCGCGTTTGCAGTACCACCAACATCTAAAAAGTTAGCAGGCTCGCCACCTGCTAATTTAATAATATCCATAGTAGCCATAGCCAAACCTGCGCCGTTAACCATACAACCCACGTTGCCGTCAAGCTTTACATAGTTAAGGTTTGATTTCCCTGCTTCAACTTCGGTTGGGTCTTCTTCGTTGGTATCGCGCATAGCAGCATAATCTGCATGACGATATAAAGCATTATCATCTAAATTTACCTTAGCATCAACCGCTAAAATTTTGTTATCAGATGTTTTTAAAACCGGGTTGATCTCAAACATCGAAGAATCCGTAGCATCATAAGCTTTATACAACGCTGCGATAAACTTGGTCATGTCTTTAAAAGCCTCGCCGGATAAACCCAAGTTAAAAGCGATCTTACGGGTTTGAAAGCCTTGCAGGCCAACCTTAGGGTCAATTTCTTCCTTAAATATTAAATGCGGCGTATGCCCAGCTACTTCTTCTATGTCCATACCACCTTCGGTAGAGTACATAATGATGTTACGCCCTTTGCCGCGATCAAGCAAAACGCTGATATAAAATTCTTTAGTTTCACTTTCACCCGGGTAATAAACATCCTGGGCAACCAATATCTTACGTACCAATTTACCTTCGGGGCCGGTTTGCGGAGTAATCAATTGCATACCTAAAATATCGGTCGCTCTTTGTTTAACCTCATCTAAGTTTTTAGCCAGCTTTACGCCGCCGCCTTTACCGCGGCCACCTGCATGTATTTGTGCTTTAACTACAACCCAGCTCGAATCGTAGTCTTCCTTTAGTTTTTTAGCAGCTTCAACAGCTTGTTCAGGCGTATCGGCAACTATGCCTTCCTGTACCCTAACACCAAAACTTTTTAATATTTGTTTTCCCTGGTATTCGTGAATATTCATATATGCTTTTTCGAAGAATTTGCGGTAAATCTACAGATTTTGTTTTAATATAACAGGTTAGCCAGGGGAGATTAAAGATTAGTTTTTACTTTGTTATGATTAGTTAAGTATGCCGTATGATATAGTCACATAAAATCAATAAAAAAGTTACATAATAGGGTGTGGTTTTTATAAAATTCACTAACTAATCGCTAATCTCTGATGTCTAATCATTATTTTTGGCAATGCTTAAAGCAACAGCTATTAATAAATCATACGGGCAGCTTCAAATTTTAAAAGGAGTTGACTTTGAAGTTGAAAAAGGAGAAATTGTAACAATAGTTGGTGCATCTGGTGCAGGTAAAAGCACTTTGCTTAATATATTAGGTACTTTAGACAAGCCCGACTCCGGTCAATTGTTTATCAACAATGTCCAGTTGAACAAATTAAGCAACAAAAATCTAAGCAGTTTCCGTAACAGGGAAATAGGGTTTATATTTCAATTTCATCATTTACTGGCGGAGTTTAATGCGCTTGAAAATGTATGTATTCCCGCTTTTATAGCCGGTACATCACGGCCTGAGGCAGAAAAACGGGCTACTGAACTTTTAGAGTTGCTGGGATTGGGCCACAGGCTTCATCACAAGCCAAATACTTTGTCAGGAGGTGAACAACAAAGGGTAGCCGTTGCACGGGCATTGATCAATAACCCCGCGTTGATCTTTGCCGATGAGCCATCGGGCAATCTTGATTCGACCAATGCGCGTGATCTGCATGAACTGTTTATTAAGCTGCGTAATGAGTTTAATCAAACATTTGTAATTGTTACGCATAACAAAGACCTGGCCGATATATCAGACCGCAAGATCTTAATGGTTGACGGCTTAATTGTTCAATAACGTGAATGTTTTAATTACTTCGGCTGTATCTGCACAGGCGCATCGTTTAAAAAGCAGGCTGGTTGCTGATAATATTATTTTGGGTGATTACCAGGATTTGCCGGGCTTTATGCTTACAGCTGGCAAAATGATAAAATTGCCTAAGCCTAACGCAATAGCATACACGCACGAAATGCTTACCTTATGCCTTGACAACGCTATTGATGTAATTTACGTATTGGATAATGTAGGAGCAGCGCTTTTAATGGAATCAAAGCAACTATTTGCAGAATATAATATAGATATACAAACAGGCGATGAAATATAGTGACCTGGACAGAAATAAAAGTGCTTTTGTATTTGAGCTGGACAATGTTATCTATCCTGAAAAGGATTACCTTTTCCAGGTATATTACCTGTTTGCCAGCTTATTAGAATATACAGAGCTATTTGATGCTAAGGTAATGACCGATTTAATGGTTGCTACTTATAATACCGAAGGCAAGGATCATGTATTTGATAAATTAAAAGAGAAGTTTGCTATAGACGAGAAGTATCGTATCAACTTTCAGCATTTAATGCTTACGGCTAAACTTCCATTAAAATTATTAGTCTATCAAGCCGTGCTTGATATGCTACAGGAAATTGTAGTTGACCGCAAGAAAATATTTATTGTAACCAACGGTAATTCGGCGTTACAACTAAATAAGATCAAACAAACAGAATGGCACGGCCTCGAAGCTTATTTGACCTGCTATTTTGCGGAAGAGATTTTGCCGATGCCCGAGCCGGATGTTCTTCATTTATTGATGAAAGAACATGATCTGAGCAGGAGGGATCTGATATTGATCGGTCAATCAGAAGCTATGGCGCTTTGCGCTGAGGCCTGTGGGGTTGATTATTATAGTGTTAACAAATTTTTATAATGCTGATTGTAAAATATTACAGCTTATTTCGTTAGTAAATAATACATTGAATAATATGAAAAAAACATTACTGATAGTATTGCTTGGTGTTGCTTGTTTAGCATCATGTAAAAAAGACAAAAAAGGAAGTACAAACAATCCTCCAAAAAGTGGATCCGCATTTGATCTGATGAGGGATTCTGTATTTTTATATGCTAAAGAAGCTTATTATTGGTATGATGGCCTGCCGACCTATGATGCTTTTAATCCGCGATCATTTACCGGTACCGATGATTTAACGGCTCTTACAAAAGAAGTTAATGCGATATCGCAATATAAAATTAATCCGACAACAGGTAAGCCTTATGAGTATTATGCTCCATCGCCAGGCGAGGCAAAATATTCATTCATCGACCAGGGTGAGGTTTCGACAGAACTGAATGGAACTAACAAAGATTTCGGTTTTGCGCCTTTGTATAATGACTATAGTGATCTTAGGGTAAAGTATGTTTATCCCGGTTCGCCTGCTGATTTGGCCGGCGTAAAACGCGGTTATAAAATATTATCCATAAATGGGAATTCAAATATAAGTTATGACGGCTCTAACGGTACAAATACGCAATTTGTTATTAACGCATGGGCAAACGGCACTACAATATCCCTGGTGCTGAAAAGGAGCGATACTGACGTGACTCCCGTAGCTGTAACCCTAAACGCCGCTAATTATACTATAAACCCGGTGTTAATCTATAAAACTGTTGATGCCGGCAATGGCAAAAAAATAGGATATATCGTGTTTAATTCATTTACATCTGACGACAATGCGGACCCTAAACTGGATGAAGCATTTAACTATTTCCAATCGCAGGGGATTACAGATCTTGTTGTTGATTTACGCTACAACGGCGGCGGCTTTGTATCAACTGCCGAATATATAGATAACCTTATAGTTCCGGCTGCTAAAAATAATACTACTATGTACACTTATCATTTTAATGATTTTTTAGCTGCCGGTAAACAAAAGCTGCTGTATAACCAAGTAAGATTAGATCCTGACACTAAAAAACTTTACAACTATGGCCAATTTGACTATACCGTTGCAGGTAATACAGTACCTTTTACCAAAAAAGGATCATTAGCTATCAGTCGCGTTTTCTTTATTGTGACAGGGTCTACCGCATCAGCAAGTGAGCTAACTATTAATAATTTGCGACCGCATTTAGATGTTCAATTGATAGGTACTACCAGCTATGGTAAACCGGTTGGTTTTTTTGATATCGATATTAATAAGTATCAAATGTATATCCCAGAATTTGAAACACAAAACTCAGCAAGCCAGGGTGGTTATTATACCGGAATGGCGCCCGGTACGGCAGGTTATCCCGGTGTAAACGATTATGATGACCCAACCAAAGATTTTGGCGATACCACTGAAACTTTATTAAGCCATGCAATACATTATGTGAAACTGGGAACCTATAGCTTGCCATCACAAAGGATACAAGGATTGTCAACCAAACAAAAAACTTTTTCTATTGATCAGTCAAACGCTGCCGCGATTGATTTAAATAGAAACAAATTCAGCGGAATGATATTTAACAAAAAATTGAAACTTAAATAATATGCAGATATACAGATGCGAGGATGTGCACATCTGATCAGTCTGCTAATTCTCTCAGATCAACCGGGACAACGCGGGAAATACCTTGCTCAACCATTGTCACGCCGTAAATTACATCGGTGCTGGCAATGGTTCTTTTGTTATGTGATACGATGATGAATTGTGAATCCTGCGAGAATTTACGGATAATGTTATTGAACTTATCGATATTGGTATCGTCAAGCGGCGCATCCACTTCATCAAAAATACAGAAGGGGGCAGGTTTTAACAGGTAAAGCGAAAACAGGATAGCTGTTGCCGTCAACGTTTTTTCGCCGCCCGAAAGCTGGTTGATAGATAGTGGCCGTTTACCCTTTGGTTTAGCTATAATATCTATCTCTGATTCTAAGGGACGTTGCGGATCGCTCAGGATCAAATCGCATGAATCTTCTTCATTAAACAGTGAGCGGAATACCTTAATAAAGTTTTCGCGAACAATTGTAAACGCCATCATGAATTTTTCTTTAGCGGTATCGTCTATCTCTTGGATCGTTGCCATTAATGATGCCTTTGCTTCACCCAGATCTTTCTTCTGTATTTGAATGAACTCGTAGCGTTCATTCATTTCTTTGTAAGCCTCAACAGCCATTGGGTTAATGGCGCCAAAATCATCCAGCTGCTTCTTTAATTTATCCGTTTTTTCACGTAGTTCGCGCTCGTCTTCGCCGGCTGTTGTTTCATCTTCGGGCAGTTCATTAATATCTACATTAAACTCGACCGATAAACGCTCTTTTAACGCATTTAATTCTATCCGCAGGTTATTGCGTTGATCTTTTAATTCGTTTTCAATTACTTCGGCCTGGTCTTTTTTGCGGCGTAACGCGGCAATAGTATCTTCGGTTTCAGTTATTTTACCACGTAGCTTGTAGTGTTCCTGCTCAGCTTCCTGGGTAGCTTTTTCAAGCTCTTCTTTCTGGCTGTACATTTCAAGCAGGCTATCATCAGATGTATCTGATTGTTGCAGATTTTCTTGTATGGCCAGCTTTACTTTTTCAAGCTCTTCATTATTTTGCTTTATGCGGCCTTCAAGGCTTTCCTGCTGGGTAAACCGATAGTCAAGATCTTTATTTAAGCCGGATACTTTATTTTGTTGCTGATGAAAACGGATGTTTTCTTGATTGTAAGCGTTTGACTGCACCGACACCATTTCATTCAACTCATTAAACTCAGCTTGTTTCTCAGCAAGCAGCACATTTTGCATTTCTTTGCCGGCTTTCAGTTCGACCAATAATGGTTGCAGCGTAGCGATCTCTTCTTTTATCCCTTCTATTTTTTTTGCGATGTCATCCTTACGGTTAAGGCTGTTCTCTATAAAAGTTTCGTATTGCTCTTGCCGGGTTTTAACAGTTATCAGTTCAGTATTAAGGCGGTTAAGTTCTGCCTGTTTTTGTATTAGTTCCTTTGCCTTTCCGGCAGCTTTGAGGGATACGGATCTTGTTTGTAGTTCATTTGAACAGGTTTTAAGTTCAAATAATTCAACCTCTAATTTTTTGATCTCTTTTGCCAGGTTTTCCAGGTTCTTTGCGCGCCCAATTCTTTTCCCCTCAAACAAACCAACCGAACCACCGGCCATGGTATATTTCGACTTGTTGAATTTACCGCTTTGCGCTATCAGTACCAGGCCTTCCGTTAATCCTGAAGTGTTTAGCTCAGCTTCGTCATTTACCAGGTAAACGTTTTTTAACAAGTGGTTCACAAGTGGCTGATATTTTTTATCCACCTCAACTACATTTAAAGCCGGGATCCGTGAACTACTCGCATCATCCCCGAAATTCAGCGCCGCCTCATTCGCATAATTACTCAGAATAAAAAACTGGCCCCTGCCACGCGACGAATTACTTAACAGATTAATAGCCTTTACAGCTTCGTCATAAGTATCAACCACATAATGGTTCATTAGCGGCTCCAGGTAATTTTCGATAGCCACACGGTATTGTTCACGACAAAAGAGTACATCACTAAATAGGGGGGCGTTTTTGGCCCACTCGTTATTGTTTTTCAGAAAACGGATCGACTCCGGAAAACCTTCCAGGTTATCAACCAAACTTTTGGTAAGATTATATTCGTTTTGTTTAGCGTCAAGCTTGCGGCTTTCTGTAGTGATGGTTTCTTTTACAGTTTCAGTCTCGGCTTCCAATGTGCCAATTTGTTCTTGTAATTCGTTTTCCTGCTTTAGTTCAAGCTGGTATTCTTGCTCTAAAGTTTCTGTTCTGTTTTGTAACCCGGAAACAACTTCGTTAAAATGCGAAAGCTCTACCTTTTTATTGGTAGCGTCTTCCATGTTACGCTGGCTTTCCTGTTCAAGAGCTTGTTCCTGTATCTGCAGGATATCGATATCTTTTTCGGCCTTGTAAGCCTGGTTTTGCAAATTGTTATTGGCTGTAACCAACTCATTCAACTGGTTACGTGCACTTGATTGTTGCAGGCGTAACTCATCAACAGTTAGTTTCAGGTCGGCTACCTTAGCGGTTATGGTTTGCAAATTTTCTTCTTCCTGTGCTTTTTCTTCGTTAAGGCGTTTAACATTATAAAGTACGTGGTTTAGCTGGTTCCTGTCACGTTCCAATTCTTCGCTTAACCGGTTTTCTTTATCCTGTTGAAATTTTAACTGCTCGTTCTTTATTTTCTTTTCGCTTTCGTAAGCACGTATTTTCCCCACAAATTCATTGGTAGCTTTCTGCTGAACAGAAAGATTTTTTTCTTTGGTAAGGCTATCCAGCTTTTCTTGTTGTAACGCAGCTTCCAAAGTATCCATTTGGGTTATTACACCTGTCTTTTCTTCACGTTGTTTAAGCTCCTGTTGCTCAATGGTGTTTAACGAATTGCCAAACGCGGCAATTTTAAATGATGCCAGCTTAATACTAAGCGCTTTATATTCTTCTTTTATGCGGTAATAACGTTCCGTTTTTTTTGCCTGGTTTTCAAGCATCTTCAGGTTTTTCTGGATCTCGAAAAGCAGATCTTCAACACGCTCCAGGTCGGCCTCGGTTTCTTTTAACTTATTAAACGTCTGTTTTTTGCGTAGCTTGTATTTTGAGATACCCGACGCTTCCTCAAATAGATTACGACGTGATCCTTCTTTATTTGATATGATCTCTTCGATCATCCTTAGCTCAATGATCGCGTAAGAGTCAGAACCGATACCTGTGTCAAGGAAAAGGTCTGTAATGTCCTTTAAACGGCATTGTACGTCATTTAACCGGTATTCACTATCACCGCTGCGATACAACTTACGTGTAAGCGTTACCTGCGAATAATCAGTAGGGAGTATGTTTTTGGTATTATCAAAGGTTAATGAAACTTCGGCAAGGTTAGCGGGTTTACGGCTTTTTGATCCGTTAAAGATCACGTTATCCATTTTTTCTGAACGGAGCATACGGGTACTTTGTTCACCCAAAACCCAGCGTATTGCATCAACAACGTTCGATTTTCCACAGCCATTGGGCCCCACAATAGCGGTAACACCCTCATTAAAATTAATGGTGATCTTATCGCCAAAGCTTTTAAACCCTTTGATTTCTAACTGTGTAAGCTGCATTTAATGATGATACCCTTGTATAAATTCCAAGGTTCAAATTAATCATAAAAAAATGATTTTACCATAAAACATTTATGCTTTTTTACTACTTATATTAGTCAAGTTTATATCCCGATCTTATAAAAAACGATTATGAAAATAGCAGTATTTGGAGCAAGCGGACGCATAGGGAGCCGTATAATACAGGAGGCATTAAATCGCGGGCACGATGTTACGGCAATTGTCCGTCACCCCGAAGATTACACTGTTATTCATGATCATTTAAAAGTAGCCAAAGGTGATCTTTTTGATTCGCAGGACGTAGAAACCGGCGCGTTTAACCAGGATGCTGTTGTGTGCGCTTACAGTAATACAAAAGGGGCACCGGCATCAACTATTGCCGAATTGCCAATACCGTTGATAAAAGGTTTAAAACAAGCCCATACCAAGCGATTGATTGTAGTAGGCGGAGCAGGTAGTTTAGAAGTAGCACCGGGCGTGCAGTTGGTGGATACACCAAATTTCCCGGTCGAATATAAATCTGTCTCTTTGGCGCACAGAGATGCCTTAAAGCTTTTTAAGAACGAGAAAGAGTTAGACTGGACCTATGTTAGCCCGGCCGCCGAAATAGCGCCAGGTGAGCGCACAGGAAAATTCAGGGTAGGTGGCAGTCAGCTCTTAAGTGACGCACAAGGCAAAAGTTTTATATCCATGGAAGATTTTGCTATCGCGATAGTTGACGAGATTGAAAATCCGTTGCATATCCGGGAGCAAATGACTGTCGCCTATTAATGGAACAACACTTTTAAATGGTATTAAAATAAAGTGAATTGATTGTTTAAGTTCCCGCCGTTTTCTATTCTGATTTTATTTACCAGTAAATGCGCTTGTCTTGTTGGTTCCGGGATACGGTATCCGCGAATACAATTTTTAATTATAGCGACACTCTGCTCCATGCTCACCAAATTTCCCGGCGAGATATAAATAGGATTGCATTTTTTCTTACTTCGCAAAGCGATGCCTATTAGTTCACCTTTGTCATACATTGGGCTTTGCGCGAATTGTTCCGCTCCGGGTTCTTCGTATTTGCCAATTAACCTGCTTTTAGCACTGCCGATGGTTGGAGTATGGGTTACTAATCCAAAATGCGTGGCAATTCCTAAACGTCGTCCGTGTGCTATGCCCTGGCCATCTAAAACTAACACATCCGGCTTAATGGTTAATTTATTCCAGGCATCCAACAGAGCAGGTACTTCTCGGAAAGCCAGCAGGCCTGAAATGTATGGGAAAGTTGTTTTACTAATGGCTGTCGATTGCCCAATAATTTTCAAATCAGGATAAGAAAATAAAACAATGCCTGCATAAACAATGTCTGAATACTTGTTGAATGAGATATCTGCACCGGCAATAACTTTAATTGGTTTATCCAACGGGCGGATATTTACCTGTTTCCGTAATTCGTGCTGGTAAGCGATGGCTTGGGCAGGAGCGAGGTGTTCGTAATCGGAAGGCTGCATACACAGCTAACAAAAAAAATCCCCCGGTTGTTTACCGGGGGATGAATGTTAACCTAAATATGATTTCAGAATTTTACTTCTGCTGGTATGTCTTAATCGTTGTAAGGCTTTGTCTTTGATCTGCCTTACGCGCTCACGGGTCAGGTTAAATTTCTCACCTATCTCTTCTAATGAAAGCGGGTGGTTGGTACCCAAGCCAAAGAACAATACAATTATCTCGCGCTCGCGCTCTGTTAATGTTGAAAGCGAACGTTTGATCTCTTCTGATAATGACTCATTGATCAGGATCGAGTCTGTATTTGGTTCAGAGTTTTCTAATACATCTAACAATGTATTTTCTTCGCCCTGTACAAATGGCGCATCCATAGATACATGACGGCCTGAATTGCTTAGCGTGTCAGAGATCTTATCAACTGTAGTTTCAAGCATGTCGGCCAACTCTTCAGGTGAAGGTTCGCGCTCATACTCTTGCTCCAGTTTTGAAAACGCCTTGCTGATCTTGCTTAATGAGCCTACCTGGTTTAGAGGTAAACGCACTATACGAGATTGCTCAGCGATAGCTTGTAATATAGATTGACGGATCCACCATACTGCGTATGATATGAATTTAAAACCCTTGGTTTCGTCAAAACGTTTGGCGGCTTTTATCAAGCCCAGGTTACCCTCGTTTATTAAATCGCCCAGAGTTAAGCCCTGGTTTTGGTATTGCTTAGCTACGGATACAACAAAGCGAAGGTTGGTTTTTGTCAGGCGCTCTAACGCGGCCTGATCGCCTTCCCTGATTTTTTGTGCTAATATTACTTCTTCTTCGGCTGTAATTAGGTCAACTTTACCAATTTCGTGAAGATATTTATCAAGTGATTGTGACTCACGATTGGTAATGGATTGTGTTATTTTGAGTTGTCTCATTTATTTTATAAACCTCGATTCTTAGTTTTAGAATTGAACGTGCAAAGGTACAAAAAGTTTTCCCTATATTTCAGTATAAAAAAAAGATTATATATTATTCATAATCAGCAATTAATTGCATGATTTTTGCTAGTGTATTTATAACGCATTGAGTTTAAAAGTTTCACCTAAGCGTATCCCTTTTTCGGTTTGCTGTAGCGTGCAACATTCGTTTACAGGATCATGCTCTAAAAACAAAACATAGTTTTTTTCAAGTGCTTCATTCAAAAAGATTTTTTTTTCCATTAACGTTTGCAGCGGGAACATATCATAAGCCATTACGTATGGCAGGGGTAGATGCCCTACAGACGGCAGCAGATCAGCCATATACAATATTTGCTTTCCTTTATAATTTATTAACGGCAGCATCATAGATTCCGTATGCCCGTATACAAACCGTACAGCTATATCATCAGTGAATTTTACATTGTCGTGAGCATCTATATACTTTAATTGCCCGCTTTCCTGAATAGGTAATATATTTTCTTTTAAAAAAGATGCTTTTTCGCGGTCGTTAGGGTTTACTGCCCAATCCCAATGTTTTTCATTGCTCCAGTAAATGGCATTTTTGAATGCCGGTATCAACTTTTCCCCTTCGCGTTTAATGGCTCCGCCGACATGGTCAAAATGCAGGTGGGTTAAAAACACATCGGTAATATCGTCCTTATGAAAACCAAGCGCTGCTAATGAGCTATCAATCGTAGCATCGCCGTGTAAATAATAGTGACTAAAAAACTTTTCGTCCTGCTTGTTGCCGATACCTGTATCGATCAATATCAACCTGTCGCCATCTTCAATCAGCAAACAACGCATGGCCCAGGTACATAAATTATTGGCATCAGCCGGGTTGGTTTTATTCCAGATGGTTTTTGGTACAACACCAAACATGGCGCCGCCATCTAATTTAAAAAAGCCGGTATCTATGGTGTGCAGGTTCATGTGTTAATTCAAAAGTAAAAATTCAAAAGTAAAAATACACACATATTAAAATAAAAGGATCGATAGCAGAACTACTATCGATCCTTTTTAATTTTGACTTTTTAATTTTGAATTACAAATGTATGCACTCACCGTATGCTTCGGCAGCGGCTTCCATTACTGCCTCGCTCATGGTTGGGTGAGGGTGTACAGACTTGATGATATCATGCCCGGTAGTTTCAAGCTTACGCGCGATAACTACCTCGGCAATCATTTCGGTAACATTTAAGCCAAGCATGTGTGCTCCCAGGAACTCGCCGTATTTAGCATCAAATATCACTTTCACAAAACCATCTTTTGCACCGGCAGCACTTGCCTTACCCGACGCAGAGAATGGAAATTTACCTATTTTAATTTCATATCCTGCTTCTTTAGCCGCTTTTTCAGTATAGCCTACAGAAGCAATTTCAGGGCTGCAATACGTACATCCCGGGATGTTGTTATAATCTAAAGGTTCCGGTTTCAAGCCTGCAATTTTTTCAACACAAATGATGCCTTCGGCAGATGCAACGTGTGCCAGTGCCTGGCCTTTAACAATATCGCCTATGGCATAAACGCCTTCTACATTGGTGCGATAAAAATCATCAACAAATACTTTGCCTTTATCGGTTTTTACGCCATTTTCTTCAAGGCCTATCCCTTCAATATTGGTAGAGATACCTACGGCTGATAAAACAATCTCAGCCTCTAATATCTCGGTACCACTTGCCGTTTTAACCGTTACTTTACACCCTTCGCCGCTGGTATCAACCGACTCTACGTTTGAGCCAGTCATAATATTAATGCCTTGTTTCTTAAGGATGCGGCCCAGTTGTTTTGAAACTTCTTCGTCCTCTATCGGAACGATGTTATCAAGATATTCAACTACAGTAACTTTTGTGCCTATTGAATTGTAAAAATAAGCGAACTCGATACCAATGGCACCCGACCCAACAACGATCAACGAAGCCGGTATTTTAGGAAGCACCATAGCCTGGCGGTATCCTATAACTTTTTTACCGTCTTGTTTAAGATTAGGCAATTCGCGTGAGCGGCCGCCGGTAGCCAGTATAATATGTTGGGCCGTATATTCTTTTGCACCATCAGTACCTGTTACAGTAACAACGCCTTTGCTTTTTAATTTGCCGGTGCCGATTAAAACGTCAATTTTGTTTTTCTTCATTAAAAACTGAACGCCTTTGCTCATGCCATCGGCAACACCACGGCTTCTTTTAATAACGCTTTCAAAATCAACCTCGCCTGCACCATTTATCTGGATACCGTAATCGGCAGCATGATTAATATATTCAAATACCTGTGCGCTTTTTAATAATGCTTTAGTAGGTATACAGCCCCAATTAAGGCAAATACCACCAAGCGACTCTCTTTCGACTATAGCGGTTTTTAAACCAAGCTGTGAGGCACGAATTGCGGCTACATAGCCACCCGGGCCAGACCCTATAACAATTACATCGTAGTTCATATTCTTTAGATCTGTTATTTTAAATTTTGGAAAGCCAAAGCTAAGTAAAAGGGCTGAAAGCAAAAAACAGCTTACGCGATATTTAGATCATCAAATTATCATATAATATCCATAGGATATATTAATAATATGGATTAACTCAAAGGAAAATAAATTAAAACAGATACGGGTTTTGTAATATTTTCGATACTTCTTTCTGTATTTAAACTTTTTATATGTAAAATGTTGATAAAAACATAAAAAATAATTAGCATTATTAACATAGGGTTAACATTGAACAGCAGGTTAAGGATTATATTTGCACCTGCAATTTTTTAGTTTACACACACTTAGAAAACAAAGTTACTTATGAGGAAGTTTTTACTATTATTATTTATGGGGCTTTTTACAACTGGGATTGTGCTTGCACAAGACGGCACTGTGGTAAAAGGCAAGTTGCTTGATGCACAAACCAAGGAGCCGCTTATCGGCGCGACCGTAACCATTAAAGGGACAACAAATGCTACATCGGCGTCGCTTGATGGTACATTTAAAATTACTGTACCAAGCGGTAGTACTTTAGTAGTGACATATATTGGTTATGTGTCAAAAGAAGTACTGGTAACAGGGAATCAACTGGGTGACATCTTTGTTGATCCGACATCCGGCTCGTTAGGCGAAGTTGTAGTTTCTGCAAACAGATCGCTTGCAATTGACAGGCAGACACCTATTGCAGTATCATCAGTAGGTGCTAAGTTTATAGAAGAAAAAGGTGCCCTTGCTGAATTTCCGGAATTGATGAAATCTACCCCGGGCGTTGCTGTAAGCCGCGCAGGTGGTGGTTATGGAGATTCGCGTATCGCAATACGTGGTTTTAACAGTAATAACCTTGCATTATTAATTAATGGCTTACCGGTTCAGGACCCTGAAGCAGGTAAAATATTCTGGAATGACTGGGCTGGTTTAGCAGACGTTACTACTTCAATGCAGGTACAACGTGGCTTAAGTGCTTCACGTGTAGCTGTGCCATCATTGGGTGGTACTATAAACATTACTACAAAAAGCCTTGAAAGCCAGGAAGGTGGCACAGTATCACAATCTATAGGCAGCTATGGTGCTTCAAAAACCAGCTTTTCTTATGCTACAGGCTTAACGCCAAGCGGCTGGGCAGCTTCATTCTTGTTGTCAAAAAGTACAGGAGATGGTAATGCTGAAGGTTTATACTATACAGGCTATAGCTATTTTGCTAATATTTCAAAGGTTTTAAGCAAAAACCAAACATTATCAATAAACTTTATGGGTGCTTCGCAAAGCCATGGTCAGCGTTACACTTATCAAACTATCAATACTTATCGAGCTGCTCCGCAGGGTGAAAACAGATTTAACTCTGACTGGGGTACTTTATACGGCAAAACTTATAGTGCAGAAATTAACCGCTATAACAAGCCATTATTATCAATCAGCCATGATTGGAAAATTAACGAAACTACATCGTTATCAACCATATTATATGGTTCATATGGTACCGGCGCGGCAGTTTATTTAACCGGCGCTCAGGCAGGTCTTACACCGGGTGGTACTGCTCCAAGAATCGGTGATTTCTATTCGCCTATTGATTTTGATGCTATTGTTGCTACTAACAAAGCACGCACTGATGGAAGTACAGCAACTTACATCAATCAGGCTCAAAATAACCATCAACAATACGGTTTGATCAGTACTTTCAAAAAAACCGTAAAAGATATTAATTTCCTGGCCGGTGTTGATTTAAGAGGCTATCACAGACAAAACTATTACGTATTGAATAACCTGTTAGGTGGTTCATATTGGTTAGATAATACAGATGTAAATAACCCTGGCAGGCATACTGTTGTAGGTGATAAGATAAACCAGGATTATAACGTAGATATTTTCTCTGAAGGTGTTTTTGCACAGGCTGAATATGTTAAAAACGCATGGTCGGGATTTGTGACAGTTGGTGGTAATAACACAAGCAACAGAAAGACTGACTATTTTGATTATCTGACATCAAATCCTAAACGCCAGTCGGCTTGGGTTAACTTTATTGGTTTCCAGGTAAAGGGCGGTGCCAATTACAATATTGATGCCCACAATAATATTTTTGCAAACATTGGTGTTGTAGAAAAACCACCACTTGTGGCTACTATTTTCCCGAACAACAAAACTACTGATGTTAACGACACCAAAACCCTTGAAAAGTTATTTAGCTATGAATTAGGCTATGGCTATAAAGATGCCATGTTCAATGTAAACATCAATCTATACCGTTCACAATATAATGACAGGTCAAAAGTTCTTGCAGGAGTTGCCAATCAAGATGGTTCAATTCCTTACGGAAACGTAAATGGCATTAACGAATTGCATCAAGGCATTGAAGTTGACGGTAAATTTCGCCCTGTAAAAGAAGTGACTTTGAGCGGCATGCTTTCTATTGGAGATTACCACTACACCTCTAATTCAGGGTCAGGTTTAATTAGCAGTGATAAACCAAACGCAACTCCAACTGTTATTAAATCATTAATATTAAAAGGACAACCGATAGGTGATTTTGGTAGTTCAGCTTCTTCAAATGCGCAGACTACTGCTGCGCTTGGTCTAGATATTGATGTATTGCCTAAAGTAAGAATAGGTGCCAACGCTAATTATTATGCCCGTTTCTTCGCTTCTTATGACCCGTCAAAATTGGTTCCTACAACTACCCCTGCGTTTGATCCTACCACTTACAAGCCCGTTCAATTACCTAATTATGAAACAATTGATTTAAATGTTGTTTACAGGTTTAAATTTGCCGGCCTTGACGCTTCATTCATAGGCAATGTATACAATCTGTTGAATGCTACTTATCTTGGAGAAGGATACGAAAGTAACCCGACAAATGCAAGTAATGTAACAAGATTAAATACACTTGGTGTAAATTACGGAATAGGCAGATTATATATGACGACACTTAAAATCAATTTTTAATAATTGTAAAAAATATTATCATGAAGAAAATTTATTATTTCATTGCATTGGTAGCTATCACAGCTTTTAGTGCCTGTAATCCGTTAGATAAAACTTACAAAGATCTGGGGAGTCTTCCTGCACCTGCAACTATTTATCCGGTTACATCGACAACAATTACACTTTCGGCAGCCGATTATGCCTTATTACCAAAAAGTAATACTGCTACAAAAACGTTGAGCTTTAAAACTCTGGATTCTGCAAAGGCTGGCATACCATTTATATTGGCAGCTAAATACCCTACTGCCGGCGATAAATCATCAGCGTTGGTAACTTATGGCATAACCAACCCTACATTTAAACCGGCAGACAGTACTTATTCACATGTATATTATGTTGTGATAAACCCCGATGATTACGTAGCTGCACAAGGCACTACCAACACAACTTTTAAAGATTATTCGGATGCACAAGTGTTATTATTTTTGAAATTTAAATATCCTACGCCTGTTGATAACCAACTTGTAGTTTTAAATTATACTTATTATGCATCTGGCCTTACCCCATCATCTGGTGTAAATGCTACCGATTCATTTATTTATCTTAACGGAGCGTGGATGAAGATATACACCGTATCTAATGCGCAATATGCTTCAGCCGGTCATGGTAATTACAATCAATTTGTTACTGCAGATGCTCCTGCAACTATAGTAGGTTATATAAATACTTTCCTTAAGACAGATCCGACAGTTGCAGCTACGGCTAAAGTTGGTGATGTGAAATATGTAAGCTATAACTATTATATCAGCAGCGGAGCAAGCAAAGGTACCTATCAGCGTGTTCAGGTTTTGACGTTTGATGGATCGAATTGGGTAACTATACCAACAGCGTCAACTGCGCTTACTTTCTTGAAAACAAATGGTACCTGGGTTGCTGATAATACCGTTAATTATAAACTTACCTCTGCAGATTATTCTTCTATAAAAACAATGACTGTAAATGTCCAAACTGCAAGAGATAATGTTGCACAGTATGGCGATTTTAATATCAGTACACCGCTTTCAACCACAACGGGTTGGAGTGATGCTGACATTAACTCGGTAATAGCCCTGATATTGGCACATGATTATCCGAATGCGGTTGCAAACCAAAAGTTTGTAATTACTTATCTTGCATACAACGGTTCTACGATCTCTGTTACCAAGACATTTGTATTTAATGGTACTACCTTTAGCGTTTCTCAGTAAGTTGTATAATTATTAATTAACAATAACAAAGGAAGCCGCTTCAATTGAAACGGCTTCCTTTGTTTATAAACTAAACATTTGTAAATATTACCAGTGATAAAAGTCTATCAAAGCACCGAAATAGCTATTGTCCCAACCCTCAATCATATCGTCATAATCAGCGTCCGGAATATTTGTATGCCTTAATTCAGCAGAGGTACCGGCCTTATCAGGATGCAATTTAATAGTAACTATTGATTCATTGGGTTGTCCGTCAAAATACCATTGTTGTACTATTTTCTTTCCTGGCTCAAACTCAATGTTCTTCCCCACAATGTTTCCGTCCCACATAGAAAACTCTGAACCCGGTTCGGTTGACATTTCTGCCGAATCGCCGGTCCATAATTCAATTGTTAGCGGGTTGGTTATTGCTAAATAAACTTCGTCGGGCGTAGCCGGTATGATATAATATTTCTTAAAATCTTTCACCTGCGCAATTTAGCTATTTACAGGGCCAATTGGTAATACAGTTTTTCCATAAACCTCATTAAGCACCTGTGCAATGCCCGTGTAAATGGCAGAAGCGCCGCAAATAATACCTTCGTAGCCCGCTATATGCGTAATATTTTTATTTTCAGTGGCATCGCCAATAGCCAGCAACGCGAATAAAATAGTAAGTGATCCAAATACAAACTGTAGTGCCCGGTTTAACTTTAATGTACCAAAGAACAGCAAAAAGGTAAACAATCCCCACATAGAAAGATAGGCTACAACTGCGTTGCCTGTCGGTGCTGTAGTCCAGCCTAATTTAGGTAGTGTCCATAATGCTACTAACGATAGCCAAAAGAAGCCATAAGATGTAAATGCTGTTAAACCAAATGTGTTATTTTTCTTAGCTTCAATTATACCGGCAATTACCTGCGCCAGGCCACCGTAAAAAATTCCCATGCCTAATATCATGGAATTGTTGTCAAAATAGCCGGCATTGTGGATGTTTAATAAAACGGTGGTCATTCCAAAGGCGCATAGCCCTAACGGCGCTGGATTGGCAATGCCGTCCTTTACTGGAGCAATTGTTGTCATAAAGTGTTAGTTTTTTAATTGGTTTATGTATGCAATTTAAATGATTTATAATCATTTACAAATATTAAAACTGATTTATAACTTTAGCGTTAACCCTTCAGTATGCAAAAATTAGTATTGATCAGACATGGCGAAAGCGTGTGGAACCATGAAAACCGTTTTACAGGATGGACAGACGTCGATCTTTCTACAGAAGGATATGAACAGGCAAGGCGTGCGGGACAACTATTAAAAAAGCACGGTTATAATTTTGACGCCGGGTTTGCATCGGTACTTAAAAGATCCATCAAAACATTGCACATTGTATTAGAGGAGCTTGATCATTTGTGGATCCCGGTCAAAAAATCATGGCGGTTAAATGAGCGCTTTTATGGCGCGTTACAAGGATTAAACAAAGACGAAACTATAGCCGAATACGGGGCAGAGCAGGTGGAGAAATGGCGTCGGGATCCAAATGAAGATCCTCCACCAATTACTAAGGAAGACGAGCGCTATCCGGGCCACGACATCAGGTACAAAGATCTTACAGAGCGCGAGTTGCCTTTAACTGAGAACCTAAAGGAGACAATGGAAAGGGTACTGCCCTTCTGGAATGAGATCATCGTCCCCCGGATCCGTAAAAACGATCATGTAATTATTTGTGCCCATGGTAATAGCTTACGGGCGCTGATCAAGTATATGGATAACCTTACAGATGAAGATGTAACAAGGTTAGAGATCCCCACCGCAGCGCCGTTGGTTTATGAGTTGGATGAGGGATTGAACAGGATAAGACATTACTACCTTTCGTAACTTATTTGATAGAGTATGGTATAAGGTTGTATATCTGCTTTTGGCAAACTACTTTCGCTATTATTATATATCTGTAATGAAACGACTGATCGGAATTTTATTTTTATGCTTTGTATTTGCCGGTACTGCATTTGCTCAAAGCGCCGATGAAAAAGCAATAGTAAGCCAAATTGAAACGTTGCGCAAAGCTATGATAGCAGGGGATAAGGCTGCCCTTAATGAAGTCACCTCAGACCAGTTAAGCTATGGACATTCATTTGATTACGTTCAAAATAAGGCGCAATTTATTGATGGCTTGGTAACCGGTAAATTTGCCTTTACCAAGATCGACATCAAAGACCAAAAGATCTGCGTTGATGGTAACACCGCAATTGTAAGGCACAAAATATTTGCAGACACAAATGATAAAGGCAAAACAATGACAATTGCCTTAGGAGCGCTGGAGGTTTGGAAAAAGATAAACAACAAATGGCTGCTTTATGCAAGGCAAGGATATAAATTGCCTAATCAACCCAGGTAACTAATTAACTTTTGTTTCACACGAGTGTGAAACAAATGAAACAAGTGAAACAAGATTTTGACTTAACATTCTGTAAATAAACAGATTGACAAAAATCAGTGAAACAAAATGAAACAAAGGATAAGTCAGTAAATTTATAGCTAAAATTATTATAAGTAGCTGTATATAAGATGCTTATTTTTGTTAATAGTTGATAACTATTCGTCTCCCTTATAAAGCTCGCCTGCCTTCTCGGCCGAGAGCTTGATACCTTTTATCATAGCCGAGCTGAAACCATTATGTTCCATTTCATTCAAGCCGGCTATAGTGCAACCTTTTGGTGATGTAACTTTATCTATCTCCTGTTCGGGGTGTGATGATAACTGCAATAGCAAATTAGCCGCTCCTTTTGCGGTTTGTGCAGCCATTTTAAGCGCGTCGTGCGCATGAAAACCAATTTCTGTACCGCCTTGTGAGGCCGCACGTACCGAGCGTAAAAAGAACGCAATGCCACAAGCACAAAGCGCTGTAGCCGCGGTCATTAGCTCTTCATTAATTTGTATGGTAACGCCAACGGTATCAAACAAAGATTTTACCGTGTTAACGTTTTTTAGTGTGCCATTATCTGTCGCTATACAGGTCATTGAATCGCCAATTGCTATAGCTGTATTAGGCATAGCGCGTATAACCTGTACATTTAATTCAAGCTGCTGGCGGATATCATTACAGCTAACACCTGATATTACAGACACCAGGAATTGTTTTTCTGATTTTATGGCAGGTTTTATTTCGTCCAATAATTTATTAAGCTGTTGGGGCAACACTGCCAGGATAACTATATCGGCCTTTTTTGCAGCTTTTGCATTATTGTTGGTAGTTTGATAACCGATGGCGGCATATTCGGCCAGCGCATCAAGGTTACGGCGTGTCAGCGTAATTTGCTGCGGTTTGCAGATGCCTGATTTTACCAGTCCCTTAGCTAATGATAAACCAATATTTCCGCTGCCTAAAATGGCGATATGTTGTTGCGTGTTCATGCTGTTTTGCTTAATCGTGTTCCAAATGGCTTACTTTTTTTTAGTTCGCCCAGATCATCAGAGTGGCCTATTACTACTGCCTTAACACCACAAGCTATTGCTGTAAAAGCATTCTCGAGTTTAGGTAGCATGCCACTATGTATTATTTGCTTTATTTTTAATTCTTCGTATTTAACCGGATCAATATCCCTGATTATCGAATCATCGTCGTTTACATCCATTAATACACCTTTCTTTTCAAAACAGTATATCAATGTGGTTTCAAACAGATCAGACAAAGCTACCGCGAGGGCAGAAGCAATAGTATCAGCATTAGTATTTAATAATTGTCCGTCGCCATCATGCGTAAGGGCACAAAAAACCGGTGTAAAGCCGGCATCCAATAACTTACCAATTCCCTTGCTATCTATTGATTTCTCATCAATATCGCCAACAAAACCATAATCGATTGTTTTTACCGGTCTTTTTTTTGTCCGGATAAAATTTCCGTCGGCGCCTGTCAGCCCTATAGCATTATTGCCGAAACGTTGTAACTGCGCCACAATGTTCTTATTGATCAATCCGCCGTAAACCATGGTCACTACGCGCAGTGTTTCAATGTCGGTTATCCGGCGTCCATCAACCAGTTTTGCCTCAATGCCAAGTGTTTCTGATAGTTGTGTTGCAACCTTGCCACCACCGTGTACCAGTATCTTATATCCATCAAGAGCTGTGAAATCTTTCAGAAAATGGTGTAGATTCTCTGAATTATCTATAACATTTCCGCCAATTTTGATAATATGCAACGATTCCATGCTCACAATGTGATAATTAGTTACAAAATTAACTAATTATTGGTCAAAATGCTTCGTTTTTGATAATAATTTGCTTTAAAAACCATATAACTGATAAAAAAGTTATATAACTTATTTAATAGTTGTATAACTGAAAAATAAGTTATATGTTTGATTTATGGAAGAGTTAACAAAAACAGAAGAGCGGGTAATGCAGGTTTTGTGGAAACTGAAACAATGTTTTGTAAAGGACATTATTGACGCTTTGCCTGACGACCCCAAGCCACCTTACAACACCATATCATCAGTAGTGCGCTTATTAGAAAAAAAAGGCTATGTAGGATATAAAGCCTACGGAAAAACCTACGAGTATTTTCCACAGATCTCTAAAACAGAGTACCGTAAGATTTTTTTTAAAAAAATGGTATCGGGCTATTTTGATAATTCGGTTGAGAGCCTGCTGTCATTTATGGTAAAAGAAGAGCAGTTAAGCGAAGCGGATATCAATAAGATCAAAGACATCATCAATAAAAATAAATAAACATGCAGGCAATAATTTATATGTGGCAGGTAAGCGCCTGCATGGGGATCTTTTACGGATTCTATTATTTTATGCTCAGGCGGTTGACGTTTTTTACACTGAACCGGTGGTATTTAATGGCAACGCTTATGGTAAGTTTTATCATACCATTACTCACTATTACCGTCCATGAACATTCTGCGCCGGCGGTGATACAAAAGGCTGTTATTGTAAATCAGGAATTGCCGTCATCTAATTTTCAATTAATTACACCGGCGAAAGCAGCGGGACCGACAATTGACTGGGTACAAATTGCAGAGATTGCATATTTAATAATCGTCGCGATTTTATTTATAAAACTTGTAATAATGGTCGCACGGTTCTTTCTTAAGGTTAAACGTGCTTCGGTAACCAGGATAGGACAAGTGCGCATTATCAAAGGGAATAAAAATATAGACAACGGATCTTTCTTTAACTACATATTACTTGCGGATAATGGTTTGAGTGTATCAGAGGCAGAACAGGTAATAGCGCACGAGCTGCTGCATGTTAAACTATTTCATTCGGTTGATAGGGTTATTGTTAAGCTGGCGCAGATCATACTATGGTTTAACCCGTTTGTATATCGCTATGCCCAAGCGATAGAAGAGAACCACGAGTTTGAAGTTGACAATCAAATAGGAAAGCGCGCTGATAAAGGCCGATATGCAGATATGCTGCTACATCTATCCGTAAATCGCCAGGATATACTCTTTAATAGTTTCAGCAAGATTCCGCTGAAAAGGCGCATTACGATGTTATTTACTAAACCTACCAATCATATGAAAAAAACAATTTATCTGCTTGTTATACCTGTGGTAATGATAAGCTGCCTGGCCTTTGCCAGGTTAAAAAACGACAACCAAACCCAACAGTATAGTGTGGTTGACGGTGTTAACAAATTGAAAGGCGACATTAAGCTCATTATTGACGGCCGGGAATATAACAACAGCGTGCTATATAAAATAAGTAAGTTTTGCATAGCGAATTATAAGGTTTCTGAAAACGCTGCAACGCCATGTGTTACCATAAAAACCAATGCGGGCAAAATAGTATACATGACGCCAAACGAAAAAGAGAACCTTTTTAAAGAACGCAGTATCCCCCAAACGCAGTTTTATACCCGGTTGCATTTGAAGGATAATAAGGGATATATCTTTGATAAGTTAATTATACATTTGGCAGGTGATTTTTACATCGCTTGCAGCATAAATAGTGCTATAAAGGCCGGATTTTATATTGACGATGTTTTTTACGATGAAAGCCAAATAGTTAATGTCCCGCGTAAAACAATAGATAATATATCGACGGACTACTTAGTTAGTGATGAAAGTAAGCCTGTTGATTATATGAAAAACAGAAGAGCGATATTTTGGCTTAAAACCAAACAAGCTGCCGGAAAAAGTACAGAAGATGGTGAGCAACTTAAAGATTCATTAGCGCCTGAGAAAAAAAATTATGCAACCACCGCATTTCCGGTAGCGCCTATGACGGCTGACGAAAAGCAAAAGCTTTCAAAGTTGATGGATGCTGTACCATCGGCATATTTTTATAAGAGGGAACATTTTCAGGATGCTGATGGCATACGACACGATAAAATAACTTTTAAATTATCAGACGGTTCTGTATCAGCAGACCTTGGCCCGGAGGATAAAGTAGGGATATTTATTGATGGTGAATTTTATAATGAGGATGCGATCAAAAAAATCACTGTGGAAAAAGCAGAATCGTTTGAGATAACACGAGAGGGATATGATGCTAAAAAGATCCCTGAAGGGCAGAATTATGCGGTTCCGTTTGCCCTTAAAACAAAGAAATCTACAACTCCTGCAACCCCTGTTAAGGATAAACAAAAAACAAAACTTACACCCGTTATTAAACAAGGACCTGCAAAGCAAAATGCAACGGGGAGTACTGATGATGCCCCAAGTTTAACAACCGAAAAAGAAGATCAATTAATAAAAAAGAACCTTTCTAAAAAAGGGAGCCCATTTTTTAAACGATATCATTTTGATCGTCCGGGGAGTAAGGGAGTTGACTTAATTACCTTTAAAATAAGAAAACTTAGGGATACGGCAACGCATATAGTAACAGCTACTTTAGATAGTAATGTAAAAGCAGGTGCTTTTATTGATGGTAAATTTTTTACTGAAGAAGAAATGAATAAACTAACACCCCAGAAAGTAGCCTCATTAGGATTTAGTTTTAAGTCGGATACTAAACAGGAAAACTTACCTGATAACTATGGTTTTTCGGTTAGTTTTAAAACTGAAACGGTCAGTAAGTGATACTATTCAATTAAATAATCACAACCTAAACCTTGCAAAATAAAATAACGGACGCTGTTTAGGCGTCCTTTTTTCACTTCGCCAAAAACTCATTAATGATCTTAAACTCCTTTTCCGGTTCTTCTACCTGTGGGTTATGGCCTGATTTTTCGAACATGACAAACTGTGCCTGCGGGCAATATTCTTTAAACTTTACAGCCATCCATGGTACGGCTACACGGTCATAACGGCCGGTAACAATCAGTACCGGCATTTTCAGATCTTTTAGTTGTTTACGATAATCAAAAGTGCCTATATCGCTACCTACAATAAAGTCGCCGTCTTTGCCAACCATCTGGTAATATAACTTTGAATTGTAGGAGTTAGGATAAGGTTTACTCCCACGGTTTGCAAACTTATCAGGATTATAAGCATACAAAAAGCCGTACGGAACCTGCCCGTAAATTTTCTGGTGTATGGCGTCGCTCGATACAGCGCCCTGCTCGCGAGCCTTCATTAACTCATCCCATACTTCGGGATAACTGTTTTTAATTTCGCGGTTCGAGCTGTCGTCATTTTCTTGCCACATTACAAAACTGTGAAAAGTGTCAGCCAAAATTAAATGGCTTAAATGACCGGGATATTTAATGGCATAACCTTGCGCCACCACACCGCCGTACGAGTGGCCCAGCACTGTAATTTTATCCAGTTTTAAAGCTTTACGCAAACCTTCAATATCATCAATATCACGCTCCAGCGTATATTCGGTAACATTTTTTGCCGTGTCAGATTTGCCTCTTCCAAAAGCGTCGAAATAAATTAACTGGTGGTGGCTGTCTGCCAGTGCATCAAAACTGCGTAAACCCGGGTGTGCACCGCCCGGCCCGCCTGCTATAAATATAATAGGATCGCCTTCGCCTACGGTTACTACCCATAATTTGGCATTATTAATGTTAACGTATTTACCGTCAGTCCAGCTGTCAACAGGTTTAACCTGTGCTTTGGTTAGAGTGACAAACAGTGATAATAAGGCAAGAAGGAAAAGTTTTTTCATTTCGATTTTTATTAAAGCTAAAATTAACAAATTAGGTTTACATTTTTATGAATGGCGAATCTGGCTTAAAAGCTAAGTTTATCACAAAATAACACATGGATCAAAATACTAAAACCAAACCCCGGGTAGTAATTATTGGCGGAGGGTTTGCAGGTTTACAGTTAGCAAAAAAACTTAAAAACGCGCCGGTTGATATACTGATGCTGGACAAGCACAATTACCACACATTTCAGCCCTTGCTTTACCAGGTGGCTATGGGTGCTATCCCGGCAGACTCTATTGCTTTCCCCATTCGGAGGATCTTTACTTACCAGGATAATTTTAGTTTCAGTGTAGCCTATGTCGAAACTATAAATCCGGAAGCTAACACGGTTACAACCGACATAGGTGAGATCCATTACGACTACTTGGTGATAGCAACAGGCTCAAACACAAATTTCTTTGGCAATAAAGATCTGGAGAGTTGTGTTATGCCAATGAAAAATTTACCCGAAGCCCTGAATTTGCGTGGATTAACACTGCAGCATTTAGAAAAAGCTATCAGGACGAAGGATAAAGAAGAAAAGGATGCATTGATGACTTTTGTGGTAGTAGGCGGTGGGCCAACGGGAGTTGAACTTGCCGGTGCCCTTGGCGAAATGCGGCATTTGATACTTGAAAAAGATTATCATGGCCTGAGCAAAAGTGATATGAAGGTTTACCTGGTTGAAGGTAAAGACAGGTTACTGGCAGCAATGTCTGACGGTGCTTCAAAAAAAGCAAAACAGTTTCTTACTGCAAATGACGTAATGATCTACAATAGCGTACACGTTGAAAGTTATGACGGGCTGACGCTAAAGATAGATGATGGAATGACTATTAAAAGCCGCAATGTGTTTTGGGCGGCGGGCGTAATGGGCGAAGTGCCGGAAGGAATGCCTAATGCAAGCATAGCACGCGGGTCACGCATCCAGACGGATGAGATAAATCGGGTTAAAGGATATCAAAATATTTTTGCGATAGGGGATGTTTCTGCAATTATCAGCGAGGAATATCCAAACGGGCATCCGGGTGTGGCTCCTGCAGCTATACAGCAAGGTGCCTGGCTGGCAAAAAACCTGGTACACTTGATCAACGGCGAGCCAACCGTTCCTTTTAAATATAAAGACAAAGGTACGCTTGCAACAATAGGCCGTAATAAAGCCGTGGCCGATCTTGGTAAAATACATTTCCAGGGATTTTTTGCCTGGATATTATGGGGTTTTGTTCACATCATATCATTAGCGGGCTTCTCTAACAAGACATCAGTTATATTAACCTGGGTGATCAATTATTTTACCAAAAACAGTGATAATCGTTTAATAATCCGCAGCTTTAACCGTAGTACCCGTACTGTTGAACCCGAGAAATAATTTAAGCTACACGAATAACCCATGGATCTGTTTGTAATAATTGCTTTATTGGTTATTGTCAGCGCGTTTTACTCGTACCTAAATGCACGCTACATTAAACTGCCGGGTACTATTGGTATTGTTACCATAGCTATTGCTGTATCGATAATTACCATTACTATCGACAGGCTTGACCCGAGTGTAGCACGATATCTTACCGTATTGGCTAAAAATATAAATTTTTCGGGCACGGTATTAAATATCATGTTGGGATTTTTGCTTTTTTCAGGATCATTCTCTCTTAATACCAAACGTTTAAAAAAGGAAATGCGGCCGGTATTTGTATTAAGTACCATTGGTGTTATCCTATCAACCGCGGTATTTGGCGGGTTGTTTTATGGCGTTACTTTGCTTGTCCACATCCACATACCGTTGGTTTACTGCTTTTTGTTCGGAGCGTTGATATCACCGACAGACCCGGTAGCGGTTGGTGCTATTATAAAAAATTCAAAGCTTCCTGTAAATTTAGAAACCATCATATCGGGCGAATCATTATTTAATGACGGGATAGGGCTTGTATTATTTATAACGATTCTGGAATTTACAGAATCGGGAGATGATCACCTGGACTTTGTTAAAACCGCGCTTTTATTTGTAAGGGAAGTATTTGGGGGAATAATCTTGGGCTTATTATTTGGTTTCATAGCCTTCCGTTTAATGAAAACCATTACCGATTTTCAAACTATTGTATTGGTATCAGTAGCATTAGTGATGAGCATATCTGTCGTGTCTTCCTATATGCATTTTTCTATTCCGCTGGCTGTTGTATCGGCAGGTTTGTTTGCCGGTAACCAAACTATTAATATCGACAGTAATGAACACTCGCACCAGGCGCTCGAGAAATTTTGGCAACTGATAGACGAAATGTTAAATACCATATTATTTGTAATGATCGGTTTTCAGATGATCAATCTGCCATATTTAGAAAATTATTGGCTCATAGGCGGGATAGGGATAGCCATTATATTGATAGCCAGGTGGCTCAGCATCCTTGTGCCGTTAACCTTTTTCAGGAAAATTATAAACATCAATTTTAAAAACATAAACGTATTAACCTGGGCGGGCTTGCGCGGCGGTATCTCAATTGCGCTGGCGCTGTCATTGCCGGCTTCGCCATACCGGCATATCATATTGGCGGGTAGCTACTTTATTGTGATCTTCTCTGTTGTGATACAAGGCTTAACTTTAAACAGGGTTATCAATGCCTCTATGCCCGCAGAAAAATAATCTTTGCAGGTCCAACTTAAATAGGTAATTTAGTTTTTATAACCTACCTGATAGCCATGAATACATTTTTGTATCAAACTCCTGCATTAGTAATATCGATAGTATTATTTATTTTAATAATCATATCCAATCGTGCCGGTTTTGTTGTGCAGCAACGCGAAGCTAAAAAATATCCCGATAAACAAATTGGTGGGTTAGGGCCGATAGAAGGTTCGTTACTTGGGTTATTGGCTTTATTGCTTTCTTTCACTTTTAGTCTATCGGCATCAAAAAATGATATTAGGCGCGATATAATTGTTGAAGAAGCAAATGACATAAGTACTGCTATATCCCGTTGTGACCTTTACCCGGATACTGTCCGAAAGGAACTCCATTCACTTTTTGGCCCTTATGTAGATGCCCGAATAGGTTATTATGATGCGGGGATTGATACCGCCAAGATCAACACCAGTCTTAAACAGACTAACGACTATTCAGGCCGGATCTGGAAGAAGGTTATCGCATTATCACAGGATAAAGAGAATACCCTGCGTTCGCAGCAAATGATACCTGCGCTAAATACCATGATGGACATTGTAAGTACAAGGGATGAAACCAGGAACGCCCACGTGCCCGAATCTATTTTATGGATGTTGTTTATGCTTACACTGGTGGGTAGTTTTGTGATGGGTTATGGTACCAATAGCCGGTATAACTGGATAATTGTCGGCGGTTTTGCATTGATGACAGTGATGACCATTTACCTGATCCTTGACCTTGACCGCCCGCGCCGTGGTATCATTAACATAGACATGACCCAGCAAAAAATTGTCGAGTTAAAGCAAATGCTTAAATAATTATTTTAAGCGCGACATATAAGCTGCAATTTCCTGTTCTACAGTATCGGGCTTGTTGCTTAACTCATTGATGATGCTTTGGCGCTCTTTTTCGGTTTTATTTTGGCTTAGTTTTTTCTTGGCTTGTAATTCGTCGACTACTATTTCAAAACCAACTATTCCTTTCATCATGTTCAGCTTAAAATCTTGCGGCAGGTTATTCCATTGCTTTAGATAATCGGCTTCGTAAAATTTAATGGTTTGCTCTAATAACTGTGCCTTAGTTTCAGGATTATCAATTAAAGAGGCCTTACCATAAGCATGAATAGCAATATAATTCCAGGTAGGTACGCTTTTTTCGCTCTCATAATGTTTGGGAGAGATGTAGGCATGCGGTTTAGCAAATATCACCAATGGATTGCCTGCAAGTAATTCACCTGCCTGCGGATTTGCTTTTGCAAAATGCGAGGTAAGTAGGATTTTACCATCGCGCTGCGAAACAACAAATGGTAAATGCGTTGCAGACGGAATGCTATCAGTAACCGTAACTATAGTAGCAAAGCTGTACCGCTGCATAAAGCTGATCGCTTCCTGCTCATCGGTAATTAGGTTTTGCTTTGGGATGTACATGATGTTATTACAAAGCTTCCAGCATCTGCTTTAAAACTGCTTGTGCGGCCCATACGCGATTGCCGGCTTCATGAATTACAATTGAGCTTGGTCCATCCAAAACTTCGGCAGAGAGCTCTAAATTGCGGCGTACAGGCAGGCAATGCATCACCTTGGCATTGTTAGTGATCTTTAACCTTTCGTTTGTTAACATCCAATCCTCATTGCCGGGTAACACTTTACCATAAGGCTCATAAGCCGACCAGTTTTTTACGTAGATAAAATCAGCATCGGCTAAAGCTTCATCCTGGTTGTGGGTTATAGTCGCACCTTGTGTAAAGTCTGTAGAAAGTTCGTAACCGACAGGGTGGGTGATGGTAAAATCAACATCGGCTTTGCACATCCATTCGGCAAATGAGTTTGGAACAGCCTGCGGTAATGGCCTGATATGCGGCGCCCAGGTTAATACCACTTTAGGGCGCTCTCTTGTTTTTAATTCTTCAATAGATACCAGATCCGCCAAACTTTGCAGCGGGTGACGGGTAGCTGATTCAAGGCTCACCAATGGCACACCGCAAAACTCGACAAACTTATTAAATACTACTTCAGTATAATCTTCTTCGCGGTTTTTTAACCCCGGGAAAGAACGGACACCGATAATGTCCACATACTGGCCCATAACAGCCGCCGCTTCGCGGATATGCTCTACAGAGGCTCCGTTCATTACAACGTTGTCGCGCAGCTCTAAAGCCCATCCTTCCTTATCAACATTTAGTACCATAACATTCATACCCAAATTAAGCGCTGCTTTTTGAGTGCTCATGCGGGTGCGTAAACTCGGATTAAGAAAAACCAAACCTAAAGTTTTGTTTTTACCCAAATGCTGATGCGCATACGGATTTTTTTTTAGCTGCAATGCTTCGGCAGTAAGTGCCTTAATATCGGTTACGTCGTTTACGGAAGTAAAAAGTTTCATAATATTAAATTCTCTCAATCATTTCGAGCATAGTGAGAAATGACAATTATTGATTATTAAGTACGTTTGTAAAAGCCTCTAAAAATTGATCGGCGTGTGCTTTGGTTAAATTTAAAGCAGGTAATAACCTGATCACATTTGGTTTAGCCTCGCCGGTAAAGATATGATGTTTAAATAACAGATCTTTCTTAGCATTTGCATATTCGGCAGGCAGGTCTATGCCTATCATCAATCCACGGCCCCTTACTTCGGTAACCTGTTTGAATTTTCTAAGTTCGTCTACCAGGTAGTTGCCGACTTCCGCAGCATTTTGCATCAGGTTATCCTGCTCCATTACTTCTAAAACAGCCAACGCTGCTGCACAAGCCAAATGATTACCGCCAAACGTGGTGCCCAACATGCCATAAGCAGGCTGTATTTTAGGGGATATGCTGATAGCGCCAACAGGGAAGCCATTACCCATGCCTTTAGCCATGGTGTAAATATCTGCATCAATACCTGCAAAATCGTGCGAGTAGAATTTACCGGTACGTCCGTAGCCGCATTGTACAGAATCGGCTATAAAAACCGCATTATGGGCATCACAAAGCGATCTGATCTTTTGTAAGAAACTTTCAGGAGCTACCCGGATACCGCCAACACCCTGGATACCTTCTATAATTACGGATGATATCTCGTTATCAGCAAATGCCTGCTCTAATGCTTTTTCATCTTTCCATGGCAATTTTATTACATCGTCAGTTTCATTGACAGGAGCGATGATCTTTGGGTTATCAGTAACCGCAACGGCTAATGACGTCCGTCCGTGGAACGCACCCGTAAAAGCAATGATCTTCTTTTTGCCATTATAAAACGATGCTAATTTTAAAGCATTCTCATTTGCTTCGGCGCCCGAGTTAACCAGGAACAACTGGTAATCTTCTTTGCCTGACACCTGTCCCAATTTTTCGGCCAATTGCTTTTGTATCGGAATCTCGATAGAGTTAGAGTAGAACCCTAACTGATGTAATTGACCTTCTAATCTTTTTACATAGTGTGGGTGAGTATGGCCGATAGAAATTACGGCATGGCCACCATATAAGTCAAGGTACTCCTGGCCTTTGTCGTCATAAACTAAGCTGCCCCGGCCTTTAACTATATTTATTGGATTAATTGGATATACGTCGAAGGGTTTCATTATTTTCTAGTCGTTAAAATTTAGATACTTAATTATTACAGGATTTCGGCAGTGGCTATGGATTAAAAACCCGTCGCCTTAAGTCGTAATCCCGCGCGCTCATCTAAACCAAACAATAGGTTCATATTTTGAACTGCCTGGCCTGAAGCACCTTTAAGTAAATTATCTAACATGCTGATAATAAATATTTTATTATCGTATTTTTTTACCTGTATAAATACTTTATTTGTATTTACTATCTGTTTAAGATCTATGTTTCTGCTGGTTACGTGTGTAAACGGATCGCCGGCATAAAAATCCTGGTATAGCTTTAAAGCCTCTTCTTCAGACAAATCGCTGTCGGTATAAATAGAAGCAAATATCCCACGTGTAAAATCTCCCCTGTAAGGAATAAAATTAATGGACTGGTTAAAAGCAGGTTGCAGTTGTTTTAAAGATTCACCGATCTCATTTAAATGCTGGTGGCCAAACACTTTATAAACCGAAAGATTATCGTTACGCCAGGTAAAATGAGACGTTGCAGCCAAACTCTGGCCGGCTCCGGTTGAACCTGTAGTGGCCGATACATGAACTTCGTTATTCAATAACCCTTTTGATGCCAGTGGTAATAACCCCAACTGCAGGCAAGTGGCAAAACAACCCGGGTTGGCTATATTTTGTGCTGATTTAATAGCCTCCCTGTTTAATTCAGGCAAGCCGTAGACAAAATTTTTACTTTTTACTTTTGAATTTTGACTTAACCTGAAATCCTGGCTCAGGTCAATTATTTTTACGCTGTCAGGGATCGCGTTACCGTCAAGGAATTTTTTAGCATCGCCATGACCGACACATAAGAACAATACGTCTATAGCTGTAGACAGTTCATCGGTAAATTTTAGATCGGTATCACCCAACAAGTCCGTATGAACGTCATGTATAAAATTACCAGCGTTACTGTTGCTATGTACAAAAGCAATCTCTACATCAGGGTGGTTAACCAATATCCGCAGCATCTCGCCGCCGGTATAGCCAGCACCACCAATTATTCCTGCTTTTATCTTTTTCATTCGCTTTATATTATTTAGTCGACATTTTTCCGATACACAATAAATTCGGTATCAGGTGCCTGTTTTGTAAATCCTATCGACTCATATAAATGCTGAGCCGTATAATTATCAGTAGCTGTTTCTAACTGTATAAATTTTGCACCATCAATCTTTGCAAAATCGTTTGCGGTAGCTATCAGTTTATTGCCTATGCCTTGTTTACGGTAAGCCGGGTTAACATACAGATCATTTAGGATCCAGTTTTTTACGGCCCTTGTTGACGAGTATTTAGGGTATAATTGTGTAAATCCAATAGGCATAATTACGTCGTTAAACTCAATACAGGCCACAAAAATAACCGACTCATTATTTTGTAGTCTTTTAGTTAAAAACTGTCGCGCAAGCTCAAGATCGCTGACCTGTTTATAAAACATCCTGTACTGATCAAAAAGGTCAATAACCAGGTCTATATCGTCCGGGCCTATCCTTTTTACGGATATGTCGTTTTTACCAGCAATTAACCCTGTCATTGTTTGTAGATGGATAAGAATATAAAATAAACTCCAGGTCGGTATTTTGATAATTGGCTATAAAATGCTGCTGCCCCGGGTTGATCTGGATAGCTTGTTGTTCTCTTAGTTCAATCACTTCGCCATCAATAGTAAACTTTGCCCGTCCTTTTAAAATAAAAAAGAACTGGGTGGCTTTTTCATGATAATGCAGTTTTTCGGCTGTATCCGGCGGCATTAACTCTTGTTTAACAGATAGGGATTGGGTATCAACAAAGGTCCATCCGTGGCAATCATCGCCCCAGGTATAATGTGCTAAACATTCGCCTTTTGAAAATACCGTATTCATTATCCTTCGCTGTTAACTTTATGATAGATCATTACCTGGTTGCCAAATATTTTAGAGAAGCCTTTTACGTCTTCGCCGCTCCATGAATTGTTCATTTCGCCATAACTGCCAAACTTGTTCGACATCAGGTCATGATCAGATTCAATACCAATTACCTGGAAACGGTATGGCAATAACTGTACAAATACTTTGCCGCTAACGTTTTTCTGCGTATCGGTAAGGAAAGCTTCCATATTACGCATAATAGGATCATGAAACTGTCCTTCGTGCAGCCAGTTACCGTAGAACATAGACAATTGGTCTTTCCAGGTTAATTGCCACTTGGTTAATGTATGCTTCTCTAAAGTATGATGCGCTTTAATGATCACCATAGGGGCCGCAGCTTCAAAACCAACGCGGCCTTTAATCCCGATAATGGTATCGCCAACATGAATGTCGCGGCCAATACCGTAAGGTTGTGCAATAGCCTGCAGATCTTGTATAGCTTGTGTAGGATGATCGTATCTTTTTCCGTCAATTCCAACAAGTTCGCCTTTTTCAAAGGTGAACTCAATATTCCTGGCTGTTGTTTCTGTAACTTGTGTAGGCCATGCTTCTTCGGGCAGCCCTAAATTTGAAGTTAAAGTTTCCTTGCCGCCTACAGATGTGCCCCAGATACCTTTGTTGATAGAATACTTTGCTTTCTCAAAATTCATTTCAACGCCGTGTTTTTTAAGATACTCGATCTCTGCTTCGCGGCTTAATTTCAAATCGCGGATAGGAGTGATGATACCAACTTCAGGAATAAGAATATTGAAGATCATATCAAACCTAACCTGGTCATTACCGGCACCTGTACTGCCATGGGCAACAAATTCGGCGCCAATTTCTTTGGCATAGTTGGCAATGGCGGTAGCCTGGCTAACCCGCTCTGCACTTACTGACAATGGATAAGTATTATTTTTTAATACGTTACCATATATTAAATAACGAACGCAGGTATTGTAAAAGTTTTCAGTCTCGTCAACCACATGGTGCGATGTTACGCCCATTTCGTAAGCACGTTTTTCAACTGTATTTAGTTCTTCAGCACTAAAGCCACCAGTGTTTACAATTACTGAGTGAACTTCATAACCTAAGTCCCTTGTTAAATATATGCAACAAAATGAGGTGTCTAAACCTCCGCTATACGCTAATACTACTTTCTTTTTCATTGAGGTTAAAGGTAAAAGGTGAAAGGTAAAAGGTTATTTTTCATTTCTTAAAAAGTTTATAAATGAAATTAACATCGCCTTCACTTCGTTAATTAATGAGTTTATTAGTTCATATTTATCTTGAGTTATGTACTCAAGATCATAAATTAAATAGCAAGTGTATTCTGCTTCAAGAGCAGATCCTAGAGCATTGTCTAAATAATGCGCAAAATCTTTATCCGTATTTTTGCCACAACCTTCCACAATATTTAATGGAATTGAATAAGTTGATCGACGTAATTGACTAGTTAATGCAAAGCGTTCTTCAATAGGCATCAGTGGTAAAATATCTCTATACATCTGCTTTGTCAACAGATGCGATTTTTTCCATACGTCAAGTTTTTTATAATCTCTCACTACCTTTTACCTTTAGCCTTTCGCCTTTCGCCTTTTACCTTTAACCTAAATTAAAATACTTTTAAATCCTGTCCAAAACTTTTGATGACGCTTTCGATCCGTTGAAAAAGCGTAGCCTTTTTGGTCATCTTTTCAAGGTTTTCCTGCTTTTGCTTTTCTGCGTCATTTGCTTTCTCTTCCGGATCAAACAACATGGCGGTGCACATGCAGTTTTTGCGCTCCTTCATGGTCAATATATCATAATTAACACAGCTTTTACAACCTTTCCAAAAATCCTCGTCCTGTGTAAGTTCAGAATAGGTTACAGGCTCATAACCTAATTCGGAGTTGATCTTCATTACAGCCAGGCCGGTTGTTAAACCAAATAGTTTAGCTTCAGGATATTTGCTTCTTGAAAGCTCAAATATTTTGTGTTTAATAGCCTTAGCCAGTCCAAATTTACGAAACTGAGGTGACACGATCAGGCCTGAATTAGCCACAAAATCGCCATGGCTCCAGGTTTCAATGTAGCAAAAACCTGCCCAGGTGCCATCTTTATGTAAGGCAATAACAGCCTTTCCTTCCAGCATTTTGCTGGCAACATATTCAGGCGAACGCTGTGCAATGCCGGTACCACGTGCCTTAGCCGACTCGGCCATTTCATCACAAATGATGGTGGCGTAGTCTACATGCTGGGCAGTAGCAACCTGAATATCGAAATCTTGTATAGTCATTGTAAATAGAAAAAAAATTACCGTTAAAAAAATGCCTTTCGGGCTTAAGTAATTAATGATTTTTTGTTGAAGAAGTTTAAAAAGAACTTCTGTTGACGAGCATTAGGGTATGTTGGCAATTAAACCCGGGGGATAAACAGCCTTCGTCGTGAGGGGCTAAATAAAACAGTTGAAACCAAAGCAGCGGCAACCGGAGCAATAATTGCTCTTACAGTAGGCTTATTTAAGGTTTGCAGTATCATTTTTTATAATGTTGCTTTATTTAAAATTTGATGCAAAAGTTTGCATTAATTTTTACTTATGCAAGGAAAAGTTTAATTAGTTTACTAAGTGAGTGGTTGATTAGGTTAGATGGTTGATTAAGTTTACATAAGTATAACATAATCAGTTGGGTAAACTAACTGTGTGCATCCCTTTTGGCGACAATATCATCAACGATCATCTCCGCATGTATCCGTGAGTTTTCTATGAACCAAAGATGTGTATCCAATCCACCGCAAACTACGCCGGCAAGATAAAGGCCCGGCAGGTTGGTTTCCATAGTTTCAGCATCATATTGAGGAATAAACTTATCATCAGATAATATTAAACCCCATTTTTTAAGCTGATCAAAATTGGGTTTATAACCTGTCATCGCCATAACAAAATCATTAGGGATGGTTACCATACCTTCAGGTGTATCTATATCCACCTCGGTTTGACGGATTGCTTTAAGGTTAGAATTGAAATAGGCTTTTATACTGCCTTCTTTTATGCGGTTAATAACATCGGGCCTAACCCAATATTTTACGCGATGACTGATCTCATCACCACGCACTACTAAAGTTACATCAGCAGCTTTGCGATAGGTTTCTAACGCGACATCAATAGCCGAATTGCTTGAACCTACCACAACTATCTTTTGCATTGCAAAAAAGTGTGGGTCTTTGTAATAGTGCTGTACTTTAGGCAGGTCCTCGCCCGGTATATCCAGGTTGACAGCCACGTCATAAAAGCCGGTACAAATTATGATATGTTTGGCCTGGTAGATTGCTTTACTGGTGGTGACAGTATAAATGTCCGTACGCTCAATTGCGGTTACTTCTTCAAATAAATTAACAGGCAGGTGATTGGAAGTAGCTACCCGGCGATAATACTCCAATGCTTCGGCGCGGGTAGGCTTGTTGCTGATAGTTACAAAAGGGATACCGCCGATCTCCAGTTTTTCTGACGTTGAAAAAAAAGTCATCGTAGCGGGGTAATTATAAAGCGAATTAACCAAGCAGCCTTTTTCTATAATAACAAAGCTAAGTCCTGCTTTTTGCGCTTTAAGGCCGCACGCTATTCCGATTGGGCCACCGCCTATAATAAGTAAATCGAGCATTTAGTTGAACTTTGTGCAATAATAATCAGTTTTGACCTATTAAAGTTCAAAGATCAGAGAATAGGTACGTTTAAATACCGAATAATGAATTTATAATGACTTATGTCAAGGTTTTGGCTTACCAGTAACTTAACGTGTTATTTATTACCTCTATTATTTAATTAAAAGAGCAATAAAAATTAACCTGTGAGTATACCCACAGTAATAAAAAAACATGTTGGCAGTAAATTTTAAAAACATACGGGCCCATGGCCACTGCCAAACGGAAATTTGTTGGCCCGGCCATGTATGTGATAATCGGCCATTTTATGGTCGCGATACATTTTTGGGTTAGCAGTTCGGTTTATATGCAATTCTGAACTATCGGTTTCAGTCTTATCAGACTTTAAAACCACTGTGTTTTTTTTCTTCATGATTACTTCCTCCTGAAATTAACATTTAAAGAAATTGCTATATAAATTTAAGTAGAAATAGTATGATTTGCAAGGGGTTTTTGAAAAAAAAGGCAAAAAAAGGGTAAGCTACTCTTATCGCGCCGCTCAACTCTCTACCCTTGCTGCGTTCCCACCCTGGGGGAGTTCAAGAGGAGCTGGCCGTAAAAGACTTACCCCGGTGCAAATATAGCAAATGGTTTGTTTTTGGGTTAAAAAATTGTTAAAAAGGATTGCTGATACGCAATATTTAAGCCCGTAAGGTACACAAGCAATTGGGTGCGTGGCTGTTGCAGATAGGTGATTTTTTAATTTCAGCAACGCTAAAACAGAAAAGCGCCCGATACTTTCGGACGCTTTTACTGTTTGAACTTTTTAATGATTATATGTACTTTGTTCCAAATTGATGTTTAACATCAGCAACAATTTTCTTTACATTTTGCTCCTGATCGCGCGGGCAGATCAATAAGGTATTATTTGATTCAACTACAATATAATCATGCAGCCCTTGTATAATAACCAACTTATCCTCAGGTATGTTGATCATACAGTTTGATGAATCATACATGATCACTTTTTCGGAAGGTATAACCGCATTTCCAACGTAATCTTTATGAGCCAGCTCGTAGATCGATGCCCATGTACCCAGGTCAGACCATCCAAATTCTGATGGCAGCACGTATACGTTATTAGCCTTTTCCATGATCCCATAATCGATAGAGATATTGGTACACTGCAAATAAGCCTGGTTTACATGTGTTCTTTCATTCTCTGTATTATAATGTGGGCGGGCTTCGGCAAAAATATCGTTCATTTCGGGCAAGTATTGTTCAAATGCCTTAACAATGGCCTTTGCTGACCATACAAATATGCCCGCGTTCCATAAAAAATCGCCGCTTTGTAAAAAGGTTTTGGCAATTTCAAGTGATGGTTTTTCTGTAAAGGTCTTTACCTTATGAAAATCGCCATCAATTGTACTTTCTGTGTATTGTATATAGCCGTAACCGGTATCGGGCCTTGATGGCTTGATGCCAAGTGTTACAAGGCATTGATGATCAGTAGCTGTTTGCAATGATTTTTCGATAGTCGCAATAAATGCTGCTTCATCTAATATCAGGTGATCTGAAGGAGCCACAACAATAGCGGCATCAGGGTTAATACTTTCTATTTTAAAAGAACCGTAAGCTACACATGGAGCCGTGTTGCGCATTACCGGTTCTGTAAGTATCTGGTTGTCGCCCATGTCCGGCAACTGCTCTTTAACAATGTTTGTATAATTTTCATTAGTAACCACATAAATGTTCTCTTTAGGGCATACCTTTAAGAAACGTTCATATGTATTTTGTATTAAAGTTTTTCCCGTACCTAATATATCAATAAATTGTTTTGGATAGGATGTCCGGCTGATAGGCCAGAAACGGCTTCCGATACCGCCCGCCATAATTATGGCATAATAGTTTTTATTCATTTTAAATTGTAGAAAATATAGTTTGGTATTATCCGTAGCAAAAGTGGGTATTTATCTGTTAAATAATAATTAAACAACACTAAATAATTAACAGGCAAAATAACTACTGGATATAAAAGAATAAATAAACAAATTGTTTTTTTCAAATAATCATTTTTGTATAAAATTTTAAAGTAAATCTGTCGTTTATTCATAAAAATTTGTTACTTTAAACTTTTAAAACAATTACGAATACCCATATCAATGATAGAAACAAAGAAGTCACTTTTTGATAATCTCCAGAATTTTTTCGGATTTGATAACTTCAAAGGAGAGCAGGAAGCGATTATAACCAACATTTTGGCCGGTAATGATACGTTTGTTATTATGCCTACAGGTGGTGGTAAGTCCATGTGTTACCAATTGCCTGCTCTAATGAGTGAAGGCACCGCTATTGTAATTTCTCCCCTTATTGCTTTGATGAAGAACCAGGTAGACCAGTTAAGGGCTTTTGGAGGATCAGACAGTATTGCGCATTTTTTAAATTCATCGTTAACAAAGGCAGATATTATAAGAGTTAAGGAAGATGTATTGGCCGGGAAAACTAAATTACTTTATGTTGCACCCGAGTCATTAACCAAACAGGAAAATGTAGATTTTTTACGCTTAAACCAGGTGTCATTTGTAGCGGTTGATGAAGCGCACTGTATATCAGAATGGGGCCATGATTTCAGGCCTGAATATCGCAAGATACGCCAGGTAATAAGCAATATAGGCGATGATATACCTATCATTGCGTTAACCGCTACCGCTACCCCTAAAGTACAGCAGGATATACAAAAGAACCTGCAGATGAATAACGCCACGGTTTATAAATCATCATTTAACAGGGCCAATTTATTTTACGAGGTACGGGCTAAACGCAACGTAATTAAAGAGATTGTAAAATACGTTAAGCAAAACCAGGGAAAATCAGGTATTGTGTATTGTTTAAGCCGTAAGAAAGTTGAAGAAGTAGCAGAGGCCCTTGCATTAAATGGCGTTAAAGCATTGCCTTACCATGCCGGGCTTGATCCAAAAGTGAGAGCCGATACACAGGATAAATTCCTGATGGAGGATGTGGATGTTATTGTTGCAACCATAGCCTTTGGTATGGGTATAGATAAACCCGATGTGCGTTATGTTATCCACCATGATGTGCCTAAAAGCATGGAAGGCTACTACCAGGAAACCGGCCGTGCCGGTCGTGATGGAGGCGAGGGTGTATGTGTGGCATTCTATTCGCAAAAGGACATTGACAAGTTGCAAAAGTTCATGAAGGACAAACCGGTTGCTGAACGTGAAATTGGTACCCAGATATTGAAAGAAGTAATTGACTATGCCGAATCATCAGTATGCCGCCGTAAGCAGCTACTGCATTACTTTGGCGAGAACTTTAATGAGGCGGGCTGTAACAACATGTGCGATAATTGCTGCGCGCCAAAAACGCATTTTGATGCCGAAGAGCAATTACACAAAGCGCTTAACCTGATCAAACAGATAGGCGAGAAGTTTGACGACCATCACATCATTAATATTTTAATGGGCGTAGAGACCCAACAGATCCACAATTACGAACATAATTTACTGGAACTTTTTGGCTCGGGCAAAAATGACGGTGAGATATTATGGAACTCGTTACTGCGCCAGGCTTTGTTAAACAATTACCTGTCAAAAGATATTGACCAGTATGGTTTATTGCGATTGACCAAATTAGGGCATTCGTTTTTAGATAATCCGCATAGTATCCGCTTTATATTAAACAGGGTTATAGAGCCTGCAGATGACGATGATTCAGAAGATGGGCCAAAACAAGGTGGTGGCGCATTGGATACCGAGCTGTTACAGATGCTAAAAGACCTGCGTAAAAAGATAGCCAAGCAAAAGGGGTTACCTCCGTTCGTGTTGTTCCAGGATCCGTCTTTAGAAGAAATGTGTACGCATTATCCTATTACTCAGGACGAGTTAAAACAGATCTCAGGAGTAGGAGCAGGAAAAGCAATGAAATTTGGCGCTCCGTTTATTGACCTGATCAAAAAGTATGTAGAGGATAATGACATTGACCGCCCTATTGATATGGTGATCAAAAGCGCTGCAAACAAGTCGGCGTTGAAAGTATTCATTATCCAGAACATCGACAGGCATTTAAACCTGGACGACATAGCAGCTTCAAAAGGGTTAACCTATGAAGAGGTTTTAAAAGAAGTAGAAACGATAGTTAATTCGGGTACCAAGCTTAACCTTAACTATTATATTGATGAGGTTATAGATGAGGATAAACAGGAAGAAGTATTTGATTATTTCCGCACTGCCGAGGTCGACTCGATAGATGATGCGCTTACCGAACTTGGCAGCGACGACTATACCCGCGAAGAAGTACAGCTGATGCGGATAAAGTTCATGTCTGAATTAGGAAACTAACGAAAAAGGGAGGATTTATATTCTCCCTTTTTTATTGGATATATTTTCTTTTTCTTATTTAACCGTAATCTTAAACTCTGTCCTGCGGTTTTTAGCGCGGTTGTCATCGTTATCATTTGGCGCTATGGGCTGTGTTTTACCGTAGCCTTTGTAGATCATCCGGGCCGGGTCGACCTTGCCGCTGATCAGGAAATCATAAACAGATTTTGCACGGTTTTCTGATAGTTTTTGGTTCAACTCATCGTTACCCACGTTATCTGTATAGCCCGATATTTCGATATGAACGGTTGGGTTCAAAACCAAAAATTCAATCATCTTTTGTAATTCTGATCTTGATTCGGGTTCTAACTGGTATTTGTTGGTATCAAAGAATATATTCTTCAATATTACCTTATTGCCAACCTCAATGGGTTCAAGCATGGCTATAATATTAAACGGATTGCCGGATGTATGCCCAACCAACGAGAAGTTTTCAGAATAAAACAAGTAGCCGGGTTTAGAAATATTTAAGCCATAATTTTTTCCGGTGGTAATGGTCGCCAAAAAGTCGCCTTTTTCGTGCGAGCTATAATCCCGATAAACAGGCTTATTGCTTTCAAGTGCGACGATCTCGACGGCTGCTTCCAAGGGCTGCTTTGTTTGTGCATCGCTTACAAAACCTTTTACATAGGTCACCAAGTGGGGTCGTAAGTCTACAGGCAACTCAAAGGTATAAATATCAAATCCGCCGTAACCCTCCAGTTTATTTGACGAGAAAAAGGCGTAGTTACCATTCGCTGTGAGGCTTAGCCCGCTTTCGTCGCCATTAGTATTAATAGGATAGCCCAGATTTTTCGGCACCTGCCATTTTCCATTTTTACCTAAACGGCTTACAAAAAGGTCCTGGTTGCCCATGCCCGGCCAGCCGTTAGAGCAAAAATATAGCGTGCTGTCGTCTGGGTGTATAAATGGAGATTGCTCATTATAAGAGGTATTGATATTCGGGCCAAGATTTTCAGGTTCGCCCCAGCCTTTTTCGGTTATGGTTGATTTCCAGATGTCGTACCCGCCATACCCGCCGGCACGGTTGCTTACAAAATAAAGTGTCCGTCCGTCCGCACTGATAGATGGCTGCGATTCCCAGCCACCGGTATTAACTGGCGGGCTCAAATCAAATGGCTTACCCCAATTATCGCCTTTTTTCTGGGCTACGTAAATATCACAACGACCGCGGCCATCGGGGCGGTTACATCCAGTAAAGAAAAGAAACTTACCATCCTGTGATACAGATTCAGACCCTTCATTGTAATTAGGCGTATTGATCTTGTCACTTAAATAAGTGGATTTTTGCCATTCGTTATTTAAGTTACTGCTTTGATAAAAATCTTCATTATAATTTATCTGACGTGTGTAGATGATCGTTTTATCATCAGCCGTTGCTACCGGCGAATACTCATCAGCCGCGGTATTAATATTGGCACCCATATTAATAGGTTTAAACGCTACCGGGTGTTGTAATGCCTCAATACTAAATATGCAATCTTTGATGAGTTTTTGGGCATGTAGCCTGTTTTGTTCTGTAATGCCTGTATAACCTAAATATTTTTGCAAATGTGCGAGCGCGTCCTGGTATAATGCTTCTGATATTTCCATATCACCGACTTTAAGGTACACAGCACGGCTAAAATCCGGGCTAATTGCAATTACTTTCTTTAATTCCTCTATCGCGCCTTTGTTGTTGCGTTTAAGGTGCATCATGTCGGCCAACTGGGCGTGGGCCTCAATAAATTTGCTATCCTCTTTAATGGCCTTTTGCAATTGTTGTATAGCCTGGTCATACTGGTGCTCGTCAATACTTTGATTAGCCTGCGCGAAATATTTTACAGCGTCCTGGTTGGTAGTACTGTACTGCTGCTGAGCGTAAGCAAAAACAGATAAAAAAAGCAATAAAGAAAGAAGGATTACATTTTTCATCCCGCGGATAAAATAGTTTATCCTCTAAGTTACAATTATTAGGGAATATTTAAATATTTGTGCGTTTGTAATGATATTTCCCATTTTGGGTTATTCATTACATAGTCGACAATAAGCGGGGTCATTTCTTTTGATTTTGACCATTCGGGCTGTAAATAGAGTTTACAGCCAACGGGCACCAATTCGGCATGTTGCTCGGCAAATAAAAAATCTGATTTGTTAAACACGATCACCTTTAATTCGTTGGCGTGTTTAGCTATCTCGGGTGTAGGCCCTTTAAATTTCTTTGGCGACAAGCAGATCCAATCCCAATGGCCTGAAAGGGGATAGGCGCCTGAAGTTTCTATAAACGTCTTAATGCCTTTACCCTGCAATTGCGCGGTAAGGTAATCCAGGTTATAGATCAATGGTTCGCCACCGGTTACTACAACGGCCTTGCCGGGATATTGTATGGCATTTTCAACTATCTCATCGGCGTGCGTAAGCGGGTGCAACTCGGCATCCCAGCTTTCTTTAACATCGCACCAATGACAACCCACATCACATCCGCCAAGGCGAATAAAATACGCGGCCTTACCGGTGTGATATCCCTCGCCCTGTATCGTATAAAACTCTTCCATTAAAGGAAGCAATGTGCCATCTTCCGGAACCTGGTGTGCCATAATAGGGCGCAAAGGTACGTTTTTGAGGCGAAAGGTAAAAGGTGTAAGGTAAAAGGTGAGATTTGGATGAGTATCAAGGTTGAAAGTAAACGGTAGATTGGGGTGATGCTTGCGTGACTATAATGGGCGAAAGGTTTCTTGATCTGTGCTAATCAGAAAAAACCTTTTACCTTTCGCCTTTTACCTTTCATCTCAAAGAACTATATTTGATTCAATGAAAAAACATTGCCTTCCTATCATCTTTTTTATAATGCTTAGCTTCACGTCATGCGTGGATATTGAGGAGCATTATGATTTTAAACTGGATGGATCGTGCAATGTAGTTTATGGTTTTGACATGGGTAGGGCAGTGTCGGTATTTAAAAACCTGATGTCTGATTCGGTAAAACAAACGGCCCAGTTTAACCTGGTTAAAGATACGACTATGAGCTTTTTAGCCGCGATGCCGGATAGCCTTGAACGTAAGCTCAATAAAGATGAGCTTGCCATGGCCGACAACAGTAATTTAGCCATAAAAATGGATCTTCAGAAAAATATTATGAAGATGAGTATCACCCATACGGCCAAAAACGCTACAGACCTGCAATATTACCTACAGCATCTTTCAAAGATATCCATGGGTAGCCAATTGGATGCGGTTACCAAGAAAAACAAACAAACCAGCGGCTTTGATGCGCAGCAGTTAGTTGCCGGGCAGGATTACTACCAATACGAGGTTACCCCGCATAAATTTTATCGCATTATTGATAAAGCAAAGTTTAACGCGTTTTTAAAGAAAACACAAAATACATTGGTTATGGCCAAGGCCATGCTGATTGATATGCCTTACAAAGTGATCCTGAACTTTGCCAAGCCTGTGAAAAAAGTGAATAACCCCAAAGCCATTGTATCTGCCGACAGGCGGCATGTTACACTGGTAACCACGATGGATGATATGATCAAAAACCCATCGATCATGAACCTTAAGATCGATTTTTAATTGATATGAACTGGTACAAGGTTCCTGATCTTCAATATACTAAAGAACCATTTATTAAAAAAGTTAAGGTAAACGGTAAAGGCATTTGCCTGGTGGGTTATGAGGGATCTATTTATGCACTTGGCTCAACCTGCCCCCATGCCGGTGCCGAACTAAGCGGCGGCTGGTGTAAAGACGGTAAACTGATCTGTCCGTTTCATCGATATTCGTACGACATACATACCGGCAAAGGTGATCCCGGTCAGAATGACTTTGTGGATACTTATCCAGTTGAGATAAGGGAGGATGGGATTTATATAGGAATAGCTTCTTTTTTAGAAAAAATAAAGCAGGCGTTTAAGTAAGCCCAACCCTCCCGGTAGAGAGGTTTTTTTTTAAAAAAAAATTATTTAAAGTCTCCCCTTCCGGGGGAGATTTAGAGGGGGCCGTAAACTTCTTTCTTAGCCGAGGCCAAAGTATTCTTCAACAACCCGATAATGGTCATCAGGCCTACGCCACCCGGTACCGGGGTGATCCATGACGATTTAGGGGCAACGTTTTCAAAATCAACATCGCCGTAAAGCTTAAACCCTGATTTTGTTAAGGTTGATGTTTCGCGGTTCATGCCTACATCAATTACCACTACGCCATCTTTTACCATATCAGCAGTGATAAAATTCTTTTTGCCGATGGCTACAATAAGGATGTCAGCGTCGAGTGTGAATTTTTTGATGTCAGGAGTACGGCTATGGCAAATGGTTACGGTACAGTTACCCGGAGTGGCATTACGTGCCATCAGGATGCTCATAGGCGAGCCAACAATATTGCTGCGGCCAACAACCACGCAATGTTTGCCCGCCGTATCAATGCCGTACTCTTTAAGCATCAAAGTAATGCCGTAAGGCGTAGCCGGGATAAATGACGGCAAATTACGCTGCATGCGGCCCAGGTTTACAGGGTGAAAACCGTCAACATCCTTACGGTAATCAATCCGTTCGGTTACTTTTTCAGGGTCGATGTGTTTAGGTAAAGGAAGCTGAACAATGATGCCGTCGATATCCGCATCAGCATTTAACTCTTCAACCTTTTTTAATAGTTCGGTTTCGGTAACGTTATCCTCATAACGCACCAGGCTTGATTTAAAACCTACGTTTTCGCAGTTCTTGATCTTACTGGCAACATAGGTTTCGCTACCGCCGTCATGACCCACCAGTACCGCCACTAAATGCGGCTTACGGCCAGTTTCTGCTAAAATTTTAGCTGCTTCTGCAGCAATTTCAACCTTAAGTTTTTCTGATACGTATTTTCCGTCGAGTAATTCCATTACTGAGATTTGAGATTTGAGATTTGAGATTTGAGATTTCTCTCAATTCATCAATACGCAAATCGTTATAATAAATATTAGAAATATGGATTTGATTATCTCACGTCTCAAATCTCATATCTCACGTCTAATCAAGTTTCAAAACCGCCATAAACGCGCTCTGCGGTATCTCCACGTTACCTACCTGGCGCATGCGTTTTTTACCGGCTTTTTGTTTCTCTAAAAGTTTACGTTTACGCGAGATATCACCACCATAACATTTGGCTGTTACGTCTTTACGCATGGCTTTAACCGTTTCGCGGGCGATGATCTTAGCACCGATGGATGCCTGAATAATGATCTCGAATTGTTGGCGCGGTAAAAGCTCTTTCAGCTTTTCGCAGATCTTTTTACCAAAATCATAAGAGTTACCCCTGAATATCAACGATGACAAAGCATCAACCGGCTCAGCGTTTAATTTAATATCCAAACGCACCAAATCACTTGGGCGGTAGCCTATCTGGTGATAGTCAAAAGACGCGTAGCCTTTTGATATGGTTTTTAACTTATCGTAAAAATCAAATACGATCTCGCCCATTGGCATCTCGAAAACCAACTCTACGCGGTCGGATGTTAAATAGGATTGATTTTTTATGAACCCGCGTTTCTGGATACAAAGCGACATTACCGGGCCAACAAAATCAGACTTGGTAATAATGGTAGCTTTAATGTACGGCTCTTCTACACGGTCAATTTTACTTGGATCAGGCAGGTCGGATGGGTTATTTACAACGATCTCTTCGCCTTTGGTTGAATAAGCAAGGTAAGACACGTTGGGCACGGTAGTAATAACCGTCATGTTAAACTCACGCTCTAAACGTTCCTGGATAATTTCCATGTGCAGCATACCCAGGAAACCGCAACGGAAACCAAAGCCTAACGCGGCCGATGATTCCGGTTCGAAAACCAGCGACGCGTCATTCAGTTGCAGTTTAGCCATTGATTCGCGCAGCTCTTCAAAATCATCCGTATCAACCGGGTAGATACCTGCAAATACCATCGGCTTTACTTCTTCAAATCCTTGTATACCAGTTGCGCAAGGGCGGTTAATGGTGGTTATGGTATCGCCGACTTTTACCTCGCGCGACTCTTTAATGCCGGATATGATATAACCAACATCGCCGGTTTTAATGACATCTTTGGGTAGTTGTTTTAATTTAAGTGTGCCAACCTCTTCAGCTATATACTGCTTTTCGGTAGCGAAGAATTTAACCTTATCACCTTTGCGGATCTCGCCGTTAACTACTTTAAAATAAGCTACGATACCACGGAACGAATTATAAACCGAATCAAATATCAAAGCCTGTAAAGGCGCATCGGGGTCGCCAACAGGAGCGGGGACACGTTCGACAATGGCACGTAAAATATCATGTACGCCCATCCCGGTTTTACCCGATGCGGCTAATATCTCCTCGCGTTTGCAACCTATCAGTTCAACTATTTGGTCTTTAACTTCCTCGGGCATAGCACCGGGGAGGTCCATCTTGTTTAATATCGGGATGATCTCCAGGTCGTTCTCTAAAGCCAGGTACAAGTTTGATATAGTTTGTGCCTGGATACCTTGCGCAGCATCAACAATAAGTAAGGCACCCTCGCAAGCGGCAATGGACCGTGAAACCTCGTACGAAAAATCTACGTGTCCCGGTGTATCGATCAGGTTAAGTACGTATTTCTGCCCTTCAAGCTCATAATCCATTTGTATGGCATGGCTCTTTATGGTGATACCGCGTTCACGCTCAAGATCCATGTCGTCAAGCAATTGGGCCTGGCTCTCACGTTGGGTAATGGTATTGGTGTATTCTAATAACCTATCGGCAAGTGTACTTTTACCGTGGTCAATATGTGCTATTATACAAAAATTACGTATGTGCTTCATTCAGCCGCAAAAATAGTTTTTTTAGGCGATAAATTGGTATGTTTCTGCGGATTTACCTACCTTGTTTTAATCATTATAAACCCATGAATAAATTATTATTTGTTGCCGTGTTGTTTGTCCCGCTATTTAGCAACGCGCAGGTAAAGGAATACAAAGCATCAAACGGCGTTACTTATCACGTTGGCGATACACTGCGATTGGGCCGTGGTACCAAACCCGATGGCTCATTTTTATATCTCGAGGATCATGGCATTATCCCTAATCCGCGAAGCGTGCGTAACCTGCCTAAAGAATTTGCTAATGTTGGTGCCATTATTAAAAGCATTCGCAAGATGACTGTTAACGGCATTGATAAATACATGTTCAGCGTTAACCCGGGTGGGCCTATGCGCTACACCGTATTTATTGATGACGCCATTGAAGCCTGCGAGGTAAAACCCTGCAAAACCGCTGATACTGCACCGGCACAGGTTAACTCCGTTGCTGATGAGATCAAAAAGCTAAAGGGGTTACTTGATTCAGGAGCTATAACAAAATCAGAGTATGACGCGCAGAAAAAGAAGCTATTGAACCAATAGTAAGCTAATACCTAAACATGTTTAGGGGTGATCTACTTTAAGTGGATCACTTATGCTTTATCATCGCTTATAATCTAACTCAGTCAAATCCTTTACCGAGCCAAAACCAATCACATCTTTAATAACTTTACCATCGGTCATCTCTATAGCGCGAATTAATTTATCAGACCCAAACTTGTCTTTAATTTCGTGCATGGTTTTTAACGCGGTTTCTTTGCGGTCCATGTCTTCGAACAGGCTATAAAGCATATTGCCATTATTTACAAAATTAGTAACCGCTACACGCATTTGGGTAATTTCAGTATTAAAAATGGGGACACACCCGGTAAGCTTTTCAAACTTATCAACACGTATGCGAATCATTTGCATCAGGCTTATCGCATCCTGCACAGGGGTAGTAATGGCAAAGGCATCATCCCACCGGGTACCATCATCATACCGGGCAGTAAATCCTACCGACTTGCAATAAAACTTATGATTTACCATACGCTTTTCAAGCGTGAGGCAAAGTGTCATGAATAACTGATCGATATAAGTAATATGTTGTCTTTTTTCCTTTGAGATCTGTCGCATGGCCTGCATGCCACGGTAATCATGCGCAGCTATATTGGTCTCGATAAAATTAAGGCGATAGTGCCAATAGATGCCCTCAATCCCTTTAAAGATAGATTTTAATTTGTCGGGGCCTGCGTAACGCATCTCTAACGGGGTTTTTATTCCTGCACGTTCAAGCCTGTAGCTCATGTTGGCGCCAATGCCGGGCATATCGCCTAATCTAAGCGGCCGTAATACCTCATCAATATTTTGATGAGTGATCATTAGCAAACCATCCAGTTTTTTACCACGAACCGAGCCGAGTTTAGCCAGAAACGCATTGGGCGCAATACCTATCGAGCAGGTTAGCCAATCGCCAACCTTTTCTAAAATGGCACGTTTTATTTGTTTAGCTATAGTTAAAGGATCAAGATGCGGATAATTGGTAAGGTTGATAATAGCTTCATCAATACTTTTAGCCACTACATCTTTTGAATATTCAAGCAGTAGGTTTATGATCCTGGTGTGATATTCGCGATAGCGGACAGGGTTGCTCTCTACCGGTACCAGGTCCGGGCAAATGGCCATGGCATCATTTAAACGCATACCGGCTTTTAAACCCCGTTCCTTAGCCTCTGTTGATAAAGAAATAACGCAGCCATATTTACCGGTATAAACACAAACGCCCACAGGCCTGTTGCGCAGCCAGTAGTTTGCTTGCTGCTCGCACCGGGCAAAATAGCTGTTCATATCAATAAACAGCACTCTTGATTCGGTTTTTACTTCAACAGAGTTTTGATTCACACAGCAAAATTGCTAAAAATATTAGTAAAAGCAAATTAATTGTGTGAATGTTTATTATAAAAAAAAGAGGCGCAAGATCTTGCGCCTCTCTCACATAAATTAGAATAACATTTCTGGCGGCGGTTTCACGCCTTTTAAACGCAGGTAAATGGTTGTTTGCCCACGGTGGTGTGTTTGATGCTCAAAAGCTTTTGCCAATAACAAACCCCTGGTGGCTTTCATACCTTCGGCCGTGGCGGGTTGCTGCATTTCGGCATCGGTCATACCTTGAATGGTGTTGATAGCAAAATCATAGCTATCCATAACGGCTTTGGTTACAGCTTCCTTGGTAGGTGTTACAGATTTCTCGACAGAGGTTTTACCCAATGGGCTTGGCTTGTCGCTGGCCGACGAGATGAAGTAATAAGTAGCATCGGCCAGGTGAAGCATTTGCGCTGCGAAGCTGCGCACCTCAGGCGTTGCCTTAAATTCATAGCCATCGGCAGGCATAGCGTCTAAGTAAGCTTTGGTGTAGGTCTTAGCGCGTTTCCATTCAGCAACGCTTTGCTCGCGGGTTATTTGCGCGAATGTGACAGTCGATGCCATTACAAAGGCAATCAGTACTAATAATTTTTTCATGATGTGGTTTAATTAAGTTTAAGCCAAAGATAAGGTTAAAATAAACGACCTGTTAGTTTTTACACCAACAGGTCGTTTTTCTTGACAATTAAGCTTACAAGTTATTCACCCCGCTTCAATCCGTATTTCTCGATCTTGCTATACAGGTGGCTGCGTTGTATGTCAATGTCGTCGGCGGTTTTTGATACGTTCCAGTTGTTCTTTTCCAACTTGAATTTAATGTACTCGCGTTCGGCAAAATCCTTATAGTCCTGGAAGTTTTTAAACTGGTTATAATCAGTTTGTGGCGCAGCTGTTTCTGTCGTAGCTGCAACTGGCGCCGACGGATTAGCAAACGACTTCACATCCTCGTCGGTAATAGTTTTATCGCTCAATATGATCAAACGCTCAACCATATTACGCAATTCGCGGATGTTACCTGTCCATGGTTGGGCCTTAAGAGCCTCAAGTGCGCCGTCAGAGATCTTTTTGATCGGCATGCCATAATCGTTACAGATCTCTTCTAAAAAGCTTTGGGTAAGCAGGGCTATATCGTCCTTGCGTTCGGTTAACGGCGGTACATGGATCAGTATCACGCTTAAGCGGTGGTAAAGGTCCATACGGAAGTTACCGACTTCTATCTCTTTCAGCAGGTCCTTGTTGGTTGCTGCAACTACGCGTACATCCACATCTATTTCCTTTTCGCCACCTACACGGGTTATTTTGTTTTCCTGCAGGGCGCGCAGCACTTTGGCCTGGGCCGACAGGCTCATATCGCCGATCTCATCCATAAAAAGGGTGCCGCCCGATGCTGACTCAAACTTACCAATGCGCTGTTTGATAGCCGATGTAAACGATCCTTTTTCATGCCCGAACAACTCGCTCTCGATCAACTCCGACGGGATAGCCGCGCAGTTAACCTCGATCAATGGCGCATTTGAGCGGTTTGACTTTTCGTGCAGCCAGCGGGCTACAAGCTCCTTACCGCTGCCGTTGGCGCCGGTTATCAGCACACGGGCGTCGGTAGGGGCAACACGCTCAATGGTTTCTTTGATCTTGGCAATCGGGGTCGAGTCGCCAAGGATGGGGCGCACCTTTGATACTTTGCGTTTCAGCACTTTGGTTTCAACAACCAGGCTGCCGCGGTCTAAAGCGTTACGTACGGTGATCAACAGGCGGTTCAGATCAGGCGGTTTTGAAATAAAGTCGAACGCGCCTTTTTTGCTGGCCTCGACAGCTGTCTCTACTGTACCGTGGCCCGATATCATGATAAACGGAAGATCAGGCTTTATAGTCAGCCCCTCACTTAACACTTCCATGCCGTCCATGCGGCTCATCTTAATGTCGCACAGTACCAGGTCGTAATCATTTTTGCGGATCAGCTCCAACCCGTCAATGCCGTTATCTATATCTTCAACTTCGTAGTCTTCGTATTCAAGTATCTCGCGCAGGGTATTACGGATAGCCCGCTCATCGTCAATTATTAAAATTTTGGCCATGTGTATGTTTAGATAGTCTGTTGTAATAACGTTTACTAATATAATAGATTGTATAGGAAACTAAACACTTTTTTGGGTGAGTTGTTTGGAGCGAAGTGTAATTATTTTCGGCTTATTGAGGATAAGTGGAACACAAGGGCGAAACTTATTTTGCACATCTTGTTTCACGAAAGTGTGAAACAAATGAAACAAGTGAAACAAGATTTTGGCTTAACTTGTTGAAAAACAACAATTAACAAAAAACCAGTGAAACAAAATGTAACAAAGCATAAGTCAGTAAATTTATACTTAAAAAGCGTATAAGTAATTGTATATGAGTGTATTGTAATTTGTTATTGTTTAATAACCTACTGACAAAATAGCGCCACCATTTTAGTTTGTAAAGCCGGTTACCTTGCATAAAATCTTTATACAATGAGTAACTATACAAACAACACTTCCCACCGGCCCGAGGCAATTGAATTGATCCGATCTATGAGGTACAAACCGTTAAACGCTAAACAAACCAACAGGCTTAACGAACTTTTGCGGAGCCCCGCCGATAGCAAGGACGCCTTTATCATGAAACCGGCCGCCGACTGGCTGCAAATCACAGGCGACCGCCACGATGCAACCACCACATTGTTTGGCGATTTTTGGTACCAGGGCGAACTATGTATCATGTTTGCCGATACCAACGTAGGTAAATCTATCCTGGCAGTACAGATAGGCGATAGCCTTAGCACAGGCGAAGCTATCCCCGGTTTTGGTGCTACCGGCAAGCCCGAGGTGGTTTTATACTTTGATTTTGAGCTGAGTGCCGCCCAGTTTGGAAAACGTTACAGCAGCGACGACCACGGCAACTACAGCTTTTCGCCCGGTTTTACGCGCCTGGTTTTTAATCCCGATGCTGATTCGCGCAAATTTGCAACTTACGCCGACTACCTGAACAATGCTATCGAAAATGTAATTGTCAGCAGCGGCGCCCGCATCCTGATCATCGATAACATTACCTGCCTGCGCAGCGGTACCGAAGCTGCCGCCAGTGCCGTTAGCTTGATGCGTAAATTACAGGCCATTAAGCAATTGTACGGTTTATCTATATTAGTGCTTGCACATACGCCTAAACGCAACCCCGCAAAACCCATCAGCCGTAACGATCTGCAGGGCAGTAAAATGCTCATCAATTTTGCCGACAGTGCCTTTGCCATCGGCGAAAGCCAGACACATAAAGGCTTGCGTTACCTAAAACAGATCAAACAACGCAGCGACCGGCAAATGTACGGGCAGGACAATGTATGCTTATGCCGTATAGCAAAGCCACACAGCTTTTTGCATTTTGAGTTTACAGGCCATGGCCCCGAAGCCACGCATCTGCTGCACTATACCGAACAACAGCGCAAAGCCACCGAAGACCAGATCATTCAATTGCACAACCGGGGGCTTACCTTGCGCGCCATCTCTGCCGAAACCGGGATCTCGTATGCTACCGTGTTTAGATTGGTGAAACGATTGGAAGGCGTTGTCTGAATCACAGATTTAATTGATTATTGGATTTCGCTGATACAAAGTATTACCTCAACTTCACCACCACGTCATTATGAGCGTAGCGTGGTAATCTCTGCGCGATAGGTCAGCGAATTATAGTTATCCGCCTGGCGTGTAGAGATTGCCACACTCGTACCTCGTTCGCAATGACACGTGGTGTGTAGACAAGATGATATGAGTGTTCTCACCTAATTCGTAATAAAATCAAGCTTTGCATTTTTGTAAACCGATTTTTGCAGCACCACCTTTAGCTTTTTAAAACTTTGCGAAGGGCCTTCGGTTACAAACAGGTTAATCAGCCAGGCTGGCAGGCTGCCGCCCGGGTCGGCATGCAGTACGTAAACAACTTTTATCTTATCTTTCCCCATGGAGCTTAATACCCATTGGCCGTTCGAGTCGGTTACGCGTACTATTTTGGGTTTTAAGGGTACCATATCAGCAATACAGGGGGCATCTATGCTCACTGTTTTGGTAGCAGGGTCCTGGCTTACTTTAAGATGCGCTATGAAATCGCGGTTGCTTATGGGCCATGGCATCTCAACAAGCGAATAATAATATAATTCTGACGGCGATACCTGTTTGATCACATAGCTGGTACTTACATGGTAAAGCCAGTCTTCGCCATTTTTTATATCGATCAACACCGCTGTCAATTGCGACAGCGTTGCGTCCAGTACACACTCTACCTTTATTGCTTTTATTTTCGAGTTTTCAATCGCACGTGTAAAGATCTTTATTCCGTCGGTGTTCTTTTTCAGCTCCCAGTTATCACCGGTTTGCGCAAAGGCGCTATTAGTAAATAATAAAAATAAAAAAATGAGTTTTTTGTACACGGGTACAAATTTGGAGAAATAATATTTTAAGCCATAACTTAAAATTAACGTTTAGGTTATAGGAATGTAATATTAATTGGGGTTGTATGGTATTAGTTAGGATACTTACTTTAATCAGGGGAGTCTTTTAAAATGATTTGATGACACACGCGACACAGCTATAAGCGATGGGTAAGTAAAGAATTTATCACTTTAGTCTACTTGTCGCAATTACCCCTTAAAATGTCCCATATGCCCCTGATTATGTTGGCAAATAGGGTGTACTTTTGATCAATCAATTATCTATTTAAAATCAAAATTCAATTGTTATGTTACCAATAAAACCGCACATCTGGTTCGACAATCAAGCTAAAGAAGCCGCAGAATTCTATACATCCCTGATGCCCGATTCATCTATAACTTACGCCAATACGCTACACATGCCATTTGGTGATTGTGATGTTGTTGACTTTGTTTTTGCAGGGCAATCTTTTTTGGGTATAAATGGTGGCCCGGGGTTAAAAGTTAATCCTTCAATTTCATTTATGATCAACTTTGATCCCTCGCGTGATCCTGACGCTGCAAAACGTATAGACGAGGTGTGGAACAAATTAACCCAGAACGGCAATATATTAATGCCGCTTGACAAATATCCGTTCAGCGAACGATATGGTTGGGTAGCCGATAAATATGGTGTATCCTGGCAATTGATCCTAACTAAGCCTGCGGGAGAGGAAAGACCGGTAATTGTGCCATCCATAATGTATACAGGCTCAGTATCCGGCAGGGCAGAAGAAGCTATTGATTTCTATTGTACAATATTTAAGGATGCAAAGAGGGGCACTACAGCCAGGTATCCCGCAGGTATGGCGCCGGATAAAGAAGGGTCGTTAATGTTTGCTGACTTTTATATTGATAGCACCTGGCTGGCTGCAATGGATAGTGCCCGAAACCATGACTTTGCTTTTAATGATGCACTATCATTATTGATACCATGCGAAACCCAGGAAGAGATCGATTACTTTTGGTCGGCACTGACTGCCGACGGCCAACCGGGCCAATGCGGATGGTTAAAAGATAAATTCGGGGTATCATGGCAGGTGGCATCAACCGTGATGTTTGAAGCAATGAAGAACGGCAGCCAGGAACAAATTGACAGGATCACGCAAGCTTTTATGACGATGCAGAAAGTTGATGTCGCCACTTTAAAACAAGCGTATAACGGGTAACAGTAAAAGTGATGTGCATCTCTTATTAAAAATTATTAGGTATAGATATTTCCTGATCGGTCGAAGTTTTCAGACTTCGACCTTTTTTGTTTCAGCCGTTTACAACACAACTCTAAAAGTCAAATTTACCCTTGCTTTCATTGGTTTGACAGATTTGGCAATCCGGTGTTCCCAATGTTCCTGCAGGCCGGCTTTCATGAGCAAGAACGAGCCATGCTCCAGCCATACCGAATACTTTCCGCTGTGATTTTTTTTATTGCGGATGTCAAAACTTCATACCTGCCCAAAACTGATTGAGGCGATGATCGGGTTTATATATAAAACGGTATTGTTTCACCAGGATAATTACCTAAATTAGAGCCGTTTAATAAATGATAACAGCCACGTCAATATCAAGTAATTGCCACTTTTTCTATTGCTAAATGGCTTTTATAAACTAATAAAAAAACCTATTTCCTCACAATTTAACAACAACAAACAATGAAAAGAAAGTTAAGTTTAATTGCAGCCCTGGCATTGGTCATGATCTATGCAGGCTGTAAAAAATCAGGCAACGCGCCAACATCAACAGTGCCAGACAGCCAGATAAGCCTGCAAGTGATACAAAACCTGGTTAACATACTAAATGGCGGTTTTGGTTATGACCCTTCAACCGGTAAAATAGCCAACGGATTGAAAAAGTCAGGCAGTCATTTAAAAGTAAATTCAACAACCGGTGATGGTTGTTCAATGACATTTGATACCACTTTAAATTTATCTGAAAAAATAGATACCATCAGCACCACTATGAAAGGCGAGATCAAACTCTCTGCAATTTGTAATAACGGTGCTACGCCTACAATTACCCTTTTTGAAAATTATACCCTTGGGTTAGCCACTCCGCATATTTCTGCAAATTATAAGCTCGGTGCAAACCTTACGTTTGAAATTGCCGATAATAATAACAGCCCTGTGTTTACATATGACGGTACGATAAGTATAGATGCTGATTTAAATTACCTTTTAGGAGCTAAGGGCAACACCAAACAAACTTACGCATATACTTTTCATACGATAACTGTTGATGAAAGTGGCATAAAAAGCGGGTCGGCCGACTTCACTACTACCGGTTCAGGTTCAACCGGCAGCTGGAATTATAAAGGCACAGTTAAATTCCTGGGTAATAACAAAGCCGATATAGTGCTCAATGGCAAAACTTACCATGTTGATTTGATAACAGGAGCAGTAACATCCTAACCAAAATAGATAATAGTAAACCACTTAACGCAATTTGTTTAGAATGAACAGGTTGTGTTAAGTGGTTTATGTAATCAATTAAATTGCCATAAAAAAACGCCCCCTCCAAACGGAAGAGGCGTTGTACAGCAGCAAATCTGTAAGCCGGGTTCTGTATCGCCGGATAGCGATTTCTATCATTAATCTGGCCCTGCCATTGCTGACAGGTTCAATCAACCTACCCATCCCGACGGCCTGCATAATACAGGCCGGAAGCGAGCCGCTTCACTTTCGGAACCTATTTGGTTTTTCAACTCCTGAGGTTTACCGCGATCCCGGTCACCCGGAAAAGCCGTGAGCTCTTACCTCACGTTTTCACCCTTACCCTTACAGGCGGTATATTTTCTGTGGCACTTGCTGTCGCCGGCTGCCGGCGCCTTCCCGTTAGGAAGCAGGATGCTCTGTGTTGCCCGGACTTTCCTCCGCTATGCGAGATAGCAGCGATAGAACGTTTTGCGCTATAAAGGTATGGATTTTACCAGACTATTTACATTTAACCAGATCGTCACTCACTTGCTGCGCCGTAACAATACCCATTTTATTACCGAACGAATTGGTTACGTAGGTAAGCACCTCGGCAATTTCAATAGGGGCGAGGTCCATGGCAGGCATATCGCCGTCGAACGGCTTTTTGTTGACGATGAGCAGTTTCTCTTTTAATCCATACTTAATAAAGCAGGATAACGACGCCTTATTTGCTTTTAAGAAAACAGAATCGGTAAGCGGCGGCATTAAGGCTGACAGGCCCTGGCCATCAGTACCATGGCAGTTCTGGCAGCGGTTTTGGTAAACCACGTTACCAGTAGTATAATAACGGCGAAACGTGATCTCGTCATCGCTCTGGCATGAAAAAAACAATACACCCAATAGCAAACAGATCGCGCTTATAACCTTTAATTTCATTTGCCGCTAATTTGGTCAGGCTCGGCCTTTAGTGTCTTTATATCGGCTATCAGGTGGTTCACCTGGTCGGGCACGGTGCCGTCATAGGTGCCGCGGATGCGCTTTTGCTTATCTATCAGCAGGAAATAACCGTCGTGGATAAACATTTGTTTAGCATCTTCCTCGGGCCTGCGTACCAGGTAACTTTCTGATAGTTTATAGATCTCTTCTTTCTTGCCCTGCAGCAACCACCAGGTATTACCGGCAATGCCCAACTTATCGGCATACTTCTTTAATATATTAACACTATCATGCTTAGGGTCAATAGAATATGAAATTATTTTAACGTCCTTTTCATTCTTGAAAGCATCATAGACAGTCAGCATATTACGGTGCATAACCGGGCAAATAGACGGGCAGGTGGTAAAGAAAAAATCGGCCACATAAATGTTATTATCCAGGCTTTTGTTGGTGATGCTATCACCATACTGGTTAACTGTTTTAAACGCCGGGATAGTTTGATAGATGGTATCGGTTTCGGTTTTTCCGTCTACCGTTTTTGTTACGGGTGTGCGGTTGCCGTAAATAGGCAATGCGGTTGGCGCAGCGTTAAATTTACATGCACTGCAAGATAAAATGATAGCAATGGCTCCAATTAATTTCTTCATCGCTATTTTTTAAATGGTTTTAAATACTCGGCAGATTCATTAACAGCGCTTTTAACTACTGAGTCGATAATTTTAACCTGTTTCTTTTGATCTGACAGGTAATTCATTATTTCTGTATGCGATTTGCCTTTTTGTACTGCATCAAATTTATTCATCCAGTTACTCATCGAGCTATCGGCTTTATTTAGCTGGCCTATCAGGTCCTTGATCCTGTATTTTGCGTCTTCGTTTTTGGCGAGGGTCAGCAAGGTATCCAGTTTCATTTTATTATGCATCAGCTGGTCGTCATAAGTCATCACGCTATCGTGGATCTTAATAACATCATTTAAAATAGCTTTTTCTTCGGTTTTAGAATCTTTACACGCGGTTAGCGCCAATGCGGCAAATGCAAACAAAAAAATCTTTTTCATAAAATTGATAGTGGTATTATATCGACCCCAAAATTACATCAATACGGCCTTGATTACTATACTTGATGATCATTTAATTGCGGATAAAATAGATATAATCTGTAACAGGCAGGGGATTAATGCCAGCAAGTTTAAGTTGCTGCCCAATTTGCGCACGATGATGTGTACCGTGATTGGTTACCTGTGTTACAATATCTTCCAGTTTATCAGCAAACTCAGTTCCGGCAGAGTTTTTATAAGTTATTTGTTGCGCGAAGCCGACAGGGGTAGTGGTGTTTAAATAAGCTATCCATTGCTGATGATTATCGGCCAATACCTCTTCAAAGGGTATAGTTTCTGTCTTGGGAAATATTTCAACCTCAGGCGCGGTCGAATATTGGCACCGGGCCAGCCACCTTTGCTGCGCGGCCAGCAAATGCCCAAATAGCAACATTGACTGCTGCGGATTACCTGCTGATCTTATCGCTTTTAAAATTAATTGATTGGCATGCAGGTCATATTGAAATAAACGGGTGAAATAGTCTTTCATAAATAATTCTTAATAGATACCGGGAATTAAACGTGCAGTAGTTTTCATGTATTGTACATAATCATCGCCAAACTCGGCTATTAATGCTTTTTCCTCAACCTGTATGCGGTAATTTAAGGCGATGAACGTTGAGCCAATAATTATAATGCATGAAAGTATATCGGCCTCGCACAATGCGATGCTGCAAATGATCAGCATCAAGCCCAAATAGCTGGGATGGCGTACTATTTTATATAGCCCGCTTGTCTTTAATTTATGCTGGCTGCTGATAGCCACATCCACAGTAAACATTTTACCCAATTGTAAAATGGCGGTCCACCTAATAATAAAGCCGACTATAGCTACGGCCAAACCGATATCCATCACCAACCTGGCATGGGGAAAGGGCCAGATACCATTCATAGCGATATAGCCACCAATCAACATACTGCCCGTAATGGTAATCCATAGGTATAGCAATGATCTGCTATCTGTCCGGCTTTTAACCGCCCCCTTTTTTGATCGCTTTACCAACAATAATATAATTTCTGACAGGCCAAATATTTCGGCAATGTGATAGTATGAAAACTGCATTTAATACGTTGGTTTAGGTGTCTAAATTAGTCATTATTTAAATTTAATCTGCACTAATGTGCTTAACAATAACATAATATTAACATCATTATAAACATATGTTAGTGTAGTACATTAGTGTTAAATATAAAACTATTTGTTATGAAATTAATCGTCAATTTATTCAACAGTTTACGTGAGTGGATGATCTTAAAAAGCATGAGATCTTCTTTTATTCACTAATTTATTTTTGTTAACGTTTTTTTTATACAATTATAATACACAATTTGGGCGTTTTGTAGCTCAATTTAATGAAATCTAATATTCAGGATACACCACTTAATAAGCAGCTTTTTGGCGAAGACTTTATCTGGGGCGTATCAACCGCTGCTGTCCAAATTGAAGGTGCACACGATGCCGACGGAAAAGGCGAGTCTATCTGGGATGTTTTTACTGCTCAAAAAGGCAAAATATTAAAAGGCCACCACCACCGCGTAGCTACCGACTTTTATAATCGTTACCAGGAAGATATCGACCTGGTCAAACAGCTTAATATTCCAAATTTCAGATTTTCTATTTCATGGGCCCGTATTTTACCCGACGGGACCGGAAAAGTTAACCAGGCCGGCGTAGATTACTATAACCGCGTTATTAATTATTGTCTTGAGCAGGGGATAGAGCCGTGGCTTACCCTATATCATTGGGACCTGCCGCATAAACTTGAACAACAGGGCGGCTGGACAAATCGTGCGGTAGTAAACTGGTTTACCGAGTATGTAACCATATGCGCCAATGCCTTTGGCGACAGGGTTAAACACTGGATGGTAATGAACGAACCTGCCGTATTTACCGGTGCCGGCTATTTTTTCGGGATCCATGCTCCCGGACGGACAGGTATAAAGAGCTTTCTACCGGCTATTCATCATGCGGTTTTATGTATGGGGATTGGGGGAAGAAAATTGCGGGAGATCTTACCATCTGCAGAAATAGGTACCACATTTTCATGTTCGTATATCGAGGCTTATTCTGATAGCCCAAGGGATGTAGACGCCGCTATACGTGTCGACGCCCTACTTAACCGTTTATTTATCGAACCGGTATTAGGATTGGGGTATCCGCCAGAGTTAACAGTTTTGACGGGCATGGAAAAATATATCTTACCGGGCGATATGGATAACTTAAAATTTGATTTCGACTTTATAGGCCTGCAAAATTATACCCGCGAAATTGTAAAGTATTCATTTTTTACGCCCTATATCCATGCCAGCCTGGTTAAAGCCGAGAAAAGAAAAGTACCTACAACCGCAATGGGATGGGAGGTTTACCCTGCTTCTATCTATCATATATTAAAAAAATATGATAAGTACCCGCAAATCAAAAAGATCTACCTTACAGAGAGCGGCGCGGCATTTGCCGATGAAGTAATTGATCATAAGGTTGACGACCCTAAACGTGTTGCCTATCTGCAGGACTATTTAGGGCAGGTTTTAGAGGCAAAAAATGAAGGCTGTAAAGTAAATGGCTATTTTATATGGACGCTGACAGATAACTTTGAATGGGCCGAAGGCTACCATCCCCGGTTTGGAATTATCTACGTTGACTTTGAAACACAGCAGCGTATTGTAAAATCATCGGGCTTGTGGTATGCCGCGTTGTTGGGATGATTTTGCTGATTTTGCGTTCTTGCCGGGTATAGGCAGGCTGATAAAAAATATAGTACCGCTGCTGCTGCTCTCAAACCAGATCTTACCATGCGATTTTTCAATGATCTGCTTACAGATAGAAAGGCCCAACCCAAAAGATTTCTCGCCCGCCGTGCCAGGTCTTTGCGCGGTAGTAAACATGTTAAATACCTGATCTTTTAGCTTATCAGGGATACCTATGCCATTGTCTAACACCGATATTACGATCTGATTGTCCTCTTTAACCACTTTAACAAAAATTGGCGCACCGGTAGGGCTAAATTTTATAGCATTACTGATAAGGTTGCTGATTACCCGCCAGATCTTTTCGCGGCTTATTAATAACTCGACCGGGCTTGATAAAGGTTCGTAAAATATTTCCTGCGCCTTCTCTGATGCTTTAAACCGTAACAACTCTACACTTTTGTTTACCAGCGAATTGATCTCGACAGGTTCAGGGTGCAATTCTATAGCATTTACGTTTGTAGCCTCTAATATTTCATTGATCAGCTCGAGCGAGTTATAGGATGTTTCCTTAACCAGGTTGATCAATTCTCTTTGCTCATCTGTACAATCCTCATTTGCCATAACAGATATTAACGACGCTATGCCGCCAATCGGGTTACGCAGGTCATGGGCTACAGTACGAAGTATCCTGTCTTTTTCCTGGCTGTTTAATTTAATGTCATTCAATGCCTTGCCCAACTCTGCATTTTGGCTGTTGATTTGTTGATTTAACAAGTTTACGGTTAATACATCCCTTTTTGACCTTCGCCAGTTGCGGTATATTAACAGGATAATTATGAGCGCCATTATAGCCAGTATAATGATCACAAACAGTAATATGCGCTGTATTTTATTGTTATCACTTAATTGCTCAATTTGTTGTTGCTTATCGTAATTATCCAGCTGTTTACTGATATTGCTTTGTTTTAACAAATTGAGTTTTTGAATGTTAGAGTCTTTAATTGTATGATAAATACGCATGTATTTTAACCCTTTTGACAACTCTTTTTTGCGGACATAATAATCGCTCATTAAGCAGTTCCAATTTGCGGCAACATTAGGATTTTTTAAACTGAATGGTTGTTTGCCAATTACATTTAAAAGCTTGAACAGATCATTATCCTGCTTATAGTCATAATATAATTGCGCCAGTTTTATTTCGCTTAATGCTGCATCATTATTGTCATAACCTTCTTGCAAGTTGATCCGGATACTTTGTTTTAACAACTCAATGGCCTGTTTATAATCACCTTTTGCTGTAAATACTTCTGCTTTGTTTCCGTAAACAACGCCACGCGCCATGTCTACCATTTTTAGCCTGTCTTTAAACTGCGGGCCGTTTTGGTTGATGAAATTTAAACATCGGTCAAAATATATTAGCGAACTGTCTGTCTGATTGTTATGCTGATAAGATAAAGCGATGTTATCTAATAGTTCCTGGTTACGATAAAACGTTAAAAAATCATGAGGCAGTACAGTGTGATAATTATGACTTTTAGTAAAATAATCTTTAGCAAGTCTATAATTCCCCATCTTATAGGTTATCATACCCATACGATACATATAACCGGAAAGAACAACCCGGTTTAGATTGTTTTTCCCGATCAAATAGCCCTGAAAAAGATGTTGATATGCTTCGGTATACCGTTGTAACGAAAAGCAAGCATCACCCATGGCAAAATTTGCATCTACATATAGTGACGTATATTGTTTACTGTTTACACTTTCATCGGCAATGGCAAGTAAGGTATCAGCATATTGCAAAGCCTTTTTGCTATCATGTAAATTTTGCTGATAATAAAAATAACGATATCGGTATATGTCAAATTTGTCTTCGATAGTTAAATTGTTTGAATGATCCATGAGCGAATCAAGCAAGTGCAGGCCTTCGGCGCGGTTGTTACCCAAAAGTGTATCAATGTGAGCGGCTATCCGCTTATAATCTGCAGAGTTGCCGGCAACCTGTGTATTTTTTTGGTTACACGACGTCATGATCATTAAAGCTAATGCTAACAACCAATAGTTATGTATAAATTTAACAAAGGAATATTTTGGTTGACAGGTCAATTTTTACGGTTATAGGCCCACAAATATAATACTCAAATGGTGTATTACAGCTATAAGGTGTTGTTTATTGTGATTATTTAAATGCTTCTTCGCCTGTAATATCCATTCCTGTTATCAATAAATGAATATCATGTGTACCTTCATACGTAATTACTGACTCAAGGTTCGCCATATGGCGCATTATTGGGTATTCGCCGGTTATTCCCATACCTCCTAATACCTGCCTTGCCTCTCGTGCTATGTTAATCGCTATCTCAACACTATTACGTTTTGCCATGGATATTTGAGCAGGCGTCGCCCGGTTTTCATTCTTTAATGTACCCAGCCGCCAAACTAATAATTGCGCTTTAGTGATCTCTGTTATCATTTCGGCCAGTTTTTTTTGTTGTAGCTGAAACGCGGCAATAGGTTTATTAAATTGTTTGCGCTCTTTGGCATACCGTAATGCTGTATCATAACAATCCATAGCGGCACCAATAGCACCCCACGCTATGCCGTACCGTGCCTGGTTAAGGCAGCCAAGCGGGCCCTTTAGTCCCGATACATTTGGCAGCAGGTTTTCTTTGGGCACCTTAACATTATCAAACACCAGTTCGCCTGTAGCTGATGCACGTAACGACCATTTGTTATGTGTTTCGGGGGTCGAGAAACCTTGCATTCCACGCTCAACAATTAATCCATGTATTTTTCCTTGCTCGTTTTTGGCCCAAACAATAGCAATGTCTGCAAATGGCGCGTTCGAGATCCACATTTTTGCACCATTTAACAGGTAATGATCGCCCGCGTCTTTAAAATTAGTGGTCATGCCGCCCGGGTCAGAGCCATGGTCGGGTTCTGTAAGCCCAAAACAACCCATTAATTCGCCGGTTGCCAATTTGGGCAGGTATTTCATTTTTTGATCTTCAGACCCGTAAGCAAAGATAGGATACATGACTAATGAACCCTGCACAGATGCGGTTGACCGGATGCCCGAATCGCCACGTTCTATTTCCTGCATAATAATGCCATAAGCCGTATAATCAAGCCCCAGGCCGCCGTATTGCGTTGGAATAGTTGGGCCAAAAGCCCCAATTTCGGCTAATCCTTTAAGCAGCTGTTTCGGAAATTCTGCCCGCTGCGCATAATCCTCAATAATAGGGCTTACTTCTTTTTTTACCCAATCGCGCACGCTTTTACGTATCAGTTTGTGCTCATCGGTAAACAATTCGTCCAACTGGTAATAATCGGGCGATTCAAAAAGATCAGTTTTTGCCATGGGATTTTTTTAGCGTGTAAAAACAAATTTAATGAAAGGTTACTTACATTGGATATATTGTAATTGTTAATTTACTTTTGGGAATGATTATAGCCTTACATGGTGCGGAGTTTTTTGCCTTTCATGGTTTTTACCCCGAGGAACAGAAATTAGGAAATTGTTTTATTGTTGATATCGATGTTGAATTTATACCAGCTGCAAACATCAGCGAAGATGATTTAGATAACACGGTTAACTATGAACAACTGTATGATATAGCCTGCGAGGAAATGAAGTTGCCAAAAAAATTAATTGAAACTGTAGCGCAGGCAATTATTGATGAGATAAAAAAACAATATGCCTTTGTTGACAGAATACAGGTGAGTGTAAAAAAAATGAACCCGCTGGTGGGGGCCAAGACTAGATACTCGAGTGTTACCATTCAATATCCAACAGGTAAGGCCAATGCGTAACTGCTGCCTGTCATATCTCTGCGACTTCAGATATTTTATAAGTATATGACTTACAATAAAATAACCGACGATATATTAACAACAATTAAACATATTGTTGGGGAAGGTTCGGTTATAACTAAACGAGCCGGATTAGAACCTTATAGCCATGATGAAACCGAAGATCTGCGTTATTATCCTGAAGTTGTTGTAAAACCAGCGTCTACCGAACAGGTAGCCGCATTATTAAAACTTTGTAATCAACATCTGATCCCGGTAACGCCACGAGGTGCGGGCACCGGGCTTAGCGGAGGCGCGTTACCTGTAATGGGCGGGCTGCTCATCGCGATGGAGCGCTTTGATAAGGTTTTAAACATCGACGAGGAAAACCTGCAGGCCACTGTTGAGCCCGGTGTAATTACTGAGGAATTTATGAACCGGGTAGCGGCTAAAGGTTTACTATACCCAATTGATCCGGCAAGTAAAGGCAGCTGTTTTATTGGCGGTAATGTATCGCATGGCTCGGGTGGACCAAGAGTTGTTAAATATGGTACCATTCGCGAATATATATTAAACCTTGAATTGGTTTTGCCTTCCGGAGAAGTTATCTGGACAGGTGCCAACACTTTAAAATATTCATCAGGATATAATCTTACACAACTGATAATAGGGTCGGAGGGTACGTTAGGGATCGTAACCAAAATTGTGGTTAAGCTTATCCCCGCGCCAACAATTGATGCCTTGATGCTGGCTTCATTCAACTCGAATGATGATGCCTGCCATGCTGTATCAGCCATATTCAGGGCCGGCATAGTTCCGTCTGCTCTTGAATTTATGGAACGCCGGGGGATAGAATGGGTAATAAAAAATGATGGAATAGCTTTTGACCTGGCAGATAATGACGCCGCTTTCCTCTTAATAGAGGTAGATGGCAATAACCAGGACATGGTGTTCTCTGATTGCGAGAAGATCAACACGGTTCTGGAGGAATTTAGCTGCACCAACGTTCTGTTTGCAGATACAGCCACGCAGAAAGAAGAACTATGGCGCATCAGGCGAACCATGGGGGTATCTGTAAAAGCAAATTCGGTTTATAAAGAAGAAGATACCGTTGTGCCGCGCGCCACATTGCCGCAATTAATAAAAGGCATTAAAGAGATAGGGGCCAGGTATGGATTTGAATCTGTTTGTTATGGCCATGCCGGAGATGGCAACCTGCATGTGAATATTGTAAAAGCAAATATGAGCGACGAGGATTGGAATACTAAATTAAAAGACGGCATACGCGAAATATTTGAGTTAACCGTATCTTTAGGTGGCACATTATCGGGCGAGCATGGTATTGGTTTGGTTCAAAAAGATTTTATGGCGATAAAATACTCGCCGGTACATTTTGAGTTATGGAAAGGGATAAAAAAGGTGTTTGATAAAAACTGTATACTAAATCCCGGGAAAATATTTAATCAATAATTACTACTTTCATTTTAATATATGCAGTTACCGCTACAATTTCAAATAACAGATCAGGAACTTTTAAAAATAGGATTTGCTGTTTTTTGCGGCGGGTTATTAGGTATTGAGCGTCAGTATAAAAATAAAACCGCAGGGTTTCGTACCATTATACTGATCACGCTGGGTTCGACATTGTTTACTATGGTTGCGCAACAAGCCGGCCTGGGTGTAAATATTAATGTTATTACCGGTATTGGCTTTATTGGTGCCGGTGTAGTGTTTAAAGATAACACAGGCGTAAGCGGGCTTACCACCGCCGCGGTTATATGGGTTGCCGCCGCAATAGGTATGGCGGCAGGTGCCGGCGATTATCCTTTGGCGCTAACCACAACTATAATTACTTTGCTGGTATTGTTGCTTTTCTCATTATTGGAAAAGTATATTGACAGGGTTCATCATGATAAGCTATTTGTAATTGTATTTACAAATACAGATTATGAAAACCTGCTTTTGGTAGAAGAATTAGCCAAAACGCACCACCTGATATCAAGACGCAGGCAGATCAACAAAGCCAATGATAGTTTGCAGGTTACAATTTTAATAACCGGCCATAAAAAACACATTACCAAATTAGACGAAAAGTTGCTGAAAATGCCCCAGGTAAGATCTTTTTAAGTAGCCAAAACATAGCGCTTTCTTTGACAGCTATAGCACTTGTATCTTTTTAATGGAACCCAGAACAAGAATGTTTTAACTAATCCACCTCTCGGAACGCGATCCTCCATACGTTTTTTACATTTTGGACAAACAGGGTAGTTTTTGATAGTAGTTTGTTTGTCTTGTTGATCTTCTAGCTGCAGTACCATACAAATAAAGGGGCTGTTGTATTTTTAAACTCAAAAATTATCTATACAAATATAAATGTTTACACAGGAATAAATCTTAAATAATCATTAAAAGTTTCGTAAAAAGAAAGGTGTATTTTGAAAAAATAGCAATTTTTGAACCTGATCGTAATTTAACATTATCTTTTTAAGTAATTAATATGCATCTGCAGCACAGTCTCAATATGCTTTTTTCAAGACAATATTTTAATTCAAAATTTTAGCTGTAGTACCATTGGTATCCGCGTTTTTTATAATATATTTATCGTTACCAATTTAATAAACGATAAGCTTATCAATGCTACAATGCTTTAACAGCATAACTTTTGGTAAAAACATTTGTACGGTTATTTATATCAGCCTCGCAATTTTTGTTTTTAGCTACCAGGGGCATGCCCAAAGTTTGGGTGATCCGATTGTTCATATTACCTTTGGTTCAGGTGCAAATCAGTATGCGGGGGCTTTAAAACCCGACTCTGGCAGTACAACATATACTTATGTAGGTATATCTCCTGAAGATAATTATTATACCATAGCCAATTCCACTTCGGGTATGAATCGCAGTTGGGTTTACACCACAGACCATACAGGTGACCCGAACGGGTATATGATGATTGTTAATGCCAGTTTTGATCCGGGGCTTTTTTATACACGCACGGTCAACGGGTTGTGTGGTAGTACAACCTATCAGTTTGGTGCGTTTATAAAAAATATTTTAAACGGGCCTGGCGGCATCCTGCCCAATGTGACGTTTACCATTGAAACATTAAATGGTGATACTTTAGGAATTGGCAATACAGGTAATATAATTGCGAATAATACTTGGGTGCAATACCCATTCACGTTTAAAACGGGGCCAAGTACTAATGCGGTTGTACTAAAAATGACCAATAACGCGCCGGGCGGTGGGGGTAATGACCTTGCTATAGACGATATTACTTTTAGCCCATATGGTACAACAATAGGCATTGCGGTTGATAAGGGGGTTAAAACGTATTGTGAAGGCGCGCCTGAACCTATAACTATTAAAACAACTACTACGCTTGATAAGGGTTACAGTCAAAAGCTTCAGAAATTAGTTAATGGTATATGGGTTGACCAGGGAATAGGCGGAACAGCGTCATCATTTGATTTACTGTCGCCTACAGATCCCGGGTACTATTCTTACAGGCTGGTAAAAGGCGATGCTGGTAGCATTAATATTTCTAAATGTGTTGTAGCTTCTAACCAGATCGATATATTGGTATATCCTTTACCTGTAGCCGCCTTTTCAGTAGCTGATACTATCTGCCAGGGTGATACTTCATTCTTTAAGGATCTGTCGACTGAATCAGTGTCTACAATTGCGTCATGGTTATGGAATTTCGGTGACGGACAAACTTCGACGTCACAAAATCCATCACACCTCTATACAACTGCAGGGGACAAAATAGTAACGTTAACAGTATCTAATCAAAACGGGTGTACAAAAACTGCTACTGATACTATTCACGTTATCCCTTATGTTAAGGCCGATTTTGACACATCCACACCTGACTGTGAGACAAGGGCGGTAACTTTTACAGATAAATCGATTAGCCCCGAGGGGAAAATAATCTCACGTGTATGGGATTACGGTGATGGTACTACCGAAACCAAAACTGATAACACGCCTTTTCAACATACCTACGCTAAAGCAAACCCTTATATTGTAAAACTTACTTTAACAACGGATAAGGGTTGCAGCGCAACCTTAACTAAGCCGCTCAAGATAGGCGCGCTACCCGTGGTTAATTTTGGCTTGCCAGAGATCTGTTATGCGGATCTGTCTGCAAAGTTTACAGATAGCACTACAATTGCAGATAATAACACCAACGGCTTTACCTATCTATGGGATTTTGGTGATCCGAATGCAACGGTTAATAATCCAAACACATCCACATTAAAAAATCCGCAACATTATTATGGCCAGCCTAAACAGTACCAGGTAAGCCTTACCGTTGTCTCTGCTGATGGTTGTAGCGTAAGTACTACTAAAACACTCCAGGTAAACGGATCTCCGGAACCGGAATTTGAAATACTTAATCAGGATAACCTGTGCGCTAACCGCGAAGTTTTCTTTGTGAATAAATCCAAAGCTACTATCGGTAAAGTAACCAAGTTAATTTGGTACTTCGACACTGGTGATACAAGTATGCAAGAGATAGATGATGATCCTTATCCCGATAAGTTATATCGGCACACTTATCCTCAAACCGGAAAAATCTATACTGTACGCCTGGAAGCTTTTACCGGCGATGCCAATGTTTGCAATGAAATTAAGGAACATACCATAACGGTATTACAGGCACCGGTAATAGCTAATTTCATCCCGCCGGACTCGGTTTGTTTAAATAACGGGCCCGTACAGCTTAGTTCAATTGAAAATACCGGCAGTGCAGGATCTGTAGCTTATTCAGGAACCGGGGTAAGCGGTTCTGTATTTGATCCGGTAGTTGCGGGTATTGGTACTTTCCCGATAACTTGTATCTACACTTCTGTTAACAGCTGTGCCGATACCGTTACAAAAAATATTACTGTAAAGCCAATACCTACTGTTGATGCCGGGCCAAATGTGACCATATTAGCAGGCGGTACCACAACATTACATGCTACCGCCAGCGGCGACAACGTTACCTATTCGTGGTTCCCGGTGATAGGTTTAAGTAACAGCACAATACCCAACCCGGCTGTAAGCCTAACTGATAACGATGTTACCTATACACTTACTGTAACCAATGAAGAAGGATGTTCTGTAACCGATAGTATGACTGTAAAGGTATTACAATTGCCGCTTGTGCCCAATACATTTACACCCAATAATGATGGCATTAACGACACATGGGAGATAAAATACCTGGACACATATACAGAATGTACTGTTGATGTTTTTAACCGTTACGGGCAAAAGGTGTATACATCAGTTGGCTATAAGATCCCCTGGAACGGAAGATTCAATAATAACGAACTGCCTGTAGGTGTTTATTATTACATCATTAACCCAAAGCATGGGCGTAAGCTTTTATCCGGCTATGTTACTATAATCAGGTAAATTGCGATATCGATTTTTTATGATGCCAGTGAAGCATTATTTCCAGGCGGCGAGATCATCGTATCAATAAATTCTCCGATGGCTTTTAACGTGTAGCTGTCAAGGTAATCTTCGTTACGCTGCATCCACTCGCTACCCAATTTATAAAGCATGGCTGCTTTTCCATTTATTCTAACTTTCCACACGCGCCAGTTTTTAAAATAACCGGTAGTAATTTCAATAAGGTGTGTGGTACCATCGGCTAACTTCACTTTATAATTCATGTCGTGATGATTTAAATAATTGAATAGTCCGTTTTTAATCAAATGGCAGTAGAATTTTAATAAATACGCTGCAATTTATAGAATATTGCGCTGTAAACTGTTAATATTTGTTAATAATTTTACCTGATTAAAAGGTAATAAAGCAACGGATTGATAATCAATAAAATCAATCCATTGCTTTATAAATTATTCTCTTATCCAGATGTTCCTGTAACTGATTGGCGCGCTTTTGTCGCCATGTGCCTGTAATCTTAATGAGGCCGGGCCATGTTGCGTATACACGTGTTGCGTAGTGGTAGAGGTCGCTCCCTTAATGGCTACATTGTTTTGAACCAGTACACCGTTAAAGAAAATAGTAACACGTGCAGGATTTTTAACCGTGCCGTCTTCATTAAATTCCGGGTCAGTATACGCAATATCATATACGTTCCATTCGCCGGCCTTTTTTGCAGGGTTTACCAGTGGGATAGACTCGCGGTATACACTGCCCGCCATACCATTTACATAGGTTTTGTTATCGTTGTTATAAGTGTCCAAAACCTGGATCTCATATTTCCCTGATAAGAAGATACCGCTGTTGCCTCTTGCCTGGCCGGTACCGGTTATGTCTGCAGGTATTTTCCATTCAATATGTAACTGGTAGCTGGTAAATTTTTTCTTGGTTTCAATATCGCCAACCGATTTATCAACCGTAAGAACATCGCCATTAATTTTCCATTTTGCAGCTGCTTGATCTGACGCTGATTCCCATTCATCCAGATTTTTTCCATCAAACAATACGATAGCATCAGATGGTGCTGTACCAAAAGTTTTGCCGGGAACAACAACGTTAGGCACCGGTGTAAAAACTTCGGCGCTTGTTGGGTTTGACGAACTAAGATTAGCTTGTTTGATAGTGGCCGACGTTGTTTGCCCATAAACAATAGGTGATAAACACAACAGCGTTGCCGTAAAAATCAGGTTGTACTTCATGAGGTTTAATTTGGGTTAATTGTTATTTCAAATCTATAAGATTTCATTTATAAACACAGTATGTTTAGCCTGTGTTTATTTAACAATTATACTTTTTAAATTAGTAATTAATGCCATCGTAACATTACATTTACTTAAACGCTTCTTTTAATTTATGTTTTTTGAGTTTATTTACCACACATATATTTCCAATAAATTATGAAGTTAGTTTCAAAATTACTATGCGCCGGGGCTTTAATAGGTACAGGTGCTATATGTTATTCTTTTAGTAGCGAACTGGCAGCGAAACCTCGTCGTTATGATCACATTATTGTAGTGATGGAAGAGAACCACGGATTTGACGAGGTAATTGGATCAGCCAATGCGCCTTATATAACCGCTCTTGCCCAACAGGGTGTATTGTTTACAGATTCGCATGGCGTAACACATCCAAGCCAACCTAATTATCTTGCTTTATACTCAGGTAGTGTACAAGGAGTCATAGGTGACGAGTCGCTTGAAGAAAGGACGCCTTATACTACACCTAATTTAGGGGCGTCATTAATTAGTCATGGCTTAACCTTTAAAGGATATGCGCAAACTATGCCATCAGTTGGATATTTACCCAGCTATTATAAAAAAAGCGAACTTACAGGTGCTTCTTTGTATGCGCGTAAACATGCCCCATGGGTAAATTGGCTAGGCAATAAACAGAATAATATTTCGCCGTCATTAAGTTTACCCATAGAACAGTTCCCGAAAGATTTTAACAAATTACCTACAGTTGCTTTTGTTATCCCGGATATGGATTACGACATGCACAATATTGGTGACCCCGGCGACGCAGAAGCTATTAAAAGAGGGGATGGGTGGTTAAAGGACAACTTAGGCGCCTATGTTGAATGGGCAAAAAAACATAATAGCCTTTTGATATTAACTTTTGATGAAGATGATTTCAAAACTGTTAATCATATACCCACCATATTTGCCGGTGCAGGTATTATTCCAGGAAGGTATAATGAAAAAATAAATCACTACAGTATATTGCATACCATAGAGGCTATGTATAATTTGCCGGTTGCCGATACTACAAAAGCAACAGCTATAACCGATGTCTGGAAAAAATAAAGTTACTTCATTTAGATCAAGCAGGGGCCTTTATACCTTAACTTCCTTCCATTTTCCTTTTTTGAAATAATACCAGGCTGCTAAAGCAAGCAATGTTTCAGCTATAGGAATAGATATAAATGCTCCTGTAGCTTTCATGTCAAGCTTTTCAGAAAGATAATAAGCTAATGGTATTTGTATTAGCCAAAAACAGATGAAATTTATCCAGGTAGGAGTTTGGGTATCACCGGCGCCGTTTAATGCCTGGGTCATCACCATACCTATCCCATAAAAGATATAAGCCGAGCCAAAGGTTTGTAAAGCTTGTACTCCAAATTTAATAACAGCCACATCTTTGGTGAATATATGTATGATAGGGCTGGAGAAACATAGGAAAATGATCATCACCATTCCCATAAAAATGGCGTTATATTTTGCGGTAATCATAACGCTTTTTTCGGCCCTGTCAATTTCATTGGCGCCAAGGTTTTGCCCCACCAAAGTAGCTGCTGCGTTACTCAATCCCCATGCAGGCAAAATGAAGAAAACCACGTTGCGGATAGCTACCTGGTAACCTGCAGATGCGGCCGTTCCGCCGGTTTCGGCTACTAACCGGGCCACAACTATCCAACTACCGCTGGCTATTATAAATTGCAGTGTCGCAGGCCAGGCTATTTTGATAATGGTTTTGATCACAGGTGCATCAAAATTGAAGTGATGGGCTGTGAATTTTACAATGCCATTCCCTTTAATTAAATGGTAACACTGATATAATACACCTGATATCCGGCCTGTAACCGTTGCTATAGCAGCACCTTTTAAACCAAAAAAATGGATCAGGATAGGACATAGGATTATATTGGTTAAACTGGCTATCCATAAGCTTTTCATGGCCATAGCCGCGTTACCCGCGCCACGGAAAATACCGTTGATGAGGAATATGAGTATAATAACTAAACTGCCGCCAAACATGATTCGGGTAAATATGGCGCCATCGGCTACAACTTCTTTACTGGCGCCCATTAACCCCAAAATATCACCGGCATAGATCATCCCTACAACAGTCAAAATGGCTGAAATAATGAAAGCAATAATTAACGATTGCGCACCGGCGTGTGTTGCGCCGTCTGTGTTTTTTTCGCCTATGCGCCGGGCAACTACAGCGCCCGCTGCGGTGCTTAAACCAATAGCTATCGAATAAACTATGGTAATAACAGATTCTGTCAATCCAACGCTGGCAATGGCATTTTGCCCAAGCTTCCCTACAAAGAAAATGTCAACAAGTGCAAATACACTTTCAAGGCTTAGCTCCAATATCATAGGCACCGCCAGCAGGAATACCGCTTTGCGGATACTGCCTTTGGTATAATCTTGTGTCTCGCCGTTAAGCGACTGACGTATTACGGAAATGATGTTTTTTATATTCACTGTGAAAAGGTGTCAGTTGTTTTATCAGGTCAAAACCTCGCAAGAATAACCATTAGCATTTAATATGGCTATTATTTTTTCGGAGATGACCCTTTTTGCCTTGACACGGAGAATCTTATCGCAATCCTCCATATCAAAATTTACCTGGCTGTCAGGAAAATGATCAAGTACCTTCCGGATCAGTATTTCGGAAGATTCAACTTCATTAACATTTGTTTTAAAAACTTCTACAACCATGATTAGATGTTTATCCAGCCAATACTTTAGCTATGTTTTTTAATTGAAATATATGCCGCTGCGTATGAAATATATAAAACCATACAAACTCTAACCTGGTAAACTCACCAAAGCCCGGAATTTCAAATGCAGTGCAGGTTAACGACAGGTCCAGCGTTTTAACCGCTTGTACAAGCCTGTAGAATTTCTCTTTGCTTATATCTAACATTTCTTTCCTGGTATGCTGCTTACCCGACGGATATATAAAATCGGGAGATTGCATTTTAATATCCATATTTAAAAACAGCTTGGCTGTGTCGGATATCTTATCATCGTATCTGCGTGCTGTCGGTTTAGTTTCTCCGTATAACAGATCAACTCCAATTGCGTTCATTATATGCTCTGTAACCTGTGCAGGTGTCCAGCAATCATCAAAAGGAACAGTATTGAAATTATCCTCGCTTATGGAAGAAATCGTTTCAGTCAATTCGGTCTCCGTGTTTTGCAGCTCTTTTAATAGATCTTTCATATTGACATTTAAGGTCTGGCCTGTTCCCTGGCAGGCGCTTATTTATATCAATTTACTTTTGATTTTCGTCATAGTTTATCATCCATTTCACGCCGAATTTATCAGTAAGCATACCAAATAACGCTCCCCAGAACATTTTTTCAAGCGGGACCTCTACTTGTCCATCTACAGCCAAACCGTTAAATATGGCATTTGTCTCTTCAACACTTTTTGGTGCAATAGCAATTGAGATATTAGTGCCAAAGATTAATGTTTGCCCGGCCGATTCTAACACATCAGTACCCATCAGCATGTTATCGCCTATTTGCAAAGCCACATGCATGATTTTTTCTTTGTCCTCTGCTGACATGTTGTCGCCATGGGGCGTTTCTTTAAAACGTTGTAGCACCAAAAACTCGCCGCCGAATACTGATCTGTAAAAGTTAAAAGCTTCTTCGGTATTACCCAAAAAGTTTAAATAAGGATTGATCTTGGCCATGGTTTGTTGTTTTTTAAGTATTGTTAAAGTTATTTTTTGTTGATACTAAGGTAAGGGCAATTTATTAGAGTTAAGGTGTGCATAAATGTCAAGTGTAGGGGGTATTCGGGACATTTTTTTATATTTACCTGATACTAAACTAAAGCAGATGATACAATTAGGTATTTTATTAACCAACAGGTACAGGCTACTAAGCGTAGCTGCTATTCTTGATGTTTTTGAAAGCGTTAACCGTTTTTATGCCGACGATAAAAAAGATCCGGCTTTTAATATATCATTGATCGGTATTGATGAAATAGATACAAACCGTACTGCCGAATTTAACGGATATCGGATCCAATACATTTGTAATGCACAAAAACAGGATCTGATATTTATACCGGCTTTTAATTCGGCCGATGTTGTGCAGGCTATTAGTGAAAATCAGAAATTTATACCCTGGTTGCAACAACAATTTAAGGCCGGAGCGGAACTGGCTTGCGTATGCACAGGCGCATTTTTACTGGGTGCCACAGGGCTTTTAAACGGAAGGTCTGCCACAACACATGTTGATGCCTGTAACGAGTTTGCCAATGCTTTCCCGACGGTAAAACTACAGGCTGATAAAGTAGTAACCGGCGATGGCGGGTTATACACCAGCGGAGGATCAACCTCAAGCTTTCATTTAATGCTGCACCTGTTGCAAAAATATTGCGGTAAAGATATAGCAGTGCGTACAGCTAAACTATTCTCGATTGATATGGATAGGGAACAACAAACCTATTTCAGCACATTTTCGCCGCTTCAAGTACATAATGACGAACTGGTTGCTATGGCCCAGCAAAATATTGAGGCTGCCTACCACAATGCCGGTACTATAGAAGAGTTAATAAAAGAGATACCCGGCAGCCGCAGAAACATAGCCCGACGCTTTAAACAGGTAACCGGGATAACACCGATAGAATACCTGCAAAAAACACGGATAGAGGCCGCCAAAAAACTATTGGTTCAAACTAACCAGCAAATGACCGAGGTGATGATCAACTCGGGTTACAGCGATCCGAAAGCTTTCCGTAAGATATTTAGAAAAACGGTAGGCATGACCCCAACCGGGTATCGCGAAAAGTTTTATATGGGTTAATTACTCGCTTAGTATACGCAACTCAGTTCGTCTGTTTAACTGGTGCTGCGCTTCTGTACAAAAACGGCCCTTTACGCAATTGTTAAGCAAGCATGTTTCTCCGTACCCTTTTGGTATTAATCTGTCGGCAGCAATACCGCGCGCTACCAGGTAATTTACTGCGGCGTGAGCTCTGCGGATAGATAGTGCCATGTTATAATATGATGGGGCACGTGAATCTGTATGTGCGCCAACTTCAAGGCGTATTGATGGGCGCTGTTTTAAAATTTGCACCAGTTCATCCAGTTCGACAGCGGCATCAGGCCGGATATTAGATTTATCCAGGTTGTAGTATATATTCTTGATAATAAAACCATCGCCTTTATTTAACGATATTATTCTTGCTAATGGTTCTTGCGAAGACTTGTTAGCCAAGGTTGGCTTTCCATTTTTAGACTGCCCGTTTTTTGCGGTTAACGCATTTTTAGCAGGTTGCGTAGTTTTAGCCGGCGGTTTATAACCGAAACTATACACATCGTCGCTGCCACTGCCGCCTTCGCGGTTTGACGAAAAATACCCACTTAAACTATCGCGTGTTACAAAATAAAAATCATCGCTGGTGCTGTTAACCGGCGTTTTTAAATTGACAGGTTTACTCCAGGTAGATTTTTCACCTTTTGCTTTATAGATATCAAGCCCACCCATACCAGGTAAACCGTTTGATGAAAAATACAAGGTGTTATTATCATTCAAGGTCGGAAAAAACTCATCATCTTTGGTGTTGATCATGTTACCGCAATTAACAGGCTGCCCCCAATCGCCATTGCTTTGCTTCATACAATACCAAATATCCGTCTTGCCTTGTCCGCCAGGCATATCAGAAGTAAAATAGATAATATTACCGTTTTTTGATAAGGTGGCGTGGCCCACGGAATACTCGTTTACATTATTGTACGGAAAGCTTTTGAAGTTTGCCCATTTACCGGCTGATTTGGTGGCTATAACCAGTTGCAGGCGGCGGGTATATAAAGACTCGGTACCTCCGCTAACTTTAGCATCGACAGCTAATTTTCTTTTAGGCAGGGTAGTGGTAATGGTGATATAAGCAGTATCGCCGGAATTGGTAAGCACCATTGGCCCCACATTATAAACAGCGTCAAAAATGGGGTTCTTTTCCGTCTTTAATTCAAGCAGGCCTACGCCATTATCACCGGTTGTATGGTACATTTTAAAGTACCCATTACCGTTACGATTATAGATATCGTTTTTTTGTTTAGCGATTATCCTGTCTGATGTGAAAACAAAACCTGTTGTGCCTTCATAGCTCAATCCCCAATCAGAATACTTAGTGTTATATTTTTGCTCATTAATAACCGTAAATGCCGTTGACGGGTTGTTTATCCATTTCTCAGCCGAATCGCAGGTAGCTAATTTAAAAGGTAGCTGATCGCCGTTCTCTGCCTGGTAATACGTTTTATATTGTTCACGCGCGTTAGCAAATTTTTTATTTCGTAGCAGTACTTCAGCATAATAAAAATGATCTATAATCTCTGCTTCAGGATACGCGATAGCTTTTTGATACCATGTTTCGGCATTTTCATAATCATTCATCAGGCGGTAGCAATCTGCAATACGCTCAACAACATTATATCTTGGCTGGCTCTTGTTAGCCAATTCAAGGTAAATGTTTAAGCTCTTAAAATACTCATAGCGTTCAAAAAGGTTATCAGCTAACTTTTGCTTGGTGGGTTGTTCCTGTGCGTTAACCCGTGCAAAAAAGGTAGCTACTAATAAAAATATGACAGCTATTTTCTTCATACAATCACCTTAAAAATAACGTGGGCTTAATATTCTTCCCTTCTTTCTTCCAAAACCTAAGCTAAATGAAATTTCGTGCGATGCCGCCGGATATCCGGCTACTTTACCTCCACCAATATCGTACGAATAACCAAAACGGCATAAAGGCGATATGTTTATTGCTGCGGCGGCGGTAAGCGCATCGGTTTTGTTCAAATCGGTCTGCAAGTTAGATTTTTTCCAAATGGTTACAGCCGTGCTGTATGAGGCGCCCACCCACAATAAATCGCTTATCAAAAAATAGCTGCCTGCATTTAAGTTAGTAGGGCCTTTAAAATCTTCTTTAAATAAAACGGAAGGCTTCCAGTTAACCTGCGGCGATATCGGGATGATAAAGCCCGAAGTCAAATACAAAGACCTTATGTTTTTTACGAATATGGAATTCGGATCAGGCCTGTCATCCGGTATCAGGTTAAGGAGTGATCCGCCAACATAAAACACCGGCGAATAATAATAGATGCCAAATCTGAAATCAGATGAGATCTTATTTTGAACTCCTGTAGAAAGGCTGGGATCGTTGGCATCAGTAGGAGTGAACAGGTTTTCATCAATACTATATTGCACAATACCGGCAGCTATACCGAAACAAAGGCGTTGTGAGTCGTCATTATTTAGTTTTATCCTATAGGCATAATTGGCATAAACAGACGAGTTGTTTTCAGGCCCAAGCCTGTCATTCATAACCAATAATCCTAAACCAATATTTTTATTTTCAGAATCAGCTATTCCGTCTACAGATAAAGTATTTGTTACCGGCGCACCATTTACACCCTGCCATTGCAGGCGGCTGCCAAGATTTATTGTCCAATTATCCTTATATCCGGCATAAGCAGGATTTACTGCTAATCCGTTAAATATGTACTGACTTAGCTGTAGCGTTTGTTGGGCATAACTTTTACTTATGCCAGATAACAATATCAATAAGATATATTTTTTTATCCGCCTCATCATTAACGTTTTAAATATATCCAATCCTTAAATATTTTTATTTTACCGGCCGGGTCTTTTCTTTCAAACAGATAATAGTAGGTGCCATCTGCAAGGCCCTTGCCGTCCCAGTCGTTTTTATAATTATCTGAGTGGTAAACTTCATTGCCCCAGCGATTATAAATTGACAATTTACTACCGGGATAGAAGTCAAGATCAGGTATAACAAATGTATCGTTCTTATCATCGCCGTTGGGCGTGATTACATTATTGCCACCCAATACAGGCGAGGATACATTGACAACCACAGTGTCTGCACAACCGTTAGCGTTTGTATAAACAAATGTATACGGGCCTATTGTTGTTAAACCCGATACCGTTGTTTGGGCGCTCGTTGGGTTAGCGATAGTTGCCTTTGACGGTATAACGCCTACCTGCGACCACGTACCTGCGGTATTGGCCCTTAAAGTAGCTACAATATTTTTATCCACAGATTGATCCGGCCCTGCATCCGGAATGGGTAAAAAACTGTTACTAACTGTTTTAATGTTGTTACAACCTATGCCTGAAGGAGCTGAGTCACACTCGCCGGATGGATCAGTAGGAGTGGCTGAATCAGGATTGGTAGCATCCGGATCTGTTACATCAGCTGTACGCAAAATGCTTGCTGTGACATCCAATGTACCAGTTGGTGTGCCGGTAACAGTGCCTGATATGATGAACGTCCTTACAGATCCGTTTGGCATGTCCATTATCGCCTTGTAATTACCAGCCTGCGTTGTATCGACAGAAGTAATAGTAGTTGCACCCGTGGTGGCTATACTTGCTGCCTTTATACCGGTTAATTCTTTTGGAAATGTAAATGCAAATGTCGCACCGGTAACATTAGTAGGGCCGTTATTTTTTACAATAGCCGTATAATTAACAACCTGCCCAACGCAACCTGTTGTAACATCTGATTTTAAACTTACTACTTCCAGATTGGCTTCCTGAACTAAAAAGCTAATCGAGGTGTTTACAGGCGCGCTGCTTACATAAGCCCAGGTATCAATACCTTTTTGATCACCAAAATCTCCGGGATCATTAACGGTTGTTGTGGTTCCCCATTTATGTCCGTTGATAGTGCTATTAATTCCTGTTAAGTTTTTAATAGGAGAAGAAGGAGTGCTGCCGCTGTCTACAATGATCTGGCTGTCGTCCCAATAAACCGTATTATCCGGCGAATTACTTCCGGTTGTACGGGTTAATTTAATACCGTTAACATTACGTTCAACATCAAAAAACGGGAAGTGGACCTCTGCAACATACATTGTCAGGGTAATATTTGCATTATAATTAGTACTGCTCGCCGGTACTTTTTTGCCCAACCCATCTAATCCATCCCATTTAATAGAATTAAGGCCGACTGTAGATACGCCGGATATTACACGGTCAATAGGTTCAGAAAATATACCATTTTTATTAACATCAATAAAAATGGTATATAAACCATTTGCTGTGGCCGTAAAATTAATTGTGCCACCTAATGGGGCCGTTCCCATTTTTCCAACTGTACCTTCTGTACCGGTTACTGTAAAAGCACTTACTGATGGAATAAAAGGAGGGTTTATCAACCAGGTAGTTCCTCCGCCGGGCGTATTTGCACCTGCAGGTAAATCATTGGCAGGTGTATTAAAAAATATTTTATGGGTTACGTCTGACTGTGTGTCGGCAATCCTTGGATCCTGTATTGATGGATCATTTATATCGTTAACGCTTTGATAACCTGCAGTACCATCAGCTTTTTTAAAACCCTTATTATTCGCAAAAAAGCAAAAGCCATCGCCCGCCTGCCCGTTATTGTCTAAAACATATTGATAACCGTCGCGGGTAAGAATATGGAAGATACCGTTGAAACCAACGTTAAACGATCCTAATATTCCTGAAAACACATTGGTAAATGCACGCCCCGTTAAAAATGCAGAATTAGCCGTGTTTCTTACAGAAATATCAAATGCTGCAATATACGGGCCCGGTGGCTGTGACCAGGCAGAGGCAGCCGGCAGGGATATTGGAAGCAATTCTCCACTGTCATTGGTACTTGGAGGCAAAAAATCTATCTCCCAAACACCCTCCTGGGCTGCTGTAACAACACGAGTGTAAGGGGTGTAACCGGCGGTATTAGGCGAGGGACCTGCTATCTCCTGACTTCTATTGGCAATATGGCCTACTGTTTTAGATGAACCAGATGTATAAGTGCTGCCATCAGGCGCTCTCAGGTTAATAGTCCCATTACTTACACCTTGTGCGCTGGAACCCAGATATAGCGTTTCGCCGGCTTTAACATAAACTTTCATTGTGCCCAATGTTGGATACGGAAAGGAAGCTGTGCTGTTTGGGCTTGAATGAAGATAAGCACGGTAGCCGCCATTTGAATTTAGTTCCTTACTACCTTCGGCAAATAAAAGCCCCGGTAAAAGTAACAGCGTTAAAAAGCAATAACCGAACAGCCATTTTTTTGAGATCGAATTTAAATGGAATGCGTTAATTTTATAGTTCGAGGCTAAGTATAGTCGCCGCATTTTTAAGGCCTGTTTATGCCTTAAATATATAGAAATATTACAACACCATAATTATTTATTATTAACATAAATTAAATATTGACAATATTGGAAGATCGGTAAATAATTTAACTGTAAAAATTATTAATATAAACGATACTTTAATTCGCAATGCTTATTTATTATGCCATAATTTTAAAAAGCTGGTTATAACAACCAGCTTTTTCATTTATCTCCAATACCCCCTGCGCCATGCGTAACCACGCGGGCCGGATACCCATCTGCCCCTTACCCAGGCCCTGCCACCGTGTGGTCTTTCCCAGTGTCCGCCTACATAAGCGTATCTACCGCCGCTCCAGATCCATTCGCCATCTATCCAAACAGCGTTAGCATAAGGGGATGCCGGTCTTACATAATAAGGTTCGGCCGGGCGTGTCGTTACATAGTATTGGCCCGTACATGAAGTTAATAAACTGCCGGTTAGTGCCAATAATATTCCGATTTTTGCAATAGTTTTCATTTGTCAATATTTTATTTTATTGACAAATATTTTTCGGAAAAGTTTAAAATTATGTTTTGCTAAACCTGGCTGATACTACCAACTCTTTGCTGCCCTGAGTGTATTTGTAAAACCCGCTGCCGGTTTTAACACCCAGGTCTTTATTTGATACCATGTCAATAAGCAACGGACAAGGTGCATATTTTTCGTTATTAAAACCGATATATAATACATTTAATATGGCAAGGCAAACATCAAGGCCAATAAAATCTGCCAATTGTAAAGGGCCCATGGGGTGCGCCATACCCAGCTTCATCACGGTATCGATCTCTTCAACACCAGAAACATTTTCATACAGCGTATAAATAGCTTCATTGATCATTGGCATTAAAATTCGGTTAGCCACAAACCCCGGCGCATCATTTACTTCAACCGGGATTTTATTCAGCTGTTTTGATAGTTGCATGATGGTTTTAGTAGTGGCGGCTGAAGTTTGTTTTCCTTTTATCACCTCAACTAATTTCATTAACGGTACCGGGTTCATAAAATGCATTCCGATTACATTTGCCGGATTTTTTGTTACTGATGCTATTAATGTTATCGAAATAGACGAGGTATTTGACGCCAATATGGTATCATCACTACAGATATTACTAAGTTGTTTAAAAAGGTTCAGTTTAATTTCCTGGTTTTCGGTGGCGGCCTCAACTACCAGGCCGGCCTCTTTTACGGCCTCGTTTAGATCTGTATAAATAGTAATCCTGTTTAGCGTATCGATTTTTAGCTGATCATCTATAGTTCCTTTTTTAACCTGTTTGTCAAGATTCACAGTAATTGTTTGCATGGCGCGTTGTAAGGCCCCGGTATTAATGTCAATAAGTGCAACATCAAAACCATACTGTGCAAACGAGTGGGCAATACCATTACCCATAGTTCCCGAACCTATTACTGCAATTTTTTTCATTACGGTACTTTATTTATAAATTTATCTTTTCCGCTGCTATATTTTCCTGGTTAATCTCTTTTATTGCCGGGATGAATATCGTTTTACACTTTGCATAATTTGTAATAATATCTTCCGAATATTCATCCCTGTCGCCATTAAATATAATCGCTTTTGCCGGAATGTTTCTGTTATTTAAAGCATCTAAAGATAACAGTGTATGATTAATGCTGCCTAAATAATGTTTTACCACCAATATAACATCGGCATTAAGTTGCTTTATCAGGTCGATCATCAAAAAGTTATTATTTAAAGGTACCATTAAACCACCGGCACCTTCAATGATCAATTGGTTATCAGTAACCGGCATTCTGATTTTTTCAGGATCAATAGTAATGCCATCAAGCGCTGCGGATTTATGCGGCGAGTAGGGTTGGGTTAAACGATATGCCTCGGGATGAAAGACGGTTTTAGTATTAGAAACCAGGCTTTTTACTTTTAATGTATCGCTATTATCCAGATCACCTGATTGTACGGGTTTCCAGTAATCGGCTTTTAAACTCTCGACCAATATGGCAGATACAATGGTTTTGCCAATGCCGGTGCCTATGCCGGTTATAAATAATGGTTTATTATTCATTCAATAGATGATTAATTTCATTTGCCAGTTGATTGATCTGATCGACAGTGTTAAATGAATGGATACAGATCCTTATGCGTTCGCTGCCTTGCGGAACGGTGGGACTCATTATAGCCCGGATATCAAAACCGCTATCTTGTAAGCATGTGGCTGTTTCAATAGCTTTTTGATTGCTTTTTAACAAGATACACTGTATTGAACTATCACTTTCAATTAATAAATACGGACCGGCTGGCGATATTTTGAGCTTTTGTTTAAACAGATCGATATTATAGCGCAATTCGGATATTTGTTCAGCCGAGTTTGATAGAAAAGAACACGCAACTTTTATACATGCCAGCTGGTGAAAAGGAGCGGCGGTAGTATAAATAAATGAGCGTGCAAAATTAATGAGATATTCGCGCAATGAATTACTACCCAATACAATTGCGCCATGACAACCTAATGCCTTGCCAAATGTAACCGTACGGGCAAATACCCTGTCCTGCAAACCTGACTGCGTGACAATGCCGGTTTGATAAAGGCCAACCGCATGCGCTTCATCAACTATTAAATTTGCGTTATATTTTTCTGTCAACAATAATATTTCCGCAAGGGGAGGCGTATCACCATCCATAGAGTATATGCTCTCTACCACAACATAGATCACCCCTTTTGCATTTTGCAACTTTCCCTCCAAACCGGCCAGGTCGTTATGTTTAAATGTATAGCGGTTTGCGTGGCTTAAGCGCGCCCCGTCAATTACCGACGCATGGATCAGCTCATCTATAATTATAGTATCGCCGCGCTGGGGTAGGGAAGATAATAAACCGACATTGGCATCGTAACCCGAATTAAATAGTAAACCGGCTTCACTATTAAATAAAGTGGCCATTTCCTGCTCCAGTTTTTCAGTATAAGTTAGGTTGCCTGATATTAACCTCGACCCTGTGGAGCCGTTTAAGTTAAAATGGTTGTTTATTTCTTCATCGATCTTACTTTTAAGAGTTGTTGAACGCGCAAATCCCAGGTAGTCGTTCGAGCAGAAATCTATTAGCTTGTTTTCAGGCTTTAACGTCCTGTAACTTCCGGTTTGCTGCCTGTCCGAAAGCCTGTTTTTTATATATTTTTCTGCAGATGTCAATTCAAAAAATTTCAGCTAAAATAAAGAAAGCCCCGGTTTTATCGGAGCTTTCTTTATTTTAGCTGACGATTTAATTAGTTGCCTTGCATACGTGCTTTCATTGCAGCGGCACGTTCGTCAGCCCATTTTTGGAATTCTTTACCTTGTGCTTCGGTTAGCACAGCTTTAATTTTTGCATTTATTGCAGGAGTTAATTTCATGTAACCGGCCATCATAGCGCTTCTGTCACCATTTGCGGCAGTCATTAAGCTATCCCTCTTTTTACCAGCCTCTGTGTAAATGGCTGTAATTTTTGTAGCCTGGTCATCGGTTACACCGGTTACTTTTTCTTTTAGTTGATCTGTTTGTTCTTTTGGCGTTCTTCTGCCGCCACCCTGGGCTAAGCTAACTGCGCTAATGCCAATTACAAAAGCGCATACTAATACTAATTTTTTCATTTTGGTTTGTTTTAGTTTGGTGTTAATTAAAGATAGGCAGTTATATAACCAATAGGCAATGTGTAACTTAATTGTTGCTGTTTATATTTTGATTGGGTTGTAAATCAAAAAAGCGACTTTTTCGAGTCGCTTTTTTAAATATGCTATAAATATTAATTTCCTTGTTGTCGTCTTGCAGCCATTGCAGCAGCTTGAGCGGCCACTTGCTTTTTATACAGGGCAGCTTGATCAGAGGTTAAAATAGCTAAGATCTTTTCGGTTGTAGCTTTTCTTAACGCAGCTTGTGCAGGCCTCATAGCGGCTCTATCGCCTCCGGTATTTGCTGTTCTTAAACTATCCTGTGATTTTGCCTGTGCAGTGAAAATTACCGTCGCTTTTGCAACCTGGTCACTGGTTAATGATAATGAATCTTTCAGCCTGGCTGTCATTTGCTCAGGTGTCATTCTTTGTCTGCCGCCGCCCTGGGCGAAGCTAAAGGCGCTAACTCCTAATACGAAAGCGCATACTAATACTAACTTTTTCATTTTTCTTTAGATTTAATGTCTGGTTTTGATAAAGATAAATGTCTAAGGTTTAATATTATATATGTAACTTAATTGTTGCCTTCAAGCTTAGCTATAGAGCGTTGCATCTGCGCCATCATATTAGTAAGGCTTTCCATAGTTGGCTCTGGCGCAGGCAGGGGCAGGTGCGTGGATATATACGCTTTAGCCTTCCAAACCTCTAAAATATCCTCGCCATTAATTTCATAAGGCTCATATACCGGGTTGTCTGATACCAATTTTAGCTTCTTGTTATCCTTAAATTTATTGCCGATACGTTTATATACCACACCATCACTTTTTGAGATAATAACATAAGTCTCCAGGGCTTTTATATCTCCCCAGTTTTCAACATACTCGCCTATAATAGTAGTACCCGAAACCAGCGGCAGCATCGAGTCGCCTTTTATTTCAAAACCACGGTAAGTTCCCTGCTTAAACATAGGCAGGTATAGTTTTGGCAACTGCGCCACATATTCCGGATCGGCATAACCATTCATGTACCCGGCACTGGCTTTTAGCGGAACCATTTCGATATTCTCATTATCTTCCTTATCCACGGAGATACTGAGCACCCGCAAACCGGCCTGGTTAGGCTTAGGTTTTGCCAGCCATTTATCATCGATGGTTTCGTTTATGAAATCATCAACCGTTATGTCAAAAAACAATGCTATATTTTTTAGCAAATCATATTTAGGTTCGGCTCTTTCTTCTTCATAAGCGCCAACCAATGATCTTTTTATACCTACCTGATCTGCAAACTGTTGCTGGGTTAAGCCTTTCTTTTTCCTAAGAAATTTAATATTTGATGAAATTTTTGTCATAAAATTTGCACTTGCTAAAATTATTAGTATTTTTATGCTCATAAAATTAGTAATTATTTTTTAACCAGCAAATTTTATTATCAAATGAAACGCTTTATCTATATCATTACAGACAGAAACAGGAATAATTTACACGTAGGACTTTGTTCTGATCTATTAAAAACACTTAAGTTTTATGGTGAAATGCCAACGTTATTTTTCGACAGCGCGCAACAACTAAATAGATTAGTATATTTTGAAGAGATCAACTCAGAAGAATTGGCGATGGAGCGTTTTAAAACTGTCAGCACTTATACAAGGCCCCAAAAAGAAAAAATGATCAGACCAGTAAACCCCGATTGGGTAGACCTGACCATTGGGTTAAATTTTGAAAGCGGCATACGTACCAGGCCACAGTTGCGCCCGTCAATTAACTCGCGCCGCAGTTCAGTTACTTTTTAATGAATTTGAGCGCGCCCGAGTTCATGCAATACCGTTTACCGCCCCTGTCTGCGGGGCCGTCATCAAAAACATGACCGAGATGCAAGCCGGTACTGCGTTCAATAACTTCGTCGCGGGTTTCGCCAAAGCTATTGTCAGTAACTATTTTGATTTTTTTCATATCAACCGGCTTAACAAAGCTTGGCCAACCGGTACCGCTGTCGTATTTATCATCCGAGCTAAACAATATATCACCTGTAGCAGCACTTACGTATACACCTTTTTGGTGGTTATCGTAATAGGCGTTATGATAGGGTGGTTCGGTACCACTCTCAACCATGATATGATAAGCATTTGCGTCCAGTTGCTTTTTCCACTCGGCAGCGGGCTTGCTTAATCTTTTTTCGTTGTTTTGTCCATTGCTGTTTTGGCAACCCAATGCCGTAACTGCAAATAGTGTGACTATTGCTAAAACTGATCTTTTCATTTTTGTAGTTTTTATATTGTTATAACTTAAACTACGAAATAATATTTCAGATGGTTTGTCACCTGGGTGACAACTTAAATAGTTTTAAATTTAGGCACCAACACACCGGTAACTATATGTATCATACCATTGTTTTGTTCCAAATCAAATCTGCTTATCACACTTTCGCCTCCGTGTTCGTCAATTAAAACAATGTTGCGATTAGTGTCCAACTTAGCCATTAACTTACTGCCGGTAAGCGTAGTAAAAGTTGCCAGGCCTTTGTTAGCGTTAATTTGATGAATGATGTCCTTAGATGTAACCTTACCTGCCAGCGTATGATAAGTAACCATAGCTATCAGGTCATACTTGTGTTCGGGCGTTAATAACGTATCCAGTTTTCCGGATGTCAGGTTGATAAAGGCCTGGTTATTTGGAGCGAATACTGTTATAGGCCCCTGGCTTTTTAAGGTTTCGCTTAAGCCTGTCGCCTGTATTACCTTATAGAAATTACCCAGCTCGGGCGAGTTATAAATGTTGGTAATGATATTATTGGTAGCCAGCATTGCAGCACCTTCTGTTTTTTTTAGAGTAGAAGGTGGTTGTTTAGGTGCCTGCCTGATTGTTGAATCCGTATTTGTTGTTGTTGCCTGGGCAAATAAAACAGCCCCGTTGAATACTAAACCTATTAAAAAAACTAATTTCCTCATGACACTATAACCCAAAAATCACTTTTATGTTTAAAATTACCAGCCCGGGGTAAATCCTATGCCTATAACCGGCTTGCTAACGTCATTACGGTTAAGTGGTATGGCCGCATAAGGTTCTAATACAAAATAACCAAAAATATTTATGCGTAATGAAATACCGGTACTTAAAGCAGGTACACGCTGATTGGTATTATACACACCATTTCCATTGGCATCTGTACCAATTCTATCGGGTGCCATCTGGAATTTTACCTGGTTACCCGCGCTCCACGCCAAACCCGCATCAAAGAAGAAATTAAGCTCCGTAAACAAGAATTTAGATTTTATTGCAGATAACTTCTCCGGCCCGGTAAATGGCAAACGAACCTCAAAATTAGCAACCGCGGTACGGGTACCTGATAATTGATCTATGGTAAAACCGTTGCTTGGTTTGCCGTTGCCATTATTGTAAAAAGTCTGCGCTTCGTAACCTCTTATCAGGAAGGGATAACCAACGTATAAAGGATACAATCCCTGCGAATTTCCAAAACGTCCATAGCCATATAAACGCACTGCAAATGTTACCGGGTCTACCCGTACATATTTACGCAGGTCGATTGTAGGAGCAAAGAACTGATAAGTACCAAAATCATATTCGCCTTCAATACGGTAACGGAAACCATTTAACGGGGATGCTACCCCAAAGAATGAATTATCGCCCACTAACGACGTATTTGCCTGGAAAACCGTAAATGGTTTTAGTATCGTACCGTTATTTAAAGGATCAGAGTTGTAAGCCGAGTTTGAGATGTGATTTTTTTGATAATCAATTTCATTACCCAACGTATCATAATAGGTGCTGTAACGATCAACCCTGTAGTAATACCGTGACGCACCACCGCCAAATTCAACCCGTGTCGATTTCGAAAGAGGATAGGAGGTAAACAATGATGCCTGATCCTGGAAAATACGGATAATATCATAACGTTCCTCTGTAACAGGGATTGATTTTCCGCTGAAAGTATGAGTAGTATTAACCACGTTATAATTTGCAAACTGATAAGGTATGTGCGATAAGCCGCCTCCCCAATTCCATCGGCCTTGCTGGTTAATATAAATGACCTGTGCGCCAAAATCGTATATCTCGCCATTTATAGCGGCACCTGCATATATTTGGTTACGTCCTAAAATATCACTGAACACCCCCTGCACACCACTTGCCAAACCTGTACCGTACGAGCTTACCGAAGCACCAATTCCGCTGCTTGCTAAATAATCCAGCTTGAATTTTGGCTTATAGGGCTGATTTTTAATTGAATCAGTAGGGATCTTTTGGTAAGCTAAATAATTTTTCAGGTTAGAATTGATCAGATCAACCCCAACCGCGCGGGCCGGTGGCAGCATGGCCGCGTCAAAATTAATCTCCGTTCCACCCACAGTTTTGGCCGTAAAATCTGAAGCCTTTGCATTATATAGCGAATATTTCTGAGCACGGTAATAAGAATAAACGATATCATTATTAGCCGATATACTTAACGCCGGCGAAAATTCAGTAATACCGCAGATACCGGTAAACAGATCTGTCATCTGGTCAATTTTACCACTGGCTATGGTATAGCGGTACATATTACGGAAGCCATCGCGGTTTGATAAAAAGTAGATCTCGCTGCCATCTGATGAATATTGCGGGTTAAGATTGTTGGCTCCATTAAATACAGGTATATCTGTGACCTTGCCGGTAGCCAGGTCATATTCGGCCAGGTTAAAAGTTATATCCTGCGATAATGTGCGATCATAAGTTGTACGATCACTTGAGAAGATAATTTTTTTACCATCCCTTGAAAAACTTGGCTGATAGTCTGAATATTTATCGTTAATTAATTGGGTAACTTTTTTTGAATTAAAATTATACAGGTATAGATCTACCTGTCCTTCTGACAATCCCTGGAAAACTATTTCATCACCATTGGGCGACCAGGAGAGGTTACTGAATTGCTCGGCCTTGCCCATCGAAATATCCTGCAGTATCCGGCCGCTCGGCACCTCAACAACCAGCATCCGGTTTCTGCCCTTGTTGAATACACTAAAGGCAAACCTCTTACCATCTGGTGACCATGTACCTGCGGATTCAATAAAGTTAAATTCGTCAATATGGGTATTTGACACCTTACTGGTGAGCTTTTTGATTACTACACCTGTTTTCGCATCCGCCAGGAAGAGATCTATAGTAAACAGGTTCTTTTCGGATAGAAAAGCGAGGTACTTACCATCCGGGCTTATAGCCGGGGCTACATTCATTTTACCTGAGTTTTTATCGCTTATAATCAACTGTCCTACAGGTTTTTGCACAGTGTCTTTTAAATAGGGTTTATAGGTATTTTCAATCGACGTTTTCCAAAGTTGCGACAATGTTTTATCATCATAACCAAAGGTGCGCCTTACGCCGTATGCCAACCCAAAACGGGCCGTATTTTTGAAGAACGGGGTAATGATGGTATCGCCATAAGTCGACCCTATAAAGCTCCAGAATGCCTCGCCATAACGATAAGGGAAATACTTATTACTCTCGGTAAGGTCTTTTACTGTTGGGATGTCGTGATTTAGGTAAGCATCGCGCATCCACATTGCCGTATATGAATCCTTTTTACCCAATGAAAGATACTCCGCCATACCTTCAATCATCCATAACGGAAGATTGTTAATGTTCTCATAATTGTTATCCTCTTTACCCAATAACAAATGATACTGAAAAGCGTGAACCAACTCGTGACCGATAACATGCCTTGTCATTTCATTATTTTCCATAACAGGCATAACCACGCGGTTTTTTAAACCTTCGGTTATACCGCCCGTACCTACGTCTATATCACCATCAATAGCAGTGGTCTGCTGAAAATCGGGGTGATTGGCATATAAGATAATTGGATTGGGAGTTCTAAACGTATCCCTGAAAACCTGCTGATGTAAGGTGTACCATAATTCGCTTTCCTGCGCAAATCGTTTGATCATACTGTCATTTTTCAGATAGTAATAGATCTCGAAATGCGGAGTTTTGTAAACCTTAAATTTCAGGTTTTTATAGCGGACCTTATTCTGCCCAAAATATTGTGCTTTAGCAAGCGGACTTAGCAGCGACAGGCAAATAAAACAAATTAAAATGAATGAGTATTTTTTTGCTTTACTTACAGGGGAGAGGTTTCTATCCATAAATTCTGATAAATCAGCGCTAATTTACTAATTCCTTTTAATTTGTTTGATCTGCAGGCGGTTTTGAATCTTCACCCGGAAAACCATTTAAAGTATCTAATGGCATTTTCAAGCTATCGTTAGCGGATGTATCGACAGCGATCCTTGGCGAAGGACAATTATAACTCTTGGTAATTTTTGTCCATGGTTTTGGAAATGGCCCATAAGTATAGCCGGATTGCTTGTCGGCATAAACCCTTTCCATAAAGCTACCAAATATCGGCAATGCCGTGTGCGACCCTTCACCACTTTCAGATGTGGTAAAATGAACGCTGCGATCATCAGCACCAACCCAGATCCCGGTAACAAGGTCTTTAGTAATACCCATGTACCAACCGTCAACATAATCAGACGATGTGCCTGTTTTACCGCCTATCTGGTTATCTTTTTTCCATAAGCCCGGATATTCCCACAAAGCTTGTGATGTTCCGCCCGGTTCTTCCATACCACCTCTAAACATATACAGCATTAACCACGCAACTTCTTCGCTTATGGCGCGTTCGGTTTTTAAGGTAAATTCCTGTACTGTGTTTCCATCATGATCAGTTATTTTAGTAACCAGTAGCGGGTCAATTTTTTCGCCCTTGTTAAGGAACGTACTGTAGGCACGCACCATTTCATAAACTGACACATCATTTGATCCCAATGAAACCGACGGAACCGCTCTTAACGGGCTTTCAATGCCGCATTTATGCGCATAAGTAACAATTTTATCCCAACCCACTTTTTCGGTTAGTTGGGCTGTAATAGAATTTACAGATTTACCCATGGCCCAGCGCAATGACATTTCCTGGTAGCTGAAATGGAAATCGGCATTGTTCGGCGCCCAAACCTGGTCTTTACCTTCGTCAGTATATTTTATAGAAACCGGCTGATCTGTAAATTTGTCGCAGGGTGTATAGCCGTTGTCTAAAGCGGTTAAATAAGCGAAAGGCTTAAAAGTCGATCCGGCTTGTCTTTTTGCCTGATTTACGTGGTCGTAATTAAAGTATTTATGATTGATACCGCCTACCCAAACTTTAATTTTTCCGCTTGACGGCTCAATGGTCATCATACCGGTGTTTAAAATGCGGGTATAATATTTTATCGAGTCGACACTTGAAAATGTGGTGTCTTTTTCGCCTTTCCAGGTAAACACCTTCATGCGTTTAGGCGTTTCAAAATATTTATTTACCTGCGTCATGTCACCGTGATATTTGGTTAACAATAGTTTATAGATCGGCAAATGTTGCTCGGCTTTAGGTAAAAAATCTACGATCTCATTTCCTTTCGAGTCACGCCATGGATTTTTCTTTCCCCAGATATTATCAAAACGCTTTTGCAGCATTTTCATTTTCTCGGCCACGGCCTCTTCGGCATATTCCTGTAATCGCGAATCAATAGTTGTATAGATCTTTAAGCCATCTTCATAAAGGTCATAATCATTGTCTTTACACCATTTTTTCAGCCAGCGTTCAACAGCTTCACGGATATAAGAATCGCCATGCGAATCGTTTTCAACATAGCTTAAATTTAAGCCGATAGGCATTTTGCTGTAGTTATCAAATTCGGCTTTGGTTAAATAATTATATTTTTCCATTTGCCCTAATACGGTATTTCTTCTTTCGAGCGAACGGTCAGGATTATTGATAGGATTATAAGTTGATGTTGCCTTAAGCATACCTATTAGGGTAGCTGCTTCGGCAGGGGTAACTGCATCAGGAGTTTTATCAAAGAATTTTAATGTGGCGGTCTTAATACCAAAAGAGTTGTTGCCAAATGGGACGGTATTTAAATAAAGGGTAAGGATCTCTTCCTTATTATAGATATGCTCTATTTTATAGGCGGTTAGCCACTCTTTACATTTAGAAATCAACGTACGCAAAACCGGAATATGTCTTAATAAACCCTGCGATTTTCTTTTACGGGTTGAGAAAAGATTTTTTGCCAGTTGTTGTGTAATTGTACTGCCACCGCGTTTATCGCCTTTGGCAGTTGAAATGATACTGGTAAAAAACGAAAAAAAGTCAACGCCACCATGTTTATAAAAACGCACATCTTCGGTGGCTATCAAGGCATGCACAATACTTGGCGAGATCTCTTTGTATTCAACCGGCGAACGGTTTTCATGGTAGTATTCACCTATTAGTTTACCATCGGCAGTGTACACCTGCGAACCAACGGACATGCTTGGTGTTTTAATGTCCTGCATATCAGGCGTGTAGCCAAATAGCCACAAAAAGTTTAACTCAACAGCGCAAAAGAAGATAATTATAGCGTAGATAAAGATGACAAAGTATCTCAGGTATCGGTTTTTTATACGTCTGAACATTCGGTAAAGATGTAAAATTATTGGCTCAAAATAGTAGCCGGTTTGTAAATAGGTAACAACGCAATTTTAATATTAAAATTTTATAAGCAAAGGTTTGTAACGGCTATTTTAATGATTTTACTTTTTACTTGCCTTTGCAAATTGGTTAAATGCTAAAGCTTTACTTATCCACCTTTCAAACTCTTTTTTTGTTTTCATAGCCTCTTCGCTTACAAATACAAAATCTTTTAATGCTTTACCATTACGGATCATTCCGCGCACGCCATTCATTTCTAACGCTTCAACATATTCCGGGCCTATACGGCAAAGCATTTCATTTTGGCTGGCGCAAACACACATTTTGCCATTCACCATAAAACAGATCCCGCGAAACATTTTCTTTTCTTCAACGTCAGTAAGGTTATGAGCAGCCAGGGCTTCTCTTATTTTATCTGCTAATTTTTCGTCGTAAGCCATTTGGATAACCTCTTTAATTAAAAATGCGCTTCGGTAACAAAACTTGATTTCCCGTTTTTAACCGCGATAGCTTTAATTGTTGTTTTTGCCGATATGGGGATAGGCTTACTGTACACATTTGATGAAGTGGTAGGAGCAGACCCATCCGTAGTATAATAAATAACGTCAGCCTCAATATCGTTGCTCTTGATCTCGGCTTGCGTTGGCGGTGCGAATGTATTTAACAATGTAATGACTGGATTAGGCACTATCAGATCGTCAGTAATACTTGAAACCGGTTTTTCAAGATCCTGCATAAACATTTTGTTGGCCAAGCGGCCGGTGTAAACCTCAAAATCTCCGCCGTTGGCGATATCTGAAAAATCAAGGAAAAGCTTGTTGTAGGCCTTTTTGTTCAGGCCCATGCCCTGCAGGTAAATATTGTTACGGGCTACAGAAGCTCCGGAATTAAGGATAGTAAATTTCTTTCCGTTCTCCAGGTTAATAACAGCTTTCTCAAACTGTGGCAAACCTACCTGGAACTGCTGTTGGCTTGGGGCGATGTTATAAATACCCAACGAACTCATTACATACCATGCTGACATTTGCCCGCAATCATCATTGCCGGCCAGGCCATCAGGCTTGTTGTTGTATTGTTCGGTTAATATTTTGTTGATGAAAAACTGGGTCTTATCGGCATTATCCGTAAAGTTGAACAAATAAGCCATGTGATGGCTTGGTTCGTTACCGTGTGCATACTGACCGATCAGGCCGGTGATATCAGATGTTTCAGTACCGGTCAATGGGGCAGTGGTAGTAAACAACTCATTCAGGCTCGATTCAAACTTTACCATGCCACCCATGCGGTTAATTAAACCTTTTACATCCTGCGGTGCCAGGAAAGTATATTGCCACGCATTACCTTCTACATAGTTCTTGTTAACATCGGTAGGATTAAAAGGTTTAAACCAATCACCATTTACACGGGCCTGCACAAAGCCATTATCCTTATTCTGTACGTTTTTCCAATATTGGGCACGTTGAATGTATTCGCTGTAATCTTGCGGTTTATTCAGCATTTTGGCCATTTGGGCAATGCACCAATCATCGTAAGCATACTCTAATGTTTTTGAAACAGATTCTTTGTTGTTATCAGCTAAAACCAATCCGTTATTGCGGTAAGAGTCTAATCCGAATTGATTTCGGTTAACAGAGGCCTTCATAGCGGCAAACGCTTTTTCGGCATCGAAGTCCCGTATTCCTTTCGCGTAGGCATCAACAATTACAGGGATGGAATGATTTCCTACCATGCAGTAAGTTTCGTTAGACGCGAGCGACCAAATTGGCAACAAGCCTTGCTGATCATAAATTGCAAGGAAACTTTTTATAAAATCAAGCGTGCGTTTCCTATCAATCAAAGTAAGCAGCGGGTGTTCTGCCCTGAAAGTATCCCATAAAGAGAATACGGTGTAATAATTAAACCCTTCTGCGGTGTGGATCTTCTGATCCATACCGCGATATTGACCGTCAACATCACTATAGATATTTGGCGATAACATGGTGTGGTATAACGCAGTATAAAATATGGTGCGTTTAATTTTACCGTAATCAACCGGCTCAATCTTTTTACCTGCCGGGCGGCCATAACCATTTGCCATGGCATCGGCAGCTTGCTGTTGTTCTTGTTGTGCGGGTGGAGCACCGCCTTCAACCTCAATTTTTGCAAGCGCGTTTATCCAGGTGATTTTGGCGGCTTTTAATACTTTTTTGAAATCAAAATCGGGTATTTCCGCGTCAAGGTTTTTCAACGCGCCTTCAGGGCTTACCGCTGATATGCCCACTTTCGATACAACCTCGCCGGGATTATTGAATTGGATATAAAGCTTGATGTTTTTCCCTTCGGCTTTCTTTAAACCGGTTTGCAGCTGATCATTAACAGCTATGCCATAGGTTTTAAACGGTTTTGAAAACTTGGCATAAAAGTATACATGCTGATCATTAGCCCAGCTTCTTGATTCGCGGTAGCCACGGATCTCGTGGTCATTGATGATCTCTATCCATGAATTTAAAACCTCATCATGATGTTTCAGGTCAATGATAATATTTGCCTTCTCGGTTGACGGGTAGCTGTATTTATGCATTCCCGCACGGGTAGTAGCGGTTAATTCGACATCGATATTATATTTGTCAAGCCTGGTTTTATAAAAGCCCGGAGAGGCAAATTCATTCTTTTTCTTAAAAGGAGAACTGTAATCAGTGTTTTTAAATTGCGGTGTGCCGGTAGTTGGCATAAACAGGATATCGCAGTAGTCAAAAATGCCTGTACCGCTTAAATGAGTATGCGAAAAACCGTAAACAACAGAATCTGTGAAGTGATAACCCGAGCAGCCGTCCCAACCTTCTAACCGTGTGTCGGGGCTTAGCTGAACCATACCAAATGGCATTACTGCACCCGGATAAGTGTGGCCATGACCGCCTGTGCCTATAAACGGATCAACATAAGGCGTATAATCTTTTTTCTTTTGTGCCGACGCGGTAAGGCTAAAGGCCAGCGCGGTAAAAAATAAAATTCGGGAAACTTTTATCACTTTGCAGAAATCAATTGACCTGCAAATTACTAAAGTTACCAGATATTAATAAGAAAAATAAAACGTTAAAGCAGCGTAAACTCGTCGGCATCTTTTAGAAAAGGCATGGCGCGACGGGTCTTTGCAACTTCATCCGCGACAATAGTAAAAGTATAAACGTCTTCTTCATCACGTTTATAATAAACTACATTACCGTTAGGGTCTATGCAGGTCGAATCGCCCGAATGATAAACTTCGTTACCGTCGTGTCCAACACGGTTCACACCGATAACATAAGCCTGGTTTTCGACAGCGCGTGCCGGGATCAGCGTGCGCCAGTGTAAGGCCCTGCGCTCGGGCCAGTTGGCTACTATTAATAGCAGATCATAGGCTTCCTTCACATTTCGCATCCAAACCGGGAAACGCAGATCATAGCAGATCATGGGGCAAATTTTCCAGCCTTTAAGTTCAACTATCAGTTTTTTTGTCCCTGCGGTATAAGTATGATGCTCTTTGCCCAGGGCGAACAAATGTCTTTTGTCGTAATAATTGCAGGTACCTCCGGGTAACATCCATATCAGGCGATTATAATACTTCCCTTTTTCAGTTATGATGAGGCTGCCGGTTACCACACAATCATATTGTTTAGCTATTTTATGCATCCATTGCATGGTTTTACCGCCCATTGGTTCGGCCAGCTCTTCGGCATTCATGGTGAAGCCGGTATTAAACATTTCGGGTAGTATGATCAGATCAGTTTTTTCGCGAATACCGGATAGCCGCAGTGCTATGTTTTGCAGATTTTGATCTATTTTTTCCCAAAACAGATATCCCTGAAACGAAGTGATCTTTAAATTCTCCATAGCAAAATGTTGAGGCGGCTTTAATTGGTTTAACTAATAACTAATACGCAATTTCATTATTAAAGTTTAAAATCTAACAATCTATTAACGGCGTCATCTAAAGTTTCTTGCTTTTTAGCGAAACAAAATCGCAAAACATGGTGATCTGTACCCTGCGTATAAAAAACCGAAGTGGGTATACAAGCCACACCGGCTTCCTTTGTTAACCTTAAAGCAAACGCTGTATCATTCTCATCCGACAGGTGACCATATTTAACTGATTGAAAGTACGATCCGCTTGAAGGCAATAGTTCAAACTGGGTTGCTGCCAACCCGTTTCTGAAATGATCTCTTTTTTGCTGAAAAAAGGCAGGCAGATTTAAATATGTGTTTTCATCTTTTAAATACTCAGCTATAGCATGTTGCACGGCCGAGTTTACACTGAATACCAAAAACTGGTGTATTTTTCTAAATTCCTGCATTAAATAAGCAGGGGCAAGGCAATAACCAACTTTCCAACCGGTGGCATGAAATAATTTTCCAAATGACGCTACTATAAAGCTACGTTGCTGCAGTTCAGGATAGCGAGCCATGCTATGGTGTGTCTCGCCATCATATATCAAATGTTCGTAAACCTCGTCGCTCAGTATAAATATGTTCTGATCTTTTACTATAGCGCTTAGTTCGTTAATATCTTGTTCATGTAAAATGGTCGCCGTCGGGTTATGCGGCGAATTAAGGATGATCAGTTTTGTGCGATTGTTGATCAGTTTTTTCACCATCGCCCAATCTATCCGGTAATTATTATCCGGTTCTAACTCTAACGATTTAACAATGCCGCCCATTAGCTTAATAGCAGGTGCATAGCAATCAAACGCCGGTTCAAAAACAATCACTTCGTCATTAGGGTGAATGATAGCGCTTATGGCTGTAAATATGGCTTGGGTGCCGCCGGCAGTGACGGTTATTTCTGTTTCCGGATCATAATCCGCACCATGCAGTTTTTGTGTTTTATAAGCTATCTGGTCGCGTAAAGCTTTAACACCAGCCATTTGCGCGTACTGATTATGTCCATCCCTCATGGCTTTGTTCACCAATTCGATTAATTCAGGCGAGCAATCAAAATCAGGAAAGCCTTGTGAAAGATTGATGGCACCAACCTCTGCCGCAAGGGCAGACATGGTGGTAAATATGGTAGTCCCAACTGAGGGTAACTTAGATGCAATAGTAGTCATGTTTGGCTAAAGTAAGCAAAAAAGGCAACTCTAACCGACTACGCATAAAATATCACAGTTGTATGTTTTTATCTTTGCCCTGTTTACCTAACTTAGTAAAATGAAAAAATATCTGCCCTTTATTTTATTTGCCGTATTTATTGCCGCCTGTAAATCACCTAAGGCAAACAATGCCCCGGTTGTAGGTTTTGTTGATGCTTTTGAAGATGCCACTATAGCGCAGGCAAGGACGGGATTTACAGATGCTTTGAAAAAAGAAGGCTTTAGCGAAGAGAAAAAGACCGTTCAGATAGAATACCGTAATGCGCAGGGTAATATCCCTACCTTAACCCAGATAGTTAATTATTTCGTATCAGAAAATGTTGACCTACTGGCCACCTGTACAACTTTATCGTCGGTTACCGCGGTACAGAACACAAAAACCATCCCCATCTTTGAAATGGTTTCGCCAACTCCCGAAAGGATGAAAGTTGTTGATAAGGATGGTAAGGCGCCGGCTAATCTTTTCGGTGCGGTCGAGGACCTGCAATATATCGATACTTCATTTTCCATCATTCCAAAACTCCTAAAACCAAAGGGACCTAAACTGGTGATTGGCATGATTTATAACCAGGCAGAGCCGCAATCGGCCGATGCCATGCAGCGGATCAAATCGTTAGCTGACAAGTTAAATATTACATTGATAGCTTTACCATTAAATTCATCAGCCGATGCGCAATTGGTAACGCAAGCTTTATTAGGCAAAAAGATTGACGCTTTTTTTGCTAATCCGGACAATACCGTATTTGCATCGTTTGAAACCATATCGAAAAACTGTAACCAGGCCAACGTGCCTATATTTACCAGCGAGGCCGGTTTAGTACAACGTGGCGCGGTAGCCGCCTTTGGGGCCGATATTTACCAATGGGGGTACCAGGCAGGCGAGCAAGCCGCACAATACCTTAAAACGCATAAAACAGATGGATTGAAACCGGAAATGGTAAAGATCAGGAAACGGGTTTATAATCCGGCTGCTGTTAAAAAGTATAATATTGCCATACCTTCAAATTTTGAAGCCGTAAAATAATGAGCTTTTTCCTTTCCGCCTTAATACAGGGGCTTTGTTTTTCGGGTATAGCGTTAGGGATCTACATATCCATGAAGATATTCAATATCCCGGATATTACTACCGATGGCAGCTATACATTAGGTGGGGCGGTAACAGCTGTTTTGCTTACACGACATTTACCCGGCTATTTAATTTTACCATCAGTGATATTTGCCGGCGGTACTGCAGGTGCAATAACGGGGCTAATCCATACTAAATTGAAGATACACCCACTATTGGCGGGTATACTGGTTATGACGGCTCTTTATTCTGTTTATTTGACTTTGATGGGTCGGTCAAATATACCGTTAATTGGTACCTCCTCCATATTTACATCCCTACAAATTGTAAGTGATCCAAAGCAGAATACTTTTCTGATATTACTGTTCGTTGTGCTGATAATTACTTTGCTGATCGGTTACCTGCTTAAAACTGATTTTGGCATTGCCATGCGTGCAACGGGTAATAGTGAGTCGATGATCCGTGCGTTAGGAGTGAACACCGACAGGATGAAAATAATAGGCCTGGCATTAGCTAATGCACTTACCGCGGTAAGTGGTTACCTGATAACACAGTTCCAGGGATTTGCGGATATCAGTATGGGTATCGGGATAGTGATAGTAGGGTTGGGGTCGGTCATTATAGCCGAAACATTGATAGGGTGGTTGCATATTACATCTGTATGGATGATATTGATCCTGGTGTTGGCGGGAGCCGTCATCTTTCAGTTGGTATTGGCGCTAACTTTATATATCGGCGTTGATGCAAATTTATTAAAGCTGGTTACCGCTGTATTTGTATTGTTAATTGTAAGTTTACCACGTTTAAATCGTATAAAAGATTAATTATCACCTAAAATGAAAGTGTTTTATAAAAATTGCCCAATTGTGCTTGTCGCACTTTTTGTGTTTGCAACCTGTTTGTTTTCCGGCTTGTGCGTACAGGCGGCTTCGCAATACTACTATCAGCTAAAAATATATCATTACAAAAGTAAGGCCCAGGAGGATAGGTTAGATGCCTACCTGCAAAATGCGTACTTACCGGCAATGCACAAAGCAGGTATAAAAGACGTAGGAGTATTTAAGGTATTAAAACCCGATAGTGTCGACAAAAAGATCTACGTATACGTTGCTTACCGTACCTGGGACGCACTGGAAAATACCGATCAGAAGTTATTGAAAGACCAAACCTATTTGGATGCCGGAAAAGATTATTTAGATGCACCTTACAATGATCCGACTTATACGCGGATGGAAACCATCGTACTGCGGGCATTTCCGGGCGCGCCCGAGCCAAATGTGCCAAACCTGACAGCAAAAAAAGCCGACCGGATCTACGAACTGCGTAGTTATGAAAGCGCCACAGAAAAATACAATGCCAGTAAGGTAAAAATGTTTAATGTGGGCGACGAAATCTCTATATTTAAAAAATACAACTTCAATGCCATGTTTTATGGCGAAGTGATAGCAGGTAGCCATATGCCAAACTTAATGTATATAACAACCTTTAACGGGCTGCAAGACAATAAGGATAAATGGAAATTATTTTTTGACGATGAGCATTTCAAGGCATTAGGTAAAATGGCCGAATACCAGAAAAACGTTTCAAAATCAGAAAGCCTGTTTCTTTATCCGACAGACTACTCGGATTATTAAGATCTGTTGACAATAATTAACAAAAAAGGGATAGCGTTACGTTATTCCTTTTTTGTTAATTATTGGCTGGTGTCGATGCTCCATTTGTCATGCCGTCTCCTATGTCATTTGCATCATGAAGAGATTCATGCAAAACTTTAAACTTTTCATCGACCAACTTGTAATTATTAGGATGCTTAAATGACGCCGCTAAAAAAGTAATTTCAGTCATTCCTGATAAAAGGATAATGATCAACAAAATGGCGACAAGCCTTGGCAAAAAAAGCGAAGGGGACTTTTCTCTGTACATTATAGTTTAACTAATTGGGGGTAATTATTGAGTTTAATCTGTTGCTAATATAATATTTATTTTTTGTTTGCAACTTTTTTGTTACAGAAAAAAGAAGGTATTTTATTTATTTTTTGATAGACTTTATGAAGGTTGTAATTGAGGTTTATTTAATATTAAGTTACATGATATTAGGTTGAGATTATAACAATATTTATATACTTTTAAACCTTATGCGATCTGTAAATGCGAATATGAGCAAGGGCAGGCTTGAAGCCTTTAGTGATGGCGTTATTGCCATTATTATTACCATTATGGTGCTTGAACTTAAAACCCCTGAAAAGCCCGATCTGGAATCACTACATAAAGTATGGCCCGTTTTTGTAAACTATATCATGAGCTTTATTTATGTGGGGATTTACTGGAATAATCACCACCATATGTTTCACATCGTGAAATCAATAAATGGCGCGGTATTATGGGCCAATTTACATTTGCTTTTTTGGCTGTCAATGGTGCCGTTTGTAAGCAGCTGGATGGGTGAGAACCCTTTCACTGTAATGTGGCCTATGGCAATGTATGGCATAGTGCTTTTAATGAATGCGATAGCTTATGCCATATTAGTTGTTGTGTTGCTGAAACACGAAGGACCAAACTCAGCTTTGGCTGCTGCCTTAGGAAGTGACCGGAAAGGAAGGATCTCAATTGTATTTTATATTGTTGCCATCGCATTTGCGTGGATAAATACTTACGTAAGCTTTGCATTATATGTGGCAGTAGCGTGTATTTGGTTTATACCAGATACACGCATAGAAAAAAAACTGGCTGATGAACAACATGCATAACAATCAGCATTAATAATGCTACGCGTTTCCTTCTAAAGCCGGGCGGCTATCTTTAGTGCTGCCATTCCGTGCTGCCATGCCATTTAAAAATTCAATACGGATATTGTTATTATCCTGGATGCGGCAGGTGATCAGGTCAGAATTTGGGGTTTCGTAATATTGTAGGGTGATTACAAAAGTCTTGTCGTCAGCCCAAATACCTGCCGCCATTATTTTTTGAGACGTATTCCCTGTTGCAGTAGTTCCCGGCGTGGACGTTTCTCCCTTGATCCAATGATCTAACCCACATGTTATTTTTTGTTCGGTTTGATTATTCTTTAAAACAAAAACACATTCGTTTTGACCGAACGTTAAAGATGCCTGGCTTATATTAATGGCGTTATCTTTAATGTTATAAATTTTTCCGGATATCTGCGTTTTGGTGCTTTCGCCGTAAGCTGTCTTTTGAGGCAATAATGTAAGTGTGCCTAATTTTTGCTTGAGCGCGGTTTGGTTAACAGCATCTGCCGGGAGTGTATCCTTTTTTATGCCGGGAAGCAGATGATCCCAAACATAATTCAGCGTTTTTTGCATATCCGCAATTTCACTGGTGATGGCGATAACCGTATTCAAATCACGTGATACCAGGCAAAATTGGCCTTGTGCACCATCCCCTCTGAAAAAGTTATGCCGGCACCGCCAAAATTGGTAGCAGTAGCCTTGTTGCCAGTCGCTGTTTTCGTCTTTGCCGTTAAGGGAAGCATTGGGCACTTTGTAAGTTGTAGCCGCAGCCGCCCATGTCGCGGGCAAAACCTGTTTGCCGTTCCATTTACCATTTTGTAAGTAAAGTAAACCCAATTTTGCAATATCCTCGGTTTTAACACGTAAACCCCAGCCACCGGTATTGATGCCTTGCGGACTAACCTCCCAATCCATACTTGCTATTTCTAACGGATTAAAAAGGCGGGGAGTGAGATATTCTAATACCGTTTTGCCGGTGACTTTGGTAATAATGGCTGATAACATATAGGTTGCCCCCGTATCGTAAAGAAAATAAGTACCTGGTTGATGCGCGATAGGGGTTGACAAAAACACTTTTGTCCATACTTCAGTACCTTTGCGCATCGGGCCTGATGTATCCGCGTCGTGCCCTGTGGTCATGGTCAGCAAGTGTTTAATTTGCATTTCATCCAAATTTGGATTAGGTGCAGATGGTAAATCATCAGGAAAAAATTTAATTATCTTATCCTCAACCGATAATAATCCCTCGCTTACTGCAAACCCTATAGCTGTTGATGTAAAACTTTTACTTAACGAGTGAAGCACGTGTTTAAGATCTGGTTTATAAGGGTCCCACCAGCCCTGGGTTACTATTTTGCCATTGCGTACTACCATCAGGCTATGCAACTGCAGGTTGTTCTTTTCGGCAGCATTAATAAATTCCAATATACTTGGCGATGATATACCTTGTTCCTCCGGCAAACTATGAGCTAATGCAGCAGCAGCTGGTAGTGCAAATAAAGATTCGCCAAACAAAGGAGCAAGGCTAAGACCCGCTAAGCCTATGGCGGTATTTTTTAAAAATTCTCGTCGTTGTACAGGCATGGCTAATTAATTGGGTTTATTAATCTGTTTTTAAATTATGCCACTGTATGGCTAAATAATAGCATTGTTTGTTGCTGATGTTTTTTGGGCCGTGCAATATCCCGGATTGCAAATAGATACAATCGCCCTCACGGGCATCAAATTTATCCTGCCCGATCGTTTCCTGCACATCGCCGGTCAACATTAATATCAGTTCTTCTACCCGGTGTGTGTGCGGATCATGACTGGCATACCCCGGATTTAAAGCAGTTGCATGCACCTCAAATCGCTCAAACATAGATGTCGGTCTGTCAAATAGCGATCGGCTTTCGCCTTTGGGCGATACATTAACCTTTAACTCATCCCAATTTCTAATAAACGACGGGCCAGCACTGTACCCGCGTTGGTTGTTAACCGCATTTACCGATTGGTAGTTAATAATATACCAGGTAGAAGATGCAGCAGATTGATTTTGAAAACTGATCTTATCGCCGGCTAACACTAACGCTATACTACCGGCACCAACTGTTTCGGCTGTATCTTTAAGCAGGAGTTTGATGTTACCGCTTTTTACGACGATCAGTTGTTCATCATCATTAATGGGCGGCGTATAGGTTTTTCCGGGTGGGAGAGTAAGTGTACAGATCTCAAAATGATGCAGGTCAAGTGTTTTACCTTTTAACATTTGCCGTTTTTCAATAACCCCAATTTTTTCAGGCTTGCTATCGCTCCAGCTATAAACTCCCGAATGTACTTCGTTAGTTTGCGCTATGGCGCATAACGAAGACGCCATTAGTAAAACGGCAATAAATACTTTCATTAACAGGCTTATTGATGTATTGGTAAGTAAATGTAAGAGAAGTTATTGTTTAAAAGAAACATAAAAACAGGTTCCTTTTCCTAATTCGCTCTCCACCCAAATTTTACCGTCGTTACGCTCAATAAATTCCTTACAAAGCATCAGGCCAATGCTGTTACCTTTTTCGCTTTCTGTACCCGCTATACTTTCGTTACCGGGTTCAAATATTCTTTTTTGCAAAGCTTTTGCTATACCGATGCCATTATCTCTGATAGCTATTGTGGCGTATCCTTTAGGGTTATCAATGTCAGCCGCAATCTCGATCAGTCCGTCTGTGCGTGTATATTTTACCGAATTGGCCAATATATTCCTGATCACAAATTCAATATGCGAGCTGTCGGCAAAAATCAGAACCTGATCAGGCGTTTTATCCACCAGGGTGATCTTCTTTTGCTCGGCGGTTTCCTGGTGTAAATGCAGGCTTTGTACAATTATATCTTTCGCGTTAAAATGTGTTTTATTATGCGTTACGCCCTTAAGCTGAGTTTGCCCCCAGATCAAAAGCTTATCCATTACATCAAGTGTAGATAGGCTGTGTTGTTTTAACCTTGATATAAAAGTTTGTACTTCTGCAGTATCGCCCTCGTCTTCTAAAATACTTAACAAATTAACTATAGTTGCAACCGGCGAGCGTAGGTCATGGCTTATTATCGAAAATAATTTATCCTTGAAATTATTCAGATTGGTTAGCTCTTCTTGTTGTGCCAGTAGTTGTTTGTTAAGGCTCTTAGTTTTCAGGTAAAAAAGGATAACTATGAGCAAAACAATGGAGGTAAAAACAGCAATTCCGGAAGTTATCCAGCTTTGAAACTTACTGCGTGTATTACTTAATTGTAATTGTTGCACTTTTATTTTTGAGTTAGCCAGCTCATTATTGGCTATCAAATTGGCTATATCCTTTGAGTTTTTAAGCGTGAAAAGACTGTCATTTAAAGCATCCCTTATTTCGAGCGTTTGTGCGGCAGCTTTGTAATTACCCTGGTGTTTATAAACATCTATCATGCCCGAATACACATCTAATCTAACATGGTGTTGGTGGATCTTTGTTGTGATAGCTAAAGCTTCTCTCAACAAAATCAAACTCGTATCAGGCTTGGTTGTAGTTTTTAACGATGCCAGGTTAACCAATGTAGTAGCTTCGGCTTCGGGTAAATTTAACTTCCGGGCTATTGCTAACGACTTGTATTGGTAATCGAACGCTTTTTTTATTTTTCCTAATTGCTGGTAAGCGTCGCCGGCATTTCCCAGTAACATGGCCGTTAGTTCAGGGTCCTGTTTATTGGCTTTTTTTATGCCTTCTAAGAAATATTGCAACGCCAGGGGCATCCGTCCCTTCTTTGCGTATATAATTCCGACATCATTAAGTAATGTAGCTTCTGAGTTTGAAGGCGGTAATTGTTTATTGAGGTTAAGCGCCTTTTGGTAATATTCAAGGGCTTTATCCAAATTATTGATCTGCTCATTCAGCACGCCTAATTTAAGATACGACTGAACGAGCCCGTAAGTGTCATTTTTTTCGAGATTGATTTTTAATGATGCTAAGAAGTATTGGGTTGCTTCCTTATAAGAACCGGTTTTAGCAAAACAGATGCCCAACGAGTTATTTGATGCGACTATTCCCCGTTGGTTTTTTATCTGTTTAAAAATGGATAAGGCTTGTAGCAAATGGTTTTTAGCCGAATCAATTTTGCCTAAATTGATATCTATTGCGCCAATTTGTCCGTACATCAGGGCTGAACCCAATGGATATTTTAGTTTGTTAGAGAACTCAAGGCCCTGGTTCGCATAAAAAATTGCAGAATCGGGTTTTTCATTGCGGTAATTAAGAATGATTGCTTTGTAGATACTAATGCGACTTGTATCAGCTTCAGAATGCTTTAAACGTGCTAATAAAGAGACAGTTGAAGGCGTTTGGGCGTAAGATACCCGGCATACGACAATTGCGCATAAAATGCACAATGTAAAGCTAATCGGGATAATTTTCTTAAACATGTAAAACGCATTGAATATAGAAAATTATTTAGCAACAAATTAAATTCAATTTGCAAATTAATTTGTGTTAATCAACCGCTAAAAATTAGCGGTGTAGCGGGTGGATATTCGTAGATACGGATAGTTTTTACCAACGTCAGGATATTTTTGATAGCTGCCGTGCAGGTTAAAGTATCCGGATTCAAAACTAAACGAAAGGCCTTTAACCAGTACAACGTTGGCTTCGCTTGAAACAGTATGCAAAAAGTAATGGGAGGGATGCCCGTTGATCGTCACTGTCCAGCCACCCCGATAACTAATACCGTACGAAAAGCGGTCATCAATCGTGATCAAGCCGCTACCGTTTATAGCAAAACCCGGCCCATAGTCATAATTTCTGCCATGCGGTAAATACAGGTAAGGGTCGGGCGTAGCCGCCAATAAAATTGGCCCGGCTCCAAATGTGGTATTGATCTTTGTTCTTTTAGTAATATCGTATTCTGACAGCAGGTTCATTTTTATGCTTTGTCCGCCATAAAAGAAAGCCTGGTTATGTATGAAATCATAATTAGCTGACAGAACTGCCAGCTGCTGCATCTTTTCTGACGATCTGAGTTCCCAACCGGCCAATGATCCATACACACTTACCACATTAACCTTTGAGCTGTCGTCTTTACCAATTTCAACATTGACAACAATGTTACTGAATGGTGTGCCATAATCCTTGTAAGGTTCGCCATACAACAACTTAATATGCCCATACCAGCCAAAATTATCATTATGCAGGATATTCGTATTCCCCCCGTTAAACGTCCGGATACCGGCATCAAACTCGGCAGTGATCAGGGATGAATCCCGCCTGGCTTTACCAGATGGCTTTCCCCATTTACCATCCATTATCCTGTTAATCCCATTTGCCGGGTTGATAATGAAACCTAATACCTCACTGGCTTGTCTCCTGATGCCTGTACTGCTATTATTAACCAGTTTATCAGCCACCCTGTGCGTCATTTCGCCTAATACAATGCCACCAAAGCTGGTATTGATAAAATCATTTATAGCAGGCGGCTGGTTCTCTGCCGTACTTTCCCAGATATAGCTTCCAACCATGACGGCAGGTGCCGATTGCCAGAAGGTATACCCGTTAGACCTGAATGTATTATAAAACTGGCTGCCATGAAAAGGGTGGCCGAATTGATTGGTTTGAAAATTATCGTCGTCCCAGGTCCAGCTTGCGGGGTTTAAATTATGGCCGACACTTTTAAAAGATATGTCAGCGTAGTCAGCTTTTTTCAGGAATTTATCAAACGACCATGGTAAGATCTCTGCCGCGCCCAGTTCAATTGCCGCCCGCTCAAAATGCCGTGGCCTGTCGCGAAAATGACGCCTGACAGGTTTGGGTATGGTGTCTTTAATAGTATTTTGCTCATAGCCAACGGATACCTGCGCAAAAACAGGAGCAGATAATACTGCCAACAACAAAAGTGTAAACAACTTTGCAAGGATTTTATAAAAAGCCCTTTTATTGTCAAAAAAGGTATAGGTTAGCAACATATGCAGGAGTGTCGGATATTAAATGCTCCATATAAAAGTTGCCAGACAAAAGAATTGTTTTAGGATATATAATTAAAACACAAAGTTTATATATTTGCGCTATAATAGTTTTGTATAACTGATATGAAAAAGACTTTAGGACTTATAATTACAACAATTGGTATATTAATAGTAGCTGGTTCATTTGTTCTTACGCCAGACCACGCGCTAAACGCGGCTGATTCCGGAAGTGGAATAAGCGCTTCTGCAGGATTAGCTTATGGTGGATTTATTGTGTTTGGTATCGGCATTGTTCTTTACATATCAAGCCTTCCGTTAGCCGGCGAAAAAACTCAACGATAATTTTTTGATCCCAATCAGTTTAACGTACTGCTTTATTGAAAGATAGTATTGTTATTGCTGCCGCGATAATTTAAAAAGTCTGACATATTGTGTCAGACTTTTTTGTTTTCGTAATTCCGGGTAACACAACTTATTGATGTACCGAAAACTTATAGATAGTTTCAGATTTAAAGGTTTCGCCCGGCCTCAAGATCACATTTGGGAAATTGGCATGATTAGGCGCATCCGGGTAATGCTGTGTTTCCAGACATAAAGCCCCCCACTTGTTAAAATGCTGCCCGTTACGGCCAATTATGCGTTCACTGAAATGATTCCCGGTATAAACCACCAAACCGGGTTCGGTAGTATACACATCCATCTGGCGGCCACTGGTAGGCTCGTAAGTAGTAGCAGCTAACGCCAACTTACCCGATTTGTTCCGCAAGGCGTAGCTCAGATCATAGCCATTGCCTGTGGCTGCGATGTCTTTACCTACAGCCTTGGGTTGTGTAAAATCGAAAGGTGTGCCTTTTACATCTAACAATTTACCGCTTGGCATTACGTCTTTGTCAGCTTCAAGATATTGATTTGCCAGGATAGTTAATTGCCAGTCGGATACTTTATCAGTGGTCCCTGCTAAATTGAAATAGGTATGATTTGTTAATACTACCGGCGTGGCTTTGTTAGTAGTTGCTGTGTAATTAAGTTTTAGCTCATTGTTATTGGTAAGCGTATATATTACCGTGACATTCAGGTTGCCGGGGTAACCCATCTCTCCGTCCTTGCTGAAATAGGTCAGTTTTAAAGCCACTTCTTTTCCGGGCATTTCTTCAATATTCCAAACCTGTTTATCAAAGCCTTTTGGACCACCGTGGATGTTTGACATCAGGACATATTCCTTACCATCAAGCGCAAATTTTTTATTGGCAATGCGATTAGCCACACGGCCCACAACCGCGCCCAGCAGCGCGTTATCGCGCCCCATATATTGTTTAAGCGAATCAAAACCCAATACAACATCGCCCATTTTCTTGTTTTTATCCGGCGTGATGATATCGGTAATGGTAGCGCCATAATTGATCACTTTAACCTGCATACCATTGCTATTAGTTAGCGTATACTGATAAATTTTCTGACCCTCTGACTCGCCGTACTCTATTTTGCTGATATTTGGTTTAATTAGCGTTTTAGCAGCAAACGTATCGCCGGTAATCAAAAAGAGGCAGAATAAAGAGGCAGAAAAAATTAGTATTCTCATCAGGTATATTTAAAATTGATTTATAAATAGATGTATAATAAAGATACGGTTTTACTTACCGGTATCAAGACCGAGCAATCGCGCGGGGTTTTTGCGGGCTACCAGATCAATTTCATGTTCGCTCAAACCATTTACCTTAAGTGCGGCTATAAATGCCCGCATACCGTCGGGGTGCAATGGGTTGCCTTTCTGTCCCAGGTCAGAATCAATGATGAAATGTTCGGCACCTACTGTTTTTATAACATCGGCGCAATTTGCAACCGCTTTATCATCGACCATGATTTTTCCATTGACCTTTGACAGGTAAGTTTGCCAGCAAAATTCGATAATGGCACCCATCGCTGCCATTTGCTTCACCTGGCTAAGTGTTGCGCCCAGCAACATGGCATGTGTCACTACGATTTTTTTAACTCCGGCTTGTTTTGCTGCGGGTATAAGTATCAGTGATTCCGCGGGAGTTGAGTGGCCCGTCTCAAAAACAAGGTCGTTTTTTGCAATAACGTCAAATACTTCAGCAAGTTCAGGAACGGGCTTCCCATTTTTCACTACCGCGACAAATTTCCTTGCGCCGGGAGCGTGTTCAAAGCTGTTTTCTGCATCGACAGTTGGCAGCCATACCACTTTGCCGCGATGCCCGTCAAATTGCGCCATTCGACGGACAGCCTCTGCATTAATGCCACCCACTGATAAATTAAGTACTATCCCTCCAAACACTTCAATGCCGCCAATTTCCTGCATCGCCAGTTGCGCCCGGTCGGCCGTCATGGCATAATGGTTTTTAAGGACAATGCCACGCATCCCGTCCTTTTTGGCAAGCCGTATAAGGTCAAGGTCGTTAATAGAGCGGGGAGAAACGTCCGGCCCGGTATGGCAATGAAAATCAATAGTTCCGGCCAACGAGTTGGTATCTGCAGGTTGCGTTACTTGTTGGGCCAAAACGAAATTGGCTAACAATAAACAACCTGCAGTAATTATTCCCGCTCTTTTTAGCATCAGTTTTTGGTTAAAGAGAATGGCTTGTCGCTATCCGCAATGCCTCTTTGTTTGTTAGGCTTATCGCTCATCTCTAATTTTAAAACGCCGCCGTTGGTCAACTCGGTATGCGTAAGGAAGTTTTTGTTAAAGGTGCTCCCGTTTAAAGTCGCGGATTGGATATACACATGATCCTTATCATTAGCCGGCGCGTCAATCACAAATTTCTTTCCGTTCTCTAAATTTAGGGTGATCTTTTTAAACATCGGGCTGCCTATAGCATACTCGCCCGTGCCTGGTGTTACGCTGTAAAAACCCAAAGCGCTTAATACGTACCATGATGACGTTTGCCCTTGGTCCTCATCACCGGGATAACCGTTTTCTGTAGCATTGTACAATTTATACATCGCATCCCTGGCGTGGAATTGTGATTTCCATGGCTCGCCGGCGTAATCATACAGGTAGATCATGTGTTGGATAGGCTGGTTTCCATGTGCGTACTGGCCCATATTGGCAGCAACCATTTCGGTCATTTCGTGGATCATGCCGCCATAAGTGCCAACTTTTACCTTATTAGGCTCGCTAAATACCGAATCAAGTTTTGCATTGAAATTGTTGTTGCCGCCTATCAGGTCGATCAATCCCTTGGTATCCTGGAAAACGCACCAGGTCCAATGCCATGAGTTACCTTCTGTAAACGGGCCGCCCCATTCTATAGCATCAAAATTAGGCGTCCATTGCCCGTTAACATCCTTACCGCGCATAAAACGGGTTGAAGCATCATAAACGTTTTTGTAATTATACATCTGGCGGGCAAATATGTCCATGTAATATTTATTGCCGGTCATTTTTGCTAATTGGTAACCGCACCAATCGTCATAAGCATACTCCAAAGTTTTTGCGGTTGCCTCGCGATATTTTGGGTAGGGTACATAACCCAGTTCATAATATTCTTTCCATCCGTCACGGCCATTTGCAGGACCCCATGGGCCTTTGTTTGTGGCTTCGTGTAAATAGGCTTCCAAAGCTTCTTTCGGGTCGAAGGTATGGATACCTTTTGCCCAGGCATCTGCCAGTAATGAAATGGCATGGTTGCCGATCATACTACCGGCTTCGCTCGGGAACGACCATGAAGGAAGCCAACCACATTGTTTGTAAGCATCAATTAACGCTTCCATGTAGCGCCCGTGCATTTCAGGCTGGATAAGTGTATTAAGTGGAAACTGCGCTCTGAAAGTATCCCAGAAACCGGTATCTGTGTACATATAACCCGGATGAACCTGTCCATCGTACGGACTAAAGTAAACCGGCTTGCCTGAGGCATCGATCTCATAAAACTTCCTTGAAAACAAGCTGGCCCTGAAGAAACAAGAATAAAATGTTTCTTTATCTGCCTGTGTGCCGCCTTCAACAACGATCTTTCCTAATGATTTATTCCAAACTGCAGCAGCGTTTGCTTTTGTTTGTTCTAATGTTTTATCTGCGCCAAGCTCTCTTTTCAGGTTTAATTCGGCTTGTTCAAGGCTGATGTACGATGATGCCGTTTTTACCTGCACTTTCGCGCCGGTTTTAAATTCTATATAAGCGCCTTTGCCTAAACCTTCAGCTTCTGTCGAGTCAGCCTTGGTGGTATTTCCTTTATTTTCCCAGGTGCCATATGCTTTTATCGGTTGGTCAAACTGCATGGCGAAATAACTTTTCCAGCCTTTTTTAAACCCGCGGCCATTGTTCACGTAACCGGTTATTTTATTTTCCTTCGGATAGATCTTAACCCCGCTGATATTGGTATAACCGTCTAACACCAAAAAGCTTTTTTTACCTGCCGGATAAGTGAATCTTAAATGCGCGCCACGTTCTGTCGGTGAGATCTCGGTAGTGATCTTATTATCAAACTGTACCTTATAATAGTTAGGCTTTGCTATCTCATTGGCATGGCTGAACTTGACTTCACGTTTATTTTCATCCACAACCAACTCTGTCATTGGCATTAACGAAAAAACTGCGTAATCGTTGGTCCACGAGCTGCATTGGTGCGCTTGTTGAAATCCCCTGATATGATCAAGAAAATACTGGTATTTCCAGCCATCGCCGTTTTTGCCGGTTTGCGGTGTCCAGGTATGCATTCCAAATGGAAGCGCTGTAGTAGGGTAAGTATTGCCCCTGGTTAATTTAAACTGGGAGTTTGTACCCTGCAGGGTATTTACATAGTTAACAAGATTTGGCTGTTGCGCAAATGCGGTGCTGATCAGCAGCAAAGGCGTAAAGAAAAGATGTTTTAGTTTCATGTGTTTAAATTAACCTGTATTGTTTTGGTATTAGGGAACCGTTTGTTTAAACGGCTTAGCGGCCCAATTATAGGAAATAAATAAAACTTTATAATGCAAAAGCAGCATTGTAATAATTAACTTACTTAATAGCTTTTATATACCGGCTACCTGTCCGTTTTTAACAATTAGTTTGCCACTAAATATCAAACTCTTATCCAGCCTTGCCGCAATTGATTGTTTAATAACATCTGCGTTACGCGGCACTTTCTTATTAAAAACCTTCTTGCCGTTTATAGTAACCGATACTTTCTTATCAAGATTTACTAAATCATCATTAAGGTAAATGTATAATACTTCATCCTGGTTTTCGATGATATTGATATTGTTGCCTGATACAGCCACCCGAGCTTTTAAACCTTGTTTGGCAGATGCCAGATCTGTACCCAGCCAGTAAAACCGGTCTCGTAAAATATCATCCTGGATCCAGATCACATCTTTTGGCAAAGCGTTACGCGTAAATGATGCAAGCCATGGCACGGCAATAGTGTCCTTTCTGTTCATCCAATGCGGCATATCAGGATAAACATGCGTTTCATGAATGAAGCTTCCGGGATAAACTTTGGCAAGGCTATCCATACGCAAACCCCATTGGGCAACAAGTTCATTACGGTGATAAGCCGCGTCTTTGCCACCAACAAAGGCATCAAAAGGAATATTCTTCAAGTTCAGGATCTGCGCATCGCCGGGATGGCCTGCCATCATTGCGGCGGCGGCCCAGTAATCAGCCAGGCGTGGGGCCAACTGAAAAACACCATCGCCCCCGGCAGAATAACCCATAACATACACTTTATCCGGGTTAACGTCGTCCATCACAATTTCGCTCTTAACTACTTCGCTGATCAGTTCGTCCATAGGGTAATCGTGCCACATATTCCAGGTATCTGTTGGGCTACGGGGCACAAAGTATACGCCTTCTTTAAGTTTATACAGCTTTTTTTGATTCTCCCATTGCTGATCGTTAACGGCAGGTTCAGTACCGCCGCCGCCATGTAATGATATATACAGGCTGTGACCGCCGGCAGGCTTATCACCGAATACCTTAGTGATAAATTTAAAAGTATAATTTTTGTATTTGATCTGTTTAGCAGCCCATTCTTCAGTGGATTTTGCTTTTTGCAATTCCATTTGTGTCTTTAATTCAATTTCAGCTATTGCTTTAGCTTTTTCACGGCTTAATTTATTTTGCGAAAAGGAAGACAAGCCGCAAAGCAATATCAGGCTAAACAAAGCGTAAGTCTTAAGGGGAAAGTAAGTTTTGATCATCAGATTTTATGGTTGGCTAAATTTAGTATAAAAACAACAAAGCCTGATACTTTCGCACCAAGCTTTGTTTTCATAGGTAGTTGGTAGTTGATATTATATTTTGGCTTTGCTGCTATATTTAAGTTCCACAGTAGGGTCTTTTGCATAGTCTGCCCATAAATCATCTATAGATTTGCCACATAGCGTAGCCCAGGTAGCTTCTGTATAAGTATGATTTCTCAATTCTTTGTCTATCTGAACGATCATACCTGGCTTAACTTTCTGATTTATCCATTCAAAAAATCGCGCGGTTACCCTATAGCTGTCTTTGTAGCTTTGAGTCGGTTTAAATGCAGGTAAATACCATTTAGAGCCTACGTTATCTACACCATATTCGTAACGGATAAAATCGGCAATACCCTCTGTTAACCAAACCGGCCCTGAACCATACCCATATCCCTGTACAATGTGCATCACCTCGTGCGTTACTACGTCGATGTCCGTAGGGTGGCTATTCATATATTTAGTTGAAAATAAAATGCGGCTTCCGCTGGTTTCTGCAACGCCTTTGTAAGCAGTATCCGTAACAAACACCACTTCGTGGGTTGATTTGTCGTTAAACAAACTAACCAGTTTCGGGTAGATCTCAAAATAAGTATCTATCAGGTTTTTCTGAATAACCGGATCAAACTTTGAGTTTTTGTCGATAAAAACCAGTTGATAACCATCTTTTTTGATCGTATCCACCGATACCCAGTTTTTCTTAAGCTCGGCGCTTAAGGTTGACCCAAAAGCGTCAAAATTCTTTTTCTTTTTAAGCCATTTGCCGTTTACAACAATCTCGCCGGCTTTGGCGGTCAGATCACTTTTTAGCGTATCGGTGATCGTCATGGTAACCTCTCTTTTAGTGCGATAACCATCTGCACCTGCAAAAGGAGGGTACGTATCCATAAAAGCTTTGGTAAGCTGTGCGGTTTGAACAGTATCAAGCTTTACTTTTTTCGAATTGTTGGTAATAGTAACCGTATAGGGGCGGGGCTCATTACGCCTGCGTTGTCCTGTGGGTTTTGTGGCGGTTGGGGTGGTTTGCGCGATAGCAGCGGCAGAGAGCATTAATGCAAATGCAAGGTTTGAGATTTTTTTGATCATATCAGTTAGTTATGGCTATAAATATAGTTAGCTCAAAATTATAATTGTGTAAAAAATAAGCTACAGTAAAGCAGTATTACAGCTAATAAAAATGCAGGATTACTTTAAATGCAAATATTTTTTAGTTTTATAAAATAAGCCACCATAACATGAAGATCTTATTGAAAGTGCTTTTTACAGGCATAGCCTGCTGCCTCTTTTTTTGTAATGCCTATTCGCAATTAAATATTGTAAAGACTGTATGCGAGAATAAAACAGATCCATTGGGTGTACCGGTTAAAAATATTCATTTTGGCTGGGAAATGTCATCGCTTAAAAACGGCAATTATCAAAGCGGTTACCAGGTAGTTATAGCCACATCTGCTGATAAATTAAAAAGTGGTGTTTATGACGTATGGAATTCGTTGGCTATAAAAAGTGACGAAAGCGTATTGGTGCCATATACAGGCAAGGATCTGAAACCCGGCACAGTATATTTTTGGAAGGTAAAAGTATGGGATAAAAACAGGCAGGCATCCGGATGGAGCAAACCTTCGAGTTTTTGTACAGGCCTTGAAAGTACTGCCGATTGGAAAAATGCCCTCTGGATTGGATATGAAGATCTGCCTGATTCAATGCGCGTTGCTCCCGGTGTTCACGGCCTTGAAGGGGCACAGGAAGCAAAGTTGGGCAATAAGGCGATGCAAAGGCCGGTAATCCCTTTATTCAGGAAAGAATTTAAAGCTAATAAGACAATAACTGCTGCTTATGCTTTTATCAGTGGCCTGGGGCAATATGATATGACCGTAAATGGCAAAAAGGCGGGCAATGGCTTTTTAACCCCCGGCTGGACATATTATGACAAAACCTGTTTATATAACGTATTAAATATTACCCCCTTGTTGAATAGGGGGACAAATACGATAGGTGTCATTGTTGGCAACGGCTTTTATAATATTAACCGGGAACGGTATTTTAAAATGACCGACGCTTTTGGTATGCCAAAATTGATCTGCAGGATAAAATTGATCTATGCCGATGGTACAAGCACCGATGTGGTAAGTGACAATACATGGACAACCGCCCCATCGCCCATAACATTTAGCAGTATTTACGGGGGCGAAGATCATGATGCCCGTTTAGAACAATCCGGGTGGGATAAAAACGGTTTTAACGATAAGCATTGGAAAAAAGCGGAATTGGTAAAAGCACCTCTCGGCCGTTTAGTCGCCGATCCTGATTACCCGGTAGCCGTTATGGATTCTTTTAACGTGAAAAATATCAGTGAGCCTAAACCAGCAGTTTATGTGTATGACTTTGGACAAAACGCTTCAGGCATCATAGAATTAAAAGTTAAAGGCCACAAAGGCCAAACCGTAAAATTGATCCCGGCCGAAATACTGACTAAAAACAAATTGGCTAACCAGGATGCTACCGGTAGTCCATACAGTTTTTCTTATACGCTAAAAGGCGATGGTGTGGAAACCTTCAGGCCGAAATTTACTTATTATGGTTTCCGCTATGTGCAGGTAGAAGGCGCGGTTCCAAACGATAAAGCAAGCGATTTACCCGTCATAGTACAGCTAACTTCCTTACATACCAGAAATTCGTCGCCGCAAAATGGCACGTTTAAATGCGCAAACGATTTGTTTAACCACATTTATACCCTCATTAACTGGGCTATAAAAAGTAACTATCAAAGCGTGGTTACAGATTGCCCGCACCGCGAAAAATTGAGCTGGCTTGAGCAGGACTACCTGATGGGAAACTCTATCCATTATAACCTTGATAACTATAACCTATATAGAAAATTGGTTTTTGATTTGATAGATGCCCAGGACCCGACAGGTTTTGTACCGGATATAGCACCCGAGTTTGTAAGATTTGACGGAGGTTTTTTGGATTCGCCTGAATGGGGTAGTAGTGCCGTCATTTTGCCCTGGCAGTTGTACAATTGGTATGGCGATAAAGATATATTGGAGAAAGCATATCCTATGGTGAAAAAGTATGTGGATTACCTGGAAAGTAAATCCGAGCATCACCTATTATCATATGGCTTAGGCGATTGGTTTGATTATGGGCCGAGAGAACCAGGCGAAGCGCAACTAACACCCAAAGCGCTTACCGCTACTGCTATTTTTTATTATGATGTAACGTTGCTCAGTAAAATGGCGTCATTATTAAATAGATCTGAAGACGCTGCTACTTATAACCGGTTAGCAGCAGCTACCAAACAGGCTTTCAATAATAAATTTTTAAACACTGCAACTAAGGTTTATGCTACAGGCAGCCAAACTGCAATGGCAATGCCGCTAAGTGTAGGGCTGGTTGATGCTGGTAACAAAACCGCAGTACTTAAAAATCTAACCGATTCTATCCGGCAACATAAATATGCCTTAACGGCAGGCGATATTGGTTTTCATTTCTTAATAGACGCGTTGGATAAAGGAGGGCAATCGCAGGTAATTTATGCCATGAATAACCGCGACGATGTGCCGGGTTATGGTTATCAGCTTAAAAAAGGGGCTACTGCATTAACAGAATCATGGCCGGCGCTTGAAAATGTTTCTAATAACCATTTAATGCTTGGTCATATTATGGAATGGTTTTATAGTGGTTTAGCAGGGATAGGGCAGGAAGAAAATAGCATCGGTTTTAAGCTGTTAAAGATCAGGCCGCAACCGGTAGGTAATATCACCAGTGCATCCGGAAGTTTCCATACACCTTATGGTTGGGTAAGCACAGATTGGAAAAAACAAGGCGATAAGTTTACATTGCATGTCACTATTCCGCCAAATGAAAACGCCAATGTATATCTGTCAATAAAAAAAGGGCAGAGCGTTTACAGTAACGGTAAGCCTGCAAAGTTTAAGTTCATCCCTGAAAACGGGAATATAAAAATCAATTGCGGGTCAGGTAACTATCTATTTGAAGTGAAGTAATCAAGTAATGAAGTCAATGTAGTAGTTTAAACAACAAGGCCCTGGTATTGCCATCAAGGCCTTGTATTTGTTAATAATTCATTAAGACGGATTTTCTGTAGTTGCCGGGCTGACTGGTTGGTTTTCAGGCACGGGTGCAGGCGCACCAGCCGGAGCGGCCGGCGGACTTGGCGGCGGCGGGGTATCATCACCGGTTTGCGCCGGTACTATTTGTTCTTTTATGGCTTCTGTATTCTTTAAACCAGCATAAGCACCAGCACTAATACCCATTAAAATCAACACATTTTGGCTAAAATCGGGCATGATATGGTTTGCAAAAGCCTTTTGTAAAAAAACAACGCCAAAAAACAAATTAAAGGCTACATTTTGGAAACGCTGTATATTGATACCGCAGGCATCAGAAAGAATATCTAAAAGGAATCCCTCGCTTTTGGCATCCTTATCAATTGGAGTTTCGCTTTTATTTTTATTTTCAATGATTTTTGATATCGCAGTTGTAGAGACACTTATACCTAAAATTGCCAGCACCGACAAGGGAAGATCCGGTATGGTGTCAGTTTTTAAACAAATCATTATATAGGCCACAAGAACGAGCAGGGTCCAGTAAAACAATTGGGTACGGCCCAGGCTGTAATAAAGATTATTATCATCTTTTAAAACATTGAATTTAATAGCTAAGCCCGAAAGTAAAACAAGCGCTACTGCAGCGGTCCATATCCACCAGGCACTGATCTTTTGTCTCACCTCTACGTAGATTGGTATTTTAGTGTTTACGATAGCTTGTTTGGCAGTTCCCACGCTAAAATATACGGTAACTATAGATTTTTCGAAAGGGCTGCTTTCCAGAAATTTCAATAAAACTGTTTGTACATCTTCATTTAATCTGAAATATAATATCTTATCTCCGGCGTTAACTTTCCAGGGTTTCAACCCGGGTATAGCAATGCCATCAACATAAAAAGTCCCTAACGATTCGACATCCTTCGCGGTCAAAACTTTTATCGCGATCACTTCTTTGATCTTGGCAGAATCCGGCTGCGCACCTAAATTTTTAATACTGATAATAGAGTCTTTTAATACTGTTTCGGTAACAGGTGAGTCTATTTTTACGGCTTCCGAACCAATAGCATAGCTCATAGCTGGCGTTACTATCAAAAACAAAATAATAACTATATATCGAGAGGGGGGATGAGTACCAACACGTGTTAGCAGGTTGTAACTAATTGTGCACATTGTAAAAAGGATAAGGTAATGCCTACTCAAATCCGGTTTCGGCTTGCCGGGATCATTTTAAAGAATGATCAAACTTTGCAGGATGCAATTAGTAATTATGGTTCTATAAATCAGTTAATTATAAAAACTATTGAAATTAAATGTTATTTATTAAAAAAGCAAATAACATATAAGCCAATACACCTGTAAATTAACAATTTACAGGACTTACCATTTGCAATATACCTCGACTTAGATTCGAACCAATTCATAACGGATTTGAAGCGTTTGGCTGCCATAAAACTTCATTAACTTGCTTAAACATTATCATAATCCTATAAATCAAATACGTTAAAATGTAAACTTAAAAATCAAGGCCACTGCAAATTTGTATTAAATTAAATGATTCATCATGAACGTAATCACAAATATATTTGCACAACTGGCCTATATGGTATGGGATATCTACTGGGGCCTTGCTTTGGGTTTTATCTTATCGTCTTTAATACGGGCTTTTATATCCACAGAAAGCATTTCTGCCCGGTTAGGCAAAGATTCGGCAACGGCCCTTAGCCTCTCTACTCTTTTCGGTGCGATATCATCTTCCTGTTCTTATGCAGCCGCGTCAATGGCGAGGGCGTTAATGATCAAAGGTGCCACCTGGTCTAATGCAGTTGCTTTTATGGTGGCCAGTACCAACCTGGTTTTTGAAATATTTATCGTTATCGTATCGCTTTTAGGCTGGGCTTTTTTTGGTGGAGAAGTGATCGGCGGTTTATTTTTTATTATTATTTCGGCGATATTGATCAGCAGGTTTTTCCCGGCAAAAGTAAAGGATGAAGCTAATGAACGTATCGCTGCGTCTGAGGGAGAAAAATCAAATGATTCCCATGCGAATCACAGTATGGAAAGCTCTTGCTGCCATCATAATATGAAGATGGAAACCAAAGAAGCGCATCCAGAGAAAGCCGGGGCATTTACTAAACTAAAGGAAGCCAGCGGCCATTACTATATGGATGTAACTATGGTGGGCAAGGATATTTTGATCGGACTTGTCGTATCGGCTATTTTAATGGTACTGGTACCGGATGCATTTTGGAAAGGTTTATTTTTAAGCGGCAATAGCACCCTGCCGCACTTTGTTGTATTAAGCTGGAACGCCGTCGTAGGGATATTCATTGCGATCATTGCTTTTGTTTGCTCGGTAGGCAATATTGTGATGGCAGCCGTGTTATGGCAAGGCGGTATATCTTTCGGCGGCGTGATCGCCTTTATACTTTCTGACCTGGTAACTATACCAATGCTAATGGTATTCCGTAAATATTATGGTAACAGGACGATGTGGTACTTACTGATAATATTGGTTATAAGTATTTTTGCCACTTCGCTATTCTTAGATTATTCTTTCGCGGCTTTGCACTGGATACCCAAAGCCCATAGTAGCGGTATGCAAATGAGCAGCAGGCATTTCAGTTGGAATTATCAAACCTGGCTGAACCTGTTCTTTATACCTTTATCCTTGATATATTTCTATTGGGGCAGAAAAAGCATGAAATAATGCTAAATTTGGGAAAGAAGGTATTCATGGTGCTACATATTAAAAATATGGTTTGCGATCGCTGCCAGATGATCGTCCGGCAACAGTTGGAGAACCTTGGCTTTACGGTTAAGCAGGTCGCGTTGGGGAGTGCGGAAATAACACCCCAACCTGATGAGGAACAAATGCAGGTCATATCTGCGGCGCTTAAAGTTCCGGGTTTTGAGCTGATCAACAAAGAAACTGATAAGACCGTGGAAGCAATTAAAAATGCGGTTATTGAGTTGGTACATCATTCCGACTTGTCCGAACTTAATATATCCTTTTCCGATCTGATTGCTAAGCGTGTCGGCAAGGATTATGCTCATCTGAGCCGCTTGTTTTCCAACGCACAGGATACGACCATTGAACGCTTCATCATCGAACAAAAAGTAGAAAAAATAAAAGAGTTGATAGAATATGGCGAGTTGAACCTCAATGAGATTGCCTACCAGATGGGTTACAGCAGCAGCGCGCATTTATCTACACAATTTAAAAGCGTTACCGGCTTAACACCCAGCCAATTCAAGGCTTCCGAAAAAACGGGTAGAAAGGCGATTGATAAGATATGATCGTTTACATATACAATAGGATATAAATTTTTAACGGAATTATATAAACCTCTTGTATAAATTGCCGGTATCTTAGCGTTATAATAAGCACATGAAATCTATTGCCGTTTTTCTCATCCTGAATGTCTTGCTGTTATCCTCATTTACAGGTACAGTGAATAGCCATCATGGAAAGACATCATGCTGCGCAGCAAAAGCACAAAAAGATTGCTGTAAACAACAAAAACAGGGTGCTTCTGATGATTGCGCTAAAGGCACCTGTAACGTGATGCTGTCCTGCGGAACTTGTGGATTTGTGATTACTGCATCTGTTTCTATTTCACCCCTCATTTCCATTTTAAGTAGCCAGGCTGTTCCCCCTTTTGCTATAGGCGAATTGTCTGACTATCACGGCAACGGCTGGAACCCGCCGAAAGCTTAATAATTATAACTGAAACCCGTCAATCCAAGATTGACAAATCCATTAATTATTAATCTTAAAATTCAAAATCATGAAAAAATACCTTTTCATCACGATGATGATGCTATTATCAGTTGTTTCCATTACTTATGCCAATACCCCATGCTGCAACAGCAAAATAACCTGTTCTAAATGCGCAAAGAGCTGCGGGCCAAACTGCAAGGATTATTGCAGTAAAGCCTGTAAGGCATCAGGGGAATGCACGGCTAAATGTAAATAAATGATAAAGCCGCCCTTTATCGGGGCGGCTTTGCAAACTATATGTTTAAACCCAACATATAATTTATTATTTTTGATCCGTGAAACGCACCGTACTCATATCCTTAACGGCCATTTATCTTTTATCCCTTGTGGGTATTGGGGTAATTCGTTTCTATTGCTGCGGTAAACTCACTTCGGCCACATTGACCTATGCTTCGGCAGATCATACGGATAAGGATAAGGATAAGGATAATTGCTGCAGGCACGAAAGCAAAAGCTTTAAGATAAAGGATAGCCATATTACGGTTAATACTACCATTTTAACCCCTTCCGCACCGGCCTTATTGCCCGAACCTGTTTACCGGACTGTGGTTAATATTCTGACCGAACAGGGCAAACCTATCAATTATCAGGCGAACGCCCCGCCGGGGAACCCTGATATACCGATCTACACCCTTAATTGTGCTTACAGGATCTGACCTGTATTTTTTAAAATAGCTCCGCATTCCTGCATCGGCTATAATTTCCCTTGTAATCCATCTTAATTTATAATTCACGCATAGGTTTTGCCCTATGTTATTTATTCATTTTTTTAAATTTTAAAACTCATGAAAAAAGTAATGCTGATGGCTGTTGCCATCCTGTTTTCTGCCGCAACTGTTTTTGCCGCGCATTCGACCAATCCCGTTGCTGATACCACCAAAACCAAAAAGGTAAAACCTGTCGCAAAAGTGCAATATACCTGTACTATGCACCCGGAAGTGATCAGCGACAAACCCGGCAAATGCCCTAAATGCGGCATGACGCTGGTAAAGAAAGTTGATGCCAAAAAGAAACCGGCAGCAAAAATGAAAATGTAGTACAATTCAGCCCCGCATCACGCGGGGCTGATTAAATCCATTAAGATGATTAACCAATTGATTACCCTGTCCTTAAAAAACAGGTATATCGTTTTACTGATCGCTATCGCCCTGTTTGCCCTGGGAGCCTATGCGGTTAAAGAAAACCCGATTGATGCCATACCCGATCTGTCGGATAACCAGGTGATCGTATTTACCGAATGGCAAGGGCGCAGCCCGCAAATTATGGAAGACCAGGTGACATACCCATTGGTGAGTAACCTGCAAGGTATCCCCAAAGTAAAAGCTATCCGCGCCACTTCCATGTTCGGGATGAGTTTTGTGTATATCGTTTTTGACGATAAAGCGGATGTGTACTGGGCGCGAAGCCGGGTATTGGAAAGGCTCAATTATGCGCAGCGTTTATTGCCCGAAGGGATCACGCCAACATTGGGGCCGGATGGCACGGGTGTAGGCCATATTTTATGGTACACCTTAGATGCAAAAGGTATGGACTTGGGCGAACAACGGGCCTTACAGGACTGGTATGTTAAATTAGGTTTGCAAACCGTTCCGGGTGTAAGCGAAGTAGCTTCTTTCGGGGGCTTTGAAAAACAATACCAGGTTACTATCGACCCGCATAAGCTTAATTATTACAATATTCCATTATCACAGGTACTCAAAGCGGTAAAAAGCAATAATAATGATGTGGGCGGGCGCAAGTTTGAAATGAACGGCACCGGCTATATCGTTCGCGGACTGGGCTATATCAAAAACTTAACTGATGTAGAAAATATCCCTATCGGCGTTATAAACTCCATACCCGTTAAGATCAAAGATGTAGCTGCCGTTCAAATGGGTGGTGATGAACGCCTGGGCATTTTTGACCGGAACGGGGACGGCGAAGCAGTTGGCGGTATCGTAGTAATGCGCTATGGTGAAAATGCAGATAAGGTTATCCATGCTGTTAAGGATAAAATGGCTGATATTCAAAAAGGCTTGCCACAGGGCGTATCATTCAAGATCGCTTATGACCGCAGTGAACTGATTGAAAACGCGGTGAACTCCGTAAAACATACGCTTATCGAAGAAATGATCACCGTTTCTATTATCGTTATCATGTTCCTGTTTAGCTGGCGCAGTGCTTTAAGCATCATCATTCAAATTCCGATAACCATAGCCGCAAGTTTTATCTTATTAAACGTTTTTGGCATCAGTTCCAACATCATGTCGCTAACAGGTATCGCTTTAGCTATCGGCGTAATCGTAGATAATGGTATCGTCATGGTAGAAAACTCGCATCGGAACTTATCCATTGCACAACAAAAAGAAAAGTCATGACCACAGCAGAACGAATAAAAATTATTGAAGCATCCTGCAAGCAGGTTGGCCGTGGCGTGTTTTTTTCAACACTCATCATTGTCGCTTCATTCCTGCCGGTATTTCTACTGGAGGGACAGGAGGGTAAACTGTTTGGGCCATTGGCCTGGACTAAAACCTTTATACTGGCCATTGATGCCATCCTTGCGGTTACACTGGCACCGGTACTGATCTCCTTCTTCCTGAAAGGGAAATTAAGAACGGACGATCATAATCCGCTGAACCGGGCACTGGAAAAAATCTATAGGCCCATTCTCAACTGGTGTGTTACCTGGCGTAAAACAACGTTAACCATCAATATTATTGCGCTGCTTATTAGCATACCGTTATTATTAAGCTTAGGCAGCGAATTTATGCCGCCGTTGGATGAAGGAACGATCCTGTTTATGCCGGTTACCCAGCCCGATGTTTCCAATGCAGAGGCCAAACAGCTGTTACAGGTACAGGATAAAATTATCAAAAGCGTACCCGAAGTAAAAAGCGTTTTGGGAAAAGCAGGACGGGCCAATACCGCTACCGATAATTCGCCAATCAGCATGACGGAAACCATAATCTTATTGAAACCGAAAGACGAATGGCGCAAAGGCATAAAAAAGGAAGATATTATCAATGAGCTGAATGCCAAGCTGCAAATCCCGGGTGTGGTGAATGGCTGGACACAACCTATTATCAACCGTATCAATATGCTCTCTACCGGTATCCGTACCGATGTGGGGTTAAAAGTTTACGGCCAGAATTTGGATACGATAAATGCACTATCCAACCAAATGAAGCAGGCTTTAACGGGTGTAAATGGTGTAAAAGATTTATATGTTGATCCAATAACGGGCGGCAAGTATTTGGATATACAAGTCAATAAAGAGGCCATAGGCCGTTACGGTTTAAGTGTAGATGATGTGAATGAAGTGGTAGAAAGCGCGTTGGGCGGTATGAACCTGACCAAAACCATAGAGGGTAGGCAGCGCTTTAGCGTTAACGTCCGTTTCGCGCAGGATTATCGGAATAACCTGGAAGCGATCAAAGGCACCTTAGTGCAAACATCTAATAACGGCCCGATACCACTATCATCCGTTGCAGCTATAAAGATCAGCGATGGCCCGGCTATGATACAATCAGAGAATGCTTTATTGCGGGGTACCGTATTATTTAACGTACGTGACCGTGATTTGGGCAGTACGGTAAAGGAAGCGCAGGGCAAGTTAAATACAATGGTCAAAACATTGCCAAAAGGCTATTATATCGAATGGAGCGGGCAATATGAGAATTTGATCCGGGCAGAACATACTTTAAAACTGATCTTACCCATTGTGCTCATCATCATCTTTGCCTGTCTGTATTTCGCTTTTCATTCTATCCGCGAAGCGTTTTTCAGCCTGATCTCTATTCCATTCGCCCTCATCGGCGGGGCCTATATGGTCTATTTCTTCGGAGTGCATTTATCCGTTGCGGTAGCTGTTGGTTTTATCGCCTTGTTCGGTATCGCCGTAGAAACAGGTATTGTGATGGTGATCTACCTGAATGATGCCATGCAACAATTAGTTGCCCTGAAAGGCAATTCCAAAGAAACCATCACCCGTGAAGATTTAAGACTATATGTGATGAACGGCGCAGTAAAACGCTTGCGGCCAAAACTCATGACGGTTTGCGTGGCCTTGTTTGGTTTAGTGCCGGTGCTATGGGCAACCGGGACAGGCAGCGATGTAATGCTGCCGATCGTGCTGCCGATGATCGGCGGGGTATTAACTTCTTCCACACATATTTTATTGGTAACCCCATTGATTTTTTTGATGGTCAAGGAATATGAGTTAAAGAAACATGGCAAACTGGAAGTATTGGAGGTAACGGAATAATGAAAACAAGAAATCAAATGATAGTTAGCCTGCTGCTTTGCATGGCAGGCTTATCAGTCAACGCACAGCGCCTGCCTTTAGACAGCGTTTTAGCCCGTGTTAGTGCTAATCCCGCTTTAATAGCTTATGACGCCAAAGTAAGCGCGCAGGACGCTTACGCAACCGGCGCAAAAAGTCTCGATGCGCCAAAGGTAAGTGCAGGGCAGTACCAGGTTCCTTATCAGCTTAGCCCGAATGGCGGTGCCTTTATGATCCAGGCAGAGCAAATGTTTACCAACCCGGCCAAGTTGAAGGCAAAGGAAGATTATATGAAAGGCTTATCCAAAGTAACGGCAGCCGACAAAGGCTATCTGAAAAATCAATTGATTGCCCAGACCAAACAATACTATTACGACCGGGTAGTATTGGAAAAGAAACTGACTTTGTTACAGCATACACAAGGTTTACTGGAATATATGCTTAAAGATGCCAATATCAGGTTGACTTATGGCAAGGAAAAGCTGCCCAATATTTACAAAGCCAAAGCAGAATTATTTGAACTGGATAATACCCGTGAACAACTGAACAACGAGATCAGCCAAAAGAATATTATGCTGAATACACTAATGAACCGGGATAAGCAGGCTACTTTTTTGGTGGACACCAACTATATCTTAAGGGACTATGAAACGACGCTGACGGATACTGCAACCCTTGCCAATACACGGAGCGATATTAAAGGGATCAACCGGAGTATTGATCTGCAACAACTCAATGCACAAATGGAGTACGCCAGGCGTAAACCTGATTTTGGGATACAAGCGGCGCATATGCAAAGCTATGGCGGGTCTGCCAATCAATATGTCTTAATGGGTTCCGTAACGATCCCGATTGTTCCCTGGGCCTCAAAGGAATACAAGGCAAACCTGAAAGGCATCCATTATGAAGTAGAAGAATTACAGCAGAAAAAGTTGGATATACTGAACCAGGCGCAGGGGCAACTGGCAGGATTGCGAACGGATATGAGCAGCAAGAAAAGGCAGTTGAAAAACTATGATCAAAATATCATTCCTGCTTTGCAAAATGGTTACAAAACGGCATTGCTTGCCTATGATCAAAATACGGGTGACTTGCCATCGGTTTTGGATGGTATCAAAAGTCTGCAAATGGTACGTATGGAGGCTTTAGACCGCTTACAGGAATTATTGACTTTACAAGTAGCTTATGAAAGAGAATATGAAAGCAATTAAAATTATCCTGGTGGTTTTTATAGCAGTCTTTAGCGCCTGTTCCAATCCAAAACCTGCGCCTGTTGCCGTTCATGCAAAAAGCGAAGTAAAATATACCTGTCCTATGCATCCGCAGATACTGGAAGATCATCCGGGTAGTTGCCCAATTTGCGGCATGACACTTGTTAAAAAATCAGGGCAGGCCAGCGAAGGCGCAGGTATCAGTTTAAATACCGTTTTACAGCCGGTCAATTCTTCGGTAGTTTCAACAGTTAAAGCTATTGTACCGGAGCAAAAGGAAATACAAACCCATATTTCGGCAGATGGGTACCTGGATTTTGATACGCGGACATTTAATAATATCGCATCGCGTTTTTCAGGGCGCATTGAAAAGCTATACATCAAATATGCTTTCCAGGAAATTCACGCAGGTCAACGCATCTTTGATATTTATAGCCCGGATATGGTAACCGCGCAGCAGGACTTAATTTTTATCAGTAAAAATTCAACACGGGAAACATCGTTATTCAATGCTGCATTACAAAAATTATTGTTACAAGGAATGACGGGTGAACAGATAAACAGTGTTATTAAAAACGGAAAGCCGCTTTACAGTCTCCCTGTTTATAGTCCTTATGAGGGACATGTACACGATATGCCGCATAGCCAAATGGGTGGCGCACCTGACCAAAAGGCGGCTTTGGACTTTTCCAATAACCTGCCGTTAACGATCAAAGAGGGGATGTATGTCGAAAAAGGGCAAAACTTATTCAATGTGGTTAATCCGCACATGCTTTGGGCCATCATCAAAATTGACCGTTCTGATATAGCCGCTTTAAAATTAAACCAGCCGGTTAAAATTACCTTGCCAGATTTGCCGCGTAATATCATTAGCGGAAAGGTGAATTTCATTGAACCTGTTTTACAGAATGGCGATAAGACAACGAGCATCCGGGTTTACCTGGACAATATGGATCATGCGCTGAAAGTAAACAGCCTCGTCAAAGCGGAAATACAAACCGGGCAAACAAAGGGTTTATGGATACCCCGGTCGGCATTGATCAACTTAGGGCGAGCGCAGATCGTATGGTTAAAAAATGGCGCATCCTACCATACTCACCAGGTCAATACAGGCACTATCAATGGCAGCGAAATACAAATTACCAAAGGTTTGGCTGTTACGGATAGCCTGGCATCAAACGCCCAATATTTATCGGATAGCGAAAGCTTTATTAAAACACAAAGCCATGAATAAATTGAAAATAGTATTGCTGTTCTTAATTTTAACGATTACAGCTTGCATACAAAAACCGCAGCAGGTAGCCACACAACAAAGCAACGCCTATTATACCTGTTCCATGCACCCGCAGGTACATGAGGAACATCCGGGTAATTGCCCCATTTGCGGGATGAAACTGATCAAAGTTGAACTTACCGGTGCAGGTGGCATCAATTCCGATAAAATAACCTTGACGGCAACACAATTGGCTTTAGCCGGCATCCAAACGGATACCGTCCGGGATGAAAATACCGGGCTTGAAAAAACACTGACTGGTACAGTAACCGCGAATGAAAATACAGCAGCCGAATTAAGTGCAAGAATAGCCGGGCGTGTGCAGCAATTATTTGTAAGGACAGTAGGTGAAAAAATAGCCATAGGGCAACCCATATATTCGATTTACAGTGAAGATTTACAAGAAGCTGAAAAGGAATACCTGCTGGCTAAACAGCAACAAAAGATATTGCATAACCCCGATGTGGATTATCAGCAACTGATCAGTGCCGCAGAAAACAAATTGCAACTGTGGGGGTTATCAGCTGCCCAGATCAAAAACCTGGCTGCTTCAGGTAAGGTATCTGCTATTACTACCATATTAAGTAAAATTAGCGGCACCGTTAGTGATATTTCGGTTCATGAGGGTGATTATGTGACCGAGGGGATGACCATATTAAAAACGCAGGCATTAAATAACTTATGGGTTGAAGCGCAACTGTATGCCAGCGATGCCGGTAACTATAAAGAAAATGACCGGGTGAGTGTTTCCTTTCCTGATTTGAACGGGCAAGTAATAAATGGTAAAGTAGAATTTGTCAATCCTGAATTATCGGATGCGTCAAAAGTAGATCTGATAAGAGTAAGTATCCCCAACCCGCAGGGGTTGATCCGGCCCGGGATGCTGGCCTATATTTCTATTGGTAGAAGCGGCACCCATTCTTTAGCTGTACCCGCTTCTGCTATACTTACCGATAGCAAGGGCAGCAAAGTATGGGTCAAAAATGCAGATGGCAGCTTTTCACCAAAGATGATCAAACCGGGTTTGGGAAACTCAAATTATGTACAGGTGCTGGCCGGCTTAGATGCCGGGGCTATTGTGGCAACCAATGGCGCTTATTTGTTAAACAGCGAAGCGATCTTTAAAAATGGGAATGATAATATGGCCGGTATGAAAATGTAAATAGGGGCATTGTACTCCCTGACTTAATCAGGTCAAGTTGAAAAAACAAACGAATTAAAATCAACTTGTGTTCTAACCCGTACCTGCTATAGTTCTGCTATTTCTATTTTCCGGTAATAGATTTCTGCGCCTTCGGATTGTATGATTATCCTGCCTTCACTTAGCGATGGAGTTTCGGCTGTACTAACCACAATACCATTTACAATATGAGTTATTTTGCCGTTGTAAACAATCACTTCCACAGTATTCCATTCGCCGGTTGGCCGTTCGCCGTTTTTCTTTTTCGCTATCCGGGTATAATTGTTAGGGATGCTACGCTTACCATCTACCACTACGGTAACACTATCAATCAACCAGATATCGCCTACATCGCCCTCTTGTACCTGGCATTCGATCGACTTTGGCCAAACCATATCCTTTGCATCAGTTTGCACATAGTACATAATACCATTATCTCTTCTTGTTGTATCGGCATCTCTTGGCGGATATTTTTTTACTCCCCACTTAAATTCAGCTACCATATGAAAATTTTTGAATTTCTTTTCAGTGCAGAGGTATCCAAACTCCTTGCCCGTAATATGCAATAAGCCGTTCTCAATCGTAAAAATTTTTTCCGGGTCGTTATTCTTTCCCTTGGTTTGAAGGAAGCTGTACCATCCGTTCAAATTTTTTCCATTGAACAAAAGCGTCGTTTTAGCAGCCGCATCCTGTGCGTTTACAAAAGCAATACTGCACAAGCTTAAAAAGGCAGAGAGTAGTAACCGGTTAAATATAAATTGCCTGTTAAAGCGGCTGGGGCTTGGCGACAATGTAGAGTTATTGGACATAGGGTTAAAATAAAGATTATAAACCCAAATCTCTTGCCTTCGCTTAATTAATCATTAAAAATTGCTTAATTAAAACGCTTATGCGGCTCATACCCGGTTTATTTCATCGGACTTAAAACAATAACGCCCCGATACGATGGTATCGAGGCGTTGTACTCCTCGACCTAATTGGATCGAACCTGTTTAAAGAGCATTTAATAATGTTATCACGCATCCCTATTATACGGCCATAATGTTTTTACCGACTTAATTAGTCCTCGTTTCTTATTTATCTGCGTTTTCACGCCTTATATATACCCCAACAGTTCCCCAATAACGCATTCCCAACTTTTTTTCTAAACCAGTTTTCCGGATATCTATAGTTTATTTTTTCCTTTTGTACACATCAACCCCCAGTACGTCAGGCACTAAAGCATGATCGATCAACATCGGTTCTCCGTTCCATGCTTTTTTTGCCGTCCAATCTGCATCCGGTGCCGACCAAAATGGGTCCTCGGGCGGCAGACCCAGCATGATAAATCCTTCTGAACATAAATATTCGCTGCCCGTGCAGATGTAACCTTCACCAGCTTCTGGCTGATGGCCTACAAAACCAATATTTAACCAACCCTTATCAGTAAAAGTCCCCGGCATTTCTATTTGCCTTTTAATTACAGTGTACAACGCACAACGTACCTGTGCGGGGTCTATTCCTTCGGGCAATTCATGCATCTGTGCTATTTTAGAGAGCAACTGGAAAGCACCAAAGCGGTAAGATATAGAACGGCCGATCGGTGGATAAGTACCTTCCGGCGAGATCAAGCGTTCCTGAATAGCCGCGTATCTTTTAGCTCTCATTAAAAACACGGCATACAGGTTTGCTGTATCCAGGTTTGCATTCTTTAATTCCTGGTTTACCTCCAGCAGCATGGGGTGCATTACAAAACTATTGTAATAATCCGCATGAAGATCCATACCATCGCCGTATTGGCCATCGCCTTTATACCAAAGCACCATTTTATTAATAGCTTTGTCAATCCTGTTCTTATCGACTATCTTATCATATTTCAAAAAAAAGGCTTCAATTTCAGCTGCAAATAAAACCCAATTATTATCGCCTGGTGATAACTCCCTTGTTTGATTAAAACAGGCAACCACATTTTTTTTCGTTTGCGCATCAAGATTACCCCATAACTGATTTGGCGCTCTTAAAAATGCCTGTGCTAAAAATGCGGCATCAACAAGCGCCTGCACTCCGGTTTTGGGATGTTTCCGGAAATTCATATAATCGGCACTATTGGGATCAGTAGCGTTCTTTATGCAGGCTACTGACAGATCAATGTATTTTTTTCTGAGTTTACCTTCATGTGTATTGTCAGGCCCAAGTTCCAACCAAGGGGCCAGGCCGGCCATCAACCGGCCAAACGCTTCCAAATACGCAGAACCTGTGCGGTCATAATTATTAAAAGATTCGATAGGCATTGTTTTTCGCAGCTCGTTCTTACTTAAAGAAACCAATACCGGATCGGCTATTTTGGTTAGTACTTTAATTAAGTAGGCGCGTTGTGCTGCCCCGTCATTTTTTTGTGTTTTTTGAGCAAGCGTTATTTGCGAAACAAGCAATGCAATGATCAATAATTTAATGGTTTTCATGTTTATGGTTATGTTAAATACTGGCATCTTTTACAAAATTATTTTTTGTGTTTCAATCTGGGTCGCACCTCGCAATTACGAAGTATATGCACAAATCAGCTACGCTCATATTTGATAAGGTTAATTATTCCTTTTAAATGGATTTACCTTTTTATCAAAGATAGTTAATCATTAATTTCCAAAAAAAAATAGCCCTGTGTACTCAACACAAGGCTACCCGGGAGGGGTAGTACACTGTCTCAGTTTAACGCACTATTGCCATGTTTCTCAAATTCTTTACACAAATCAAACGTCATTTGACTACGCTGTAGCCCTGTGCCATACATGATAGATTTGAACTTGCTTTCATCATCCTTATAATTGCGCATATTTTGAAAATACCCGGTAACGGCATTATACGAACGTATATTACCTGAACTTTCCAACATCTATCAGATTTATGAAAAGGGTAACATTATTCAGAAGCATACTTTAATAAGAGGGGTGTTCAAAGATAATCTGCTATGGGGTGGCACTATGTTTAGAACCGCTTTTATCGATCCGGTGTTCTATGATAACGTATTGAAAGTCAAAGAGAAAGGGCTGCTTTTTACGAGCAACCCTTTCAGTTTTCTAACCTAAACCCGGTTAGTACCCAGCGCCGGAGTCGAACCGGCACGGTTTCCCACAGGTGTTTGAGACCAGCGCGTCTACCAATTCCGCCAGCTGGGCATGCTTTGTCTGATGGTGTCTTTCAACCTTCAGAAGCGGGATGCAAATGTATTTAAACTACATCTAATTCGCAATAGGCATTTTGACAATATTTTCAGTTATTATTTTATAACAAGGAGATTCATCTTAAGCGCTAACTTCAAGCTTATATCCTTTGCCGCGTACAACAACAATATTGATATTAGGATCAGGTTCTAATTTTCTCCTGAGTTTTGATATGAACATATCCAGGCTGCGCCCTACAATAACACCTTCATCTTCCCAGATCTCTTTTTGCAGCCGGCTTCTCGCTATAATCTCATTTGGCGACAACGCTAAAATCCGCAGCAGACGCGTTTCAGTTCCGGTCAGGTCTATGGTATTTCCATTTATTGTCAGTTGTCGATTCTTCGCATCAAACAACACCGCGCCTAAAGTCAACATGCCGGTATTCTGACCGTCAGGTAGCGATTTACGTGGCTTAACCGACCTGAAAAAAATAAAACCAACAAATGCTAATAATGGCAGGCCGCCCAAAAGGTATCTGTTATGTATTGCATTTATTCCTGTCGGTTTAAATTTAATATTGATCATGTAAGGTGCTTTTGGTTGCTTCCTTCCTTTACATGCTATAATATCATCTTTTTTGTTTTTGGATATAGCAAATCCATAGGCCACACCGGCATTGCCACCGTTCAAAACATTAACAACATAATCATGTGTGAGCGGGTCTTGGGCCAGTAAACGTTGGGTGGTGTTGACCAGTGAATCCGGTTGAAAGGTAAGCTCATTTTCAAAACTGATCCGGTATTCATTTTCGGCGATCTTTTTTACCGGGAGTACTCTTGATGTACGGTCGCCGGATTGTAAAAGCAGTTCATCTCCGATCCTGCGGAGCAAAACTTCCCTTCTGGCAATACCAAAGTCGTCGCTGCCGGTCATATTGAAAGCCACGCAAATCACAGCGATAAACGAGAGTAGTATCAACCCGAACAGGTATTTGCGTTTCCCGGCGAAGAGGTTTTGGCTAAGATACATAGTGTCAAGTTTTTATTTACAAAGTTTACATTTTTATTTACAATCCTGATTCTTCAGGCCGAAAAATATCAAAGTAATTTCGCTGAACCAATTTTGATAGGATATGAAAAATAAAAGAAACGTTTTATTATGCCTGGTTATTTTACTAACAGGAGTGGTCTATTTTCCTGTACGGGCTCAGCAAAAAAATAGCACTCATCGCGCTAATTTTTCCGGTGAATGGAAATTAAACAAGTCGAAAAGTGAACTTGTTGAACAATTTCCCTTGTGTATATTCGGGAATGATCGTATGAGATCTAAAACAATGAAAATAGTCGGATACAAAGATTTTCTAACAGTAGACGTAGCAAGTTCGTCTCCTGATGGAGCGCTGGTTACAAGACAAAATAAACTGATTTTCGACGGTAAGGAGAGGGGAGCCACTTATGTCGGAAACCCAAGGGACGAGTGTACCGCAAGGTGGTCTGATGATGGCGAAACTATGACCGTTAACTCGATTAGAACTATGACTGCCACGGCTAGACCCCTCAATACACTCAATACAAATGCTGGTACAGCAAATATTAAAGTTACAGAGGTTTGGGCATTGATCAATGGTGGAAAGTCTATCTCTGTCCAGGTCAAATCACATTCAAACTCCGGTGAGAATTCTATGAAGCTCATATACGATAAACAACGGGCTGCAGATTACCGCTTCTAAGGCGTGAAAGAAAAGGATAACCGGGTTCTACATTTTGCTTAACTGCTGTCTGCCACTTTCAACTACCTTAATAATCAATATGTTTTACTTTAAATTTAAAAAAATGAAAAGATTATTTGTATTTGTTCCGGGTATTCTCCTGGTATTATTTCTATTAAATTCTTTTGTACTGAAAGAAAATGAAGCGGGGAGAAAAACAACCGATGGGACTAAATCAGGACCTGTAAATATCGTTTTCAAATCTGCAGATGGCGGACAAACATGGCAGGATATTAGCGAAGGGCTGCCCGAAAATTTGCAGGGAGAAGGTGTGTGGAGTAATGGTTTATTTGCAAATGACCGTGGGCTCTATTTACGTGCCGGCAATGGGGTTTATCACAATGAACCAAATTCGACAACTTCTTTTTGGACAAAAGAGCTTTTTCCTGGTGGACAACGTAATATTGCCCCCGGCAAGAATGGGATACTTGCATATGATTTCAGAGGTCAATTTTTACAAAAAATAAATGGAACGACTGATTGGTCACCCACATACACGAATTTCCAGGAGCAAGCCTTACGCATAGACAAAACGATAGATTGGATGTACAAGAATTATAAAGAGCGGGAAGTACGCAGCGTTTTTGAAACTGCCGGAGGCACCGTTTTCATTAGCTCCAACAACATGCTTTTTAGATCTGCTAACGGTGGAAAAACCTGGAAACAAGTGCATGTTGGAGACGGTAGCATGAAATTGACAGAGTCAAACGGTGTTCTTCTGTCTACCAGCTATGATGGCATATTAAGATCGACCGATGATGGCCAAACCTGGGATCATGTGATTAGTGAAGGGGGTGCCGGCATAGCTGTTGAACGTATAGATGGAGGATTTGCTGCTATAGCCCACAACACAATAACCCAAACAAACAGGATACACATTTCACGGGATAGTGGAAAAACCTGGAATATCATCGGTGAAGAACTTCAACCTTCCTGGAGTAGTTTATTCATGCAACAAATATTCGGACTTCAATCTTCATGGAACGTTTCATCAATCAAACAAGCCGGCAAATATTTAATCTGTGGTCGCTCAGATGGTATATTCCGATCATCTGACATGGGCAAAACATGGACGAAACTATTACTTCCTTCTATAGCAAATATGGGCTTCAATTTATCTGTTTCAGGCAACGTAATTTATATCTTACCAAACAAAGGATGCTGAAAAATTCCAAACTGAGCAATTTTTTTAGGTTTTCATGGATAAAATCCGGAGATGTATTTAAGCTATTTGTTTCCGGTAATGTATTGTATGCTGTGGCAGGGGGGAGTGCCGGATGCTGAAAAATATAAAACAGCAATTCTATCTATAAACGTGTAGCAACATTATTTAAACTCTCCTTAATTCGTAACAGGTATTTTTGACGATAGTAAATATTAGCAATTTCATTTAAGCGGCTTTCTTTTGCGGTATCGTCCAGTTGTTCGTAACCATCGGTAAGTTTGGCCAGGCTCTCGTTCAGGTCACCTTCAACGGCAAGTACTTCGGCGGTTATGTGTCCTAACTCGGTGGCGTCGTCAACTTCCATCAGGCGCTCGTTAATATCCATCATCTCCATTAAAAAATCTGACGGCAGCTGCGGTTTAGCGCCTTCTGATACCAGGTCATGCAGGCGTAAAATATACTCCAACCGCTTGTTGGGGTCAGAAAGAGCCTGGTAAGCTTTATTATTTAAGGTTGACAGTTCGAGTATTTCCTGTTGTTTGGCCTCATCCTCGTTAGCATAAAAATCGGGGTGGTATTGCTTGCTCAGCTCGTAAAATTTCTTTTTAAGCTGCGCGGCATCAGGGTTGAATGATTGCGGAATGGCGTAAAAGTCAAAATAATTGATCATGGTGCAAAAGTAAGAGATAACAGATTAACAACAGCAGGTTAATCAAACTATCAGCTTTAAAAGGCTGAATATAATTTGTTTTTCAAATTGTTTATCCACGTTGCTTTCATCAATTAAAAATTAATAGATCACAAGTATCTTATATACAGTTGTTTATAACTTTTTCAAGTATAAATTTACTGACTTATCCTTTGTTACATTTTGTTTCACCGGTTTTTAGCAACGTGCTGATTGTTAATTGTTTAACTCAAAATCTTGTTTCACTTGTTTCATTTGTTTCACACTTTCGTGAAACAAACACGGCGTTTTCGGCAATAAATTAGGGCAATTAGTGCCAAATGATAAAATTTCTCATCTTTGCAGCATGGCATTGTTTGAACAGATGCGGCAGAAGCCGTTTTTTATATTGGGCCCATGCGTAATGGAGAACCAGGAGCTTTTATACACCGTTGCTGATAAGGTGGCCGAACTGGGGCAGAAATACCCGATACAGGTGGTATTCAAATCGTCATTTGATAAGGCTAACCGTACATCTATCCATTCATACCGCGGGCCGGGAATTGAAAAAGGCATGGAGATGCTGCAGAACGTAAAAGAAAAGTTTAACCTGCCTGTTACAACAGATATCCACGAGCCTTACCAGGCCGCTATAGCCGCACAGGTAGTTGATATTTTACAGATCCCTGCTTTTCTGTGTAGACAAACAGACCTGTTGGTAGCAGCCGCCGTAACCGGCAAGATCGTGAATGTTAAGAAAGCGCAGTTCTTATCTGGCCAGGATATGTTTTACCCGGCTCAAAAGGTTGTTGAAGCCGGTAATGAGCAAGTGCTCTTAACCGAGCGTGGTAACATGTATGGTTATAATAACCTTGCAGTAGATTTCAGGAATATATATGACATGAAGGCCTTTGGTTACCCCATTTGTATGGACTGCACGCACTCTGTACAGCGCCCGGGTGGGGCAGGCGGCAAAACCGGCGGCGACCGTACCTTTGTACCCATGATGGCCCTTGCTGCTAAAGCGTTTGGTGCCGATGGTTACTTTATGGAAGCGCACCCTGACCCGGATAACGCCCTGAGCGACGGCCCTAACATGGTGAAGCTGCACCAATTGGAAGAAGTGATAAAACCATTAATAAGCTAATTGGGTTTACTTATAACACAACCAATGAAGGATATTGCCAAAAGAGTTTTTGAGGTCGAGATTGAATCGCTGCAGCATGTGGCCGGACTTATTGACGATACTTTTACTACCGTGGTTGAGGCGATACTTAACAGCAGCGGTAAGGTTATCGTTATCGGTGTTGGTAAATCAGGGTTAATCGGTAAAAAGATAGCCGCTACCTTTTCAAGCACAGGCACCCCAAGCTTTTTTCTGCATCCCGGCGATGCCTTTCATGGCGACCTGGGGATCATTGGTTCTGAAGACGCGGTGATCCTGATCTCATATTCGGGCGAAACGGATGAGGTGTTAAGGGTGATCCCGTTTTTAAAATGGAATAAGAATCTCATTATCAGTATAACAGGTAATATTAATTCAACAATCGCTAAAAATAGCCGTCATCATTTAAACATTAAAATTACCCGCGAGGCTTGCCCGCTGGCGCTGGCGCCAACCTCATCAACTACGGCCGCATTGGTGATGGGTGATGCTTTGGCTATTGCTTTAATGGAGTCGCGCAAGTTCCAGGAAGAAGATTTCGCACGTTTTCATCCGGGCGGCAGCCTTGGCCGTAAATTGCTTACGCGCGTAAAGGACCTGATGCGTACCGATAACCTGCCGTTCATACAAACCGACGCGCATTTTACGGATGTGCTGCTCCGTATGTCTGAAGGTAAATTGGGTATGGTAATGGTGGGCAATAAAGACCATATTGAAGGATTGATCACCGACGGCGATCTGCGCCGCGCGCTGCTTAAAAACCCCGATGCTTCAAAATTATCTGTTGAAGATATGATGACCACTAACCCCGTAATTGTAGACGGCGACGAATTTGTAAGCCAGATAGAAGGCTTAATGATGGATAAAAAGATCACCAACGTACTGGTAGGTAATGACAGGAAGATCATCGGTGTTTACCAGATCTATAATCAATAAATGCCATGGCTGTTTTTTATGATCAGCTAAACCGAAAAATAGAACTATCTGCCGTACCCAAAAGGATCGTATCGGTAGTGCCCTCACAAACCGAACTGCTGTTTTACCTGGGATTAGATGAACAGGTTATCGGGATCACCAAATTCTGCATCCATCCGGCAGATAAATTTAAGCAAATAACCAAAGTAGGTGGTACCAAGCAACTAAATATCGATCTGATAGTCGCACTTAAGCCCGATCTGATCATCGCCAACAAAGAAGAGAATGACCGCGGGCAAATAGAGGCCCTGATGGAAGTCTGCCCGCTTTGGATCAGCGATATCAGTAACCTGGACGAGGCGCTGGATATGATCATTAAAGTAGGGGAGTTGGTTGATAAGAAAAACGAGGCAACACTGTTGGTTGATGAGATCAAACACCGATTTGCGCAATTGGTTATAGAACCTTTAAATCCGCGCGTGGCTTATTTAATATGGCGGAAACCGTATATAGTTGTCGGAAAACATACTTTTATTGACGATATGCTGCAAAAATGTGCATTAATTAACGTTTGTGAAAGCGACAGGTACCCGGAGTTTACAACAGAGGATCTGACTGCAGCCGCGCCTGATGTGGTGATGCTTTCGTCAGAACCGTATCCGTTTACGCAAAAACATGTTGACGAATTTAAACTATTGCTGCCACAGGCAAAGGTATTATTGGTCGACGGCGAACTATTTTCGTGGTATGGGAGCAGGTTATTGAACTCGCCGCGATACTTTAAACAGCTGATTGAAAATATAACTACTAAGCAATAAAGGGTTTAGCAAAAAGTTTAAATTACAATTTCGTATTCTCTTTATTAACGCTATCTTTGCAACTCTAAAAAAATCCTAACTGCGGAAGTGGCGTAATTGGTAGCCGCACCAGACTTAGGATCTGGCGCTTCACGGCGTGGGGGTTCGAGTCCCTTCTTCCGCACTGAAATACAAAACCCTCTTTAAACTGCTTTAAAGAGGGTTTTGTATTTTGAGAATTTTTAAATAGTGCGTTTAAAGTACCACAGAGCACATTTTAGTGTTCGAGTCCCGTGTAACAACATAGAAAACCATGGCATAATTATAAGCAGTAATCTCTTTACGTATATCATGCTAAAGTTTCTTTAAAACACTATTGTATTGTAAGTTATAGCTAAAGGCTAAAAATAAGTTTAATTACTTTCAAAACACCTTCCAAGTGTTCTAGCCTGATAAGATTTTTCTAATAATTATGTTAACCAGCCGATTACATAAAGCAAGCAGGTCAAACACTACTGATATTTTGTTAAATACAACTATTAGTAGCGTAAATACAACTATAAGTATTTGCATTTTTTTGATTCTGAAAATGTAGCCGGATACCTTTGCAGTGTCGAAAAAATAAAAAAATAGCATTATGTTAAATACTAAAACTATAGGTAATAGAATTACTGAAGCACGAAAGAAAAAAAATATCTCTCAGGCGCAACTTGCCGGGTTTCTATTTATCAGCCCGCAAGCAGTTGGAAAATGGGAACGGGGGGAATCAAGCCCGGATATCATTACTTTTAACCGGCTCTCGGAAATCCTGGATGTCGACCTGAACTATTTTTCAGAAAACTTCCAACCTGCGGACGATGAAACGGCTTCTAAGATACCAATTGAAGGTGCCAGCGACATGGAGCAAACGGCACAAGAGGTTAACTTCCCGGACAACCAGGAGCGCCCGGTGCGGATAAACCTCACTGCGGTCAATCTGCAGGAGAGCGACTTCGCGGATGTTATTTTACACAAAGGAAAATTCAAGGCAAGCCCGTTGCGGAAAGCCGACTTTTCCGGCGCCGACTTGACCGGTAGCTCGTTTGAGGTCAGTGACGCACGTGAAGCCAATTTTGACGGTACAAATCTTACAGACTGCACCTTTTCTATCACTGACCTTATGGATGCGAGCTTCCGCAAATCCATCCTTGTACGTACCGACTTCAACAAGTCGTCGCTGGCCGGAACAAAATTTACAGATGTAAAGCTGACCGACGTGAAGTTAACTATGACCGACCTCAGAAAAACAATCTTTGAGAACTGTGTCTTTAACGGCGTGGATTTCAAGTATTCGGACCTGCGGGGAATGCGTTTTGACGGGCATACCTTCATCGATGTCCAGTTTGACAAGTCTGCACTAAACGATGTTTCGTTTACAGGAGCGACACTCAGGAACGTGTCATTCCGTTTGCCTTTTTCCGTGACAAACAAATCTTATCGTGCCTTCAAAACTGTCTGCTTTGACGGCGCCATGATGGATAAACTGACCTATGCCGGGCTTAAAGGCCTATGGGTTGTCGATTTGTCAAAGGTTATAGTTATATAGACAGCGGAAAGGCGATGGTAAACGGAAGATGTTATAGGAAGTGAAAAAACTTTCTTCACACAATCTGCTGAACCCATTGACCTCGCCAGGCCGGCGCCTCGAAGGGATCTGCGAAATATTGTGTTTCGTGCACAACTTTGCCGTTGTTAAACTCCATAATACTTACTGTATAAGCCGGTCGTCCCTGATAGGTGATCGTATATTCTGTGATCCAAAGATCACCTTGTCCGAGCATCCGCCTGATATTAAAGCCCGACGGTTTACCTGGATGATGACTCCGCAAAGCCTGCAAATTATTTCGCCCAAAGATTCGCTCGCCTGACTGGGGGTAATCACAAATAGCCTCGTCATCGTAAATATCATGTTCTGCATTCAGGTCGTCAATTGCCGATGCGTGCCAGTGCGCATTAAGGGCTTCACGAATTTGTTCTTCTTCCACAGACAACTCCGATTTTTTGTTTTTTCCTTTCATGTTTTATCTGTTAATATGTCTTTTACAATCAATAAAATATCTCCTGGTATTCTAACCCGTATACAGGTACTATGTAAAGTGTTAATATTGACGGCCTTTTTTATAAAGATACGGTTGTAAATTAGTCATACATACAATAATTTGGCTTTCAATTAGCAATGAGTTAGTCCCATCAAATTCGATCTTTTTTTATTTTAGTAGATAGTCCAAAAATCTAATGGTGATCATGAAATTTATCTTTGCAGGAGCCTGAGGTGGTCACAATTTACAATCAACAATTTAAGCGGGCAAGGCATTGTAGTTTAATAACGCAATGATACCTTTGTTAAGCTGATGGAAAACTACACCGTTATATTAGTCATCATGGCTTTGATGATCGGGGCTTCAGGCATTGCCGATAAAATAAAAGTGCCGGTACCTGTGTTATTGTTGTTGGTCGGAATCGGCATTGGATTTGTTCCGACAATGCCCGGCATCGAATTAAATCCTGACATCGTCATGTTGCTTTTCTTGCCTCCTCTGTTGTATGATGCCGCGTTTAACATTTCGTTTGAAGAATTTCGTACAAACAGCAATACCATCGGTACACTGGCCATTGGGCTGGTATTTCTAACAACTGCCGGGATTGCTTTCACTGCACATTACTTAATTGATGGCATAAGCTGGCCATTGGCCTTTGTATTGGGCGCTATTCTTTCGGCCACAGATGCAGTCGCCGCCATGGGAATTACCAAAGGACTGGGTTTACCACATAAGACTGTAACCATCCTTGAAGGGGAAAGCCTGGTCAACGACGCTTCGGCATTAGTGGCTTACCGTTTTGCCGTTGCAGCAGTTACAGGTATAACCTTTGTTTTGTGGAAAGGAGTTTTACAATTCCTGGTGGTTTTGGGCGGAGGTTTCTTAATTGGGGTAATTATAGGAAGGCTTTTGGCTTATACCCTCCGATATTTCCGTGGGAATGCCATGGTTGTGGCAAGCCTACTGCTGTTAATGCCTTTTGTTACTTATCTGGTGGCCGAGCATTTTCATGTGTCCGGTGTAATAGCGGTAGTTGTGCTGGGTTTGGGAACGTCACGACTAAGTCGTGAAAAGTTCCCAGAAAAGTTCAAAGAGCAATCCCGGTATTTTTGGGAAGTGATCACTTTTTTACTTAACGGGCTTATTTTTCTGCTGATAGGCCTGCAGTTTCCTTTAGTATTGAAACATTTGGCACCGGCCCAAATATGGCCTTTTATTGGTTATGCAGCTGCTATCACCGCTGTAACCATAATGATCCGGTTGCTCAGGGTATATCTTCAACAATTCAACCTGCAAAAAGCTTTTCAGAGTAAACGCAAGATCAGCGAAGATGCCTTGTTCGATTCCAGGACAAGCTTCATTATTACCTGGTCGGGAATGAGGGGCATTGTTTCGCTGGCAATAGCGATAGGTTTGCCTGTTACGCTGGAGAATGGGTCACCCTTTCCTATGCGTAATGAAATTATTTTTCTGTCTATTGCCGTGGTGTTACTTTCTTTACTGGGCCAGGGACTTACTTTACCCTGGATTGTTAATAAATTAAAAAAGTAGAATTTGCATATAATATGGAACTAAAAGGCACCACATTTATTTTAAGGCAATGGCAGGCGGGTGATGAGATATCGCTGCAGCAACAGGCAAATAACAGCCATATTTCCCGTTATTTATTTGACAGGTTTCCATATCCGTATACTTTAGCCGATGCGAAAAATTGGGTAATGACTCATAATGACCAGGATCCGGTGACAAATTTTGCTATTATCATTAATGATCAGGTTGCCGGCGCTATTGAGTTTAGTCCCGATAACGATATTCATCGTAAAACCGCGGTATTAGGCTATTGGCTTGGCCAGGATTTTTGGAGCAAGGGGATCACGACAGAAGCCGTCGCATTAATTACAAATTACGCTTTTAAAAATTCTGATATTATCCGCATCCAGGCGTCGGTAAATGACAATAACCCGGCCTCAATGCGCGTACTTGAAAAAGCCGGTTTTAAAAAAGAGGGTATCCTGAAAAATGCTATTGTTAAATATAACGAAATAATGGACGAACACCTATACGCGCTTTTAAAGTAGGTAGAGGTATTGCTTACAGACATACCGGCATTTAATCAATTGTTATCTTTTCTGCTGTTTAACAACGCCCACTTATTCTATCAAAAGAATTTGTTTATTTTCGAAAGAAAGCACTCAACTAAAAATGCCCCGATCAGATCAACCAACTAAAAGCAGCGTTTTAAAACATTTTAAGAGAGTTTTTAGCGGGTCGATAGGTAATTTAGTTGAATGGTACGATTGGTATGTGTATTCGATCTTCGCGCTTTATTTTGCCGATACGTTTTTCCCTAAGCAAGACCAGACCGCACAACTTTTTAATACCGCAGGTATATTTGCCATTGGTTTTTTAATGCGCCCCATAGGTGGTTGGCTGATGGGAGCTTACGCGGACAGGCGAGGCCGGAAAGCTGCTTTGACCTTATCCATCCTGTTAATGAGCGGCGGCTCGCTCATCATCACTTTTGTACCGGGTTATGGCAGTATTGGCATAGCTGCACCTTTAATTTTGGTATTGGCCAGGATGCTGCAAGGCCTAAGCATTGGTGGCGAATATGGCACGGCCGCAACTTATTTAAGTGAGATAGCGCCTAAAAATCGTCGGGGACTTTACTCGAGTTTTCAATACGTAACTACCATTTTTGGACAGTTGGTTGCCCTCGGGATCTTGCTGTTGTTGCAGCAAGTGTTGTTAACCCCGCAACAACTGGCAAGTTGGGGATGGCGCATTCCGTTTGGTATAGGAGCCGTACTCGCGGTGTCTGCGTTTTATCTGCGGCGAAACATGGCAGAAACGGAAGCTTTTACCAGCGAAAAAGTAAAGGAAGAAAGGCGCGGTACTTTTAAAGAACTCGGTAAATACCGCCGCGAATCATTCACGATAGTTGGGTTTACCATGGGCTTAACCCTTAGTTACTATACAATGACAACTTATGTGCAAAAGTTTTTAGTGAATACGTCTGGCTTCAGCAAAAGCGATTCGACACTTATCATGATTATCGCCTTATTCATCTTTATGCTGGCCCAACCGTTGGCCGGTATATTGGGTGATAAAGTTGGGCGCAAGCGGATGATGATAATTGCCGTTACGTTAAGCTTTTTAACTATCCCTGCCATGGTGCTGATAGCCAACACACATAACTTTGGATGGGCCACTATTATCATAATTGTCGCATTGTTGATTACCAGTTTAAGCACGTCAATATCAGCAATAATCAAAGCCGAGCTATTCCCGGTTAATGTACGTTCGTTAGGGGTAAGTTTTCCGTACGCGTTAACGGTTGCCCTATTTGGCGGCACTACAGAGTATGTGGCGCTTGGTTTTAAAAAAGCAGGTTATCCACAGGGATTTTACTGGTACTTGTTTGTTTGTATAGCCATATCGCTCATAACGACCATTTTTATGCCGGATATGGAAAAATACTCGAAACTTGACAAGCAATAGCAAGTAAACACATCTGAAATTATAGATGATTTATAACCATCACTCAGTTTTGTAACTGCCAAAAATTATATACTTTTAGCAACAACATGGAAGAAAAAAACAACAAGAAAACCATTTGGGCATGGTGCATGTTCGACTGGGCAAACCAGTCGTACAACATGGTGATCACGTCTACCATTTTTCCGGCTTATTATGTAGGTATTACTGCCAAGACCATCTATGGTAAAAACACGGTTAGTTTTTTTGGCCACAAGTTTGTAAACACGGTATTGCAAAACTACATTTTAGCAGTATCATACCTGCTCATTGTACTTTTATTGCCAATATTGACCTCAATAGCCGATTATCGGGGTGCTAAAAAATTGTACCTGCAATTGTTTACGTGGGTAGGCGCTTTAGCATGTGCCGGTTTGTTCTTTTTGAAAGAAGGCGGCCCAATAGAGTTTGGAATGATATGCTTTGGTTTAGCTACCATAGGTTACTGCGGTGGATTTGTTTTCTATAATTCATACCTACCGCAAATAGCAACATTAGACAAGCAGAATGATGTAAGTGCCAAGGGTTTTATCTATGGTTTTGCCGGTAGTATTGTGGTACAATTGGTTTGCTTGGTTGGGGTACTGTTTCACGATTCATTTGGAATAACAGAAGATATGGGTGCAAGGATCTCATTTATCATTGTTTTTTTGTGGTGGATAGGTTTTGCTATAATTCCTTTCAAAATATTGCCAAAGGGACAACCTAATGCCGGATCTCACAAATTCAATGTAATTACCGGAGGGTTTAAAGAGTTGGCTAAAGTGTTTGGTAAAATAAAAAATATGCCCTTGGTGAAACGGTTTCTTCCTGCATTTTTCTTTTATTCAGTAGGCGTACAGACTATTATGCTTGTTGCTGCCGAATTTGCGGCAAAAGAATTACACATGAAGGACGACGATTTGATAACTATTATTCTCATTATACAAGTTGTGGCTATAGTAGGTGCGTGGCTTACCTCTATAGCATCAAACAAATATGGTAATACAAAAGCGCTGATAGTACTGGTGGTTTTTTGGACCTTAACCTGTTTGAGCGTTTACTATATATCCAACCAAAACCAATTTTATGTAGCGGCATTTGCAGTTGGGATAGTGATGGGTGGCGTGCAATCTTTATCGCGATCAACATATGCCAAATTGTTACCCGAGAATATTCCGGATACAGCGTCATATTTTAGCTTTTACGACGCCACCGAAAAACTTTCGATTGTTGTGGGCCTTGCCGTTTTTGCTTTAGTGGAGGATTACACCCATGAAATGCGCGATTCGGCATTGGCATTGGATTGCTTCTTTGTGATTGGATTGTTCTTATTAATAGCCTTATTTGCAGCTGAAAAGAAAACTAAGAATGTGCTGTCTGCACCACAAGCAGAGATAGTTTAAATAACATACAAAAACATTCACTAATTCACTCAATAAATCACTCATTGGAGAAGAACGATAAAAAGACCATCCGCGCCTGGGCCATGTTTGATTGGGCCAACTCGGCTTATAACCTGGTTATTACTTCAACTATATTTCCGGCTTATTATGTGGCTATAACAGCTAATAAAGCCAATGGAGATAGGGTAATGTTCTTCGGTAAAAGCTTTGTGAACACTGCCCTCTCTGATTATGCTTTGGCCGCGTCTTATTTGATTGTTGCGCTATTGTTGCCAATATTAACATCGATAGCCGATTACCAGGGAAACAAAAAGATCTTTATGAAGTGTTTTACCTGGCTGGGCGCGATATCCTGCTGCTGCCTGTTCTTTTTTAAGCTGAGTACTTTAGAATTTGGTATCATCTGTTTCGGCCTGGCAGCGATTGGCTACACCGGCGGATTTGTATTTTACAATTCTTACCTGCCGGAAATTGCCACGCTGGACATGCAGGACAAGGTGAGTGCCAAAGGTTTTACCTATGGTTACATCGGCAGCGTGTTATTGCAGATCATTTGTTTTGTGTTTGTGCTTTTTCCAAAGACGTTTGGATTATCAGCATCCGGCGCGGCACAATTATCGTTTTTGATGGTAGGTGTTTGGTGGATAGGTTTTGCTTACATCCCCTTTACCATATTGCCTAAAGGCAGCCCTAACGCAAATGCCAATCATCACAATATCGTAAAAGGCGGTTTTATAGAATTAGGAAATGTATGGCAGCAGGTAAAAAAAATGCCTTTGTTAAAACGTTACCTGCCCGCGTTCTTTTTCTACTCGATGGGCGTACAAACCATTATGCTGGTTGCCGCAAGCTTTGGCGCCAAGGTATTGAATTTGCCTACAGCAAACTTAATTACAGTCGTGCTAATCATCCAACTGGTAGCCATCGGCGGTGCCAACTTAATGTCCCGGTTATCCGAGAAATATGGTAACGTACTGGTGTTGGCCGGTGTAGTAGTAGTTTGGATCATGGCCTGCATAGGCGCTTATTTAACCACTACAGCATTTCAGTTTTATATTTTAGCCGGCATTGTCGGGCTGATCATGGGCGGGATCCAGTCGTTATCCCGATCGACTTATTCTAAATACCTGCCCCAAAATATCCCTGACACCGCTTCGTTTTTTAGCTTTTATGATGTGACCGAGAAACTGGCTATTGTTGGCGGAATGTTCAGCTTTGGGTTTATTGAAGAGTTGACCGGTAACATGCGTAACTCAGCATTAATGCTATGTGTTTTCTTTGTGATTGGCCTGGTGTTGCTAATTTCTTTGCATAAACAGGAAGGTAAAATCCGAAAAAAAACTGAAATTAGCGGCCAATGAAGACTGAACTATTTATTCCTTGTTTCATAGACCAGTTATTCCCGGAGACCGCTTTCAATACGGTTAAGCTTCTTGAAAAAGCAGGATGTGTTGTTGAGTATAACCCAGAGCAAACCTGCTGTGGGCAACCCGCCTTTAATGCCGGCTTTTGGGATGATGCCAAAGAAGTAGGCAGTAAATTTTTAAATGGATTTTCGGAAGACAGCGTAATTGTAACCCCGTCTGCCTCATGTACGGGCATGGTGAAAAATTACTATAATGATCTGTTTACCAACACCGTAGTACACAATAAGTGCAGGGCTATACAAGGTAATATTTATGAACTGTCGGACTTTTTAGTGAACATTCTACAGTTTGATTATTTCGGCGCCGAATTGGAAGGACGAGCGGTATACCATGACAGTTGTGCTGCGTTGCGCGAATGCCATATTAAACAGGAACCTCGTCAGCTATTGTCAAAAGTATTGGGGCTTGAGCTGGTCGACCTTCCACAGGGTGATACTTGTTGTGGCTTTGGCGGTACATTCGCGGTTAAATTTGACGCGATATCAAGCGCTATGGCGCAACAAAAAGTAGATTATGCGATTAGTGTTGAAGCCGACTATATTATCTCGACAGATGCTTCCTGCCTGCTGCACCTGCAAAGTTATATCGACAAAAACAGCCTGCCCATTAAAACCATGCATCTGGCCGATGTATTGGCACATGGTTGGGGCAATGTATAATGTTTTAAATAAATTTTCGTTATGTTAAACGGATTATATAATCAGCCGTAAACAGCGGCAGCCAATTATAAATATCACCTTAATTAATTGATTTATGAGAAAATTACTTTTACTAACATTTGTATTAATTAGCCAGATCGCGTTCGCTCAAAAAAAGCAAAACGCTGCCCCTAATGTTCCACTCAAAAATGGAGAAATTGTTTACGAAAAAGAATTTAACGTCGCCGGTAAATCAAGCGATCAGCTTTACAGCAATTCTGAAGCATGGTTTGTAAAACGTTATAAAAGTGCTGAAGGAATTGAAACTAAAGACCGGGCGGCAGGTAAGGTGGTTGGAAGTGGCACAGAGTTTCTGACTTTTAAAGGACCTATAAATAGGGATGTTACTTGTAAAGTTAAAATGATGATTCAAATTAATAGTAAAGATGGGGGTTACGGCGTCCGTATATATAATATTGTTTATGGTTACCAGGAAGACCCGACCAAAGAAAGAGAATTTTTTAAGGCGGAAGACATGTTAAATTACGTGATGGGCAAAAAGGTTAAGAATGAAGAAGGATATAACCCGATTGTTTTCAACAGAAAACAGTCTGCAAAGGCGCTTGAAGGCCTGAATGGGATGATCAATGATGTCATGGCATCTATCAATCAAACTATGACAGAAAAGTAATAAGCTTTACACTCCTTATAAAAAAAGCGGATAACTTTATATTGTTATCCGCTTTTTTATGGAATATGGGTCAGCTTACATTTTAGTTTTGCTGAGTATAGAAAGACCGGCATCAATATATTGGCCACCTACTGTTTGTTTACAGTGAATAGCTATTATATTTTTACCGTTAGCTTTAATTGCGGCTCTGCCTTCGGCACTCATGGGCACTACAGTATAAGCAGACGAATATCCGCTGATAGCGGCAGCTTTAACGCCATTGATATAAACTTCGCAATCCTCATCATGATGAATGTACAGAACAAGTTTATCTTTTTGTTCGGCTGATAAATCACCCAATTTAAATTCCTGGCGCATCCAGATATTATCGGTTTTCCAGGTAGTTTTTATATTGCCACCCGGAGTTCCCTTACTGCCAAAACCTGCCTGGCCCAATTTCCATGAAGCATCATTAAATGAGCTTTGAAACCATTCGCCCTGCGGTTCATCGGTAGTATATTTCCATTCACGGGCTTGTTTTTGAGATGATGGTAAAACTTCTTTGATATAAAGGTTATCATGGATCACCTTATAGTTTGACGTGTATATCTTATCGATATCGCCTTTAATAACCTCACGGTCATAGGTCAGCAAGCCGTTTAACTCAACCTCTACGTCGGTAATTTCTGTGTAAACCGCCGCGCTTAAGCCCATATTGGTTTTATATAAGGTAAGGTCATCGGTAAATTTATTGTACAGGTCCGTGTAATCGTTTTTATTGTTGATCATGATATAAGTATCACCAACTTTCCAGGTATGGTTAGGAATAATGAAACCGATACCACCATATTCGCCGCAGGCCAGAACCTGTGTCTTGCTGAAAGGCACTGCAGGCGGCGGATAACTGTGAATATCCAGGAAATCACCTACACCATAATGATTGCCGCCGCTGGCCTGGTTAATTAACCGTGACGGATCAAGTTTATGTACCATACTTACTAAACCAGCTGTATTATGTTGCGCTTGTGCCTCATTAAAAATCACCCAGGTAACAATACTTGGCGAATTCCAGTGGGTTTTAATTAAACGGGTTAATTCAGACCTGAACTCGCCTGTATCAACAGGAGGAACATGCTCAGTATAGGAATTTGGCGAAGGCATATCCTGCCAAACCAACAGGCCCAGTTTATCCGCCCAGTAGTACCAGCGATATGGCTCGTATTTAATATGCTTGCGCACCATGTTATAGCCAAATTTTTTGATCATTTCCAGGTCGTACTTTAAAGCGGCATCGGTAGGGGCAGTATAGCCGCCATCAGGCCAAAAGCCCTGATCTAACGGGCCTAACTGGAACAGAAATTTATTGTTCAGGTATAGTTTTTTGTATCCGCCTTCATTTTCGACAGAAATCTTACGCATTCCAAAATAGCTGGATACCGCGTCGGCATTGGCACCGCCTTTGTTTAGTGCGATATCTAAATTGTAAAGGAACGGGCTATCTGGCGACCAAAGTTTAGGGTTAGCAACCTTTATACTGGTTTCAACATTCGGTTTTATATTTACTGTGCTCACAACGTTGTTGCCATCTTTTACTTTTACCGAAACCGATGCACCTGTAGCGTTACCCATAGTGCTTACGGTAAGCTTAATTTCAGAATTATCAACATCCGGAACGATCTTGATCTCGCTGATGCTGTTTTTTGCCACCGGTTCCATCCAAACGGTTTGCCAGATGCCGGTAACAGAGGTGTACATGATACCTTGTGGATTTAACGTTTGCTTGCCACGCGGATAGCCACCATTATCAGTCGGGTCATAAACACGTACGGTAAGCTCCTGTGTACTCGTTGATTTTAAAGCAGCGGTAACATCATAGGCAAAGGGGTCATATCCACCTTTATGTAAGCCGAAACTTTTGCCATTTACAAATACTTCCGACTCAAAATCAACCGCGCCAAAATGTAGGATAACGTGCTTGCCTTTCCAGGCTGTTGGTACTGTAAAACTACGTCTGTACCATAACCTGTCGTGATGTTCTCTGACACCTGACAGGGCAGACTCAACAGGGAAAGGCACCAAAATAGTTTTAGCTAATTTACCTGAAGGTAACGCGTCGCCGGCTGCGCCGGGCTGGTATTGCCAGATCCCGTTGAGGTTAAGCCATTCTTTACGCACCAGTTGCGGGCGCGGATATTCTGGCAATACATGGTCAGGATTGACATCTTTGGCAAATTTGCTCATTAACGGGGCAGTCTTAGCCTCCCAGGTTTGCGCAAATAACGCGGACGAAAACCCGGTACATAGCAATAAAGTAAGTAGTTTTTTCAAATTCATAAGTTAAAATAGGTAGTTAATGGTTGCTTGAAGCGCTAAAAGTAGCTAAAGTTTTCAGCTTTACTATTCCGTATTGTTGTGTCATGTAATTATTTCGATATGGTGGTCTGTAGTCGTTTTAAGTCTGCTTCGTAATCCTCTAACAAGTATTTATCTGACTCCTTATTTTTATCTAATTTCTGTATTGCGGTTTTTAAACTACTTACTGCAGCATTGTATTTTTTTGAGCTTTCATAAGCGTTGGCCAGTTTTCCATAAAGTCCAGCGTCGTTAGGCTCGAGTTGTATTGCTGCTTTCAAATAAGTTACCGCTCTATCGTATTTTTTTTCTTCAATTAACAAGTTTCCTATTTTAAAAAACAACCACCATTTATCATTGTCAGGTTCAAAGTTATATATCTCTTTTATCGTTTTTGTTCTGGATGCTATAGCGTCGTCAGGAGCAACAGAGCTATTGGATATTACTCTTTCCCACAGAACAGGGTTCCAATCTTTAAATACAAATTCTAATGCTTCGGGCACAGAAAATAAAGGAGTTAAGCTGTGACTTTTACCGTGCAGATCAATATATTTAATGGTTAAAGATGCGTTGGGGCTTGCTTTAAATAAATTCCCCAAAGCAATAGAACCTTCTCTAAAGGCTATTTCATCGGTTCCTTCCGTACCAGATGCCCAGCAAAAATATGTCGGCCTGTTTAATTTGGAAGAAAGTGTATGCTTTAAATTTGCAAACAATGTGCTGTCACGCTTTAACTCAAGAGCAGGGCTTATTGCAATTACACCGTTAAAAAAATCGGGGTCCTGTGTAAAGCTGTGGGTTAAGAATAGTCCACCTAACGAGTGCCCTATACCTATCCTGAAATTTTGGGTTCTGTAGTTTTTGTCTAACTCCGGCAATAGTTCGGTTTTCAGAAATTTCAGAAATTTGTCACCATTTACTTTTGCACTGTTTGGTAAATCTTTAATGGCGTACAGCGGGCCAAAATCTAAACCGCGATTTCTTTGTATTAAGCCAACAATAATACAGTTGGGCATAGCACCAAAGCTTGTCAGTTGGTCGGCTGTATTTAATACTAAATTTCGCATGTAAGCCTCATCGCCATCAAATACAAATAGCACAGGATAGCGGCTGGTGCTTTTGTCGTAATCTTTAGGTATGCTCACCCAATATTTTCTTACCGTAGGTATAAGTTTAGGCGGCAACTCATAATCTTTAGGTTGCTGATAGCTCATCAGTTCCTGGCCGTTACTTATAGTTACAGTAAGGGTTAATATTCCCAATAAAATTATCGAATACAGGTTTTTCATGGTTTGTGGTTTGGTTGTAACAATTGTAACGCTAAAAATCCACTATAACAAAATTGCTTTACACACATTAAACAATAAATGGCAGCACTTTTGTATGAAATTTATATGCATCAATATAGGTCAGCCAATCATAACACAGGTGTTATAGCATACCAAATTACCGGCGACAGCATCACCATAAAATTCAGGGATGGATCGGTTTATGTTTACACCAACAAAAGCGCTGGCCCGGCCGCTATTGACGAAATGAAAGCACTGGCCAAAAAAGGAATGGGATTAACTACTTATATTAATCAGCACGTGAGGGAGCATTACCAGGCTAAGTTAAAATAAATAAGAAAAAGGTAAGATAAGTTGCGTTATTCAAGATCGGATTTAATCAGTAGATTTATGATATGAATCCATACTTACTTATCGTGTTGCTTTTGGCAGGACAATTTTTCATAAGTTACTTAACTAACTTTTTCAATCAAAAAGGCAAAAATTTTGCTGATAAAAATGATATCGGAAAGTTAACCAAGATAGTAGAAGATGTAAAAGATAAGTTCAATAGAGAAAATGAACATTTAAAAGCCGCACTATCAATTTTGGTAGATAAAAAAACTAAATCATATACCCAAGAACAACAAGCTATAATATCGTTTTATACTGCGATTAATAGCTGGATTTGGGAGAAAACTAAAATATCAATTCACGAATATGGCTTTAATGATATTGATAAATTGAATTTGAAAATAATCGAAATGGATGAAGCCCATAATCATACAAACATTTGTAATAGTATAATGGATTTATTGGTAAACGATGCGGAACTTACACAAAAAGCATACGACTTAATTATTGAAGCGCTAAAATTACATCAGTTTGTAGAAGGAAAGTGCAAAACATTAAAAAAGGCACTTGAGGGATTAAATGCATATATGCCAATGGTTGACAGATACGGCGAAATGAGCCAAATGATGAAAGACCATACATATAAATCTGTTAAAGAGTTAGAAGATACTAAGAGCGAGGCAATAAAAGATTTTTATACAATACGAACGGAAATGTCAAAGCCAGTGTTTGTTAAACTTCACGAATTTAAAAACCTATCTAAATCATATTTATTAAATTAATACAGTAAATATATTTCATTTTGACAAATTCAACGTGGCACAAATGATTATAAACTGGTTTAACTAACCAAAAATATTTCTAAATTCGCATCCACAAATAACAGGTCACACATGTAGGTGACCGCAAAACGTAATTTTACAAACTTTAAATCATAGTTGTAGATGATTAATATTACACTACCCGATGGGTCCGTACGTCAGTATGACGCAGGGATCACTGCCATGCAGATCGCATTGTCGATCTCCGAAGGTTTAGCCCGTAACGTATTAGCAGCCGAAGTTGACGGCCAGGTTTGGGATGCAAGCCGTGCGATTAAAAAAGACGCGCACGTAAAACTGCTAACCTGGAATGACACACAAGGTAAATCAACCTTTTGGCATTCGTCGGCGCATTTAATGGCCGAGGCACTGGAAGCGTTGTACCCGGGAACAAAGTTTGGTATAGGCCCGGCTATCGAAACAGGCTTTTATTATGATGTAGACTTTGGCGACCGCGAATTTTCATCAGAGGAATTCAAGAAAATTGAAGATAAGATAATCGAGCTGGCAAAAACTAAAGAAGAGTTTGTACGCACACCTGTTTCAAAAGCTGATGCCATAGCTTATTTTACTGAGAAGGATGATGAATACAAGCTCGACCTGATCAAGGACCTGCCTGATGGTTCCATTACTTTTTATACCCAAGGTAACTTTACCGACCTTTGTCGCGGGCCGCATATCCCGAATACAGGCTTTATAAAGGCGGTTAAGTTAATGAGCGTTGCCGGTGCTTACTGGCGCGGCGACGAAAGCCGTAAACAGTTAACCCGTATTTACGGCGTAACTTTCCCTAAAGCAAGCGAGTTAACAGATTACCTGCATTTACTGGAAGAAGCAAAAAAACGCGATCACCGTAAACTGGGTAAGGAGTTAGAGTTATTTGCTTTCTCTGAGAAAGTAGGTATGGGCTTGCCGTTGTGGTTGCCAAAAGGTACCGCTTTGCGCGAACGCCTGGTAAACTTTTTGCAAAAAGCACAGGTTAAAGCCGGCTACGAGCAGGTGATCACACCACATATCGGCCATAAAAACTTGTACGTAACATCAGGCCATTATGAAAAATACGGCGCTGATTCTTTCCAGCCGATTAAAACGCCGCAGGAAGGAGAGGAGTTCTTCTTAAAACCAATGAACTGCCCGCACCACTGCGAGATCTATAAAACCAAGCCACGTTCGTACAAAGATCTTCCGGTTCGTTTGGCTGAATTTGGTACTGTTTACCGTTATGAACAAAGCGGCGAGCTGCACGGCTTAACCCGTGTACGTGGCTTTACACAAGATGACGCGCATTTATTCTGTCGCCCCGACCAGGTGAAGGAAGAGTTTATGAAGGTGATAGACCTGGTGCTTTATGTATTTAAGGCGTTAGGCTTTGACGATTATACTGCACAGGTATCGCTTCGCGACCCTGAAAATAAAGCCAAATACATCGGCACCGACGAGAACTGGGCACTTGCTGAAAGTGCTATTATTGAGGCTGCTGATGAAAAAGGTTTAAAAACCGTAGTTGAATTAGGTGAAGCCGCATTTTATGGCCCTAAGCTTGATTTTATGGTAAAGGACGCCCTTGGCCGTAAATGGCAATTGGGTACCATACAGGTTGATTATAACCTGCCTGAACGTTTCGAGTTGGAATACACAGGAAGTGATAACATGAAGCATCGGCCGGTAATGATCCACCGCGCGCCATTTGGCTCGCTGGAACGCTTTGTGGCTGTGTTAATTGAGCATTGTGCCGGTAATTTCCCGCTTTGGTTGTCACCAGAGCAATTTATTATCCTGCCTATTTCTGAAAAATATGAAGAATATGCAAAAAAACTTTCAGATGAGTTAAAAGATTCCGATATTTGCGGGCTGATTGACTTTAGGGATGAAAAGATAGGTCGAAAGATCCGTGATGCTGAAGTCAAAAAGATCCCATACATGCTGATAGTAGGCGAAAAAGAGACTGCAGAAAATGTAGTTTCTGTTCGTAAACATGGTCAGGGCGACTTGGGAAGCATGAGTATAGAAGAATTTAAAAAACAAATAATTAAAGAAATAACCGTATAACTTGGCATTAAACAAACCCTTCAATAGAGGACCAAGGCTTCCTTTCAAGAAAAAAGAAGCCGAACACAACATTAATCAATTTATCAGGGCTGCAGAAGTTCGTTTAGTAGGCGACAATGTAGAACAGGGTATTTTTTCCTTAAAAGACGCTTTGGCTATTGCCGAAGAACAGGAATTGGACCTGGTAGAGATATCTCCTAACGCCGTACCGCCGGTTTGTAAAGTAACAGACTATAACAAGTTTATTTACGAACAAAAGAAAAAGCTAAAAGAGATCAAGAGCAATGCCAAGCAAACAGTTATAAAGGAAATACGCTTCGGGCCTAATACTGATGATCATGACTTTGATTTTAAATTAAAGCATGCCACCAAGTTTTTAGAAGCAGGTGAGAAGGTTAGGGCTTATGTACACTTTAAGGGCCGTGCAATTGTTTACAAAGAGCAGGGCGAAATATTGTTACTGCGCTTTGCACAAGCTTTAGAAGAAGTGGGCAAGGTAGAACAATTACCAAAACTTGAAGGAAAACGGATGTTTTTAACCGTAGCCTCAAAAGGAGCTAAAAAATAACTATAACGTGCTGTTGCACTAAAGATAATGCGTTGAGATAACGCAGGTAACTAACACAAATAAATAACGGATATGCCAAAAATGAAAACCAATTCCAGTGCTAAAAAGCGTTTTAAGCTTACTGGAACCGGTAAAATTGCAAGAAAGAACGCATACAAAAGCCACATCTTAACCAAGATGTCAACAAAACGTAAGCGTAACCTAACTCACACCAGTTTAGTTTCTGATGCTGATATGGGTAACGTGAAACGTATGCTTGCAATCGGAAAGTAATTAACAAATTAATTAACCAGGTATTCGAGTATTAAAGTCCTTAAAAAGGCACTCACTACCAAAAAACAAACAAAATGCCACGTTCAGTTAACGCCGTAGCGTCGAGAAGACGCAGAAAAAGGATCATGATCCTCGCCAAAGGTTATTGGGGATCACGCAGCAAGGTTTATACCGTTGCTAAAAACACAGTAGAAAAAGGTTTACAATACGCTTACCGCGACCGTAAAACCAAGAAAAGAGAATTTAGAGCTTTATGGATCCAGCGTATCAACGCAGGTGCCCGTCAGCATGGGATATCTTACTCGCAATTAATGGGTAAGTTAACCGCTAAAAATATTGGTTTAAATCGAAAAGTATTAGCTGATTTAGCTATGAACCACCCGGATGCTTTTAAAGCAGTGGTTGACGCGGTAAAATAGTCATATTTTACAGATATTAAAGAAAAGGCCCTGTTAGATCTAACAGGGCCTTTTCTTTTTTGCAATTTTATGCAAATATTAATTGTCGTGAGTTACAGATTTTCGTGAAGTTGATTTATGCGTATTACCATTGCGGGCAAGAGGCTTTAACGTGTTCTCAATGTCCATGTATTGTTTAAAGTTACGCACGTCATTATCAACTATATTTTTAAAGAACGGATTAAGCACATGTGCAATACTTGCACCGACACCGCCTGCCGGTGGCTGATAGGTGATGATAATATCTACCAAGGTACCCTTACCATCGACGGCATCCCTGAAAAATACTTTGCCGGCATTGTCAATGATCGAGTCGGGCAATGAACTCCAGCCAATAACTTCGCCGGGCTTATCTTTAACAATTTCTGCATCCCAGCTTATGTTGCCAACCCCTGTAGGGAGTTTCAGTACCCAATGAGATCGGGTATCATCAATTAAATCTATGCTTTCAAGGTGGTTCATAAACAGTGGCAGGTTATCCAACTTGCGCCAAAATTCATAAACCGTTTGTCGCGGTTGGTTAATGGTAAACGCGCTGCGTATGGTAATGTTAACCGGCTCCTGCGTGTTCTTACCTATTTTTGAGTAAATGGCACAATGCCCTGTAACACCACGATTTAACAAATAACCGCCTACGCCTAATTTAAGTATGCTTGATAACGGGCTTGAAAACAAATTACCCAAACCCGAAAATGTAAGTTTTACGCCTGTGGCGATAGAAATATATCGCTCGGGCCAGTTTAAATTTATATCTGCCGGCTCAGTTACAGTATTGTAACGCTTAACCGGGTATAATGTGTTTGTTGCCATAATTGTATTATGTTATTATTATTTAACAGCATACAGGCCCGGTAGTTTTCTTTTAGTTGAATTAAATACAACCGTATACTTTGTGATTGCGGTTTCTTATTATACTTTTGCATAGCTTTAGGTTTCTTACTAATAACAATTAATAAGGATTAAAAGGGAATACAGTGTAATTCTGTAACTGTCCCGCAGCTGTAAACTCTATAACCATAGTCTATTCAATTAGTCACTATCCTTTCATAAGGGTGGGAAGACAAGACAAGATGGGGAGTAAGTCAGAAGACCTGCCAGAGCACTATATATTATTCACAGCTTTCGGGGATTGAAGCTTGGATTTGAGATGCTCACCTGTCTTTTCGCCGGCGTGTTTTCATTCCATTGTTCCTGATGCTGTAGTTATTTATCAGGCATGAAAAAAATTATACCGTACAATTTTAAGTATCCTACGCAATGGCGCGGTTATTTTACGGTATTGATCTGCTTTATTTCTACCAATTATATTTTCGCGCAAAGCGATACCACAAAAAAGCTAAATGAAGTAAAAGTAAAATCAGCAACTATGCCTTCCCCACAGGGTATTGTTCCGTCTCAAACTATTACCGCTAATGATTTTAGCAAGTACAATGCTTTTAATGTTGCCGATGCGATCCGTGATTTTTCAGGCGTTATTATTAAAGATTACGGCGGTATTGGTGGCCTAAAAACAATATCTGTACGTGGCCTTGGTGCAAATCATACTGCGGTATTATACGATGGCGTACAAATAAACGATGCAGAGAATGGGCAGGTAGATCTGAGCAAATTAAACCTTAATAATGTTCAGCAAATAACTTTATATAACGCGCAACCGCCCGATATCCTGCAAACAGCAAGAGCATTTGCATCTGCCAGCGTTTTATCAATCGAAACTTTAAAACCAAATCTATCCGCTGAAAAACCATATTTAATAACCGCCGGGATTAATACAGGTAGCTTTGGGCTGTTTAATCCTTATTTGCAGTGGCAACAAAGGTTGAACAATAATTGGGCAGTTGTTATAAATGGCTATACCCAAAATGCCAATGGTAGTTACAAATATTTAGTAGACGACGGCCTTAACGTTACCACTCAAAAGCGTACTGGTTCTGAAGTAGCTATTCAACAAATTGATGGTGCCTTGGTTTGGAATAATGTAAATGACAAACTAAATATCCACATTAACTATTATAACTCTGACAGAGGAGTGCCGGGAGCGGTGGTATCACATACAGTACCTGCCACGGGACAAAAAATATATAACAGGGACCTGTTTTTTCAAGGTGGTTATAAACATACATGGGTTAATGGATTACAATTACTCATCAATTCTAAATTTTCACAAAACCAGTTATTCTATTTCGATCCGCATTTTCCGAGCAGTACAGGTGTGCTTGATCAGCATTTTAACCAACGCGAATATTACCAATCTGCAGCTTTGGCATATCATATAAAGCCAAACTGGTCTGTATCTTATTCGACGGACTTCGCCTTGAATAACTTAAATGCCAACCTGGTTAATTTTAGATATCCAACAAGAACAACACTGCTAAATGTACTGGCGACCAGCCTAATTTTAGGCGACTGGACATTACAGGGTAGCTTACTTAACGCAAATATTGACGAAACAGTTAAGACCGGTACAACCACGCCTAACCATAACATATACGCGCCAACATTAATGGCTACAGTAAAACCATTTGTTGATAAAAACTTTCAATTACGCGGGTTTTATAAATATGTATATCGCGTGCCTACTTTTAACGACCAGTATTACAACTTTATATCAAATCTTAGTTTAAAACCAGAGTTTGCAAGACAGTATGACTTGGGGATGAGTTACAACAAGAGCCTGACCGGTTTTTTAAGCTACCTAACTTTAACTGCCGATACTTATTATAACTACGTAACCAATAAATTGGTATTTATACCCAGCCTATACAACGGTTACACGCAAAACGCCGGTAAGGTTGACATTAAAGGTATTGATGCCGGCGTAAAAACTATGGCCAATCTCTCATCAGCCTATAAATTAAACTTGTCTATAAATTATTCCTACCAACAGGCACTATATGTAGATGCGACACAACCTGATTATCTTAATCGCCTGCCATATATTCCGCTGCATACTGTTGCTGTAAATGCGGGTATCAGTAAAGGCAAAATAGGGGTGTACTATAATCAGGTTATAACATCATCAAGATATTATCAGGACAATAGCGATCCCAGCTACCTAACCCCTGCTTATGGGGTAAGTGATGCTTCAACAGTTTATAAAACTTTGGCGGGTAGCAACCAATTTACTATATCAGTGGGCATTAATAACTTATTTAATAAAAGCTATGAGGTAGTGCGAAGCTACCCTATGCCAGGTCGTTCATACAGAATTTCATTTCAAATAATTATATAAACACATAAATCATGAAACAAATTAAACTTAATTACATCCTTATTGCATTGGCATTTGCTACCGTGCTGGCATCTTGCCGTAAGGATAAAACTAACCCGACGCCAGAAACACCAGTGGCAGAACGCGCCGGAATTTATGTATTAAACCAAGGTAGTTTTCAAGATAATAACAGTACGCTGACTTATTATGACTATACTACAAAAACATTAACACCTGATATTTTTTCAGCAGCTAACACCATTCCGCTGGGCGATACGGGTAATGACCTTGGCATTTATGGTTCTAAAATGTATATTGTAGTTAATAACTCGAACGTTATATTTATTACAGGTAAAAAAACGGCAAAAATAATTAAGCAGATAGCTTTACATCAACCACGCAGTCTTGTTTTTTATAAATCTAATGCGTTTGTAACCTCTTATGATGGTACCGTGTCTGTTATCGATACCACATCACTTACTATTACAAAAACTATTACTGTGGGCCACAATCCAGAGCAAATGGCTATTTCTAATGGTAAATTGTATGTGGCAAACTCTGGTGGCTTTGACCCAACTCCGGCAACAACGGTATCTGTCGTTGATTTGGCCACTTTAACCGAAACAAAAAAAGTAACTGTTATTTCTAACCCAATTTCAGTTATTGCCGATGCGTATGATAATATATATGTATTATCTCTTGGTAATTATGCTGACATACACGCCGGCCTTACAATTATCGACGCTAAAACAGATGTTGTAAAATCAAACCCGGTAGTAAGTTTAGCTTACAATATCCCAATTTACTCGCAGGGTGACTTTGTTTATTATCCTACCGCTGATAAAAAGATAGCGGTATATAATGCCAAAACACAAACTTTGACATCAGCTAATTTTATTACAGATGGTACAAATATTGCCACACCATCTGCCATATCAGGCGACCCGCAAACAGGCGAGATATTTGTTGGAACGGCGCCAAGTTTTACAACCAACGGATCCGTAGTCGCCTTTGATAAAGCAGGTAGAAAAGAATATGCAATTGCAACAGGCATTACTCCGGGTAAAATTGTTTTGCTAAACAAATAATGCAATTATTAAATTGTTTAGTAATTTTAGGATAAATACGTAATTTTACCTTATGTCTTTACAAAAAATAAACGCCAGGAATATCGTATTGATCTTGATGATCATTGCAGCTACTGCAATGCGCCTGGTTAGCTTTAAGTATCCGGGAGTGTTGAGTAACTTTACGCCGGTAGGCGCCATAGCTTTATTTGGCGGTGTTTATTTTGCTGACAAGTGGAAATCATATGTAGTTGTTTTGATCTCGCTTTTTGTAAGCGATGTAATCATTAATCACTTATATACTTCACAATGGGTATTATGGAGTAATGATACTTTTTGGAACTGTGTATGCTTTTCGATAATGGTTTTTATCGGGACACAGGTAAAAAAGATAAATTTTGGCAACGGTTTGATTATTTTATTTGCCCCGGTGCTGATCCACTGGTTAATTATGGACCTACCATGGATCAATGATGCTGGCGGACTTTATCCTAAAACGTTGTCAGGTTATATTGCGGCATTAGTAGCAGCTATACCATTTGAGAAAAATATGTTGTTGGGAGATTTGGTATTTGGCGCCATCTTATTCGGCGCTTTTGAGTTGGCTAAGAGTAAATACACTGTATTGCGTACCAGTCATGAACTTGCCCTTTAGACTAAACTTATTATAATTTAAAAAGGCCGGTTAACCGGCCTTTTTTTATGGGTTTATATAATCTTTTTGGAGAAATCAGCTAAATAATACCAAAATAAAGAATTCGATTTATAAATATTAAACTGTAATAACCTCCAAAATCTCTCCAACATTGCCATATATATTTATTAGAAAATTCTGTGAAAATACTTATTGTTGAAGACGAGCAAGCTTTACGTGAAAGTATTGAAGATTATTTTGCCGAAGCAGGAAATGTTTGCGAGACCGCCAATAATTATACCGAAGCATTAGCCAAAATAAATCTCTACCGTTATGATTGTATCATATTGGATATAACTTTGCCGGGCGGCAATGGTATAAGTCTGCTTAAAAATTTAAAGGAAAATAATCATCCGGATGGCGTGCTTATTATTTCGGCCAAAAACTCGCTGGACGATAAATTAGAAGGGCTGGACCTGGGCGCTGATGATTACCTGGTTAAACCATTTCATTTATCCGAATTAAAATCCCGGGTTACAGCAATTATTCGCCGGAAATCTTTTAATGGTAGTAACTTACTTAAGTTTAATGAGATCAGCATTGACTTACTTGGGAAGCAGGTAAAAGTGGGGCGGCGGGTGGTAAAGCTCACTCCGAAAGAATACGGCCTTTTACTTTATTTTATTGCCAATAAAGACAAAGTTGTTTCAAAAAATGCCATTGCAGAACATTTATGGGGCGACCGTATTGATATAGCCGATAATTTTAAATTTATTTACTCGCACATAAAAAACACACGCAAAAAACTGATGGAAGCGGGGAGTAAGGATTATATACAGGCAACTTACGGTACCGGTTATAAATTTTCGGACGAATGAAGCTGATAGCCAGGTATAACCGGGTTAACCTGGTTGCCAATATCGTGATAATGCTCATTACCGGTATAGCGTATTACCAGGCTATCAGTTGGGTATTGACAAGGCAAAAAGACAAGGATCTGCAAAACGAGGAATTGTCGGTTCTGGAATATATAAACGTTAACCACGAGCTGCCGCAAACCATCGAATCAAAGTATCTACAAATCACATTTAAAAAAGCTTCAGCGAATACCGTTCAACGTAAATTCATCGATACCCTTTATTTTAAGAAATGGGGAAAGGACAATCCAAAAAGGCGTATTTACCATAGCGAAGGAGATTTTGAGCCGGGCCGGGCGCTGGTAACTTCTGCTGCTATAGAAGATCAATACTACAAAGTGCTGATCGTCGAATCAAAAGTGGAAACTGAAGATCTGATCCGGATCATTTTCTTTATTACTATAGGTGTTATCTTACTCCTGTTACTTATTCTGTTTATTACAGGTCGGCTAATCCTTAACCGGCTATGGCAACCCTTTTACGGGATAATGAAAGAATTAAAGCTGTTTAATATAGCCGAGCCGAAGGAAATTTCACAATTGGATACGGCTATTGATGAATTTAAAGATTTAAATACTGCTGTTACCGAAATGAGTGCCAGGGCCAAGCGCGATTATCGCACGTTGAAAACCTTTACTGAAAATGCCTCGCACGAGTTCCTGACACCAATTGCCATCATCAATTCAAAATTGGATTCGTTGCTGCAAACCGAACATTTCAACGACAGGCAAAGTAAACTATTAGATGATCTGTATAGTGGTGTTTCACGATTGAACCGTTTAAATCAATCCTTGCTCTTATTGGTTAAGATTGAAAACCGCCAGCTACATGAGCAGGAGTTGATTGATCTTAAAGTATTGATCGACGAAATGATCGTTCAATTTGAAGAAATATACCAGGATAAAGAAATAAAACTTTATTATAAACTGGACTCTAAAAAAATTTACGCGAACAATTATTTAATTGAGATACTGTTAAGCAACCTTATTACAAATGCAATAAGGCATAACCAAATAGGGGGAGAGATAATTATTGATCTGACCGGTAAAAATTTTATCATCCGTAACACAGGAGATCTCAAGCCTTTGCCGGACGAAGAAATATTCACCCGTTTTCATAAATCGTCAGGCTCTGAAGGCAGCGGTTTAGGCCTGACCATATCACGGCAGATCTGCGAGAATTTCGATCTTTCTTTGACTTATCAATTTGATGCGCCTTATCATGCGTTTATCATTACTTTCCCTGGTTAGGCTTTAAATAATTGTTAATTTAAGCTTAGTTTAGTTTACACAAATCTATTGGTAACATCTTGATTATTAATTGTATATTATTATATGATTAAGCATCGGACAATGAACAAATAATACAGTTTTCCTCCATAATTGACCCTGTTTTTTGCCTGCATACAAAGAAATATATGGTCAAAAAACTCTACTTATTTTTATCTTTTCTGCTTTTTACGTTGTTTGCCCAAGCCCAAAACGCTACGCTTAAAGGACAAATTACCAACAAGCTGACCAATGAGCAGTTAATAGGGGCAGTTATCCATTTTGACGACTATAACAATGCAGTTATCACTGATGAAAAAGGCAATTACACCTTAATCAATATTGTTCCCGGAGAATATAAAGTTAAAGTGAAATTTATTGGCTACGAAGAGTTTGAAAAGAAAATTAAATTAAGTGCCGGGCAGGTATTGGTCTTGGATATTCAATTAGATACTAAAAATAATAATTTAGCGGACGTTAACATATTTGGTACTATTAATAAAGAAACTGACGCCGCCTCACGGTCTACAGAAAAAAATGCCAATAATATTACTAATGTAGTAGGGGCGCAAGCCATTCTGAAATCGCCGGATATTAATGCTGCCAACGTCTTACAAAGGGTCTCTGGGGTGACCATTCAACGTAACAGCGGAGGCGATGATGCTTATGCTGTGATCAGGGGAATTGAACCCCGCTATAATAATACTCTAATAAATGGTGCGAAAATTGCCAGCCCCGATGATAAATCAAGATTTGTTTCGCTAAACGTAGTGCCCTCTGAGTTGCTGCAACGTATTGAAGTCAGCAAATCGCTTACACCCGATATGGAGGGCGACGCGATAGGTGGTACGGTAAATCTTATATTTAAGGATGCGCCGGATTCACTGCTACTTAACGCCAGCGCATCAATTGGTTACAGTGCCATTTTCTTTGACAGAAAATATACTACCTTTTCAAAAAAGGATCTTCAGCAGCAAAGTGTATATAACACCAAAGGCCCAACGTATCCGGCTACTGCTGCGGATTTTAGTGTGACGAATCTTGATTTTAAACAAATTACTGCACCGCCTACATCCCTGTTTAATATAGCTTATGGTAATAGGTTTCTGAATAATAAACTTGGTGTTTTAATAGCTGATAATTTTCAGAATCAATACTATGGCAATAATTCGCAACTTAATCAAACAGTTGCAAACCCTCGTAATAACTACCTTCCAAACGAAACTGATATCGGCAATCGTGTTTTTTCAAACCAACAGTTAAATAATGGCCTGATTGTACATGCTGATTATGCTATTAATTCAAGAAATAAAATATCAGCAGATAACGTTTTATTGTACACTTATTTTGCCCAGTCTTATCTAAATATCGATACCACATTAGTCGGCGGTGATGCTGGGCGCACATTGTACCATGGAAAACCTGTTCCCGGGACAGGTTCTATTCACGAAGACTACACATCATCAACCAATCACCAGCTTTTAGAGAATTTTAAACTGGAAGGCAAGCACATTATTACTGATCATTTACTTGTTGATTGGACTGGTCTATTTTCTGATGCCACCAAAAAAGCACCGGACCGGGCTGACTACACTACCAATAAAAGGATTTCGTATGATTCGGTTGCTAATAAATTTAACAGCACTCCATACTATTATGATGGCGGGACAAGAATATGGCAGCGTAATGAAGACAAAGACTATGATGGTCTGCTAAATATCACCTATAAAACCAAAATTGGTGCCACTGCAACCGAATTTAAAGTTGGAGGATTATACAGGCATAAAGAAAGAGATAATTTTCAGAATCAATACATACAGTTTGCAGTAGGCGGCAACAACAGTATAGGTAGCAGGCAGCAATTCACCACTATTTATGCCGCTCAGGATTCTATTATTAACCCCAATGGCTCTGCCGGTTACGACTTGAACAACTACCATGCCTTTGAAACCATTACCGCTGGATTTGCCCAGTTTAAAATTGAATCAAAAAGATTGGATATTGTTGGCGGTGTGCGTTTGGAAAACACTGATCAGGGGTATCATTTTTTACAACTTGAACAAGATGCAGCGGACAATGTATCCAAGTCTTATTCGGATCTCTTGCCCAGCCTACAGCTAAAATTTAAAGTCAATAATAGAACCAATGTAAGGGCCTCTTACTTTAAGTCTTTATCACGACCCGGTTACTATGAGCTTCTGCCAATATCGCAACCTCAGGATGCTGGAGGTAATTCAAGTCAGGGTAACCCATTATTAGAACATACTACTGCTGACAATTTTGATCTTCGCTACGAATTTTTCCCGAAATCCGATCAGCAATTATTTATAGGTGGGTTTTATAAGAAACTATATAATCCTATAGAAAATGCATTTTCGGGCATCAATACATACACTCCTGAAAATTCAGTAAATCCTGCGACAATTTATGGCGGCGAAATTATTTACAACAGGTATTTTGGAGATTTTGGTATTAACGCTAACTATGCTTATACCCATTCTGATGTAAATGGTCGTAAAAAAGACCCTATAACGGGAGAACAGACATTTCAACACAGGCCCTTGCAGGGGCAACCCGATAATGAGCTCAATTTCGCTCTGGAGTATAAAAATTCCAAAAGAGAATTTTTTATCCAATTGGCTTACCAGTATAATGGAAAGACACTATATCGAATAAATACACTCAAGGGTTACGACTATTATCAGGAACCACAATCCTTTCTTTCACTTTCAGCTGACAAAGGAATCAACAAGCATTTTACCATTTTCGGAAAATTCAATAATCTTTTAAATACGGCAACTATTATCAAAACCTATAATCTAACCACCGGCAACGACATAACAAAAGCCAACGGAATTATAGGCATTCGTTATTCACACTAACATTAAAAATGACTAATATGAAAACAAAACAATTATCTTTATTTGCTGCCGCTATCGCAATGGCGGTAACCATTTCTTCCTGCTCTAAAAAGGAAAACACCAAGTTAACAACTCCGGTAATTCCTCCCTCGCATCCAATAGCTGCGGGTAATATCAGCGGATTTGTAAAGGGTACATTATTAACCGGTTCTACCTATACGGTTACAGCTGATATTATTGTTAAAGCAGGTGATACTCTTGCTGCTCAGCCTGGGGCAATAATTGTAGTAAAGAATAATGCACAATTCAGCATAAAAGGTGTATTAGCGCTTTTAGGCTCGCAAGCAAGCCCAATATTCTTTAATTCTGACAAAAACACGCCCGGAACATGGGGTGGTTTCCAATGTGATACCGCGCAGGCTGTAACAATTAAATGGACACATATTGACAACACAGGTGGTTTAGACCCATCTGCTTCACCAAGAAAATCGATCTCTGTAAATTATCCTATCAATGTAGATATCGAAGATTCATGGATATCAGGCGGCGAGGATGACATTGTTCGTTGTTCAGGCGGAGCCAAAATAACTATATTAAGAAATACTTTCACTTCAAATGGAAGCACAGACGGCGAATGTATCAACTTAAAAACAGGCGCAACTGGTGTTGTGGCGTATAATGTGATATTTGGCCAGGCGGGTACAGCAATTAAATTAGAGACCAGTTCTACTGCGCCAAACCCTCAAACTAGCGTAGACGTATATAACAATACTGCCGTTTCATGTGGATGGCGAAGAGGTGCGGGTGAACCAGGCAGAGGGGTTTCTGTGGGCTTAAACGCAAAAGCTAATATTTACAATAATATATTTGTAAATAATTATGAAGGCCTGGAAGTTTTTCCTGACGCGGATGTGACTAACGTAAAATATGGTAATAATTTATTTTATGCTTCGGTTGATGCATTTAATGATAACACAGTTACCCCGGCTGTTCCTGTTAATATCAGAGCTGGTTTCTTCCCTAACGATGGTGTAGCAAAAGCAACGGCAACTGATCTTGTATCTACTGCGATCGGTAATAATGATCCAAAATTTAAAACTTTTGACGCCACCATAGTTGGTTCTGCAACCGGCCAAGCCAGCACAAACGATTATCACTTGCAGTCAGGCTCACCGGCAATTGGTAAGGGTAACACTACTTACAATGCCGATATGGGCGCCTATACTTCTGACGGTAAAGGCAACAAACATTAATTATTTTTCTCACTCAATATTAAGAAGGAATTTGTTTACACAAATTCCTTCTTAATTATATACCAATTATTTTATCGATATGAAAAAACACATGCTATATTTTGTTTTTACTACAGTTTTATTACTCAGTTCTTTAAGCTTATCAGCTCAAAAATATGTATTGGACAAATCCATCCCGGTACCGGGCGATGGCAGCAACGATTACGTTTTTATAGATCAGGCTAACCACCGCCTTTACGCATCGCATGGTACAGCTGTAAATGTAATTGACCTTGAAGCCGATAAAGTTATTGGTACGATCGGCGGCATGAAAGGTGTTCATGGTATAGCCATAGCAAATGAGCTGAACCGGGGATTTATCACCGATGGCAAAGCCAATGCTATTGTCGCCTTTGACATTAAGACCTTACAAGTTATAAAAACCATACCGATAAGCGGTAAAGGCCCTGATGGCATCATTTATGACCCTTCCTCAAAAAAAGTTTTTGCTTTTGAGGGCGATAGTAATGCCGCGGTAGTTATTGATCCGCAAGGTTTAACCCAGGCAGGTACAATAGATCTGAGCGGCGCGCCTGAATTTGCTGTCGCTGATGGAAAAGGATTGATATATAATAATCTTGAAGATAAAAGTAAACTGGCTGTAATTGACACTAAGACTTTAAAACTGGTAAAAAGCTATCCGCTCGCACCATGCGGCGGCCCTACCGGCCTGGCTATAGATAAAGCTAACCAACGGCTATTTTCGGTTTGCCGTGAAAATAAGGGGATGAGTGTAATTGACATCCCTACCGGCAAAGTTATACAAACATTGCCTATAGGTACAGGTGTCGACGCTGTGGCTTACGATGCAGTAAACAAAATGATCATCGTTTCAAATGGTGACGGTACAGCCAACGTATTTAAACAAAACACACCGGATAATTATACCGCGCTGCAAACTATAACCACGCAGTACCATGCAAAAACCATGGCGCTGGACGCAGTTACGCATAAGATCTATTTCCCGGTGTCCGACTATAAAGAAGGTACTAAAACCCAGTTGCCGGGATCATTTAAGATTTTAGTTTACGATTTAAAAAACTAACAATATGGAACGCAGAGATTTTGTAAAAAACACCGCTCTTGCCGCTTTAGGGGCAACACTTATAGGCCCTGTAACATCATTTGCAGAAGATAAGGTAACCCACTTTAGCAGCGAAGACTTAACATTACTACCCAAAGTAAAGGACGACTACGCGCTGCACTTTATGGCGCTTGGCGATTGGGGCAGAAACGGCGAATATGACCAGCTTGAAGTAGCCAAACAAATGGGTCAATGGGCCACAGATCACCCTAATAATTTTGTGATCTCATGTGGCGATAATTTTTATCCGTCGGGTGTGGTAAATGAAATGGATCCGCTATTTCATTACTCTTTTGAAAATATCTATACCGCTCATTCTCTGCAATGCGATTGGCACATAGTTGTAGGAAATCATGACCATCATACTGATGTAGATGCACAGGTTCGCTACAGTAAGATCAGCCGCCGTTGGAATATGCCGGCCCGTTATTATTCAAAAGAAGTAAGCTTAAATAAAGATGCGGATAAAGAAATAAAAGGCCCTGAAAAGGTAAAAAGCAAAGATAAGGTACTTTTTGTCATGATGGACACCGATCCGTTCCTGCATGAAGATAAAGCAGATTATGTTAGCAAGGAAATGGCTTGGTTAAAAGAAACGCTGGCTGCTGCTTCCTCTGATGTCAAATGGAAGATCGTGGTGGGTCATCACCCTTTTTATACGGTCGGGCCGCGTATTATTAATTCAGATACCCTTACGATGAGAAAAGCACTAACTAAGACTTTTGAAGACTATAAAGTAGATGTTTACCTGTCAGGTCATGAGCATTCTTTACAGCACCATAAACCTGAAGGATTTACCCATCAGATCATTTCAGGAGCCGGTTCTGAGTTGACGAAAGTAACGCCTGAGGGTGTTGCCTACAGCCGTTTCGCAGCGTCTGAACATGGCTTTATGTATTTTTCTATAGATGCAAACCGGTTAAACGTAAAAGCCATTAACTATGAAGGTAAAATTTTGTACGAGACAGAATTGAAGAAAGCATAAAAACAAATCGCAATCAGTATTTTTAAAACCATACAACAATTGTATGGTTTTTTTATTTATACACCTTTAATTCAGATTTAATTCAGCATTCTCCGTCATTTTTGTGCAGTATTAAGCAATATATTGCATGAAAAGAATTTATTTCCTATTTTTTTTAATTATCTCATTTATTACAGTAAATGCACAAACCAATGGCCGGATCAGCGGCAAAATAGTTGATGCCAACACTAAACAACCTGTTGAATATGTAACCGCCAGCCTTTTTAAGACAGGTGAAACCAGCCCATTTAATGGTTCTGTTTCCGACTCCAAAGGAAACTTCACTATCAATAATATTGCTAATGGCGAATATTCAATAAGAGTAGATTTTATGGGATACGTGTCAGCCTCTGTAGATCATATTATAATTAACAGCAGCACACACGCTGTTACTTTAAATACGATATCGCTTACGACTACTCAAACCCAGCTGAAAAGCGTTAACATAATCGGAAAGACCCCGATGGTTGAAAACAAGATCGATAAGCTTGTTTATAATGCAGCCAATGATCTTACATCGCAAGGCGGCGCGGCGTTAGATGTGTTAAAGAAAGTGCCGCTGGTAACCGTCGATATTGACGGAAATGTTGAACTGCAGGGTAATGCCAATATTCGTTTTTTAATAAACGGAAAACCATCAAGTATTTTCGGTGCCAGCCTTGCAGATGCCTTACAATCTATCCCCGCCAGCCAGATAAAAAGTATAGAGGTAGTAACCAGCCCCGGCGCAAAATACGACGCCAATGGCACAGGTGGCATTATTAACATTATTTTAAAGGATAGCAAGGTACAAGGTGTTAATGGTACTATTAATCTTTCGGCAGGTACGCGGCTTAATACCGCGTCGGTTAACTTAAACGCGCGTAAAGGCAGTTTTGGCGTCAACGCCTTTTTTAGCGGCAATGAACAGCTAAATACAACTACTATAAATACTAACAACCGGTACACTACAAATACCAGCGACGCCAATATTACCGATAACTACGTGAATACAATAGCACACTTGTATCAAAAAGGGAACAGCGATTTTAAAAGAAGCGGTTACCAATCAGGCTTAAGTATAAACTGGAACATTACTAAAAAAGACGAACTTACCGGATCAGTCGGGTTTAATCATTTTGGCAATCATAATAATGGTTTAACCAACCAGGATCAAACTGTGAACGAAATTTCATCGGTAAATTTAATTTCAGATCTCCTGTCATTACGTAACTCTAATAGTCGGTTTAATGCAAATGCAATAGATTATAGTCTTGATTATAAAAAAACTTTCAGAAAGGAAGGGCAGGAGCTGGACATTTTATATACTACCAGTCGTAGTAAAAATAATTCGTATTCTTTCCAGCAGCAGGATTATCAAACAGGAAATTATCCTTCGTCAGGTGCGATGAGCACTAATCCAGGTAAAGATAGGGAAACTGATATTTCTGTAGATTATGTTCAGCCCATCGCTAAAAAGTTCAGTTTAGAAACCGGGGCTAAAGGTGTTTTTGAAAACATCAATAACAATGTGATCACAGATACGCTGTCGGCCAGCGGATTTATACCGAACGCCAATCAAACCTATGGGTTCAATTATCAGCGTAATGTTTATGCTTATTACCTGTCTGCGCAATTTTCTTTATTTGATTTTTTTGATGTTAAAGCAGGCTTACGCGATGAGTATACCAAAACCACTTCTGATTTCCCTGGTGCACATATCCCGGCATTTAATATCGTAGCACCGTCCGGTATATTGTCACATAAAATAGATCAAACACAATCTTTTAAATTAAGCTATAGTTACCGCATTGAACGGCCCGATTATGGGGATCTTAACCCGTTTTATAACATTAGCGATCCGCATAACATCAGCACCGGTAATCCAAATTTACGGCCTGAAAAAGGACATAATTACGAATTGGGTTATAATAAATCATATAACTCAGGAGTTAATTTTTATGCAGGTGTATTTTATCGTTATAATACAGATGATATTCAATCATATACGACACAGTTTGATACGCTTAACGTTGGCGGTACTAAATACACTAACGTATTTTTAAACCAGCGCTACAACGTGGGTACAGAAACAACAGAAGGTCTTAGTTTATTTGGATCGATACCAGTAACCGGTAAATTTAATTTACGTGCCAATACCATGTTTGCCGACAGGGTCACGACCAATCCGGGTAATCCGAAAGTTAGCGGGTTTACTTACCGGTTAAACTTAAATACTACCTACCAGTTTGATCAGAACCTGGTTGCTGAGGCTTTTGGTAATTATAATTCTTCACAACGAACCATCCAGGGAACACGCCCTGCGTTCTTCTCCTACAACATAGCCATACGGAAGCTATTTTTCAATAAAAATGCAAGCGTTGGCTTCACTACTGCCGACCCGTTTAACAAATATGTTAATCAAAAATCTTTTACATCCGGCATAAACTTTACACAAAATTCATTACGCCAGGTGCCGTTTCGCACTTTTGGCATAAGTCTGAGCTATAAATTCGGGAAGCTTGAATTCAAGAAAGAAAAGGAAAAGGATGATAACAATGATGGTTTACAGGCTCCGCCCGAGAATTAAGATCTGTTCAGATTTACTACAGAATGTGTTCTGATTGTCTACAGAATGGTTAGCTAACTTGATGAAAAATTCAAGACAATGAAAAGGATATTATTGACCGCAACAGCAATACTATTAACCGGAAGCGTTATTGCACAAAATGTAAAAAGCAAAGATGTGCCTGAAGCAGTTAAGGCTGCTTTACGGAGTAAATACCCAGACGTAACTAAAGTATCATGGGAAAAAGAAAAAGGTAATTATGAGGCTAATTGGGGCGGTAAATCTGGCGAGGATAATTCAGTGCTATTTACACCCAACGGTACTTTTGTCGAGATGGTTAAAGCCATCAGCATAAATGAATTGCCCAAAACAGTTGCCCCATATGTGGCTGCACATTACAAAGGTGAAAAAATTAAAGAAGCCGGCAGGGTAACAGATCCGTTTAACAGGATTACCTATGAAGCCGAAGTAAAAGGCAGTGATCTGATATTTGACGAAAAAGGAAATTTTGTTAAAAAGGATTAATTGCCATCTCAATTATGAAGTTTGCAAGATCTAAAACCAGAATTGAAACCCGGGAAAAAATTATAAAAGATTGTGCCGTGTTAATGACAGAGAAAGGTTATTTCGCTGTATCAATTCCTGAATTAGAGAAAATTACAGGTAAAACCAAGGCCGTATTATATGGCTACTTTAACAATAAGAATGAGCTTGCTATGGCTGTACTTGATTACAACCTGGAGCAAAATAGAAACGCTATTGATAAGCTTGTTAAATTATGTGTTAATAACAGAGCAAAATTAAATGCACATGTTCAGTTTCATTATCCTAAAACAGAGTATGCATTTGTTGGTAATGATTGCCAATTATTTAACTTAGCAATTGAAGCAGGTTCTGTACATGAAGAGATGAGAACAAAGGTCGCTAAAGCACTTTTGTTGTGGAAGCATGATTTAACAGAGATTATTCAGGATGGTATTAGCTGTAGTGAATTTAAATACGGCTTATCAGTTGATGATATAGCCTGGCAATTAATAACTTTAATTGAAAGCGCGGCTATTACAAGCAAAACCACACAAAGCAGAAAGCTGGGCATACAGCTGTTAGATCAGGCAAAATGTCTCGTAACCAATTTATGAGTCTTTTATCGGCGCAAAGCAAAAATCGCCTCATATCTGAAGGGCCTATCCTGGCCTTATAGACATCTCTCTCCCAATAAATTTATTAATCTTTATCCGCTTATTTAAGACGGTTAGTATAACATTAATGTTAATTTATAATTGACTTAGATGTTAACAATGTTACCAATCAGCATTAAATATTAACGCAAAAAAAACATTGCGTTAAGTAATCTGCACAAACCATAAAACTCAGGATTCGCTCAGAATTGGGGCGGTTTCTTTGCGCTTTATTAAAAAAGCAATGCAGATTTTTTACATCGTAACCCCCTTAATTCATGAAATTATTTTTACTGCCTAAGTCTTACTTCTTCATAGTTTTTTTATTAACCGGATTTTGCCTTTCATCATTTGCCCAAACCGTTTTAAAAGGCCATGTTACCGATTCGAAAACCGGTGAGACATTGATTGGCGCTACTGTGCATATCGAAAACGGTGCTACTTTACTAAATACTCCAGTTAAACTTGATGGCAATTATACATTTAACAACATAGCAGCAGGCAGTTACAAGCTGCATGTAACTTACATCAGCTATAAAACAACACGGGATTACACTGTTGAGGTGATCGAAGGGCAAGTAAACGTTTTAAACGTTGCCATGATTGACAACTCGACCGCATTAAATGAAGTAGCGGTTATTGAGTATGCAAGCAAGGCGAGCGATCATTCTGCACGAAATACAGAGAAAATCTCCAATAATACTATGAACGTGGTTTCGGCACAGTCAATTGCCATTTCTCCTGATGTGTTAGTGTCAAATGTACTGGGCCGAGTATCAGGTATTTCTATGGACCGGAGTAGTACCGGTGATGCGCAACATGTAATTATCCGTGGTATGGATAAGCAATACAATACCACGCTGATAAATGGTATTAAAATTCCAAGCCCGGACAACAAGAACAGGTATGTGCCTTTGGATATATTTCCGGCCGGTTTGGTTGACAGGATCGAGGTGTTCAAAACACTTACCCCAGACATGGAAGGCGACGCTTCTGGCGGCGTGGTTAACCTGGTAATGAAAACCGCACCAGACAGGTTGCGAGTTGAGGGGGATTTTGGTACAGGTTACAGTCAGATATTCTTTAACAGATCATTCGCGAGTTTTGACCGCAGTACCGTGAACAGCAAATCGCCGGGCGAAATAAATCCGGGAGGCATAGCTACACCTAATGATTTCCCGTATCAAAACCTATTAACCAAGCACAGTAACGCAACGCCAAACCTTAATGCCAGCCTAACAATAGGCAACCGTTATCTAAATAATAAACTGGGAATACTGTTTTCAGGCAGTTTCCAAAACTTATACCAGGGAGCCAACAGTTTTGCCGTTTTACAAACAGGCACCGTAGGCCCGCCTGTAGGCAACGCCCAACAAAATGAAGAAACTGCCTTTCAAAGTGCATATGACCGGCAGTATTCAACACAGTTACAGCGCCTTGGTACTATCGCGTCTATCGATTATAAATTCAACAGTGATAACGTCATCCAATTATTTGGCAGCTATCTGCAATTGAACCAGTACAGGGTTCGCCAAACCCGGCAAGACACTTATGGCGGGTATACTTACCAGGGCTACCGGGGCACTTATCAGGTGGATAATTTAACAGAAACCCGCAGTGACCTGCAAAATATTTACAACATAACATTAAACGGTAAACATAAAATATTTGAACCTTTGTCAATTGACTGGACTGTGGCAAACTCACAGGCTACTCATAAACTGCCTGACGACGCTGAATTTGACACAAAATACGGCACCACTATAGATCAAAGCACGGCCACAAGTGAAACAACATCTAATCCGCAGGAATCAACTGTTTCAGTTGCCCACAACATTATTACCAGCCCTACTTACGTTCAAAATGAATCAAGAGTCTGGATGCACAACACAGATAAAGACATTTCAGCCTATTTAAACCTGCATTATAAGGCAACGATATTCGGGCGCGATATTACATTCTCGGCAGGCGGTATGTTCAGGCATAAAACCAGGGATAATTACAATAATAGCTACAGTTTACCGAACACGTTTGCTGATGATGGTTCGCCGGAGGTCTATACCACTATACCGAATGCAAAGTTCAGATTCACCGGTGCCGATACGGTAAATGCTAAAGGCTCGTCAGCTCACGATCCGGGTGTATACACCTTCACAGAAAATGTCCAGGGAGTTTACGGCATGTTCAAATATTATATCACCGATCGTTTGGATGTAGTTGCCGGCTTAAGAAGCGAACATACCTATCAAACTTATTTTTCTCTGCTACCGGTTACTTTCCCGGGTAAAACAGCTACTGTAGATTATACCGATTACCTGCCGAGTATCAACCTTAAATATGCATTGACAGACGAACAGGCATTAAGAGCATCTTATTATGTGTCTATTCTCAGGCCTGCATTTGCAGATTTAATCCCGTTCCCTGATCAGACTATCGATGAATATTACCAGCATGTCGGCAGCCCGTATTTACAGCACACGGTTATTAATAATTACGATTTAAGGTATGAATTTTTCCCGGGTGTATTTGACGAGTTTATGCTGGGTGGGTTTTATAAAAACCTGGTCAATCCCATCGAAAATGAGCTTCAATTGTCAACAGAAGGCGCGTCCCTTTTGCTTACTCCAAACAATTTTGGTAACGCCACCAATTATGGTGTAGAACTCGAAGCTAAAAAATACTTCGGCAATATTGGCGCATCAATTAACTATACCTACACTAAATCGCAGATCACTACTCCAAAAAGTATTGATGTGAATCACGAGGTGACACAGATTAACCAGACCAGGCCGTTGCAGGGGCAAGCAGCCAACATAGGTAACGCATCCTTACTATATAAAGACCAAAAAAGAGGTATCGACGCGCAATTGTCACTATCCTATATCGGTGAAAGGATCCAAGCTGTATCCAGATATTATGGCCTGGATACCTGGGAGCGGCCTTCAACGTTCCTTGACTTTTCTGCCCAGAAAAAGCTTGGCAACCACTTCATTGTTTATGTAAAAGCTAATAATCTGTTGAATACACCGTACGAGTTAGTCCTCAAGCAAAATAACACCTACAACTACTCGGGGATAGCAAAATATCCACATCAGGAAAGTGCAGCTTACACCACCGTTCAGTATGACCAGTATTATGCTCGTTATAACCTGGGGGTAAAATATAATTTTTAAACAATTAACAAATAAATAATTAATCACGATTCATCATTTTTATGAAAAAGTTACAGATCATTACATTAGGAATATCGCTTTTAGCGCTTGCTGCATGCAGTAAGAAAGGCAGCGATAACGCAGTTGTATCCAAACCCCAGATACAAGTAGGGAAGGCGATACCTAACTCAGGTGTTTTACCGGCCGGAACGTACAAGGGTACATTCCTTGCCAACCAAACCTATACCATTGGCGGCGATATTACCGTAAATGCAGGTGATACACTTTTAATACAAAAAGGGGTAAAACTTAATATGACCCACGGTGCGAATATTATTGTAAACGGCGATCTGATAAGCCTTGGTACACAAGACGCGCCGATCACTATAACCGACCCGCGCAGAAGCAAAACTACCGGCGCATCAGTTTTAGGTACCGATTCTGCTTACGTTGGTGGCTGGGGTGGTATTTATGCGGGCCCAACCAGTAAGTTAGTGGTAATTAAATGGACACACCTTGACTTTGGCGGCGCTAAATTAAAAGCGCTACCTTTTACCGGGGGTAACTCATTAAAAGTTGATGCCCAATACATTCTTTATTTTACAAACCCAACAGGTGTTTTCATTATGGAAGATTCATGGATGTATGGTTCACCTGATGATGCAACACGTTTTTATGGAGGTTACTACAACATTATGCGTAACACCATGGAAAAATGTGGCAGCGATGGCGGCGATGGCTTTAATGCTAAAGGCAGTTCTACAGGTAATATGGCCTATAACCTAATTATTGGCGGTGCAACAAATGGTACCAAAACTGCAAGCGACGGTACTACAGCAGGCGAATGTCAATTCACGATGTACAACAACACTTATGTTAACGATGGTTTCAGAAATAGCGGTGTTTTTGGTGCAAGAAGCGGCTCGGTTGAAATTGAAAACAACTCAAGAGCCTTAGTATATAACAACCTTATCGTTAACTGTGATTTTGGTGTACGTATAGCTGGTGGCCCCGGTGGTGCAAAAGTTTATTTGGCAGATACCACTTATTCCGGGTCATCATTGATCAAACAAACAGCCTATGGTTACAATTACTATTATGCTGATAACGCCGCTATAGCAGGCCAGTTTGTGCCAACCAACGTAGCGCAGCCGGTGGTTACACATCCGCAATCAACCGATATCCCTAACATGGCGGCCTTCCTTGGATCAAAATATACCTTTGGTCTTATTTATGATGGCAGTTCGTTGGTTGGCAAGAACAACCCGATGTTCGCTAATTTCCCATTGCCGGCAGTTGCTGGTTCATGGGTAACCCAGTGCTCGGTAGACGGTTATAACTTCCATTTACAAAATGGTTCACCTGCCCTTGGCAAAGGAACAACTACAGCTTTTCAGCCTATTATTGCCGGAATCCCTATTGATGCTAACTTTGGATCAAGCGGTATAACAGCTCCGGGAAAAGATATTGGTTGTTATCAGTCAGACGGTAGCGGTAACCACCATTAATACCAATCAATAATTGATGAGATCTTATATAATACCTCATTTTAGTAACAACCCCATTTTCATGGGGTTGTTACTATTTATAACCCTTTCTTGTTTTTCCTGCAAAAAATCACAGGTAACAACGACATCCAATACCGATACTGTTGTAACAGTCAAACCACCTACAACGGTCAATTTTCTTACGCCATCTTATAACCCATCGGCATTAGATACCTGTAAATTATTTAACTCAACGCCGGTTACCAACAATTTGGAAAGAAAAGACCTGCTTGAAATTTCAGGCGCGGCAGCCAGCAGGATCAATCCGGGAGTGCTTTATATCCATAATGATAGCGGTAATGCCAGCCAGGTATATTTAACAGACGCAACCGGTGCTGATAAAGGAACATTAACACTTACAACCGTAGGTGACCGTGATTGGGAAGATATAGCCGTTGGCCCAGGGCCTGTTGTCGGCGTAAGTTATATTTATGTGGCTGATATTGGCGATAATAAATCAATACATGGCTCTGCATTTGTTTACCGCTTCCCGGAACCCGACCTGGCCGGAAAAGCATTGCCATATGTAACTAATATAAATAATGTTGATATAATTGAATTAAAATATCCAGATGGCCCGCGCAACGCGGAAACGCTGATGGTTGACCCTTCAACAAAAGATATTTACATTGCCAGTAAAGAAAGTAATTTTTCAAAAATATATGTTGCCCGTTATCCTCAAAATACAGCCTCGGCCACTATCTTATCTCCAATAGTACAATTGTATTTTAACAAAGCTACGGGGGGGGATATATCGCCGGATGGTACGGAGATCCTGCTTAGAAGCAATGAATTGATCTGGTATTGGAAACTACCGGCTGCAACTACTATATCGGCCGGCTTTTTAACAAAACCACAAATTGCACCTTATGCTAATAATGAGCCACAAGGAGAAGGTATCTGCTTTGCAGCAGATGGCTCGGGTTATTATACTGACACAGAGGTCAGGGATTATCCAGGGAAACTCGCTACCATATCTTATTATAAAAGAAAATAAAACAAGGTTTTATGAAACATCATTTTAGAATTGTCTTTTTTAGCCTGCTAATTGGGTTGAGTTATCCTTCAATTACCTTTGGGCAGATCGTGCAAATGGTTTATACGTCTGACGCTCATTATGGTATTACCCGCAAAAGTTTCCGGGGAGACACTGATGTGAGTGCAGCAATTGTGAACGCGACCATGATCAGCGCTATTAATTCTGTACCTCAATTAACTTTACCACTGGATGGCGGCACAGGGTCAGGCAAAAAAATATCGGCGGTAGATTACCTGATACAAACCGGTGATATTGCCAACCGGATGGAGATTCCCTACCAAACCGCGGCGGCAAGCTGGTCGCAGTTTGAAAAAGATTATATGCATAAGGTTACCTTAAAAGATCGCCACAATCAGCCTGCAAAGTTATTATTAGCACCTGGTAACCATGATATAACCAATGCAATAGGTTCAAGTAAAGCAATGAATCCTAAAACAGACCCAAGCGCTATGGTTAACATCTATAATTTGATGATAAAACCTGCTCATCCAAAAACAAATGCTGACTATAACTATGCTACCGATAAAATCAATTACTCGTTAAATGTTAAGGGTATACATTTAATGTTTATTACGTTATGGCCCGATTCGGCCGAGCGGATCTGGATGAAAAAGGACCTGGAAAAAGTGTCTAAAAATATGCCGGTAATTGTTTTTTGCCATGACCAACCCACATGCGAGTCGAAGCATTTTACCAACCCAATACCGCCTTATAATATGACTGTCGCCAATAAGTTTGAAAACTTAACTGCCGAGCATTACAAAGAAGGTACCGTTGCCGCAAAAGATGACGGAGCGACAGATATTGAGCAACGTGGTTGGGTGGCTTTTTTGAAATTGCACCCTAATATCATGGCTTATTTTCATGGCAACAGTAACTGGAATGAGTTTTATGTATACAAGGGCCCTGATAACGATGTGGCACTAAATACATTTCGTGTTGATTCGCCTATGAAAGGTGAATACTCATCAAAAGATGAAACTAAATTATCTTTTCAACTTATTTCGCTTGATCCGGTAAAACAAGAATTAACTGTAAGGGAATGTTTATGGGATACCCAACCTGCTGATCCTTTGTCAAAGGTAGTTTTTGGCAGTTCTAAGACGGTATCTTTAAGGGTAAAATAACAATATACTGTAAGTTCCCTAATACTATTGATGAGTATAGCGGTGGTTATTACTTATCCAAAAAGTATTTATTTACCGTTTTAACATCCTGGTGAAACTCCTAATAATGTCATTATTTAGTGCTTAACAATTTGATAATGTAAAATTGTCATTACCTAAAAGCGACAGGTCTAATTTTAATTTCATATAGAAATGAAAAAAGTCCTTTTTATTACCGGTTCGATCAATCAGACCTCGCAAATGCACCAAATAGCTAAAGCATTGCCGGACGCCAATTGCTGGTTCAGCCAGGTTTTTACTGATAATAAGCTCGTTAACATGCTTATTAAGCATACCGGTTTAGCCGATGGAACAGCGCTTGCAGGTCAATTTCGTTTAAACTCAGAAAAATACCTCTGCGATAACGGGCTGCAAATTGATTACGCGGCCCGGCTTAACAACTATGATCTTGTTGTTTATTGTTCAGATATTCTTATTCCGCGCCGTATGCGGGCTGGCAAAACAATTTGGGTGCAGGAAGGCATGGTAGACAGGTTTACCTGGTTTAGCAAGCTTGTAAAACTATTAAAGCTGCCGCCTGCCTTTTGCGGTGATACCTCTCTTAACGGCTCAACCAACAGGTGTGATATTTATTGTGCCGCGTCTGCAGGTTATAAGCAATACTTTTCTAAAATGGGAACAAACCCGGAGAAGATCATTATTACCGGGATGCCTAACTATGATTATTTATCGCAGTTTTTGATCAATGATTTTCCCTATCGGGATTATGTAATGGTGGCTACTACAGATATGCGCGAAACTTTCCGGGTGGAAGACAGGCCCGCTTTTATCAGGAAAGCGGTTGAAATTGCGGATGGCCGGCCGCTATTATTCAAACTTCACCCTAACGAAAATTTTGAGAGGGCTATCAGTGAAATTCGCAAACATGCTCCTGAAGATACGATGATCTTTACCTCTGGTAATACCAACCAGATGATCGCCAATTGCTGCGAGCTTATTACACAATATTCAACGGTGGTGTTTACGGGTATTGTATTGGGCAAAAAAGTGTATTCATGGTTTGATGTTGAAGAACTGAAGAAATTAAGCCCATTACAAAATGAGGGCACGTCGGCATTAACCATCGCTTCGATATGCTGGAGCTACCTTAATCATATAGGTGATAAAACTGAGTTTAACCCGCAAGCCGCTTTAATAGAACATGGGCAAAATGAATTAGTTGATCAACTTTTAGAGGAGCCTGTGTATGGAAGGTAAGATTATAATTATTGTACAAGCACGCATGGCATCAACCCGTTTGCCGGGTAAGGTAATGTTGCCGGTATTAGGTAAAAGTTTACTGGCGCTAATGACGGAGCGGCTTAAACAGGTACGATACCCTGCAAGCATAGTAATAGCTACTTCAACCAATGCCGATGATGACGTTATCGAATGCGAAGCGGAAAATTTACAATTACCCTGTTATCGTGGCAGCCTGGATAATTTGCTTGACCGGCATTACCGTGCAGCCAAAGAAGCCGGTGCAAGATATGTGTTAAAAATACCTTCAGATTGCCCTTTGATAGACGCGCGGATCATTGACCATGTGTTGGATCAATTTTTCATGCCGGATAGTAATTATGACTTCGTAAGCAACCTGCATCCGGCCACCTATCCTGATGGTAACGATGTCGAAGTTATGACCATAGATTGCCTGGAGCGTGCCTGGACAGATGCTAAAAAGCCTTTGGAACTGGAGCACACTACACCCTATATATGGGAGAACCCGGAACTTTTCCGTATCGGTAATGTAACATGGGAAACCGGCTTGGATTATTCTATGTCGCATAGGTTTACTATCGATTACCGGGAAGATTATGAGTTTATTAAACGGGTTTTTGAAAAACTATACCCACAAAACCCGGCCTTCACTTGCGAAGACATTATCAATTTATTAAACAGAGAGCCAGAAATACAGAAACTCAATGCGGATTATATCGGCGTAAACTGGTACCGCCATCACCTTGGTGAATTGAAAACCATATCGCCCGGATCTACCCGGCATGCGCCTCTAACTGAACAAAAAATATGACTAACAAAGAATATAACGAACAAGAGCTTGGTGCTACCGCTCTTAAAGTAAGAGAACATATTGTGCGCATGTCCACCGGCGGCGGTTGTTTTACCGGCGCGTCACTTTCGGCGGTTGACATGATCGTATATCTATACACTTATTTTTTAAATGTTAATGCTGCCAATCTATATGATAACGACAGGGATTATTTTTTTCTTTCAAAAGGTCATGATGTGCCTGCGCTATATGGTACGTTGGCCGAACTGGGCTTGATAGAAAAAGATCGCCTGGCTAAGCACCTTTCATTAGACGATCATATTTACTGGCACCCTAACACACGTATCCCCGGTATTGAGTTTCATTCGGGCTCTTTAGGGCATTTACCGTCGGTTGCCTTAGGCGTAGCTATGGACATTAAAATAAGCGGAGCTAAAAACAAAGTAGTTTGCATTCTTGGTGACGGCGAGTTGAACGAAGGAACATGTTGGGAGGCATTACTGGTTGCCAATGCTTATGCCTTGGATAACCTATTTTTTGTTGTTGATCGCAATCACTTTCAGGCAAATATGCGTACGGAAGATTTAATACCCCTGGAGCCGTTAGCACAAAAGTTTGAGGCGTTTGGAGCGGCAGTTAAGCGGATAAACGGGCATGACTACGCGGCATTAAACGAAGCTTTCAGTACCTATCCTTTTGAACCGGGTAAGGTAAACGTAGTGATCGCTGACACAATAAGAGGAAGAGGATTGCCAAGCATTGAAGAAAGGGCAGACCGTTGGTTCTGTAATTTTTCATCCGAAGAAATAGATCAATTGCTGCTGGAACTGCATGGCAATGCCGGTACCGTATTAACTTCAGAAACATTAGTTGTAAGATAATATGACTTACGAAGAATTATTAACAGAAACAGCCTTAGCAGACGAGCAAATTATAGTAATGACTGCCGAGAACCGTGCATTGGTGCGTAACCTGCCCGGTATATTGGGCAACAGGTTTATCGATACCGGTATTACAGAACAAACCATGATTGGCGCCGCGGCGGGGCTTGCCCTGCGTGACCGTACCCCGGTTGTGCATGCCCTGGCATCGTTTTTAACCATGCGCGCTTTTGAGTTTGTACGTACAGATGTGGGCATTGCGTCTTTACCGGTAAAAATGAGCGGATTTATTCCCGGATTTTTATCTGACGCTAACGGGCCTACCCACCAGGCAATAGAAGATATTTCCATTATGCGGGGTATACCGAATATGACAGTATTTGCCCCTGCGGATGAGGACGACCTGGTAAAAATGTTGCCTGAAATATGGGACTCTGTAGATCCCGCTTATACCCGTATTAACACGCGACAAACCGATTATGTGCACGCTCCATTTGAATTGGGCAAAGCCGAAGTGATCTGTATCGGTACGGACGTAACCATTCTGACTTATGGTTTGCTTTTTGAACAGGCTTTAATAGCAACTGATCTGCTAAAAAAAGAAGGACTATCAGTAGGACTTGTAAACATGCGCAGCCTGAAACCTGTTGATGAAGAAGCGATATTACAAGCCGCTGAAAGCAAGCTATTAGTCACCGTCGAGGATCATTTTTTAACAGGCGGTTTATATTCCATTATTGCCGAGGTGCTTTTAGAACATCAAAAAACAGCTAACGTTTTGCCATTTGCCTTAAAAGATAGATGGTTCAGGCCTGCTTTACTGCCTGATGTTTTGCAGTATGAAGGTTTTACCGGGAAACAAATAGCCGAACATATACTTGGTTACCAAACCAAATACATCCAACCAGAAATTTTAAAACCAAATTTTGCTGAATAATAACACCATGCCCAATAAAGTAACATTTAACGAAAATTACCCGGATATCACCCAGTCAGATAAACTATATAAACGTGCACTGCATGTGCAGATGCCTGTCACCCAAACTTTAGCTAAGGGCCCCGGTCAGTTTAGCAAGGGCATGGCGCCCAAATACCTGGTAAAAGGCAAAGGCTCGCATGTTTGGGATGTAGACGGTAACGAATATATTGATTTTAACGCGGCGATAGGCCCAATATCATTAGGCTATGCTTATCCGGCGGTAGATAATGCTATTAAACATCAACTTGAAGACGGGATCACTTTTTCGCTGATGCACCCGCTTGAAGTGGAGCTGGCCGAACTGGTAAAAGAAGTTATTCCTAACGCCGAAGCTGTAAAAATCGCTAAAACAGGCGCGGATGTATGTTCTGCAGCTATCCGTGTGGCTCGGGCATTTACCGGTCGTGACAAAGTGTTTTGCTGCGGTTACCATGGCTGGCATGATTGGTATATTGGTATAACCAGCCGCAATGCCGGTATACCGGGTGCGGTGCAGGATCTTACTTATACGTTTGAGTACAATGATATTGAATCTATCAAAGCCGCGCTGGACGAAACAGTAGCCGCACTTATACTGGAGCCTTTTATTTTTGAAGCACCCGCGCCGGGTTTTTTACAGGAACTGGCGGCAGTATGTAAGGAAAATGGAACCCTGTTGATCTTTGATGAAATGTGGACGGGCTTCCGTGTAGCGGTAGGCGGCGCACAGGAGTATTTTAATGTTAAGGCTGATCTTGCCGTTTTTTCAAAAGCATGTGCCAATGGCATGCCCATCGCTCTGCTAACCGGCCGGGCAGATGTGATGGACCTGTTCAACTCCCAGGTGTTTAGCTATACTACTTTTGGCGGCGAGGCCTTATCGCTTGCCGCATGTATAGCAACTATAAATGAACTGTTAGATAAAGAGGTGCCCAAATACCTTGACGAGAAAGGCGCGTTATTAAAAAATGGCTACAATCAAATTGCTATAGAAACAGGGATGGACAAGTATACCCGCTGTATTGGCTTTAATTGCCGCACCATGGTAACTTTTACACCAGAAGCCGGAAACGGACTGGAAGTTAAAACCCTGATGCAGCAAGAGATGATCAAGCGCGGTGTCTTATGGGCAGGTTTCCATAATATGTGTTACAGCCATACCAATGAGGAAATTGAATATACCCTTGCCGCTTACCGCGATATCATGCCTTTAATGAAAGAAGCTATTGAAAGCGGTGATATTAAAAGCTATTTAAAAGGTGAGGTGCTGGAAGCTGTATTCAGAAAGGTGAGCAATTATAATATCAAACCTAAAAATATGGAAGCGAACTAATATGGATATGTTTTCATTACAAGGCAAAACGGCTATAGTTACCGGGGCGTTAGGGCTGATAGGTAAAAAGCATTGCGAAGCATTGGCATTAGCTGGTGCTAATGTAATAGTTGCCGATTTGGATGGCACACAGGCAGAACAATTTGCGGAAGAGTTAGGCCAGACGCACTTAGGGATCAGCGTAGACGTAACCAGCAAAGAGTCGTTGATAAAAGTACTTGATGTAATATTAAGTAAATACGATACCATAGACATCCTTGTAAATAACGCCGCGATAAATGACATGTTTGAAAACCCGGCGCTGGCAAAAGACTTGTCGGCTTTTGAAAATTATCCGCTAAGCGCTTTTCAAAAATCACTGGACGTTAATATTACGGGCGTGTTTTTATGCTCGCAGGTATTTGGCTCACACATGGCTGAAACAGGCGGCGGAAGTATCATTAACATAGCCTCGACCTATGGCATGGTTGGGCCCGATCAAACTATTTACCGCGACGAATGCGGCGAACAGAATTTTTATAAATCGCCCGCATACCCGGTTACAAAGGGGGCGGTTATCAACTTTACGCGTTTCCTGGCAGCTTACTGGGGTGATAAGGGTATAAGAGTAAACACGCTTTCGCCGGGAGGGGTAGAGAATGGACAGAACGAAATTTTTATTCAGAAATATTCAACAAAAACATTACTGGGCCGTATGGCGAGATCATCCGACTACCAGGGAGCGCTTGTTTTTTTAGCAAGCGAAGCCTCAGCCTACATGACGGGGGCAAATCTGGTAGTAGACGGCGGATGGACAGCAATCTAAACCAACAACAACATGAAAGAAAATTTAAAAGAAAAAGCATCAGACATTAAATTATTGATCACGGATTGTGACGGAGTTTTAACAGATGGCGGCGTTTATTATAGTGAGGATGGAGAAAATTTAAAAAAGTTTAACATCCGTGACGGAATGGGGGTAGAGCGCCTGCGTAAACTGACCGGAATAGAAACTGCTATTGTTACTGGCGAAGAATCTCCTTCCCTGATCAAACGTGCGCAAAAATTAAAAATTACTGAACTACATTTACTGGTTAAGGATAAACCGGAGGTTTTAAAAGAGATATTATCCCGGCTACAACTATCGGCAGCCGAAGTTGCCTACATAGGTGATGATTATAATGACCTTGAAGTAATGCGCATGGTTGGTTTTTCGGCCTGCCCTGCAGATGCCTTGCCCGGAATAAAGGCACAAGCAGACTATATCTGCGAAGTCAAAGGCGGCGAAGGTTGTTTCCGTGAGTTTGCGGAGCTGATCATAGAACTTAAGAATGATCTGATTGCACCAACGGCTATGGATACGATCACATTAAGCAACGGGCGTAAAATTGGTAAGGGGCAGTCTTGCTATATTATTGCCGAGATCGGTATCAATCATAATGGTTCTTTAGAAATAGCAAAAAAACTGATTGACGAAGCAGTGGCTGCAAAAGCCGATGCAGTTAAATTCCAAAAACGCACGCCCGAAATATGTGTGCCGAAAGATCAGTGGGAGGTGATGAGGGATACGCCATGGGGCAGGATCAGCTATATAGATTATAAACGCAAAACAGAATTTGGTATAGCCGAATACGCAACAATAGACCAATACTGTAAAAAGTTGGGTATTGATTGGTTCGTATCCGCCTGGGACGTAGAGTCAGTTGATTTTATGGAACGGTTTGATACTATCATGTATAAGCTTGCTTCAGCTTCATTAACTGATTTTGAATTGATTGAGCGCATTTTACAAACCGGCCGCCCACTAATGCTCTCTACAGGCATGTCAACCATTAAGGAAATTGAAAACGCGCTGGCCTTTATTAATGCTTTTAGCCCGGGCTATCCGTTGTTTGTGGCTCATTCAACCTCTGCCTACCCATGTAAACCGGAAGAGTTGAATTTGAAAATGATCCAAACACTTGAAAATAAACTACCGGGGATACCCATCGGCTATTCAGGTCATGAAACAGGTTTAGCAACTACCGTAGCTGCAGTTGCTATGGGTGCCACCTTTGTAGAAAGACATTTTACACTTGATCGTGCCATGTGGGGATCAGACCATGCCGCTTCGGTTGAGCCGCAGGGCCTTCAACGTTTGGTGCGTGATATAAGGGATGCTGAGATCGCTGCAGGTGATGGTATAAAAAAGGTATATGAATCTGAGCTGGCACCCATGAAACGCTTAAGGGTAAATATTAGCGACGAGTACAAGGAAAAACCTTTAATGAGTTAATGCCACAAGAAAAAGTAGTAACAATTACCACCATTATACTTGTTTGCTGGGTGATATTTATCATCTCATGGGAACGTATTGCGCCATACCGTAAAGGTTTAGCCTTTTTTAGAGAAGGGTTTTGGACCGACCTGGTTTGGTATACGCTTATCCAAAGCTATTTTTTGAAGATATTGATCTTCGATTATATCATCCAGCCTTTTCAAACACATTTCGATTGGTCGGCAATTCAATTTGTTAAGCATTGGCCCATAGCTGTACAGGTCATATTCTTTTTGGTTACGCATGATCTTTATATTTATCTTTTCCATCGGTGGCAACATTCCAGTAAGTTGCTTTGGCGTATTCACGAAGCACACCATTCTGGTAAGGAAATTGATTTTTTATCAGGTTCGCGTTCACACGTGTTAGAGATCATTATTAATCAAACTATTGAATTTGCACCTATTATCCTGTTAGGCGCAGACCCGGTTGTTGTACCCATTAAAGTGATGCTTGATGCTATGTTTGGTATGTTTATTCATGCCAATATTAAAGTAAAATTAGGCAAGCTGAAATATTTGATTAACTCGCCCGAACTGCACATCTGGCATCATGCCAATTATAAAGAAGTATTTCATGCTAATTTTTCAACAAAGTTTGCTATTTGGGATTACGCGCTCGGCACGGTTTATGAACCGGGTCGCCCGCCGGGCGACCGGCCCGAAAACTGGGGTTTGGGCTATGATTTTCCAACAGATTATTTTTTACAGCATGCTTTTTCTGTGGTCAGGTTTGAAGAAAAGAAATTATTGAAATATAAGTGGTTCAGGCATTATTATGGGTTAAAACCTGCGGTATCAAAACGATTGATGAATTTGTGGCGTAAAACTAAACCTAAAATTAAATCCTGAAACCTTGGCCTGGATTTATATTATTATTGCCGCATTATTTGAAACCGCCTGGACATATAGCGTTAAGGCATTGAAGTTTAATGATTTTGTATTGCTCACCTGGTCTAACTTTTACAGGTTAGATAAGGGAATAATTATTATTAGCCCCTTAATGGGATATATCGCTTTTGGTGTGGCTAATGTTTACTTTTTTTCTTTAGCTATAAAACAATTACCCGCCGCCACAGCTTATACCGCCTGGACCGGTGCCACACTGATCCTGCTCAAAATTACGGATACACTGGTTTTTCATCAGTCATTCTCGCTGCCGGAGATATTTTTTTTGCTCTTGATTATGGCTGGCATAATGGGCCTTAAATTTGGTAAAACAAAATGATATTAATGGTTGGATTGAAAATTCAGACGATCATACTAAAGTAAGCGGATCGATTGCCTAAACAAATAGACCAGGATATTTGATAGCTCCTTAATACAAACTTAACACAGGTGTTTTATTTTTCTAAACGTAGAGGCGCTTATTTTGCGATTACTATGTAAAATGAAAATATGCCGCTTTTACGCACCCTGGATGGTTTTGAGTGTATTTTTAATATACCGGCTGATGCCTATAATCCGTTGGGAAATTTTGTAGCTAAGCAACTAACAAAGAAATCAACAATTGATCAAATCGAGACTGAATATCCTGCAGGTTTAGTGCCAACAGGCTTGAAAGATTGATTAAATAGCGTTATTTTTACAGTGTTAACCTATTGTATATGAAAAACTTGCTTAAAAGAACAGGGTTGCTATTTTCAGCTATCTTGTTCACCTTCAATTTTGTGTGGGCGCAGATACCCGGTAAAGTAAAAGGAGCCGAACAGATCTTGCTGCCCAATGGGTGGAAACTAAGCCCGGCCGGCCGGCAGCTTCAGTTGGGCGATCTTCCTTTGAATATGCAGCTAAGCTCTTCCGAAAAACTATTAGCGGTTACAAACAATGGTCAAAGCACGCAAACGTTGCAATTGATCGATCCGCAAGGTGAGAAAATATTGTCTGAAAAAGAATTAGGCATGTCCTGGTATGGTTTGGCCTTCAGCAACGACGAGAAAAATCTTTATGTATCAGGCGGAAATGAGAATGTGATATTGGATTTTTACGTCAGTAACCATAAGTTAAGAACTCCCGATACCATTCGGCTTGGAGAGCCCTGGCCAAAAAGCAAAATATGTCCGACCGGAATAGCCGTAACGCGGGATATGTCTCGTTTGTATACAGTTACAAAAGAAGACAATAGTGTATACACTATTGATTTGAAAACCAAAAAGGTTACCAGCGCCATACAATTACCCGAAATGGCTTATAGCTGCCTGCTTTCGTCGGATGAAAAAACACTGTATATATCCATTTGGGGAAGTAACCAATTGGTGATGTTCGATACCCAATCGCAAACCATTAAAGGCAGTATAACAGTAGGCAATCATCCTAACGAATTGTTATTAAATAAAAAGGGGACTCTATTGTACCTGGCCAATGCTAACGATAATTCGGTATCAATAATCAGCACAAAAACCAATAAGGTGATAGAAACCTTGATTACATCACTTTATCCCACTAACCTAACTGGTTCAACAACCAACGGGCTTGCTTTGTCGGTTAACGAAAAAACACTTTATATTGCCAATGCCGATAATAATTGTCTTGCCGTGTTTGATGTTTCTTCACCGGCCAATAGCAAGAGCATGGGCTTCATCCCGGTAGGATGGTATCCAACTAATGTTAAGGTAACCGGTAATAAGATACTGGTAACAAATGGTAAAGGCCTAACCTCAATGGCTAATCCAAAAGGGCCGCAGCCTTATGCAAAAGAGGATAATAGCGGTGTGCATGTAGGCAGTACTGCCAATAGCCGCTTGCAATATATCGCAGGTTTATTTAAAGGAACGTTGTCAATGATTGATGCACCAACTGAAGCGCAATTGAAGGCTTATACAAAACAAGTGTATGCTAACACACCTTTTAACAACGATAAAGTAGCCATGGCAGCCGGCGAAACCGGTAACCCTATACCCCGCAAGCCCGGACAACAATCGCCAATAAAGCATGTGTTTTATATTATTAAAGAAAACCGGACTTATGACCAGGTATTAGGCGATATGGGCAAAGGTAACGGGGACAGATCGCTATGTATATTTGGTAATGAGATTACGCCAAATCAGCACGCCGTGGCAGACAATTATGTACTGATGGATAACTTTTATGTAGACGCAGAAGTGAGTGCAGACGGACATAACTGGAGTATGGCAGCTTATGCCACAGATGCGATTGAAAAGACCTGGCCTACAACCTATGGTAATCGTGGAGGATCAACGGGTTACGAAGGAGCAAGGCCTGCTCTTTTTCCAAATGATGGTTATATATGGGATTATTGTCAACGCGCCGGGGTAAGCTTCCGCAGCTATGGCGAATTTGGTGAATTCGGGAAGACAAAATATAAAACCTTACAAGGACATATGTGCGCAGCGGCACCGGGATTTGATTTGGATATACCAGACCAGGTGCGCTACGATGCATGGGCCCATGATTTCGACTCGCTTGAAACAGCCGGCGCTGTGCCACAACTTAGTACGATCCGGATAAGCAACGACCACACCAGCGGACAAAAAAGAGGCAAGATAACCCCAGTAGCTGCTGTTGCTGATAACGACCTGGCTGTAGGTAAATTAATAGAACACCTGTCTCACAGCTCATTATGGAAAGAGTCGGTTGTTTTTGTCTTGGAAGATGATGCTCAAAACGGGCCTGACCATATTGATGCACACCGGTCGCCGGTTTATGTGGTAGGGCCTTATGTTAAGCGAAACACGGTTGTTCATAGCATGTATTCAACCTCTGGGGTGTTACGTACTATCGAGCTGATACTGGGTTTGCCGCCTATGAGCCAGTATGATGCAGCGGCATTACCAATGTATGAATGTTTTACAGCTACGCCCGATTTGTCACCTTTTAAAGCAATTCCCGCTAAGGTCGATCTTAACAGTCGCAATGTCGCTGTAAACAAGAGCAGTAAACAGTCAGACAGCTTTAACTTTAAAAAGGAAGACGCTGCACCTGATATGGCACTAAATGAAGTGATTTGGAAATCAGTAAAAGGAGAGGATGCCGTTATGCCGGCACCCAAACGCAGCGCATTTGTGATCCTGGAAAAGAAAAAGAAAGATGATGACGATTGATATCAGCAGAACGCAATTGTTGTTAAGTAAAAAATAATATTGAGTACAACTATTTGAAATCAACTTTATGAAAAAAAGTATTTTAACCTTACTAATCATTTTACTGATCGGTTCATCAGTTATGGCGCAGGCACCATCATTTAGTAAGTCAATGAATGCGGTAGGTAATGCAACACAACCGTTCCTTTTCTCTGCAAATACCTTTACTTCAGAAACACCTTTTTTAAGCGTTAGTGCTTCAGGTAATTATGCAGAGCGTACCGCGGGTCCGTTTGGTTACGACGGGGTAGATCAGCAATTAGCTGTAAAAGGCTATTTGGGTAACAGGTTTACCTTATTAGCAAATGCTGACCTTGGATTTTCACGTACAGGTAGTACGGCAAGCGCCCAGCAAGCCGAAGTAATTCGCGATTTTGTTGGCGGTAAAAGCTTTTATGGTACCCGTTTCGGCGTAGGGCTTGGTGCTAACCGCGACTTCTCGAGCGTTGGAGCCGTATTTAGCCGCGTTACAGCTGCCTTCGAATCGCCTGCCTGGCGGATAGGAGGTAACCTTAAATTTGAAAAAGCGTTTGCTAAAGATCGTGACGGTATTGATCTGATCTCGAGTATTGGTTACCAACATCGTATAGCCGGCGCTTTCTTTGCCGGTGTAGAAGCTGTTGGTGAAGACCTGGAGGGTTTTTGGGAGATTGATGAAGCCGAGGGTGGGGCAAAGTTATTACTGGGCCCATCATTAAATTATGCACCTATATATTCACGTTTTTCTTTTTCACTATGTGGTGGCCCTGTGTTTTATGCAACTCATAGCACAGTATTGGGTTCTGAAGCTATCCGCGATATCGGGATCGCCGGCACACAAAACGGTTATTCAGTAAGAGCGATGGTCGCTTTTAATATAGGTAGATAACAGAGCGCGTGCTTGGTGATTATTGCTTGATTAATTCAGCAGGCAATTGGCTAATCGGCTGCATCAGAATGTGACGGTAATATATTTCGGCACCTTCTGACTGCAATTGAATTTTACCTTTATTAAGCGGAGATAAATTACCGTTATCTGCTTGGCTGTTATGATATAAAACCATTGCCACCTTTCCGTTTACAACATGGATACTGGTATCGCCATGGCAATAAAGGTCAAGTGTGTTCCACTTGCCAGGAGGGTTCTCCACACTTGCGCCTTGCTTGGTACAATGTCTTCCTTGTTTATTTCCTTCGCTAAATGTCAAAAGTTCGCCCTGTGGATTATAGATGTAATCGTTTTCTGATCTTTTAGTTACGGGTATATCTGCAGTTCCTCCTGCGCAACCCCAAAAATCGCCGCAGTTTCCCTCTTCGATCTGAAACTCCTGCGCGCGCATCCATGCGCCATAATCAGCACCGTAGTTGCCAACTGAATGGTAAAGTAATCCGCTATCCTTATGGCCGCTCTTTTTTTGCCCCCATTGTAATTTGCCCCATTTAAATTGTAATTGCAGGTGATAATTCTCGTAGTCGTTTTTAGTAATTATAGCGCCCCAATTTTCTCCCGATACCCGGATGATATTTTCATTATCTTCTTTTATAATGGTAAATACATGCCTCGGATCATTATTTAATCCCAACGGAATTTTAGTTATAGCATTACCTTTGTCATCCAGGTCAGGCCCAAGGTAGGTATCCCAGCCGCTAAAGTTTTTTCCATTAAATAAAGGCTTCCATTTGCCTGTTTTTACAGGTAATGTAAAACTAAAAGTAACGGCACAAAACGACAGCAGGACAATATATTTACGGCTCATAATTGGTGGTTTAATTGATCTAATATAAACTGTAATTAAATACGACGGTCAAAATGTCTATGATTTGATCAGGTATTTTTTTATTGCTTTTTCCCAGATAGCATATCCCTCTTTTTTCATGTGCAGCATATCACCTAAATAAAGTTCAGGTTGTGTTTTGCCATCTTTTAACATCAGTGGCATCACATCAACAAAAATCGTATTTTTCTCGTTAGCCAAAAAGGTTTTGATCTTTAAGTTAGCGTCAATTTCTGTCTGCCTTATTTTTTCGCGGGACGGGCTTGGCTTCATACCAATATATAAAATGGGCACATTGGGCATTTGAGCCCTTATGGCGTTGTATAGTTTAACCGTGCGGTTATACACTGAGTCGGCGGTTGAAACATTATCCATTAGGTCATTTTCGCCTACGTATAATACAATTTGTCTTGGCTGATAAGCAAAAACAATATCATTCAAATAATAGATAATATCATTAGTTACCGCACCACCAATACCACGGTTTAACGCATTATATTTAGCAAATACCCACTGCGCGTCATCCCATTTACGAATGGATGAACTACCCACAAATAACACCGGGTGCTCCGGTGGTGCAAACATTTTATCATATTTTTTTATGGTTTGTACATCATCCCAGAATGGAGGCTTGGATTTAGAGGGTTGAGCAAATGTTGTCGAAATAAATAAACATATACCAACAAGAGCGATAAAATACTTTTTCATTTTCCTGGTTTATAATTTAAGCAATCTGGTTTTATAGGCTATGCAAATTAATGCAAATATTTAAACATTGGCATACGTACTAAATTTAATACAAATACAAACCGATTAACTGGTTTGTAATGACCATATTTGGCAAAATTTGGCAGTTTTTTGCAAGATTTAACAAAATTTAACAATTAAAACCGGTTTTTTATTGGCAAAAAAATGATTTGCTTTTTAAGTTTGCCTACCAAAAATTAATAACTATTTAATGGAAGAATCAATTAGCAATACAGTGCATCCTTCAGCAGACGTAACGACCGGTGGTTCGTTGTATTCAACAGATATCAGGGCCATCAATGAAATGATCCAACGCGAGAGTGCCTTTGTCGATCTGCTAAGAATGGAAATGGACAAAGTGATAGTTGGCCAGAAATACATGGTTGACCGACTGTTGATAGGTTTACTGGCCGATGGACACATCCTTTTAGAAGGTGTACCCGGGTTAGCAAAAACATTGGCTATTAATACCTTGTCAAAAGCCATTCAGGCAGACTTTAGCCGTATCCAATTTACGCCTGATCTGTTACCTGCCGATTTGGTAGGTACAATGATCTATAATCAAAAGAAAGAAGAGTTTATTGTTAGGCAAGGCCCTATATTCTCTAATTTTATTTTGGCTGATGAGATTAACCGGGCACCAGCAAAGGTACAAAGCGCTTTGCTGGAAGCTATGCAGGAAAGACAGGTGACCATTGGCGATAAGACTTTCCCGCTGCCTAACCCGTTCCTGGTGCTGGCTACGCAAAACCCAATTGAGCAGGAGGGGACCTACCCACTACCCGAGGCGCAAGTTGACCGTTTCATGCTGAAAGTGGTTATCGGTTATCCAAGCAAAGAAGATGAGAAAAAAATTGTTAGATCAAATATCGCTCCGCAGGGCATGCTTAAGCCAAATGCTATTATTCATCCTGATGATATTGTAAAGGCACGTAAAGTAGTGCGCGAAGTATATATGGATGAGAAGATAGAGCAATACATTATAGATATTGTTTTTGCAACCCGTTATCCTGATCAATACAAGCTGTCAAATTATAAAAACCTGATCAGCTACGGCGCGTCACCAAGGGCAAGTATCAATTTGGCTTTGGCATCAAAAGCTTATGCATTTATTAAACGCAGAGGTTATGTTATACCGGAAGACGTACGGGCTGTTTGTCATGATGTTTTAAGGCACCGTATTGGCTTGACCTACGAAGCCGAAGCAGAAAACATGACCACCGAAGATATTATAACAGGTATTTTAAACGCGGTAGAGGTACCATAGGCCCCTCCTAATCCTCTTCGGTAGGGAGGACTTTTAAAATAAATTGCAAACATAAAAATATAACTTAAAAGTCTCCCCTTCTGGGGGAGATTTAGAGGGGGCCGAAATGGCAAAAGACACCAAAGAGCTATTAAAAAAGGTACGAAAGATAGAGATCAAAACCCGCGGGTTAAGTAATCACGTGTTTTCGGGCGAATACCATTCGGCGTTTAAAGGGCGCGGCATGGCGTTTAGCGAAGTGCGAGAATACCAGGTGGGAGATGAGATAAGAACTATTGACTGGAACGTTACTGCCCGGTTTAATCACCCCTATGTTAAAGTATTTGATGAGGAGCGTGAGCTTACTGTAATGTTACTCATGGATGTAAGTGGTTCTGAAAACTTTGGTACCATTAATCAGCAAAAGCAGGACCTGGCAACAGAGCTTTGCGCTGTGCTGGCATTTTCGGCTATACAGAACAATGATAAGTGGGTGTGATATTTTTTAGCGATAAGATAGAAAAGTTTATCCCGCCCAAAAAAGGGCGCAGCCATATCCTAATGATCATTAGGGAATTGATCGACTTTAAGCCCGAAAATAAAGGTACAGATGTAGGTGTGGCTTTGAAATATTTTACATCAGCTATCAAAAAAAAATGTACGGCCTTTATTATTTCAGATTTTATCACCCCGTCTTTTGAGGCCGAGCTTAAAATCGCCAATAAAAAACATGACGTAATAGCTTTAAGGCTGTATGATAAACATGAGGAAGAGTTTCCCGATTTGGGATTGATCCCCATGAAAGACGAGGAATCGGGCCAGTTTATGTGGGTAAATACCGGCGATAAAAATGTACGCGAAGCTTTTAAAGCGGAAGCCTTAAAACGGACTGCCCAATTAAAAGATGTTTTCAGTAGATCGGGGGTTGACACCACGTCTATCGGTACACATGAAACTTACGTTAAACCATTAATGACATTATTTAAAAAACGGGAAAGAAAACGGTGAGCAAATGAAGAAACAGTTTTTTAATTACATCCTGCTTGCCTTATTATTTATAACCTGCCTGTCAAACAGAGTAGGTGCTCAAAATATAAAAGCTGAGGCCAAACTGCAGGATTATACCATAAAGATTGGCGACCAAACCAAGCTATTCTTAGAAATAAATCAACCGGTAAAAGGGCATGTCAATTTCCCGGTATTTACGGATACTATTATCGGTAAGGTACAAATAGTAAGTACCAATAAACCCGATACCGTTATTGATCAAAAAGATCATAACCGGATAACGGTCACCCGCAGTTATGTTATTACCAGTTTTGATGCCGGAACTTATACTTTGCCTGCATTTGCTTTCGGCTCTGGCTCGGGTGTTATAAAAAGCAACGAACTAACGCTGCAGGTACAAACCGTAAAGGTTGATACCACAAAATCTATTTATGATATCAAACAACCACTTGCGGTAACGTACACTTTTTTAGATTGGTTAAGAGATAACTGGATCTGGATTGCCGTTGCAGTAGTTGTTATAGCGCTAATTATAGGTTTGATATATTATTTACGTAATAAGCCTAAAGAACAACCTGTTATTAAAATTACCAGGCCAAGCATCCCGATACATATCATCGCTATTGATAAATTAAAAGAACTGCGTGGTAAAAAGTTATGGCAGCAGGAAGAGTTTAAGCAATACCATAGTGAATTAACGGATATCATTCGTGAATATCTTGAAAAACGCTATGATATTAAAACCCACGAAAAAACTACGGACGAGATATTGGCGGCATTAAAGAACCGTGAGATAACCGGCGAATACCGCGACATGTTACAACAGATCCTTGTAATGGCTGATCTTGTAAAGTTTGCTAAGGAAAAACCAATGCCTGTAGAAAATGAACAAAGCCTGGATAATGCCATTGAATTTGTGTTAAAAACACAACAAAACAGTGCAAACCAAGCTAATGTTGAAGGAGGGAAGGTTGATGTTTAAAGATATTGAGTTTGCGCACCCGGGGTTCTTTTGGTTGCTCCTTATTGTCCCGGCAATGGTGGCCTGGTATATCTGGCGGCAGCAGAAATTATATGGGTATTTAAATATCTCGGCAATAAAAGGGTTCTCAGCCCCGGTAAAAAGCGTGGTTCCGAAACTGCGCCATTTAGAAATTATTTTCAGGTCGTTGGCGTTCATTGCCCTGGTCATTGCATTGGCTCGCCCGCAAAGCGCGTTAAGCTGGCAAAACTCTACTACGGAGGGTATTGATATTGTTATTGCCTCGGATATCTCCGGAAGTATGCTTGCAGAGGATTTTCAGCCGAATAGGTTGGAGGCAGGAAAAAATATAGCTATAGATTTTATTAAAAACCGCCCTAATGACCGAATTGGCCTGGTAATATTTAGTGGCGAGAGCTTTACACAATGCCCTTTAACTATTGACCACTCGGTATTGATCAACCTGTTTAGCGATATTAAATACGGAATGATAAACGATGGTACCGCCATTGGCATGGGCCTGGCAACCGCGGTAAACCGGTTAAAAGACAGCGAAGCGAAAAGTAAGGTAGTAATATTACTTACAGACGGATCAAACAACATGGGCTCGATACCGCCGATTACGGCTGCCGAGATAGCCAAACAATTTGGCGTGCGGGTTTATACCGTTGGTTTAGGTACACATGGCTTTGCGCCATTCCCAGTGCAAACCGCAATGGGCATTCAGTACCAGCGTGTAGCTGTCGATGTTGATGAACCGACGTTAACCAAAATAGCCAATATTACCGGAGGAAAATACTTTAGAGCTACGGATAACGAAAAACTGAAAAGTATTTATGAACAAATAGATAAATTGGAAAAGGCTAAGATCGATGTAACTGAATATCGTAAAAAGACCGAGGTGTTTTTGCCGTTTGCTTTATTGGCACTGTTGTTCCTGGTGCTTGAGTTTATTTTTAAAAATACATTACTAAAAGGGGCCTTGACATAAAATGCTACGTTTTGCACATATAGAATATTTATGGGGATTGGCTGCTATCCCTGTTTTCCTGCTGTTCTTTATCCGGGTTACCCGTTGGAAAAGTAAAGCCATTAAAGCGCTGGGTGACAGGAATGTGATAGATAAAATCGTTCCCGATGTTTCTTTTTCTACCCCGCGGTTAAAGTTCATCTTATTTATGCTGGCCTATATCTTTTTGATCATAGGCATTGCCGATCCGCAGATCGGCTCTAAAATGGAAGAGGAAAAACGCAAAGGTGCAGACCTGATGATCTTACTGGATGTTTCAAACAGTATGCTGTCGCAGGATATGACACCCAATCGCCTGGAAAATGCAAAGCAAGCTATTGCCCAGCTAATAGATAATTTACACAGTGACCGTATAGGTATTGTTGTATTTGCCGGCGAAGCCTATGTACAATTACCAATGACAACAGATTACTCGGCCGCCAAACTATTTCTGAATACCATTAATACCAGTATGGTACCTACACAGGGTACGGCTATTGGCGCGGCTATTGACCTGGGGATGAAATCATTTGATTTTAATGATGGAACAGGTAAGGCAATGATTATTATTACTGATGGTGAAAATCATGAGGATGATGCGGTAGCCGCTACCAAAAACGCGGTAGACAAAGATGTTTCTGTTCATGTAATTGGGATGGGGTCTGCTGAAGGTGCGCCAATACCAATTTACCAGGGAACCAAACAGGTTGGCTTTCATACAGACAGTGCGGGCCATACTGTTGTAAGTAAACTTAATGAAGATATGTGTAAAGAAATTGCAGCAGCAGGTAATGGCGCTTATGTGAGAGCGACCAATGCAAACAGCGGTTTAAGTATTGTGATGGGGCAGATAGATAAAATGCAGCGTAAAACTTACGACGCTAAATCTTTCAAGGATTTTGAAGATCGTTTCCAGTTCTTTTTAGGATTTGCATTTTTATGTTTAGTTGTTGAGTTTTTTATCACCAATCGTAAAAGTTTAAGGTTAAGCAGGTTGAAGTTATTTGAGGTAAAAGACGCATGAAAAAGTTAGTATTAATGCTGATAGTTTTATTGCCGGGTTACAAGCTTTTTGCACAGCAGGAAAAAAGCTACGTAAAAAAAGGTAATGATCTTTATCAGCAAAAAAAATATAAAGAGGCTGCCGAGAATTATGGCAAAGCTGTAGAAAAGAAAAACGGAAGTGTTGAAGGGCAGTTTAATCTTGGTGATGCCTTTTATAAACAAAAGCAATTTGATAAAGCAAGTGAACAGTTTAACAAAATAGCCGAATCAAGCAATAACAAAGCTGTAGCGGCAGGGGCTTATCATAATTTAGGCAATACATTGCTTGAAAATAAGAAACTTGAAGAAAGTATCGCGGCTTATAAAAAATCATTGCTTAACAACCCCAAGGACGAAGAAACGCGCTATAACCTGGCTTATGCCCAGGAGCAGCTAAAAAAACAACAGCAGCAGGATAAAAACAATAAAGATCAGAATAAGGATAACAAGCAGAACCAGGATAAAAAAGATCAGCAGAAAAAAGACGATAAGGATAAAGATAAGAACAAGCCGGATAAAGACCAGCAAAAAAAGGATCAGCAACAACCACAACCTGATAAACTATCAAAAGAAGACGCGCAACGGATGCTGGACGCGCTTAACAATGACGAAAAGCAAACCCAGGATAAACTGAAAAACAAAAAGGTTAAAGGAACCAGTGGTAAAATTTTAAAAGACTGGTAATATCAATGAAGATCAAGTATTACATATTATCCCTTTTAATATTGCTCTCGACCGGGGTATTTGGGCAGGCAAAATTTATTGGTACTGCCAGTAAAACCACTGTCGGTACGGGCGAACAATTTGAGGTTTCATATACCATAAATACCAATGCCGACGATTTTACACCACCCAATGTTACCGGCTTGCATATATTGAGCGGGCCAAACGTGTCTAACAGTTTCGAGTCTGTTAACGGCCAATCATCACAAAGTACTACTATCAGCTATATCATCATGGCAATTAAGGAGGGTAATTTTACCATTGGCCCAGCCTCAGTTGTTGCTAATGGTACTAAGTTAACTTCTAATTCTATACAAATCAGGGTTGTAAAAGGCCAGCCTGTTCCGCAAAACAATGGTGGTAATGGCGGTGGCAATACAGCGTCAAATGCAAATACAAAAGACTTGTCAAAGGCACTTTTTCTAAGGGCCGTTGTCGATAAGGGCAACGTTTACCAGGGGCAAAAGATAACTTTAACCTATAGGGTTTATTTCCGGGTAGATATCGTACAAAATCAGGTAAATAAATTACCTGACCTAACCGGCTTTTGGAACGAAGATGTAAAAATGCAACAACAACAGCCCCGTGTTGAAACTTATAAAGGTGTAAAATATAACGTGGCCGATGTTAAACAGACCTTGTTATTTCCTGAACATGCCGGTAATATAACCATCGATCCGTTTGAGATCTCATTTGTGGCAAGAGTACGGGTAGCTACCGGCGATATTATGGATCAGTTTTTTGGCGGAAATGTACAAGACATAAGTTATACAGCCAAAAGTCTACCTGTTGTTGTTCACGTGAAACCATTACCGGAAACCGGTAAGCCGGATAGCTATACCGGAGCCGTGGGTAATTTTAATGTAGAGGCTTCTGTTGATAAAAATGAATTAAAAGCTAACGATGCTTTAAACTATAAAATAAAGGTTACCGGTGCGGGCAATATCAAATTGCTAAAAAATCTTAATCCGGCTTTCCCTGCTGATTTTGAGAAGTATGATCCCAAAATAATCGACACGGTTAACGGTGGCGCAGGCAGCAGGATCTATAATTACCTGCTAATACCAAGGCATAAAGGCGATTTTACTATTCCTGAAGTTAAGTTTTCCTATTTTAATCCGGCTAACGGCAAATACACTAATTTGTCAACAAAATCTTTTAATATAAAGGTTAATAAAGGTTTAACCGAAAACAACGTGACCGCTTTTTCTGACGATAAACAGGATGTTAAATTGTTAGATAAGGATATCCATTACATCAAAACAGGTAATGCAACATTGACTAAACAAGGCGGCGGCTTTTATGGTTCAGTAGCATATTATCTATTGTTACTATTAGGCCCGGTTGCATGCGTTGGTGCATTTGTTTATCGTAACCAAATGCGCAAAAATAACAGCGACGTTATAAAAGTAAAAAGCCGTCTCGCAAGTAAAGTCGCCGCCAAACATTTGGCCAATGCACAAACCGAGCTGCAGGCAAACAATATCAAAGCGTTTTACGAGGCCATATTCAAAGGTTTATATGGCTACTTGAGTAATAAGCTCAATATAACCTATGCCGATCTTGACAGAGAAACCATAGTCTCGGCACTTAAAGTACGATCTGTAAATGACGGCCTAATTAACCAATTGCTTGAAACGCTTGACCTCTGTGAAATGGCCAGATATGCACCGGTTACGCATATATCAGCACAAGAGGTTTATGAAAAGGCAAAAAACACTATTGATGCTATTGAAAATGAAATATAATCAGTTTAAAATATTGCTTTGTTTTTTGGCAATGCTGTTTTTACCGACATTGTGTTTCGCTAATGATATGCAATCGGTTTTCCAAAAAGGTAACGGCTTTTACAATAAAAACCATTATAAAGAAGCTATCGCTACCTATAACCAAATAATAAACGCGGGGTACTATTCTGCGCCTGTATACTTTAATTTAGGAAACGCCTATTATAAAGACGGCGATTTGCCATCAGCATTATTATACTATGAAAAAGCACACCGGCTGTCTCCCGGCGATGATGATATTAATTTTAATATCCGTTTTGCCAACGCGAAAACCACGGATAAGATAGAGGAAGCTCCCGAGTTTTTCCTGTCAAAATGGTGGAAAGGATTTATCTTGGCTATGTCTGCTGATGCTTTGGCTATTATAGCTATTATGTTAGTATTGCTGGGTTCGGGTGCCTTGATCCTTTATTTCTTTAGTACCTCGTTTTCTATTAAAAAGTTCTCTTTCTTTGGATCGTTGGTTTTATTTTTTCTGGGGATATTTGGTGTATTTATTGTAGGCAGCCAGGTAAGCTATTTCGATAATAACAAGCAGGCCATAATTTTCACCAGTGTAGTAAACGTTAAGGGCAGTCCTGCTGAACAAGCCGCTACTTTGTTTGTGTTGCACGATGGTACTAAAATAAATATATCTGACAACAGCAACGGCTGGCTAAAAATCAAGCTTGCCAACGGTAATGAGGGCTGGCTAAAATTAACAGACGTTAAAGAGATCTGATAACTATTCGCCGGCCTCAAAATGCTGGCGTAGTTTTTCCTCTTCAAGGTCCAATAATTCCAATTGGTGCCTGATCAACGTATCGCTGATATTTTCTTTTTTATTTAATGTCTGCAATAACGCGCGCTGTTCGCTCAGTAAACGGGCCATGATGACTCTGTAGTCCTTATAAAATTCATCAGCACGGTTTACATTGTTATCGTTCTCCCAATCTTTCAGCAATTCCATATCAGCAGTATAACGCAACTTAACCGATTTAACCATGTTGTTGGTCTTAGTTTGTTCGTGGTAATCTTCATCCAATATTTTTAAAGACAGGTATGATAATTTTTTGCGCACCAGTTGTCGTTGTTGCGCTATAGATACGCCTGTAAAATCCGGATCAGGCATATTAACCAGCTTTACCATTGCAGGTAAAGTGAGTCCCTGCAAAACCAGCGTAACCAATATCACACTAAATGTGATAAACAAAATAAGGTCGCGATTAGGAAACGGCTGCCCCGAACTTAACACGACAGGGATACTTAAAGCCGCGGCCAGCGATACTACGCCGCGCATACCGGTCCAGCCTAATAGGATAGGGGCTTTCCAACCAGGATTAGGATCAGCAACGATAATGACCTTACTCATCACCATGGTAATAACAGTGGCGCTAAAAGTACTGGCAAATCGTGTAACTATTAAAACCCCGGTAATAATTGCACTATATAATATAGCGGGCTGCAATCCGTCGGGCCCAAGGTTTTTAATTACTACCGGAAACTCTAAACCTATCAAAATAAAAACAATGCCATTAAGTACAAAAGCAACCGCTTCCCAAACGTTTACACCCTGTAACCTGCTTCGGTGCGATAAGAATTGTTGTTGTCTGAAAGACAAGAATAGTCCGCCGCTTACTACTGCCAATACCCCCGAAAAATAAAATTCCTCTGCGGCCATATACATGGCGTAGGGCGTAATAAAGGTGAGCACTACATCCATATTATTTGATGTTGGCAGCCAACGGTGGATGGCGTAAAAAATAAGTGCAACTGCCAAACCTATTAAAATACCCATTACAATTACCAATACAAAATCGGTTGCTGCATCCCGAAATACAAAGCTGCCGGTAAGTACAGCGGCTAATGCGAACCTAAAAACTACCAAGCTGGAAGCGTCATTCATTAAGCTTTCGCCCTCTACAATTGTTATAAACCGTTTTGGTACTTTAACGTTTTTAAGTATGGCGCTTGCCGAAACTGCATCAGGCGGCGAAACAATGCCGCCTAATAAAAAGCCCGTAGCTAATGTAAATCCTGGAATAAGGCTTGCCGAAACAAATGCCACCACACACGAGGTAATTATAACAACAGGAAAAGCAAAGCTGCTGATCACCCTTCGCCATTTCCAAAGATCTTTCCAGGAGGTATTCCACGCGGCTTCGTAGAGCAGAGGAGGTAAAAATATAACAAAGATGAGGTCAGGTTGTATTTCTACGCCTCGTAAAAAAGGCACAAAGCCAAGCGGCAAGCCAATCAAAACCAGTAAAATAGGGTAGGCTATCTTTATTTTTTGCGCCAGCATCACGCTAAATAAAATAATAGCTATAAGGAAGGTGTACTGAATTACGGTATTATGCATAGCAATAAAAATACAATAAACAGCCAAAATATGTTAATGTAATTGATAGTTTAATCATTAAATTTAAGCACCAGTTATCAACTAATTACAGTGTAATAAATACAATTATGTTCACTTGTAAATACAAGCTGATTAATTTAAGTTCATTAACAAGAGTTTTTGTTAACAATTTTTTATAATGTGCTTATTTTTTTGATGGTGTAGTGTTGGGATTATTAACTTATTAATTACATATTTGTACTCAAACCAATAAATGCAACTTCTTTTTGATTGCCTTATTTAATTTTATCTGTATGCAAAACAAGTACTTGCTAAAGTGTATCCCATTGAACGTGTTTTTATGGGCCACATTCATTCCGTTTTTTGTCTCAGCGCAAGGCGGGTCACAAACTCAAATTTCATTAAATGATCTTTCAGCTTTTAAAAACCCCAGTGCTAACTGGTCAGTAGCAAGTTCGGTCATGGCCGATTTTGTTAAGCCGAATACCATCACAAAAAAAGATGGAAGTGGTATCCTGGTAAGCGTACCGGGTAAAGGAAAAAACGAAGACATTTTTACTAACATGGAGCATGGCGATATTGACCTGAGTGTTGATTTCATGATGCCAAAAGAATCAAATTCAGGGATCTACTTACAAGGTCGTTATGAAATCCAGTTGCTTGACAGTTGGGGGAAACAAGCCTTGACCAGCGGTGACCTTGGTGCTATTTATGAGCGTTGGGACGAGAGCCGCCCGGCTGGCCAGTTTGGCTTTGATGGTGTTGCTCCGCGTATTAACGTAAGCCGCGCGCCTGGCCTTTGGCAAAATATCCGCATTCTTTTCCAGGCGCCTAAGTTTGACGCTTCAGGCAAGAAAACTGCCAATGCCCGTATAGTAAGGATCATTTTAAATGGCGTTGTTATTATCGAGAATGCAGAGTTACAAGCGCCAACCCGTGGTTCTGCATTTGCAAATGAAGCTGCCACTGGTCCCTTGCGTTTACAAGGCGATCATGGTGCGGTTGCATTCAAAAATTTTAAATATACTACTACTGTTAACAGTAGACAGGTTGATGGCTCAAAAAACGTTTGGGACGACAATGACAAACCTGTAACTGTTGATGTTAAAGGCGAGCCTGTTGTTTTCCGCAGCTTTGTTGATATTCCGGGCAAAAGGGTAACACATTCTGTAAGTGTAGGTTTGTTGCACAATATCAGCTTTGGTTATGATCTGGAAAATGGCGCTATTTATAATATTTGGAAAGGTGCTTTCCTTGATGCTTCTCCAATGTGGTTATCCCGCGGCGATGGTAACGCAAACCCAATTGGCAGTGTTATCCACCTTGATGATAAACCTGCGTTAGCTTCGATTCACAGTGACACGCAAGCATGGCCGGACACTTTAGCAACTGGTGTTTACCGTGCTAAAGGCTATGAGCTTGACGAGGCCGGTTTACCTACCTTTAAATATATTTTTGATGGCATCACGATCAATGATAAAACTACCAGCGATGATGGTAAAATGCTTACCCGCAAGATCAGTGTTGACGGCCCTGCACCAAAGGATCTGTTCACCCGTGTTGCAGACGCTCACGATATTACAGATCTTGGCAATGGTTTATTCAGCATAAACGACTTTACCTATTATGTACAACTTGAAAAGGGCGACAAGCCGGTTTTACGAGCATCTACAAAAGGTAAAGAATTATTGCTGCCGATAAAAAATACCGACAAAGGGACTTCTGTTCAATATTCATTGATCTGGTAATTTAAAAAGACATTAAAATGAAAGCTATTTTTAAAAATATATTATTTACTGCTGCTGTTACCGCAAGCGTTGGTTGTACTGCCGTGTTTGCACAAAACAGCGCGGAAAAAGCGGTACATACCGAAAAAGATTATTACCGTATTGTTAGCCTGCCGGTTCCTGAAGGTGTTGAGCTTGAGGTAGGCGGACTTGCACTTATGCCTAACGGCGATATGGGTGTTTCAACCCGTCGCGGCGATGTTTGGATTATTCAAAACCCGTATCAGCTTAACGGCAGCCTGCCTTTTTATAAAAAGTTTGCAACAGGTATGCACGAAGTATTGGGACTTGCTTACAAAGACGGCGATTTTTACTGTGTACAACGCGGCGAGTTAACCAAGCTGATCGATAAGAATGGCGATGGAAAAGCTGACGTTTACGAGACTGTTTACTCGTGGCCGGTATCAGGTAACTACCACGAGTATTCATACGGGCCGGTAATTATGCCTAACGGCAACATGATGGTAAACCTTAACGTAGGTTTTGATGACGAGTGGTGGAGAGGTAAAAGTTTGGTGAAATGGAGAGCATGGTGCTTGGAAATAAAACCCGATGGTACAATGAACCCTTATGCTACAGGCTTCCGTTCACCTGCCGGCCAGGGTTTAATTGACGGTAAATATTTTTATGCTGAAAACCAGGGCGACAGGGTAGGATCAGGTTATATTATGCAATTAGATCGTGGCGATTTTGCAATGCACCCGGCAGGATTACGTTGGGCTACCGATCCCGCATCACCGGTTAAAGTACGTACAGAAGATATTTACTCACTCGTTAATCCGCGTTTTAATGATCCGGAAAGAAAGATTGAAGACAGAGATCCTAAACGCCCGTATAAAACTTTAAATGAAGTAGCGTCTGAAATAAAAAAAGGTTATAAAACTCCGGCAGTTTGGATCCCGCATGGTACTTTGGGTAACTCAACATCGTCTATGATTCAGATCCCTAACAATGATAGCTTTGGCCCGTTTGCAGGCCAGGTATTGGTAGGCGATCAGGCACAAAGTCGTATTAACCGTATATTTTTAGAGCAGGTAAAAGGACAATACCAGGGTGCTGCGATTCCGTTCCGCGAAGGTTTTGAATCAGGTGTGTTAAGATTAGCCTGGGGCGCAGATAACTCATTATTTGTTGGACAAACCAGTCGTGGTTGGGGATCAACCGGCCAAAAAATATTTGGTTTAGAGCGTTTGGTTTGGGCAAAGAAAACACCATTCGAAATGAAAGCTGTAAGAGCGATGCCTGATGGATTTGAAATTGAATTTACACAGCCGGTTGACAAAAAGGCTGCTGCTGATCCGGACAATTATACTATCACAGGTTTTACCTACAAATATCACCCGGTATATGGCAGCGCTACTATTCGCGAGAAAGTAAGCAATATCAATGCTGCTATTGTATCGGCTGACGGATTAAAAGTACGTTTAGTTGCTGACAGCCTGCGTGAAAAATATATCCACGAAATTAAGGTGGATAAAGCGGTGGTATCTGCAGACAGTAGCTTTACTTTATTGCACCCGGTAGCTTATTACACGCTTAATAATATCCCTGATGGCGAGAAACTTAACGTGCCAAAAAGAAAACCTAAAATGGCGCATGATATGGCCGGTATGAACATGCAAATGGGTAAAGCAGCTCCGTCAACCGCTAAGGCAGCGGCTGTAGGTGGCGTTGCGCTTAAAAAGAATCAAACTACCAAACCCGCTTCATGGACAACTATTGATCAAACTATTACTATTGGAACAAAACCAGGTTTGAAATATGACAAAACAGATCTGACCGTAAAAGCTGGCAGTAAGGTTAAATTAACCTTTACCAATAACGACGATATGCCGCATAACTTTGTTGTTGTGCCACAAGGCGAGGCCATTGCAGTTGGTGAATTGGGAAGTAAATTAGGTTTACAAGCCGTTAAATTAAACTATATAGCTAACACACCGAAGATATTATTCAATGCAACATTGGTAGGTCCGGGCTCGTCACAGACCATCTATTTTGTGGCGCCTAAACCGGGTAAATACACTTATGTATGTACTGTACCTGGTCACTTTTACGTGATGCAAGGTACGCTGACAGTAGAATAACAGCTTAGTATAACGTGAAATGTAACAATGGTGATAATGACTCTGGTCATTATCACCATTGTTGTTTTACGGCAGATTAATTCATTAATTTAGATTAACCAATTAGCCTGGCTTCATGCAATCTATTAAGATTTACGTAATACTTGCTTGCTTACCTTTTGCCCTAAAAGCACAGGATAGGAAAGCGTTTGTCTGGACACATGCTACGCCTGAAAGTGTCGGAATGTCAAGCGCTAAATTGGAAACTTATAAAAACAGCTTAATGACAAAGGGTACCCATAAACTTATCATCATTAAAGACGACAAGATTATTTGCGAGGCATTTGCTAAAGGCTGGAGTGATGACGAAACTACCAGTGGCACGGCTTCTCTGGCTAAGGCTTTGGTAAGCGGCATGTCTTTAAATGCTGCAATTGCCGATGGCTATATTAATGCTGATGCACCGGCGTGTTTATATATTCCGGCCTGGTTAAAATCGGATGTTAAATCGAAGATCACGATCAGACAGTTGGATACACATACTTCAGGATTGGATGACTCTGAAGGTACGGACGACGAAGAAGCTCAATTGGTTAAACAAAAAAAAGACCGCCACATGGATCTGGCCGGCTGGAAGGGGATGTTCTGGCGCAAAAAACCTGACCCGTTCACCCTGTCGCGCGATAGTGCCAAGGTGTTGTTTAAACCGGGGACTGGCTCACAATACAGTAATCCCGGTATTGCTATGCTAAATTATGCGGTTACAGCAAGTTTGCAGCAATCGCCCTATAAAGATATCGCTACGTATCTGGATAAACGAATATTCAGTCGCATCGGTATAAAAAAAGGAAGCTATTTTGTAGGTTACCAAACCAACTACAAAGTTGACGGAATGAACCTGGTTCCTGGCTGGGGCGGTGCGTCTTTCACTGCGGACGCTGTGGCGCGTATTGGCAGGTTGATTATGCAGGAAGGCAACTGGCAGGGCGACCAGGTTATTGATTCAAATGTAGTTAAGCAGGCGTTAGGGGTTAATGGAGTGACCAATCTTTCGGCCTTAACTAACATTCCAGGCCGGGGAGGATCTACTGATGACATTGAACCCACTGCAGCTTTAGGCTGGTTCACCAATCACGACGGTTTATTTAAATCAATGCCCCGCGACGCATTTTTTGGAGCAGGGGCGGGCGAGCAGTTGTTGATAGTAATACCAAGCTTGAAATTGATCATTGTGCGAATGGGCGCACCGCTTAACCCAAACTTTATCGGTAAAAGCTATTGGAAGTTTGTGGAGAATGCACTGTTTAATCCGGTTATGGATGCAGTGGAAGAAGCGCCATATCCGAAAAGTGATTTAATTACTTCAGTTAAGTTTGCACCGGCAAATGAAGTTATTCGTATGGCGGATGGTGGTGATTGCTGGCCGTCAACCTGGGGAGATGATGGACTAATGTATACCGCCTACGGTGATGGTAACGGCTTTAAACCGCAAACCGGTATTAAATTAAGCATGGGTTTAGCTGTCGTGTCGGGTGTGCCACCAAATTTAACAGGCACCAATATCAGAACACCATCAGCAGATCGGGTTGGACAAGGGCCAGCCGGCGCAAAAGCGAGCGGCATGATCATGATCGATGGCAAATTATATATGTGGGTGCGAAATGTCAATAACGCCCGTTTGGCTTGTTCGACAGATCATGGCAAAACATGGATTTGGGCCGACTGGAAATTTGACGTCAGTTTTGGTTGTCCAAATTTTATAAATTATGGAAAAAACAATGCCGGAGCAAAAGACAATTATGTTTATATCTATTCTGTAGATGACGCCAGCGCCTACAAGTATGCTGATCGGATGGTACTTGCCAGGGTGAGGAAAAATAACATCATGAATTGGACCGCATATGAATTCTTTGCCGGTTATAATAACTCAGGAAAACCTCTATGGTCTGTCGATATCCGCAGGAGAAAGCCAATATACGTAAACCCCGGAAAAACCTATCGGTCGGGCATGACCTATGATGCCGGGTTAAAACGATATTTATGGTGCCAGGTGATACCCTTATCAGGCGACAAAGAAGAGCAAGGGCCTCGTTTCAGGGGTGGTTTAGGAATATTTGAATCAAAAAATCTCCTGGGACCATGGAAAACGGTGTATTATACACGAGAGTGGGATATGGGACCGGGTGAATCGGGTAGCTTGCCAACTAACTGGATGAGCAAAGATGGCAAAACGCTTTATTATTTATTTTCAGGCAATGACTCTTTTTCTGTAAGAAAACTGGCACTTCAAACAAAATAGGACTGATGAAAAAACTTACTACACTATTATTTTGCTGCTTAATGAGTAGTATAATATATGCACAACAGGTAAAATGGCAACACCTTTCAACCACCACTAATGACATTCCATTACCATGGAATAGTGTTGAGCAAACCGGTGCAATAATTGGCGATCTGAATAATGACGGGCTAAATGATATTATAGTAACCTGCCGTAAAAAAGCCCCTGCAGCTATTTGGTACCAACGAACAGCTAAAGGATGGACGCGACATGTAATTGATTCGGCAATGTTGACTGTTGAGGCAGGCGGCGTTCTTTATGATATAGACCATGATGGTGATCCTGACCTGGTTTTTGGTGGTGACTGGCAAAGCAACGAAGTTTGGTGGTGGGAAAATCCTTATCCTAATATTAATCAAACCTGGAAACGGCATATCATCAAAAATGACGGCATGTCGCAACATCATGACCAAGCTATCGGTAAGTTTGAGCATACAGATAAGGCCCAGCTTGTTTTCTGGAATCAGCAGGCAAAGACACTTTTCCTGGCCGAAATACTTGATGATCCAAAACAATCACCCTGGAAATATAAAGCCATTTATGTAGCCAATACTAACGATGAAAAACATGGATCGTATGTAGAAGGCGTTACCAAAGGCGATGTCGACGGCGATGGGTACGAAGATATTATTGCCGGTAACAATTGGTTTAAGTACGATGCAGGAACAGGAAACTTTAAAGCTATTCGTTATGCTGATGCTGTAGGCAGAGTAGCTGCAGGGAAATTTAAACCGGGTAAAACATTGCAAATAGTCGTATCGCCGGGCGATGGTGAAGGCGTGGCTAAATGGTATGAATGTGTAGGCAATCCTGAAAACCCTGCTGATTGGGTGGGGCATGATTTGATCGGGCGCAAATTGGTACATGGGCATAGCTTGCAGGTGGCTGATATTAACGGCGATGGGAACCTGGATGTTTTTGTGGCCGAAATGGCTAAATGGACGGAGAGCCTTAATAAACCTAATAACCCTGATGCCGAAGCTTTTATTTTGTATGGTGACGGCAAAGGCAATTTTAATAAAACCATATTCCAAACGGGCTATGATTTCCATGAAACAGGCGTCGCAGATTTGGATGGAGATGGGGATATGGATGTTTTATACAAGCCCTACAACTTAAATACACCCCGTATTGATGTGTGGCTGCAAAACGGTACCGGCAAACCTTTAAAAAAATTAAATACCATAATCCCGCAAAAAATAGGGCTTGAGCTTTATAGTTTCAGGCGTGAGTTTGATAAAGATGCACCGTCAACATTTACCGAAGTTAATAAAATGGGGTTTAAGGAAGTTGAGGTGTCTGGATATTATGGTTTATCGCCATCAAAATTTAAATCGGCTTTAAATGCCAACCATTTAGTTGCAAGCAGTATGATATTTCCTTACGAGATGTTTAGGGACAGCATTACAACTATAATTAAACAGGCCAAACTATTTGGAGCTAAATTAGTTGGCTGCGGATGGATTCCGCATGGTGGCGACTTTACTAAAACTGATGCCGATAAAGCTATTGCATTATTTAACAATGCAGGAACAATGCTTAAAAATAATGGGTTGCACTTTTTCTACCATCCACATGGTTATGAATTTAGACCGGTTGCCGATAGCTCACTTTTTGCCTACATGGTAAATGGCATGACACCCGGTACAGCCGATTTTGAACTGGATGTTTTTTGGGCCTACCATGCCGGTTCCGATCCGGTATTGCTGATGCATAAATACCCCGGCAGGTTTATTGCCATACATCTTAAACAGATGCTCGCAGGCGAGCCTACGGGCGTTTATACAGGCACTACTGCTGATGCGGCAAGTGTATCGCTTGATAAAGGCGAAATGAATTTTAATACGATACTACACACTGCCTTACAAAGCGGTATTAAATACTATTATATCGAAGATGAAGCAGCGAATGCAGTTGAACAGGTCAGGGCTTCATTAAACTATTTAAACACACTTCACTAAGCAGGTATTGGCAATTGCATTTAACAATAAGCTAATACGACTTATCAAATGCAATATCGCTTTATATACCTTTATCTTAAATCGTAAATCTATGTTAAGAGTAAATATTTTCCTTGCCTTTTTATTCATCACTTGCTATTCATTTGGCATAACTAAAACCAAACAACAGGTAGTTCCATTCGGTAAAAGCAACCAATTAATTGTTGACGCCAATACCGGTTTGATCAGTATAAAATATAATGGCAAATTTATCATTTCTAATGCATCTGCTGCTTTTGCTTTAGGCGATGCCAAATATCAAACCAGCGATTTTACAAAACGCACCATAAAAACAGAAACTGTCCATGATAAAATTGGTACAGGCAAGGTGTTGATACTTATCTCAACCAAAGCTAATGCTCCTGTTATGGTTCAGCGCTTTTATTGCTATCCCAATAAAGAATTTATTATCACAGAGCTTGAGATTGACGGCCATGACCTAAGTTCTAATTATATGGCACCAATAAAAGCCAACAAGGCTGATCTTTATACCAACAGCCAATTGCAATCGTTATTTGTGCCTTTTGATAATGATACTTTTATCAGGTACGAATCGAAAGATCTAAATGAACAGCCCGTTACCAGCGCAGAAGTAGGTGTTGTATATGATAATGAATCAAGAAAAGGATTAATATTAGGCTCATTAACTCACGATAGCTGGAAAACCGGTGTTAAAAGTAAAGGAACTAACAATCATATTAACCAACTTGAAATTTGGGGTGGACTGAATAGTGTTACTATTACGCGCGACTCTATGGCACATGGGTCTTTAAAGGGTGATAAGATCGTTTCGCCGAAAATTTTTTTGGGATATTTCACAGATTGGCGCATCGGTCTGGAAACTTATGCACGTACCGGCAGCATAGTTGAGGGCAGGTATATCCAAACATGGACTAAAGCTACCCCCGTAGGCTGGAATAGTTGGGGCGTAATTGCTGAACACATCAATTACGATAAGGCAACAGCCGTTGCCGACTTTTTTAGTAAGCAGATCCCTGACTTCCGTAATGCTGACGGAACCGCTTATATTGACCTTGATTCGTTTTGGGATAACATGGTAAGGGGAGGCATCAAAGGTGATTTTTCAAAACTTAAAGACTTTGTTAATTATTGTAAACAAAGAAACCTGCAGCCAGGTGTTTACTGGGCGCCATTTACCGATTGGGGATTTAAATCAACAAACACAGATCGTACCGCCGAAGGCAGTAATTACAAGTTTTCTGAAATGTGGACCAAGACCGATAAGGGGTTTCATGACCTGGATGGGGGAAGAGCACTCGACCCGACACACCCGGGTACACAAGCCCGTATAGCTTATGTATTGAGTAAATTAAAAGACTGCGGTTTTAAAATGATCAAGATCGATTTCCTGGGACATGGGGCGGCAGAATCAAGAAAGTTTTACGATCCAAAAATTACAACAGGTATGCAGGCTTACCGGGTGGGCATGGAGACCGTAACCAAGGCACTCGATAATTCTATGTTGGTTTATGCGGCTATTTCGCCGTCGCTGGCAACGGCAAGATATGTAAATATGCGCCGCATAGCTTGCGACGCTTTTCACTCTGTTAAGGATGCTGAATACACGCTTAACAGTGTCACTTACGGATGGTGGCAAACTTATTTGTATGATTATATTGATGCCGATCATTTGATCTTTGAAAAGGAAAGTGTAGGTACTAACAAAATCAGATTGGTATCAGGTTTAATTACAGGGTCAATAATATTAGGTGATGATTATAGTAAGGATGCACCCTGGCAAAAACAGGTTAAAGAGTGGATACAACGGCCGGAACTTAAAGAATTAATTAAAAGCGGCAAAGCCTTTATGCCGGTTGACGGTAGTAAAGGCGGTGCAGCTGCGCAGGCTTTTATCAGGAAAGATGCTAACAATATTTATCTGGCTGTATTTAATTATAAAAAACAACCGGTAAATATTTTGTTGACTGCAAAGCGGCTGGGGCTTGTTGCCAACAGAACCTATCAGCTAACAGAAATACTTGGTGATAACAAAATTAATGGCGCTGACAGCTTTAATGTAGTGTTTAATGAGGAGGGCGCCCGATTATATAAGATAACTTCTTTGTAACAGTAAATAGTTATTTTCTATTTACTGTTATGTAATCAAGAAACAATTGCGGATTTAAGCCGCACTCGCTTATAATATTGTTAAAATCATTACTAAGCTGCTTATAAAACTCTGGTGTCGAGTTTTGTAATGACAAGCTCTTTAATAGCATAGACGTTAAATAAAGCTTTGGAAATTTATACCCGGAGTTGGCAGCAATATCATTAATGCTTTTCATTTCGTTTGGTACCAGGTTTTCTTGCGAGGTATTTAGCAAGATTTTGATCTTTACGCTATGAAAAAGAATTTTCATATAGGGCGTTAACAAATCTTCATTTTCTTCATAGTCAACAGCAATGGAATGATATGTTTCAGAAACCTTTGTCTGCTCGCCAAGCTCTAAATAGGCGTTTGACATAAATATCTTTATGAAGAAGCCATATTGCGACCTATTATCTTCTTTTGCTACGCTCCCATAATTTTTGTTCAGGAAACTAATAAACCGGAGCGTTTTTTTAGGATTATTAAACAATAACATAGTAAATAAACCTAAAAGGTATAGCATATCATTTGAGGCGCTTTTCTTTACGCTAGTGGTATGAAGATTTCCAAAATATAGTTTGGTCAGATCAATTAATGCTTCGGTTTTAATTATTCCATATTTTAAATGATAATATATAGCATCCAGGCAGCTTAATGGGTTAACAGAAAATGCTTCGTACTCGGCTTTAGGGAATGCTTTAAGTTTCGACAGATTTATTTCAAGGTCATTGAGGTCAAGCTGTATAGCCGCTATAATGGCGAGCGTAGAATGAATAAGCACTTTCTTTTGATCCGAAAGGTCGAATTTCAATAGAACATGAAGAAACTTTTTATAATCAGTATTGACTAATTCCAAACCAAAGAAATAATCAAATAACTCATCGCTAAAAGAATTTTTAAAATATTGTATAATCGAGTCGTTTCCTGTAGTAGATGAGTATTCGGTCTCTAATACCTCACCAAGGAAAGTGATCAATTCAGATTTTTCGTTTGTAGTTAACTGTACTTCTGTTATATATTCAATGTTTTTTAATTGTCCGGATTTAATAGCATGCATAATACACCATTTCAATACATTTACTTTGTGTTTATTATTGGCTAATAAACTATTTATTGCTTTTACCAGGTCTATATCCAACAAGTTTCCATTGTTATAAAGCAATGTTTTGGCAATACTATGCTCCATGAAATCCGTATTGCCAAATATGATATAAGTATTGTGCGGATAGTTATTATTTTCAGTAAACTCCCTAATAAATCCAACGTTTATAAGCTCCTGATAAGCATGGGGAGATTTTTTAATATCGCCCACAATTTTTAGTTTATTTATCTGGTAAACATTATTTGCTATATCTAACTCTTCAATCAACGTTTTTATCAACAGGATCTTTTCGGTAGAATAGTGGCCCAGGTATACTTTTTTTAAAATGAAAGTAGATAGGGTTTCATAAAAACTGATATGATCAATATTAGTTTTTATGAAATTTTCTTTATGCTGCTGATAATAGAACTGAAAGTATAATGGATGGTTGAAATTTTCTATAATATTAACAGGTATAGAGTTTTCAATACTAAGTTTAATTTGGCCGCATAGGGCTTTAATCTCCAGCAGGTTAAGTAACGGAACGTTTATGCAATTTGGGTCTTGATTAAAACCTGTAAACCAAGTGTTGTTATTGATTTCAAGTTCGTGCCTATTATTGATCCAGGTAGCGGTACGGATTGTCAATATCAGTTTAAACCAATCATGATGCTGGTAAAACGAAAAAATATCGACAAGCTGGTTAAGAATTATCTTAAAATGATCACCCTTAAACATTTGCTCATCAAAACCATCAATGATAAGATAAAACTTAGAATCTTTACGTTGCTTTATATCTAGTAAAACGTTAATATCATTATCCGTTCCATATCCAAGTAAAGCCAGCATCCAGTCATGGATATCCCCGCCAGTAACCAAAACGCTCATAACTGCATTGCTGCTAAATAATAATATGATATCATTATTGCCCTTTAACGTGTCAATCGCTGCTTTTTTCTCAATCCACTGGCAAAGCGCTATTGTTTTTCCATATCCTGACGGTGCGCACAATATTGTGCCGGTACAATTGGAATTAAGAAATTCATCAAAATGATAATCTATAAATTCTCGCTCAATGGTTTGGTTATAAGGTATGCCTGATTTGTTTTTTAAAGCCTGTAAGGCAAAGCCGGTTATTTTATCAGCATTTTGTTTTAATACTTGCCAACTTAGTTCTTTTGCTGATGTGGTTTCGTTGTTTTTATCTTGCTTTTCGCAAAAGGCATCCCAGCTTTTATAGCCACAATACCTGGCTAATACATCCAATGTAAATAGTGAAGGGCTGTATTTACTAAAAGCGAAGCCATATATACGTTTAAATGTAGTTTCGCTAATGCGATTACCATTTTTTTTAAATATTTTATCAGATAACGTTTTACAATCAGACGGCAGCATGTGCACAATGCCTGAGTTGATAAGCATTAACTTTTTTAATTCCTCATATTTTGGTAATGAAATTTTATTCATTATCTATTCTCTCCACTGTTCTAAACTCCTTTCTTCATTAACTAATTAACACATTGGTTAACAGTAAAATAACTCAATATTATATATTTTTCAATGAATTCGCCCTATGATATAAATTGAGCAGTAATTACTTAGGCCTTTCTTCAATGCTTCTTAATACAATTGTACTTTACTATAAGGTTGTGTTTTTATAATTGATGGATTTACTATTCATGATTTTAAAAATGATTGGTTATAGGTTATAATCAATGGTTTCTAAGGTTGTATAAGGTTAATTGCAAAACAGTATTATAGTACTCTTGATAGCAATATAATCAACTAACATCAAAAAAACATAATAGACAGACGCTATTGTAGCCTAAATTATAATAAAAGCATAATATATGAAATTATAATAAAGTGTAATATACCTGTAGTTAATAATATTATATAACTGTGACTAAAAAAAGTCTACGCTATTTGTGTGGCGATAAATACGATCTGTAATTTTCGCTATATATTGTACCAGGTAAACAGGTATGGCTCTTTCTGAACCTAAGATGGAGTAATTGTTTGCACTCATAAATATTAGAATTAAGATAAATACAATTATATGCAATAGCTTAATTCTAAACACCAGTTGTTTGATGAATGAATAAAATGAACAAATAATATCAGGGGTAAAATTTTTAAAGATAAGTTATAGAGGAAAAATAAGTATTATTTGTCCTCTTCGGTCTCTTTTAACTCATCCTCTTTTTTGCCTCTCCCCAAATGTATTTTGGGGTTTTCCTGGGTGCCTGTAATGGTCATTGGTATGCCGAAAATGCCCAAAGGAGGCAGGCCTAACCTAAATTGTAAATTTAACTTACCATCCAAACTTACCTGGCCCTCAAACCTTGGCCTGAAACCGGCTATGCGCATTTTTGTACGCTCAATGGTTATAATGTTATTGTTGATGCTTGTTTTAATATCAACTTTTGACACATCGCCGCCTTTACCCAGGCTATCGCGCCCGGTTTGTTTACCTACCGCGCTAAATAACTTAAATCCTTTTACTTTTACACTTTTTACTGACAATACACCACCACCTTTTAAAGAAGGATAAATCGGTTTCATATTACCATTGAGTTTGCCGCTTAATTTGTAATCTAAACCTACTATGCCTTGCGCAGAAGCTGCCGAAGACGCCATATCATGAAATAACTTTACTTCGCGATAAGCTCTTTGTATATCAAAGTCTTTAGCGTTAATATGGTAGTTAAAGTAAGCGCTTTTAGGAGTTATGCTTTGATAGTCTGCATCCATCACAACAGGTGCACCTATTAGGTTAAAACCAGCTTGTTTTAATGATAACTGCCCGTTGTTAATAATCATTTGCCCTTTAACGTCATTTATATCCAGCCCATTATATTTAACATTCTTCACATCAGCTGTAAAAGTTAAATTAAGGTTAGTTGGAACCAATATTACGCCTGTTGATTTACCTGATGATTTTTGCCCTGAGCCCGGTGCGCTATCTGCAAATGCCATAAAATCATCAGCTATAATGCTGCTACTTGATAAATTAAACTCTCCTTGTAATGTCGAGTTTGGTTTAACGGCATAATCTATCGCGTTTGATAAGGCGCCATTCAGCACAATAACAGATCGGCCGTAATTAGCTGTAAAGCTGTCAAACTTCATTTTATCCTGGTTAAAGCTGAAGATCCCTGTTTTAATTAAAAACGGTTTCGGGAACAGGTCAGAGGTCAGAACCAGGTTTTTAACTTGCATGGAACCTTTATTGCTTAATTGATCATAACGGCCTGCGGTCGCGTCGCTTTGTTTACCTTTTAATGAAAAATTGGTTGTGATCAATCCTTTTACATTATAGCCTTTAATGGCAAATACTTTATAGATCTTACCGATATCCATTGTGCCTTGCGAGCTTATGCGATATTCAAGATCATCAAAGTTTTTTAAGTTAGCTTTTAAAATAAACGGGTTGCCCTCAAAATTCAAAGAAACAGGCTTGATGTTAACTTTTAAACCTTTTAACGAATTGGTGTTATTGACAATGCTTGCACTTACCTGTATGTCTTTAACAGGATGCGGATAATACTTTGTTTGGATGTACCCGTTCTCTAAATTAATATCGGCTTTGGTTACAGGGTATACATTATGTGCAGGGAGATACTTCCCTTTAGTTTGAACGTTTGCGTTTATGACGCCCCGAAGGTCCAAACCATCAACCGGGTAGATGTTTTTGATATCGCCTAAATTGAATTTAATATCGGCAGCGGTATTTATAAAGATCCCCGAAGTATTATTTAAGCTAAAGTGGCCCTTAATGTAATTGTTTAACGCGGTAATATTAATATCGTTTATTTGAAGTTTGGCATGTTTTATATTGTTATCCGGGCAATTGGCATCAATGTCAAAACTAATATGATCAATTGCCTGGGGTAATTTGGCATATTTAAAATAACCATCTTTAAAAGTTGAGTGCAGGTTGAACTTTGGAATACTGGTGATAACCGTATCAACATGCCGTAATCCTCGTTTTTGTAAACCGATTGTGTATTTACCCTGTGCCAGAAAATTTAACAAATAGCGCCCCTTTACTTTAAACAGTTTAATACCAAAAGCTGATCCCCATTTGTCAAGATCTATTTCAGTATTGACCCTTGCATAGATCTCCGGCGATTTTATGCCTTTGACCCTAAGCACCGAATTGAAATAGTCCTTACCGATATTAAAATGCAGCGAATCAATATTGAGCCTAAGGTTATCCGGGTTAAGGCCCGGTACCTGGGCGTTCATGTTGATGTACAGGTTCTTTACCGGCGATGGCGTGTTTTTGCTGGCGATATAACCATCTTTTACCTTCATACTAAAGTTTAGATCAGGCCTGACATTTTTAGATGCTATATGTTTACCTGTAAGCGATAGCTGGATATTGCCCGTACCGTTTATATCCGTATCATCACCCCATTTAGCTATTGCCGCAGGCATGGCGGTAAAAATATCGCTCAGGTCGTTTTGGTTGGAGGATACCTTAAAATCCATATCGTACCCATCTTTCAAAAACTCAAACCGGCCCTTAAATTGAACAGGCAGGTCGTTGATCATCAAATCGTTTTTTTGAAAGCTAAAGGCAAGTGATTTGGTATTGATACTTGTCACCAGATCAGCATTAACTTTTTTGTTAATCACATAAGGCTGGTTACCATAGTGAAAATCAATGGAACCAATTTCTGTATGCGAGTGCAGGTCGAAAAGATCTTTGCTCAGGTCGCCGCTGCCTTTGTAGTTAAAATTGCGGGCATTTATCAGCAGGGGTAAAGACCGGTCATTATAATACAAATGGCTTTGCTCAACAAGGATCTGCTCGATACCTAACGATGCGCTGCTGGTATCATTAGCCGCGGATACGGTTTTTGGTTTTGCCCGATAAACATTGTAATTGGCTTTACCGGAACTATCCACCTCGATATTGATATTAGCCTGGCTCAGGTATATTTTGTTAATGTTGATCTTGCTTTTAAAGATTGAACTGATATCGATAGCCAATGATATTTCTTTCGCGGCGATGAGCGTGTCTTTTTGAAACGGGGCACTTCCTTGTAACGAAAAATCGCTTAGCGTAAGGGTTAGTGACGGGAATCTTTTAAAGAAAGATAAACGGGTGCCCGAAAACGAAAGCTGGCTGTTAATACTGCCATTGGCCCATTGCTTTATTTTTTGTGTGATGGTTTGCGGGAACAGGTAGGGAATAAGAAACATTAAAGCAAGTAAACTTACTATAGTTATACCTGTTACTTTAAGTGTTTTAAGCAAGATACTTTTGAAATGGATCTTCATGAAAATAGCAATAAGATGCCACTAAGATAAGGCTAATTATCAATATTACCCTGCAGGTGATCCACATTAAAAAGTGAATCACCTGGATCATCTTTTTTATTAACTTGCTATAAATAAACAACTTAACAAAATAAGTGAATCACTTTGAATCACTTGTAAAGCTTTAAATAAATTAATATAATATATTACAAATAAGTTATTTATGATTTTTTAGCTGTTTCCTGAAATTTGGAGTGAATCATCTAAAGTGAAATCACTACTGTTGAAATATTTCTGGGTACTTCCTGATAAAATATACGGGCGTACAGCTCCATGCATGGCAGTAACTGTTTACCGGGAAAAAGTTATAAGGCGATTTAAATTCATCGTTAGGGTCATATACTTCCCAGAAAGTATCCGCGCCTTTTTTAACCATACCACCCCAGTAAGTTGTTACCGCTTCTTTCGCTTCGGCGTTTAAGCCGCTTTCAATTAACGCTGCTACATAATAATGAAACATGTAGGGAGCACCGGGCCGTACCGCATTTGACAATGCAGGCAACGCTTTAAGTGCCTTTTGCGCTTCGGCTTTTGAAGCTACACCGCTTAAAACCATCCACGCCTGTCCGCCGTACGATACTTGTTTATTCGTCCCGCTAACAAACAGCCCCGATTTTTTATCATATAGATTTTTATGAGCAGCTTCTTTTAACTTTTTGGCCAATGCAGGTATTTCAGCTACATCGTTTTCTTTCCCCAACAATTTAGCCAGGGCATAAGTTTGATTTAAGGTGTAAATGGTAAGACCTTGCAGTGTAGTTTGTTTATCCAGTCCGTCTTTCCAGTCGAAAAACACCCACCATTCTTTATCTGCTTTAACATAATCTACCATGCCATCCGCGCCTGCATATTTTTTGGCAATATCCAGCTGTTTTTTAGCTACTAGCCAAAGGTCCTTACCGGTTTCAGTATCCCCGGTAGCTGCTACATATTCTTTAAGGGCTACATTGTACAAAAAGCAATAATCCAATAAATGGCTTTTTTGCGCATGTGGTACCGGTTCTTCAAACGCGTTCGCATTAAGTATGCCGTCATCATTAGCTAAACCTGCTAACAAATAAAGACAACGTTTGGTGAGGCCGTCATTTTTAAAGGAATATTGATTGGCTAACGACTCCAGGTAGAGGTCGCCAATCCATAACCGGCGATCGCGCTTAGGGCCATCCTCATAAACCGTTTGCATACACTCTTTTAAAGTATTTAATCCAACCCTGTCTATGTCTTTTATGAGTTGGGATGTGCTTGCTGCCAAGGCAGGCGGTGTAACGCTAACAGAGGTAGTTGCTTTAAACCGGATATCAGAAAAGCCAAACTCAAAATTTGATGACGAACCCAGCCATTCTATTTTAACATACCTAAAAGCCAACCTGCGTGGAATGGTAATTGTAGCCGGTAAAACGCTGACCGTAACCGTTTCGTCCTGCAGCCAGGCACGACTTAAGCCACCGGGGTACGGATCAAATGGTGTAGCTAACTCAGCAGGTACTTCGCCGAAGGTTAATTTTAATCGCAGGGGCGCATCCATGTCACTTCTTAACGTTTTTAGCGTAAATGTGCAGTAACCCGTCAAATGTTCGCCAAAATCAACCACTATGCCGCTGGTGTTTTTGTTGAAGGGTTTATTGTAAAGCTGATCCATGCTACCGGTGCTTACCGTTTTCCATCCTTGAAAAGCGGCCGCGTCTTTTTCTAACTTTACAATGCCAACAGGCTGCCTGATGGCTTCTTTTAATACGGGTTTAAACTCCTCCGCTTTTTTGAGCCAGTTTTGTCGGTAGCTGGCGTACGCATCCTGCGCATTTACATGGTTTGTGAAGCATGTAACCAGGCAAATTAATAAGAAAACGTATTTTGAGATTAGTCTGCCTGTTATCATATTGTTTTAAATTAAGCCTTTGCTAATAGCATAAATTGGTTGATGCAATATACAAACCATAATTTATTGAACATTGTCGATGTTAGTTTTACAAAAGCCAATCAATTTTTAATTTAAATTGCACTTTTATAACCCCTGATAGGCTTATTATCAGACCCCCATTTATAAACCGGTTACTACTACTTATGAAAGCTGCTATGGAGAAAAAGCATTATTGTCTTGGTCTTTTTATTGTATTGGTATTTATTGCTGTCATTACGACAACTTCTGCACAGGAGTTAAAGCACGGAACGATAGATCGTGAAGCTTTGGTAAAACGCCATAATTTAAAGATCAGCAACATAAAAGAACCCGGACCAACACAGGTTGGAAACGGCGATTTTGCTTATGGTTTTGACATTACCGGGATGCAAACCTTTAATGATAAATTTACAACCATGTCGCATTGGGGATGGCACAGTGTAAAGCCGCCTAACGGGTTAAAGCCCGAAGATTTTAAACAAACGCTGGTTAATACTCATGGTAGGATGGTTGGTTATCCTCTGCGTGATCCCAAACAGGATGAGCTGGTTAAGTGGTTATCGGCCAACCCGCACCGTTTTAATCTGGGTAGGATAGGGCTCTGGCTAAAAAGAGCAGACGGCAGTGAAGCAAAGATCAGCGATTTGAAAGATGCTGTTCAGTACCTTGACCTATGGGCGGGCATTGCCGAAAGCAATTTTACCTTAGATGGCGAACCGGTAAAAGTGATAACCATTGCCGATCCGAATCGTGATATTGTCAGTTTCAGGATCCAATCGCCTTTACTGAGAAAAGGCAGGTTGGGCGTGTTTGTTAATTTCCCGTATGCCAGTTTAGGTTTCTTTGGTAACGGGTCTGACTATAACAGCCCAAGTTCGCATCAAACAAATTTAAAAATGACCGGCAGCCAGTCGGCAATATTTAACCGAAAGTTGGACAGCACATCTTATTCCGTTGTTTGTAAATGGACAGGGGCGACTAAAATAGGAAAAGTAAAAAATCACTTTTATAATTTCCTGCCGGGTAATGGGCAAGATGCGGTCGAATATACCTTCTCGTTCTCCCGGCAAAAAAGTAATATAAATCTGCCGTCTTTCACAATCGTTAAAAATAACAGCAGCATGCATTGGCCCGCGTTTTGGAAAAGCGGCGGGGCTATCGATCTATCGCAAAGCAAGGATCCGCGTTGGTTTGAACTGGAGCGCAGGGTCGTTTTGTCGCAGTACCTAATGGCTTTAAACGCGGCGGGTAATTATCCGCCGCAGGAAACCGGCCTGGTTAATAACAGCTGGTACGGCCGCTTTCATTATGAAATGTATTGGTGGCATACGGCACACTATGCTTTATGGGACAGATGGCCGTTGCTCAACAAAAGTTTACATCTTTATCAAGATAAGTTGAAGTCTTCAGAAAAAAGAGCGGCTGACCAGGGCTATATCGGTGCGCGGTGGCCAAAATGCACCGGGCCCGACGGCAGGGAATGGCCGGACATTACCCATGCCTTTTTGATCTGGCAACAGCCGCATCCAATTTTCTTTGCCGACCTGGATTACCGGGCGCATCCAACCCTGGCTACGTTAAAAAAATGGGATGAAGTTATTGAACAAACCGCCGATTTCTTAGCATCATATGCTTACCTGGACAGCACACGCAATCAATATGTTTTGGGTCCGCCAATCCGGGTGGTATCAGAAAATAACCAGGCCGAATCAACCCAAAATCCTGCTTTCGAATTGGAGTATTGGAGATATGCATTACAAACGGCTCAGCAATGGCGCAGGAAGCTAAATAAGCCCGCTAAGGCGAAGTGGAACGATGTATTGAACAAGTTGTCACCTATACCGCAAAAAGACGGCCTGTACGAGCAATGGGAGAATATGGATAACATGTGGACAAAGTATAACTTCGAACATCCTGCTTTGGCAGGTGTATACGGCATGTTGCCCGGTTATAGTATTGATACCACGGTAATGGAGCATACTTTTCAAAAAATGCAGGCTGTATGGAAATATAATACAGGCTGGGGGTGGGACTTCCCGATGGTAGCGATGACTGCGGCAAGATTAGGCCATCAGGCAGACGCCGTCGATATGCTGCTTCACCAATCGCCTAAAAACGGATTTGACGATCATGGTTTAGTAGGCGGGGGCAACCCTTACCCTTATTTTCCGACCAATGGCGGCTTGTTGTATGCCGTGGCCATGATGACCGCCGGCTGGGATGGCGATGCGAATAAACCGCAGCCCGGATGGCCCAAAGATGGATCGTGGGTGGTAAGATGGGAGGGGTTAAAGAAGGCTCCGTGAGGTCAAATAGTCGCAAAATATAATTTGGCAATCATTTCATAATTGATTTTTTAAAACATAAAACTTTATAAATCAATTTTTTATGTAGATTATCGACACTAAAAGTTATACCTGTGATAACTGGCTTTAAAATCTTTTCCCATTTCGATAAAACGAGCGGCAATGGTTTTCAAAAACTCTTCGTCCAGTAATTCAAATACACTGTTAACGCCGTCGGTCAAATCCATTTCAGGTATTTTGTAGCTCTGCTCTAAAATACCACGCTCGGCTTTCACTATAAATTTTTGATTCATGTAAAAGATGGTTATTTTAAAATCAGGATGCGGTAGTTCTGCTATTACTCTCATTTGTTAAATAAATTAGTGCGATCACCCAATGGATCTTTTCCTTTTATGGTGCCAAAGGTAACAATGGGTTTAAACCTTGCGAAAAGTTCTTCTTTATACCAGTTTTCGGCCCGTGTTCTCTTTATAACCTCACTATGTTCTTTTGATCGGTAAGCAAATGTTTTAACATCTTCCAGGCCTTCCCAGAGCGAAAAGGTAGCTTGCCGGTACAGAGGCGCTTCACCAATGCCAAATGAGGCTATAAAGCCCTTTGCTGTGCTCATTAAATCGGCAACACCGTCCACATTATCCCAAAACTGCTTTAACTTGTTTAAACGGATCGTAGCGCGTGTCAAAACAGCCACCGGCCCGTCAATAATTTCAGTTTGTAAGTTTCCAAAAGGTTCTTTGCCATCCCATTTACCATGGCTTTGTAATGGCGATAACAGGATCGTCCACTTTTCCACCAGAAAAAAATTCCACCAAAAAGCAATAAAAGATTGATGATAAAACTCCTCAAAGCTCGCACGGTTATCCCAGACGGCTAAAAGCGCCCATTGCTGCCAATCGGGTTTAGTATCAAATATGCCGTTTTTGCCGCTGCCCATCAATTTCCAGAAAGTACAGCCTTTTTGCCGGGATAGTGGCAACCTGTGTATAGCCATAGCTAATAAAGCAAAGGGTATAAATAGCTTTCTATAACGAACTATGGTGAGGCTGACGATCATTAAATGCTAAATAAAAGATTAAATATGAGATTTGCCTTATTTACTTTCAACACGCCATACTTACATTTGCTTCATGGCAGAAGATCTAACAATTATAACATCAACCGATAAGGAAGCGCAATACCAATCGCTTATCCCGCAAATAGAAGCCCTGTTGTTTGGCGAGCCGGACCTGGTTGCCAACCTGGCAAATGTTTGCGCCGCTTTAAAAGAGCAATTTAAATGGCTATGGGTGGATTTTTATTTGGTAAAGCATGACGAGTTGGTATTAGGCCCGTTCCAGGGGCCGGTAGCTTGTACGCGCATTGCCAAAGGCAAAGGTGTTTGCGGCGGTGCATGGGAACAGGCCAAAACTTTTATAGTGCCTGATGTTGATGCTTTTCCCGGGCATATCGCTTGTAGTTCGGCATCGCGGTCAGAAATTGTATTGCCTTTATTTCACAACAATGAGGTGGTTGGCGTGTTAGATATAGACAGCGAAAATTTGGCGCAATTTGATGAAACAGATGCCAAATACCTTAACGAGGTTATAAAGCTGATCAACTTTAATGAGTAAGATATTTCTGATAGCCGGCCTTGGCGCTGATACCCGTATTTACAATAATATCGACCTTGGCGATAACGAAGTAGTGCCGGTTGACTGGATAGAACCAAACAAGAGTGATACTTTAACTAATTATTCACAAAAACTTATCCATCAATATTTTATAACTGATAATTCTATTGTAATCGGTAACTCTTTAGGCGGAATGATAGCTATAGAAATTGCAAAGCAAGTTAAGCTTAACAAAGTGATATTGATATCAAGTATCAAGAGTGTTAATGAAGCTCCGTGGTATTTTAAATTTCTTAAAGCTATACCGATGCAGTATTTATTGCCAGGTGGGTTACTGGTAAATTTAGGTGTTTTGATCAAGCCTATATTTGGCAAGATGAATACCGGTGATGCCTGGCTGTTTAATGATATGCTTAAAAAATCATCACCCAAATTTATCAAATGGGCCATGAACGCGGTTTTGGATTGGAAAAACGAAACTATCCCTGCCAATGTATATCATATTGTTGGCGACAGTGATTATGTGTTCAATTACAAAAGGATCAACAATGCCACGGTAATAAAAGGCGGCACACATATCATGATATTTGATAAAGCTAAGCAGATCAACAAATTATTAAAATCTATCTTAAAGAAAAAATGAAACTTACTCCGTCATTTTACCAGCGCAATGATGTATTGGCTATCAGCCGGGAGTTATTAGGAAAGTATTTATTTACTTATATTGATGATGAATTTACTGGTGGATATATAGTTGAAGTTGAGGCTTATAACGGGATCATTGATAGGGCATCACATAGCTATGGTAACCGCTTAACGCCACGTACCAAGACAATGTATCAGGAAGGTGGTATCGCCTATGTTTACTTGTGCTATGGCATTCACGAGATGTTTAATGTGGTTACATCGCCAGAAGGCACGCCGCACGCGATTTTAATTAGAGCCATACAACCTACTGATGGATTGGATATTATGCAGTTTAGGCGAAGTATGAATGTAATTAAGCCCAGTATTACTTCAGGCCCCGGGTCTGTGGCGCAGGCCCTGGGGATCTCCCGAAAAATAAACGGGATCAGCTTACAAAGCAATACGCTTTGGATAGAAGATGGGGGAATGGTTATACCTGATGAAAATGTTGCGGCTGTACCGCGTGTCGGCGTCGCTTACGCTAAAGAAGACGCGCTTTTACCTTATCGGTTTTATATAAATGGTAACCCCTATGTAAGTAAACCTAATAAATGAATGGTTAATCTTGGACTATAATAATGGCCTGTTTATTCCTGTGGTGCTCGCTGATCACCTTAAAACGGATAAATAATAAAATCGCAGATACCATTAACCCCAAAACCAACCCATACCAAACCCCGGTAATTCCCCAACCCAAATGAATGCCCCAAAAGTAACCGATAGGCAGGCCAATAACCCAATAAGCTAAGAAAGTAATGGCCGTTGGAATATTCACGTCGCCCATACCCCTTAAAATACCCAGGCCAACAACCTGTGCGCCATCAAATAGTTGGAATACTGCTGCCAGTATAAGTAGCTGTGCTGCAATGATTATTACTTTATTATCTGAAGTATAGATCCATGGTAAAATATGATTACCGAAGGTAAATATCAACGCGGTTATACTCATAAATATTAAAACAACATGGTAGCTGGCATTGGCCGACAATCGCAAACCATGATGATCCTTAACGCCAAAATAGTTTCCTGATTTTATAGCTGCTGCGGCAGATAATCCGCTTGACATCATGTACGTGATCGATGCCATATTGATCGCTATTTGATGTGCAGCAAGTTCATCTAAACCAATCGTTCCAATAATAACGGCAGCAGCACTGAATGCACTGATCTCAAAGGTATATTGCAGCGCTACCGGCGCGCCGATCTTTAAGATCTTAAAACTTCGAATCCTGTCGATATTTCTTATCGCGAAGTCTTTAAGGTATTGTTTAAAATTATGCGACCTGAAAACATATACCGCCATTACGATCGCCATTGTACAACGGTCAATTAACGTACTGTAACCAACACCCATGATCCCCATGGGATGGATACCGAACAGACCTTTAACAAAAATTATCCCCAGGCATATGTTCAAGATGTTGCCCCAAATGGATATCATCATAGCCTGTTTGGTAAAGCCAAGACCCTCTGCAAACTGTTTAAACGTATTAAATACCAGCATGGGGATAACAGACAACCCAAGCAACATTAAAAACGGTTTGGCCTGTTTTAAAACCTGAGGCGATTGGTGTAACTGATCCAGGAAATAGATAGAACCCAAACAAACCAAGCCAAAAAGAATAATGCCCGTTATGACATTAATAAATAAACTATTTGATAATAACTGTCCGCATTCTTTAAACTCCTTACGGCCGTTATGCTGTGCAATTAATGGGGTAGAACCATAAGATATGCCAATGCCTATAATTAACGGAACCACAAAAATACTTGAAGCTAATGATACAGCTGCTAAGCTAACCGTGCCCGCAAAATGACCCACTATAATGGTATCAGATGTTTGAACCAGCGTATGGCCCAATTGCGATATTACAACCGGTATAGCCAGCTTAAGGTTGTCACCATAATGGGCCCGGTGTTTTTTGTAAATAGATAGCATTAAAAATAGCTTTATAAATTAAGCCGCGGTGTAATACTCGTCTTTTTCAGTCGTATGGATCTTAATAACGCCTGATAACACCATATTCACTAAAATGCGTTGGGCAGCCCTGCGGCCAACCTTGATCAGTTCGCAATATTCTTTGACTGTGATACGGTTCATTTTTTCAAGATACTCTAATAATGATTTTTCTTTGGATGAATATTCGATTAGTACTCCCGTATTGTCTATCGATCTTTTTAAAACGTCGACCACAATTTTACTGGCCAAAACGCTTTTGTCTTTTACACGGACATAAACCCACCATTTACCATCCTCGGCCAGGGCATAATGGGGCTTTAACGTACTTTCGGGCGTATCAACAACCAGTACCAGTTTATCGTCAACATACACTTCTTCAAATACAGGCTCCAACGCCGGTCTTGAAAACAGGTGGGCAGCCTTGGTAATCATATAGCGCTCTTCGTCCTCAGATTTTACACCTTTTATTGTACCGTCGTCCGCTACGCCAATTAATAGCCGCCCGCCTTTATTATTGGCAAATGATACCATGGTACGAGCTATTTTTTCGCAACTGGTTATGGTTTTTTTAAAATCAAGTGTTACACCTTCGCCCTCAAATATCAGTTTCTTTACATTCATTTTTCCTCTTTGTTAGGCGCCTGGTAGGGCGTAAATATTTCCATCCATCTTTCAGGACGGGTTATTTCTGTAAATCCAAACTGACTGTATAATCCATGCGCATCAGCAGTAGCTAAAGACCATCGCCTTAACCCCTGCAATTCATCATGATTCATTATAGTTTGTATTAGCCATTTTGATAAATTTTTACCCCTAAAATCGGGCAGGATAAATACATCGGCAATATAGGCAAAAGTAGCTTTGTCGGTAATAACTCTTGCAAAACCTATTTGTTCATTATTAAAATATACACCAAAGCAAAGGGAGTTTTCGATGGCCAATTTTAGCCTCGCGGGCGGTATGTCTTTAGCCCAATAGGAGTCCAGGTCAAGATATTTATATATCACATCAAAATTAAGGAGATTTTTATCTGTAGATATATTAAAACCTTTGTCTAAAAACGCTTTATCATTAATAAAAACCTTCATCACTATTTACTTTCAACAAAGTTTAAATTGCGTAAATAAACTTCGTTCATTAATGTTACACATATTTCGTCATTGGTATCATAAATATCAATGGGGTGTGCCTTTATGTATTTTCCACCGGTATTTAAGACATGTTCTGCTTCTGCTATGTCTTCGTCCGTAAGCTGTATTTTAAACTGCAATTTAGTTAATCCGGGTTTTAAAAACTGGATCTCTGATGATTTTGACCAGGCTATTACGTTATAGCCCTTGTGGGTAAATACCTGGTGAAACAACAACGGAAAAAAAGGATCGGCGGCCGAAAATATGGTACCCCCAAATATGGAGTTGTTATAATTTCGGTTAAAAATGCTTTTATTGATCCTTACCGTAACTCCTCTAAATCCTTCGTCAATTCTAACTACCCAAATGCGCTGAAAAAAAAGAGGAGGGTAGATGCGCATTCCCCATTTGGATAATCTTTCTGATACTACCATAACGCTTAAATATCTGTAATAAAAATCAAATATTGCTAAGTTATACTTCGGAAAATTAATTCTTGATAATACAGATTTATAGCAACAGATTATAAAAGAACAGAAATAATTGTAAACAATGCCCCTGTAAAGCGACGTTATAAGTTAGTTAACATTAAATTTTAATATTTACGCACCTATGAAAAAGCAAATTTTAAGTTTCGCGCTTGTCGCGACAATGATCGGATCAATTGCGGCCGGTTGCAGTTCATAAAAAAAACAAGTGGTTTTTTTATGAACATTTATCATTATATATTTATCACATAATTAACATTATGTTAAGTAATATTATCTATTAAAAGCCTGCCTTTAATAGACAGGCTTTTAACCTCTTCCCTAATTAGAAGGTAATGCTTCTATTTTTTTCTGAGTTGCAGTTGCGTCAGCTGTGTTTTTAGTACCCAGGTAGTAATTTTTCAAATTGATCAAAGCGTCCTTTGACGTTGGCTTCAATTCTGTTGCTTTTAATAAATAAGGTTTGGCCTGTTCAAATTGCGCAGTTGATTTTGCCATGGCTGCATTATATTCTTTTTGTTTACTTGCCGGTAATTGATTGGCTGCATTGTATGTATCAATTGCCGGGGCCAGATATGCATAACCTAAGTTAAGATTAGCCTCAAAATATTCCGGATCTATTTCTACTGCTTTTTTATACATTTCTGCAGCCTTGGCAAAGAAATCATCTTTTTTAACCTGTAATGCTGCAATTGCATTAGCATCTTTTGTTTCAGATTTTTTTAATTTATTTAATTCGGCTCCGATATTATTACCTGACGTAGTATAAACTAAACCTGCGTAGTAATAAAGGTTTTTATTTTTAGGATCATTGGCTATAGCGGCTTGTATTTTTCCGAGAACTTCTTGTGCTTTACCAGCTTGTAAGCTAACTTCAATTTCTCTTCGTCTTAATTCAGCACTTGTAGGAAATTTTTCAACGCCTTCTGCTGATATTTTTAAAGCGCTTGTTGTATCTTTTTGCATTAAATATATACTTGCCATATCAGAATAAAGACTTTCCTTTTTTGAAAAAGTAAGTGGCAAAAGTTTTGAATATGCAGTAATCGCGGCCGGATAATTTTGGCCCGCCACAGCAGCTAAGCCAGAATAATATAATGCTGTAGTATCTTCAGGAAACAGTTGATGGAAATAATCAAAATCTTTATAAGCAAGGTCGTATTTTTTCTGTTTAAAATCAGTTACCCCCTTATTTAAGTGATATTGTGCCAGATTATTAGCCGCGTCTGTTATAAGGGCTTTATTCTCACCGGCTGCGTCTAATTCTTTGGCTTTTTTTAATGCTGAGTCAGCTGTATTAAAATATGTAACAGCTTTAACACTATCACGTAATGCAAACGTAGCGTAAACAGCGGCTTTCACCGCAAAAGTTAAAGGCAATTGTGCAGTTTTAGCATTGGCTCCTGCTTTGTCTATTGCTATTTTCGCCTCGTTAAGATTTTTATCAGCCTCTGCGAAAGTTGCTTTTACCTGGTTTAATGTCACGTATTTTGAATATGAATCTTTGGCGTAATTCAATTCATATTTTTGTGCAAATGCCGTAGTAGAGGCTACGCCTAATAAGCCCGCTATCAAAAATTTAATTCTCATGTTTTAATTTATTGATTGGTTAACTGTTTTAGTTTATTATTTATTTTATCTAATTGATCTTTATTATCGTTTTTTGCGTAAACAAGCTGCAAAACCTGCAAGCAGTTTACATCATTTGGTGATATTTCATTTGCTTTTTCAAGCCACTGTTGTGCAAATCCTAAATTCTTATTTGCGTCACCCCCCTTTTTTAAAGCGCTTTTCTTTAAATAAAGTAAACCCAAATTAAATATCGGATCGTAAGCAGAACTATTTAAATCAATAGCATGCAGATACAATGATTCAGCTTTGTCGTACTGATAAAGATGATCATAGCAATTTGCTGCTACAAGTACAATATCGGGGTTATTTGGGTTAATGTCAAGTAATTGCGGTAGCAATGGACTTAATGCCTCATAATCGCGCTTATTATTATAAATATTAGCTTCGTCAAGCAATAAAAACTTGTCAGCTGGCATCAACCGTCTGCCTCGTTTAAGTATATCAATAGCTTTTGCCGTATCCCCTATAGCTTTGTATACATTTGATGCTGCTTCGATATAATCAGTTTTTGCGCTATCAGTTTTAATCAAATTGTCGTAATACTTCGCCGCGGTGATCACATCGCCCAGCTTATTATTGGTATAGGCTATATACGCGTTAAGCGGTTTAAATGATGGCACATATCGGTGCGCTTTTAAGAACATAGTACCAGCATTGGTATAATCAGAGATCTTAATGTAAGCAAATGCCTTGCGGATATAAACATTGGCTAAGCATTGCCTGACAAAATCCATCTCGGGTTGATATTTATAGATCTTTTTACGAGTATTTAATATATCAACCTGTTCAACCGTTTTCCTGAAATAATTTTCAGGCTGATTAAGCGTATTTAACGAATCGATATATAGGATAGCGGAGTTTATAACTGCGCGATAAACGTTTTGCTCGAGCACATTTGTATCCGGCGCTAATTTAAGCAAGCTATCGATAGATTTTTTGGCGTTGCCCAAAAACTTAAGCTCTTTTCTTTGCTTGTAATATGCTAAACTATTAACCACACCTTTTAGCATTTCGGATTGAGCGAATGCAAAAGATGTAGTAAATAGTATCAATAAAACCGATATTATTATTTTACGGCAGTTCATTGTTTTATTCAGTTATGTCACCTTGAGACGTTGATTCAGTATCTGTATCAGGTGTTGAATTTGTATCTGTGTTTTCTCCAGAATTTTCAACATCGGTTTCCTCCTCTTCGTCATCATGTTCTATTTTAGCTACTGACGCAATCTCGTCATTACCTTTTAATGTTATTAACCTCACTCCTTGCGTCGCGCGGCCCATTACCCTTAGTTCGCTTATAGCAATACGGATAATTACCCCCGATTTATTAATGATCATCAGGTCTTCATTATCAGTAACACCTTTAATGGCTACAAGGTTTCCGGTTTTTTCAGTTATACTAAGCGTTTTAACACCCTTACCACCCCTATTTGTTACACGGTAATCATCAATATCAGTACGTTTACCGTAACCTTTTTCTGATACTACCAACACCGTAGTATCAGGATTATCGATACTGATCATGCCAACAACCTCGTCATTATCGCTAGCTAAAGTAATACCTCTAACACCGGTTGCAGTACGGCCCATTGGCCTTACCGTAGCCTCATTGAAGCGTATTGCCCGACCTGATTGAAGCGCCATCACAATTTCGCTGCTGCCGGTTGTCAATGTAGCTTCTAATAATGAATCGCCTTCATTAACATTTATAGCATTGATACCGTTTGCGCGTGGCCTTGAATAAGCTTCTAACGAAGTTTTCTTGATCACACCTTTTTTGGTACACATAATGATAAAGTTGTTCTCAAGGTATTCCTTATCCTTTAAATTAACAACCTTAATATAAGCCTTTATGTTTTCCTCTTTAGGGATATTTATGATATTTTGTATAGCACGGCCCTTAGAGGTGCGCGACCCTTCCGGAATTTCAAACACCCTTAACCAGAAACATTGGCCCGACTCTGTAAAGAACAGCATATAGTTATGGTTTGACGCTATCAGCAAGTGCTCAATAAAATCAGCGTCGCGGCTATTGCTGCCTATTGATCCTTTGCCACCTCTGCCCTGCCTGCGGTATTCTGTAAGCGGCGTACGCTTAATATACCCTTCTCTTGATATAGTTATTACAACATCCTCATCCTCAATAAAGTCTTCGGTTTGCATTTCTGCAGATGAATGCACCATTTCTGTTTTGCGTTCATCACCATATTTATCTTTTATCTCAATCAGCTCGTCCTTAATGATCTGCATCCTCAAACCTTCATCAGCTAAGATCGTATTTAAATGATCTATCAGTTTCATCAAGCCTTCATACTCGTCTTTGATCTTATCGCGTTCCAGTCCGGTTAACCTTCTCAGGGTCATATCCAGTATGGCGCGTGCCTGTATATCGCTCAAGCCAAAGTTGCTCATTAACCCCTCACGGGCCTCATCAGGTGTTTGCGAGCCGCGGATCAGTTTTATAACCTCATCCAGGTGATCTAACGCGATCAGCAAGCCTTCTAAAACGTGTGCACGCTTTTGTGCCTCGGCCAGCTCAAATTTGGTACGGCGTATAACAACCTCATGCCTGTGCTCAACAAAATGATGGATCAGGTCCCTCAGGTTAAGCATCATCGGGCGGCCATGCACCAGCGCTATGTTATTTACACTAAATGAGGTTTGTAATGCGGTGTATTTGAATAAGTTATTTAATACGATAGCAGCGTTTGCTTCACGTTTTATTTCATAAACTATCCGGATGCCCTCGCGGTTCGATTCGTCGCGGATGGCGGATATGCCTTCCAGTTTTTTATCATTAACCAGGTCGGCAGTACGCTCTATCATCAGGCCTTTGTTTACCTGGTATGGTATCTCTGTAACGATGATACGTTCGCGGTCGCTGCCATGAGTTTCAATTTCTGCACGGGCACGCAGCACTACGCGGCCACGGCCGGTCTCCAGCGCTTCACGCGGGCCTTCAAAGCCATAAATAATCCCGCCTGTAGGGAAATCGGGGCCCTTAACATATTTCATTAACTCGGTAACCTCAATATTGCGGTTATCAATTAATGCCATAGTAGCATCAATAACTTCCGACAAATTATGCGGGGCCATATTGGTAGCCATACCCACCGCGATACCCGACGCACCGTTAACCAACAGGTTAGGGAACTTTGCAGGTAATACGGTTGGCTCTTGTAACGAGTCGTCAAAGTTTAACTGGTAGTCTATGGTATCTTTGTTGATATCGGCCAGCATTTCCTCGGCGATCTTTTCCAATCTTGCCTCTGTATAACGCATTGCCGCCGGGTTGTCACCATCAATTGAGCCATAGTTGCCCTGGCCCTCAACCAACGGGTAGCGTAAGCTCCACTCCTGTGCCATACGCACCATAGTGTCATATACCGATGCATCACCATGCGGGTGGTATTTACCCATCACCTCGCCCACTATACGGGCCGATTTTTTATAAGGTTTGTTATTATTTAAACCCAGATCAAGCATACCGAAAAGTACACGCCTGTGTACGGGTTTTAAACCGTCGCGCACATCAGGCAATGCACGCGATACGATAACCGACATTGAATAATCAATGTAAGCCGATCGCATTTCTTCGTCAATATTTATAGATATTATTCTGTCCTCTTTGTTGGGGTTATCGTTCTCTGTACCTTCAGCCATTTTTATTTATTTGTAGATATTTTGCTTTATAATTGATCGTAATAAACAGATTTTTTATACGACCTGCGAAGTTAAGAATTTAGTTGATTTATCTGTCCTTTTTTACCAACAAAATGCTTGTAAAGAACGCAGGCAAGCCTCAATTATTTTAGTTTTTCTCCACATAGCCTGATTAGTCAACACCAGGCAGGACTTGATATAATTATTTCGGCTTTTTATTATATGTGCTTGTCTCACGCGAGTGTGTGCCAGATGAGCCAAATGAGCCAATATATTCTATTAACTATTTATAAATAAGGTATTTAATAAAAATCGGTGAGGCAAAATGAGCCAAAATGAGCCAAGATCACTGACAATATTACGCCAACAAAAAAATCGACTATATAAGTTAAAGATTAAACCTGTACCTTAATTAAAAAAAAGCAGAACCCAAAATGAAAATCGTAACCCGTTTAGCAACTATTGTTTTTCTGTTGATAACCAACCTGGAGCTATCGGCTCAAAGTATTATCCCGAAACTTACCGACAGGAATAAAAAAGGTATTCTGCAGTACTTTAAAACCATCGTTAAAAATAACCAGGTTATTATAGGGCAGCAATGCAGCGAATCGCCTGATGTTGCATTGGAGTATAAAAAGAACTTTCAACGGTTGTATGATTCTACCGGACATTACCCCGCATTGTTAGGTTTGGATTATGGCTATTTCCCTGACATCGATTTTGCACAAACCAATGAATACGCGCTAAAACAGTGGAAAAATGGTGGGCTGGTAACCATTAGCTGGCATGCCGACTGCCCTTTTACTGAAGGTTACAATGTGCGTTTAAATACGATTGACAACAAAAATATTATCGACCTTAAAAAACTATTAAAAGATGCACCCGATTCGAAAGAAAAAGCCAGCTACCGTGCCGAATTAGCCAATGTTGCCAAAGCATTGAAGCAATTAAAAAATGCAGGTGTAACAGTGCTGTGGCGACCATTCCATGAAATGAACGGAAACTGGTTTTGGTGGGGAACTAACGACAGAAAAAATCCAACTAATCAAAAAGATTATGCAGCGCTCTGGATAGACCTATACAAAACATTGACGGTAGATTATGGCCTGGATAACCTGATCTGGATCTATGCGCCCAATATTGCCGGTACTTATTTCCCTGCCCCCGCTGTTTTTTATCCGGGCGCTCAATATGTAGATATAGTGGCGTTGGATAACTACCCAAAAGTACCCGCATTTAATGATTACCCTGAATTACTCAAACTTGGCAAGCCAGTTACCGAGGGCGAAATAGGCCCGATTGAAGAATCGTACGGAAAGTTTGACGAAATGGAAGTGTTAAACGCCTTTAAGGGCAAAGCCCCATATTTTTTACAGTGGCATAGCTGGCCCGGTGCGAAAGTAAATATAGTAGATAACCTGCATTATAAGGAGTTGATGAATGATGCGGCGGCGGTAACATTAGATAAGATGAGGTAAATACAAGGTTCCCCTCTCGAGAGAGTAATAGCCCATGAAAAACAGCAGGCTGATTTTACCAAACGTTCCGATGGAACGTAGCCGGAATTGTTAAATAAATGCTACCAACCAATCGTTCCTAACGGAACGGGCAGCTATTTCATCCCTTCGGGATGTCTGGTGGGTAGTTAAAATGTCTCTCAATTAAAACGTTCCTTAGGAACGTCTTGTGTAACTATTGAATATGTCTTTTCATGGGCTATTACTCTCTCAAGAGGGGAATCACACGGCCCGCCGCCCCGATTATTAAAATATTACTTTACCTTCTTCCAATAATCCTCAATAACAGCACCATTAGGCAACGTACCGTTAAGGATCAGGGTATCATTTCTAACTGCATAGTGATAATGCACTGTTTTACCAACCATACTTTGATCCTGCAGGCAAAACGTTTGTGTTTCCAGGCAGCTATCGGCGGCTAAGGTGTAGTCTCCGCTTTCGTATTTAACAGTCGGCTGCCCCGGTTCATATAAAAAAGCGTCAAATTTGGCATCGGTATATTTTCTTTGTTGCGAATATCCTTTTGGTGCTGCTGATAATTTATTATTGAATTTTCCGCCACGGTATTCCCAAATACCTTTAAGGCTTGATGATTGCTTTTTACCGGTAAATGCAAAAAGCGTCAATAATATCACTATAAGCGACAGTTTTTGCATGTTATATCCAATTAATGCCCTTTTTCAACAGGGACAATGTTTTTTCTTCTTCACTGCCGGGTTTGGGCTGGTAGTTATACAACCATTTGGCAGTTGGTGGCAGGCTCATTAATATCGACTCTATTCGTCCATTGGTTTCCAGCCCGAATTTAGTGCCGGCATCATACACCAGGTTAAACTCGGTGTAGCGGCTGCGGCGCTGGTATTGCCATTGCTGCTGGCCGGCAGTAAAGGTTTCTTCTTTATGGCGATTAACCAGTTCCGTATAGATTGGAATAAACGACCGCCCTACTGCTTTTGAGAACGCAAACAGATCCTCCCACCTCAGATCATCAGTTGCCGTTAAGCGGTCATAAAAGATACCGCCGATGCCACGGGTTTCGTCGCGGTGTTTAATGAAAAAATAATCATCAGCCCATTTTTTAAAGCGGTCATAAAACCCGGCGTTAAATTGATCACAAACCTCTTTTAAGCTGTTGTGAAAGAACTTAGCATCATCTTCCACAACATAATGTGGTGTAAGGTCGATACCGCCGCCAAACCATCTTATGGGCTCTTTACCGTCAGCAAATGACGATGGCATTTCAAAATAGCGGATATTCATGTGGATGATTGGTACCAGCGGATGATTAGGGTGGATAACGATAGACACCCCTGTAGCGAAAAAGTCGTCACTGTCAACCTTTAAACTTTTTTTAATAACTTCAGGCAATTGCCCGTCGACAGCCGAAAAGTTTACACCACCTTTTTCAAAGATATTTCCGTTTTGGATAACGCGTGTACGCCCGCCACCGCCACCTTCCCGCTCCCACTTTTCCTCTTCAAATTTGGCTTTGACGTCAACGGCTTCCAAAGCACGGCAGATCTCGTCCTGAATTTGCTGGTAATCGGCTGCTATTTGTTCTTTGCTGATCATTGGTGCAAAAATGCGATTTTGGATTTAAAACGCAACTATCGGATTATATTGTATGTGTCATCATTCCATTGTCTGTGTCCTCACAGACAATTACCTGCAAAGCTGTCTGTGAGGACACAGACAATTACCTGCAAAGCTGTCTGTGAGGACACAGACAGCGGATTTTAAATTCACTTACGTCGTCATATTAGCACCTTCATCCTCAATATAATCCAGGTCCTTGTCAAAAGTCTCTTTTAACTGGCTTGTCGCAAATAATGCGACACCTGTCAGGATGATCATCATGATATAACCACTGCTGATCCGGCCAAAATGTGCCATCAGTGCCGTAAAGGCAAAGTTGATTGGGATCAGCGAACCCCGCACAAAGTTGGGTACGGTTGTAGTAACGGTCGACCGGATATTGGTACCAAACTGCTCGGACGCGATGGTAACAAACGTGGCCCAATAACCCACCGCGAAACCCATAAAGAAGCAAAGCCACTTAAATTGTGTAGGTGTAATGCCTTTGGCACTCAGGTAAAACATTACACTAATAAGCGACAGCAACAGGAAAATAAACATGGTATTTTTACGCGAGCGGCTAAACTGTGCCAGCAATCCTGCAAACACACCACCTACCGAGATCCCGACGTAGGTAAAAAGAATACCGGTACCTGCGCTTAAAGGCTCTGTGGATCCCAGTTCTTTACCAAACTCGGGCGCTTTAGTCACTAAAACACCAACCACATACCATAATGGCGCGCCGATAAGGATGCAGTACAAATATTTTAAAAACCGTTTCCGGTTATTAAACAGCATCAAAATGTTGCCTTTCGAAACATCCTTATCAGATATATTCTTAAACATGCCCGATTCAAAAGTACCCATCCGTAGTAAAAGTAAAACTATGCCCAGGCCGCCGCCAACATAATAGGCGGTGCGCCAGTTATAATGGCCCACCCAAGCTGCTGCTACGGCGCCCAAAAGGCCTATCATAGCCACTATGGTAGTGCCATATCCCCTACGCTCCTTGCTTAAAGTTTCGCTTACTAAAGTAATGCCCGCACCCAGTTCGCCGGCCAGGCCTATGCCTGCAACAAACCGGATAATGGCATAGCTGTTAACATCATGCACCATGCCATTAACAATATTACCTATCGAGTATAAAAATATCGACCCGAACAAAACCTTGATACGACCCAGTTTATCGCCGATAATGCCCCATAATATGCCGCCCAGCAACAAGCCAAACATTTGCATGTTAATGATATAGTTACCATCTGCCTCTATCCTGTCGGCAGGCACGCCTATTTCCTGCAGGCTCCTTAACCGTACGATGGAGAAAATAACCAGGTCATAAATATCTACAAAGTAACCTAACGAGGCTACCAACACTAAAAAAGCGACGTTCCTTGAAATCTTGGCCTGGGTAGCATCAGTCATAACACATTTATAATTGGATGGCCTAAAGTAAGAGAAATAGGCAGGTTTTAAAATTTTTTGACAAAAAAAAACCCCTGGGTTCACAGAGGTTTCTTTGGGTGGGATTAGTAAATTATATTTTCTTTACATTTACTGCCTGTAATCCTTTTCTGCCGTCTTCCACATCATATTCAACGCTATCATTATCTTTAATAGCATTTACGCCACCTTGCACATCCTTAAAGTGTACAAAAAGGTCTTTGCCGTCTTCGGTAACAATAAAGCCGTAACCTTTTTGTGTGTTAAACCATTTTACTTTTCCAGTTTTCATAATAATATAATAGTATTAAAAAATTTGTTTTAGATATATAGCTAAACCAGGCTGAATACAAAAATGGTATTAATAATCAGTGGAATAATATACCCTGCTTTT